>FWPU01000486.1_pt1 | contig 127520 bp, 125 predicted proteins | sample 2228361 | NCBI WGS metagenome assembly FWPU01 (sample SAMEA103939777, study PRJEB20133) | metagenome | reverse complement strand
CGCAGATCTTCGATCTCATCGAGCCGTTCGCGGGCTACGCCTTCAACAAGGCCCACGCCGCGAGCTACAGCGCCATCGCGTACCAAACGGCGTACCTCAAGGCGCACTACCCGGCGGAATACATGACGGCAGTGCTCGCGCTCGCCGGCAGTCATCCCGCGGGCGCCCATGAGCGCATCGCCCAGGCGGTCGCCGAGTGCGTGAAGCTCGGGATCGAGGTGCGTCCCCCTGACGTGAACGCGAGCGACGTGAACTTCACGCTGGAGGCGCTGGGTGACGGCCGTTACGCGATCCGCTTCGGCCTGGGTGTGGTCAAGAACGTCGGCGACGCGGCAGCGGAGAGCATCGTCGAAGCGCGAGCGCAGGGAGGGCCGTTCCGCAGCCTGGACGACTTCTGCGCCCGCGTGAACATGAAGGCGCTCAACCGCCGGGCCCTCGAGAGTCTCATCAAAGCGGGGGCGCTGGACGGGCTGGGGGAGCGTGGCGCGCTACTCGCGAGCCTCGAGCGGGCCGTCGCTGCGGCGCAGCGCGAGCAGCGGCGCATCGAAAGCGGACAGGTATCGATGTTCGACGCGCTCGGCGGCGAGCCACCGCCACCGCCGGAGCTGCTGAAGACGGCACCCGCAATCTCCCGCGAGGAACAGCTTCAGTGGGAGAAGGAGCTCCTCGGGGTGTACATGTCAGAGCACCCGTTCGCCGCGGCCGCTGCCGTGCTGTCGAAGCACACGACCGCCCAGTGCGCGGAGCTCACGGCGGAGCTCGCGGGGCGCGACGCCGTCGTGGCGGGCATGGTCACATCGACCCGAACGCTGTACACCCGTGAGGGGCGGCCGTTCGTGGCCGCGGTGATCGAGGACCTCTCGGGCTCGGCCGAGGTCACCGTCTGGCCCGACCAGTACGAACTGACGCGCGACCTGTGGACACCGGGTTCGATTCTGCTGATGCTGGTCCGGGTGCGAGAGCGGGGCGAGCGGCTGCAATTGGCCGTGCAGCAGGTGGAGCCATACGTGGCGGAAGATTGGAAGCCGCCGGCCTGGCTGGCGGCCGCGAACGGCGCCGCTCGCGAAGGACAGGAACCCCGGACCGCCAGTGGCAACGGCAACGGAACTCACCCGTCGGCGGGTGCCGCGGAGGCGCGCAACGGTGCGCCTGCGAAGATCGTGCGACGCCTGCGGTTCTTCCTGCACGAGTGCGAGGATGCGGACGCCGACCGAGACCGCGTCGACCGGCTGGTGAGCTTGCTCGCCGAGTACCCGGGTGACGACGAGATCCGGCTGTTCGTGCACGCGCTGGACGGGGACCGGGTGGAGTTGGCGCTTCCGTCGGCCCGTGCCTGTGAGGAGCTCCGTGCCCGCGGCGTCGAGGTCTTGGCGCCCGCCGGCGGCGCCGACGAGATCGAAACCATCGCCCTTCCGCAGACCTGAGCGCCGTCCGCGACCCCCACGTCGCATCGAGGCATGGCCACCCGCTGAATAGAAACGATACCGTTGCGTTTCGTTTGCTCCTCCTGTAGACTGCGGCGAAACGGACCAGTCGACCTAGGAGCCTCGATGCGCACACACCCTTCGCGCGATCGCGCCTACCGCCGGCGCTGGTGGATGCTCGCCGTCCTCTCGGTGAGCCTCGTCATCATCGGCCTCGACAACACCATCCTCAACGTCGCCATACCCACCATCCAACGCGAACTCGGGGCCTCGGCCTCCGAGTTGCAGTGGATCGTCGACGCCTACGTGCTGGTGTTCGCCGGGCTGCTCCTGAGCATGGGCGCGCTGGGGGATCGATACGGGCGCAAGCGCGCGCTCCAGGCGGGCCTCTTGGTGTTCGGCGTATCGAGTGTGGGGGCGGCGTTCGCCGGGACCAGCGGCCAGCTCATCGCCGCGAGAGCGGTCATGGGTGTCGGCGGCGCACTCATCATGCCGTCGACGCTCTCCATCATCGTCGACGTCTTTCCGCGCGACGAACAGGGCAAAGCCATCGGCATCTGGACAGGCATGGCCGCGCTCGGTATCGCTATCGGCCCCGCGCTCGGTGGGTGGCTGCTGGAGCACTTCTGGTGGGGTTCGGTGTTCATGATCAACGTGCCCGTGGTCGTGGTGGCGCTCGCCGGCGGGCTCGCGCTGGTCCCGGAAAGCCGCGATCCTGCCGGCACGTCGGTGGACGTGCCCGGCGCCGCCCTCTCGGTCGTCACGTTGTTCTCGCTGGTCTACGCCATCATCGAGGCCCCGGCCAGGGGCTGGCTGGATCCGCTGGTCGTGGGCGCGTTCGCCGGGTCGGCCGTGGTCGGGTCAGCGTTCCTGCTGTGGGAACGGCGCGCGCGGCATCCCATGCTCGACCTCGTCCTGTTCAGTAACCCTCGGTTCTCCGTCGGCGTACTCTCCATCACGCTGGCGTTCTTTGCCCTGTTCGGCACCATCTTCGTGAACACCCAGTATCTGCAGTTCGTGCACGGCTACTCCGCGCTCGAGGCCGGGCTCGCCATCACGCCGGTGGCGCTGGGCATGCTCGTCGGCGCGGCGAATAGCCACCGGCTCGTCGGACGTTTCGGGACAGGGAAGGTCGTTGGGTTCGGCATGGCGGTGCTGTCGGCTGCGCTCGCTTCGTACGTCTTCTGGACAGCATCCACCCCGTATCCCGTCATCGGAGTCACGATCGTCATCATGTCGTTCGGCATCGCTAACGCGATGGCGCCCGCGACCGAGGCCGTAATGGGTGCGGTGCCCGTCGCGAAGGCGGGCGTCGGCTCCGCGATGAACGACACGACGAGGCAGGTGGGCGGCGCCTTTGGCGTGGCGATCCTCGGGTCCGTCGTCAATGCGGTGTACGACGCTCGCATGACGGCTCCCCCGGGCGCACCGCCGGACATCGCCCGCCTCGTGAACGACTCGGTCGGCGGCGCGATCGCGGTGGCAGAGCGGCTGGGCGGGCCGGAGGGAGCTGCGCTGGCGGGTCTGGCGCGTGCGGCGTTCCTGGACGCCATGGACGCCGCGATGGCCGTCGCTGCGGCGGTGGCGTTCGTCGGCGCGCTGGTCGCCTGGCGCTTCATGCCCGCCCGCGGTGCGGCGCAGGAAGAAGCGACCCGCGTCGGCGCCCCTGTGCGCCGCGCGGTGCTGGGGGTCCCGGCAGAGCCGGACCACGGGGAGGAAGCGTAACGTGGCCGGAGGCGAGATGGCTCGGCGCGGTCGACCCCGAGATCCGGCGCTCGACCGGAAGATCCTCGGAGCGGCGCTCGACGCGCTGGCGGAGCGGGGGTACTCGGGCCTGTCGGTGGAGGCAGTGGCCGCCGCCGCGGGCGTGGGCAAGACGACCATTTACCGTCGGTTCTCGGGCAAGGATGACCTCATCGCTGCGGCGCTGGAGGCGCTGGCCGGCGCCGTCGAGCTGCCCGACACCGGTTCGACCCGCGACGACCTGACGGGCTACCTCGAGCGCCTGCACGAGACCGTGCTCAAGGGCCCCGGAATTCCCGCGTTCGCGGCGCTGCTCGTCGAGGGTCATCGCAACCCGCGCCTCCTGGGTCGGCTGCACGACCGACTGGTCGTCCGGCGGCGCGAGCTGTTCCAGCGCGTGCTGCGACGCGGCGTCGAGCGCGGAGAGGTTCGCGCTGACGCCGATCTCGACGCGGCGGCGGACGCCGTGTTCGGTGCGTTCTTCGCTCGGCATCTCATCGGGCTGCCCGTCACGCCGCAGTGGATCGGGGCGCTCGTGGACACGGTCTGGCGTGGCTTGGCCGCCGGAGAAGGTCACCGGCAGACGCAGGCCAGTGGTCCTTCCCGCGCTGGCGAGGCGGATGCTCGCGCATGGCCGTCCGGCCCTGGCGGTGCATCGGCGTGAGGCCGAAGATGATACGAGACAGCCTTCGACGGAGGGCCAACGTGCGATCGAGGTACGTTCGCCGTGAACCCATCCCGCAGCGTTCGGGTCCGATGCCGCAGATCTCCATCGAACCGGGCGAGGACGGCTTTACCGTGCGCGTCGATGGGCTGCCGGTCAGGGTCTGCGCAGAGGAGATGGACGCGCACCACTGGGGGAAGCACGCGTTCGACGCCGTCAATCAGGGCCTTCGGTCACCGAGCGACATCCGGCGGGCCATGCCCCACATCTGTCGATCGCGGCACCGGCTGAACATCCACTTCTGAGCGGTCACACGTCCCGTAGGCGCGCGCAGGCGTCGAGGAACCGTCGGAGCGCCCAGGCGGCGCGCTCGACGGTAGGGAACACGGCGAGACGTTCGCTGGTGAGCCGCTGCCGCGCGCCTTCGATGGCCCGCCAGCGCCACTCTTCCGGCGAATCCGCTGGCCCCAGCACGAAGGCGATGGGCTTCGGGCATGCCATCCCGATGGCGATGAACCGCTCGACGACATGTGCGAGCCGGTCCGCGGCGTCGGGACGCCCCAGAATCCAGTCCTCGCCGATGTTCGCGATCAGGGCGTCGAAGGCCGGGTGCGCGATCATCAGCTCGAGGACGCGCGCTCCCGAGAGACCGCTTCCGGCGAGAATCGACTGATCGACTGGGTTGCCCACCCAGTCCCAGAGGTCGGGCGCCTTGTCGCGCAGCGTCGCTCGGATGTCGTCGGGCAGCGGGGGAACCTCGAGCCCCTCCTCTTCGCAGGCGTCGGCGGACTGGACGGCGCGTCCGCCGCCCCCGCCGACGACGCCGACGCGCCGGCCAGACCCGGGCCGCAAGAAGGCGAAGGCGACGAGGAGGTCCAACGTCTGATCCAGCGTGGCGGCTTCGACCGCGCCGCCCTGGCGGAGCGCGGCGGACCAGATCTCCCTTTGGCCGGCGAGGGCCGCGGTGTGCGACGCCGCAGAGCGAGTGCCGGCGCGGGTCCGGCCGCCTTTGTGAACGACGACGGGCTTGCGCGCCGAAGCCATGGAGAGCGCCCGCAGGAAACGCGGGCCGTCACGCACACCCTCGATGTAGGCGCCTATCACCGACGTGCGCTCATCGGACGCCAAGTACTCCAGGAAATCGGACTCCGTCAGGTCGAGTCCGTTGCCGTAGCTGATGACCTTGCTGAACCGGAGTCCGCGAACGGCGCCGTGCTGGACCAGTTCGACGGCGTTGTTGCCGCTTTGGGACAAGAATGCCACCGGGCCCGCCTCCTTGGGGAGATCGGGGCGGAACGACAGGCCGAACGAGGGGTCGTAGAGCCCCATGCAGTTGGGCCCGATGAGCCGAATGCCGGCGGCGCGCGCTCGTTCGAGGACCCGGCGTTCGAGGTCGGCGGCGTCCTCGCGGCCCGTTTCGCTGAAGCGCCCCGTGAAGAGCTCGACCGCCTTGACGCCTTTGGCCGCGCATTCGTCCAGCAGGGAGAGCACCCCGTCGGCCGGGATGCACGACACGACGAAATCGACCTGACCGGGGACGGCGCTCAGCGTAGGGTATGCCGGGAGCCCGAGAATCTCCGTGGCGCGCGGGTTCACCGGATACACAGGCCCGCGGAACCCGTACTCGACGAAGGAGCGCACGTAATCGTGACCGGGACTGTCGATGTTGGTCGATGCGCCGACGACCGCGATGGAGCGCGGATGGAGAATGGCATCGATCTCGGCGGCGATGGCGGAGGATGGGGTGCTCACGTTCGGGTAGTGTAGAGGAGCGGTCGCTGTCCGGCAACGGCTCGCTCAGCGGAACCGTACCTTCAGGATCTCGGGGCAGCGCTGCCCAGTGACGTAGAAGACCTGCTCGTCCGGATGCCAGGCGATGCCGTTGTAGAAGCCGCCCGGGCAGCGGTCGGGAAGCTCGTATCGCGTCACCTGTGACGGGTCGTCGGCGTCGATGCGATAGACATACCGCGTCTGCCACTGATTCGCCCAGATGGCCGCGCCGTCGTACTCGAGTTCGTTGAGCCGGTGGACGGGCTGGCCCTCGTACCTGATGGTGACGGTGCGACGAACGGCGAACGTCTCCGGGTCGCGGTAGAAGAGGTCAGCGGAGCCGTTGGAGTTCACGAGGTCGTCGCCCACTGCGGTGAGACCCCAGCCTTCGCCCTCGTAGGTAGCGAACGGCTGGAAGGGCGGCGACGCGTCGCGGTCGAACAGATAGACGGTCCCCTCCTGCCAGCTCAGGACGTAGGTCCGCCCGAAAGCGCGCACGATGCCCTCGGCGAAGAAGGCGTTCCCGTTGGGGACGCTCCACCGAACCTCGCCAGTCGCGGGGTCGACGGCCCGAACGCCCGAGCCGGTGGGATTGCCGGTGCTCTCCCAGAGCAGTCCTTCGCTCACGAGGAGCCCTTCCGTCCAGGCTGAGCCTTCATGGGGTATGGAGCCGACGACCTCGAGCGCGCTTGCCACGGCCGTGGGTCCGCCGCTCTCGTCGCCGGGAGGAGCGTCCGCCCGCTGGCTCCAGACGAGGGCCCCGAGCAAGGCGAGAGCGACGGCGAGCGCAGCCAGGAGGGCAGGGCGCATGCTAGAATTTCGCAACGTCGCCTACCTCACCACCGGACGCCTCTGTTGAAGCTCGAAGCTGTCGAACGCGCCTCCCCCGCCGTCACCGGGGTCCGGACCATCGCGAGCGTCGCTGCTCGGGCGGGAGCGACCGCGCTGCTCGGTTCGTGGCTCGGGTACATGCTGGTGACGGGCATGCCTCAGGTGCGGCTCTACGTCTACGAGCCCACGGTCATTCTGCACATTCTAGCCGCCGCTCTGGCCGCGCTCTACGTGTTCCACGTGGGATACTGGCGGCGTCTCCCCGGGGGCAGCCCGCTGGACTGGCCCCTCGCCGTCCTGCTGGGGGCCTACGTCGCCGCGACGGTGACCTCGGTCAACTGGCGCGTCAGCCTCGAGCTGACACTCCAGACGGGGTTCATCTTCCTCGTGTTCTTCGCCCTTGCGGACGTGCGGTTCTTCGCGACACGGGACGTGGCGCGTGCCCTCATGCTCGCCGGAGCCGCCGCATCCGTGTACGCCCTGTGGGTCGTCGCGAATGACTACTGGGACTGGATCGCGCTAACGCGGTCGGTGGAAGGGCTGTCGCTCCGGGGGCTCGTCCCCCCGACGGTTCCACGGGTCCACGACGTGAGCGACCATCCCAACATGCTGGCGATGGCGCTCGTGGTGCTCCTGCCGCTCTACGCCTTCCACGCGTGGCGGGGCGAGTCGATAGGGGACAGGGCGCTGGGGACGGCGGGCGGGTTGGTTGCCATCGTGGCCATCTTCTTCACGCTGTCGCGCGGCGCCTGGGCTGCCGCGGTCGTCGCCGTGGCGGTCGTGGCACTGGGCTTCGCGGTAGAAGCGCGCGCTGGCATGCGAGGCCGGCCACGGGCGGGCCGCGCGCTCTGGCTGGCCGCGGGGGCGGCCCTCTCGTTGGCGCTCGGTGCGGCGGGCGCGGGCGTGTTCGCGCTGAGCCGCTGGGACGCGCGTCCGGGTTGGCTCTTTCGTGGGTCCCTCTCGCCCCGTGAGGATGCGCTGGAGACCGGCTGGGCGATCCTGAAGGATCACATCTGGACGGGCGCGGGGCCCGGCGGTTTCGGGCTTCTCTATCCCGAATACAGCGGCAAATTCCCCGTGCACGCCCTGCACGCGCACAACGGGTTCGTGCAGACGGTCATCGACCTCGGCGTGCCCGGTCTGGTGGCGATGGTGGCGCTCGCGCTGGCCTGTGTCTGGGTGGGCGTCGCGCTGTGGCGACGCGACGGGCCGGGCGACCGCCTGTGGGCCGTCGTGTTCGGCGCTGCGCTGGCCGGGTTCGCGATCCACAACATCGCGGACGCAGCGAACATCTGGAAGGCACCCCTCATCGCGCTCGGCGGGGTCGCCGCGCTGGCGGTGCGTCAGCTTCGCGACGGCGAGCCGCCCCGGCCGCGGGCCGCGCCCGTCGCAATCGCCTTGGGTGTCCCGCGTGTGGTCCTGCTCCTGATGCTACCGTTGCTGTTCGTCGGCTGGTGGCGGATCGACCTCGCGCATCGCGCCTACAGTCGCAGCATCGAGGCGCTGGCCGATGGCGACTACCGAGCGGCGGTCGACTTCGGGCAGGAGGCGGTGGACCTCGACCCGCGGTACGCCATCTACCACCTTCACGTGGGGCTCGCCCACGTCGTCGCGCACCAAGCGCTCGTGAGCCAGGGCACCGATCCCGGGGACGCCCTTTCGCGCGGCATCGCCCACCTGGAGCGCGGCATCGAACTCGAGCCGAGGACCACCATCGGGAGGGCGAATCTGGCCCGTGCGCTCGCGATGGCGGGCGAACGCGAGCGTGCGCTATGGGTCGCGGTCGACGCCCGCGAGCGGGCCGGGTCCGACACGGCAGTGCTCATGGCGGCGGGCGAGGCGTTGGAGCTCGCGGGCTATCGGGAGCAGGCGATCGAAACCTACGCGCGCGCCGTCTCGACCGATGCCGGCATCGCGTCATCGAGCTTCTGGGCGGAGACGCCGGAACGACGCGAGATGTATCCACGTGTCCTCCTCGGCTCCGTCCTCGCGTTGAACCCTTGCACCCTGGGCACGTTCCTGCTCACGGCCCCGGAGGGCGCGCGCATCCCCGAGGAGATCGACCGCGCCGGCCTGGTCGACGAGTGTCGGGCGTTGTCACGATCGCACCCGGACGACCTGTACGTCCGCGTGAACCTGGCCCGTATGCTGATGGCCGAGGGAACCGGGGAGGCGATGGTCGAGGCGCGCGCGCACCTGGACGTCGCGGTCCGGCGCCAGCCCGACTTCGCTCCGGCCCGCCGCGAGCTGGGTCGGTGGTACGACCTGCGGGGCGATCGCGAGGCGGCGCGACACCAATGGCTCATCGGGGCGCAGCTCGACGACCCGGAATCCATCCTGCTGCTCGGTCGGACGTACTCGCCGCAGTTCGTGCCGGCCGGGCTGGTGCGTCGTCTCGAGCGCCTGCTCGAACGGGAAGGCAGCACGGTGCGGTTTCCTCTGGTCGACATTCTCTACTTCCGGATGAAGTTCTTCCGGGGCTCGCCGGCGCTGATCTTCGTCCCCGCGGACTGGCAGCGGGCGGCGCCAAGGCTGTACCTGGAGGAACAGGCGGCGCTCGCCGAATGGAAGGCGGCGCAGCAGAAATGAGCCTTGGCTTGCGGCCGAAGGTTAACCTTTGAGGGGATGCCGACGTTGTGATGGATGAGGGCGTGGAGGCGGCACGGAGGCCGTCGTCCACGCCTCAGCGCCGGAAGGAGGGACCACTGGAAGCGTCGTTTTTTGGTGGCATTCCCGCCGACCTGGAGCGGTCAACGGTCGACCGGGCCCGGCTGGGGAACCAGCAGGCCCTGGCCGACCTGTACGACTGGTACATGCCGCGCGTGTACCGGTACGTGCTCGCCCGAGTCGGGAGCGTCCACGAAGCGGAAGACCTCACCGAGGAGATCTTCCTCAAGATGCTGTCAGGCATCGGGGACTTCCGCTGGAAGTCGGTCCCGTTTTCGGCGTGGCTGTTTCGGATCGCGCATAACGAGGTCGTGAGCCACTTCCGGAAGCGCCAGAGCCGGAACCGCCTGGCCCCGCTGTTCGAGGGGATCGTCGACGACCGGCAGGACCTCGAGGCGCTGACGGAGCACCGGTTGACGGTCGAGGACGTGACGCGCGCGGCAGCCGAGTTGCCCGAAGCGCAACGCGAAGTCATCGCATTGCGATTCGCGGTCGGGCTGTCCATCGCCGAAACGGCGCAGGTGCTCGGCAAGCGCGAGGGCAATATCAAGGCGCTGCAGCACAAAGCGGTGGCCCGGCTCCAGAAGGCGCTGGGCGCTCGAGTCGGGGAGGGGAAGCGAGCCGCTTCCTGAGGGCATGGAGACGTTCGAAGAACGGCTGAACGTGTGCATCGAAGCGCTGCGGGCGGGCCGGTTGACGCTGGCTCAGTGCCTCGAGCTCTACCCCGAGGATGCCCCGCGCCTCCAGCCCCTCCTCCTCACCGTGGTCGAGGTCTCGAACGCACTCCATGTCGAGCCGGATGCGGAGTTCGCTCGGCGGGCGCGCGAGCGCTTCCGCATCGCGACGGGGGAACGGCTGCGCGAAGCGTTCGCTGAAGTTCAGCCGACGTACGGGCTGCTCGAGGGCGCGCGCAGGCGCTTTCTCGACGCCGCCCGGCAGATGCTCCCGCCCCCACGCACGGCTGCCCGGCCGCTGGCGTCACCGTTCTGGGTGCGCCTGCCTTCACCGGCGCTAGCCGGCGCGCTCGCCGTACTCCTCGCTTTCTTCTCGTTCGCGGGCTATACGTTCGCGACCGCGGACAACGCCCTTCCCGGGGACTGGAACTACCCCGTGAAGCGCGCGACGGAGCGCGTCCGACTCGCGCTCGCCTTTGACGACGAGACGCGCCACAGGCTCGAGATCGCGTTCGCAGAGGAGCGGCTCGAGGAGGTCGAGGAGCTGGCGCGACGGGACGGCCACGTGACCGAGGGCGCGCTCGCCAGCCTGCGGCAGCAGACGGATCGCCTGCGCCGGAGCCTGAGCGCGATCCGCAGCCCGAGCACGCGAGCGCGGCTCATCAGCTTGACGGAGCGGCAGGCCGCCGTGCTGCGGACGGTGGAGGAACAGGTGGACCCGGCGGCGCGGGACGAGCTCGCCTCTGTGCAACGCCTCGCGGAAGAGCTGCGCACGGAGGCGGCGGTGGTTCTTCCCGAGCCGACGCCGACGCCCACCCAGGCGGCCGGCCCGACTGCGCTGCCCACGGAGACGCCTGAAGCGGCAAGCACGGAGGTCCCGTCGCCTGCGCCCGGCGAAACCTCCGAGCCGCCCACAGCGACGCCGACGCCGCGGCCGCGACCGACGCCAGTCGCGAACCGCGTCGTGCGTGGCCCGAGCGACGACACGACGGCCGGGCTGACGTGGGATTGGCTGGTCACGGAACGCTTCGCGTTCCTCGTGCCCACGTTCGAGAGCGGGTGGGTGCTGGGAGAGCCGACACTCCAGAACGGCGACACGGCCCCGGTTCCGCCGGTGATTCGGCTGACGCGCGTCGACGGCCGGTCCATCGTGGCCATCTTCCCCGGCACCGCCGACGTGATCTGGTACCACTACGACGGCCGCTGGAACGAGTTCGAGCTCCGCGTGACGACCGACGAAGGCGTGATTGTGGCGGACCTGGGAGTCATCGCGCGGCTGTTCCCGGACGTGGGGCCGGTGGTGGCGCACATCGTGCGCAGCATCGAGCTCATCCCAGAGCCCGCGCCCACCCCGACGCCGGTCCCGAGTGAGACCGCTGCGCCGTCACCGGCGCAGTAGGCCCTCGCGCTCCAGCAGCAGGGCGAGCTGCCTCGCGCCCCGCACCGCCTTGTCCTCGTGGCAGTTGTTCATGAGCAGATGCACTTCCCGTGCCTCCTCGGCCAGCAGGCGCACGCGGGGCACCCACTCGGCGAGCTCCTCTTCGCGATAGAGGTAGTCGAATCGGTCGGCGGCCGAGGATCCTCGCTTGAGCCAGTTGGCGACGTTTCGGCCGTGGAACCGCACGATGGCGACGTCGGCGGTCACGGCCGCGATCGGGGGCACGCTGTTCTTGGTCTGGGGCTCGTCGACGCACACGAACGCGAGCCCGTGATCGCGGAGAAACGTCAGCGTCCGTTCGAGGTTGCGTTCGTTCACCCAGGCCCCGTTCCGAAATTCCACGGCAATGCGGTACTGGGGCAGGCGATGGCGCGCTTCGAGGAGATACTCACGGCTCTCTGCCCCGGGCAGGAACCACGGCGGGAACTGGAGGAGCACGACACCCAGCTTGCCCGCGGAGTCGAGCGGGAGCAGCGCGGAGGCGAACCGTTGCCACAGGACATCGACCAGGTCGGCGGGCAGGTCACGCACATAGAGGTTCGGGCGGTCGCCACGCGGGGGAAGCTCTTGCCGGATGTCCTTGGGGAGCGCGTCCACGGGTGTGGGGTGATGGGTGAACAACCGAAACGCCTTCACGTCGAACGTGAACTCGGGCGGCGTGCGCTCGACCCAGAGCGCGGCGTTGCGCTCCGACGGCAGTCCGTAGTAGGTGGAGTCGACCTCGACGATGGGGAAGTGCTCGGCGTAGTACCGGAGGCGCTCTTCCGGGGTCCTGACATGCGGGGGGTAGAACCGCCCGCACTCGACGAGGGTCTTGTCGGCCCACGAGCAGGTCCCGACGAGCACGCGCGCTGTCATTGCTCTACGGTAGCGCGCGGCGAACGAACGTCACAATGCGCGGTCGTCAGGAGGACGGCTCGGCTCGGCATCGACGTCCGTCCCGGTGGCCGGCTCCGCGGGCAGCTCGACAGGTCGCGCGGCGAGCGGCAGCGCGAGGCGACCCTCGAAGCGATCGACGTCTCGTGAGACCTCGTCGTACCGATTCTTGGCGTGAGTCAAATGGTTCCCGAGCACGCGGAAACTGTCTCGGATCTGGCGGAACTCTCCCTGGAGGCCCTCGAGGTGGCCGATGATCTCGCGGGCGCGCTCCTCTACCTGGAGGCCGCGCAGCCCCTCGGCGATGGCCTGGAGGAGCGAATAGAAGGTGTTCGGCGAGACGGGGAAGACGTCGCGTTCGCGGCTGTACTCGGCGAGGGCGCTGCGGTCGCCCACCACCTCATCCCGGACCATGACCTCGTAGTAGACGCTCTCCGAGGGAACGTACATCAGCGCGAAGGGTAGCGTCCCTTCGTCGGGACGGATGTACTTGGCGACCGCGTCGATGTGTCCACGGACGTGCTGGGTGAACGCTCTCGCCTCCCGTTTGCGGTCCTCCTCGGTCTGACACGTGAGGAGACGCTGAAAGGCTTCCAGCGGAAATTTCGCATCGATGGGGACGATGCCCTCGGGCAGACGGATGATGGCGTCCACGCGGTCGCCGTTCCGGAACGTGTACTGCGTGGCGTAGTGCTCGTTGGGGAGGGCATCGGCCAGCAGTTGCTCCAACAGGTATTCGCCGAACCCTCCACGCAGCCCCGGCGCCTTCAAGAGGTCTTGGAGCGACGTCACCGCCGGTCCGACCTCCTCGATGATGCGCCGGGCCGCGGTGTCGATGCTGGCCAGGCGTTCGGTGGTCTGTCGCAGCGTGTCCGAGCTCGTGGCGAGGGACGTCGTCACGCTCTGCTGGACTGCGTCGACGCGCTGGGACAGCCGCTCGTCGAGGGACCGGACGTGGGCGGCGAGCTCGCTCTGGAGCGCGTCCACGCGGTGGGTGAGGCGCTGTTCGAGCGCGTCGAGATCCCGCGGATCGCGCCGCTGGCGGAGGTCCCAGAGGGCGACCGCCACGAGGACCACGACGATGAGAACGAGCAGCAGAGTGAGAACTTCCATCGCGCTAACGCTCGCGCGCGATTATACAGCGCCGACGTTCCGTTTGCGGCACGGCGCGACGGTCGCGATACTGCCTGCCGTGAGCGAGCGACCTTTCGCGGGACAGGTAGCGGTTGTCGTCGGCGGCACACGCGGCATCGGGCTCGCCGTAGCCGAGAAGCTGGCGTCGCTGGGGTCGGACGTGGTCGTGACGTACTCCCGAAGCGAAGAAGCGGCGCGCGTGGCTCGCGGCGTGGTCGCGGCCCATGGCGTGCGCTGCGAGGCGTTGAAGGCGGACATCGGCGATCGCGACGCCATCGTCGATCTGTTCCGAGAGGTGGCGGCGCGGTTCGGACGCGTGGACGTGCTCGTGAACAGCGCAGCGCGTGGGCTCGAGCGCCCACGGGGAGCGGTGGAATCGCTGCCCAAGCATCTGCGGCACACCCTCGAAGTGAACGTGCTCGGTCCATGGTTCTGCGCGCAGGAAGCGGTCCGGCTCATGGACCGGGGCGGCGCGATCGTCAATCTGCTCAGCCCTGGGGCGCAACGCTATCTGCCACGCTACGCTCCCGTCGGCGTTTCGAAGGGCGCGCTCGAGACACTGACGCGGTATCTCGCCGTCGAGCTCGCGCCTCGGGGCATCCGCGTGAACGGCGTGTCCGCAGGTCTGGTCGAAGGGACCGACGGGGTGCGGATGCTGTCCCCGGAGATGATCGAGGCCTACCGCGCGCGGGTACCGGCGGGACGGATGGTCACGCCCGGCGACGTGGCCGAGGCGGTGGCGTTCCTGTGCTCCGACGCCGCCCGCATGATCGTGGGCCAGGTGCTCTTGGTCGACGGGGGCTACAGCCTGCTCGGGCTGGTCTGAGCGACGCTTGACCGTGCCTCGGCCTCTGGTACACTGATGACCCCGCCCCGCCGAGTCCCGACGCGAGCGAACGAGACGAGGAGCGCAGTGCCGATTGCCGGACCGACGTGGTGTCAGGTGCGCAGGCGTGTCTCGCTGGCCCTGGAGGAGCTCGCCGGGGTCGACGCCCACAGCCCGTACCTGCTGCGTCGAGCACGCGAGCGCTCCGATGCGCTGTGGCGCATCGCGCGAGAGCCGAAGGGTAGACGGCTGCTCGCGCTGAGCCTGGTGACGCTGCATCTTCACGACGACGTCGTCTCCTTCTGTCGCGGCGACGCACCGCCGAATGAGCGCGCACGCATCTATCGCGTTCTCATGCGGCAGATCAACCGCCTGCGTCGTATGGTGATGGAGGACGAAGCGATCGCGGTGCGTGGCTTCTGGAGCGAGCCGTTTCCCGCGCTCCGGTCGCTGCGGGAGGCGCTCATGGATCTGAGCTGGGCGATGGTGTCCCACGGGCCGGCGGCTGCGTACGACGGCCGCGACTGGGACGAGGCGCTGCGCACCCGGCGTGAGCGCATCGAGGCGCTGATGCCCGACGGCATCGGCCCGAACGTCCCGCTCGCCGTGCTCGCCGACCGCTGACGCCAGCCGTGTTCCGGCAGGGGGACGTCCCGTGACGAGAGGGCACCGCTGGCACGCCAGTCTGTACGACCGGCTCATGCGGACGACGGAGCGACGCGTGATGGCCGGCCTGCGGGCAGGGCTGCTGGGCCCGCTGCAGGGGACCGTGCTGGAAGTGGGCGCAGGAACAGGCGCGAACCTCCCCTATTACACCCACGCCGCCCGGGTCGTCGCCACCGACCCCGATCCGTACATGCTGCGCCGCGCGCGTCAGCGACTCCGCGACCTGGACCACCCCGCGGTCGACCTGCAACTGGCATCGGCCGAGGCGCTTCCCTTCGCCGACGCGTCCTTCGACCACGTCGTCGCCACGCTGGTGTTCTGCACGGTGCCCGATGCGGAGCGGGCGCTCCGCGAGGTGCGGCGCGTGCTCAAGCCTGACGGCCGCTTTCATTTCGTGGAGCACGTGCGCGCTGACGGCGCCGTCGGCCGGGCGCAGGACCTGATCCGTCCCGTATGGAAGGTGTTCGCCGCGGGCTGCGTCATCAACCGGCGGACGGGAGAGCTCATCGAGCGCGCGGGGTTCGTCGTCCAGTCGCTAGAGCGGCGGAGGCTCCAGTTCGGCGTGCCGCTCCTGGTCGGCGTCGCGGCGCTCTCCGCGAGTCAGGCGTCGGCCAGCGTGCGGTAGCTGCCCCGGTAGAAAATCAACGGAGGGGCCTCTCGAAGCGCCGCTCCGTCGACGACCTCTCCGACGAAGATGGTGTGGTCACCGCCGTGGTAGGCGAAGGCCAACCGGCAGTCGAGGTATGCCAGCGCGTCGCTCAGAATCGGTAGCCCCGATGCGCTCAGCTGGAACCGTTCCCCTCGGAGCGAACGCAGCTCCGGCTCCATCTTCTTGGCGAACTGCCGGGATACGCGCTCCTGGTCCGCCGCGAGGATGTTGACGACGAACCGACCGCTCGCCCTCAGTATGTCGTGCATGTACGTCGTCCGGTCCACGCAGACCAGCAGGAGCAGCGGGTCGAGCGACACGGACGTCACCGCGTTCGCGGTCATCCCGTGGTAGCGGTCGCCATCGGCGGCGGTGATGACGGTGACTCCAGTGGCGAAGCGCCCCATGAGGTCGCGGAAGGTGGCGGCATCGATGGCAGGCATGCGGCGGCTCCTCGGTAGCGGACGGCAGGACGCCGCCATCGTAGCAGTGGTTCCACATCTGGCGACAGCCGTGCGGGGGAACGAGGGCGGGCCGGGCGGGCACGTGGGCCGCACGCATCAACGAGGTAGTCTACTTGCCCCTGGCGAAACCCACCCGACACGCGATACAAGATGGACGACTGGCGCGTTTACCATAACGGATACCGCGCCCCGCCCAGGAATCGACGGAGAGGCATGGCACGACCGAGGATCGGGCTTGCGCTGGGGGCTGGCGGCACCAAAGGCATGGCGCACGTGGGCGTCCTCAAGGCGCTGCACGAAGCGCGCATCCCCATCGACTGCATCGCGGGCGCGAGCATCGGCTCCATCTTCGGCGCCGGGTACGCCGCGGGCCACGTCCCCGAGGAGATGGTGCGCGGGATCTATCAGACGGCGGCGCGGGACGTCCTCGACTTCTTCCGGCACGGCCTGCGCCTCGACCGTGACAACCCTCTCGCCCGCACGTTCCGGAAGGCCTTCGACGGCCTCACGTTCGATCACCTGGAGATCCCCTTCACCGCGGTCGCCGCGGATGTCATCGAGAAGCGCCCCGTGTTCATTACCGAAGGCGATCTCATCCCGGCGCTCGAGGCGAGCATCGCCGTTCCTTTCGTCGCCCGGCCGGTCGAGTGGCGGGGCCGCCTGCTGGTGGATGGCGGGTTCTGGGAGCCGGCGCCGATCAGCGCGGTCTCGCATCTCGGGGCGGACCTCATCATCTCGGTCGAGCTGGGGGATCCGCTGGCCTTGCCCCAGCGGCTGCGGCCGGCGGCGCGCTGGCTCGCGTCCCTCTTCGACACGTCACGGCCGGTGACGACGCCGGCGTCCGACGGACGCGCGAGTCGTCTGGCGAGCGCTCCGTTCGTACTCGCTGCGGTGTCGGACGTACCCGCGGCGCCCCCGTCGGCGCACGTCTCCATCCGGCCCGATCTGCGTGGGCTGGTGGGCGGCAGCGCGTTCAACCTGCGCGAGGCCATGCGCCGGGGCGAGGAAGCGGCCTGGCGCGCGATGCCCCAGATCCGCGCGCTGGTTCGCGGTGAAGCGCTGCCGGGGTCCCCGTCGGCGAACGGGCATCACAACGGCGCGCACGGCGTCTCCTGACATGGACCGGCGCCGCGCGGCACGGCCTCGCCCGGAGGGTCGGGCGCGCGCACGCGGCGCCAGTCGTGGCGTCGGGATACGGCGGGGCTACTCGACGATGACGATGTCGCTCACGGACCCGACCTGGCGCTGCCACGGCCAGCCGTCGGCAACGTCCCAAAAGAACACATCGATCCAGGTCGGGCTGAGGTAGCCCCGGTCCTCGCAGGTGTACACCCGGTGCGTCGGGTCGTTCACGATCTGGAGCCTGGTCCCGAGTGGGAGGTCGTAGCTGCAGGCCGCGGCGCCCTCGTAAGGCTCGGCGCCACCCGCCATGGTGTTGCAGAACCCGTTCCCGATGCAGGCGTAGAACGTGATGCGCGCGTTGGGGATGACGCGCCCCGGCAGCAACGGCAACGGAGCGGTCTGCAACGCGGACTCCGTACGAGCCTGATTGGGAAGCGTCTTCACGAACACGGGCCGGTTGGCCTCGTCGAAGGTGACGGTGACGCCAGCGGCCCGGAGCTCGGCGATCGCCAGGAGGGCGCGGTTGTGCTCCTCCTGCTCCTTCGCGGCGAGCATGGCCGCAGGGATGATCTGCTCCCGGGGCGGCGCCGCCGAACGATACGCTTCGACCCAGTCCATCGCACCGGCGCCAGCAGGCCGCTGCTCGGCGGATAGCCTGACGAGGCTATCGAGCGGTGTCGGCTGGCTGGCTTGTGAGAAGGGAAGGGCTGCGAGTGCGGGGATCGTTGATGCGACGATAACGGTGGCGGTGACGGCGGTCGTCGCGAACGCCAGCCTATGTAAGAGAGGTGCCACCAGCGTCCTGCGAATGGCGGCCCTCCAATCGGCCCCGGGTCCGCGACTCCGCGGGGCCGGACGGTCCTGTTGCGTGGCGGGCTTCCTGTCGTTGAGTAGCGTCCATGCGACGACAGTGGTGACCGAGGCCAACGCGACGGCCAGTCGCGCTCGCCACGCGATGGGTTTGGTACTCAGTACGTTCCTCCTTTCACAATCTGCCGCGCAAGGCGCAAACGTGAGACATAATAGCGGGCGACCCGCTTAGGTCAAGGCTTTCGCGGCGCGAGGGCGGAAATTGGCGGGATGACACCTAGGGGAATCTGGGCAGACTAGGGCAATTCGTGAGGGCTTGCCCTGACGGCATGCTGCCGCCTTGACGGGCTCACGAACGCCGTGGTATTTGCAAGTAGTTGCAACGATGAGCTGCGAACGGGAAACCGCCGCGACCCTCCGCGAGTCCGGCCACAAGATGACGCCGCAGCGACTCCTCATCCTGTCGACGCTGCGGCACAGCCGGGGCCACCTCACCGCGTCCGAAATCCACGAGAAGGTTCGCGAACGCTACCCCTTCGTCGACATCTCGACCGTGTATCGCACGTTGAACGTCCTGAAGGACCTCCGGCTGGTCGCGGAGACCGACATGGGAACGGGGGACGGCACGTACGAATGGGTCGAGGGCCGGGCCCGACATCATCACTTGATCTGCCGGTCGTGCGGCGAGGTCGTCTCGCTGGACGACGCCTACCTCAAGCGGCTCGCGGCCGACGTCGAGGAGCACTACGGCTTTCGGGCGGACGTCGACCACTTCGCCATTTTCGGCATGTGCCGCCGTTGCTTGGAACGCTGACGCCCCTGAAATGGCGAGACGCCCCGCCAGTGCGGGGCGCCGCGTCGTCTGAGGGCGTCGCGTCGGCTAGCACTTACGCGTGCGCACCACCTCTTCGCAGGTCTTGACCTCCTGGAAGCTGACGCTGCCCACCTGCAGGAACGGAAGCATGAAATTGGTCACTTTGTCAGGGGAGTCGGCCTCCAGCACCATCATGAGGTGGTGGGTGCCCGGGATCACCACGTCCGAGTGGATCTTCACGCCGAACTTGCTGGCGTTCTCCTGCGTGACGTGCTGTCCGAGCGCCATCATCATCTCGACGTTCCCGGTGGGACAGACCTCCTCGCGATGCTGGTGCTGAACGAGATAGAGAGCCACCTTCGCGTTCCTTTCTGCGCAGTCGTTGGGGGATCGAGCGGGCGCAGTCTATCATCGGGTAAGTCGATACACAATGTCGCGCGCGGCGAGGCCCGGTCGCTCAGGTCAGGTCCGGACCGCAGCCCCGGCTCCCGGCTCCAGGGCGACCTTGACGGCGCCCGAGCGTCCCTTGTACCGAGCGGTCAGGAAGGCTCGGCCGTACTGTTCGAGCGGGAATCGATGCGTGAGGAGCGCTGAGACGTCGACCCGACCGCGTTGGACGAGGTCGAGATAGAGCGCGATCGCGTGCACCCGCGCACCCTCGAAGGTCTCCACACCGAACGCGTTCGAGCCGACGAGGGCGACCTCTTTGAAGTACAGGGGCGTCCATTCGAAGCGTCGGGGCGTGGCGACCCCGGTGAGCACGATGCTGGCCCGTGGCTGCGCGAGCCTGAGGCCGGCCTCCAAGGTCTCCGCGGACCCGACGGTGTCGTAGACGGTGCCGTAGCCCCGCAAGAGCCACGGCAGGCCGTTCCATGGCCGTTGTAGCGGTACGCCGAGCGTAGCGGCTGCGCGCTCGATGAGCGCAGCGCCTCTCTCGGTGTGCACGACCCGCGCGCCGAGCGCCTCGGCGAGCTGTCGCTGATGGGCAAACCGAGCGATGGCGTGGGTCTCCACCTCGGGGTGCAGCGCCCGCAGAATCGCCACCGTCATCAACCCCAGCACGCCGCAGCCGTACACGAGCGCGGGACGGTCGTCGCGCGGGGGAACACGGAGCACGGAATGCAGGGCGACCGCGAACGGGTCGGCCAGAACCGCATGTTCCGACGGCACGCCGGCTGGTACCGGGACGAGCTGCGTTTCGTGCGCTTCGAAGCGATCGGCGAAGGCGCCGGTGACGCCAGCGCAGTTCCCCGTGTGGATGCCCGGAGGCAGCGGGTCTCGGGCGGTCCGTGAAGGACGCTCGCACAGGGGATAGTCGCCTCGCGCGCAGGCATCGCACGGAGGCACCGCGCCCCGAACGTAGCAGCTCAGCCAGGGATCGAGGACGACCCGGTCGCCCTCGCGGACGCGGGTGACCCCCGGTCCGACCCGCTCGACGATACCCGTCGCTTCGTGGCCGAGCACGTGGGGAAACGAGATGAGCGCGGTGAGCGGGTTGTCCCGGGCGCCGTCGAGAAACACCTGCTTGACGTCGCTGCCGCAGATGCCCGCGAGGGCCGTGCTCACCACCGTCCAGCCGGGGCGCGGCTCCGGCTCGGGCCGCCGCTCCAGGCGCAACGGCGCCAGTGGCGACACGTAGGCCGCCGGGGTCAGGGCGCCCAGAACCCGGGTCAGGGCCAGCCGTGGTGTGGAGTAGCGGAAGACGAGGGCACGCATGCGCCCTCAGCGTTCGGACGGGAGGGCCGCGCCGGAAGCGGCCTCGGTCGGGCGCAGCTCGATGCGCTCGTGGAAGGCGCGGGCGCGGGCCACGAGGCGGCACTGGTTGCACACGGCTGCCGTGGTGGGTTCACCGCACTCGTCGCAGGCGCGCAATGGCGGGAGGTCCGGCGCCTGGAAGTGCGGGCGTCCCTTCTCCAGAAAGCCAAACAGCAGGGCGTGCTTCGTGCCTGGCGAGTCCCGTTCCATCAGGTTCAGCGCCTCTTTGTACTGGAGCTGCTGGTTCCCGACCGCGTGAGGACACTCGTCGACCATGTAGTCGATGCCACGCAGCACGGCGTAGCTCGCCGTTTCCCGTTCACCGACGCGGTACAGCGGCTTGACCTTCTTGACCAGCCCGTTGCCGGCCGGGAGCGCAGGAGACTGGCGGGCCAGGTAGTCCATGTTCCAGTGCACGAGGTTCCCGAGCAGGGCCGCCGCCTCGTCGTCGAGGTTGTGGCCCGTGGCCAGGACGTCGTATCCCAGCTCCCGAGCGGTGCGGTTGAAGGTGTAGCGCTTCGTCGTCCCACAGGCGGCGCACGGGACACGTCGCACCGCCCGCGCGAGCTCGGGAACGGGGTAGCCGAACTCCTCGGCGACGGTGACCACGTGCAGCGTGGCGTCACGCTGCGCGGCGAACTTCTGCGTCAAGCGCTTCGACTCTTGCGAGTACTCCCCGATGCCCAGGTCGATGTAGAGACCGTCGGCCCGGTAGCCGAGCCGCAGGAGGACGTCCCACAACGCCAGGCTGTCCTTGCCGCCGGACACGGCGACGAGGACGCGGTCGTCGCGGCGCATCATGTCGTACTCGTCGATGGCGCGACGGACCTGATTCTCGAAGTACTCGAAGAAGTGCTCGCGGCAGAACGCCGAGTTGTGCCGGCGGATGTCGACGCAGGCCTTGCCGCGGCATTTGATGCACCGCATGGGCTCAACGCTCCCCGCCGGAAATCGCCGGTCGTACCTCGATGTCGTCGTCCGGCTCGACCATATCGTCGGCCGTGAGCAGCTCGTCGCCGCGGATGACGATGACGGTCTCCGGGTTGATGTCGAGCTGCTTCAGGATCCAGCTTACCGGACGGCGCCCTTCGAATTCGAACGTCTGCCGTCTGGGCAGGCGGACGAGGACTCTCACGATTCGCAGCTCCCGAGGGGACGCCGGAACGGCGCCACCCGTTGCACGCTAACAGATGCCGGCGCGGCGCCGCAATGACGTGAGGCGACTACAGGAGGCGTCGGAGTGGCTTACGTCCCGGTCGCGGGTCGTAGTTGGCCTTGAACATCTCGAGCTTGTCGCGCTCGATGAGGTACTTGCCGGCGAACAGGACGGCGGGGATCTTCTTCTGCTTGATCAGTCGCCGGAGGCTCTGGGGGTGAATACCGAGGAGCCGCGCCGCTTCCACGAGGTCCAGGTAGTTCTCGAAGGGACTCTGCACCATCCGCGATGGCCCAATGCTCAGACGCTCAGACGCATCAGCGATTGTAGCACACCTGTCAAGCTGGCGCGACGCGGCGTATGGCGTATATGGAGCAATGGCGTACGCAGCATACCTGCAGCGGCCGGCGCGCGCTACTCGCTGCTGTCGGTGTGACTCCAGTCGGGGATCACGACCTCGCGTGACCCGGCGCCGGACGGGGACCCGACGAGCCCCTCTTCTTCGAGCTGATCCATGAGCCTCGCGGCGCGCGGGTATCCGATGCGCAGCCGCCGCTGGAGGAGCGAGGTCGAGATGCGCTGGTGCTCGGCGGCCAGGGCGCGCGCCTTCTCGAGCAGGGGGTCGTCTTCTTCGCTTTCGCCCGCCAGGTCGGCCTTCGCCTCCTCGAACAGATAGTCGAACGTCTCGCGCTCGAGGTTCTGGAAGCGGTCCTGGGTCCAGAACGCGACCAGACGCTCGATCTCGGCGTCCGAGACGTACACGCCCTGGAGCCGCTTAGGCTTCGCGGCGTCCGTAGGCATGTAGAGCATATCGCCCCGGCCGAGCAGCTTTTCGGCGCCCGCCATGTCGAGAATGGTGCGCGAGTCGACCTGGGAGCTGACGGCGAACGCGATGCGCGTCGGGAAGTTCGCCTTGATGAGCCCGGTGACCACATCCACCGACGGGCGCTGCGTCGCGATGATCAGGTGAATGCCCGTCGCCCGGGCGAGCTGGGCGAGCCGCGTGATCTGCCGCTCGACCTCGTACGGCGCGGCCATCATCAAGTCGGCGAGCTCGTCGATGATGACGACCCAGTAAGGCAGCCGGCGCGTCACCTTCGGGTGTCGGTTGTAGGCCTCGATGTTGCGGACCGCGAGCGCGGCAAAGCGCCGGTAACGCGAATCCATCTCGTGGATGATGGCCTGGAGCGTTCCTGGCACCTTCTCCACGTCCACGATGATGTTCGAGAACGCGAGATGCGGAATGTTGGCGAACTGAGACAGCTCGACGCGCTTGGGGTCGATGATGACGAAGCGCACCTCTTCCGGGGAGGCGTGCATGAGGATGCAGGCGATGATGGAGTTGATGCAGACGCTCTTGCCGCTGCCGGTGGCCCCCGCGATCAGGAGGTGCGGCATCTTCGCCAGGTCGGCGACCACCGGGTCGCCGGAAACGCTCTTGCCCAGCGCGATGGCCAGCTTCGAGCGCGCCGACAGCCGCTTGAACTGCGGCGTGTCGATGACCGACCGCAAGGTCACCAGCGTCGACGTCGTGTTGGGCACCTCGATGCCGACGATCGGCTTTCCCGGCACGGGCGCCTCGATGCGGATGGAGGGCGCGGCCAAGGCCAGGGCCAGGTCGTTGGCGAGCGAGGTGATCTGGTTGACCCGCACCCGCGTGCGCGAGACCTCCTCCGTGCGCATCTTGGGGCGGCCGTCCTTGTCCAGCACGGGGCGGCCCTGGGCATCCCGCTCTTGCACCTGACGGTACTTGATCTCCCAGCCTGGCTCGATGCCGAACTGGGTGACCGTGGGTCCTTCGTTGATCTGCACGACGCGCGCGTCCACGCCGAAGCTGGCGAGGGTGTCGACGATGAGCTGCGCCCGGAGGGCGTTGTCGGGCTGGCCTCCCTGTTCGAGCGCTACATCGGCGAGGACGTCCAGCGGCGGTAGCTCCCAGCCGTCACCTGAACGACGCTTCCCGTCGGCGTCCTCCGTCGGCGCCGCCTCCAGCGGCAGCGTCGCCTGTACGCCGGCCGTGTCGGCGGGAACGCCGTCTTCGACTTGCGGCATCTCGAACGCGGGCGCGCCGTCCGGTGGCTCCTCGTGCGGAAGGTCGTCGGGCGGGGCGGGTGCCGCAGCCGTCGTCAAGACGTCGAGCGGCACACGCTGCGTCGGCTCGGGGGCGGGCCGCGTCGGGAAGACGAACTCGATGGTGGCGCGCAGGCCGTTCCATGTGCGCTGGGGAATCCGCCAGCTCCAGACCGTCCGAGCGACGTCCGGGGTACGTCGGACGGAGGCCCACGCCAGTCGAGGCCAGGTCAGGGAGAACGCGCCGAGCCCGAGGGCCAGCCATACCAGGATCCCCGGAGGGCTGCCCGTCAGGGTACGTCCGAGGTTGCCGCCCGCGCTGACATCGGTGAGCGTCGTCTCGCCGAGGCGCCACGCCGGATGGAAGAAGGACGCGAAGCCCATCGCGAAGCCCATCCAGAGCGCGGCGATGAGCCACGGGCGCCAGTTCGAGAGGGCGTCGCCCAGCCGGCGGCGCAGCGTCAGCCAGCCGAGGAAGGCGAGCAGGAGGACGAACAGGAAGACGAACGCGCCGAACGCGCGCACCAAGCCGTCGCGCAGGTCGGAAACGCCGCGTGTAACGGGCACGAGCCAGGGGATGGCGATGAGGGCCAGCAGGAGCAGGGCAACGCCCAGTGTCTCCAGCCGGAACAGGAGTCCCGACAGGACGGCGACCGCGGACGGACCGGACCGGCGGCGGCCCACAGGCCTGGGCCGGGGCGCCGGGCCGAGTCTGGCGCGAGCTTTCGCCAGGTGGGTTCCTCCCCTGCAGGCTGTCCCCACCCCGCGGCGACAGGCTGCAGGCCAGACGGGGCGAGCCCACGAACTCTCGCCGCGTCTCGTCTGCGTCCTGACGCCCGTAGTCTACACCGAAGCGCAAGCCAGAGTTCAAGAGGCGGGGAGGCCACCTGCGGGCTGAGCGCGGAGGAGGGCCGTCCTCACACTTCGACGGCCACAGGGAGGATCATGGGCCGCCGCCGCGTTTCGTCGTAGAGGAACTGTGCGATGGCCTCCTTCACCTGCGTGTTGACGACGCCCCACTCGACGATGTGTTCCGCGCCCTCGAGCGCCGCCACCACCCGCTTGCGCGTGCGCTCCAGCAGGTCCTCGGATTCCTCGATGTCCACGAAGCCGCGGGACACCACCTCGGGCTGGCCAACGATGCGTCCGCTCTGCTTGTCGACCGCCAGAATGATGACCACCATGCCGTCCGACGCCAGGTGCCGACGGTCGCGCAACACCACGTGATCGATGTCGCCGACGCCGAGCCCGTCGACGTAGACGTAGTCGGCAGCCACGCGGCCCGCGACGCGCGCGCCGCGCTCGTCCAGCTCCAGGACGTCGCCGTCGGACAGCACGAACGTGCGGTCCTCGGGCATCCCGAGGGACTGCGCGAGCCGGGCGTGGAGCACGAGATGGCGGTACTCCCCGTGGATGGGCACGAAGTACCGTGGCCGGACTAGCGTGTGGATGATCTTCAACTCCTCCTGCGCCGCGTGGCCGCGGACGTGGACGTCGGCGATGCGGTTGTAGAGCACGCGGGCGCCGAGGCGGAACAGATTGTCGACGGTCCGGTAGACCAGCGCTTCGTTGCCGGGGATCGCCGTCGCCGACAGGACGACCGTGTCGCCGGGGACGATCTGGATGTGCTGATGGTCGCGGTTCGCCATGCGGGTCAGCGCCGACGTAGGCTCGCCCTGGCTCCCCGTCGTGATGACGGCGAGCTCGCGATGGGGCACGCTGGGCAGCTCGCGCACGCCGACGAAGATGCCGTCGGGCACCGTCAGGTAGCCACGCTCGACGGCCATGTGAACGTTGTCGAGCATGCTGCGGCCGGTCACGAACACGCGCCGGCCCGTAGCGTGCGCGGCGTCGATGACCTGCTGGACGCGCGAGATGAGCGACGCGAACGTCGCCACGATGACGCGCTGAGGCGCCGTCGACATGATGTTGTACAACGCCTCGCCGACCACGCGTTCGGAGGGCGTATAGCCGGGGATCTCCGAGTAGGTCGAGTCGGCCATCAGCAGCAGGACCCCTTCGTCGCCGAGCTGCGCCAGACGGGAAAGATCCGTCGGCTGGGCCATCACCGGCGTATGGTCGAGCTTGAAGTCACCCGTGTGGACCACCGTTCCCACCGGCGTTCGGACCGCGAACCCCACCGAGTCGGGGACGCTGTGGGCGACCGTGAACGGTTCGACGGCGAACGGGCCCTCCTGGACGACGTCGCCGGGCATGATGGTCCGGATGTCGCAGTCGCCCAGCATTCGCGCTTCTTTGAGCTTGACGCTGATAAGCCCTCCGGTGAGCGGCGTGCCGTAGACGGGCACGTTGATGCGCTTGAGGACGTACGGTAGGGCGCCCGTGTGGTCCTCGTGACCGTGCGTAATGAAGATGGCGCGGAGCCGCCGCCGGCCTCCCTCGAGGTACGTGATGTCCGGGATCACCAGGTCGACCCCGAGCATCTCCTCGCTGGGGAACATGAGGCCGCAGTCGATAGCGATGACGTCGTCGCCGTACTCGAGGAGGGCCATGTTCTTGCCGATCTCGCCGAGGCCACCGAGGGGGATGACTCTGAGAACGTTGCGTGGCATGAATCCTCTCGCCTACAGAAGCCGCATCTGCTGCGGCTCGGGTTCGGCCATCGCCGCCTGTTGGGGCTGCTGGCCCTCCTTCGCGAGCCGGTCGAGCACCACGCGGATCTGCTGGAAGTCGGTCTCGATGGTCCGGCGCAGGCTGGCTTGATGCAGCGCGGCTGCCGGATGGTACATCGGGATGACCCAGACCTCTCCGACACGGCGCGGCTGCCCGTGGATGCGGCTGATGCTCTGCCCGGGGAAGTACCGGTTCATGGAGTAGCGGCCCAGCGTGACGATGACCCGCGGCCGGATGATCTCGATCTGTCGGTCCAGCCACTTCTTGCAGGCGGCGATCTCGCTCGGCAGGGGGTCGCGGTTGTTGGGTGGCCGGTGCTTCACGACGTTCGCGATGAAGACGTCCTCGCGGGCCAAGCCGATGGAGCGGATGAGCTGGTCGAGGAACTGCCCTGCGGGCCCCACGAACGGCCGGCCGAGGCGGTCCTCATGGAAGCCGGGCCCTTCGCCGATGAACATGACCTCGGCGTACGGGTTGCCCTCGCCCGGGACGGCGTGGGTCGTGCCCTTGTAGAGGTCGCAGTCCCTGCAGGCGCTCACCGCCGCCGCGATCTCGCGGAGGGCGGCCACACGCTCGTTGGGGCGGTTGCCGTCCGTACTGGATGCGTCCATGCGTTCGCCTCTACTCCGTCGGCGTCGACCTGGTCCGCCAGGCGGTCCAGACCATGGTGCCGCCGACGTACAGGATGACGACCCCGAAGATTCGCTGCAACACGTCGCCGGGCAGTTCGTTGGCCAGCCAGCCGCCGAGCACCGCGGCGACGACGGCCAGTGGCGCGACGATGGCGACCACCGGCGCGTCGACGTTGTTCTGTCGCAGGTGGGTGACGCTCCCGACCAGCCCGGTGCTGATGATCGCGACGAGCGAGACGCCCTGCGCGACCTGCTGCTCTTTACCCAGCAGGAGCACCATGGCGGGGACGAAGATGACGCCGCCGCCGACGCCCAGCAGGCCGCCCAGAAAGCCGCCGGCGACCCCCACGATCAGCTCGATCAGGAGGTCGACCATGCGGGCTGCGTTCGGCGCAAGCGGAACGAACCGATCATCCGATCAACAGGCGAATCGCCGTGGCGAACAGGAACAGTCCGAAGAGCAGCCGGAGCTGCCGAGCGGGGATGCGCTGCATGACGCGCGCTCCCGCGTAGACGCCCAGTGCCGCGCCCACCGAGAGCATGCCGACGAGCGTCCAGTCGATATTGCCGGCGAGGGCGTAGGGAACGACGGCGGCCGACGCCACGAAGACGATGATGGCGAGCGACGTGCCGTGCGCCCGGTGCTGGGACAGCCGGAGGAGCCCCACGAGCATGGGCACCATGACGGCGCCGCCCCCGACGCCGGTCAGCCCGCTGAAGAGCCCACCGGCGATCCCGGTGAGGCCGCCTCGGAACGCTCGGTCCTTGGGTGAGAGCACTGGCCAACCCTGGCGCGATGATAGCACCGGGCCTGCGTAGCCGAAACCCTGGCCGGCTCGCTGCGCTTGACGCGCGGAAGCGGCCGTCGGTATAGTGTCGCCACCATTCGCTCCTGCGGGAGCGGGGAACGGCTGCGAACGGGAGTAGTAGGGGCGAGCGACGCTCGCAGAGAGCCGGCCGGATGGTGCGAGGCCGGCAGCGGAAAGCGCCCTGAACTCGCCCGGGAGCCGCTGGGGCGACGTCCTTCAGAAGGGCCCAGTCCCGGCCGGGAACGCCCGTTACAGCGCAAGAGTCCGCGCCCCGACGTCGGGCGGGGCCGGAGAAGGGTGGTACCATCCCGCGCCAGGGATCCCTTCTGGTGCGGGTTTTCTGTTTGTCAGGACGCGCGACTGTGCATCGACGACGTGCGCATCCAATGGTGTGGGAGGCGAACCCGGTCCCGAGGGGCGCCCGAGGACGCGTTCATCGGGACCGCGCCGTAGCGCACCTCCTCCTTCGCCGGGAGGGCGCCTTTCCCTGGGTGGAAGGGCTGGCCCTCCTCGCGCGGTAGACGCCGCCTGCCCGGTCCGGGCGCACAGGGCGGCTTCCCGCCACCGACGGAAACGAGACGCCAACCCGGCCGTTCGAAGAAGGCCGGCGTATGCGAAGAGGGAGCGAGTGATGAAGCTGACAGGCGCACAGATCGTGATGGAGTGCCTCGTCCGGGAGGGAGTCGAATACGTCTTCGGCTATCCCGGAGGGGCGAATCTGCCGCTGTACGACCAGCTCAAGAACTATCCGCAAATCAAGCACGTGCTGGTGCGCCACGAGCAGGCCGCCGCGCACGCTGCCGACGCCTACGCCCGCGTCACCGGCAAGCCGGGCGTGTGCTGGGCCACGTCCGGCCCGGGCGCCACGAACCTGGTCACCGGCATCGCGAACGCGTGGATGGATTCGGTGCCGCTGGTGGCCATCACGGGCGCTGTCGTCACCTGGCTCATCGGGCGCGATGGCTTCCAGGAGGCGGACATCACGGGGATCACCATCCCCATCACCAAACACAACGCGCTGGTGCTCGACGTGAACGACCTCGCGCGCACGCTCCAGGAGGCGTTCTACGTCGCCACGACGGGCCGGCCCGGCCCCGTGCTGGTGGACATCCCGCGGGACATCCAGCAGCAGGAGGCGGAGTTCACCTGGCTCGACTCGATCGAGCTGCGTGGCTACAAGCCCGTGACTGAGGGACACCCGCTACAGATCAAGCGGGCCGCCGAGCTCATCGCCGAGGCCGAGCGGCCGGTCATCCTGGCCGGCCACGGGGTCGTCATCTCGCGCGCCTGGGACGAGCTCGTCGAGTTCGCCGAGAAGATTCAGACGCCGGTCATCACGACGTTGCTGGGCATCGGCGGCTTTCCCGGGACCCATCCGTTGAACATGGGCATGCCGGGGATGCACGGCATGTACTGGAACAACATGGCCCTTTCGGAATGCGACCTGCTCATCGGCATCGGCGCGCGGTTCGACGACCGGGTGACGGGGCGGCTGAAGGACTTCGCCCCCAAGGCGAAGATCATCCACATCGACATCGACCCCGCCGAGATCGGGAAGAACGTGAAGACCGCGGTGCCCATCGTGGGAGACGTGAAGCGCGTGCTCCAGGCGCTGATCCGGGAGGTGCAGCCGGCGCGGCACGACGCCTGGCTCGCCTGGTTCCGCGAGATGCGCGAGAAGCACCCGTCCATCGCCATCCGCGAGGGGGACGGACTGCCGCCGCAGTACGTGATCAAACGGATCTACGACCACAGCGGCCCGAACGCGTACTACGTGACGGGCGTGGGACAGCATCAGATGTGGGCGGCCCAGTACTTCTGGGTGGACAAGCCGGGCGGCTTCATCACCTCGGGCGGGCTGGGGACCATGGGGTTCGAGGTCCCGGCGGCCATCGGCGCCCAGTTCGCCGCGCCGAAGGAGACCGTGTGGGCGATCTGCGGCGACGGCGGCTTCCAGATGACGATGCAGGAGCTCGCGACCTGCGTCGAGTACGAGTTGCCCATCAAGTTCGCCATCATCAACAACGGATACCTGGGCATGGTGCGCCAATGGCAGGAGCTGTTCTACCGGAACAACCTCTCCGCGGTGCGCCTGTTCCAGCCCGACTTCGTGCGGCTGGCCGAGGCGTTCGGGGCGCGGGGCATCCGGGTGACGGACCGCGCGCAGGTGGACGCCGCCATCGAAGACGCCCTCGGCCACCCGGGGCCCGTGGTCATCGACTTCGAGGTCGACCCCTACGAGAACACGTTCCCGATGGTGCCGCCCGGCGCGAGCCTGCAGGAGACCATCGATCAGCCCGCGCAGGAGCGGCAGAAGGAGCGAGCGCGATGAGCAAGCACACCATCGTGGCGTTGGTCGAGGACCGCCCGGGCGTCTTGAACCGGATCGCCAGCAAGTGGCGGCAGCGCGGCTTCAACATCGAGAGTCTGGCGGTCGGCCACAGCGAAATCCCCGGCCTGTCGCGCATGACGTTCACCGTCGACGGGGCCACGCACGACGTGGAGCAGGTCACCAAGCAGCTCTACAAGGTCATCGAGGTCGTGAAGATCACCGACCTCACCCATGAGGACATGGTCGCCCGTGAGCTGGCCATGGTGAAGGTGAACGCGACCGCGGGCACGCGGAGCGCCATTATCGAGGTGGCGAACATCTTCCGCGCCAACATCGTGGACGTGTCGCCCGATTCGCTCATCGTCGAGGTGACGGGCACCGAGGACAAGGTGGACGCGCTCATCGAGATGCTTCGGCCCTACGGCATCCGCGAGCTGGTGCGGACGGGCACGGTGGCGATGGTGCGCGGCGGCGGTCCCAGCGTCCCGATCGAGGGCGAACCGCACAAGCGGTTCCGTCCCGCGGGCGAAGGCAAGCCGAAGGTGGGGAGCCTCCTCTGAGGCAGACACACGCAGGAAGGAGACCGAGGCGTCATGGCGCAGATCTACTACGACGAAGACGCGGACCTCTCGCTGCTCGAGGGCAAGACCGTCGGGGTCATCGGCTTCGGTAGCCAGGGGCACGCCCATGCCCTCAACCTGAGGGACTCGGGCGTGAACGTCATCGTCGGGCTCTACCCGGGCTCGCGGAGCTGGAAGCAGGCCGAGGAGGCCGGCCTCAGGGTGGGAAGCGTCGCCGAGGTGGCGCAGGCGGCGGACATCATCATGATGCTCACGCCCGATCAGGTGATGAAGGAGGTCTACGAAACGGGTGTCGAGCCGGGACTGACCGATGGCAAGATGCTCATGTTCGCCCACGGCTTCAGCATCCACTTCGGGCAGATCGTGCCGCCGGCCGGCGTGGACGTCACGATGGTCGCCCCCAAGGGGCCGGGACACCTGGTGCGCCGGGTGTACACCGAGGGCGGCGGCGTGCCCGCGCTGCTGGCCGTGCATCAGAACGCGACCGAGCAGGCCAAGCAACTGGCGCTGGCGTACGCCAAGGGGCTGGGCGCCACGCGCGCGGGCGTGCTGGAAACGACGTTCAAGGAGGAGACCGAGACCGATCTCTTCGGGGAACAAGCGGTGCTGTGCGGCGGGGTGACGCAGCTGGTCAAGCTCGGCTGGGAGACGCTGGTGGAAGCGGGCTATCAGCCCGAGATCGCCTACTTCGAGTGTCTGCACGAGCTCAAGCTCATCGTGGACCTGATGTACGAGGGCGGCATGAAGTACATGCGGTACTCCATCAGCGACACGGCCGAGTACGGCGACTACACGAGGGGGCCGCGCATCGTCGACGAAGGCGTCCGGGAGAACATGCGCGACGCGTTGCGGGAGATCCAGGAAGGGCGTTTCGCACGGGAGTGGATCCTGGAGAACCAGGCGGGGCGCCCGACGTTCAACGCCTTGCGCCGATTGAACGCGGAGCACCCCATCGAGGCGGTGGGCGCCGAGTTGCGGGCCATGATGTCGTGGCTCAAGCAGAGCCGGCCGGCGGGCCCTGACGGCAAGACCGGATAAGGGGGCGGCGCGAACGTGCGAACAGACGACAGGACGTGCATGGTTCCGAGGCCGCGGGCGCTCGTCCTTCTCCGGCCCTCGTCCCTCCGCGCGTCTACGGAGGGATGGAGGGCCTAGACGGACCGAGACCATCACGCCCAGGAGGAATGGACCGACATGGCCAACGACCGCGTCATCATCTTCGATACCACGCTGCGTGACGGCGAACAGTCGCCCGGGGTCGCGCTGACGACGGCGGACAAGCTCGAGATCGCCTTCCAGCTCCAGAAGCTGGGGGTCGACGTGATCGAGGCCGGGTTCCCGCGGTCGTCGCCGGGAGACTTCGACGCCGTGCGCACCATCGCCCGGGAGGTGCGCGAGTGTCAGATCGCGGGGCTGGCGCACGCCAATCCGGAAGCCGTGGACGCGTGCTGGGAGGCGCTCAAAGAGGCCGCGCATCCGCGCATCCACGTGTTCCTGTCGTCCTCGGACATCCACATCATGCACCAGCTCCAGAAGGACCGGGACGAAGTGCTCGAGATGGCCCGCACCATGGTCGCGCGCGCCAAGAAGTACACGCCGGACGTCGAGTTCAGCCCCATGGACGCCACGCGGTCCGAGCGGGCGTACGTCTACCAGATGCTCACCGAGTGCATCGAGGCCGGCGCCACGACGGTGAACATCCCGGACACGGTGGGCTACGCCATCCCGGAGGAGTTCGGGCAGTTCATCCGGGACATCATGGAGAACGTGCCCAACATCCACAAGGCGCGGGTGTCCGTGCACTGCCACAACGACCTGGGGCTCGCCGTGGCCAACTCGCTCGCGGCGGTGCGGGCGGGCGCCCGTCAGGTCGAGGTGTGCGTGAACGGCATCGGTGAGCGGGCGGGCAACGCCTCCCTCGAAGAGGTGGTGATGGCGCTGCGGACGCGCAAGGACCTCTTCGGGGTGGATACGGGCATCAACACGCGCGAGCTGTACCGGACGAGCCGCCTCGTGTCCGACCTGACGGGCATGAGCGTCCAGCCCAACAAGGCGATCGTCGGTGCCAACGCCTTTCGCCACCAGTCGGGCATCCACCAGGACGGCATCCTCAAGATGCGGGAGACGTACGAGATCATGGATGCCCGGGAGATCGGGTGGCCCTCCGGCGGCGGCGAGATCGTGCTGGGCAAGCTCTCGGGGCGCCACGGGTTCAAAGCGCGGCTGGAGGCGTTGGGCTACGAGCTGACCCAGGAGGAGTTGTCGCGGGCGTTCATGGCGTTCAAGGAGCTCGCCGACAAGAAGCCCGAGATCGACGACCGCGACATCGAGGCCATCGTCGCCGACAAGCTGCGCACGACGGACGAGACGTACCACCTCGACTTCGTGCAGGTCACCTGCGGCGACCACGCGACGCCCACGGCGACCGTTCGCCTCATCGCCCCCGACGGCTCCATTCTGGCCGACGCGGCGCTGGGGACGGGACCCGTCGACGCGGTGTACAAGGCCATCAACCGGCTCGTGCAGGTCCCGAATACGCTCACCGAGTTCGCCGTGAAGAGCGTCACCGAAGGCATCGACGCCATCGGCGAGGTCACCATCCGCATCCAGTCGGAAGGCAAGACTTACGTCGGGCGCGGCGCCGACACGGACATCATCGTGGCGTCGGCCAAGGCGTACATGAACGCGCTGAACCGGCTGTTGGCGGTGCAGCGGCGCAAGGACGCGGAGGTGCGGACGAACCCGTAGGCCGCCAAGCGAACGCTGCCGACGCAAAGAAAGGCGACGGCTTGCCAAGCGCCACGGGGCGTGGTAAAGTGGCCGCGGAGGTGTCCCATGGAGGGTCGCGAGCGGTACCACCGGGTGGGAGAGGCTGCGCTGGCGCCGCTGTACGGCGCTGCTCTGGACGACGGCGCCGAAGAGGACGAGCGGGCGACCGTGACCCTGAGCGGAAAGCATCAGGTGACGCTGCCCGCCAGCATGGTGCGTGAGCTGGGCCTGCGTCCGGGCGACAAGCTCAGCGTGCGGCGTCGGGGCAACGGCCTGGTGCTGACGCCGCTCCCCCGGACGCCGGAGGAGTGGGTGGCCCGGTACCGGGGCGCCCTGCGGGGCGTGTACGGCGAAACGCCCGACAACATCGAAGCGTACATCCGGAAGGAGCGGGAGAGCTGGGAGGAACGGGAGCGCCGCCTCGGTTCGTAGAGCTCTTGCGGTCGTTCCGGCGGCTGAATCTCGACACCTGTACGGTCATCTACTACCTGGACGAGACCAGCCCGTATCGGGACTTCGTGAGCGAGGCGTTCCGTCTGGCGGCGGCGGGAAGGCTGGAGCTGATCCTTCCGGGCATCGCGCTGCTGGAGCTGCTGGTGGGCCCGCTGCGACGCGGGCGGCCTGAGCTGGTCGAGACGGTGATGGATATGGCAGAGGCGTTCCCCAACGTGCGGCTGAGCGTCGTGTCGAAGCGGGCGCTCGTCGCGGCAGCGGCCATCCGGGCGGCCTCGGGCCTCAAGGCCCCCGACGCGCTCGTGCTCGCCACCGCCGCCGTCGAGCGATGCGACGCCACGCTCGGGAACGATGGGGACTGCGCTCGCGCCGCGCTGGCGCTGCCCGAGATCGTGGTTCCGGGCGGCATCGGGCCCCTGGCGGTTCCCCCTTACCTGCGCCTGAGCGAGTACACGGCGCGCTAGAAAGGCCTGTCGCACATGGGCATGACCATGGCTGAGAAGATCCTGGCCGCGCACGCGGGCAGGAGCCGGGTGGAACCCGGCGACCTCATCAACGTGAAGGTGGACGTGGTGATGGCCAACGACGTCACCGCGCCCATCGCCATCGAGCAGTTCCGGCGTCTCGGTGTGAGCCAGGTGTTCGACCCGCAGCGGGTCGTCTTCGTCCCTTCGCACTTCGTGCCGAACAAGGACATCGCCTCGGCCGAGCAGGCGCGCAAGATGCGCGAGTTCGCTCGGGAGACGGGCGTCGTCTACTACGAGCAGGGCCGGGCGGGCATCGAGCACATCCTGTTGCCGTACGAGGGCCACGTGGTGCCGGGCGACGTGTACTGTGGCGCCGACTCCCACACCTGCACGGTGGGCGCGCTCGGCGCCTTCGCCACCGGCATGGGCAGCACCGACATCGCGGTCGCCATGGCCACGGGCGAGATCTGGATGAAGGTCCCGGAGACGATGCGGTTCATCTACCACGGGCGGCTCGGGCCCTGGACCCGCTCCAAGGACCTCATCCTCCACACCATCGGGACCATCGGAACCGACGGAGCGACCTACAAGGTGATGCAGTTCGAGGGAGAGGCGCTCCAGGGGCTGTCCATCGACGCGCGGTTCACCATGACCAACATGGTGGCCGAGGCGGGGGGCAAGGCGGGCCTCATGCCCGTGGACGAGGTGACCCTCGAGTTCGTGCGGCCCCGGGCTCGGAGGCCCTGGACCGTGTACGAGTCCGACCCCGACGCCCGCTATGCGGCGACCTACGAGTTCGACGCTTCGACCATCGAGCCGACGGTGTCGATGCCGTTCAGCCCGGGGAACACCACGACGGTGTCGGAGGCGGCAAAGCTCCACCTGCGCATCGATCAGGTGTTCATCGGGAGTTGCACCAACGCCCGGATGGAGGACCTGCGAGAGGCCGCGGCCATCATGAAGGGCCGCAAGGTGGCGCCGTGGGTCCGGTGCATCGTCATTCCCGCGACGCAGGAGATCTATCTGCAGGCCCTCCGGGAGGGGCTCATCGAGGTGTTCACGGAGGCCGGTTGCGCCGTGAGCGCCGCCACGTGCGGGCCGTGCCTGGGCGGATACATGGGCGTGCTGGCCGAGGGCGAGCGCTGCGTCAGCACGAGCAACCGGAACTTCCCCGGTCGCATGGGGCACGTGAAGAGCGAGTCGTATCTAGTGAATCCGGCGGTGGCCGCGGCGTCCGCCATCGCCGGGCGCCTCACGCACCCGGAGGAGGTCGCGGGTAAGGCGGCGCCGTCCGCTGCGGGACGGACGCCCTGAGGGACGAGGAGCGAACGATGGCCTTGCGGGGTCGGGCGCACAAGTTCGGCGCCCACGTGGACACGGATCAGATCATCCCGGCGAAGTACCTGGTGACGACCGATCCCCAGGAGCTCGGGAGCCACTGCATGGAGGGGGTGCCCGGCGACGCGGACTTCGCGAAGCGGGTGCAGCCGGGCGACATCATCGTCGCCGACGTGAACTTCGGCTGCGGTTCTTCCCGGGAGCATGCGCCCATCAGCATCAAGGGCGCCGGGGTGAGCTGCGTCATCGCCAAGAGCTTCGCGCGCATCTTCTTCCGGAACGCCATCAACCTGGGCCTGCCGGTGCTGGAATCGCCCGAGGCCGTCGACGGCATCAATCCGGGCGACGAGGTCGAGGTGGACCTGGCGGAAGGGGTGATCCGGAACCTCACCACGGAGCGCGTCTTCCGGGCGAAGCCATACGAGCCCTTCATGCTCGAGCTCATCGAGGCCGGCGGGCTCATCCCGTACACGCGGAAGCGGCTCGCGGGCGCGCGATAGGGGGCGGGATGGACGAGCGGCCCCGTCCCAGCCTGCGTGCCGTCCGCGCCAACTGGCGGAACTCGACGCTACCCTTCTGGCGGCGCCTGGGCGTCGCCTTGACCAACTACGCGCGCCGCCTCCGACTCCCACCACGGGACTGCTGCGACCGGCCGGGCCAGCCGGGCTGTTGAATCGAGGCGCCCGCCGAGCCCGGTCCGGGCTCCTGATCCCGAAGCGACGCGACTTCCCAGCCTTACCCCTTGACAGCCCGTCGTGTTGCGGATATGCTCAACAGCGCATATCAGCAAGGAGGTCACCTTGCCTCGAGCCCTGCCCACGGTACAGGTCGAACGCCGCGTCGAATTCGTCGTCTCGCCCGCACTGGACCTCGTCAACGTCATGTACTTCACCCATCTGGCGCGGGACTACGACGAGATCGGGGGCTGGCCCGCGCGCATTCGCGTCGCCGCGGCGCCCGACCTCGTGACCGAGCTCGACGATCTCTTCACGTACCCCGGCGCGCAGCCCGGCGTCATGGGCGCCCTCAACGACGTGCTCTTCGCTCACCCGGAAACGTGGAAGGACATCGACGCGCTGTTGCGGTTCGTGGAGGGGCTGCCCGACGGCGTCGGAGACGTTCCCGAGCGGCCCGGGCTGCGCGGGCTCGTCGGGTACGCCCTGAAGTGGTCGCCCGAGGCCCGCGCCGATCGACGGCCTGACCGTGAGGCCGTGCGGGTGGCGCTCGAGGCGGCCGGGCGCGATTCCGAGCAGGGGCTGGCCCTGTACGACCGCCCGGCGAGCCTGCGTCGGCGCATGGTCGCGCTCCTCCGGCGCTTCTACGACGAAATCTACCGGGGCGAGATGGACCGGCGGCTCCCGTGCCTCGAACGAGCGGTCGCACGCCATCGGGGGCGCCCCATCGGCGACGTGGAGGCGCTGACCAGGACGCTCACGGGCCGTGACCAATCGTGCCTGACGGAGGAGGTCGCGCGCTACCACCGGTTCATCTTCACGCCCTCGCCGGACATGGGGCCGTACGTTTCCTGCGCCGACATGCCGCCCATCCATGGGCTCTACTTCCCGTGCCCAGCGCCCGATGCGGGCGAGGCGGAGGGGCAGGACCTGGAGGCGGAGCGGCTGGCCCAGACCTACCGGGCGCTGGGCGACCCGCAGCGGCTTCGGATCCTCCAGTTGCTGCGCGGGCGCGAGCTCTACTTGCAGGAGATCGTCGAGCGTACCGGGCTGCACCAGTCCGTCGTTTCGCGGCACCTGGCCTTCATGAAGGCCGTGGGCCTGGTGCGGGCCCGGAAGGATGGCCCCATGAAATACGTCTCGCTCGAGCCGGCGGCGCGAGACCGCATCGCCGCTGTGCTCGCGCTGTTCGAAGACGTTGGGTGAGCGGGACGCTCGCTCGCCCCGCCGGAGGGGAGGCCGGACATGCTGGGCATGCTGTACGCGCAGGAGAAGCTCCGCGAGTTCGAGCTGGAACGGGCCCTCGCCCGCGGGCGCCTAGCGCGGGAGACGAGGCCCCCTCGGCGAGGGAACGGGCGCATGCCGTTGCTCGCGACGCTGGCGCGCCGAGTGGGGAGGGCGTTGCGGGAGCTCGGCGCTGGCATCGAGGCGTGGGGCACGGCATCCAGCGGGAGCGCCACCTGACGGCTCAAGTCAGGAGGCCACCCGCCGTGGGGACGGTCCGGCGCCGCAGGAGCGTGGGTTGACACGCGCGAAGAACGGGCATAGGCTCGTGTAGTGCGATCGCCCGGTCAGGGCCTTGCAGGTGCTCCTTCGCTGCACGACTAGCTCCCAGCGTTGTGTGATGACAGGGGTCCCCGTGCTGTCCTCGCCGTCGTCGCGGCGCGTGGCTGCGAGCGCGCATCGCATCCGGGAGTGGAGACGCCATGCTGGGATCGCCGGACATCTTGGAGGACATCCGCAAGCTGGAGCTGGAACGCGCCATGACCCGACACGCGCGGCTCGCGCAGGCCGGGGGATTGCCGCGACCGAAGCGTCGGCCGCCGGTGCTCGCCCCGATGGCGCGGGGCGCGGGCCGCGTCCTCCGGCGCCTGGGATCGGGCCTCGAAGCGTGGGGCGGCGCGTCGAGCCTCGCCCACGTCCTGGGTCCGCCCTAGCGCCGCCCTGATCGCTCCTCGTCAGGCCGTGCCTCAGAAGAACGAGAACACCTTCCGGTGGCGCTCCGCCGCCCCCGTGCGGTAGGCCGCCGCCGCGACCTCCTTGGCCACGTTCCGGAAGACGTTCTTGTTGAACACGCTCGGGATGATGTACTCCTCGTGGAGCTCGCTCTTGCTGACGGTGTTGGCGATGGCGTAGGCCGCGGCGATCTTCATCTCTTCGTTGATCTCGCGCGCCTGCGCGTCGAGCACGCCGCGGAACAGGCCCGGGAAGCAGAGCACGTTGTTGATCTGGTTCGGATAGTCCGACCGCCCGGTGGCCATGATGCGCACGTGCGGCGCGGCGAGCTCGGGTTTGATCTCCGGGTCGGGGTTGGCCATCGCGAAGACGATGGGGTCGGGCGCCATCTTCTTGACGTCCTCCACCGACAGGATGTTGGGCCCCGAGAGGCCGAGGAAGAGGTCGGCGCCTTCCATGGCGTCGCTCAGGGTGCCGCGAAGGTCGCGCGGGTTGGTGTGCTCGGCGAACCACACCTTCATCTCGTTCATGTCCGCCTCGCGCCCGCGGTAGACGATACCGGCCCGGTCGACGCCGACGATGTCCCGGACGCCGGCGGCCATGAGGATCTTGGCGCAGGCGATACCGGCGGCGCCCACACCGGAGACGACCACTCGCAAGTCTTCCATCTTCTTGGGGACGATCTTGAGGGCGTTGATGAGCGCGGCCAACACCACGACAGCGGTGCCATGCTGATCGTCGTGGAAGACGGGAATGTCGAGCTCCTTCTTGAGGCGATCCTCGATGTAGAAGCAGCGCGGCGCCGAGATGTCTTCGAGGTTCACGCCGCCGAAGCCGGGGGAGATCGCCTTCACGATCTCGACGATCTGGTCGGGGTCCTTCGTGCGCAGGCAGATGGGCCAGGCGTCGACCCCACCGAAGCTCTTGAAGAGCATCGCTTTGCCTTCCATGACGGGCATGGCGGCTTCCGGTCCGATGTCTCCCAGCCCGAGCACGGCGGTGCCGTCGCTCACCACCGCCACCGAATTCTTCTTGATGGTGAGGTTCCACACGGCCTCCGGCTCCTTGTGGATGGCCATGCAGACGCGGGCGACGCCCGGCGTGTAGACGACGGAGAGGTCACGCCGGTTCTCGACGGGCACCTTGTTGGCGATCTGGATCTTCCCGCCCTGGTGGGTCAGAAAGACGCGGTCCGCGACGCTACGGACGGAGACGATCTTCGACTTCTTGAGCGCCGCGATGATGGCGCGCGCCTGGGCGTCGTCGGTGGTCGACACCGTGAAGTCGCGGACGATCTCCTCACGGGAGGAGGTGACGATGTCGACGGCGCCGATGTCACCGCCGGCCTCGCCGATGATGGACGTGATCTTGCCCAGCATCCCGATCCGGTTGGGATACTGAAGGCGCATGGTGAAGGTGTAGCCGGCGGACGGGACGACGCCTTCGGCCGCCGCCACGGTTCGACGGGCCATCGTGATCGCGCTCCTTTCGCTTTGGGAAGACGCGGGAGAGTATACGGTCGCTCTATCTCAGGCGCAACCGACGTTGGGTGCTGTCAATCGCGGCCATTCGGCCCTCGTTCGGCGGCCGGGGGCGCCTCCGGGCGCCGCCTGACCCGGCCGCGCTAGCGGGGCGGCGGGGGCTGCGCTACCATCCGCATGTTCTCATGACGATCAAGACCTGGATCGGCCGGTTCAGCATCGTCGACGGCCGCGTGCAGGAAGAAGGGCCCTGGATGGGCGCCTTCGTCCGCCAGCGTCCCGACGAGGTGACCGACGAACTGTACGTCATCGTCGAGCCCGCCTTGCCCGGAAGCGAGCAGTTCTGCGGCCAGCTCGTCGAGGTCGTCGGCCGTCTCTTCCGGCAGGACACCCTGTCGCTCACCGGCGCCGTCATCCGCTCGCTCCGCGCCGCCCACGAGCATCTCCGCGAATGGAACCAGCGGAGCTTGCGCGAGCACCGGGTGGCCAGCGGCGCCGCCTGTCTCGCGGTGCAGGGCACCCAGGCGTACGTGGCCTTGGTCGGCCCGTCGCTGGCGTACATCTTCGAGAACGGCCGGCTCACCAGGCTCGTGCCCGCCGAACGGGACCCCGAGGACGCCCTCGGCCTCGCCGACGACCTGTACCCTGACCTGCACCGTGTACCCGTGACCCACGGCGCGCGCGTGCTCATCTGCTCGACCCGCCTCGACCGACTGATCGACGAGGCGACGCTGGGCCGCATCTTAGCGCAGGACGAACCGCTTCCCGACCTCTACCGGCTCACCAAGGGCGAGCCGGACTTCTCGTTGGTGATGCTGGCCTGCTATGAGGAGCCCGAGCCGGAGCCGGCCCCCACGCCGACCGAGGAGACGCCACCGCCCAGGCCTCTGACGGCGCCGCGGGAGCCCCGGCTCCGGCCAGTGGGGGAGCGCGTCTCGCCGCTGCCGCCGCTTCCGGAGGAGGGAAGCCAGATCCCCCTCGCAGCCCGCCCCGCGCCGACGCACCGCGAGGTCGAGGCGTTCGCTTCCGAGCACCCGCCGGGGGTGGATGTGACCCGGCCGGTGGTGCGGCTCCGCGGCGCGGGCAGTACCGGTGTCTTCCGCCGACGGACAGGACCCGCGGGCGGGTTGCGCGTGCCGCTGCCGCTGGTGCTCCTGGTGCTACTGGCGGGCCTCGCGGCCATCGTGGCTTACTGCGCGCTCCCGAGCTCGGTCGAAGAGAGCCGGCAGGAGCGGCTCCAGACGGCGCTCACGCATGCGCGGGGTGCGCTGTACCAGGCCAGCCAGGAGACCGACCCCGGCGAGAAACGCCGCTGGCTCGAGGAGGCGAGCCGCGCTATCGCCGACGCCGCCGCCATCGACCCGGCGGATGACTTGGTCATCACCACGCAGGGCCAGATCCGCGCCGCCATCGAAATCCTGGACGCGGTGACCGATCTGGGTCCGCTCACCCCGCTCGTCGATCTCCGGGCGAGTGTCGCCGGTGATCTGTCCTCGGCGCGCGTGGAGGTGGCGGGCGGCGTGGCGTTCTTCCTCGACGCCGCGAGCGGGCGCGTCATCGAGGCGAGCCTCGCCCCTGGCGGGCCGGCGCCGCGGGTGGCGCTCCGCGAGGGCGACGAGGCGGGCGGGACGTCGGCGGAGCGGATCGACCGCATCGCCTGGTCGCCGGACCTGAACGCCTTGCTCGCCCTCGATGCGGGACGGCGGCTGTACGCCATCCCTCCCGGGGGCGCGCCCCAGCTCCTCGCGCTGCGCGACGCCGGCGAGTGGGGTTCCGCCGATGCCATGGCTACGTACGACGGCAACCTGTACGTCGTGGACGCCGCAGGCGGGACGGTGTGGCGGTATTCGCCGACCGAGCGAGGGTTCGACAGCGAGCGGCAGAGCGTCCTCGCGGCCGCCGACCTCGCCGGGACCGACCTCGCGGTCGCGGGCGACGTCTACCTGCTCGAAGGCGACCGGGTGCGGCGCTTCAACCTGGGGCAGGAGCTGCCGTTCCCGCTCTCCGGCATCGACCGGCCTCTCACGTCCCCGGCGGGCCTCGCCGTAAACCTCGCGAAGGGCGAGGTCTACATCGCCGACCGGGGCAACCGGCGGATCGTCGTGACCACCCTGGACGGGGTGTTCATCCGCCAGCTCACCAGTCCGTCCTTCACGGACCTACGCGATGTGAGCGTCGACCCGCAGGGCCGGCTGTTCGTCCTCACGGGCGACGCCCTGCTGGAGCTTCCGGCAGCGGGCTAGACGCCGCCGGTGAGAGCGGGCAGCGGCCGCAGCCGCCTGCGGTGCACCACTCCCGGTGCAACGCCAGCATGCCCTGCAGGCGGCGCGCGGTGACGGGTCGCCCGCCAGGACGCCGGAGCTGCGCGTCGAGGAAGGCCAGGCTGCCGTAGACGGCTGGACGAGGGAGCGCGGCGTACAGCGCCCGTGCGCGTTCCGCGAGGTGGCTTTCGGCCGCGCTGGCGAGGAACGGCAGAGCGGCGTTCACCAGGAGCTCGATCGCCCGGGACCGGCCGATGAGCGCCGGGCCGCCACCGGCCGGACGAACGACGAAGGTGGCGATGGCCGCCTCCGGACCGGCGGCGGACGCAGCGGACACCGCCAGCGCCGCGGGCCCGCCAGCGCGCGCGATCAGCGCGGCCAGGCCGCGGAGGCGATAGGTCGGGTGGTTGAGCGGCCGCCCGACCCCGGCTTCTGGTTCGCCCGCGGGGCGGGCGGGCGCTTCCGCTGCGCGGAGGAACAGCGCCTCGAGGGCGCCGCGTTCGCCGCCCGTCCGGCGAAGCACGTCCCGCCAGGGCAGGCTGGCTGCGAGGCCGGCCATGGCCTCGCGGTCGCCCCCGTACCCGAGCACGTCGAGGTATGCGGCGAACAGCGCCTGTTCGGGGCCGTCGCGTGCGGCGGCCTCGCGGAGGGAGGCCGCGCGGCGCGCGAAACGGGCGTCGCCCAGGGCGTCGAGGGCAGCGGCCAGCCCCTCGGGGCCCAGACGCTCGGGCGCGTCGTGGCACGGCTCGAGCCACAACGCCGGACGCGCGAGCCAGCGCTCGATCTCGCCCGCCCGACGGGCTACCCAGGGCGCCAGCGCGATGACCGGGACCCGCCTGCCGCAGCGGAGCGTGGTGTCGGCGCCGGTGTCGTCCTCGAAGACGACGTGCAAGACGACGCTGTCGTACGCGGCGTCGCGGTCGTGCCCGTGGGCGCGGAAGTCGGAGGCGCGGACGTGAATCTCGATGTCGCCGCGGAGGGTGAGGCCCGACGGGCCCGCGATGACGGCGCCGCGGAAGTCCGGGCCCGGGCCGCGTCCCCGCCGGCCGCGAAACAGCACCCGGACGGGCACGCCCTGCCGGGTGACCAACGCCGATGCGGGGAAGCGCTGGCCGGCCCAGAGATCGTGCAAGAGCGACTCGGAGGGACGCGCTGCCGCCGTCACCGGCCGGCGTCCCCGGGCTGAGGCGGCCCCGCGTCGTAGGCGTCGAGGCCAGCCCGTTCGGCCACGAGGCGAAGCAGACGCGCCGACGCCCCCCGCGGCTGGTAGGCACCCGTCTCCCACTCGCTCACCGTCTGCTGTCGGACGCCCAGCTCGTTCGCGAGCTCGCGTTGGGTCAGACCCAACCGCACCCTGAGGCGCCGGACGCGTTCGGCATCCCACTGGTCCCGGCGGCGTCCCGTCGTCATGGCGGGAAGGCTACACGCTACCGTGTACGCGCGTCAAGCGAGCGATGGCGCCGCGTCAGCCGTAGAAGGTCTGGGCGATGGCGGCTGCGTACGTCAGCAGCTTGGCCGGCTCCAGTCCGTACGAAGGTGGAACGTAGCAGACGGAGTCGGCCACGTCCCAGATCGGCTCGAGCTTCTTGCGCACCTGGTCGGGGGTGCCGCAGACGACGAAGGTCTCGGCCATCTCGTCCGGCACCAGATGGGCGACGCTGAGGAAATCGCCGGCCTGCACGCCGGCCTGGAGGCGGCGCGCCTCCTCGCGGAATCCGTGGGCGGCGAAATACTCCTCGTACTGCTCGACGCCCGCGTAGAACGCCACGGTCGCCTTCGCGTCCTGAATCGCCTCCCGGGGGTCTGGGTTGGGCGCGACCCACTGCCAGATGTTGACGTGAAGGTCGGCCCGGGAGCGGCCGGTCTTCGCCAGGCCCGCCTCGAGATCCTTCGGGATCTTGGTCGTGGCCCATCCCACCGACCAGATGGGGTGGCCCATGACGCCGTCGGCGATCTCCGCCCCGAGCCGCACGAGCGAGCCGCGGAGGGCGGCGATCCAGATGGGGATGTGCGTGCGGACGGGCTCGCGCAGGGGCTGGAAGTCGCGGAAGTCGAGCGTGTAGTAGCGTCCGCGGTACTCCTTGAGCTCGCCCGTGTGCGACCGGGCGACCACGGTTCGGACGATGTCCACGACCTCACGCAGGCGGCCCAGGGGCTTCTCGTACGGCATGCCGAAGAAGCCCTCGCTCCACGCACGGACGCTGGGGCCCAGGCCCAGGATGAAGCGGCCGCCGCTGATGGCGTCGAGGTCCATGGCCGCCATCGCCGTCTCGAAGGGGGAGCGGGCGAAGGCCAGGGCGATGCCCGACGCCAGCTTCACCCGGGAGGTGGCCATGGCGGCCGCGGCGAGCGGAACGAAGGGCGGTCCGTAGACCTGGGGCGCGAAGATGCCCTCGAGTCCCATGGCCTCCAACTGTTGCGCCTGCTGGCTCAGCAGTGGAGCAGGCAGCGGGCTGACGACTCCCCAGTAGGCGCGCTTGTCGCTCATCGCGGGGCCTCCTTCGGCGTGTGATGGCGGTTACTGTACGGGACAGGCGGGCGTGGCGGAAGCGCCGGTCTTCCCACAAACGGCAGCGCGGTGCACACTAGTCGGCGTCATGGCGGTTCGCGATTGGGTCCACGTCATCCAGACGAGCAATCTGGCCCCGGGCCGGCCGATGGACGCCGTCTCCCGCTGGCTGCTCATTACCCGGGCGTCGGTGTTCTCGATGACGCTCACGTCGGCGCTCATCGGCGGTCTGCTCGCGGCGGACGCCGACGAGTTCCACTGGGTGGCCTTCGCGTTGTCGACGCTGGGTCTCGTGCTCGCGCACGCGGCGAACAACATGATCAACGATTACTTCGACCTGGAGACCGGCGTCGATACCACCGACTACGTCCGGGCGCAGTACGCGCCCCATCCCGTGCTGAGCGGCCTCATTTCGAAGCGTGGCTTGCTCGCGGCCATTGCCGTCGTGAACGCGCTGGATGCAGCGATCCTGGCCTACCTGACCTGGCTCCGGGGGTGGCCAGCGGCGGCGTTCGCCCTGGCGGGGCTGTTCATCAGCGTGTTCTACGTGGCGCCACCGGTGCGCCTGAAGCACATCGGTCTCGGCGAAGCGGGCGTCTTTTTGGTCTGGGGCCCGCTGATGATCGGCGGCACGTACTATGTGACGGCGGGCGAGATCGCGCCGTGGGTGTTCGCGGCGAGCGTCCCTTATGGCCTCCTGGTGACGACGGTGCTGCTGGGGAAGCACATCGACAAGCTCGAGGCCGACCGGTCGCGCCACATCCGCACGCTGCCCGTCATCTTGGGCGATGCGCTGGCCCGTCGGCTCACGCAGGCGCTCATGGCGGGCTTCTTCGTGCTCGTCGTCGTGCTCGTGGCGACCGGGGTGACCGGCGTGTGGTCGCTGGTCGCGCTGCTGCCCGCGCGGCACCTGCCCGGGGTCATGCGGGTCTTCTCGCGGCCGAAGCCGGAGCGACCGCCCCCGGGGTACCCGATCTGGCCGCTGTGGTACGTGGCGTGGGCGTTTCGTTACACGCGGCAGGCCGGCTTCCTCTTCGTCGCCGGGCTCGCGGCAGACGCCATCTGGCGGGTGCATGTCTGACCTGTGGCTGCGCCCTCGCCGCCGCCTGCTTGACTTCACGGAACGAGGTCCGTACTGTGCGGTGACGTTCGCCGAGCGCCGCCGGCGCGGAACGGTGCCTCACGATCGTCCCAGCAACGCGTGACAGCGAACCACCGACCGGCTCCCACGGCTGAACCTGCCCCCCACATCGGCAGGCAGGCGCGCGTCACCACGGGCGTTTTGCTCGGCGGCGCCATGGCGCTGGGCGTTCCCGCCATCGTGACGCGCGTGTCGGGGGCGCACCCCGGCACCATCGCCGAAATCGGCATCTTCGGCCTGGGCATCCTGACGGCAGCGTTCATCCTGGGCTCCGCCGCCGAGGCGGCGCAGAAGGACATCTCACGGGCGCTCGCGCTCGCCTTCCTCGCGTTCATCGCGGTCCTGCCCGAGTACGCGGTCGACCTGTACTTCGCTTGGCGGGCGGGCGAGGACATCCAGTACGCGCACTACGCGGCAGCGAACATGACCGGCGGCAACCGCCTTCTGGTCGGACTCGGCTGGCCCATGGTGCTGGCCATCTTCTACTGGCGAGGCCGCCGGGCGTCGATGACCTTGCACCTGCCTCGGCGGACGAGCCTGGAGGTGGCGGTGCTCGCGGCCGCGACCGTGTACTCGTTCCTCCTGCCGCTGAAGGGCGACATCTCGCTCGTCGACACCGCGGTGCTGGGATTCATGTTCGCCCTCTACCTCTGGCTGGCCGGGCGTCACCCCGTCGAGGAGCCGGAACTGGAAGGCCCGGCGGAGGTGCTGGCGGAGCTGCCCACGCGCTGGCGCCGGCTGGTGGTGCTGGCGCTCTTTCTGTGGGCCGGCGGCGTAATCCTCGCGTCCTCGGAGCCGTTCGCCGAGGCGCTCGTGCGCACGGGCGAAGAGTTCGGCATCGACGAATTCCTCCTGGTGCAGTGGCTGGCGCCCCTGGCGTCGGAGTCACCCGAGTTCCTGGCCGCGGGCTATCTCGTGTACCGGGGGGCAGCCGACGCGGGGATGACGGCGCTCATTTCGTCGAAGGTCAATCAGTGGACGCTGCTCATCGCGAGCCTGCCGGTCGCGTTCGCGATCTCGAGTCGGTCGTTCGGGGCGCTCCCCATGGACGCCCGCCAGACGGAGGAAGTCTTTCTCACCGCCGCGCAGTCGGCGTTCGCGCTCACGCTCTTGCTCCAACTGCGGTTGAGCCCTCTGCGCGCCATCCCGCTGGCGGGGCTCTTTCTCGGGCAGCTCGTCCTCCCCGAGAGCGAGGTCCGCTACGGCTTCGCCTTCGCCTATCTCGCGCTCGCGCTGGTCATGTTGATCCGCGACGGACGCCACCTGCCCTCCATTCTGCGTTGGTCCATCATGAGCGAGCATCCCGCGTCGTGAGGCCCCGTTCTCCTCGCGGCGCGTTTCGCCTATGCTCTGGGTGAGCCGCACGCACGGAGGGATCCCATCATGAAGATCACCGAGGTCAGGACCCGTCGCGTTCGCTTCCCCCACGAGGACCGGCCGTTCCACCCGACCTGGCGGCCGTGGCCGGAGCGCGAGCAGGAAGTCACCATCGTCGAAATCCACACGGACGAGGGCATCACGGGCATCGGCAGCGGCGGCGTGCTGACCCGGATGAACACGGCCGGGCCGCTGTTCGTCGGGCGTGACCCGCTGGCCATCGAGGAGCACGCGCGCACCATCGCGCAGATCGCGTACTTCATGGGGCGCCCGTGGCCGCTGGAGGTGGCCCTCTGGGACATCGCGGGCAAGGCCGCGGGCATCCCGTTGTGGAAGCTTCTGGGCGGGGTACGGGACCGTATCCTCGCCTACGCCAGTACCGGAGAGCTTCACGAGCGGGAGCGGCGCGTCGAAGACGTGCTCCGGATGCGGGAGATGGGCTTCAAGGCGGTCAAGTTGCGCGTTCACTCGCCCGACCCGATGGACGACGTGCCCACGCTGGAAGCCGTGCGGGAGGCCGTGGGCGATTCGATGACCATCATGGTGGACGCGAACCACGGCTGGCGGCTACCGGGCGACGCGACCCCGCGCTGGGACCGCAAGACGGCCATCGAGATGGCGCGCATCATGGAAGAGTTCGACGTCTTCTGGCTCGAGGAACCCCTGTGGGCGTACGACTACGACGGCCTCGCCGAGCTTCGGGCGTCGACGACGGTGCGCATCGCCGGCGGCGAGCTGAACCTCGGTTTGTTCGAGTTCCAGACGTACTTCGACAAGGGGTGCTTCGACGTCTACCAGCCTGACGCGACGTTCGTGGCCGGGATCACGGGGGCGAAGAAGATCGCGGGCATGGCGGAAGCGCGTGGCCTGCTGTTCGCGCCGCACACGTGGACGAACGGCCTGGGGTTGGCCGCGAACATGGCGGTGGCGGCGTCGGTGCCCAACTGTCCCTTCCTGGAGTTCCCGTTCGACCCGCCCAACTGGACGCCCGATCTGCGGGACTTCATGCTCACCGAGCCCATCACCATCGACGCCGACGGCTACGTCAGGCTTCCCGACCGGCCAGGCCTCGGAGTGGAGCTCGACGAAGAGAAGCTGCGACGGTACGAAGTGCGCTGACCGGCGGCGCGGGGGCACGCGGGAGCCCCTAGCCGCGCCGGGGGCGCCGTGTTACGCTCCGAGGGTCAGTCCGGGGCACGACCCAGCGCACGAATGCAGCCCGTCTCCGACTTCCAATTGCTCGCCGAGACCTCTGCGGACAATCCGGAGCCGTTCCGCGAGTTCTACCGCCGGCACGCCGTCGCCATCTACGACTTCGCCTGGCGGATCCTCAAGAACGCCGAGGCCGCCGAGGACGTCGTACGCGAGACGTTCCGCGAGGCGTTCGATTCCGCCGGGATGGTCGTGCGGCCAACCGATGTCCGGACATGGCTGTACGCGATCGCGTACCGCGCCGTTCTGGCTCGCTGGGAGAGCGGGAACGAGCCCTCGGAGGGTCCCCCGCCGTCGCCCCCCGCGCTCGTGCCTCCGGATGCGGAGGTGGGGGTCGACCCCGATACGGCCGCGCTCGTGTGGGAGGCGGCGTCGGGACTCGATCCCCGGCACTACGCGCTGCTCGACCTGGACGTGCGCCAGGACTTCGACAGCGGTGACATCGCGGTCATCACGGGACAGAACCGGGCGCAGACCGTAAGCCTGATGGCCCGGCTGGAGCGGGTGGTGGAGAACGCCATGCTGGCGTACATCGTCGCCCGGCGCGGTGTGGCCTCGTGCGATCAGCTCCGCATCATTCTGGGCGACGCGCGCATTCCGCCGTTCCCGCCGGACCTGAGGGCGCTCGTGGACCGGCACATCGAGGCGTGCGACACCTGCTACGCGCTGCGGCAGCGTGCGCCCTCGCCTCTGGAGACGCTCGCTGCGTTCGAGCCGGTCACTCCATCGGGGGAGGTGCTCGACGCGCTGCTCGCGGAGGTGTTGGGCGAGGCGCCTCCGCCCGCGCCGGAGCCCTCCCCTGAGGCGCAGGCCGTCGAGGAGGCACCTCCTGAGGCGCCGGAACTCCCGACCGAAGCGCCGGACGTCTCACCTTCGCCGACCCCGGCTTCTGGCGGCCTCGCAGAGGCGTCCGCCGCCGCCCATCTCGACGAGGCGTTCCCGGCGGAGGGCCTGGAGGAAGAGCCCGACGTCCTGGTGATCCGCGGGGCCACGGTGAGGGACGGAGCGCCGGCGGGCGAGCCCGCGGCCGTGACGGAGGCAGCGCCGACGGAACCGGTCGGCGAGCCGCTGCGCGAGGCTGCGTGGCCGCCGCCCGCGGCCGTGGTCTCGCAGGTGCCAGAGGTGGAGCGCGCGCCGGAGCCCGCGGCAGAGCCGGCCATCGCGCCCGGCGGCGCGCCGCCGCGGGGACCCCGCGCTCGCTGGCGGGAGTGGCTCGAGCGGCCGTGGGTGTCCTTCGGTGTCGGCGTGGCGGGCGGACTCGTCGTCATCGCCGTGGTGGCTGCCTTCATGTTCGCGTCGGGAGGTGACGGTGGGGGCGCCGAGACGCCCACGCCTTCGCCGACAGCGACTCCGGAACCCACGGAACTCCCCGTCGTCGTGCCGACGGCCACCGACACGCCCGAACCCACGCCGACCGATACGCCCGTGCCCGAGCCCACGGAGACGCCCACCATCCCGCCGACGCCGGAGCCCACGGCGACGCCGACGTTGGAACCGACCCCGGCGCCGGTCTCGCCGACGGCGCAGCCGCCCCAAGGGACGGGAACACCGAGCAGCGGAACGCCCACGGCGACGCCGACGCCGTAGGACCGGCGCTCCTCAGCGCCCGCCGGTGACGCCGCCCGATGCGGCGAGCAGCTCTTCGAGATGCAACTGCCACTCGAGGGCTCGGCGTCGCTTCTCGGGCGTGTCCGCCATCTCCTCGTAGATGGCTTGGCCCCAGCGGAGCTGCTCCTCCTCTTCGAGGAGGATGAAGCGCAGGGTCCGCACGGTCGGGGCGTCGCAGACCTGATCGGTCACCAGGGCGTGGTGCCGGTAATACACGGCCAGGTGAGGCTTGAGGACCCGATAGAGGCCGACCAGCCGCAGGAGTTCGTCGTCCTGGTCTTGCAGGTCGGTGATGAAGCGTTCGAAGGCCTCGTTCGGAGGCTCCGCGACGTCGGCGACACGGAGCATGGGCGGCTCGGCGAGTTCGAGGTTGTCGACGACACGGAGGCCGGGGAGGCGTCGGCCGAGCCAGTCGGCGTGCGTCGCGCACTGGAAGGCGTGCTCGCCCAGGGCCAGCTTGACCTTGACCGTGGGCATGGTCGCAGCCCAGCCTGCGCACGCTTCCATCATCTTGATCTCGGCGTAGCGGTAGTGAATCAGGCGGCGGGCGTTCTCGTCGACGGAGAAGGCGCCGCCGATCTTGCGCGGGTCGATGGCGAGTTCAGGCATGGCCGGTGGCTCCTCCTGGTGCGCCGTTCTCCATGCGGCGCTGGCCGAGCTCCTGGAGACGCTGGAGGAACTGCACGAGGGGCTGCTCGGACGCGGTCGCCGAGAGCCGGGCCAGCTCGCGCTGGCGGCGCGCCCGGGCGAACTCGCGCGCCGCTTGCCGGGCCGCCTCCAAGCGCTCGGGGTCGTGTCGGTACTCGATGTGCTCGATGCATCGCATTGGGCAAATGCGGGCGCAGATGCCGCAGTCGATGCAGCGCTCGGCGTCGATCCAGTGCGCGCGCTCCGGGCGCTCGAAGAAGAGGATCGCGCCGGTGGGGCATTCCCTGCGGCACCACCAGCAGTTGATGCACCGCTCCTGGTCGATGGCGTAGGCGCCGACCGCATCGAGCGCAGGCATGATGTGGTTACAGCTCCGACTCGCGGAAGACGGCGAACATCTCCTCGAAGACCTTCTGCTGGTCGCGCGCCTTGCGCTCGAGGGCGGGATTGTCCGCGGTCAGGCGTTCGATCCAGTAGTCGCCGTTGGCGACGTGCAGGTATTCGTCCGCCATGTTGTAGTCGTGGCAGTGCTCCATGAGTCGGTCGCCGACGTGCTCGGCGAGCTCGCGTGTACGCTCGAAGACGGAGAGCGCGAACCCTTCGAGCCCCACGTTGATGGTCGAGAAGCCCATCACAGAGTCCTCCGGCTGCGTCGGCGGGATGTGCTGGCCGTCGGGCGGCGGACCGCCGACGAGGGTATCGGGATATTCGCCCAGTCTGCCGCCCTGCGCCTCCAGGAGCTGGAGATTGAGCTGCGTGTGGCGGGTCTCGTCCCACATCTGTCGCGCCAGGGACAGTTGCAGCTCCCAGGGCACGCCCACGGTCTTCCATTCGACGAGGAAGCGCCCGAAGGCGTCGAGGCCTGCGAACTCGGCCGACAGGATGGAGCTGGTGATGGCCTTGAGGTATTCGCGCTTCGACGGGTCCTTCTTGAGGCGCAGGCTCAGCGTGTCGAGGTTGTAGGGCGCGCCGTCGAGCTTGTTCCGCAGCTCGGCGCGCTCCTCATCGCTCAGGGCGATGATGGGCCGGTAGGGTGGCTCGCGGCGCCGCGGCCCCTGGACCGTGCGATCGTGCAGTTTCCCCATGTGGCGCGCTCCCTGATGCAAACGATTCAGGCTCGGGCCTGCGGCATCTATTGAACACCAGTCGACATGCCGCTGTCAAAGGGAACGAACGCCCGCGATCGTTGCGCTTTTCGCAGCGCAGGGGGCAGCCGTCTGCTGCGAGCCGATCGGGAATCTCCCCGCTTTCCTCCGCCATCGCGGCCGCCGATACATCAGGTGGAACCGCCGCGTTACAGCACAGGAGCGACCGAATGCAAGCCCGCCAGCCTTCATCCGACCTCACGGCGCTGATGGACGAGCTCGAAGCCACCTTGAGAGCCGCCGCCGACGTCAGCCAGGCCCTGCTGGGTCACATGCGGAGCCTCAGCGAACGTGTGCAGCGACTCCAGGAGTACTCGGGGCCGATCCGCGAGGCCGCTGAGGCGGTGCGCGCGTTCGAGGTGGCCGCACCGCCTCCCGCCGCGTCGCCCGCTCCCCGAGGCGCCGCGCCGGGGCCGCTCGGCGTGCTCTTCATCGAGGTCGAACGTTCCGATGGGCCGCTGGATCTGCGCGCCGTGGATCGGCCCGTGAGCGGTCACCCGGATGTCGCCGACGTGGCTCTTCTGGACTACGACGGCCGGCGAGCGCCCTTCAAGATCTGGACGCGTTCGCCCGCCGGCATTCCCGGGCTCCGCGACGCTCTGGAGGGCAGCATCCGCGAGAGCCTGGCGGCGAGCCAGGGCAGCGTGAAGGTCCAGGTGCAGGCGAGCGCAGCCTGAGGAGCGCTCGCCCGCCCGCACATACCCGCGCCCGTCCTCGAGGACGGGCGCGTCGTGTATCGACGGAGGCGGCGCCGGCTCAGTCGCGCCGCTCGATCCGCTGTGCGAGGTTGGCGAGGACGGTGGCCATCTGGTTCAGCGTGGTCTCCAGCCGCGTCACCGCGGCCTGGAGGTCGCGGAGCGTCTCCGCCGCCTGGGCCCCCTCCAACGCGCGTGCCTCGATAAGGTTGCGGACCGCCTCCTGGAGACGCGCCTGGCGGTCGAGCAGATCGTCGGCCTGCTGTCGGAGCTGGGCGAGTCCGCGGGCGCTCTCGTCCAGCGACGCCGCGATGGCTCCCGCATCGGCGGCGACCGTCGCCCCCTGTGGCGCAGCCATCGGCGCGCCCCCGCCGCGCTCGATGCGCTGGGCGAGCTCCTGCATGCTCAAGCTCGCGCGGATCGCCTCCTCGAACGCGTCCATCGACCGCGTGTGGAGGCGCCAGAGGGCGACGACGGCGGCCACGCAAATCGTCAGAAGGAACGCGAGGCCGATGGACGTACCGGCGATGGCCGCTGCGGAGACGAAATCTTGCGAGGACAAAAACAGCCCTCCGTAAAGGGCGGATCCTTCCGAATGGGTGCGCGCGTCAGGTGTCCGAGAAATAGTCGTCCGGCGGACGCGCCGCCTGTACCGTGCGGACACCCATGCGCATCGTCCTCATGTGGAACAACGCTGCGACCTGCTCCTCCATTCCATCCCCGGTCAGAAGGTCGACTCCTGGGGCGTGGCGTGGCGCACCTCGGCTTCGGGCCGATACGCGGGCAGCCGCACGCCGGTCACGTCTTCGACGAACGAGCGGATGGCCGGCACCATCAGGTGCACGGGCACATCCCGGTGGTCGTAGCCGGGGAGCTCGACGAAGCGCTTGGGCTCCGGCGCGAGCTGGAACAGCCGCCGGCCCATCCACTGGGGCACGGTGGTGTCGGCGTCGGCGTGCATGATGAGGAGCGGGCACCGCAAGCGGCGGATCTTGGCCGCATTGTCATAGCGGGTGCGGGGAAGCCACGGACACGCGCGCAGGAGCGGCCGGAGCCGCCCCACGCGTTCCATCGCCAGGTCCCGCACCGACGTGAACGGCGCGCGTAGGATGAGGCCCGCGGGGGGCTCCCGTACCGCGAGCTCGGTCGCCACGCCGGTCCCGAGGGAGAACCCGTAGTACAGGATGCGGCGCGGGTCGACGTCGGAGCGATTGTACAGATAGGCGAGCGCCGCCTCGGCGTCGAGATACGTGCCGCGCTCTGTCGCCTGGCCGGGGTTTCTGCCGAAGTCACGATAGTCGAACAGCAGGAAGTTGCACCCCACGCCTCGCAGGAACGACCCGAAATCGTGGGCGAAGCTGAGGTCCGACCAGAAGAACGAGGCGTTGTAGGAGGTGCCGTGGCAGAAGAGCAGCGTGGGTAGCTCCGACGCCCGCTCGGGCGCCGGCCGGAAGAACCACCCCTGGAGTTCGAGACCGTCGGCCGTGTACAGCCAGGCCTCGTCATAGGGAACGCCGACCGACTCGGGCGGCGCCGGATGCCACGGGCCCGACGTGAACATCCGGCGACGCAGCGCGCGTTCGAAGAGCGCGGTCGCGGCGTAGGCGGCCACGGCGGTTCCCCCGGCGAGCAGCGCGAGACGTCTCACGGTTCAGAGACTACTGCCGCGGCGGATCGAACGCCAGTCATCGGAGCGAAACCGCCGTGCCCGGCGTGTCAGGGCTCGTGGTGGTCGTGCGGGGCGCCCGACGGAGGCGGCACCAGCTCGTAGAGCTGAAAGAGGACGCCGTTCGTATCTTTCGGATGGACGAAGAACTCCTTCCAGTCCCAGCTCACGCGCGGCCCGCCGAAGGGCTCGATGCCGCACTGACGGAGGTGTTCCGCCGCGGCGTCAGCGTCTTCGACCTCCATCGTCACGTGGTGAATGCCGGGCCCACGCTCCCGGAGGAACTTCCGCAGAAAGCTCTGCTCACCCAGCGGTTCGAGGATCTCCCACTGCGGCTGCCCTGGCCCGATGTCCATGACGACGCCGCGGTACCCTTCGCGCTCGTTGGTGAACCGGCCGGCCACCGTCCAGCCGAACACCTTCTCGAAGAAGGCGACTTGCTGGTCCAGATCCCAGACCGCCATGCTCACGTGATCGACACGCTTCACTCCCAACACTGGTGTTCCTCCAGGCCTGCAGACTCGAACGACCTGCAGCAAACCACGCGCTGGGCTGAAGCGCAACGGTGGCGAGCCACCGGCCGAGAGCGCGTCGAGGTGACGCCTACGGCTTGCGGATGGCGGCGCGGTCGGGTCTACTGGACATGGAGGGGGTTGGGTGAAGGGTGAAGGGGTTTACCGGATGCTCATCCTGGTGCGAAAGGTGCAACAGGGGATCTGGATCGGCGACAACATTCTGATCAAGATCCTCGACGTCGAGCGCGACCGAGTGAAACTGGGCATCGAGGCGCCGAGTAACGTCCGTGTCGTGCGCCAGGAGCTCATGGATCGGGACGTCCCCGACGTTCAGGTCGAGGTCGAAGAGTCGACGTAGGGTTCCCTTCGACAGGCCGGGGGCCAGAACCGCCGACTCCCGCGCCCTCGCTTCACGTTAGCCGCAGCACGACCTGGTACAGACGGAAGATCAGCCGCACGCCGTCCATCACCAGCACGTCGGACCGCTGGTTGAGGCGCGGCTCCACATGCTCGAAGAACCGCACTTCGTCGAAGTGCGTCGTCACGCGCCCGGCCAGGGCATCCCGCAGACGGCGCGATTCGACGAAGGGAATGAATTCGTCCCCGCGGTCGTGCACGATGAACACCTCCGTCCGGAGCCCAGAGACCGCACCGCTCGGCGAAAGCGCGCGGAGGCGGGCCACGGCGTCCTGCGGTAGCTGGGCGATGAGGCTGCGCGCGCGGCCGGGATCCCCTGTCGACGTCAGAAAGTCGTACACGGCGCGCCCGGTGGGGGACAAGGCGTCGACCTCCTCCCGGGTCACCGGCTTTCGATCGACGAAGGCGCGGGTGATGACGTCACGGTCGTAGGGGTCATCGAGCTCGTGGATGAACTGCCGAGCCATGACCTTGATGGAGTGCCAGCGCGGCGTCCAGGGCTCGTCGAGGCCGTTGTACGCGACGCGACGGCTGGCCAGCGCGACGAACGTATCCAGCGCATCGTAGTACCCGCCGAAGGCGACGACGAAGTCCACGTCATCCCGGATGCGCGCGTCGGCGGCGGCGAGCAGGGCGAGCGAGGCGCCCACGCTGACGCCGATGTAGCCCACGCGGTCGGGATTCATGTACGGCTGGGCCTGGAGGTATTGGAAGGCCCCGACCAGGGCGTCGACCTCCTCGGGGAGGATGAGTTCGTCATCGAGACGCTCGGAAAAGGGCACGAGCATGACGAAGCCCGCGCGCGCCGCGTCTTCGGACAGCTTGACGAGACGCGGGTCGTCGAGGTCGAGCGGAGGCGCGCCCATCGAGAAGACGACGCCTCCGAGTCCGGCGCCGGACGCAGGGCGGTAGAGGTCGGCTTCGATGGTGCGTCCCTCACCGTAGTCAATGACGACGTGCTCGCGAACGGGTTCGGGGGTGATCCAGGTGACGGGCCGGACCGGCAGCGAGAAGATGAGGTCAGGCAGAAAGATCGTCGCGACCATGGCCGCGCGTCCCTGCTCCGTGGCCATGAGGGTCGCGGGCAGGCTCACGAGCACGGTGAGCGCGGCCGCCAATGGCCACAGACGGACAGCCCAACGGCGGACCGTCATGCCGTCTCCTGAGGGTTGCGGGCGACCGGCGTCGTGAACATCGTGGGCGATGCCAGTGTGCCACCGGGACGCCGCCTACGACAAACGACCGCACTCAGCCGGGGCGGACCGGCGCCATGATACGAACGGTGGAGCGCAGGGTGATGGCGGCCCGGCGGGCCATGGCGTGGCGCGCCTTCTCGCTGAGCCCCGCCTGGGATTCGGGCGTGGTGAAGCGCGTGCGCTCCCAGTGAGCCATGCTGTCGTACCGCGTGAGCAAGAACGCGTGGCCTTCGGCGGCGCCGCCCAGCGCGGACCACAGGCCCTGCACGTTGGCGCCCGCGCCTTCGACGGCCGGCCACCAACCCTCTTCGGACAGCCGGACGAAGTCTGGCCACGACCCGGGCTCGATGTCGAACCAGCGGTGCGCGTAGATCCCGGGCGCGTCCGCCGTGCTACCGGGCACAGGGCGCACCGACGGCGCGAGCAGCGCCGAGTCGATGCGCTCGATCCCCTCGTGGGCGTGCAGCTTCTCGCCGCGGCGGTACTCCGCCCAGGATTCGACGTCCTCGTGGGCGGTGATGATGACGCCCTCGTTCATAGGGGCGCCGATGAGGGCACGGAAGACGCCGTAGATGCGACCCTCGTCCTGCTCGAGATCCTTCCGGAAGGGGCCGAAGATGGTGGCTGCGGCGTCGGGCCAGCCCCCGGGTGGCACGCGGATCCGGACGTACTCGTAGATCATGGCTCACCTCCTGTGCGCTCCCGGCCGCCGCTACGATACCGCGGGAAGGCGTTGAGGGTCACGGGGTAACGGGAAGCGCCGCCCGGATCTCGGACGGCGCTTCCATGGTGTGTCTGTCGGCAGCGCGGGGCCAGCGGGACCGGGCCGGCGTCACGCAGCGGCCTTGCTCTTGCCCTCGATCATGGCCGGCTCGGTGACCTTGATGGTCTTCGGCCGAGCCGCCTCGGACTTGGGCAGGCGGACCCGCAGGACGCCGTGCTCGTACGACGCGGTGGCCTTGTCAGCGTCGACCGGGGCCGGCAGCGTGAACGAGCGGTAGAAGGAACCGTAGCGGCGCTCGCGGCGCAGCCAGTTGACGTCCTTCTCCTCGTGCTCCTCACGCACCTCGCCCTTGATGGTCACCACGTCGTCCTGGACCTGAATGTCGAGGTCCTCCGGACGCACCCCCGGCAGGGCGGCGGTGAGCTCGATCATGTCCGGCGTCTCGCGGATGTCCACGGGGAAGTACCCGTAGCCGCGCGAGCCGTTCAGGCTCGGCGCCACCCAGCGGATCGGCCGGAAGTCCTCGAAGAGCCGGTCCATGGCCTCCCACATCTGCTCGATCTCCGTGAACGGGTCCCAACGAACCAGCTTCGTCATCGCTCTCACCTCCTTCGTACCGTCAGGGTGGATTCGGTTGACTTCCTCACGTGGCCCTGCCTGGCCCTCGCGTCGCTTCCGCTGATCCACATAGCAAAAATAGCCGCCCGTGTCAAGAGCTCTGACAATGGTGTTATCAATGTTTATGCGTCATGCTTGCGGAGGTCGACCGTCCAGCGTACAATAAGGGCGATGGCGCGAGACTATTACGACATCCTCGGTGTGCCCAGGAACGCGTCGGACAAGGAGATCCGGCAGGCGTATCGTCGCCTGGCGCGGAAATACCACCCCGACGTGAACCCGGGCGACAAGGCGGCGGAAGAGAAGTTCAAAGAGATCAACGCCGCCTACGAGGTGTTGTCCGACCCGGAGAAGCGCCGCAAGTACGACAAGTACGGCGACCGCTGGCAGTACGCGGATCAGATCGAGGAGATGCAGCGCCGCGCCGGAGGTCGGGCCTTCCGTTTCGGCGAAGGCGTCCCCTTCGAGTTCGACCTGGGGGACCTCGGTGACCTCGGGTTCGGCAGCATCTTCGATCTCTTCCGTCGTGGGCGCAGGCCGCGCCCGGCTGACCTGACGTACAACGTCGAGGTCAGCTTGCAGGAGGCGTACACCGGAACGACGCGCCTGCTCCAGCTCGCCGTACAGGAGCCGTGCGCGACGTGCGGCGGGGCGGGAGAGATCGCCGGCGCCATCTGCCACGTGTGCCAGGGGACGGGCATCCTCGAGCGCACGCGCCGCCTGGAAGTGCGGATCCCTCCAGGGGTGCGCGAAGGCTCGCGCGTCCGCATCCCGGGCGAGGGTCAGGCCGGGGCCGACGAGCGCCGGGGTGACCTCTACCTCATCGTGTCGGTGCGCCCCGATCCGCGGTTCCAGCGGAAGGGGGACGACCTCGAGCAGACGGTGTCGGTGCCCTTCACCGATCTCGTGCTGGGAGGAGAGGTCGAGGTGCCGACGGTCACCGGGCGCGTGGCGCTGAAGATCCCGCCCCTCACACAGAACGGCAGGGTGTTTCGCCTGCGGGGTCTCGGCATGCCGCATCTGGAGAACCCGCAGACGAAGGGCGACATGTACGTCAAAGTCGTCGCGAAGCTGCCCGAGCGCCTGGACGAACGGGAGAAGGCGCTGTTCGAAGAGCTGAAGGCGCTGGGAGTGTGAGATGGTCGACGAGCGCGAAAGGAGAACGAACGAACTCGACGACACGCCGTGCTACGTGATTTCGGTCGCGGCGCGGATGGTCGGCGTGCATCAGCAGACGCTGCGCGCGTACGAGCGGCTGGGCCTCATCAAGCCTGCGCGCTCGGCCGGGCGGATTCGCCTCTACTCCAACGCCGACATCGCGCGGCTGCGTCAGATTCAGTCGTTGATGAACGACCTCGGCGTGAACCTCGCGGGGGTCGAGGTCATCCTGCGGATGGGCGACCGCATCCGCCGGCTGGAGGAGGAGCTTCGGGCCGTACGGGCGGAGCTCGACCGCCTGCGGAGCACCCGCCTTCCCGCCCCGCGGGAGTGAGAGGGAACCGGAAGCACGAGCCGGGCGGTCGGCGAGGCGGCTCCGAAGGCGCCGTCCTCCCGAACGACGGGACATCGGGTTCGCCCGTGAATGACACCGGGGGAATGCAACCATGATGCGACAAGATCGATTCACACAGCAGGCGCAGGAGGTGCTCGCCGCCTCGCAGCAGATCGTCCGCGAGCAGCGCCACGCCCAGTGGGACGTCGAGCACGTCCTCCTGGCGCTCCTCCAGCATCCGCAAGGGCTCGCGTCCGAGATCATCCGGAAGATGGGCGTCGACCCGGCGCGCGTGAGAGCACGGGTCGCCGAGACCCTCGAGCGGGCGCCGAAGTTGGGCTACGACGTGGTCCAAATCTACACGACGCCGCGCATCGTCCGGATGCTCGAGGCGGCGAACGCCGAGGCCGAGCGCCTCAAGGACGAATACATCAGCGTCGAGCATCTGCTCATCGCCATCGCTGACGAGCGTGAGGGCGACGCCGCGCGCATCCTGCGCGAGTTCAACATCGACAAGGAGCGCATCTACCGCGCCCTCGAAGAAGTGCGTGGCACGGCGCGCGTCGACAGTCCGACCGCCGAGTCCAAGTATGGCGCGCTCGAGAAGTACAGCGTCGACCTCACCCGCCTTGCGGCCGAAGGGAAGCTCGACCCGGTCATCGGCCGCGAGAACGAAATCAAGCGGGTGATGCAGATTCTGAACCGCCGCACCAAGAACAACCCGGTCATCATCGGCGAAGCGGGCGTCGGCAAGACGGCCATCGTCGAGGGCCTGGCGCAGAAGATCGCGGCGGGCGATGTGCCCGAGAACCTCCGCGGGCGCCGGCTGCTGGCGCTCGACATGGGGGCGATGGTCGCCGGCTCCAAGTTCCGTGGCGAGTTCGAGGAGCGCCTCAAGGCGGTCATGGACGAAATCAAGCGGGCCGAGGGCGAGGTCATCGTCTTCATCGACGAGATCCACCAGGTGGTGGGCGCGGGCGCTGCGGAGGGCGCCATCGACGCCAGCACGATGATGAAGCCCGCGCTCTCCCGCGGTGAGCTGCGCGTCATCGGCGCCACCACGCTCGACGAGTACCGCAAGTACATCGAGAAGGACCCGGCCCTCGAGCGCCGTTTCGCCCCCGTCTTCGTCGACGAGCCGTCGGTCGAAGAGACCATCGAGATCCTGCGCGGCCTCAAGCCTCGGTACGAGGCGCATCACAAGGTCGAGATCACCGACGAAGCGCTGGTGGCGGCGGCCCGCTTGTCCGACCGGTACATCACGGGCCGGTTCTTGCCGGACAAAGCGATCGACCTGATCGACGAGGCCGCATCCAAGCACGTCATCGAACAGCAGTCGCTGCCGCCCGAACTGCGCGAACTGAAGCAGCGCATCGACGACCTGAACAACCAGGTCGAGGCGGCGGCACAGAAGCAAGACTACGAGGCGGCGGCGCGGCTCCGGTCGGAGGCGCTACGCCTCCAGCAGGAGTACGACCAGCGGCGCGAGGCGTGGCAGCGTGAGCACCACATCGACCTGCGCGTCACCGAGCAGGACATCGCCGACCTGGTGGCGTCCATCACCGGCATCCCCGTGCAGAAGATGGTGGAGGGAGAGAGCGAGAAGCTCCTCCACCTGGAGGACGAGCTGCACAAACGGATCGTCGGGCAGGACCGGGCCATCAAGGTCGTGGCCGACGCCATCCGGCGGGCGCGAGCGGGCCTGAAGGACCCGAAGCGCCCGATCGGGAGCTTCATCTTCCTCGGACCGACAGGTGTCGGCAAGACGGAGCTCGCCAAGACGCTCGCCTGGTATCTGTTCGACGATCCGGATGCGCTCATCCGGTACGACATGTCCGAGTACCAGGAGCGGCATACGGTCAGCCGCATGATCGGCGCGCCCCCGGGCTATGTCGGCTACGAGGAGGGCGGCACGCTCACGGAAGCGGTCCGGCGGCGCCCCTACCGGGTGATCCTGTTCGACGAGATCGAGAAGGCCCACCCCGACGTGTTCAACCTGCTGCTCCAGATTCTGGAGGACGGCCGGCTCACCGACGGGCAAGGCCGCACCGTCGATTTCCGGAACACCATCATCATCATGACCTCGAACCTCGGGACGACGGCGGAGAAGCGGGCGGCCATCGGGTTCACGACGGAGCGCACGCGCAGCGAGGCCGAGCGCGATCGCCTCGAGCGCAACGTCGAACAGGCGTTGCGGCAAACGTTCCGGCCGGAGTTCCTGAACCGGATCGACGAGATCGTCATCTTCGAGCCGCTGACCGAGCCTGAGCTGCGGCAGATCGCCGACCTGTTGCTCGATGAGGTGCGGGAGCGGCTCGCGGACCGGCGCATCACGTTCGAGGTGACCGACGCGGCGCGCGACGCGCTGGTGAAGGAAGGGTACGACCCGGTGTACGGCGCGCGCCCGCTGCGCCGCACGGTGCAGCGGCGCGTCGAGAACCCGCTGGCGATGCGCATCCTGGCGGGCGAATTCAAAGAGGGCGACCACGTGCGTGTCGACTACGTCGACGGCGAGTACACCTTCACTGCGGTGAAGGAAGCGGCGCCTGTCGGCGCGGAGGCGTGAGCGCCTCGAGGCGTGTCATCGAACGTGTGGCCCGGCAAACCGCCGGGCCACACCGTCTCTGGCGCTGGCTCCGACGTCCGTTCGGACGTTGACATTGCCCCGCTCCGCGCGTACGCTCGCGGGGACGCGCGTCCCGAGACGGGGCGCGTCCGAGCATTCCAGCATTTGGAAGGAGGAGGACCATCCCCGCCATGAAACCACTACTGACGATGCTGGCCATCCTCGGCATCGCCGGCGCCGCGGCCTTCGGGGCTGCCTGCGGCGGCGGTGAGGAGGAAGGCGAACCCGGCGCGCCGACGAAGCCCGCTGGCGAAGAACCGACCGAGCCCTCTGGCGAGGACGGAGGTGGGGCGGACCTCGGCGAGCTGCGAGACATCGCCGGCAATCTCGAGGACGCGACGTTCAAGGTCACGCTGACGTTCTCGGGCGAGGCCGCGGCGGACCTGGGTGAAGGCGAGATGACCTGGTATCAGAAGCCGCCCAACACCCGGTTCGACATCTCGGCCCAGGCCGAGGGTGAGGAATTCGCGTTCATCGTGATCAACACGCCGGACGCGAGCTATGCGTGCACCTCGTTCCCCGGAGCCGGCGGGACCTGCTTCAAGGGGGACGCGCAGGACGCGAGCAACCCGTTCGCCGGCTTCGCCGACATCGTAGAAGGGGTCGACGAGGAGATCACTGCCGGCGATGTGACCGTCCGGACGCGCATCGAGCGGAAGATCGCCGGCGTCGATGCTGTGTGTTGGGAGATCGAGAGTCCCGAAGGCGATGGGACCTTCTGTGCCAGCGAGTCGGGCATCCCCCTGCTCATAAAGACCACGACGCCCGATGGGACGTTCACGCTCGAAGCGACGGATGTCAGCACGGACGTCTCGGACAGCGACTTCGAGCCGCCGTACGAAGTGACCGAGGGAGAGCCGTTCGGTCTGCCCGGGGGCGACGGCGAATAGCCGCACATCGTCGAGACGAACAGACGCGAGGCCCGGCATTGCCGGGCCTCGTTGGCGTCTGACAGCGGCCGGGCGTCGCTGCGGCGCTACCAGCGCTCCCAATGGACGTACTCGTCGAACGGCAGGCGGGGTGACCGCGGCCTGCCCTCGGCGGTAGGCGCCGGGTAGCCCAAAGCCAGCACGATGGCGACGCGTCGGTCCTCGGGTAGGCCCAGGACACGTCGTGCGCACGCCTGGTCGTGCATCGTCACCGGGCACGAAGCGATTCCTTCGTTCCAGGCGGCGAGCATCATGTTCTGGGCCGCTCGTCCGGCGTCGAACTCGCGGCCGTCTTCGGGGATGACGACGGCGATGAGCGCGGCGGCGGTCGGGATGTACGCCGCGAATTGCCCGCAGGTCGCGAGCTCCTCCTTGCGCGCTTGCTCGCGAACGACCACGAAGCGACAGGGCTGGAGGTTCTTGGCGCTTCCCGCCATGCGCCCCGCCTGGAGGATGCGACGGAGGGTGTCCTCTGGGATGGGCTTCGGTGCGTACTCGCGCGTGTCCCGCTTGGTGACGATGACTTTGTAAGCGTCCATGCGTTCGGTTCTCTACCCCGTCTAGCCTCGGGCCGGGCTGGCCGGCCGTTCGACGAGAACAGCTTCGAAGGTCTTGAGCTGGGGCGGGCCTTCCAGGAGCCCGGCCAGCGAGCCCTGGCGATGCCCCCGTACGAAGGCCTCGCTCTGTGTCCACGCCAGGAACGCCTCGCGGCTTTCCCACGTGCTGTGGCTGATGTACTCACCGGGGACGTCGCCCCGCAACAGCGCGAACTGGACGAACCCGGGAACGCCCTGCAGATACGACTCGCGGCGCTTCCAGACGTCTTCGAACTCGGCCTCTTTGCCCGGCGCGACGCGGAACTGATTCATGGCGATGAACATGAGTGTGGCCTCCCGGAACAGTGGTCGCTCTTCACAGGTCCCTCACACCATGCCCGACTCCGGGGCGGCGATCAAGCGTCTTGACATCGGACTGGCATGGTTCAAGAATACGCTCACCGCCGGCACGGCACCCAAGACATCCAACCCCCTGACGGTGCAGCGGCGCAGGAACGGCCTTCGGGGCGGTGGCCCTGGCGTACCGGCTCGACATCGGAAGGGGAACCATGCGTTCGGATCGAAAGCGTCTCGACCCGCTGTGGCCGGCGATGAGCCGCCGGCGATTCCTTGGCGCGTCCGCGGCGGCCCTCGCGTCGGCGGGGCTGGTCGCGTGCGACGGAGGAGGTGACGGAGCGGCTACCCCCGCTCCTACCGGCGGACCCACGGAAACGCCGAAGCTGGGCGGCATCATGAAGTTGCGCCAGGCGCAGCCCTACCCCAGCATGAACCCGTTCGGCGCCGGCATCACCTCCCTCGCCCAGAGCCTCTTTCTCGGGTTCACCGTGTTCGACCACATGTGGTACGTGCCCACGGACACGGGGATGGTCGAGCTCTTCCTGGCGACGTCCGTCGAGCAGCCCGATGCCCAGACCGTGATCGCCAAGATCGGCAAGTCGGTGTTCCACGACAAGCCGCCGGTCAATGGCCGACCGGTCGTGGCGGAGGACATCGCCAAGAGCTACCTGCGGTTTCGCGAGTCGCCGCCCGTGGGCTATAGCTGGCTGCATCACGTCATGGAGAGCATCGAAGCGCCGGACGACGAAACCGTCATCATTCGGCAAAAGATCCCCTGGGCGTGGGTGTTCACGTCGTCCAACGCGGGCTCGCCGATCTCCAGCTCGATCATCCCGCCGGAGATTCACGACGACGAGGCCTTCCTGAATCGAGACGCCATCGGGTCGGGCCGGTGGATGCTGGCGGGGCATGACAACGGCGCCAACGTCCGCTTGCGAAAGTTCCCGAACTGGCGGGTGCCCGGCGAGCCCTATCTGGACGGCATCGATTTTCCGCTCATCCAGGAGGACGCCGCAGCGCTCGCGGCGTTCGCGGCGCAGGACATCGACACTGTGGGCTTTCCCACGCGGCTGGACGCTGAGGATATGAAGAACCGCCTAGGAGACCGCATCACGGTGTCGTCCGACCTCTCGCGGTCCTACGCGACGCTCATGATCAAGTACGAGCCGCCTTTCCTGGACGAGCGTGTGCGCCACGCCATCAATCTGGCCATCGATCGGGACGAACTGATTCAGGCGATCGAGCTGGGGGACGGCGTGAAGTGCGGTCCGGTGCCGCCCGCGCACAAGCGGTACGCGCTGCCCGAGGATGACCCAGACCTCCAGGAGTATTTCCGGCACGACCCCGCGGAAGCGCGACGCCTTCTCGAAAGCGCCGGCTTCCCCTTCGACCGGGAGATCGAGTTCAAGTTCGCGGCGACGCCGTCGACGACGCAGCTCGCAGAGGTCCTCATCCGTCAACTCTCCGAGGTGGGCCTCAAGCTGAAGCCCATCTCGCAGGATTTGCTCACGGTCTGGCTGGTCCAGACGCTGTCGCAGGGCAATTTCCAGCTCACGTCGTTCGTGCATCTCCCGTACGAGGACCCGGACCTCCCGATGCGGTTCTACCTGAGTTCGCAGGCGGAGCGTCGGAACTTCATGGACTACAAGGACGATGAGGTGGATCGCGCTGTGCTCGCGGCGGCCCAGGAGCTCGACGAGGAGCGTCGGGTAGAGCTCTGCCAGGAAGCGCAGCGCGTGGTCATCCGCAAGTGGGCGCCGATGTTGAATCTGTACTCGGCCGTCACGTACGGGGCCGCCTGGAACTACGTGAAGGGGCTCGTGACGGGACGGGGTTCGTACGGGCTGTTCAACGCCCGGGCGTGGTTGGACAAGTGACGCATGTGGCGGTACGCGCTCCGCAGGCTCTCCTTCCTCCCGCTCATCATGTTCGTGGTCTCGGTGATCACGTTCGTGCTCTTGCGCGTACTGCCGGGCGACCCAGCGGCGATCATGGCGGGCCAGGGCGCGCGCCCCGAGGACATCGAGCGCATTCGTGAGCAACTGGGCCTCGAACGGCCGATCGTCGTGCAGTACCTCGACTGGGTCGCGGACATCCTTCGGGGCGACTTCGGCAAGACGTACTTCGGCCAGCGCGACATCCTCGACGAAGTGGTCCGCCGCTTTCCTGCCAGCGCCGAGATCATTCTCCTGAGCCTTCTGGTGTCGGTGACCCTCGGTGTCACCTTCGGCATTCTCTCGGCGGTCATGCGGAACAGTCCCCTCGATTACTGTGTCAGGCTCATGGCCGTCTTCGGCCAATCGATCCCCGAGTTCTTCCTGCTGGTATTGCTCATCGTGGTGCCGTCCATCCTGTGGAACTACGCGCCGCCGACCGGCGGGTACGTCGCGATCTACGACGACCCCGTGCGGAACCTGCGCTTGTTCGGACCACCGGCGCTGATCCTCGGGTTCGGCGGCGCTGCCGGCATCATGCGGCTCGTGCGCACGACGATGCTCGAAGTGCTCCGGAGCGACTACGTCCGGACGGCGTGGGCCAAGGGCCTTCCCGCCCGGCGGGTCATCCTCGACCATGCGTTCCGTAACACGCTCACGCCCGTCGTGACCGTCGTCGGGGCGGCATTCACCGCGATCTTCGGCGGCTCCGTCATCGCGGAGCGCATCATGAGCATCGATGGCCTCGGCCAGTTCTTCTTCCAGTCGGTGGTCACGCGTGATTTCCCCGTGGTGCAGTTCCTGGTGGTGTACACGGCGACCGTGGTCGTGCTCGCGAACCTGTTGGTCGACCTCTCGTACGCCTGGCTCGATCCCCGCGTGAGGTATCGGTAACGATGGCCGCGCAGGCTGCGGAAGCGCTCCCCCTCGCGTTGGAGGGATACGAGGCGCAGCCGAGGCCTCGGTGGGGACGCCGTGCGCTTCGGTTCGCGCGCCGCAACCCGGTCGGGGCGTTGGCGGCAGGCATCGTCGCGGCCTTTCTGTTCCTCGGGCTGTTCGGGCCGTACCTCGCGCCCAGCGACCCCAGGGCCATCGACACGACGCAGCAGCTCGAGGCGCCTTCCTGGGAGCACCCGTTCGGCACGAACAAGCTGGGGCAGGACGTTTTGAGCCGCATCCTCTCCGGGGCGCGCATCTCCTTCCTCATCGGACTCATGTCCGTGGGCATCGGCTTCTCGTCCGGCGCTGCGCTGGGCATCATTTCGGGCTACTTCGGGCGCTGGGTGGACTATCTCATCCAGCGGAGCGGTGAGGCATGGGCCGCGTTCCCGCAGATCATCCTGTACCTGGCGTTCATCGCGGCGTTCGGCCAGGGGTTGAAGACCATCGCCATCGCGATCACGGTGGGCGCCCTGTTCGGCGGCTCACGTGTTCTCCGGGCGGTGGCGCTGGTCACCCGGCACCAGGATTACGTCGACGCCGCGCGCGCCCTGGGGGCGACGGAGTTCCGCATTCTGCTGCGGCACGTCGTCCCGAACGTGATGCCGCTGGTCATCGTCGGGGCGAGCAGCGTGTTCGCGGTGTCCGTGCTGGCCGAGGCGGCGATCAGCTTTCTCGGCCTCGGCGTGGCGCCGGGCACACCGTCGTGGGGAATCGACATCAGCGGCGAGTCGCAGGCGCTGGCCCGGAGCGGGAACTGGTGGCTGGTCGCGTTCCCGGGCATCGCTATCAGCCTCGTGGTGCTCGGGTTCAACCTCCTCGGCGACACCCTTCGCGATGTCCTCGACCCGCGGCTTCGCGGAAGCCGATAGGCGCTCCTCAGGCGGTGCGCGGCCGCGCCCGCGGCTCCGGCGCCGTAACGACGCGGTACACCGTCAGGCTGAAGACGGACCAGAAGGCGGCGATGTACAGCCAGCGCATCCAGGTGAGGCCACTGTCGGTGCCAGCGAACACGCCGTGGTACAGGGCCAGGGCGAAGGTGGCGAAGGTCAGGTAGTGGAGCATGCGCCACGCCCGGTGCCCGAGGCGCTTCTTGACGTAAAAACTGCCCGCCGTCACCGCCAGTCCGTACATCCCGAGCACGCCGAGCGCCACGGCGAGCGGCCGATAGGGCGCTCCGCCCGGGAGCAGAAGGTGGCGCAGCCCGAAGTCCGTCGCCGGGTCGGGGATGAGCGACAGCGCATGCACGGCGACGAATGCCAGCGCGAGCAGCGACGCGAACTTGTGCGTCTCGAAGACCCAGGCTCGCGGCGCGAGCGGGTCGCTCGCGCGGGACGTGATGCCGAGTCCCAGCGCCGTCGAGAACCAGAGGAGCGCGAAGGCGATGACGCCCGAAGCGCGCGAAGCCTCCCAGAAGAAGTGAGGGTTCCCCTCCATCAACTCCCTCTCGTTCGGGTGACGGGCCTCTGGACTGCCGAAGGAGCCGGGACGACCTGCGCGTCTCCGTTCGGTTGCACGACGACGATGCGCGCTGGCGGCGGTGGGGCCGTCGCGTGCGCGTCACCGGGAACGCCGCGAGCGGCGAAGTAGGCGGTGAGCGCCGAGAAGGCGAGAAAGCTCCCGACCGCCAGCGTCGCCTTGGTCGCCGGGTACTTAGTCATCGCCCTCGAGCTCCCACTCCTCGTGTTCCTCGCGCTCCTCGTGCTCGTCATCGCGGTCTCCCTTCCGGTCCTCATGTTCCTCGGCGTCATGGTCATCGCGATCCCAGCGATCGTCGTCAGCGCGACCGAAGAGCGGCGCGCGCTCCCCGGACGAGTTCTCCGCCTGCGGCGCTGGAGTTGCCGCGACGAATTGGACGAGCTCGCCTGGAGCCGAGATCGGGGCGCCCTCAGGCTGAGCGTCGGCGCGGAAGAAGCCACCCGCGCCCGCCACCAGAAGGGCGAAGCCCGCGGCTGCTGCGAGTCCGAGCGCCAGCGTCAATGCCATCCGTGCTCGCATCGATTCCCCCCTTCGCTCGTGATTCGTGCATTGGGACTTCGTGACGTTGCCACGCCGGTGTGCGCAACAGATGCCCGGCGTGCGTGAAGAGCGCCGCGGCCATACCACGCGCGGCGAGCCAGTCGAAGCCGTCGCGCGCGCCGAGCAGGAGCGCCGTCTTCGCGCAAACGTCGGCGGTGACGGCGTCAGGCGCGACGACGGTGGCCTGCAAGACGTCGGTTTGCGACGGCGCGCCCGTTCGTGGGTCGATCAGGTGATGCAGCCAGCGTCCCGCGCGACTCCAACGGCGCCGCGCCGTGGTCGAGGTGGCGACCGCCTCGTCGCGCAGGCGAAGCCAACATAGGTCGAGCTCGACTTGGATGGGATTGGCGACGGCGACGAGCCAGCCGGGGCCGCCGTCTGGACCGTCACCAAACGCGACCATGTCGCCGCCGATATCTATGAGGGATGGTCCGTGAGGCCGAAGCATGTCTGCGACGCGATCGATGATCCAGCCTTTGGCGATGCCTCCGAGGTCGAGACGCGCGCCCTCCGGCAGGCGGACGGTGCGCCGTTCTCGGTCGAGGACGACGTCGCCGAACACGACGAGGGGCCGTTCGGGCGCGGCGAGCGGCGCGTCGGTCTTCAACGCGATCGCTTCGAAGGGGCGGTCGTATCCCGCTGCCTCCAGCGCCGGGAGGATCAGGGGATCGAAGATGCCGTCGGTCTCCCGCCAGAACGACAGCGCGCGCGTGAGGAGCTCGAAGAGCTCGGGCGAGACGGGAACGGTCCGGCCCGAACGCGAGGAGAGGAGGCAGACCTCACTTTCGGGCCGGAACCTGCTGAGGCGCGCTTCGTACTCCTCGATCCGTTCCCGCAGCCGGTCGCGGAGGAGGATCGCAGCCGGGGAGTAGATCAGCGCCTCTGTTCCCAGAGCGCGGAACCGAATCGTGTGGAACCGGATACCTCGTTCGTTCACGTCCGCACCGATAACAGTCTGGCGGACCGACATTGGAGAAGGATGAGAGAACGATGAGAACGCGCCAATCTTCGCTGCGAAGGCGCCGCCGATCCGGAATACTGTGGCCACAGGAGGCTCGGGCATGCACATCCTGATCGCCGAAGACGACGTGCGGCTCGCCCGCGTGCTCCGACGCGTGCTGCAAGAGGACGGGCATGTCGTCGATGTGGCCTCGGACGGCCAGCAGGCGCTCGAGCTGGGCAGCGAACGGGGAATCGACCTCATCATCCTCGATGTCATGCTGCCCCGGTTGGATGGCTTCGACGTGTGCCGCGCCCTGCGCGCCGCGGGCGTCGACACACCGATTCTGATGCTCACAGCGCGCAGCGCCGTCGACGACCGCGTGCGCGGCCTGGACGTGGGCGCCGACGACTACCTTGTGAAGCCGTTCGCGCTCGCCGAGCTGCAAGCGCGCATCCGTGCGCTCACGCGCCGCGCGCCCGCGCTGGCCGACCAGCCGCTCAAGGTCGCGGACCTGGCGCTGGATGTGTCGCGCCACTCGGCGGTGCGCGGCGGGAAGGAGATCCCCCTGTCGGTCAAGGAGTTCCAACTGCTCGAGTTCTTCATGCGTCACCCGAATCAGGTGCTCTCTCGCACGCAGATCCTCGATAGCGTGTGGCAGTACGACCGGGCGTTCACCAGCAACGTGGTCGACATCTACGTCCACTACCTGCGGAACAAGATCGACAAGGGCTTCCCGCGCCGGCTCATCCATACGGTCCGCGGCGTCGGGTACATGCTGAGGGCGTGATGTTTCGCCGGCTCCGCATCCAGCTCACCCTGTGGTACATCGCCATCCTGGCCCTCATCCTGCTGATGGTGGGCTCGCTCGTGTACGTCCTCGTCGCCCGGTCGCTGGACGACGAGATCGACGATTCCCTGCGCGACGTCAACGCCCAGGCGGCGCGCATCGTGCAGGCCCTTCCAGAAGGTGAGCGGCACGGCCGCGATGGAGACGAGCGCGAGCACGAGATCGATGAGGATTTCCTTCCGCTCACGACGAGCCAACTCTTGGGCGGCTCCGGCGACGTGTTCCTCTTGGTTCTCGATCCCGAAGGACGCGTCATCGCCAATCCTCAAAACGTCCCCACGTCGTCGCTGCCGCTCGCGGCTGCGCGAAAGGTGGCCGACCGGAGCGGGACGTGGCAGGACGACGTGTCGACGTCCGATGGGCCGGTCCGGCTTCTGGCCAAGCCGGTGGCCGGGGAGCATGGGTCGGTCCTGGGCTACGTCGTGACCGGCCGCTCGCTGGCCAGCCGCAATGACGCGCTCGAGCGGTTGCTCTTCCTGCTCCTGATCGGCTCAGGCGCAGGGCTGTTGCTCGCGGGACTGGGAGGCCTCTGGGTCGCGGAGCTAGCGACGCGGCCGGTGAGCCGGGCGTTTCAGCGCCAGCGCCGATTCATCGCCGACGCGTCCCATGAGCTGCGGACACCCATCGCCGTCATTCAAGCCAACGCCGAGGCGCTGCTGCGCAAGGCGCGCCCACAGGACCGCGAGGCGCTCGCCGACATCGCCGCTGACGCGCAGCACATGGGGCGCCTGGTGTCGGACCTGCTCACGCTGGCGGAAGCCGATCGAGGGACGCTGGAGGTACGTAGGGCACCACTCGATCTCTATGATGTGCTTGCATCAGCAGCCCGCGCGGGCAAGCACCTCGCTGAGGAACGCGGGCTGGATTTCACGGCTGAAGCGGTCCATGCCACCGTGGCGGGCGACGCCGACCGTCTTCGCGAGCTGTTCCTCATCCTCGTGGACAACGCCGTCAAGTACACGGAGTTGCCAGGGAAGGTGAGCCTGAACGCGGCGTGTTCAGACGGGCGCGTCTTCGTCACGGTCGAGGACACGGGCATCGGGATTCCGAAGGAGCACCTGCCTCGCGTGTTCGAGCGCTTCTACCGCGTAGACAAGGCCCGCTCGCGCGCGATGGGCGGACTCGGCCTCGGGCTGTCGATCGCCCGGTCCATCGCCGAGGCGCACGATGGCACCATCGCGATCACGAGCGAGCCCGGACGGGGAACGCGTGTCCGGGTGGCGCTTCCCGTCGTCTCCAGCTCCTGACTGGCGCTGCCGTTCCCGCCTCGTCACCGTGCCGATGGTCATCCTCGGGCCATTCGGCCTGTCCAACGTTCTGTGACGTTCCTCACAAGATGTGACCACAGGCCCTACCAGGGCCAGGGTCTCGTCGCGACCATATGAGTGATGCATTTGCGTTAGCCGGAACCGAGCCGAGCGTGGCATACGCCCGGCCGTTCCGGACGATCCGTCGGAAAGGAGGGGTCAACCGTCATGAAGCGCTTGAAGCTGCTGACGCTGGTCGCCATCGGCGTCGTCGCACTTGGGGCGATGGCCGCGAGCGCCAGTTGCGGCGGCGAAGAGGAGGAGGGCGCAGGAGGCGCTCCGGGCGACTTGCAGGCCATCGCCGAACAACGGGGCCTGACGCCCGAGGACATGAAGCACGCCCTGCAGCAGTACGTGCCCCCGGGCAAGCACGACGAGTATGTCATGTTCTCCTCGGGCGGACACGGGGGCCAGGTGCTGGTGATCGGGATTCCGTCGATGCGGATCCTGAAGGTCATCGGCGTGTTCACGCCCGAGCCCTGGCAGGGCTACGGCTACGGCGCCGACTGGGGCGACACCATTCTCAAAGAGGGCAACCCGACCATCCCGGCAGGGACGAACCTCACGTGGGGTGACACGCACCACCCGGCCATCAGCGAGACCGGCGGCGAGTACGACGGACGGTGGTTGTACATCAACGACCGCGCCAACGGCCGCATGGCCATGGTCGACCTGCGCGACTTCCGGGTGAAGCAGATCGTCGCCGTGCCCAACATCGAGACGTCGCACGGCGGCATGTTCGTCACGCCCAACTCGGAGTACGTGCACATCTCGGCCAAGTATCCGATGCCGTGGCCGCCCGGGACGTACGCGGACGTGAGCGAGTACCAGGAGAAGTTCCGCAGCGTCTCAGCCTGGCTGAAGATCGACCCGAATACCGGGCGCATCAATCTGGAAGAGAGCTTCGAAATCGAGATTCCGCCCTACAGTCAGGACCTCGCCGACGCAGGCAAGAAGGTCAGCGACGGCTGGGGCTTCATCGGGTCGTTCAACAGCGAGATGGCCGCGGGCGGCGTGATGGAGGGCGGCGAGCCCCTCGAGGCCGGCGCCTCGAAGAACAACTTCGACTTCCTCCACGTCGTCAACTGGAAGAAGGCCGAGGAGGTCATCGCGGCCGGCAAGTACGAGGTGATGAACGGCATCAAGGTCATCCGCCTCCAGACCGCGATCGACGAAGGCCTGCTCTACTTCATTCCGGAGCCTAAGAGCCCGCACGGCGCGGACGTGGATCCCAGCGGCCGCTACATCGTCGTCGGCGGCAAGCTGGACCCGCACGTGACGATCTACGACTTCAACAAGATCCAGGAGGCCATCCAGAACAAGGACTACGAAGGCACGGATCCGTTCGGGGTGCCCATCCTGAAGTTCGACTCGGTGGTCGCGGGTCAGGTAGAGCTGGGCGCGGGCCCGCTGCACACGCAGTTCGACAGCAAGGGCCACGGCTACACCAGCCTCTTCCTGGAGAGCGCCGTCGCCAAGTTCACGCTCGGCGAGGACGTGATCCCCGAGGGCGAGCAGCCGTTCACCCTGGTCGACAAGGTGTCGATCCACTACAACATCGGCCACCTGGCGGTCGCCGAGGGTGACACCGTGAGCCCCGACGACAACTACCTGGTGGCGCTGAACAAGTGGTCCATCGACCGCTTCCTGACGGTCGGGCCGCTGCATCCGCAGAACTTCCAGCTCATCGACCTGAAGGGGGGCGACGGGCCGATGGAGCTGCTGGCGGACATGCCGATTCCCAATGGCGAGCCGCACTACGCCCAGATCATCAAGGCGGACAAGCTGAAGGCGTTCGACGTATACCCGCCGGGCACCGACGCGCTGACGATGGAGCGCAGTCCCAACGCCATCGAATTCGGTCAGGAGCGCGTCGAGCGCAACGGCAACACCGTCGAGATCTGGATGTCGGCCCAGCGCAGCCACTTCACGCCGGACATCATCCGCGTGAAGGAGGGCGACCGCGTCATCCTCCACGTCACGAACATCGAGCAGACGAAGGACGCCACGCACGGGTTCGCCATCGCGAACTACAACATTCAGGCGAGCCTCGAACCGGGCGAGACGACGACGTTCGACTTCGTCGCCGACAAGCCTGGAGCGTGGAACTTCTACTGCACGGAGTTCTGTTCGGCCCTGCACCTGGAGATGGCCGGCTGGCTCTTGGTCGAGCCCGCGGCTTCCGCGTCGGCCGGACCGTGACGATGCATTAGATAGGAGCGTCCGCTCCATCGGAGCGGAAGGGTGGGTTGGTGGGAACCGAGCGTTGAAAGCGAAAGTGTGAGTGCCGTGACTCGATTGTTCGGAAGACCGCAGGGGGCCTGGCTCATCTCCGCCGTGCTGGCGGCAGGCCTCCTGCTGGCGACATTGTTGGTCCCGCTCTGGAAGATGGAGCTCGTGGCTCCGCAGTACCCGGAAGGGCTCGTGATGTACGCCTACGGGTACAGGTTCGCTGACGACCCGGCGTCGCGCTACGACGACATCCGCGAGATCAATGGGCTCAACCACTACATCGGGATGAAGCCCATCGAAGAGGTCACCGAGATGGACCTCTACATCCCGGGCTCCATCGCTCTCGCCGTGGCAGCGCTGCTTGTCGGCTTCGTCGCCTGGCGGCGCCGTTGGTTCCAGGCGCTGACCGTGTTGGCGTTCTGGTTCTTCCCGCTGTTCTTCGTGGCGGACCTGCAGTACTGGCTATACCACTACGGGCACACGATGGACCCGGAGGCGCCGTTGAACACGGGGTCGTTCACGCCGAAGGTGTTCGGGACGACGAAGGTGTGGAATTTCCACTCGGAGACGTCGTTCGGCCCCGGGTTCTACCTGTTGCTCGCCGCCGCGCTCGCCATCACCGTACTGCCGCCGACCATCCGATGGGCGCAGGAGCGCTGGCGCCGCTCGCGGGTTTCGGTCGACACGGAGGCGGCCCAGCCAGCCGTGCGGGTCGCCGCGAGGGCCGGACGCGCCGCGGCCGTGAAGGCGATCGTCTTCGCGCTGCTCGTCAGCGTCGCGGCGCTGGGCTTCGCCGCCCGCGAGGTGTCGGCCGCAGCGACGGAAGGCCCGTCGCTTCAGGAACGCATTGCCGCCGCCGCTCCCGGAGACGCCGTCATTGTCGATGGCGGCGTCTTCCGGGAGCAGGTGGTGATCGACAAGCCACTGAGCCTCATCGGCCGGAACTGGCCCGTCATCGACGGGGATGGTCAGGGCGACGTCGTGACCATCGCCGCCGACGACGTGACCATCACCGGGTTCGTCATTCGGGGGACGTCGCACAGCATGTCGCTCGAGCCCGCGGCCGTGAAGGCCGACGGCGTCGATCGGCTCACCGTGCGGAACAACCGCATCTTTGACGCCCACTTCGGGATTCATCTCACGGGGAGCGTGGGGAGCACCATCGAGAACAACGTCCTCGACACCGGCGCCAACGTTCCCATCGAGCGCCGAGGACACGGCGTGTATCTGTGGCGCGTCACCGAATCGGTGGTGCACGGTAACGTCATCCGCCACGCCGCTGATGGCATTCATCTCGAGTTTTCGGAAGACAACGGCATCGGCGCGAATCACGTCACGGACAGCCGGTATGCCCTGCACTTCATGTACTCCCACCACAATCGCATCGTGGGGAACCGGTTCGAGAACAATCTGGCCGGCGCCGTGGTGATGTTCTCCCATGACGTGCTGCTGAAGGACAACGAACTGTCTGGCAACCGCCGCGGCGCCACCGGCGCAGGGCTCCTATTGAAGGACGTCGATAACCTGTTCGCGGAGGGGAACCGGCTCTTGCGGAACAAGTACGGGATGACCGTCGAGGGGACGCCTCAGTCGGTCGGAGCGACGGCGGTCTTCAACCGTAACTTGTTCGCGCTGAACGACACCGGCATCGCTGTGATGTCCAACGCGCCCATCACCTTCGTCGAGAACGCGATGATCGACAATACCGTTCAGGTGAAGGCGCTGGGAGGCGAGCTGGCGTCACGCGTGCTGTCGACCCACGGGGGCGGGCTGCCGGCGGGAACCGACGGCTCGCTGGAGCGGCCGGCGGAGCCCCCGAAGGGAGCCGTCTGGGCTGTCGACGGTCGGGGGAACTACTGGAGCGACTATCGCGGGTACGATGCCAACGGCGACGGCGTGGGCGACCGGCCGTACGAGCCGCGGCCGCCGTTCGCGGGCCGGCTGGAGCGCGACGACGATCTCAGGGTGTTTCAGTTCACGCTGGCCCAGCGGGCGATCGACGTGGCGTCCGACCTGTTCCCGCTGTACCGGTATCGACCCGTGATCACGGACGAAGGGCCGCTCATGCGCCCACCGGAGGGGCTCGCCCTTCCGCACGAAGATGGTGTGAACGTCCGCGTCCTGGTAACGGGCCTCGCGCTGCTGGTCGCCTCGGTGGCCATCGGCGCAGGGGTGACCGGCGCGGGCGTGCGCGCCGTGCGCGGTGCGCTGGCGCCGCCGACGCCGCCGCTCGGCGGGAGAAGCCCTGCCTGAGGAGGAAACCCATGACCCAGAGGGAGTCGCCCATTCTGAACGTCTCCGGGCTCACGAAATCCTACGGCGCCGTGCGCGCCCTCGATGGCGTGAGCTTCGCCGTCGAGCGCGGGTCCATCGTCGCGCTGCTCGGCCCCAACGGCGCCGGGAAGACCACGACCCTGAAATGCGTGCTGGGCGTCGTCGAGTTCCAGGGCGACGTCGAGGTCGCCGGGTTCTCGGTCAAGCGACGGGGCAAAGAGGCCCGTCGTCGCATCGGCTACCTGCCGCAGACGCCCGCGCTCGCCGACGGCGATACCTGCCGGGAGTCGCTGGCGTTCCTGGCCGATCTCAAAGGCTCGGGTCATGAACGCATCGACGACCTGCTCCGGCTGGTGAATCTCTGGGACCAGCGACACGCGAAGGTCGCGCATCTTTCGGGCGGCATGCGTCAGCGACTCGCGCTGGCAGCGGCGCTGCTGTCCGACCCACCGTTGCTCTTGCTGGACGAACCGACTGCGAGCCTCGACATCGACAGCCGGCGGGAGTTCCACGAACTGCTGGCGCGGCTGCGGGACGAGGGCAAGACCGTCGTACTGTCCACGCACATGCTGGACCGGCTGGGCGATCTGGTCGATCGCGTCATCGTGCTGTACCGGGGCCGTGTGGCGATCGACGGCAGGCCGGACGATCTGATGCGGAAGGCCGGCGAGCGACGCTTCGTGGTCACGGTGAATGGCACGGGCCCCGGGCGGCTGTACGAGGCGCTGCAAGCCGCCGGGATCGACGCTGACCACGTACGACCCGCCGAAACGCAGTGGGAGGAGCTCTTCGCGGATCTCGCCGTCGCGGAGCGCTCGCAGGAGGAGTCGTCATGAACGCCGTCGCCGCCATCGCACGAAAGGAAGTCCGCGACGCGCTGAACAACTGGTGGCTGACGCTGTACGCGGGCCTGTTCGCCCTCTTGGCTCTCGGCCTGGCGTATCTGGGCCAGCGAAACTTGGGCTCGCTCGGCTTCGAGAACTTCAGTCGGACCACGGCGAGCCTGTTGAATCTGTGTCTCTTGCTCGCGCCGCTGGTGGCGCTGTCGCTGGGCGCGGGCGCCATCGCGGGTGAGCGCGACCGCGGGACGCTGACCTATCTGCTTTCGCAGCCGTTGGAGCGCTGGGAGCTTCTTCTGGGGAAGTTCGCGGGCCTGTTGCTGTCCATCGCCATCGCCACGGCTGCGGGGTTCGGACTCGCGGGTCTGTTCATCGCGTTCTTCGCCTCGACGATGGACGCGGGCGTCTATCTGCTGTTTCTCGGGCTCGTCCTGGCGCTCATTGCGGTGATGACAGGCCTGGGGCTCGTGGCGTCCGTCGTTTCGTCGACGCGGGTCCAGGCGCTCGGCATCGCCCTGCTGGTGTGGTTCGTCGCGGTGTTCTTCTTCGACCTCGTCTTCATCGGGCTCGTGTCCTCGACATCGCTGGGCGGTGGCGGGCTGCTGCTCGCGCTGCTCACGAATCCTGTGGAGATCGTCCGGGTGCTCGCCATCATCCAATTGGAGCCGGATCTCGAAGTGCTGGGACCGTTCGGCGCGTACCTGATGGAACGCGTGGGAACGGGTGGCGCCACGGCCATGTTGAGCGCAGCGCTGGCGGCGTGGGTGATCGTTCCCGTCAGCCTCGCGGCCTGGCTGTTCGAGATTCGGGATGCGTAATCGATCACGTCCGCCTCTTCTGACCTCCGGAGGCGGCTGATCGCACGGCACTCGTCCGCCACCGGCGGACCGACCGCCGCAAGGGCGGACACCGGCGGCCCGCGTCAGACCCCCCTCGCGGGCCGTCGGCTTTTCACCGTTCGAGAGGAGGTCGCCGTTCCGGCTCCTCGACCTCGAACATGAACTCGATCTCCACTGGCACTCCCAGGGGCAGCTCCGAGACGCCGATGGCGGCTCGCGCTCCGACCCCGCGCTCACCGAGGACCTCAGCGAGCAGGTCCGAGGCCCCGTTGACGACGCTCGGTTGCCCCGTGAATCCTTCCGCGCGGGCCACGTAGCCGACGGTGCGGACGAGGCGCCGCACGCGGTCGAGGCTGCCCAGGGCCGCCTTCACTACGGCCAGCCCGTTGAGGGCGCAGAGCCGCGCCGCCTCATAGCCAGCGTCCGGCGTCACCTCGCGCCCGACCTTCCCGGTGAAAGCGGGCCTACCGTCTCGGAGCGGAACCTGTCCCGAGACGAACAGGAGGCCCGCCGCCTCTACCGCGGGGGCGTATGTGCCCGCTGGCCTGGGTGGAGGTGGCAGGACGATGCCCAACGCTTCGAGGCGTTGCTCAGGCGTCACGTTGCGTAGTATCCGGCATGCGCGCCGCGAGATCATCCCCGCGCTTCAGTGAAGCGGCGGTCCGGCGTATGATGGGCCTCGCGCAATCGTCGGACGGAGGAGACATCGATGGCGACCTACAAGATGGCATTCAGCGTGCAGACCTCGTTGGACAACGTCGAGTGGAAGGACCTGGTGGCGTTCTGGCGGTTCATCGACCGGGAGACGCGGTTCGAGAGCGTGTGGACCTTCGATCACTACGTCCCCCCGGCGAATCCGAACCAGCAGCTACCGTGCTTCGAGGGATGGACGGCGCTCGCGGCGCTGGCCATGGCGACGGAACGGGTGCGGGTCGGCTGCCTGGTGACGGGTGTGACGTATCGGCATCCCTCGGTGCTCGCCAAGATGGCGGCGACGGTGGACCACATGAGCGGCGGGCGTCTCGAGTTCGCTATCGGCGCGGCGTGGCACGAGCCGGAACACCGGGTGTACGGCATCCCGTTCCCCCCGGTGAAGGAGCGCCAGGACCGGCTCGAGGAAGCGGCGCAGCTCATCCGCACGCTGTTCCGGGCCGATGGCGGGACGGTCAGCTTCGAGGGAAGGTACTACCGACTTCAGGATGCGCCCTTCTCCCCTCCCTGCGTGCAGAAGCCGCATCCGCCGATCATGATCGGCGGCGGCGGCGAGAAGCGGACGCTGCGTACGCTCGCGAAGTATGGCGACGTGATGAACGTGTTCGGTACCCCGGCGATCGTGGCGCAGAAGATTCGCGTGCTCGAGGAGCACTGTCGGGCGGTGGGCCGCGACCCGTCAGAGATCAAGAAGACGGTCACGGGCATCCTCATCGCGACGGACCGCGAGGACCTGGTCGACCGCGTCGCGCCGCTCGTTGGGCGAGGCATGGGGCTCTCGCCCGAGGAGTCGAAGCGCCAGCTTCCTATCGGGACACCCGCCCACGTGCGCAGCGTGATGGAGGAGTACGCGAAGGTGGGGGTGACCGGGTTCATCATGCAGCAGCAGGCGCCGTTCCGCGAGGACGTGTTCCGACGCATCTCGGACGAGGTGGTCGCGGCCTTCGCGTGAGGCTGTGTCCCAGGGGCCGGGGCGCGGATCACTCGCGGAGGCGAGCCTCTGTGGGCCTCGGTCCTCTTGAGGCTGGCTCCGTCTCCATGGCCGGGGGGCGCTCGATCGCCAGTCGGGGAAGGATGCGGTCGAGGGCCGCGGGGAACCACCAGTTCGCATCGCCGAGGAGCTGCATGACCGACGGCACGAGCACCAGACGCACGACCGTCGCGTCCAGGAATACCGCCGTGGCCAGCCCCAGGCCGAACTCCTTGATGACCCGCTGCTGGGCGAACGCGAAGCTGAGGAACACCGCCACCATGATGGCCGCTGCGGCCGAGATGAGCCGCGTCGTCAACGAGAGGCCGCGGGCGACCGCGCCGCTGGCGTCGCCGGTGCGCAGGTACTCCTCTCTGATGCGGCTCACGAGGAAGACTTCGTAGTCCATCGAGAGGCCGAACAGGATGGCGAAGAGGAACATCGGTAAGAACGACTCGATAGGGCCCGTGCGCGCGACGCCGATGAGCCCGCCGAGCCATCCCCACTGAAAGACGGCCACGACCACCCCGTAGGCTGCCCCGATGGCCAGCAGGTTCATCAGCGCCGCGTTCACCGGCACCAGGATCGAGCGGAACGCCATCATCAGCAGCACGAAGCTGAGACCGATGACGATGGCGATGAGCGCGGGAAGTCGCGCCGTGATGCGTTCGCCGATGTCGATGAACGCCGCCGTCGTCCCACCGACGTAGGCGGTGACGCCCGACCCGGCGGTCTCCGCGCGCAGGCGGCGCCGGAGCTCGTGCACCAACGTCGCGGTGGCTTTGGCATCGGGCGCGCTCTCAGGGATCAGTGTGATGGTCGCAGCCGTGCGGTCCTCGTTGAACCGGGGTGGGGCGACGAAAGCGACGTCAGGCAGGCTGGACAGGCGTTCGGGGAGCCGCTCGACGAGGGCCACATCGTCGGGGCCGTTCACGCTCGCAGCGATGAGGATGGGGCCGTTGAATCCGGGGCCGAATCCCTCGGAGAGCAGGTCGTAGGCCCGGCGCGAGGTGAAGGACGTAGGGTTGCTGCCCGCGTCCGAGGAGCCGAGCCGGATGCGGGTGAGCGGGAGCGCCAGCGTGACGAGCAGGCCGAGCGCGAGCAGGAGCGCCGGGAGCGGCGCCCGCTGGATCACGACGCTGAGGCGGTATCCGAACCCGCGCTCGCTCTCGTGGGTCACCGCCGGCACGCCCGGCACGCGCCAGCGATCGATGCGCCGGCCCACAATCTTCAGCATCGCGGGTGTGACCAGTAGCGCGACTGTGACGGACAACGCCACGATCACCGCGGCCGCCGTGCCCAGGTCCGCCACGAACCGCGTGCCGATGGCCCAGAGGCCCAGCATGGCCACGACCACCGTTCCGCCGGCGAAGAGCACGGAGCGCCCCGCCGTGGACGAAGCCTCGACGATGGCGTCGTCCACGGCGAGCCCCCTCGAGAGCGCCTCCCGGAACCGCGTGACGATGAGGAGCGCGTAGTCGATTCCGACGCCAAGGCCGATCATGGCCGCGAACTGGGGTGTGAAGGACGGCAGCGCCACGAAGCGCGTCGCCAGGCTGATCACCAGCAGGCCCATGCCGAGCGCCAGCAGGGCGGTCACGATGGGTAGGCCCATGGCGACCACGGAGCCGAACGCTACGAGGAGCACCACCACCGCCGCGCCGATACCGATGAGCTCGGTCCGGCCCATCTCGGGACGTTCGATCACGCGGATGATGTTGCCGCCGACCTCGACCTGGAATCCCGGCCCGGTCGTTCGCTCGCGGAGGCGGTCCAGCGGCTCGACGTTCGAGCGGGACAGATCGCGGGCGCGCGCGTCGTAGAGGACGTTGATGCGCGCAATGCGCCCGTCCCGTGAGATGGCGCCGGTCGCCTCGTACGGCGATGTGACTTCGACCACGTGGGGGAGCGTCCGCAAACTGGCGACGAGCGATTCCACCCGGCTCCGGACCGCGGGATCATCGAGTCCCGCTTCGGCCTTCACCACGACGACCGCGGTGTCGCCCGCCTGCTGGGGGAAGCGCGCGCGGAGGAGGTCGATCGCACGCTGGGACTCGGTACCGGGGACGCTGAACTGGTCCGTGAAACTGCCGCGCCACGCCAGGGACGCCGCCGCCAACGCGACAACGACGGCCAGCGCGCCCAGCAGCACATGCCAGGGGCGCCGGGCCGCCATCCGCGGCCACCGCGAGAAAAGAAAGGACTCGCTCGATCGCGTCATCGAAAACGGTCGGCTGGTGCCGACCGACACTATGCCCGCGGCGCCACCAGCTCACAAGGGCCGCCCGGCCTCGCATGCGAAGGCCTGGCGCTGGCGCCTGTCGCGAAGACGCGCAACGGGGAGCGTCAGCGTGTCGGTTCGTGCAGGAAATAGGTTCGGCAGGCGTCGTCGACCGCGTCGCGAGTGAGGACGGGCTCGCGGCCTTCGTATCGAGCGGCGTCGAGCACCGCTTCGACGATGTCCTTCGGATGACAGCCGCGAAGCTCACGGCCGTCGTACCAGGTGCGCAGGATGTGATCGACGACGCTATCGTCGTATGCCAATCCGTGCTTTTCCGCTTCGCGACGGAAAATCTGGCGGAACTCCTGTTCCGTGGGGTTGCGGACCTCGATCTTGTACCGGATCCGCCGGAGGAAGGCGTCGTCCGCCAGATGCGCCGGGTCGAGGTTCGTGGAGAACAGCACCAGCACGTCGAACGGAATCGCCAGCGTCTGACCGGTGTGGAACGTGAGGTGGTCGACGCCGCCTTCGAGCGCGACGATCCACCGGTTGAGCAGTTCGACCGCGGGAATCTGCTGGCGGCCGAAGTCGTCGATGATGAGCGTCCCGCCGTTGGCCTTGAGCTGGAGTGGCGCCTCGTACGTCTTCGACCGTTCGTCCCAAACGAGCTCGAGACTGTGCCGGGTGAGTTCGCCTCCAGCCCAGATCGAGGGGCGTTGGATGCGGACCCATCGCCGGTCGTACCGGCGAGATCGGTGAACGCCCGGTCCCGTCGCCGGCTCTTCGACGCGGACGTGTTTCGAGGGGTCGTACAGCCGGACCACGTGGCCCAGGACTTCGATGGCGTAAGGGATGAGGATCTCGCCGGAGACCGTTCCGCCCAGGGCCTGGGCGATGGTGGTCTTGCCGTTACCGGAAGCGCCGTACACCAACGTGGGTTTGCGTGAGGCTGCGGCGCGGCCGACGTGTAGCCGGGTCGATTCGTCGAGCACCAGATCCGACAATGCGCGCTCGACCTGTTCGCGTGTGAGCGCGAGCCCGCGAATCCGCTGCCGTTCGACCTGTTCGACATACACGGCGAAGGGGACCGGCGCGACGCCCACGTACTGCGTGCGCTCCATCGCCGCCAGCGCGCGTTCGATACCCTGGTCGGTGATGGTGTACTGGTAGGACATGGGCCGGGCGGTCTCACCGCCCAGGACCATGATGAGCCGCTCGCGCGAGAGCGCCGACAGGATCTCCTGAACGACGGATCCTGAAAGCCCGAGGGCATCCACGAGCTCAGCGGCGGTGGCCGTGCCGGTGTAGTACATCGACTTGAGGGCGAGCTCGTACAGAAACTCCCGCGTGAGGCCCGTTTCGGCAATCGTGGTCGGCTCTGGCCGGCTCTCGACGACCGGTTCCGCTGCGGACAGCGTTGCAGCCTGGGTCTCAGCGTTCATGTTCTCTCCCGCGTCCACTCGCGGCGTTTCGTGCGCTCGCGGGCGCCGCTTGTCGGAAGGTCACCGGCACACCGTACACGTCGATCACGTCGCCGTCGTCAAGTTCCGCCCAGATCATGGGCTCGCCGTTGATGGAGATGACGCCCGAAGGCGGCATGTGCCGTAGGACATAGCGCCCGTCCGGGTCGCGCCAAATGCGGACGAGCTCATCCGGCATGCCGTCCCCGACCAGGCGGATCTCGCACAGGTTGTGCGTCCCCACGCGCAAGAACTCCTCGATGGGTACGGCCACCGTCGATCCGTCGGCGGCGGCCCACGCGAGATATGCGCCCTCGATCGCGTCGGGCGGAGCCGACTTCACGGGCGCGAGGACGCTCGCCGGCGGCGCGCGGTGCGCCGGCTGCCGCGTTCGAGCGGAGATCGCCTCGGTCGGTTCCTCCGGCGGCGATTCGGAGGCCGCGGGCGGCTCGACCGATGCGGGCTGCGGCGGCGTCTTCGTGAGGAACGTGGGTAGCGTCGCTTCCTCCGTCGTCGGTCCCGCCGGGGGCGGCGTCAGCGTCTGCATCCGCTCCTCCATGGCGACCCCGTTCTCGACCTCGGGCACGGGCGGCGGCAGGGGCGGGCCCTGAACCAGGGCGCGTAGGCCGCGGACCAGGCCCGTGGCGGTCTCTCGGAGGACCGGTGCCAGCTCGATTCGCCGGCGGGCCGGGCGAGCGGGTGGGGCCTCTCGCGCTGCCTCCTCTGGCTCGGCGAGCAGGGCATCGCGCGCGGCGTCGACGAGGCGCAGAACCTCGCGGCGCGCGCGGCCCATGGACACGGCCTCGAGCCAGTGCTCGCGCATGATGGAATGGGCCAGCGGCACGAGGTCACGTCCCGTAACCGGGTCGACCTGCAGCCATTCGTGGGGTTCGTGCAATGTCTCTTGCCAGAGGTGCCGCTTCGATGGGATCGGCAGCCCGAGCGATTCGTTGTAGCGGTCGCGGCGGTCAGGGTCGACCAGCGTCGCGTACGCCTCGTTGAGCCGCTTCAGCAGAGTCTCGGACGGTATCGGCTGGCCCGGCGGGCGCGAGCGAATCCAATAGGCTTCCACGATGAGGTCTTGGGGCGCGAGGGGACCGACGCCCAAGAGCTGGTAATACGTCGTGGCGGCCGCGGCGGGACGTCCAGGCTCCATGGCCTAGCCCTCGAAGGCCCGGATGACGTTCACGGCCACTGGGCCGAGGATGACGATGAACAGCGATGGGATCAGGAACAGGACCAGCGGGAACACCATCTTCACGGGCGCGCGGCGAGCCAGCTCTTCTGCCTTCTGCCGTCGCCGGATGCGGAGCTGTTGCGCCTGCACGCGGAGCACGCTCGCGAGGCTCGCGCCGAGCTGCTCGGCCTGGATGACGGCGCTCGCGAAGGAGCGCAGCTCGGGCACGCCGGTGCGCTCCGCCATGTCCATGAGCGCCTCGCGCCGAGGCTTGCCCATGGCTACCTCACGGAGCATCACACGGATCTCCTCGGCGAAGGGACCGCTGACCTTCTCGGAGACGCGCTGGAATGCAGCGTCCAGCCCGAGCCCCGCCTCGACACAAATGGTCACCAGGTCGAAGCCGTCGGGCAGGCTCTTCCACACCGCGGTCTGTCGTGCACTGACCTGACGCGAGAGCCACATGAAGGGCAGGAGCAGCCCGATGCCCGCGAACACGGGGACGAGCAGGAACAACGCGGGCGATGGGTCCCCGCCGGTGCCCGCCCAGATGAGCGCGAACGCCAGCGCGGCGCCCAGGCCACCCATGACGAAGACGACGGTGAAGAACGCGCCGACGGTCATCGGCCGGCCCGCCATGATCAGCTTGCGCGAGGTCCGCGCGATGAACGCCGGCGGCAGGAGCGCGGTCAGGCGGTCGGCGAGACCGTGGGCGGTCGGCAGGAGCACGCGCTCGCGGAAGCTCACGCCCTCCATGCCCGAAAAGCGGAAGTCCGCCAGCGAACGCAGCCGCGCCTCGCCCTCACCGGCGGGACGGCGGACGATCCACGTCGCGAAGCTCGCGATGGTGGCGAACGTGAAGATGGCTGCGAGCGTCGGGAGCATGGTCGCGACCCCCTAAATGGGAATGTCCAGGATGCGGCGGATGGTCAGGAAGCCCAGGAATTGCAGGAACAGGCCGATGGCGAGCAGCACCTGCCCCAGGCCGTCCGTGAACAGCACCGACATCCACTTCGGGTTGATCAGGTAGAAGAGGCCGGCGAGCACCGCCGGGTACACCGACAGGATGGTGCCCGTGAGCCGCTGTTGCGCCGTGAGCGTCCGGATCTCCCCCCGGATGCGCTCGCGCTCGCGCATCGTTTCGGCGACGTTGTCGAGCACTTCCGCCAGGTTCCCGCCCGTCATGCGCTGGATCAGGATGGCCGTGACGACCATGTCGAGGTCGTAGCTGCCCGAGCGCTCGACCATGTTCACGAGAGCGGCTTCGGCCGAGGCGCCCAGGTTCGTGTCCAACAGGAACCCCTCGATCTCGTCGCGCATCGGCGCGTCGATCTGCCGGGCCGCCACGTCCATGCCTTGCTGCAGGCCGAAGCCCGACCGCAGGCTGCTCGAAAGTAGCGTCAGGAGCTCAGGGAGCTGGCGCTCGATGGCGTTGAGGCGCCGCCGACGCCGGAGCGCGACCCAGAAGCCCGGCGCGAGATATCCGGCGGCGGCGACCGGCACTCCAATGAGCAGCCCGACGGCGCTACCGCCGCTGAACAGCACGGGAACCAGCAGGAACACGCCCGCGATGAGGAGTCGGATGAGGAGGTACTCGCCGGGGCGCAGCTTGACGTCGGCCTGCTGCAGCGTGCGAGAGGTCTTCTCGACCCAGCCGCCGCGCAGCAGATCGCGAAGCACCGGCAGCGTCGTCGCCGGCCGGCGCAGTTGCGCTTCGGATTGGCGGAGGCGCTCCTCCTGCTCGCGCAGCGCGCGGATGCGCTGCGTCATCACGCGGTCGCCCTGGCGCGCCGACAGGAGCGCGAACCCGAAGAGCGCGACCGTGACGAAGGCGAACAGCGCGGCGAGTCCTTCTACCATCGCGAACCACCACCCCGCAGCACCGCGGGCACGCCCCAGTCGACGCTGACGCCGCTGCGTTCGAAGGCGTCGGCGAACTGCGGCACGATGCCCGTCGGGCGAAGCTCTCCGTGCACACGCCCGTCCTCATCGATGGACGTCTGCTCGAACTTGAAGATCTCCTGCATCGTCACCACGTCGGCCTCCATCCCCGTGATCTCGCTCACCGAGACCACGCGACGGCGACCGTCGTTGAAGCGCGCGATTTGGATGACCAGGTGCAGCGCCGACGCCATCTGCTCGCGGATGGCGCGCACCGGCAGGTCGAGGCCCGCCATCAGGATCATGTTCTCGATGCGGGCGAGGGCGTCCCGAGGCGAGTTCGCGTGCACGGTCGTGAGCGAGCCCTCGTGCCCCGTGTTCATCGCCTGCATCATGTCGAACGCCTCGGGGCCGCGGACCTCGCCGACGATGATGCGGTCCGGGCGCATGCGCAGGGCGTTCCGCACCAGGTCGCGCTGCGTCACCTCGTTCTTGCCCTCGATGTTCGGCGGCCGCGCCTCCATCGAGATGACGTGGCGCTGCTGGAGCTTGAGCTCGATGGGGTCCTCGATGGTGATGATGCGCTCGCTGCTCGGGATGTACGCCGACAACGCGTTCAAGAGCGTCGTCTTGCCCGTGCCCGTCCCACCGCTGATGACGATGTTGAACTTCAGCCGCACGCAGGCCCGCAGGAACGTCGCGAGCTGTTCCGTGACGGTGCCGTTCGCGATGAGGTCCGCCATGGTGTACTTGTCCGGACGGAACTTTCGGATCGTGATGGTCGGGCTGCGCGGCACCAGCGGCGGAATGACGATGTTCACGCGCGAGCCGTCCGGCAGCCGCGCGTCCACGTACGGCGACGATTCGTCGACGCGACGCCCCAGCGGCGCGATGATGCGGTCCGCAATCCGCAGGATGTGGTCCTTGTCCCGGAACCGCGCCGCCGAGAGGTAGATGATGCCGTCGCGCTCGAAGTAGACCTCGTCCGGCGCGTTCACCATCACTTCCGAGATGCTGGGGTCGTTCACCATCGGCTGGATGGGGCCCAGGCCGAGCGCCTCGTCGAGCACCCGGCGGATGACCTCTTCCTTCCGCTCGCCGTAGACGCTCGGCGCGTGCTGCGCCATCAGCGCCCGCACCGTCGCTTCCACCGCTGCCCGCTGCTCGTCGGGCGCGAGCCGCTGCGCCGCCTCCAGGTCCATCTCCTGGAGCAGGAGCTGGTGCATCCGCGTCACGAGCTGCAACGTGTCCTCGTCAACCGCGAGCGACTCGTCGAGCTCGAAGTCGCGCTCGACGTCCGGCTCGGGCGGCCGCGGGGCATCCTGGGTTCTGGTCTCGTTCGTCATCACGCTTCCTCCGTCACCAGGGAGGGCTTCTCCAGCGGGGCCGCTCCGTTGCGCCCGAACGTCACGATCCGCGAGAGGAGCGAGCGCCTACGCGGCGGCGGCGCGCCCACGCCGCTCACCACCGCCGCCAGTTCGACCAGGGACGTGGCCGCCGCTGTGTCGGGCTGCTCGAGCACGATGGGTTTGCCGACCATCGTGCTGCGCCGCAGCATCCGGTCGTACGGCACGCTCCAGAAGAGCGCCTGCCCCATCGCCTCCGCGATGGCCTGCGGGCGCACGTCGCTGTCGGGCGAGACGTGGTTCAAGGCGATGCGGATGCGCTCGAGCGGAAAGCCGAGCTGCCGCAGCGCCGTGAACGCCTGGATCGAGTCCTTCACCGCCGTGTACTCGGGCGTCGTCACCCAGAGCACGAACGACGCCTCCTGGAGCGCCGCCATCGTCACGTCGTTCAGTTGGCACGAACAGTCGATGATGACCATGTCGAAGCGCCGCTGGAGTTCCTCGACCACCCGCCGGAAGCGGTCGCCCGAGATCTCGCGCCAGGCCAGCGGCTGCCGTGGCGCCGCGATGACGCACAGCCCGCTCTCGTGGCGCGTGAGCCGGCTCAGCGGGCCCTCGGGGCCGAGGTCGGCGCTCGGCGCCGTCAGCTCCGCGATCGTCAGGTCCGGCTTCAGGTCCAGCAGGTCGCCCGCGTCGCCGAAGGACACGTCCGCATCCACCAGCACCGTCTCGTGGCCCCGGCGCGCCAGGGCCACCGCCAGGTTCACGGCGATGGTCGATTTCCCGACGCCTCCCTTGGCGCTGAACACGGTGATGGTCGTCGCTTCCGGCCCCACGATGCCCGTGGCCGACTTGGGGAGCTTGAGGCGCTCCTCGGCCGCCAGCGTCTCGACGATGGTGCGCCGGACGTCCTCCGCGCGCGCCGGCACCGGCAGGAAGTTGCGCGCTCCGGCGAGCATCGACTGCTTCGCGGTCTCGATGTCCCGCGAGCGCGAGTACACGATGATCGGCGTCTCCGGCAGCGCGGCGGCCAGCGACGACAGCGTCTGCAGCGGCCGCTCGATGGGCTGGTTCACGGCGACGAGGATGACGTCGGGCTTGCGCTCGACCGCCATCGCCACCGCCTCCGTCCCGAAGGCGACCTCGCCCCCGATGTCGAGGTGGCATTCCTTCACCAGCCGCTTCATGTCGAAGCGGGAATCAGGGTCCTGGTCCACGATCAATACGGCGGGTACGCGTGCCATGGTTCGTCCTTACGTAGTGCGCTCGTTCCTTCGATGGCTGGTTCCCTTCACGCTCACGGCTAGGGTGACGGCCGGTAACCCAGCGGGAGCAGATCCACCTCCGTCGGGCCGCCGACCGGCGCGTCGTCGCCCTGGCGCCGCAGGCTCACGTACAGCGTCGCGTTCTGCTGCACCAGCGCGAGCAGCGCCGCGTCCTGCGGTGTGACCGCCAGCACCACCTGGCGCGCCGAGGGCTGATTCTCCACGTCCGGCGGGATGACGCCCTCGGTGCTCGGCGCCGGCTGCGCTCCCTCCTGCGCCTGGTCCTCCTCGGCCTGGGCGCCTGCGGCAGGCGCCGGCTCCAGCGCCTCCTGCGCCACCGACACCACCATGATGTTCTGGAGGAGCACCACCGCCTTCGCCTTGTCGAAGTGCTCGTTCTCGTCGAAGACGGCGATGACGTCGACCCGGTCGCCCGGCAGCAGCAGGCCGCCCACGCCCGTGACCTCGCTCACCGGCACCGAGAAGCCGCGCATGCCCTTCGGGATCACCAGGGACGGCGCCTTGACGTCCTCGTTGAGCTGTGGGATGTAGTACTGGCTCACCTTGTTGGGCGAGAGCTGGTCGCCTTTCTCGATGATGCCGGCCGCGTTCTTGCCGACCACGTCCTCGGGCTTCGAGAACGCGCCCGCGACCACGATGTCGGCCGGCAGCGACTTCACCTCGACCATGTCGGCGGTGATCTCCTGGCCGATGCCGATGTCCTGCGCGGCGACCAGGACGGGCACCGTCGCGGCCTGCGTGGTCGCGCCGCCGCCTTCATCGTCGCCCGACGCCCGCAGCCCGGCGTAGACCAGCGCGGCGGTGATGCCCGCGAAGATGAGCGCCAGGATGAGGAACGTCCGGCTCGACCGGTCGGCGAGTTCGTTCGTGAGAGTTCGTGCCATCGTCCGGTTCCTCCCGGTGGTGTGGTTGCGGTACCGCTGAATAACGCAGCGCCGCGCGAAAAGTTACGCGTCTCTTACTCCACTAGCGCGACAGCGCGCTGCCCGTATTGGTTGATGGGTCCGATCCTCCCGATGTTCAGCGTGTTGATGAAGAATCCCCATAGTTCGGTCTGCCCGACCGCGCCCTGCGGCTTGGTGCAGTACGGCTCGTACACGCCGTCGAGCACGCACCCCTTGATGAAGAAGGAGGCGAACGCCCGGATGGGCGCTGGGCCGTTCCCCTGTTCGGAGAACGAGTCGATGATCACCAGCGAGATCAGCCGCGGGCTGTCGCACTCGGGGCGCTTCTCGTACGTCGTCGTGCCGGGAGGGGCGTTGAGGTCGCCGTTCACCGGCTTGACCACCTCGAGGAAGTCGTCGCGCTCGTTCTTCGTTCCGAGGGCGTCGCCGAACAGCGCGTCGCACTCGCCGTCGCTGGACAGGAGCGTCTCCAGGGCGGTCTGCACGGGGTTCGTTCCTCCGGGCTGCGTTTTGGGCCAAACGCAGAAGTTCACCCCGTCGACGCAGTCGTCCGGGGTGGTCCCCGGTGGCGCAACGTAGCACGTGGTGTTCGCGCCGCCCGATTCCAGTTCGTCCGTCACGGTGTTGCCACCGCCGGTGTTCGGTGAGCTGCAGTTCAGGCTCCCGTCGTTGTAGAGGCGCAGGAGCCCGCCCTCACCCGAGGTTGTCGTTCCAGCGCCGAAGCCGAGCTTGCATTCGACGCCGAAGAGCGGCTCTTCCTCGGGGTCGGAGTCGATGTTCTGGAAGCAGTCGCTGTCCTGCCCCATCACCTGGACGCCGATAGGCATCATGCCGGTGCCTTCGTACGGCGAGCCCATACAGGCCCGGGCGTGCGCGCCGATCTCGGGCGCTATCAGGCGGAAGATGCTCGCGAACAACGATCGTGAGTCGTGGTCCACGTCGAGGCTCACGCTGTCGTAGACGCCGTCGTTGGCGCTGAAGCAATTCGTTCCAACGGTGAGGTTCAGGACGTGCGCCGCGTCGACGCCGTTCTGGGCGGCCCACGCGCGCGCGGCTGCCTCCGCCGCGGGCACGACCGCCGGGTTCAGCGGGTCGTTGTAGTCCACGTCGGCGACGAGCTGCACCGCGCCGGCGAGCGCGGCCATGTCCGCGTCCTTCTGGGCGCCTCGGCGCTCGCTGAACCACAACCCGAAATCCACGACGATGGCTCCGGCGATGGCGATCAACGTGAACCCTCCAACGAACAGAATGATCGCCTGACCGGCGTCGTGGCGGAGGCGTCGCAGGGGGCGGGGCATTCCATCACGCGTTCGTTCCTTCCTCATTCCACCAACGTAATCCCGAGCAGCTGGGTGTCGTCGGTCACGGGACCGACCTCGCTCTTCGGTGCCAGCAGGTTCACGAACTTGCCGAAGACGACCACGTGGCCAGGCGGGTTACCGCCGCGGCCGCCCACGTCGCACTTACGCTCGGCCGAGGTGAAGTCGGCCTCGGTGATGTCCTCCTCGACGGGGTCGTCGCTCGCCTTGCAGCCCACCACGTACATCGCCGCGAAGCGGACGATCGCGAAACCGATGTTGTGGGGGCCGTTCTTCGGGGGGTTCTCCTTGAGCACGAAAATGACGATGATCCGTGGGCTCGGCTCCCCGTTGTCGCATGTCTTCGCCGCGTACAAGGCGTCGGGGCCCGCGCCCGCGATAGGTCCCTCGACGGCCTCTCCGAAGTCATCGATACCGTTCCCGTTGTCATCGCAACGGCCTTCACGGGCGAGGCGCCGCTGGAATCCCTCCAGGATCTTCCTCGGATTGCCGGTCTGGGTGGCGACGCAGGTGTCCCATGGGCCATTACGGGCGGGATTGCAGGTTCCATTGACGCCGTCCGGGTGCTCCCGACACGTGCCTTGGGAGCCCGACTCGATCGTAGTGGCCAGGTCACCGCTTCCCCCCGCCTCGCTACAGTTCGGGTGCTCGTCCGGGTCCGAAACGTCAATGTCCAGCACGCCCCGCGGGTTATCATCCTGTGCGCCGTACTCCAGCGGACACAGCCGGTCGTAGTCCGGCACGCCGTTGTTCATGCACGGACCGTTCAGGTCGATCTGGATCGGCACAGCGCCGCCAAGGCCAGTGACGGCTCCCACGCACGCCTTGGCGTGGCCGCCGATCTCGGGCGCGACGATCTCGAAGATGCTCGCGAAGAGGGATCGTGAGTCGTGGTCGACGTTGACGGTGACGGAGTCCAGCCGATTCGGATCGTCGGCTGGGTCGTCGGAAAAGCAACTGTTGTCCACGACCACCGGACCCTCCAGCGACGCGTTGCCCGACTGATCGTTGAAGGCCAGCCAATCGCTGGCCGCGTTCTGCGCGTCGGCCGCGTCCGAGGGACCGGGCAACGCGAGCGTGAGCAGCTCCTGGGCGCCGGCCAGCGCTGCCATGTCCGCGTCCTTCTGCGCGCCGCGGCGCTCGCTGAACCACAGCCCGAAGTCCACGACGATCGCCCCGATGATGGCGATCACGGTGAAGAAGCCAACGAACATAATGATGACCTGACCCCGCTCGCGGGACAGGTGCGGAAGCATTCGGCGGGTCATGGTCCTCCGCATGCGGTGGCTCCCGGTACGCTGAGCTCCAGACGCCCGGTGGCTCCCGGGCTCATGTCGATCTCGAGCGGGCTGCCCCCGAAGGCCTGCCAGAGTTCGCTCAAGATGGGGAATTCGTAGGAAAACGTCGCCGTCACTCGCACGGAGTCCCCCACGTCGCCGACCGTGGCGTTGGCGTCGAAGGTCGTGTCCTCGTAGCAGACGGTGACTTTGCTGGTATCCACGATGCCCTGGGCCTGGTTGACGGTTGTCTGCTTGATCCCTGTCACATTGGCCGTGACGGCGCCGTAGCGTGCGCCCTCGCGGACCGCGTGCTGGAGCGTGATGCGCCGATCCAGTGCGATGCCGAAGTCGACGATCACGAAGAGAAACAAGAAGATCAGGGGCGCGATGAACGCGAATTCGATCAAGGTTTGCCCGCGGTCCCCGCCGTAAACATGAGCCGGTGCCGGCGTGGGGTCAGGCACGAGCATGCGACGCCGCGCAGCCCGACGCGCTGCGGCAGCCCGGACATTCTCTACTAGTGATGCCCACCGGATGTGCGCCATCACTGCCAAGAAGGACGCAACCAACAGGGCAGCGAGGACATCGACAACGTAGTGCTCTCCAGAGAAGACCACCTCAAACGCGACGATCACGCTGTAGGCCAGCATTGCGATCCCTGGGCCAGGCCATCGTTCCCGCAGAAACCAAATGCCGATCAACACCGGAAAGGCCACGTGCAGACTTGGCATTGCCGCAACTGGGTTGGGATCGGGAATTTCGCCTTGGAAACGCAACGCGATAACTCTCGTCACCTCGGGATTGGCCATCCATGGTGGTTGCAGCGGAAAGAGCGCAAAGAGTAGGAGCCCTGTGAACTGGAGGGTGATCCACCAGCGAAAAAAGGACCCAACTCGCCACGGCCGCGAAACCGACACCAGCAGTGAACAGAGGAGGGGTACAAAGAACCAGGATGTATGCACGACGACTGCGGCCCACTCTAGCGGCCGAGGCCAGCGCTCAAATAAATGGCTTTGCAACCAGACGGTCGGCAGGGAGCCGAAGAGCGTCTCCTCAAGCCAAGAACCGTGCGGTGGTGGACCCAGTTCGTCTGCGCGCCCGCGAAGGGGCGCGTAAACCGCCAGCGCTGCGAAGGCAATGGCCCACCAACTGAGTACATACCCAGGTGTTGTGCGCACTAGCCGGCGCACACGTCGCCGGGTCATGGGCAGTGTCGCTGCGACCACAAGCGTCCGTAACACGAGACTGTCGAGCCTTCCTTCTCGTTCCTATCGCCAGGCGGACAGGGGCACCGCCCGAAGCAACGCCTTGAGCGGTGCCCCTGTGACGTCAGGGCTAGAACGGTGCGCAGGTCGTGCCGTTGTTGAAGTCGATGCAGCGCCCGATGCCTGCCGCCATGTTCTGGACGGCTCCGGACATGCCGGTCAGAACCGCGACTGCCATGAGAGTCAGTGCGATCAAACCGCCCAAAAGCGCGTACTCGATCAGGTCCTGGCCGCGCTCGTCCTTCAGGCTCTTCAGGCCGAGCCAGACCTTGGTCAGCAAGTCGTTCATGAACGTCACGTGTGTCTTCCTCCTCTTTGGTGTTCACCCGTCGCGGACCTTCCGCTCCGGGCGCCCGCCGTGTGCGGCGGGTCACTGCCAGATTCCCCCCGGGACCCGGCAGCCCACGCCATCCAGCGGGCCTGCCCGCCAACGGGGTCGTTCGCGTCGATGCGGTTCTCCCTGCGGGATCTCACCTCCCTTCGGTCGGCGGCCCCGGAAACGGGACGCGCCGCGCTGTATGTCGGGCGGCAGCGCGGCGCGTGCGTCGCTATACTGAAGGCGCGCAGGGCCGGCACTGCCGTTCCTGTGTCTGGCCCCGGGATCGGACCCTCGCCCGTCCCAAGAGACGTCCGGCCCGGGGCGTTGTTCGTTCAGTCGATGCCGTGAGGGGCGCGGTCGAGATGAGGTGCTCGGCGGGTCGACGCCCTCACCGGGCCTGCCCGTCGAGAATCGCTCACCGCCACCCGCGCCACGCGCCTACCTCCTTCGCGATGTCCTCGACGGCGTCATTCCCGGTAGGGAGGAACTTCACAGCGACCGCGACGTGCGCCTCCCCCCGACGAGCGCACATCGCGGGTGCGGCAGACGGCGCCACCAGCCGACCGCCTGCCGGGGGTCCTGTTATCATTGGTCCGCTCGGTGCCGCCTGTCAACGGTAACGAACGGGTGAAGACCGAACGATATCCGGTTGGTAACGCATCTTCGGATCGGGCGGGCGATACCATCACGCATTGAACGCTCGCGATCGCGGAAACGTTACAGCCGGCCGCGCGCCGACCCCTGTGCGCGCGACAGCGCTTACCATAACCAGCGCCTCTCACGAACCTGTCACCACCCCGCACGTAGAGCCCATCCCCCAAACATGAAGGCCACCCTTCAGGGTGGCCTTCGACCTATGGCCCGCCGTGGATGCATGGCCCGCCGTCATCCCATGGCCTGCCAGGCCACGCTAAAGCGTGGCCTTCATGGTGGGTGTTCATCCGGAATCGCGCGCGGACGAAAACGGATACGCGCACACCTCGTCGACCAGGCCGGCTCTGACCGGATTGGCGTGGATATAATCGACTTTGGCCCAGAATTCACGGTCATGGACGACGATGCGGTCGTCGAAGCGCCTCTGCCACACGTGCCCGCGCCTTCCGAGGGCGTCGTTCACAGCCTGCGCGGACCGACCCTTGAACAGTTGCATGACGAACGGTAAGTCGTCCCTCGCGCCCAGGTTCAAGAGAAGGTGAACGTGGTCGGGCATGATGGCCCATGCGTGGATCGCGATGTCCAGTTCCCTGGCTGTTGCGAAGAGAACTGCGCGGACGATTTCGGCCAGGCGTGGGTCGGCGAAGAGCGGCCGGCGCCCCGACGTATTCGTGGTGACAAACACCGTGTGGCCGTTGAGCGGAGGGTGCTTCCGTGTACCCATGTGTGCGCTTCCGTGCGAGGCGCAGCGTAGCCGCCCCCGGAACCGAGCACAAGCCCCGTACCGGAAGGCCGTTCCCGTGTATGAAGGCCATTCCGCCAATATGCACGCCGTTCCCAAGTATGAAGGCCATTCCCATACATGAAGTACATGAAGGCCACCCTGAAGGGTGGCCTTCATCCCATGGCCTGCCAGGCCACGCTAAAGCGTGGCCTTCATCGTGGGTGTTCGCCAGGGTGGTCGTCGGTCCATGGCCCGCCGTCACCCCATGGCCCGTCCGGCCACGCTAAAGCGTGGCCTTCATTGCGGGTGTTCGTCCGGGCGTTCTTGATGAACCCGGCGCCGGAAGGCTCTTGTCGGCGCGGCTGCTGCCGATACATACTGCGATGGCGGGACAACGACATCGCATGACGACGGAAGAACGAGCGCCGCAGCCCCTGTTGAAACGCATCCGCTGGGAGTACGTCGTCGCCTCGATGGCCGTGTACCTCGCGGTCGAGCGCTGGCTCGGGGTCGGCGGCGTCGGACTGCTCCTCGTGTTGAACCTCGTGGCCGCGCTCTACAGCAACGCCCTCCGCACCCGCGGCCCCTTCTCGCGACGGTAGGGCCGCAGGCCTTCGCGCTGCGTCGTGCTCACCCTCGGACCCCAACCCCAGACGCGATGACGCCGGACGCTGAAATCGGCGCCGATGTTGGGACCGCGTCGTATTGCGTCCCGGGCGCGGGGGTGCTACTATGCGCCGCGTGCTCTCGGGTCGAGGGCCGATGGCGTACTGCGTACGCGTGACGAGGTTGAGAAGCGACCGCAGGGGATAAGGGCCTGCTGGTCCGTCCGGGTCCGCAATGAGGCGGGTGCCGGCGACGGGCCGGGGGCTTTTTCCACGCCTATGGACAGCGAAGGCAGTAGACAGACGCAGAACCCGAAGGCTGGCGTCGTGCGGGTATGCCTGCCGGGCGCGACGCGCGGCGTGAGGGCTGCGGCCAGTAGAAAGGGGGGATCCCGTGCACGTCACCATCGATGGCTTCGGTGGCAACCCGCAGCTCCTGGCTAACGAGGAGCGCATCCGGGACCTGCTCGACAGGTTCCCGGGTCAGATCGGCATGACCAAAATCGCTCCCCCTTTCACCTATCGCTACGTCGGCTCCAAGCCCCTCGACTGGGGCATCTCGGGATTCGTCCTCATCGCCGAGAGCCACATCTCCATCCACACGTTCCCTGAGTACCGCCACGTGTGGGTCGACATCTTCTCGTGCAAGGGCTTCGACGCCGACCGGGCCGTGGCCGACATCCAGGCCGCGTTCGAACTGGCCGAGGTCGAGGTCCGGATCCTCGAGCGCGGACTCGAGTACCCACACAGCATCCGGGCGTCGGTGCCGCTGATGCACCGCGAGCGCGCGGAAGCGGCCGAGGCCGTGGGGGCGCGCGCCCGGGAGGGAGCGGCGACGTGAACCGGCACGACTACTTCGAGCGGCGCGTCGAGCCGTTCCCCATCACGGAGCGGGCCAGCGCCGGCGAAGTCGTCGAGCGGATGGGCAAGACGGCGTTCCAGGCGCGAAACATCGCCCAGGCGGCCCGCATTTGGCGTCGCATGCTGGAGGACGACGTCACCATCATGTTCGGCCTGGCGGGCGCCATGGTCCCCGCCGGGATGCGCGAGGTGGTGGTGTACCTCATCCAGCACCGGCTCATCGACTGCATCGTCAGCACCGGGGCGAACCTGTTCCACGACGTGTACGAGACGCTCGGTAAGCCACACTGGCAGTCGAGCCCGCACGAGGACGATGTCGAGCTGGGGCACCGGCGCATCAACCGGTTCTACGACGTGCTGGCGCCGGAGACGGATTTCACGCAGGCCGAGGAGTTTTGCGTGCGATTCGCGTCGTCGCTGGACACGTCGCGACCCTACACGACGCGCGAGTACTTCGAGCTCATGGGCCGCGCGCTGATCCCGCAGGCGCAGCAGGAAGGGATCTTGACGGCGGCCGCGAAAGCGGGCGTGCCGGTCTTCACGGCGGCGCTGGGCGACAGCGTGCATGGCCTCTCCATCGCGTCGTCGCGCCTGCGCTCCGGCCAGCGGCTGCTGTTCGACATCATCGGCGACGTGCTGGAGACGGGGTGGGTTTCGCTCACGGCCAACGGCACGGGCGTGATCTACATCGGTGGCGGCACGCCGAAGAACTTCATCCAGCAGTCGGAGGTCGCGAGCTACATCTTCCAGCGGGACCTGCCGGGGCACCGGTACGGGATCCAGATTACGATGGACCAGCCGCAGTGGGGCGGACTGTCGGGCTGCACGTTCGAAGAAGCGCAGTCGTGGCGGAAGATCGCGCCCGACGCGAACACGGTGACGGTGAATGTCGAGGCGACGGTGGCGCTGCCGCTCATCGTGCAGGCGCTCGCCGAGGATGCCCGTGACGTCATCGCGCGACGGAAGGCGCCGGTGTTCGACTTCGCGAAGATGCCAGGACGCTTCGAAGGACGGGTCGAGCTCGAGGGTATGGCCGCCCGAGCGCGGCTGTGACGCCGGCGCGATGCCTGAGCAGCGCTTCTACCCGCCCCTCAACTTCGCGGCGCTCGATCCGGAGGACTCCGCGTACGAGACGTCGCGGGTGGTCGTTCTGCCGGTACCTTACGACTCGACGGTGAGCGCCCGGTCCGGCGCGCGGGACGGCCCCCGGGCCATCATCGAAGCGTCGGGCGACATGGAGCTCTACGACGTCGCGGTGGGGCTCGCGCCGTACCGCCTCGGCATCCACACCATGCCCGAGCTAGCGCCGCACACGGGCAGCCCCGCGGCCATGATGGACCGCATCGAGTCGGTGGTGGGCGAGCTTCTGGACGACGGGAAGTTCGTCGTCACCCTGGGCGGCGAGCACACCGTCAGCGTCGGAGCGGTTCGCGCCTACGGGAAGCGGGTGCCCGACCTGTCGGTCCTTGCGATCGACGCCCACGCGGACCTGCGCGACGCGTATCTGGACACGCCGTACAACCACGCGTGCACGCTGCGCCGGAACCTCGAGGTCGCGCCGGTGGTCCAGATCGGACTGCGGTCCGCAGGGGAAGAGGACGCGGCGTTCATCCGCGAGCGCGGCCTGCCCTTCTACCAGCCGCGCGAGTTTCGACGTCCAGGTGCGGACGACGAGATCATCGAGCGGCTGACCGAGAACGTGTACATCACCATCGACCTCGACGGCTTCGATCCGTCGGAGATGGCGGCGGTGGGGACGCCGGAGCCGGGCGGCCTCCACTGGGACGAGGTCACGGAGTTCCTGGCGCGCGTGGCGGAGCGGCGCCGCATCGTGGGCTTCGACGTGACGGAGCTGGCGCCGGACCTCGGGCCGCGGTCGTGTGCGCAGCTCGCGGCGAAGCTGACGTACCGGCTGATCGGGCTGGCGCTGTTGCGGGAGTGAGCGTCGACTCGCCCACGACGGCCACGCAGGACACATCCCCAAGAACCCTCATGATGAAGGCCACGCTTCAGCGCGCCCTGACGGGCCATGGGGCGAAGGCGGGCCATGCATCCACGGCCACCCTGAAGGGTGGCCTTCACATTTGGGGAACGGCGTGCATATTGGGGGATGGCCTTCATATGCGGGGACGGCCTTCATATGCCCGGACGAACCCTCATGATGAAGGCCACGCTTCAGCGTGCCCTGACGGGCCATGGGGCGACGGCGGGGCATGTATCGACGGCCACCCTGAAGGGCGGCCTTCACATTTGGGAAACGGCCTTCATGTGCGGGGACGGCCTTCATATGCCCGGACGAACCCTCATGATGAAGGCCACGCTTCAGCGTGGCCTGACGGGCCATGGGGCGACGGCGGGCCATGTATCGACGGCCACCCTGAAGGGTGGCCTTCATTTGGTGGTGAAGGGTGGACTTCATCTTTGGGGTGGCCTTCGGTCCTTCGGGAGACGGCGGTGACGGGTCAGCGGCGCCCGATGCGCTGGCGGATCTCCTCGAGGTGGGCGTGCTCGTGTTCGATCATGCGCTCCACCATCTGGCGGATGCTCATCCGGCCGCGTTCCAGGTGCTGTCCCGTCCGCGCCCAGTTCCAGTTCACCAGCGTGGTGAGCAGACGGACAGTCTCAGCGCGCCAGCGCTTGATGTCGGCGAGCAGGTCGAGGACGTCGGCTTCCTGATAGTTCCGCTCGCGCACCCACGCTTCCTGATCGTAGGGCTCGAGCACAGGGTCGAACTGCGTCGCCATCATGTGCAGGCGACGGTGGTAGACCTCCGCCGAGTCGCGCAGGTGCCCGACGATCTCCTTGATGGACCAGCCGCCGTCCGGGCGCTGCCGCATGAAGTGGTCAGCGAGGTCGGACACGAGGGCTTCGAGCTCGCGCGGCATCGCCTTGAGGGGTTCCACCAGGTGCAGATGCCCAGTGGCGCCGGGCTCGATGCGCGGATGAGTGTACGGCCGGCTCGTCACGACTTGTCCCTTTCGGCTGCTCGCGAATCGATACTAGAGAACCGCGAGGGTAGGGGAAAGCCTCAGGGAACCAGGCTCCACTCTGCCGGAAGCCGGTACGTGAACACCTGGTTGGTGAGCCGCTGCCCATCGTGAACGCGGCCACGGCCCGTGCGGGTGATCTCCTGGTAGCTGTTCTGGATCTGGATGATGCGGTGGTCTTTCAGGTTGAAGATCACCGCGCCGGCCTTCACCGGGCGCAGGCTCATCTCTCGAGTGCGTTCATCGATGATCCGGAACACCGGCAGTTCGTGCGGCGGGAGGAAGTCCATCGCCTTGTGAATGGACGCCGGGTTGTCCGGTGTGTTGTGCTCGTCGAACACCGCGAGCGCGCTCGTGACCCACTCGTAGACACCGCGGTAGTAGGGCTCCGCCCGCTCGAGGAACTCTTCGATGGTGCGGGGGTTGGCGGCACAGGCCTTTGCTAGCGCCGGCAGCATGTCGCCGTCGGCGACGAAGCTAACGCCACCCCGATGGTCCACGATGGTCACGCGCAAAAGAAACATGGTCTAATGGATACGATCCCGTGCGAACCGTTCTCGATTCCCACTCTAGCATCGGTCTCGAAGGGCCGTCAAAACGGCTCCCAAGACGCATCCTGGTGACAGCGGCCGTGCTCACCGTGCTGGCGTGCGCACTCGGGGCGGCCCCGCCCTCCGTTCGAACCGCACCCCACGGTCAGCCCCAATCCGCCGGCTCGGTTCTGGCCACGGCCCGCGCGCTGGCCCACGAGGGGCGTCTCGAAGCGGCCGCGTTCGTGTACGCGTTGGCCGCGCTGGGCGGCCCGACTCAGGAGCGGGCACAGGCGTGGTTCGAGCGGGCGCAAGTCCTACGTGCCTTGGGGCGCTACGACGCGGCGCTGCACTCGTTGGAACGCGTGACCGGTGACAGCGGGCCGCTGGGCAGGGACGCCTTGTGGCTCCGCGCGCTCGTTCAGCGCGATGCTGGTGACGCTGTCGCGGCACTCGCGTCCGTGGAGGCGTACGAGGCGGCCGGAGGAGGGCATCCCTCTGCGCGGGCCCTGCGAGCGGAGCTTCTCGCTGCAGTGGGCCAGGCGAGCGAGGCGGCGGACGAGGCCCGGCCTCTTCTGATGACGCTGCCCGATCGGTCGGCCAGCCATCTCGCGCTGGAGGTCGCCCGCGGCTTCGACCGGGCCGGCGATGCCACGTCGGCGCTGGGCTGGTATCGGGAGGTCTACCAGCGGACGGGCGACTCCGCTGCACTCCTGCGCATCGCCGAGATCGAGCGCACGCTCGGGGATGCCACATGGGTCGCCGACGCCACGCGCGTCGTGACCGAGGCGCCGGCATCCCGCGTGGCGCTGGACGCCCTGGCGATGCTCGACCAAGCGGGCGTCGCCGTCGACGCCTACGCCAGGGGGCTCGCTCTGTACCGCAACTTCGACTACGGGGGCGCGGAGTCGGCGTTCCTTGCGTACCGCGAGGGAGGTGGCGCGCTGCGAGGCCGGGCGGCGTTCTACCTGGGCGCCATCGCGGAGGAGCGAGGCGACGACGGCGGCGCTATCGCGTGGTACACCGTCTCCCTGAATGAGGACCCTCAGGGGTCGCTGGCCGACGACGCGCTCTGGTGGCGGGCGTCGCTGCACGAGGCAGAAGGGGATCTCGACGCGGCCTTGGCTGACCTCCAGCGGCTAGCCGGAGGCTACCCCGGGACAGAGTTCGGGGTCGAAGCTGGATTCCGCCGGGGACTGCTCCTCTACCGGGAAGGGAGACCTGAGGAAGCCGCCGCGGCGTTCCACACGGTGCCCGCGATGGATGGAGAGACGGCGCACCGGGCGCGGTACTGGGAGGCTCGCGCGCTCGCAGCCGCGGGACGGAACGCCGAGAGCGATGTCATCCTGAAGGAGCTGGCATCGTCGCCGGAGGTGGACTACTACACCCTGAGGGCCGCCGGTCCACTCGAGGCCGAAGCGGTGGCTCCGGACACTGGCGAGCCGGACTGGGCGAGCATCGAAGCATGGCTCGCCGGCGTGACGGGCGAATCCCCGGCGTCCGCGCTCGACGGTCTCGTCTTCGCGCCGGCGTGGGCGCGGGGGCTGGAGCTACTGTCGCTGGGCCTGGAGGCGGAAGCCGACGCCGAGTTCGACTCCTTGCTCGACGCTGCGGGGGCGGACCCTGGGGCCCTGTACCAGCTCGCCCGAGCGTTCCGTAAGGTTGGCCGGGCACATCTTTCAGCGCGAGCAGCGACGCGACTGCTGGATGCGCTGCCCGACGGCGCCCCTCTCGAGGCGCCGCGTGACCTCGTGCGGCTGGCGTATCCGATCGAGTATGCCTCGCTGCTGCGCGCGCTCCAACGCGAGAGCGGCGTCGACCCCTTCGTGATGCTCGCGCTGATCCGACAGGAGAGCTTCTTCGACCCCCGCGCAGGGTCGTCCGCCGGCGCCCTCGGGCTCACCCAGGTGATTCCGTCGACCGGGCGAGAAGTGGCCGCTTCGCTGGGACTCGCGGCGTTCGACCCATCGTGGCTGTTCCGACCGGACATCAGTATCGCCGTGGGCGGAGCCTACCTCGCGTCGCAGGTCGAGCGGTTTGGGGGTAATCTGTATCATGCGTTGGCGGCGTACAACGGTGGTCCGGGGACGGCGGCGGCCGCGCGCGACCGCTCCGGTGACGACCTCGACCTCTTCGTCGAACTCTTGCTGTACGCGGAGACGCGTCTGTACGTCCGTCGGGTGCTCACGCATCTCGCGTGGTACCGGTATGCGTACCAAGGGCTGGATCGTCCCGCCCTGCCGGGGTGGTGAAAGGGGCCGTTCAGGGTCCGTTCGGCCTACCCGTCGCGCATCCGGCCTTCCTAGACAGTACGGGGTGCGTGGGGTACCTTTGAGCGGCCCTGGAAACCGCACGCACGCGACCCGGAGCGGCGCGATTCGCCAGGTCCGTATCCCAGCTCACAAGGAGGAACGCAGTGCATATTGTCGTCTGCGTGAAGCAGGTTCCCGACTGGGACATCCCGCCCTCCAGTTTCAAGGTGGATGAGGCGGCCAAGAAGGTGGTGCCGCCGCAAGGGGTGGCCCCGGTGGTCTCGCAGTTCGACGCCATCGCCGTCGAGGCCGCGATGCGGATCAAGGACGCGAAGCCCGATACGAAGGTGACCATCATGAGCCTCGGCCCGGCGTCGGCGCGCGACGCCATCAAGCACGGCCTGGCGATGGGCGCCGACGAGGGCGTGCTCATCGATGATCCCGCAACGCTCGACGGGGATTCGTTCGCGACGGCCACGGCGCTGGCTGCGGCGATCCGAAAGCTCGGCGACGTCGATCTCGTGATCTGCGGTCGGCAGGCCGTCGACTGGGACATGGGCGTTACGGGGTCGGCCATTGCCGCGATTCTCGGCTGGCCAGTCGTCACCATCGCCAAGTCCATCAGCGTGAACGGCGTGGTGAAGGTCGAGCGCGTCCTCAGCGATGGCTTCGAGACGGTGGAGGCGCCGCTCCCGTGCGTGGTCACCGTGTCCAACGAGCTCGGCGAGCCGCGCTACCCCAAGCTCCAGCAGATCATGATGGCTGCCCGCAAGCAGGTGCAGGTGTGGACCGCCGCCGATCTCGGCCTGAGTCCCGAGCAAGTCGGTGCCGCAGGGTCGAAGCTGACGCTCGAGCGGCTGTACCAGCCGGTCTCCGAGACGAAGGTCGAGATCATGGAGGGCGACACGCCCGAGGAGCAGGCGCAGAACCTCGTGCGCAGGCTGCGCGAGGCGAAACTCATCTGAAGCGTTCGCCGTCTCACGGGACGGCTGTGACAGGAGTGGACACTCATGGCGGAAGGCATTCTGGTCGTCGGTGAAGTCGCCGACGGCAAGATCTCTTCGACGACGGCTGAGCTCCTGGGAGCGGCTCGGCGGCTCAACGCGGGGACCGTCTCGTGCGTCCTCGCCGGGCATGGCGTAGCCGATGCCGCCAGGAGCGCCATCGAGTACGGCGCCGACAAGGTGTACGTCGTGGATGACGTCAACTTGGCGACGTACACCACCGATGGCTACGTTCAGGCGGTGCGCAAGGTGGTCGAGCAGGCCGATCCAGCGGCCGTGCTGCTCGGTCAGACGGACCTGGGCCGTGACCTCGCGCCGGCACTGGCCGCGAGCCTGGGCGTGGGCGTGGCCATGGACGCCATCGAGCTCAACTGGAACGGCAGGCTGTCCATCACGCGGCCGTGCTACGGTGGCAACGCGCGTGCGGTGAACTCGTTCAAGGCCACGCCCGCAATCGCGACCGTGCGCCCAAAGTCGCAGGAGGCGCTCGAGCCTGACGCTTCGCGGCAGGGCGAGGTCATCACGGTCACCGGCGCGGTCGACCCCTCGCGCATCCGCACGAAGGTCGTGAGCCGGACGCAGGCGAAGGAAGAGGGCATTCGGCTGGAGGACGCGGACGTCGTCGTCGCAGGCGGACGCGGTCTCGGCGGGCCCGAGAACTTCGCGCTCATCGAGGAGCTGGCGCGCCTCCTCGGGGGTGCCGTGGGCGTTACCCGCGCCGTCGCCGACCTCGGCTGGCGGCCGGTGTCCGAGCAGGTTGGCCTCACGGGGAAGGTGGTGAGCCCGACGCTCTACATCGCCGTGGGCGTGTCGGGCGCGAGCCAGCACATGGCGGGATGCTCGGGTGCCAAGAACATCGTCGCCATCAACAAGGACCCCGAGGCCAACATCTTCAAGGCTGCGCGCTTCGGCATCGTCGGCGACTTCAAGCAGGTGCTGCCGCCGCTGATTGAAGCGATCAAGAAGGCGAAGGCCGAGGGATAGGTTCGCGAAGGATCGAAATCCGGAGGCCCCGGTCACGTCTCGCGCCTGCCTGCTTCCAGGCGGGCCAGGCGGGGTCAGGGGCTTCCGGCGCTTCGAGAGGCCGCCGGCGCAGGCGGCCACGCAACGGAGGAGCGCCGCATGAGTGAATTCGCGCGGAGGATTCGCCAGGCGATGCGGGCGGAGCCCGCGCCCATGGGGTTCGGAGCTGCGAGCCGTCCGCCAGCGCCGACGATGCTCGTGCTGGCCGTCGCGAGGAACGCCGACGAAGCCACCGCCGCCGCCAAGGCCGGCGCCGACGCCATCCTGCTCGATGGCGTGCCACAAGGAGCGCTCGCGGGCGTGTGCAAGCAGACGCAGGGCACGCCGTGCGGCGCCCGCGCGGATCACGCCGACCAGCGAACGGTCGCAGGCGCGCGTGAGGCCGGCGTCGATTTCCTCCTCGTGGAGCCGGACCGCACGGCCGCGGCCGCCCTGCTCGACCGCGAACTCGGGTTCGTTCTCGATCTCCGGGAGGAGCTGACCGACGTGCAGCTCCGCACCCTGGATGGGATGAACATCGACGCCATCTGGGTAGGGTCGCTCGACGGCCCGTTGACCTTGCGGCGCCTCATGGAGCTCCAGCGCGTGTCGGGGCTTTCGCGCAAGTCGCTCGCGGTGTTCGTGCCTGGCGCGATCGAGTCGAGCGACCTGGAAGCACTCCGGGCGGCCGGCGTGGCCGTGGTGGCGGTCGACGCCGGAGCGAAGGGCGCCATCGAGGCGATGAAACAGGCGGTGGCTGCGCTGCCGCCGCGCAGCGTCTTCCGTGCGGAGGAGCGTCCCACCGCCCTCGTGCCCCGGATGGGGCTCGGCGCGGGAGAGGAGGAAGAAGAGGAGGAGTAGCGGCGGCGAAAACCTCACGTTGACGTAGGCGTTAACCCGCCCATAAGATGTTCGTTGCATGAAAGGCCGGAGTTCGTCCGTGACCGAGCCGGGAGAAGCCTACCTGCAAATCGGGGAAGTCGCCGAACGCACCGGCGTCACCCAGCGGACCCTGCGGTTCTATGAAGAAAAGGGCCTGCTGAAGCCGCCGACGCGCATGGAGGGAGGCTTCCGCCTGTACTCCGAAGAGGACGTGCAGCGCGTCGAACGCATCAAGCGGCTCCAGACCCTCCTGGGCTTCACGCTGGCCGAAATCAAGGAGATGGTCGAGGCCGAGGAGGTGAAGCTCCAGCTCCGCCAGGAGTACCGCCATGATGCGGACATCGCCGACCGTCGGGCCAAGATCGAGAAGGCCATCGAGGTGACGGAACGGCAGGTCGCCGTGATCCGCCAGAAGATGGACGCCCTCGCCGACATGCGCAACCATCTCGAGGAGCGGCTGGCCAAATACCGGGGCTGGCTGGCGCAGCTCGAGGCGCAGGCGCAAGCGTTGCGCGCGGCGGAACGGTAGCGCGTCGGAGCGAGGAGAACCGCAGGCGGGACGAGCCACGATGGACGTCCCGCCGTCGTGATCTCAGATGAGCAGAGCTTCGGACCGGCCAGACGGGCAGGGCTCACCCTTCGCAACGCTTCCTCCAGGCAGCGCCGTGCAGGGCGCGCTGCCCCTCACCGGCTGGCGCCAGACCTTCGCCTCTCTCCTCGAACACCCCGTATTCGCCACGTACTACGTCGGGAACGTGGGCTTCTTCTTCGGGATGAACATGATGATCATCCTGCGGGGCTGGCTCGTGTTCCAGCTCACGGAGCGGGCCTCGGCACTCGGGCTCATCATGGCCAGCGTCGCGCTGCCCATGCTGGTGCTCGCCCCGATCGGTGGCGTCGTCGCCGACCGGGTCGACAAGCGCACCCTGCTCATCTGGACGCAGTCAACGCTCACACTGGTCAACTTCGTGAACACCGTCCTCGTCTGGACCGGCGCCATCGAGTTCTGGCATCTGCTCGTCATGTCGGTCCTCTCGGGAGCAGCGTTTTCGTTCAACATGCCCGGACGGCAGGCTCTCGTGCCGACGCTGGTCCCGCGCGAACGACTCATGAACGCCATGTCACTCACGACAGCGGCGATGAACGCCAGCCGGGTGGTGGCCCCCGCGCTCGGCGGCGCGCTCATCGAACCGCTGGGCATGGGCGGCGCCTTCGCTGTCTGCACTGCCTTCTACGCTGTCGCGGTCGTCACCACCGCGATGCTGCCTCCGGCGCCGCCGGTCGGGCGGGAAGCCGAGTTCACCTTCTTCGAGGACTTCAAGGGTGGTTTCGCCTACATTCGAGGCGACCAGCTCGTGCTGGGTCTGCTCCTGTTCGCGACGGTGCCGGCAGTGTTCGCCATGCCGTACCAGACCCTCATGCCGGTGTTCGCGGACGAGGTGTGGGAGGTGGGAGAAGTGGGCCTCGGGCTCTTGCAGGCCGCGGCTGGCCTGGGTGGGCTCGCTGGTGCGCTCGTCGTGGCTAACCTCGATTCGTACCCCCGTAAGGGACGCCTCCTCATCTGGAGCACGGTGGCCTTCGGCGCCTTCGTCGCTGCGTTTGCCCTGTCCCCCTCGTTCTACCCGGCGCTCTTGTTCATCGCCGGCACCGGCCTCGTGTCCATGGTCGGCATGACCGTCACCAACACGTCGATCCAGCTCGTGATTCCGGATCATGTGCGGGGTCGTGTGATGAGCGTGATGATGATGACGTTCGGGCTGATGCCGCTGGGATCGGTGCCGGCCTCCTTCCTGGCTGACGCGATCGGGTCGCCGTTGACGACGGCGCTCGGCGCCGGGCTGCTGGTGGCCAGCGCGCTGCTCATCTTTCAGGCGATTCCTGGGTTCCGTGGCCTGGACGGCATCATCGAGGGGCGCCGCGCCGAATCCGCGCGCCGCTACCGCGAGTGGATGCGGGCGGCGGAAGCGTCTGCGGTGCCCGACTCCGAGGCAGCGGCGTTTCGGGCGGCGCCGGCCGAATGAACAGCAAAGCGCCCGTTCGTCCCTGAACGGGCGCTCCCCCCGAACGGCGCTGCCGTATCCTGGTCCCCGGTATGGGGACTCGCCGAATCCGTTCGGCTAGATGGCCTCGTGAGTCGCGTGCCGCGTGAGCATGAAGCCCGTGGCGGCGGCGATGCCGGCGATCACGACCCCGGCGATGATGATGGCTTTCTTCACGGGGTACCCCCTTTCATCGCGGACTGACCGGCATCGAGATATCGCCACTCTACGGGCCCGCTGAACGGGTATCCCATTGGGGAAACCCCCGAACCGAGTCGGCGTGGTCCCTGAAAGGGCGGAGGTCTAGACTGAATCCATGCCCACGGAATCCCGCACGACGGTCATCGAGGTCGAGCCTTCTCCTGTACCGGGCTTGCCGCGCAACGTGTTCGTCCTCGGCATCGTCAGCTTCTTCGCGGACGTGGCGAGCGAGATGGTGTACCCACTGCTCCCGGTGTTCCTCACCGTCACGCTGGGCGCGCCGGTCGCGGTACTGGGCGTCGTGGAGGGCGTGGCCGAGGGAACCGCGAGTGCGCTCAAGGTGGCGTCGGGCTGGATCTCCGACCGAGTGCGCGCGCGCAAGCCGCTGGTGGTCGCGGGCTACGCGGCGTCAGCGCTGGGCAAGCTGGGCGTGGCGCTGAGCTACGCCTGGCCCGTCTTTCTCGCCGCCCGGGTGCTCGACCGTTTCGGGAAGGGCGTCCGCACGTCTCCTAGGGATGCCCTCATCGCCGACTCGACACCTCCGGAGGCCTACGGGCGGGCGTTCGGCTATCACCGTGGCCTCGACACGATGGGTGCGGTGGTCGGGCCGTTGGCCGGCCTGGCCCTCCTCGCAGCGTTGGGCGAGGATGATTTGCGCTGGATTTTCGGGCTCGCCGTGGTTCCCGGGCTCATTTCCGTCCTCGCACTCACGAAGGTCCGCGATCGGCCCGCACAGGCTGATCCGCCTTCCGAACGAGGATCGATCCGGGATGCGCCGCTGGCGTTCTGGCTCTTGCTGGGGACGCTCACGTTGTTCACCGCGGGCAACTCGAGCGATGCGTTTCTGATCTTGCGGGGCAAGGACCTGGGACTGAGCCTGAGCATGGTCGTCCTGGCGTATGCCTTGTACAACGCCGTGTACGGCGCGCTGGCGGGCCCCCTGGGTTCGCTCTCGGATGTCGTGGGTCGGCGGGCGGCGCTGGTGGCGGGCCTTTCGGTGTTCGCGACCGTGTACTTCGCGATGGCGGCGGTGGGAGAGCGTGCGCTCGTCTGGCCTCTGTTCGCGCTGTACGGCGTGTACATGGCGCTCGCCGAGGGCGTATCGAAGGCCTTCGTCGCTGATCTCGCCCCCGAACGGTCGCGGGGCGCGCTGCTGGGCCTGTACCACACGTCGGTGGGGTTCGCCACGGTGGTCGCGAGCGCCGTAGCGGGCGTGCTGTGGCAGGAGGTCTCACCTGCGGCGCCGTTCCTCATGGGAGGAGCCGCTGCCGTGGCCGCCGCGATCCTCCTCCTGATCCTGCCGCTCGGCCGATCCCCTGGGCGAGTCGTCACATCCCCTCGCGCAGCCGGATGAGGGCCTCCAGGAGGCGCAGATCCTCGGGCGTCGTGACCTTCACGTTGTGGGGATCGCCTTCGACGACGCGAACGACATGCCCCATCGCTTCGACGATGGCGGCGTCGTCGGTAGCGTCGCCTTCGAAGGCCTGATGCGCCTCCACGAGCAGATCGAGTCGAAATGCCTGGGGCGTCTGCGCGAGCCACAGCCGGCCACGATCGAGAGTCCTCGTCACCTCGCCCTGATCGACCTCCTTGACGGTATCACGGGCGGGGATCGCGCAGATGGCCGCTCCCGAGGCTCGCGCCGCCTCCACCACCCGTCCGACGAGCTGGGGTGTCACCAGCGGACGGGCGCCGTCGTGTATCACTACCAGCTCGACGCCCGTGAGCGCTTCCAGCCCCGCACGAACCGAGTCCTGCCGTCGCGCGCCGCCCAACACGATGGCCTGCACGCGCGTGAATCCGGATTCGGCCACGAGCTCGCGAACCGCGCCGATGTTGCGATCGCTGGCGACGACGGCCACGCGGTCGATGCAGGGCGTGTCCTCGAACGCGAGCAACGTGCGAGCGAGCAGGGGACGGCCAGCGAGGGGCGCAAACAGCTTGTCGATGCCTCCCATGCGCTCGCTGCGCCCTGCGGCGACGATGACGGCTCCGACCTCGCCCATCAGCCGAACAGCGCCTCGATGATGCGTGCACCGGCCAGGCCACCGCCGGCGGCGTAAATGTTCTTCACAGTCTTGCCGATGAGGGTCGCGAAGAAGAAGCGGCGCAGCGGCATCCTGACCGCACCGGCGGCCACGCCTGCGATGTCGAACACAGGATTCGGGATCGCCGACAAGGCCAGCAGCGTGATGAAGCCGTTTCTGCTCATCCACGACTCCACGGTGCGGTAGAGTCGGCGCTCCTGAACGATCGCGCTGGTGCCGAAGCCCATGGCGTAGCCGGTGAACTCGCCCAGGGCCTCGCCGACCCCGGCCACGACGCCTACGGCCAACGGCGCCGGAATCCCCAGCACCGGGTCGAGGAACGCACCGCCGCCAATGATCGCCGCCAGGCCTGGCATCGGCAAGACGACCGATGCGGCGCTGATGAACGTGATGAGGAAGAGTCCGACGTACCCATAGGTGGTGAGCCGCGTCACGTCCACGTCGAAGAAGAAGAACGAGAAGGCGAGGGCCGTGGTGACGAGGACGCCAGCCACGAGGAGGAGGTATTCGAATCGCCAGGCGGCCGGACGATGACGGAGCCCAGCATCCTGAGCCAATTCCGTCCCCGCCAGCTCCCCGGGGCCCGCGTCGCGCGGTTCCTGTTCCGTCGTCGTTCCTCTCCTGCCCGCCACCCGCGCCCGCAGTGTAACGGACGCCGTGCGCAGCGGGGCGTCCGCCAGTGCGCCCTGCGGCAGCGCCCCGTAAGATGGAAGCCACCGGCGGGAGGCGACATATGGCGTACCTCTACCGCTTCGACGGCGCAAAGCTCGAGCGCACCGACGCGCCCGGGCCGAGGCTGCTGCGCTGGGTTGCCTGGCGGCCTGACGGCAGCGAGGCGCTCCTGGTGGGCAATGGAGGCGCGGCCCTTCTGTGGAGCGGAGCGCGATTCCGTCCGCTGGACACGGGTACGCGACATAACCTTCGAGGCGCCGCCTGGACGCCGGACGGAGCGCTGGCGGCGATCGTGGGCAACCGCGGGGCCATCGTTCTGACGGACGGGCAATCGGTACGTGACGTTCCCTCCGTCACGGTCGAGAACCTCCGCCGCGTGGCGTGGCGCCCCGATGGCGCGTGGGCGCTCGTCGTGGGCAACGCGGGCACCGCGCTCCGGCTCGACCGCGAGGGCAGGGTGGAGCCGATTCCTGGCGACCGCGCGCACACGTTGCGGGCGGTGTCGTGGCGGCCCGACGGCGCGTACGCCCTGGTCGCGGCGTACGGCTCGAGCTGGGCCGGGTATCCGCGGCCGCATCCCTTGTATCGCTGCGATGGGCGCTATCTCCAGGCGCTCATGGCGAGCGACGACGAAGACGATTTCGTGGCAGTGGACTGGCGGGCGGACGGCCGCGAGGCGTTGGTGGCGGGATACGCGTACCTCCCAGACGGGGCCGCGGTCAACAAGGTGGTGATCTACGACGGACGCGGCTTTCGTACGTCGCTGGTGGAGGGCGCTGGCCTAGTGCTGGGCGCGGCCTGGCGTCCCGGCGCGAACGAGGCGCTGCTGGTGGGCGAGCGCGGCTGCCTCGTCCAGTACCGCGACGGGCGCTTCGAGTCCATCGATGGCCAGTCGCCGGATAACCTCGTGGGTCCGTTCTGGCATCCGGACGGAGCGTTCGCGCTCATCTTGAAGGGGCCTGACGAGCGGGTGTACACCGTTTGACCGGCAGGAGGAGACGCACATGCGAGCACTGAAAGGGAAGACCGCGATCGTGACCGGCGCGTCGAGAGGACTCGGGCCCTACATCGCCCGCGCTCTGGGGGATCGCGGCATGAACCTGGTCCTCGCGGCCAGATCGCGAGAGGGGCTGGAATCGGTTGCGGCGGAGCTGCGGTCTCGCGGCGTCGAGACTGCTGTGGTGCCGTGCGACGTCACGGACGCGGCCGCTCGTGAGGCGCTCGTGGGGGAGGCCGAGGCGGCTTTCGGCGGCGTCCATGTGCTCGTGAATAACGCGGGCATCGAATCCACCTTCCCGTACCACCGGCTTCCACCGACCGAGATCGAACGGGTGATCGCCGTGAACCTCATCGCCCCCATGCTGCTCACGCGGCTGGTCCTCCCGCGCATGCTGGCGCAACGCGAGGGTCACATCGTCAACATCGCGTCGCTCGCGGGGAAACAGGGCCCGCCGTACAACGAACCCTATGCCGCGAGCAAGGCGGGCCTCATCGGTTTCACCCAATCGTTGCGCGCCGAGTATCGTGGCGTGGGCGTGAGCGCCTCGGTCGTATGCCCGGGGTTCGTCCGGGAGGCAGGCATGTTCGCCGATGCGCGGGCCCGGGTCCCGCGGGAGCCATCGCGTCTGCTCGGCACGACCACGCCTCAGGCGGTCGCGAGCGCCGTGGCGCGCTGCATCGAACGCGACCTGCCCGAGGCGCTGGTCAATCCCGGGCCGACCCGGCTCCTGATGGCGATCCTCGCCCTCGCCCCTTCGTTCGGTGCGTGGTTCGCCAGTCGTGCGGGCGTCGACGACATTTTCCGGGCGTGGGCCGAGCAGCGCGAGCGCGAGTGGGAACCGGAAGAGCGGCCAGCGTCGCGACCTTAACCTCTCGTGAATCGCGACGCGAGGGCTCGCGCCGCGCTCTCAGGGTCGTCAGCGCTACACACGGCGCTGATCACGGCGGTGGCGTCGGCTCCGGCCGCGATCACGAGGTCGATGTTCGATGCGTCGATGCCGCCGATGGCGACGACGGGGAGCCTGACCGCAGCGCGAACCTGACGGATGCGGTCGGGGTCGGCCGGTCGCGTCGTCGCTTTGGACCGCGTCGGGAAGATGCTGCCGACAGCGACATAGGTCGCTCCCGACGCGGCCGCCGCCTGCGCTTCCTCGGGGCCGTTCGTAGAGACCCCGACGATGGCATTGGGGAGCATCGCGCGTACCAGTTTCGCTGGCAGGTCTCGTTGCCCGACATGCACGCCGTCGGCGCCGAGGACCCAGGCGAGATCAGCGTGGTCGTTCACGATGAACGGCACGCCTCGCTCGCGGCACAGATCTCGGATGCGACGCGCGTCGTCGAGCTGGTCACCCTTGTCGCGCCGCTTGTCGCGCCACTGAATGACGCTGGCGCCGCCAGCGAGCGCCTGACGCGCCACCTCGACGGGAGCGCGGCCCCGGCATGCCTCGGGGTCGACGATGACGTACAGTCCGTGAATCCGCTTCATGGCCTCACGATCGCTCCGGGCGCGTGTCGGGAGCCAATTCGAGCAGCATCGGGCGAATTTCGGTCCGTGGCCACCAGCGGCGGACGATCTGGTACTCCCGACTCGCGTGGACACCGGAATCCATTTCGTCGATGTGGATACGCCGAAACCCGAATCGCTCGAAGAAGGGCTCAGCAGTCATCGTAAAGAGATAGAGGCGTCGCACGCCCCGCTGACGCGCCAGCTCGATGGCCTGCTCGGTCAGCCGCCGGCCCAGCCCGGCGCCACGCAGCCGTTCGACCACGGCGACGGAACGGAGGATGGCTGACGCTCCGTACAACTCGAGCCCGGCGCATCCGGCAAGACCCTGTTCGTCCTCCGCGACCAAGAACGCGTCGATGTATCGTCCGAGGTCCGCGCGAGGTAAGTGATACGCCGCGAGGAGCTTCTTGATGGCGCGCACGTCGCTGCGCTCCGCCGGGCGGATTCGCGGCGGGGCCACGTCACATCGCTCGCAGGAGCCGGATGCGCTCCTCGATGGGAGGATGAGTCGAGAACAGGTTATTGAGCAAGCTTTGGTGCTCCCTGAGCGGGTTGTTGATGTACAGGTGGGCGGTAGCTTTGTTGGCGACTTCCAGCGGATCGGGATCGGCCGCAATCTTCTCGAGGGCTCGCGCGAGCCCTTCTGGATATCGCGTCAGGAGCGCTGCCGAAGCGTCCGCCAGGTACTCGCGCTGCCGCGAGATCGCGAACTTGATGATTTGGGCGACGAGCGGCATGAGGAGCGCGGCGATGAGGGCGAGGGCGAGGATGAGCGCCGTCCCACTGCCGGCGCTGCGCCCCCGGTTGGAGGGGCGCCGTCCTGCGCCCCACCATGTCCAGCGCAAGAAGAAATCAGCCATGAGGGCGACGAGGCCCACGAGCACGACCACGATCGTCATGAGGCGGATATCGTAGTTGCCGATGTGCGAGAGCTCGTGCGCGATGACGCCTTCCAGCTCCAGCCGATCCAGCTTCTGCAAGAGGCCCCTCGTGACGGCGATGGCCGCGTGCTCAGGGTCGCGGCCCGTGGCGAACGCGTTGGGAGAGCCGTCCTCGATGACGTACACCTTCGGTTTTGGGAGCCCGGCGCCGATACAGAGATTCTCGACGACGCGGTGGAGCTCCGGCTCCTCCGCGGCGGTGACCTCCCGGGCGCCGCTCACGGCGAGGGCCACCGAAGGCGATGCGTAGTAGCTGAGCAGGGCGAAGAGCGCGAACGGAACGAACAGGATCGGGGCGTACTGGAGGGGCATCCCGAGCGCGAAGCCGATGAGCGTGGCGAAAGCGCCGGTCGCCAGGACGAACAGCAGCATGAGCAGCCACGTCATCCGGCGGTTATAGGCGATGCGGTCGTAGACGAGGACCGGGCGTTCGAGCGGCTGTTCGGCGACCATGGGGACGCCTGGTTCAAGCCTGAGAGGTGTTGCCCGGTCCGGCGGGCTCCGCGGGTGGTGTCGCGGGCTCCCCGGCGGTCGCCGGCGCCGTGAACTGCACGCGGACGTCTTCGCGGGCCTCCTCTTCCGCCTCGAAGAACTCGGCCTCCTCGAAGCCGAACATCCTGGCGAGGAAGACCGTTGGCACCGTTTGCGTCTTCGTGTTGTAGTCGAGGACGTTGCGGTTGTAGAACTGCCGGGCGTAGGCGATTTTCTCCTCGATGTCGGAGAGCTCTCGCTGGAGGGCCATGAAGTTCTCGTTGGCGCGGAGCTGGGGGTAGTTTTCCGCGACTGCGAACAGGGAGCGCAGCGTCTGGGTCAGGACGTTGTTCGCTTCTGCGGCTTCTCGAGGCGTGCCCGCTCGGTCGAGCATGGCACGCGCTCGCGTCACGTTCTCCAGCACCTCGCGCTCGTGTGCGGCGTAGCCTTTCACGGTCTCGACAAGGTTCGGGACGAGCGACGCCCGGCGCTTGAGCTGGACGTCGATGCCGGACCACGCCTCGCGTACGCGCATGCGGGAGCGGACCAGGCCGTTGTACATCCCGACGAGGGCGAGCCCGACCACGACGATCAGCCCCGCCACGACGGCGAGCACAATGATGACGGCGAGCACGCTGCGCCTCCTTTCGTCGCGCTGCCCTAGGGTCGCGTCATTCTAACACGGGCTGGCGGGCTCTGAAGGTGGGTCGAGGGAAACCCGAACCTTGCTCCCGTTACTCGCGCTCCGCCACCACCCAGATGTGATTCGAGAACAGCCGGTTGAGGGGTGGAACGCTTCCGAGGGGGCGCAGGAAACGGATCGTGTCCAACAGCCGCAACGCGAGGTAATGTCGGCGCCGTTCCGGAGGGAAGAAGCGCACCGGCGGTGGTTCCCAGTGGTCGATGCGCCGTACGCGAAAGCCGTGCCGTTGAAGGGCCTTCCTCAGCGAACTCGACGACTGCGGGTTGACATGTAACCGCCGCTCGTACTCGTCATGTGGAGGCAGGGGACCCGTGGGCAGCACCACGTCGTTGAAAAAGCTCTCGGGGAGGCGGAGAGGACCGGCCAGCTTCAGAAGTAGGCGGTGGATGTTCCGGACGTAGTAGCGGTACACGACCTCTTCGAACAGGCGATTCGGCGAGGTGTGGATGATTAGCCTCCCGCCAGGTTTCAAGGCGTAGTGCGCCTCTGCCAGCGCCTGCTCGAGCTCTGGCTGATGCACATGCTCGACAAAGTCCAGCATCAATGCGACGTCGAAGGTCTCAGGGCGGAAGGCAAGGTGGCCCGCATCGACGCGAACGAGTTCGGCGCTCTGACGCACCTCATCTTCTTTCAAGCACTCCCGAGCGATGGCCAGCGCCGCCGGGGCATAGTCGATGCCCACGGCAAAGGCTCCGCGGAGTGCGCTCTGCAGCACAAGCTCACCCCGTCCACAGGCGATGTCGAGGAGCCGCTGACCTGGACGCGGGTCCGCCAGCTGCAGCGCGCGCGCGAGCCGGGCAGAGAGCTGCCGACCTGCGCTGGCTGCATACTCCTGGTGGCCCTCGACCGCTGTGCGGTAGTACTCCTCGGTGTAGGCGCCGGGCTCAACAGGCAGAGGGCGATTGGTGGACTCGGGCATCCTGATCCGCTCCTGGACGAACTATTCTATCGCGATCGTTTTGCCGCGACGCAGCATCGAGTCGAACATGGCCGCGCATGTCGGTTCACTGAACGAGCCAGTCACTCGCGCGGGACGCCTCAGAACGAGAGCAGACGTTGGAACCGGCGCGCGCCACGGAAGGGGCCGACCACCGCAAGATTCAACTGTTCCGGCACGAGCAACCGGCGGGCGACGCGGCGCACGTCCTCGACGGTGACGGCTTCGATGAAGCCGACCACCTCGTCGGCGGTGTAGATACGGCCGTTCAACAGCTCCTGCCCACCGTACCAGCCCGATACGCTGCGCGTGTCCTCCATCCGCAGGAGCAGACGCCCCTTCGACAGCTCCTTGGCCTTCTCGAGCTCTTCCTCTGGGAGGCCCTCGTCCCGCGCCCGTGCGAGCTCTCGCAGCGCGGCTGTGATGGCCTCTTCGGCGCGCGCTGGGTCGACCCCGGCGTACACCGTGAAGGCGCCGGCATCGAGAAAGTGGGTCACGTAGGTGTGCACGTCGTAACAGAGGCTGCGGCGCTCGCGCAGCTCCTGGAAGAGGCGGCTGCTCATTCCCTCGCCCAGGGCCACGGACAGCAGGTCGAGGGCGAAGCGATCGGGATGCCAGCTCGAGACACCCCGTACGGCGGCGGAGATGTGAGCTTGCTCGGTGTTCTTGTACAGCGTGGCGGCCCGCGGAGCCCGCTGGCCGTTCACCGCTGGGAACCAGCATGCTGGATTCCCGCGTTCCCAGTCGCCCATCTGCTCCCGAGCCAGCTCGACGACCTCATCATGGGTCACGGCGCCCGCCACGCTGAGCACCATGTTGTTCGGCACGTACTGCCTGCGCAGGTACGACAGCGCCATGTCGCGGTCGATGCGCGACACGGTCTCCTCGGTGCCCGCCACGTCCCAGCCCAGCGGCTGGTTGGGCCACAGCGTCCGGTCGAGGAGGATGTCGACCTGCTGCGCGGGGGAGTCGGCCACGCTGGCCAGCTCCTCGATGACGACGGCCCGCTCCTTCTCGAGCTCGACGGGGTCGAGGAGCGGCCGACGCACCATGTCGACGAGCACGTCCAGCGCGAGCGCGAAGTGCGGGCGCGCGACCTTGCAGTAGTACACCGTGAGCTCGCGGTCCGTACCGGCGTTGATCACGCCGCCGACGCTGTCGATGGCTTCGGAGATCTCCCGGGGCGTCGGACGCTTTCCCGTGCCCTTGAAGCACATGTGCTCGAGGAAGTGCGAAAGCCCCGACTGCTCCGGCCGTTCGTACCGTGAGCCCGCGCCGACGTAAATGCTCACGCTCACCGAGCGCGTGTGCGGCATCGGCACGGTGACCACGCGCAGGCCGTTCTCGAGCGTCGTCTTGAAGTAGGGAGTCGTGGCGTCTTCGGTCGTCAGGGCGTCGCTCCTCCGGACGCGCTCGGCGTCACGACGGGGGTTGTCGTTGTGCGACCGATTCTATGGTCGAGAGCGGCGGAGATCAAACGACATCGCGCCACGCGCCTCCAGCGCATGTAGGAAGGCCTGCAGTCGGCCGAAACTAACTGAGGAAATGAAATCGACCGAACACCCGTCTGCCAGCGCGTTCCTCGCGGACCTCGCTGACCTGGCGGCAAAGGCATCGGTGAGCGAGCGCCGGTTGTGCGTGGCTCTGGGCCGGCTGTGCCGAGCGGCCGGCGCATTCGACGCGTGGCTCCTCGTGGCCGCCGAGGATCATGACGCGCCCATCACCTGCATGGGTTCAGCGTCGAAGCTCTGGAATCACGGCTTCACCTATGACGGACTCTTGATTCTGCGGCGCTGGATGGCGGATCATGCGCCCTTCGTTGGATTTCGGATGGCCCGGGCTGACCGGAAGGTCCGCGAGAAAGCGCCGGCGTCGCCGGGCCTCGCCCGCCCGTTCTTCGCCTTCCAGCTCCTCGTGCCCGAGTCGTCCGCGGAGGCGCTGATCGTCCGGGGACCGTGGGGCGTCAACGGCATCCCCGAGGAGACGCTGGCGCTGCTCAAGGCCTCGGTGCCGGGGTTCTCCGCGCTCGTGACTCGGTTCATTGGGCAGCAGCGGTCGTCACGCCTGGAGAAGCAGCTCGACGCTCTATCGAGCATGGCCCACATCCTCATGAAGACGAAGGATATGGAAGCCGCGCTCACCGAGCTGGCAACCATTACCAGTGCGGTCACCGGGTTCGCCTTCGCCACCATCGATGTGTACGACGCTGGGCTGGAGTCCATCGTGCTTCGCTGCGTCGGCCAGAACCGTTACACGACGTTCGACAACTTCCAGCGCTGGAAGGAAGCTCGGCTGAAGGGCGACCCGCTGGGCAGCCGGGCGCTGGCCGAGGGCACACCCCTGTTCATCGACGATTTGCAGACCGATCCCCGTGCGCCCGAGTCGTCCCGTGCGTTTGCGCAGCGAAACCTCCTGCGTTCGGCCGCGGTGGTGCCGTTGGTCTTTGGCGACGAGCGCCTCGGAGTGCTGTCGCTGACCGGATTCCAGACGCGGACGTTCGATCCGGGCCTGCGGCAGCTCATCTCGACGCTCGCCGCGCAGATCTCGACCGCGATCAAGGCGTTGACCCTCTTTTCTGAGCTCAAGGAATCGGAGGAGCGGCTCCGCGAGCTCAACGAACGGTTGCAGGAAAACATGGAGATCCAGCACCGCCTGGCACGCACGGACGCGCTCACCGGCCTGCCGAACCGGCGCTACATCGAGGAAGCGCTGACCGCGGAAGTCGCTCGGGCGCACCGCCACGGCGGACCGCTCGCCGTCGCGATGGTGGATGTCGACCACTTCAAGGACGTGAACGACGTCAACGGCCACGCGGCAGGAGACGAGACGCTCCGTGTGATCGCGAGCATGGCCCGTGGCATCGCACGCAGCAGCGATCTCGTCGGGCGGTTCGGCGGTGACGAGTTCACCTTCATCCTTCCGCAGACCGATCTCGAGGGTGCGGCCGAACTCGTGTGGCGGTTGGTGCGGGAGGTGCGAGGCAAATGGACGACTCCTCGGGTGACGCTGAGCGTGGGCGTCGCCGAGCTGGCGCCGGGCGAGTCAGCGGAGTCGTTGCTGGCGCGGGCGGACGCTGCCCTGTACGAAGCGAAGGAGGCGGGCCGAGACACCGTTCGGCTCGCGGCGTCGCCATCCAGTTGGGAGCTGCGCAAGGCGGGGTGAGAGGTCACGCGGGACACGCGGCAGCGGCGTGCCCTTAGCCTTCCCACGTGACGTCGCCGCACAGGTCCGCCGGGTGCTCGCGCGAGGCGAAGATCGCGTACTCGCGGCGGGCCGCGCCGATGGTCGTGCCGTCGCCATGACCTGGATGGACGCGCGTGTCCTCGGGCAACGGCAGCAGCTTCTCGACGATCGACGCGATCTCTTGACGTAGCGCATCCGGCGTGTCGGAGCGCCCGGGCCCACCCGGGAACAGCGTGTCGCCGGAGATGAGATGGCCGTCGACGAGGAAGCAAACGCTGCCTGGCGTATGTCCCGGCGTGTGCAGCACCCGCACCCGGATAGCCCCGACCGCGAGTTCCTGTCCGTCCGCCAGGTGGCCGTCGACCTTGCCGGCGTAGCGTTCGGCGTCGGCGGGATGGCACAGCACGGGGGCGCCGGTGGCGCGCTTGAGGGCGTCGATGGCCGCCCAGTGGTCTCCGTGCCGGTGCGTCATGAGGATGGCGTTCACCCGAGCCTCGCCGACGCCCTGGAGCACGGCCTCACCCCCTGCTGGCGCATCGACGATGACGCACTCGCCCGCGCGACGGTCGGCGATGAGATAGGCGTTATTGGCGAAGGGTCCCAGCGGGCCGAACTTGAGCAGCGTGAAACGTCCGTCCTCGATCACTTCCATGGGTCAGGTTCCTTCTCGCAGTCGAGGGATGGCTCGGGGTGGGACCATTGTACCCCCTACGTCGGCTCACGGCAGCCGATACCCCGCATCGTCGGGCACGACCAGCCCGTCACGCACCAGCGCTCGTAGCGCCTCTGCGAAGGTGGTGTCGGCGTCCGCCCCATCCAGCGCTCGCGCGAGCGACGCCGCGTCCACCGGTCCATCGGCGGCCCGTAACGCTCGGACGATGCGCCCCCGGTACCAGCGGAGCGCTCCCGGGCGGTACGGTGGCTGCGTTTTCCGTGGCGCTGACGCCACGTGGACCGCGTCTCGGCTCGCGCAAAACGGTTGCGCGGGGCAGGCAGAGCAGAGGGGACGCGGACGGCAGACGAGCGCTCCCAGGTCCATGAGCGCCTGATTCCAACGGCCTGGGTCCGAACGGGCGAGGAGGAGCGACGCGCGTTCGGCGACGCGCGGGAGGGACAGGTCCGGTTCACCGAAGATGCGGGTGATGACGCGGCGCACGTTCGTATCCACGGCGGCGACGGGCTCGCCGAAGGCGAACGACACGACGATGGCAGCGGTGAACGGTCCGACGCCAGGCAGCGCCGCCAGCGATTCGGCCTCGCGCGGGAAGCCGCCCATCTCGACGACCGCACGGGCAGCGTCGCGGAGGCGCAGCGCGCGCAGGTTGTGTCCCATGCCCTCCCACGCGCGGAGCACGTCCGCGGCGGTCGCTTCGCTGAGCGCTTCCGGCGTGGGGAATCGGGCGATGAAGCGACCGAACGCGGGGAGCACGCGCGACATCTGTGTCTGTTGCGCCATCACGGCGGCGACGAGCGCGTGGTACGGGTCGCGGCGTTCTCGCCACGGCGCCGGGAGGCCGTGGCGGCGGTGCCACGCCAGCACCCGGCGCCGGAGGCCGCGCAAGTCGAGCGGGAGAGCCATCGCCGCACAGCGTAGCAGACGGGGCGGCGCCCCATTGCCCGCTATCGTTTCGTCTGATTCAATGCCGCTCGTGCAGATCACCGAGCATGTCCACGACATTCCCGTCAAGCTGTCATGGTTTCCGCAGCCGTACCCGCCGAACGTGTTCCTGATCGTGGGCGCGGGCGGCGAGGCTGCGCTCGTGGATGCGGGGTTCTCCGACGACGAATCGTTCGCTGCCCGGCGCGATGCGCTGGCCACCCTCGGGCCGCTCGACGTTCGCTACCTGGTCCTCACGCACCATCATTACGACCACTCCAGCGGGGCCCGCAGGCTCCAGGAACTCACCGGCGCCGCGGTCGTGACGCACCGACTGGAGGCCCCGCTTCTGCGACAGGCGGCCAGCGAAGAGGTGCCGTCCGACCTCGAGGCGCCGCCGGAGCAACGCGAGGCCCGCGAGCGGATGCGCGCGTTTCGGGAGGAAGCCGCCCGGGTGGAGCCGTCGGTGCTCGCGGAGGACGGACAGCGGCTCGAGGTGGGCGGGCTCACGCTCCGTCTCGTGCATACGCCCGGGCACACCGCGGGTCACCTGTGCGTGCTTCTCGAAGACGAAGGTGTGCTGTTCGCCGGGGACAACGTGCTGGGGCTGGGCACGACCGTCGTGCCACCGCCGCCGCACGGCGACATGGCGCAGTACGTCGCTTCGCTGCGCAAGATGCAGACGCTGGACGCCCGGCTGCTCTTGCCGGGTCACGGCCCGCCCGTGAAGGAGCCACGCCGCAAGCTACAGGAGCTCATCGACCACCGCCGCCAGCGTGAGGAGCAGATCCTCGCGCTGGTCCGAGAAGGGCGCGACACGGTGAAGCGCCTCGTCCGGGCGATCTACCCTGAGCTGGACCGCCGCCTGCTCGGCATGGCCGAGAGCCAGGTCCGCTCGCACCTCACGAAGCTCGAGGCGGAAGGACGCGTCGCCGTCCACATCGTCGGCGACGAGACGCGGGTGGAGCTCAGATAGCGCGTCCCCTCGTCCCCGCCGAAGGCCGACGCACGAGACCCGGTATACTGCCCGCGTCCATGCTGCCCGAACCTGCGCTCCGGTCCATCTTCCCACGTACCGCGGCCGTCTCGACCGAGGGGCACCTCGTGCTCGGTGGCTGCGACGCCGTCGACCTGGCGCGTGAATTCGGCACGCCCCTGTACGTGTTCGACGAGGTCGAATTGCGCGAGTCCATGCGGGCGTACCGACGGGCGTTCGAAGATCGATACGACCACGTGCGCGTGCTCTATGCGTCGAAGGCGTACCTCGCCCGATGGATCGCGTCGCTCGCGTTCGAGGAGGGGCTCGGCTTCGATGCCGTATCCGGCGGGGAGCTGGCGGTGCTGTTGGCTGCTGGCGTCCCTGGCGACGCCGTCGACCTCCATGGCAATAACAAGTCCGAGCAGGAGCTCCGGGAAGCGCTCGCCGCCGGCATCCGCCGGGTCGTTGTCGACAATCTCCACGAGCTCGAAACGCTCGACCGGCTCGCGCGCGAGGCCGGCCGTCGGCAGCCTATCCTCCTGCGTCTGTCTCCCGGCATCGACCCGCACACCCATGCGAAGACGACGACGGGCATTCTCGATTCCAAGTTCGGCATTCCCATCGCGACTGGAGACGCGGAGCGAGCGGTGCAGCGGGCGCTGGCGTTGCCCGGTGTCGAGCTAACCGGCTTGCACTGCCATCTCGGGTCGCCCATTTTCGAAGTCGGCCCGTACGAGCGGGCGAGCGAGGTCATGATCGGCTTCGCGGCCCGGATGCGAGAGAAGTACGGGTTCGAGTTCCGGGAGTACAGTCCCGGCGGTGGGTTCGCGGCGCAGTACGTGCGCGAGCAGCCCGCGCCGCCGCCCGAGGCGTACGCCGACGCGATCGTGCGCTCGGTGCGCCGCGAGTGCGAACGCTACGGGCTGACACCCCCCGCGTTGGCCGTGGAGCCCGGGCGGGCGCTCGTCGCCCGGGCGGGCGTCGCGTTGTACACGGTCGGCGCCATCAAGCGCGTGCCGGGAGTGCGGACCTTCGTCGCCGTCGACGGTGGCATGGCCGATAACGTGCGCCCGGCGATGTACGGCTCGCGGTACGAGGTGGCGCTAGCCAGCCGTTCCGACGAAGGTGAGCGCGAGGTCGTGACGATCGCGGGGAAGTACTGTGAATCAGGGGACATTCTCGTGAAGGACGTGGCGCTGCCGACGTTGCGGCCGGGCGACCTCATCGCTGTGCCCGCCGCGGGCGCGTACCAGATCCCGATGGCGAGCAACTACAACATGGCGCTCAAGCCTGCCATCGTCGTCGTGCGCGACGGCGTGGCGCGTCTGGTGCGCCGTCGCGAAACCTACGAGGACCTCATGCGCACCGACGTCTGGGAGGAGTGACGTGGCGTGGGACATCGACGGCCACGCTGATGTGCTCGCAGCGCTGTCGCGGCATCTCGCCGAGGGGCGCGTCGCGCACGCCTATCTCTTCTGCGGTCCTCGGAGCGTCGGCAAGGCGACCACCGCGCTGCGATTCGCGATGGCGTTGAACTGCGAAGCCGCGGGCGACGCGCCCTGCGGCGCCTGTCGCGCCTGCTGCTTCATCGCCGAGGGGAAGCATGCTGACGTCGAGACGCTCACCCTCGGCGGGGTTTGCGACGAGGCCGACCACGATCACAGCCGTGAGGCCAACCGGGACATCCGGATCTGTCAGATCCGCCGCCTTCAACGCGTCGCGACCCTCGCTCCTTTCGAGGGCAGGTACCGTGTCACCATCGTGGACCCGGCGGACCGCATGAACGAAGCGACGGCGAACGCCTTCCTGAAAACGCTGGAAGAGCCGCCCGGGTACTTCGTGATGATTCTCGTGACCGATCGCGAAGAAGCGCTGCGTCCCACGGTGCGGTCACGGCTGCGCAGGATGGTCTTCCGGGCGGTGCCCACCGGCGTCGTCGCGGAGGCGCTCCAGCGACGAGCGGACGTGGACCACGAACGGGCGCTCGAGCTGGCACGCGCTGCGGGCGGCCGGATCGGGTGGGCGCTCGCGGCAGCGCTCGACCCCTCGCTCGAAGAGCGGCGGCGAGAGGCCCTCGACGCTGTGGCGTCCCTGGTGGCGGCCCCCCGGGAGGAGCGCTTTCGGTACGCCGAACGGCTCGCTCGAAGGTTCAGTGAGCGGCGGGATGACGTGTACGATGCGCTGGACGTCTGGGAGACCTGGTGGCGGGACGTCCTGCGGGTGGCCGTAGGGCGAGAGGCGCTGGTGGCCAACCCGGCGTGGCTGGACACGCTACGGTCTCAGGCGTCACAATACAGGGCAGAAGGCGCATTGCGGGTGCTGTCGTCCCTCCGCCGCACCCGTCGCCTGCTCGAAGACAATGTCCAGGCGCAACCGGCGCTCGAGCGTCTGACGCTCGCGCTGGACGCGGCCTGAGCGCGAAAGGAGACCGGGCCTCGTAGCTGCGCCGACCGCGTACGACGCGGCCTGGCGCGCCGGCCCGAGAGCATGTCCGAGCAGCAACGCGTACCCGTTGGGGTGCGCTTCAAAGAAGCAGGCAAGATCTACTATTTCGACGCCCGCGGGTTCGACATCGACGTCGGTCAGTACGTCGTGGTCGACACCACCCACGGCCAGGAAGTCGGCCGCGTCGTCATCGCCCCTGATCAGGTCATCGCGAGCGAGATCAAGGAGACCCTGAAGCCGATCGTTCGCATCGCCACGCCCGAGGACATCGAGCGAGCGCGGGAGCTTCGGGAGAAGGCCAAGGAGCGGGCGCGCGAGGCCCGCCAACACGTCGACGAGCTCGGCCTCGACATGCGTATCGTCGGCGGCGACATCGACCTCCAGGAGAAGCAGCTCACGCTCTACTTCACCGCTCCCGAGCGGGTGGACTTTCGGGAACTGGTGCGGAAGCTCTCGAGCCGCTTCGGCATGCGTGTGCAGCTCCTGCAGGTGGGCGAGCGAGACCGCGCGAAACTCGTGGACGGCATCGGACGGTGTGGCGAGCGCCTTTGCTGCTCGTCGTGGCTCACGAGCTTCCCGACCGTGTCCATCCGCATGGCCAAGGAGCAAGAATTGCCCCTGAACCCGTCCAAGATCTCGGGCGCATGCGGACGGCTGCTCTGCTGCCTCACGTACGAGTACGAGATGTACCGCGAGCTTCGGGGGCAGCTTCCCAAGGTCGGCACCATGGTGTCGACGCCGGTCGGTGACGCGAAGGTCACCCAGCTCAACGTCCTCAAGCAGACGGTGGTGCTGACGTTGGTCGAGACGGGCGCGACCCTCGAAGTGCCCGTCGTCGACATGCAGCTTCAGTTCGGCGTGACGGTGCGACCGCTGGAGCTGGTGGAGACGTTCGAACGGCCCATGCAGCGGGCGGAGGCCCGCGCCGCGGGGATGCCCGCGCCCGTCGAAGCGGCTCCGAGCGAGGCGGTGGGACAGAAGCGGCGCCGCCGGCGGGCCAAGAAGGCCCGGCGTCAGGAGGAGACGCCGGCGAGCGTCGAGGCTCGGGCGCCGACAGCGAGCGCCGAGGCGCCGGCGGCTGGCGAAGGCCAGAAGCGCCGCCGACGTCGGGGCCGGCGCGGCGGCCGTCGGAAGGGCCGCGGGCCGGGCGCCTCCACGCCATCATGATCTTCGCTGCGGTCCGGTTCCCTCTCGGGGCTTGACGCGCTCGATCTCGATGAGGGTGTTCGTGTTCGGGAAGAACCGCACCCGAACGCGGTCACCCTCGCGAACATCGAGGGCTTGCTCGGGCGTCAGGCGAAACACCCGGCGCGCTACCATGGCGTACGCGTTGCGGAAGACGAAGGCGTCGGTACGGGTCCACGTGCGCGTGACCACGTCCTCGAGCTCTCGAGGGGCCGCCACCAGATCGCGCAGCGCCTGCACGCTTTCGATGCCCAGGAGCAGCGTGATGAAGCCGACGATGACAAGCCCCGGAATCGCGCTGCCCGACGGATCGCTGGCGAAGGACGCCACGAGATAGGCTTCGAGCGCCAGTCCCCCCAAGAACAACGGCGTGAAGAACAGCGCCGTCCGCCAGATGCTCGCGCGTGCGGGTCCCATCCCGCCGCTCATCCTCAGTCGGGCAGCCGCAGGACATCGCCCGGATTGATGACCGGGTTGTCGAAGTCGATGCCGTTGAGTTCGGCGATGCGGCGCGCGTAGTCGATGGGGCTCACGCCAGCCGGTGCGAACTGCTCGGCGATGCCGACCAGGCTGTCACCCTCCTGGACGACGTACTCGCGTACCGCCGGGGCCGCTGTGGGCGACGGCGTCGCGGCGGGCGAGGGCGTGGCCGCGGGGGTGGGCGTACCTGGGGTGGCGGATCGCAGCCCGGCGGTGGGCGACGGAACCGCGGTGCGCGTCACCGGTGGCTCTGCCGTGGGCGATGACGGGACGATGCTGGCGGTAGATTCGCCGTCGCCGGGCGGACGGACCAGCAGCCAGACGCCGATGGCCACTCCAGCCAGCAGCGCCAAGAGCGAGCCTCGGTACGCGACCAGCGTCGGCAAACCGCTGCCGGGCGCGAGGCACTCGTTACAGACGTCGGCGCCGTGGTCTTCGCAGTAGAGACGGGAACAGCGCCTGCATTGGCGGGTGGCGTCGTGGTCGCAGGCGTAGCACTGCATCGGACGCTACTATACCCGTTCGCGCGAGGCGCCGGAAGCGGCGATGCGGCAGCGGAATCGGGGGCGAGAGGCCCGCCGGGACCTTCGCCCCCGTGGGCTGTCACTGAATCTCGACGGTGGCGCCTGCCTCTTCGAGGAGCTTCTTGACCTTCTCGGCCTCTTCCTTGGTCACGCCTTCCTTGACGTTGACGGGAGCCGACTCGACGAAGTCCTTCGCCTCCTTGAGGCCGAGCGTCGTGACCTCGCGCACCGCCTTGATGACGTTGATCTTGTTGGGCCCCACGTCCTTCAAAACGACGGTGAACTCGGTCTTCTCCTCCTCGGGAGCCGCCGGAGCGCCCGGGGCTGCCGCCGCGACCGGCGCCGCTGCGACGGCCACTGGGGCCGCGGCGGTGATGCCGAACTCCTCCTCAATGCGCTTGTTGAGGTCGCGCAGCTCGAGGATCGTCATCTCCTTGATGATCTCGAACGCCTGATCGACCTTGCTCGCCATCCTGTTCCTCCTTCGATAGCCCTGTGCGGGCGAGTCGTCTATGTCCCGGCTTCGATCTGCCTGGCCCTCGCTTCGAGAAGGCCCACGGTCTCGCGCAGGAGGCCGTTGAGCAGGTTACCGGCGGGATTGGTCAGAATGCGGTCGAAGAGCCCCTTGAGGCACGCCACTGGCGACGCCAGCGCGCCAGCGAGCTGTCCGAGCAGCACCTCGCGTGGCGGCAGTTCCGCGAGCTCTTGGAGCACACGCGCGTCCAGCACCTGGCCCGACAGATAGGCTTTGCGTGGCTGGAACGCGTTGCGGGCCGTCCGCACGTACTCGGTGATGGCCTTCGCAGCGGCGACCACGTCATCCTTCGCGAAGAGGATCATGGTCGGCCCTTCGGTGAGGGCGGCAGCTTCAGGCCGGCCGGCCGCGTTCGCCGCGATCTCGAACAGGCGGTTCTTGACCACGTGCGCTTCCAGCCCCGCGGACCGAAGCGCCCTCCGGAGCTGGTTCATCTCAGCGACGGTGAGGCCCGCGTACGCGGCGCTCACGGCCATCTGCGCGTGGGCGAGAAGCTCCTGAAGTTCCGCGACCGTACGGATCTTCTTCTCGGTCGGCATCGTCGCTCCTTCCGTCGCGGGCAACGAAATACGCCCTGCCAGAGGTCAGGGCGCGAGCAAGCGCGAACCACTACCCGGAGACTCCGGGTGCGGGGGACTCCAAGTCGCTTGTCCGGCCTCGGCGGGCTTTACGTCTCGCGAACGCGGACCACCCGCTGTCTCTGGCTGCTGGGCAGTCTACGGAGCGTCGAGCCGAAACGCAAGCCAGGCTACTTGACGTGATTTGATCCTCGTTGGTGGGCCAATTGGTGATTTGGTGGGCGAGTGGTCGCGGTTGACGGAAGGGGCGATTCCCCCGGAGGCGCGTTCCGCCTACGCGGCCAGCTCCCGCAGGTCGTGCTGGGCCGCCCCGCTGTAGAGCCACTGGGTG
>FWPU01000479.1_pt1 | contig 128295 bp, 132 predicted proteins | sample 2228361 | NCBI WGS metagenome assembly FWPU01 (sample SAMEA103939777, study PRJEB20133) | metagenome | reverse complement strand
GAGTATGTTTTAAAAATCAGAAAAATAAAAATTTAAGTTATTGATAATCAATAGCTTAAATTTTTATTGAAAAATATTTTGGACAATAGTGTTTTCCAAGATTAAAATTTTATTTATATTTGCACCATCAAAAAGTTGCATTTGTGACTTGAATTCACCTTTTTATCTTTAAAAAGTTATGACAATGGTTAGATATAAATTGCTTCTATACTTTATCGTAACATTTTTTTTGTCGGGAATGTTTACTTCCTGTTCCAAAAAAGATTATCCATTGCCACCGGGACACAATCGTAGCGGCAACATTCAATTTGTGTTTCATCACAAATTCAACGGACAGGATATCGAGATGTATAATCAAAAATATTACAACAAAGCAGGAAATAAAATGAGTGTGACCAAGTTGAAATACATTGTCAGCGACATAACTTTTTATAAAAAAGATGGCACCATGATCAATACCGGAGTGGACCATTTTATTGACTTGTCCGATGCGAACAGTTTGATATTGAAATTGTCGCAAAATATTCCGGAGGGCGAATATTCGGCCATAGCATTTTCATTTGGGTTGACACCTGAAAAAAATATTTCCGGGGCATATCCCAATCCACCTTATAGCAATTTTATCTGGCCTGCAAGTATTGGTGGAGGATATCATCACATGCAATTGGAAGGTAATTTTATTGATACTGCAGGAAATAACTCCGGTTATGCCACACATCTGGGTACGGCACGTCAAATCACTGCAAACGATACTATTTTTCATCAAACCAATATATGGCATAGATTTGACAGGGCATTCGGCGTGTATGACCAAGCAGTGACCATTCATGTGACCATGCATGTTGACAAATGGTATGATACACCAAATATTGTTGACCTTAACTCACCTTATGGTGGTCCCATTATGATGAACTACAATGCCCAAATGATTTTTTATTCCAACGGGCAAAATGTTTTTACATTAGACAATATAGAACAATAAACGATACTGCTATGTATGAGTATATAAATAAATGGGGGATAAAAATTTTTGTTTTAACAGGACTCACTTTATTTGCCGGTGCTTGTAAAAAGTGCTCCGAATGTTCCTATAAATATGGAAACAACATTGTCAGTTCCGGTGAGTTTTGCGGTAGCAAAAAACAAGTGAGGGAATTTGAACAAACCTGGCAAGATTCAGCAAAAGCCGTCAATGAAATTGCAGTTTGTTTAAGAAAATAATCAAAAACATTTTTCTTAATCTTTCCCGCATTATTCATTCTAATGGTGTTTGACGGCCTGATTGATTGTCTGTAGATGTACGTTGGCGTAAATTTTAAATTATCATTCTTTTCATTATAGCCGCAGCCCGGCGGGTGAGGATAATTGGCGGATAATGCTTTAATGCCTTAAGAAAATATTGCCACGCTTCATTACGATACGATTTATTGAATGACAAATGCAGGGCAAGATAAGAATATGCCGATGCGTAAAAAGCAGGAAAATATTTACCGAACTTGTTTTTTACATCCGGATTTTGTGTGATATGTTGTATGAATGTTTCTACTTTTGTTATCCAACGATCTTTGTCTATTTGCATTACACTTCTTTCGTTGTGTTGGATGATAGCCGATGTAACAATAGGGAAATGTTTAATTTCTGTATGAGTAGAAATACGCAACCATAGTTCCCAATCTTCTAATCCGGCAATGGTGCGGTCTTCGTTGAACGGAAAAGATAAAGCAACTTCTTTTCTTAAAAACACACCATGACAACTTAAAACATTTCCTTTGGTTATTAAACGTTTGGAAATGTTTACTAAATTTTTTACGACATGCCGTTTGTGTCTTGATTGAATTATTTCGTAAGCACAATGAAAAACAGGAATATCGGGATGTTTAGAAACAATCTCAAAAGCAGTTTGGAAATAATGTGGATATAAAATATCGTCGGAGTCGTGAAAAGAAACATATTCACCATCTGCCTTTGAAACTCCAAAATTACGGGCAAATCCACGTTCGGAATTGGATATTTTATAATATTTAATTTTAGGTGATTGAAAGGCCTTGACGATTTCTTCGGTGTTGTCGGTGCTGCCGTCGTCTATTACAATGATTTCAAAGTGAGGATAAGTTTGATTCAAGCAAGATTCAATGGTGCGACCAATCAGATGAGCACGGTTATATGTGGGGATGATGAGGGAAAACTTTTTCATATATTTTTCTTCCGTATGGCCCATTGTGTGAAACGGTCTAAATAAAATAGTTCAAATGAATATTGTTGACAAAATTCTTCAATGGCTTTTTTCACGCCATAGTGTATGTGGTTAGGATCAAGTATATAATCATGCCCGGAAATGATACCGTCAGGTTTTATTTTAAAGGATAATATTTTTAGCTCGTTTAAAGTATGTTCATATTCGTGAGAAGAATCCACATATGCCCAATCAAAATAATGGTCCGGAAATTGACTTAATATTTCTAAATCATTTCCAACATGAATTTCTATTTTTGTTTTATCTTTAAAAGGTTCTGTTTTTATCAAAAATTGTTGATATGCATCGTGTGTTGAAAGCTTGCCAAAATTTGTATATTCTCCCCAATCCGGGAAAAATTCTCCATAAATCTCCCACCAACCGTCTATAAAATGCATTTTTTTTGGTTGAGCATATCGTAAAATTTGTTTAGAAAACTCACCGGTAAAAACACCTATTTCGACTCCTACTGAATCTTTTGGAAACAACTTAAAAATATCGCGTCTTTTATTAGGGGATAGTTTTTCTTTTAATTTATACCAAACTTTTTTTAAAAATTGTTTCATGCATTAAAAATTTATTTCTTTTGATAAGTTTAGCATGTGTTTTTCATACTTTATATTAAATCGGTTATGTATACCGTTCATTTTTGTGCCGGATTTTAGAGGGAAATATACGATTATTTTCGTTTGCTGTTTATGAAGTTTCGATTTTAAAAAAGAAATTTTTTGTTGAAAATTCAATGGCTTCTTAAAGTCAAAGCTGATTATCCTAGAAGATTGTTGTTCGGAAAAAACAGCATCATTCATTATTTCTAAAAAGGTGCTTTTTTGAGATATAAAAACCACTTTATGCTTTTTTGAAAGAGGAAATAAAACAAAGAAGCTTTTAAGTTTTTCATTTTCATAAACAAAATCTTCTATTTTACTAACAAGCGGGGGCAAGCGTAAGATTACGCATGAAATATTGTTTTGTTGACAATAATCGAGAATTACTTGTTCTCCTTCAAATTTTGCTTTAGCATACATTAATTTGTTTTTATCATAAATGGTTTCATTTATTGCATGTGTCGAAATGTAAATTATTTTATGGGGTTTCTTTTTTAAAGAAGTCAAGAAATTTTGAAGCATCCTTCGATTTATTTCATAATATTTTGATTCGTTAATTTCAATATTGTATGGTAATATAAAAGCACCGTAAATGGCAAGGTCAATAGGAATATTTAATTCAAATGGATAAATTAAATCTTGAGTTATGATTTTGGCATTCGGAAATTTTGGTTGATTTTGTCTTTGAATTATGTAAATCTGATGATTAGATTCTATTTGATGTATAAAAGGATACATCCATTCAAAAAGGTTGCCTGATATTCCTGAAAACAAAATATCCACTTTTACGAAATTAAGAGTTGTTGGTATAATTCAAGATGACGGTTGACTTTTTCAGATAAAGAAAAATATGTCAACACGGTTTTTTGAGCATTCTCACCTAATTTTATCCTTAATTCGGGATGTTCTATCAAATACTTAACTGCATTAGCAATGCTTTTGTCATCTTTAAAATTGACAAGCCAGGCATTGTATTGATGTTGGGCAATATCGTGTGCAATGCCTGAACGAGTCAGGATAAATGGTCTTTTCATCATCATGCCGTCGATGATTGTTATTCCAAATGTTTCACAAAAGGGGTCTATGGGTACGTGAATTTGAATATCAAATAAAAGATATAAAGGAAGGATATTTTTTTCGAAACCACATAAAAAGACCTTTTGATTTAGATTCAATTGGTTTATTAGTTCTTGTAATTTTTGTTTTTCCGGACCTTCTCCAAAAATTAAGAGTTTGGCAAATGGATATTCTTCTACAACATTTTTCATGGCTTTAATGGCATAGAGATGCCCTTTCCAATGCTCTAAACGTGCTATCATACCAAGCACGAAATCGTCTTTTCGAATATTATATTTTTCTTTAAGTCGTTGCACTTCTTCGTGGGATACATTCAGATACTCGTCTGGTTTAATGGCATGGTGTATCACTTTTATTTTATTTTTTGGTAAATTAAATTCTTTAATGATGATATCGGCAGAAGTTTGCGTTTGACAAATAATTTTATGAGCAATGGTATAAGAAAACTTGTCAATCAAGTACTGTTTTTTGCTATTAAAATCTTTAAACCATGTTACATTAGATGCTGTCATCACTCTTTTTCTTCCGCAAATAAATGCGGCAAAAAGTCCCAAAAGATTTCCATGAGGCATTTCGGTTTGCACAATATCAATTTTGTTTTTAAGAAGGAAAAAAACGAGTGCTGTGATAGTATATAAATAAGAAAAGAAATTGCTTACTTTTATTAATTTGACTTGATAGTGTGCAATTTTCAAGTTATTGTAAAGGGTTATTTTGTTCAAATCATTTTCATGAGTAAGGATAATAAAAAAAATATCAACATATTTATTTAATTCATCAAGAAACCATTCCCATTGAAGCGAATGATTGGTGTGGGATATTATAAATGCAACTTTTATTTTGCTTTTTTTTGATTGCATGATAAATATTTGAATCCTAACCAAAATCCTTTTATTCGGCAGAGGTGATTTTTAAATTGTATTTTATTAAATATCAGTAAATAGTAAAAAGATGCAAGTATGTTATTAAGAATGATTTTTAATAGTGGCAATGTTTTTATGTTTTTTTTTAGAACATAAAAATCTGATGCACCGGCATATATCAAATCATTCCAATAATTTTTGATTCTTTGTTCAGAAGAATTTTTATCAATTCCTTTCCATGGATGATAGATGAGAATATCGGCAGAATAATAAATCTTTAAATTTTTGTTCAGTGCACGTAACAAAAAATCATAATCTTCACCACCTTTAAAGATAGTGCCGCTTCCTAATCCAATTTGTTCATCAAAATTTCCTATTTTTTCAACAAAACTATTTCTTATAAATATCTCGCTCGACATAAAGGAAAATATCTCTTTAAAGTTTGTAACGGAATGAGAAGTTTTATCTGCATGGGGTTGATAGCCTTCTTTTGAAGTATTGGCCCACTTGGCAATAAGAATTTGAAAATCCAAATGATTATTAAAAAACATAATGACTTTTTCGAGAGTATCGGGTGCATAAATACAATCATCATCAGGAAAAGCTACAATATTTCCTTCAGCATGAGGAAGGGATTGGTTTCTTGAACGGCTTAATCCTTTTTGGGTATGAAGATGTTTTATTGAAAAGTTGAGATTGTTATATTGGTTTAAAATTTTGGTTATACGGTCGTCTTCATTTTGATCGGCAATAATGATTTCAAAATTTTGTATGGTAAATTTTGTTGCGTGCTGAATAAAATCTTCAACCTCTTTGGTTCGGCCATAAGTACATAAGATTAAACTTATATCGGGTTTAAGTTTTGTCATTTTTTGAAAAAACTTTAAACTCTTTTTGTTGGTTATATTGATGGATATAATTATAAGCAGTCAAAAATATTTCTGAAAAATCAAATTTATCAATATTATCAATGCTTTTTTTGTTAATGCTTGTCATGATGGACATAAGTTTCAACTTCAAGTATTTAGAGTAGATATTGAATAAATTGTCACCATTGTAGAATTTTTGATATTTAAGGTATTCTGTTGCCAGTTGATTGAACATATTGATTGAGTTGCTGTTGGGATTGACAATATTGACATAAAATGGTAATGAAGATAAAGCAAATGTAATTTTTGGATTGGACAAATTTCGAAGCGAATATTCAAAATCTACAATCTTACAATTTGTATTGAGCAAACCTAATTTGGATATGGATGTGTTTCTTATTAAATAGCCCAGACCGGTAAGTAAAAAGGGCTTGTTTGAAGTTTTCCATTTTTTATAATAGTAAATCTCATTTTTTATGAGGAAATTTTTTTTTTGATAAAAATAGGATATTCCATTTGAGCCCATCCAATCAACATTAGGATGGTTATCCATCCATTCGCATGCCTTTCTAATGGTATCGAAATGATAGGCATCGTCATCAGAAATTATTTTTAAATATTTTCCCCTTGCTTTGAGTATACATTTGTTGAGGCCATGTGCTTCACCTATGTCGGGTTCAGAATAAAATTCAACATTTGATTTGTTTTGTATGCACTTGGATATAAGTTCTTTCGCGCCGTCTTTGCTATCTCCGTCATAAATGATCAGTTGTTCGTTATTTTTCAAGTGTGATAACAAAAATGGCAAAGTGGTTTGCAAATATTTATTTTTGTTGAAAGTGGTTAGAAGATATGATATGTTGAATTGATTCATAAATATCCTAATTCGCGGGCAAATTTTACCATTTTGTCTTTCTTTCTCATTTTGATAGGTTTGGCAGGTATGCCATAATATATTGTCCAAGGTTCGGTATCTTTGGTAACCAAACTACAAGCCCCCACAACACTACCTTCTGCAATGGTTACCCCGGGCATTATAACTACATTTGTTCCAATTCCTGCAAATCTAGATATTTTTACGGTTGAAAAAATAACCTCATCTCTGTATATCTCAGGTACCGTGACGCTAGTAAATCCCTCTCCAAGAAACTTATCGCTTCCGGCAATAATTCTTGTGCCTACGGCTATGGTGGCAAAATGTTCTACAATCAATTTACTTTTCTCTCCACCTATGCATGTTACATATGGCGAAATGTGGACATAGTCGCCAATATCAGCTTGAGTGGTGATATACACTCCATGGTCTATTGCTGTGTGATGTCCTATTTTTACCAGGTGAGGCCTACGAATAAGTGCTGTAGGTGCTATGAATGTATCATCACCTAAATAGGCCAAATTATTTTTGAGTTTATCATGTTCAAGCATAATGCAGAAGTTTAAATAACATCAATATGGATATATAGATTTGTAATAGCTTATAGTTTCTTTTATCCCCTCATCTAAAGGTGTAAATTTAAAGTCCGGAAAATATTTTCTGAAACGAATGTCGCTCATTACTTTTCTAGGTGCTCCATCCGGCATGCTATCATCCCATTGTATAGTAAATTTATTATGAAAATGAGAGTTAATGATAGTTACGATGTCTTTTACGCTCAAACCAAAATTTTGTGCAATATTTAACGGTTCGGAAATGGGATATTTTGAATTATGCTTTAAAAATTCCAATACTAATTTAGCAAAATCTTTGGCAAATAACCACTCTCTGATAGCAATGCCGGTGCCCCAAACAGTAATCGTAGATTGATTTGCCTTCTCAGCTTTGACAAATTTTGATATCAAAGCATTGAGTGCGTGCGCTTTGTCGGGATTGGTTGAATCATAAGGCCCATACATGTTGGGAACAAAAAAGTAAATAGAATCAATTTTATGTTGTAATCTGTAGCATTCTCCTACATGCCAAATCATTCTTCTTGTAAATCCATAAGACATTACCGATGGGTGTAGTGGTCCATCCAGCCATTTATCTTCCTCAAAAGTAGTACTTGTGGCAGGAAATGCACAATTGGCAACCGGATGTATAAATTGCAAACTTTTATTTAAAGTTTTGGCAGCTTGGTAAATATTCAATATCATCAATGAATTTTCAAATACTACATCTGCAGCCATTCGCGAGACATAATTTAAACTTCCTACATTGGCAGCACAGTTTATGATTATGTCAGGATTTATATCTTTAAAGTAAGCAGTTGTTTCATTCAAATTCAAAAGATTACAATCTTTTTTTCCTTTATGTGCTATAGTTTCAAATGTATTTTCTTTGGCTAATGTTTCAAATACATTTTGCCCTACAAATCCGGTTGAACCTAATATTAGTATTTTTTTCAAGCCCATCCTTTTTTAATTGTGTCAATGATATGAAAAATTTCTTCCTCATTCAAATTTTCGTGTAAAGGAATATGTATTTGTTTTTGGTCAAAAATTTCTTGTTGGTCAATTTCTTTTTTACAAGACGAAAAAATTATATTTTTATGTATGCCTTGATGAACGACAGATACATTGATATTATTGGAGCGCATCATTTTTATGAAAGATGTTCTTTTTTCTACCAAAATGGGATACAACCAATAAGAAGACAATCGGTCGGATTGATACTGCATCAATTGTATGCCCGAAACATCCTTTAAATGTTGGAAGTATAAATTGGCATATTTTCTTCTTTTTTCAATTCTCTCCTTTATATTGATTAAGTTAGCCAATCCCACAGCAGCTGCAATATTGTTCATATGATATTTGTAACCAATAACATCCAGATTGTAAACTCTTTCGCCTAATTCTCCGGGTAAGTCATTTTCTTTATCTATTCCAAACCATCTCAATCTTTTACCTAAGTGGTAATGTTTATCACTTTTTGTAGCAATGGCTCCACCATCACCGGTCGTCAGATGCTTGATAGCTTGGAAAGAAAAACAAACAAAGTCCGAATGATTTCCTATAACCGAACCATTGTATTCTGCCAAAAATGCATGTGCAGCATCTTCAATGACAATACAATTATTAGATGAGGCAATTTCATGAATATCTTTTAAATCACAAGGATAACCGGCCCAATGAACAGGTATAATAGCTTTTGTTTTAGGTGTTATTAATCTTTTTATAGAATCAACAGATATATTCCCATCATTGTAATTTATATCCGCAAAGACGGGTTTGGCTTTACAATACAACACTGCAAGTCCCGTGGCTATAAAGGTTTGAGCAGGCAATATGACCTCATCGCCTTCTTTCACATCTGCCAAAATCAATGCCAAATGCAATGCAGAAGTACCGGAATTAACTGTGAAAATATTTTGATTACCAATAATTGAACATAATTCTTTTTCAAATTGTTTATTCCATTGTCCTTCACTAACAAAAGTGGAAGTCAATACCTGATTGATGTATTCCGAAGCTTTTGGATGAATATAGGTTGTAAACAAGTCCAACATTAATTTATTTTTTGAGTTTTGCTTTTCAATTTCGGCCAGATTGCCACATCCGAAAAGTTTTTCGTAATAATGCCTCTATGATGTGAAGATTCATTGATAGGGTCATTAACTTGAAAAAAAGCTGCGTTCATGGTTACGTCATAACATGTTTGATGAATAGGTGAATCTAATGCAGCATGTATAAAATAACCTGTATTGTTCAATAGATAAGCAGGTATGATAAAGTCAGTGCTATAAATACCGGCAGTTGATTTTCCTTTGCTGTAAAAATCACTTCCGGCATCAGTGCCTATCATCACTTTCAACCCCCATTCATTAATTAATAAAAAATTTACCAAAACAGGTTGTTTCGTATTTGTCCAATATGTAATGCGGATAATAATTTCTTCATCAACATTGAATGTTTGCTGCTTTTGTTTTGTTGCTGTAAGTGTTTCTACTTTTAGAATCTTGGCTTCTTTGGTCTTCAATTCCTCTACATTCCATTTTTCTTCTTGTATGTTTCTGTGTATGTTTTGATTAATTTGAATATATTTTGAAATTGCTTGTTCTACAGGTTCTATGCCAATAGTGCTTCCATTTTCCAAATACAGCCCCTTTTTGCAAAATGACCTTATGGTGCCCATATTATGGCTCACAAACAGCACCGTTCTGCCTTCATTTTTAGCCACATCCTCCATTTTTCCCAGACATTTCTTTTGAAACTCAGCATCTCCCACAGCCAACACTTCATCTACCACCAATATCTCCGCTTCCAAAAATGCCGCCACTGCAAACGCCAACCGCAACTGCATTCCGCTGCTGTAATGTTTCAATGGTGTATCAATAAACTTCTCTACACCTGCAAATGCAACAATCTCGTCAAATTTTTGTTTAATCTCGCTTCGCTTCATGCCCAATATGGCACCGTTGAAAAAAACATTCTCACGCCCAGTTAATTCCGGATGAAATCCCGTGCCTACTTCCAGCAAACTTGCCACACGCCCGCGCAGGGTAATTTTTCCCGTTGTAGGCGGCGTAATTCTTGATAAAATTTTCAACAAGGTAGATTTTCCTGCACCGTTTTTTCCGATGATGCCCACACTTTCGCCCGGCATTACTTCAAAAGATACATCCTTCAGTGCCCAAAATTCTTCGGTATGATTTTGAAACAAACGCACAGGATTTTTAATGTAAGACACAATGTTGTCTCTCAAACTCAAATATGGCATATCTTTATGAAAAATGCGAAATTTTTTGCCGATATTATGTGCTTCTATGATGGGCTGCATCAGTCGGATAATCTTTTTTTAATTTCTTCTGAAGATATTCTTTCAAAGTAATTTATAATCTCGTCAAAGATTGTATCAGCATTTTGAGATAACACAAAAGGTTTGATATGATGCAATGTTTTTGCAGAAAGTAGCGCCCTATCCAAAAAATTGGTGAGCGGAAAAGTGATGGAAAATTTTTCTTTCACAAGATGAATGAGTTGTTCAATAGTAAAATTTTTTTGTTTGATTAAAAAATAAATATCAAAAACATCTTTTGGGTCGTGTCTTTCCATCATGGCAAATGTTTTATTGGCAGCAATATCTTTAATGCTATCTATATGAATATTATTCCATGTGATTTTGTTGTCTAAAGACAAAAAATCAAAATGCAGAAAATCTAATTTCACTTTGTGTTGTTTATTTGCTATGATGAATACATTTCTTTCAAAAATTTTTTGCTCTGTAATGGAAATGCCGTTTATATTTTGTTCAATGTTTTTTACAAACTTTACCAATTCATAGTAAGAATACGCGTGATCCGAAAAAAAATCCAGATCTTCCGAATAACGATGCTGCAAATAGTAAAAGGATAACGCTGTTCCGCCTGTCCAGTAAAATTGTTCCTTTAATGGCGAATTTGCAAACAATCTCAAGATATTTGTTTGAAGCGGATTAAGTTTAAATTTTTCCGGATTCATAATACTTCAAAAAAGCTTTGAGTAATAATTGCTTTCCTTCATCCAGTTTCAATTTGTCTTTATATTGCATTAATTTCTTTAAAGGAATGTTCTTCCAATCGTTGTAATAAATTTGTCTTTCAATATACCAAATCCATTCTTCATCGGTGGAAGGTTGAAAATTGTCAGGTATGTCGTAATCCCAGTAAAACATAATTTCAATGATGAATATTCATTTTCTTGATATTTTGCGGTAAATTTATGTAAAAAAGACGGATGAATAAAATTTGCCCTAAAGTTAAAATCAAGTATATATTGTGATAGACATGGATAAAATGAAACTTCATTAAACCAAATCTGCAAAATAATATTCGGTCTTTTTGAAATACAATAAACCTGCGAAAAAAAACAAAAGAGCCATGGCCATGCTTATCCAAATTTCTATGGAAATAACTACTTCAGGCATGAACATCATTCTAAACAATTCAATGGCTGAAGCCATTGGATTGAAGTAAAGTAACAGGAGTAAAATCCGGTTATCGGTAATGTTGGCAGGATATATTACGGGAGTAAGAAAAAACAATGCCTGAATCAAAAATGGTATTACATAACGGAAATCCCTATATTTAATATTCATAGCCGAGATGAGCATGCCCAAACCGGCAGATGAAAGGATGGTAATGCAGATGGCTAAAGGAAAAGTATAGACAACATGCAGATAAACCGGAGTTTGGAAATAAAGTATAAAAGGAATCAAAATTACAAGGGTCATGAGGAAATCAAATCCTGCGGTAATGATAGAGGATAATGGAATGATTAACCGGGGAAAGTAGATTTTCTTAATGATAGATGCGTTGAGTACCATGCTTTGTGCAGCGTTTGAAAGAGAAGAAGAGAAAAAGTTCCACAACACCATACCGCTTAAAATAAATACAGGATAAGGGATATCGATAGATGAATTTTGTTGGATGGCTTTTCCGATGACGGCCGTAAATATTAAAGCCATGATAAGCGGTTGCAACACTGCCCAAAGAAAACCAAGCAGCGTTTGTTTGTATTTTATTTTTATGTCGCGCCAGGCAAAAAAATAGATTAACTCACGATAGTTCCACAATTCTTTCCAGTTGACCGAAAGACGGCCAGGTGGAGTAATCACTTCTTCATAAGTATTCCGGTCATTTTTCATCCGTTAAAAATTTTTGCCATTGCCATGCGGTTCTAACCATATCGTCCAAAGATAGTTGTGGTTCCCAGCCAAGAATGGTTCTTGCCTTGGTGCAATCCGAATAAATAGCGGCTACATCACCGGGACGTCTTGAAGTAAATTCATAATTCACTTTTGTATCATTGATTTCTTCAAAGCGGTCAATGGCTTGTTTCACACTAACACCATGTCCTGTGCCAAGATTGAAAATATCAAAATATGAGTTTTTGTGCTTCAGGTTCCATAAATATTCCAAGGCCAATAGGTGAGCACGGGCAATGTCCACCACATGTACGTAATCCCGGATGCAAGTTCCGTCGGGAGTGGGGTAATCATTGCCATAGACATACATTTTTTCCCTCAATCCAATGGCTGTTTCGGTGATGACCGGCAGAAGGTTTTCGGGTTGTTTGCGGGGCCATTCCCCCAATTTTCCGGACAGGTGGGCACCTACGGGATTGAAATATCTCAAAGCAATAGATTTAAAGCAGGGTGTAAATTTTGTGAAATCTCTCAATATTTCTTCACCAATTTTTTTTGTGGTTGCGTATGGACATTCTGTTTCAGACAAAGGGGTGTCTTCTTTAACCGGCAATTTTTCGGGAGAAATGTTGCCATAAACCGAACATGATGATGAAAATATAAAATATTGTATGTTTGTTTCTTTTGCAATATTTAGCATGTTGATTAATCCGCAAATGTTGTTTTGATAATACAAGACAGGTTTTTGTGTGGATTCAGGAACTGATTTCAATGCCGCAAAATGTATAATACCATCAATAGGCAAATAAGGTTGCAAAATTTTTAATAAACCGGGATTATTTACATCTGCATTGATTCTGGGAAAAGTTTTTCCGGTTATGGCTTCTATCAATTCATAAGAAGACTCCCGACTGTTGGAGAAATTATCCAATGCAACAATTTCATAATTGGTATTTTCCAAGATTGTGGCGGTGGTGATTGAACCTATATAGCCGGCAGCACCTGTGATTAGAATCTTTCTTTTATCCTTCATGATTTGTCATTATTTCAATTTCTTCTATCCAGTGGGTTGTCAATCCGGTCATTTTTTCAAAATTTTCTATGACCGGGGCGTAAATATCCAAAAGATTTTCGATAATCGATAGGGACACTGTGGGTAAAGGTTCGTCAAAATCTTTAAACAATGTATTTTTTGTACGTAAAACCAGTTTGTCCCATATTTCAGGCGGCAAATATTTTTTTATCCAATCTTTATATCTACTTGTTCTAAGTTTCAAAAACAAATTTACAAGAGTTCTACTTCTTGGGCTTTTGACCGGATTATGTATCAATTCATCCGGATTGTCAATCTCTATGGTATCCAATCCATGGTTTGAGAGTATTTCATTAACTGTATACAAAGGACTTTGTTTAAAATCTTCGAATATCAAACAGGTGATATTTTTTTCGGGAAAAATGCCTGAAACCTTTTTTAAAACCTTGTCATAAAAACCATAAGAGAGAAATACCTTGTATTCAAAGCTGCTACGGTCATTCAGGGCTTTGTTGAAAGCATATTCAATATCGCCTTTGTATAAACTACGGGTTTTTTCCATCATGAAAGAAGAAATAAAACGTTTGATGGGATTCCTGAAAAGCAAGAAAATTTTCATATCCGGATTATGATGGTAGAGTTTTATTAACTCTTCTTGCGAGTAGCAGGCATTGGCATGTTTGGCAAGGATGATTTTTGAATTTTTTTTTCGATAAAAATATCTTTTGAATTTATCATTGTCGATTTCGTGTAAACTATAATCGTAAAAAAGGGTGCATTCTTCATTTAAATGAGTCAGAATGTCCGGTGAATAGTCCAATAGGTTTTTTAAGGTTGTTGTTCCCGATTTTTGTGTTCCGGCGATAAACCAATCGATACTCATCTTACATTATTGTCCTATCTTAGATTGAAAAGTTTCCAAAAATTTTTCCCAGGGTGTGGTTTTGTAATGATCTTCCCCAAAGTATATTAAAATGGGTTCCAATTGTTGAGGCGTCATATAGCCCTGAATGGCTTGAATAATTTGGGAATTTTCATCCATATACACAATGGTAGGGTAGGCAATTCTGCCATTGACGTTGGCTATGGCATAAGTGAGTTGGTGGGTCGAATTTCTGCCAGGAGCATTTGGGTCATAGCCGGGATTGACATATGTTTGACCTTTGACAATGATGGTATCAGGGCCTTCGGCGTTGAATTTCACAGGATAATAATATTTGTTGATAAGTTCAATAATGCGTTTGTTCGTGAAAGTATTTGAATTTAACATGCGGCAGGGACCACACCAATTGGTGTAAACGTCAACCAAAATTTTTTTCGGCTTTTTATCGTTGGCCTTGATTGCCTCTTCAAAAGACATCCAACGGATACTTTCTTGTTGCGATTTAACCGGTGAAATGGTAAAAATGCAACACAAAAACGTAATGTAAGATAAAATTTTTTTCATGATGGTAAAATTATGAAAAATTATGCAGAGAAGTGACAAACAACTTTTGTACCATTTCATGATCGGGATTAAAAAAATCATACTGCCATGTAATGACGATATGTTTTTTTTCTCTATTGGGTTTTAATTTTTGTGCCAGGAAATGCAGGGTATAGGGCGTATCCGGGTATACAGGTTTTAAGAATTGCCATTGGTCGATTGATAAACCTGCTATTATGGTAGATCCTAATTTTGGTATAATCAATTCTTTGTGAGCTTTGATAAAAATATGGGGTCCACTGGCAATTAAGCGACCAAAACGGCTTTGTTGTGCAGCTGTTTTGTCGATATGGAAGGGTAAAGGGTCAAAATTTTTGGCAAAATCAATGATCTCTTCTTCACTTAAAATGATTGATTCAAAAATCCAGGGCTTTTCAACAGGAATTTTTTCCGGGTCAATACTATCGTAAACCATGCATTTTCTTGATTATAATGTTAGAAATGGCAATCATGATTAAACCGGCCAATATAGGGATTGCCGTATAAATCAGGAAAAATGTTGAAATCGAATACTTTTCCACAATTTTATCGATAAAACTGCCCGTCCAGCCTGCCAGGTAATTGGCTAACGCGGTAAATCCGAACCAAATTCCAAACATTAATCCTACTAATTTTGGCGGAGCCAGTTTTGAGACATAAGAAAGTCCCACAGGGGAAATACAAAGTTCGCCCAATGTATGAAGCCAATAGGCCAAAATGAGCCAAATCATACTGACTGAAGCTGATTCAGCCCCCCTTGGAATGGGCATACCACCATAAGCCAGTACGCCAAATCCCAGGCCGAGCAATATCAGACCAAATCCAAATTTTACCGGGCCGCTTGGATTATATTTACTTTCCCAAATTTTTGAAAATAGCGGGGCAAATGCAATAATAAAGAATGAATTTAAAATTCCGAACCATGAAGCGGGCACTTCGGTTTCATTGGATTTTACTTTTATCACGGTAGCTTTTATTTTACTTTTGATGCGTTGGGCTTCTTCTTCCTGTAAAAATTTAAATTTATCTTTTTGCTTCAATACCCAAATTTCTTGTCCGGGGGTTAATGGAATGTCGGTAATTACACTGCCTTTACCCATTTTCTTGTCATCTAAAGCATATTCAAATTCGTAGGAAGAACTGTTGAACTCTTTTAGCAGCATCCATCCTGCAATCAACCATATTATAATGAAACTGGTGGTAATAAAAAAAGAAGCGGCTTTATATGTCTGTTTAAGTGCTCCTACTAATTTAAACAAGACAAAGGTTACGGCCAAAAGAGGACCTAATGTTAAAATGGTATTCGCTATAGTAAACAAAATCGCATGGTTGCCGGATAAGATTCTGTTAGTATAATTTTTGGCAAAAATGGTCATACTGCCACCGGCTTGTTCGAATGCCATCCAGAAAAAGATTGTGAAAAATGAAAAAATAAAAATAACCGTCAAACGGTCACGAATAATTTGTTTTTCTTCCGGAGTTAATTCTTTTTCAACATTGATTTGATTTGTGGATTGATTCTTTTTTCCGGGATTGGAACCGACATTGCCCAATATGCCCTGACCAAAATAAAACATCATCATCCCAAAAAACATAAAAATACCGGCTAGTCCGAAACCATAGCTCCAACCCACTTTTTCCCCAATATATCCGCACAAAAGAATTCCCAAAAATGCACCGGCATTGATACCCATATAAAAGATTGTGTAGGCAGCATCTTTTAATTTGCTTTCATCTTCACTATACAACTGTCCAACAATAGAAGAGATGTTGGGTTTGAAAAAGCCATTGCCCAGTACGAGTAATGCCAGTCCAAGATAAAAGAAAAACGGAGTTTCCAATGCCATTGACCCGTGTCCACAAGTCATCAAAAAAGCCCCTAATAACACGGCTCTTCTGAATCCCAATACCTTGTCGGCTAAAATACCGCCAATAATTGGGGTTACGTATACAAGTCCGGTATACATGGCATATAACGAAAGTGCTTTTTCGTTTGTCCATTCCCATCCACCGGTGGCGGCTTCGCTTACCAAAAATAATACCAATAGTGCCCGCATGCCGTAATAACTAAACCTTTCCCACATTTCGGTGAAAAATAGCAGAAATAATCCTGCAGGATGATGAAAAATTCTTGGTGTATTCATAGCTTTTCAAAAAATCCGGGCTAAAATAATAAAAACATTTTATGTGTCAAGGAAAGTTATTTAAAAGCATTGAAATTGGTGAAAAATTCAAATTTCTCTTCCTGTGTTGGTAATGAAAAATTTTTAAATATTTCATGAAGGTTTGATGCTCTCCAATGGTAAGTTTTTATTTATTTTACCAACAAAAATAAAATGTTGAAAAATAAGTTATATATCATTTCCATTATCCCTTTTCTGGTTTTCATATTTTCTTGTTCCAATCGTAAAGCCTTAGTGTTGGAAAATATCCCCGTGAGCAAATCTGAGATGGACACAACATTGGAGATTTACCATTTGATCAAACCTTTTCATGACTCTGTAAGTTTGTTGATGAATGATACGCTTTATTGGTTGAATGACGATTTGTTCAAAGGATTTCCATACAATCCATTGGGGTATAGGGTTTCCGAATGGATTTTTGATTATGTGGCCAATCATCAATTGCCCGTGCCTGATTTGGTTTTAATGAATAACGGAGGGTTGCGTAAACATTTGAAGAAAGGTCCTGTAAGAGTGGGCGATGTTTATGAATTGATGCCTTTTGACAATAAATTGTCATATGTGGAAATTGATCGGGATAAATTTTTGCAATTGTTGCAATATATCAGGGAGAAAAAAAATATGGCCGTATTTGGTATAACTGTCGAGTATACAATTGATGGAAAGATTTTGGTGGACGGATCTGAAAAATTCAAAGAAAAATATTTGGTTTTGACATCTGATTATCTTGCCAATGGAGGCGATCAATTATCTTTTTTTCATCAACCATTAAATAGGGAAGATTTAGTAATTTTGATACGTGATGCCTTAATTGAAAGGTTAGAATACATGCAACAAAATAACATTAAAATAACTTCAAAATATAAACCGAATGTCATACTACCTGAACCGTAGATGGTTTTTAAAACAATTGGCTTTATTGGGGTCAGCCGCATTTATCATGCCCAAAGAGTTGATGGCTGAGTGGCTATGGAAGCATAATTGGGTTAAAATCACCATATTGCATACCAATGATACCCACAGCCGTATAGATCCATTTCCCGATAATGACCCGAAATATCCCGGTTTGGGTGGAGTGGTGGCTAGAAGCAAAATGATCGACAAGATCCGTTCTGAAGAAAAAAATGTATTGCTGCTGGATTCAGGCGATATTTTTCAAGGTACCCCATATTTTAATCTCTTTGGTGGGAAAGTAGAGCTACAGGCAATGTCACAAATGAAATATGATGCGGCTACCATTGGGAATCATGATTTTGATAATGGGGTGGAAGGACTCGCAAAGGTTTTAACTTATGCTAATTTCCCATTGGTATGCTCAAATTATGATTTTACGGGTACTCCACTGGAAAATAAGGTAGAACAATTTATTGTAAAACAGTATGATAATATAAAAGTTGGCATATTTGGTTTAGGAATAGAATTAGCCGGACTGGTGGATCCGAAATTATATGGAGATACGCGTTATCTCGATCCGTTGAAAAAAGGGTATGCAATGGCAAAATTTCTCAAAAAAGATTTAAGATGCGATTTAGTGATTTGCTTGTCTCATCTTGGATTTTCCTATAATTTTAAAAAAATTTGTGATGTGGATCTGGCTGTTATGTTACAATATATTGATATTATTTTAGGAGGCCATACACATACCTTTTTGAAAAAAGGGATGCGGTATCGCAATAAAGCAGGAAAAGAAGTGATTGTAAATCAAGTGGGTTTTGCGGGGATTCAATTAGGAAGAATTGATGTATTCTTTAATTTAGATATGAAAGCATACAAAGGGCTCGTAAGTTCCGAAAAAGTTTTTTAAAAAACAATAGGAAAAAGAATTTTTTTTTAAAAAAAATCATCTGATATTTGCTTCCTGAAATCAATGCTTTTTAAGCAGAGAGGAGGGTTTAACAAGCTTGATTTTGAGTTATTAATATTTGTTTGTTAAAACAAAGAGTTTAAAGTTTTAAGGTTTTAAAAAATATTTTTTATGGCAAAAAATCACGAGTTGGTTTGGCAAAACTGTTTGAGGATCATTAGAGACAACATCAATTTACAGAGTTTTAAAACATGGTTTGAACCTATCAAGCCGGTGAAGTTGGAAAAAAATGTGCTTACAATTCAAGTTCCGAGTCAGTTTTTTTATGAATGGCTTGAAGAGCATTATTTGGATCTTTTGGCAAAAGCCATAAAAAAAGAATTGGGACCTGATGGAAGATTGGAGTATAGTATCATAATGGAAAATACCTTGAAATCAAAAAATCCGGTAACAATTAAAATTCCGGCCTCAAAACGTCATGCCACTAAAAACGACCCTATTAGTTTGCCAATCGATCTAAACAAAGATAAAACCATCAAAAATCCTTTTATTATTCCCGGTTTGAAAAAAGTCAATGTCGATTCTCAGCTGAATCCTATATATTCTTTTGAAAATTTTGTTGAAGGAGATTGTAACCGCTTGGCCCGTTCGGCCGGTTATGCCGTAGCCAAAGATCCGGGTGGTACGGCTTTCAATCCTTTGTTTATTTATGGAGGAACAGGGCTCGGAAAATCACATCTTGCACATGCCATTGGTTTGGAAGTAAAGGAAAGGCATCCCCATAAAATTGTTCTTTATGTAGGTTGCGAAAAATTTACCCTTCAATTTATAGAAGCTGTTAGAAATAACGAACAAAATGATTTTGTTCATTTCTATCAAATGATCGATGTTTTGATTATTGATGATATTCATAATCTTGCAGGTAAAGAAAAAACTCAAGAAGTATTTTTTCATATTTTCAATCATTTGCATCAAAACAACAAGCAAATTGTGATGACTTCTGATCGTCCGCCGGTGGAGTTGCAAGGCATTGAACAACGCTTGTTGTCAAGATTTAAATGGGGATTGGCAGCAGATTTACAAGTTCCTGACTTGGAAACGCGTATTGCCATCCTCAAAAAGAAAATGTATGCTCAAGGTATTGAGCTACCCTACGATGTGGTGGAATATCTTGCATATAGTATTACCACAAATGTCCGGGAATTGGAAGGTGCTTTAATCTCTTTAATTGCTCAATCGTCTCTAAATAAAAAAACCATTACACTCGATCTTGCCAAGCAAATGATTGATAAATTTATCAAAAACACAGCAAAAGAAATTTCCATAGATTACATACAAAAAGTAGTATGTGACTATTACAATCTGCCTATTGATGTCATGAAATCCAAAACCCGCAAACGCGAAGTTGTGCAAGCCCGTCAAGTAACCATGTACTTTGCAAAACAATTTACCAAAAACAGCCTGGCAAACATAGGTATGATGTGTGGAGGGAAAGATCATGCTACGGTTTTGCATGCTTGCAAAACGGTCAATAATCTTATAGAAACAGATAAAAAATTCCGTCAAGAAATAGAAACTCTTCGTAAAAAGCTTAGTCTGCAATAATATGGCGTTATTGGAAAGACCTGTGAGAATATTGACAGTTTGTTTGGGGAACATATGCCGTTCGCCTATTGCACAGGGTTTGGTCGAACATTTTGCCAATTTGAAAAGTATTCCTGTTGAGGTCGATTCTGCCGGTTTGGCCTCATATCATATCGGAGAGCCACCTCACCCACGCAGTTTAAAAGTATGTAAAGAAAGAGGTCTGGATATTTCACACCAAAGAGCACGCGCATTCAATACCAAAGATTATGATTATTTTGACTTTATTCTTGCAATGGATAAAGAAAATCTACGCGATCTTAAACGTTTTGCTTCAAATGAAGAACAGTTAAAAAAAATCTTTCCGGTCACTCATTGGATATCCAACGGAAAAGAAATAATCGAAGTGCCTGATCCATACTATGGTGATGAAGAAGATTATGAATATGTATACGAATTGCTTGAGAAATCCATCGACCATTTCACTGACTTTCTAAAAAATGAGTATATCAAAAGGTAAACTCTATTTGTTGCCTGTTCCTCTGGGAGAAAATGCGGATCCGGGCATGTTGTCCGTCAATCACCCGGCTATCGTTGGCGCTCTAAAAAAGTTTGTGGTTGAAAACCCCCGGACAGCTCGCAGGTATATAAAAAAGATTGTTCCCGAAACAGATTTAGACCAAGTAGAGATGATCTCTACAAATGAAGAAGAGCTTTCTCAAGCCATCAATTGGCTTATGAAAGGAGAAAATGTCGGATTGATGTCCGAAGCAGGTCTACCTTGTCTGGCAGATCCGGGTAATAGCTTGGTTTTAATGTGTCATCAAAAAAAAATCCAGGTAATTGCCTTATCTGGTCCATCTTCTGTTTTTATTGCATTGATGCTTTCGGGGTTAAATGGACAGGAATTTACTTTTCATGGTTATTTACCCGCCAAAACCTATGAACGAAAGCAAAAAATTAAACAATTGAACGAAATCTGCCATAAAAGCAAGCAGACGCAGGTATTTATAGAAACACCTTACAGAAATATGACATTATTGAAAGATCTTTTGATCAATCTTAACAATGATTTATATCTGTCCATATCTTCAAACCTTGGATTGAACGACTCGTTTTCATTGACCTTAAAAATTGCAGATTGGAAAAAAATTCCCGGCGAACTATTAAAATCATGGCTGCATAAAAAACCGGCAGTTTTTTGTTTGGGATATATCTAAAAAACTAAATTTTATCCTCTTAAATCATTAAAGTATTATTTCAAGCTATTTGTAAAAACAAATGAATGAAATTAACAACCGGGGAGGAGATAAAACTGCCGGAATGTCATTCGTAACTATGTACCCACTATACTTGAAAAAATGCCAAAAAAAAGGAAAAAGCAAAGAAGTACTGCATTTGATTATTAAATGGCTTACCGGTTATGATGAAAATATGATTAAAGAAATAATTGATAAATATATTACTTTCATCGAATTTTTTGAAAAAGCAATGTCAATCCTTTATATTCTGAAATAACCGTTAGAATCTGTGGACAACGCTTTGAAGAAAGCTTCAATACCTTAACAAGAAAAGTGCGCTGTTTTGATAAACTTGTCGATGACTTGGCCAAAGGAAAAAATAGACCAAATTCTGAAATGTTAAACAACTCACTTTTTGGTTACCAATGAGCGTTGACTGCTGTAAAAATTGCAAAAGGTATTTGATTATTTACTTTCGGCGTGAGTGTACAAATAAATAGAATATAAAGATAACAAAATAGTGGCGGTCATTGAAATGGCTGAAACAATCGGACGGTCAAAATTTATATTAATAAAGCTCCATTGAAAAGGAACCAAAAAAACAAATGCCAAAATGGCCAATGCTATTACTTTTTTGTTCATAATAACTAAATTTAGTGCCTGTAAAATTAAAATTTTTCTGTGAAACCAAATTTATTTTCAAATTTTTTTCAGCAAAAAATCTATAATTTTGGCATTTGAAAAATTTTGATGTGAATCTGCCAAACAAACCATTTTACAGGTCTTTTTTGGGAATCTCCTTTTTGATAATTTTAACCGGACACCTTCTTTTGCCCGGCATTCACATTATTCACCATCAAATTCACATCGAAAACCATGATAAGTGTTTAAGTCACAATGATACGCATATTCACAATCATGGAGAATTACACTATAGTCATGATTGTCAATGGATAAGCTTAAATGCTTCTTATTCACATGCTCTCGAACATGAAGTAGAAACATATGTTACTGTCTCAACCTTAAGAATTAGAATATTCAATAAATTTTTAGACAAATTTTTTCTCTTACCTGGAAATAAATCCCCTCCATTTTTTAAGTAATAATATTTCTTGATTTTTTCTTTAAAAAATAATTGATAAGAATCTTAAACCTTAAATCTTAAAGCAGGTAAGGCGTTGCCATTGTTTGATTTAATTATTTTATTCATCAAAAAAAGTATTGATATGAAAACTATTGTTAAATATGTTTATTATGTGTTTTTTATTGCATTTCCGGTGATTTTAAATTCTCAAATCTCTTTACAGGGCAATGTCAAGGGATCCGATGGGTTAACGTTACCCTATGCAAATATCCTTGTTAAAGAAGTAAATAAGGTTTGGGTTGCTGATGATGCCGGTAAATTTGAAATACAACTCAAACCCAGAATATATACAATTCAATTTTCATACATAGGATATAAACCGTTGAAAATTGTTGTAAAAGCTTTAAACGACACATCTTTAAACGAGATTCAACTGCAAACGGCAGTTATAGAGACGCAAGAATTTGTCGTAGAAGAAAGTCAGCAATCGGGAAGAAATTCCATGGCTATTTCAACCCAAAAAATTTCTCCTAAAGAACTTTTGTCCTCAGGACAAGACCTGGCCGCTTCATTAAATTATATACCGGGTGTACAGGCAGCTCAATACAGTGGCGGTGTTTTTAAACCTGTCATAAGAGGAATGCAAGGAAACAGAGTGACTGTTTTTGCCCAAAATGTCAGAATCGAAAGTTTGCAAGGCCAGGACGATCATGGACTTTCAATCAACAATTGGGCCAACGGTGGTGTTGAAATAATCAAAGGTCCTGCATCATTGATTTACGGACCTGGATCAATGGGAGGGGTGCTAATTTTTCACGACGACCTGCCGGCTCCGGTTGGAACAACCAAAGGATTTGTTAATTACCGTTTTTTTACATCTACTCTCGGAAATTCGCTTGTGGCCAATTTCAAACAATCTTTACAAAAGTTTCAATACGGCATTTTTGTAACCGGTGATTTGCATAAAGATTTTACACAGGCAGGATTTATACGGGTACCAAATACCCGTTATCATAATGCATCTACTTTACTTTGGGCCCAAACCGAATGGAAAAAACACATTTTTCATTTGAGTTACTCATACTTTGTTCAAAATTCAGGTCTTTTGCCCGAAGAGGAGGAATTTATTGAAGATCAATATTCCATTCATGAACCATATCAGCACGTTGCTAAGCAGATATTTTCTTTGAAACATACATGGATAAACAAAAATTCGATGTGGAAAAACATCATTGGATTAACTAAAAACAATCGTAAAGAATTTGAAGAAATGCATGAGGATTCTTCAGTAATTGAGCATGAACATCATCATGACGATGCAAGCCTTGATTTTGGGGCAGATCAAATATATTGGCAATCGTTTGTCAAAAAAAGTTTTAATAAAAATTCTTCTTTTACGGTCGGAACGCAAAATAATTTTTTGAAATACCAATCAAAAGGCCATGAAAAAATTTTTCCGGACGGAACAAGTGTCAATTTAGGATTTTACTTGTTATATGAATTTGAAAAACAACGTTTGAAAACTTCAACCGGTTTGCGAACAGATTATAACATTACTCAATCAATCAATACTTTTGTTGAAGATTCACTCATGTGGACCGGTCAGAAACTAGAATACTTCAATTTCCCTGTTTTTTCAATGGGAGTAATTTATAAACTATTAACGAAATGGACGTTGGATTTTTATGCATCCGGAGGATACCGTCCGCCATCATTTACGGAGTTATGGAGCAATGGAGAACATCAAGGGGCATTTCGCTATGAAATTGGAAATGATCAATTAAAACCCGAAAAAAACTTTGAAATATCCTTTGGAAGCACCTATGAATCAGAACATATAAAAGCAAGCGGCAATGTATACTACAATCGTATTCTAAATTACATAGATTTAATTCCTCAAGGCATATACATTGAAAGTTTTCCTGTGTTTGTATACAGTCAATACACTGCTTATATCCGAGGAGTGGAAGGAATGTTTGAATGGCATCCTCATCCGTTCGATTGGCTGCACTTGCAAACTTCAGTGAATATGATTGAAGGGAAAAGTGTGGAAGGCAATTATCTTTACAGAATTCCTCCAATGCGATGGATGAATGAGATAGAAGTAGAAAAAGATTGGGATAAAACTATCCGGCATGCTTCTTTTGGAGTACAATGGTTGTGGGTCGACCGTCAAAACCGTGTAGGACCAAATGAAACCACAACTCCCGGATACGACCTGCTGAATGTTTACCTAAAAACTCATTGGAAATTGGCAAACAGATCGTTGTATGTCAATTTAAGAGCCAATAACGTTCTAGACAGAAAATATGTCGATCACCTATCTTATTTTAAAAATACCCCCGGATTTTATCAACAAGGTTTTAATATGATGATTGAATTACATTGGGAATTTTAAGATAAGCATATCATGAACATTTTTTTAAACATAAATTATTGGGAGACAAATTGACGCCATATACCGACAGGCAATTGTAATTAAACAGCTGACCTAACGGGGCTTTTGTGGTTAATTCCATTATGTGGTTAATAAAACAAAACAAGATTCAGTAAAAAAGTGAAAGATTTTTTAATAATATATTGTAAAATTAAAAAAAAGATGTATTTTTGCAGCCCATTTTTGGGAAAAAATTAACCGGAAAATTTAGATAAAATATGCCTACAATTCAACAATTAGTAAGAAAAGGTAGAACAAAAGTGGTGAAAAAGAGTAAATCTGCTGCACTGACTTCTTGCCCGCAAAAAAGAGGTGTGTGCACCAGGGTTTACACCACCACGCCAAAAAAGCCCAACTCTGCGTTGCGTAAAGTAGCAAAAGTGAAGTTGACAAACGGGATAGAGGTTATTGCATATATTCCCGGTGAAGGGCACAATCTTCAAGAGCACTCCATCGTGTTGGTGAGAGGTGGCAGGGTGAAAGATTTGCCCGGTGTGCGTTATCATATCGTGCGCGGTACGTTGGATACTGCCGGCGTGGAAGGAAGGAAAAAAAGCCGTTCGAAATACGGCACTAAGCGTCCGAAAGAACAAAAAAAATAATATAAAGGCCTTTTGAATTATGAGAAAAACCAAAGCCAAAAAAAGAACGCTGTTGCCGGATCCTGTATACAATGATCCGATGGTTACACGTTTTGTAAATAATCTGATGTTGAACGGCAAAAAAACCGTTGCTTTCACGATCTTCTATGAAAGCATGAAAATAATTGCCGATCGTACAAAAGAGGACCCAATACCCATTTGGAAAAAAGCAATTGAGAATGTTACACCTCAGGTGGAAGTGAGAAGCCGAAGAATTGGTGGGGCTAATTTCCAAATACCTATGCCCATTCGCGAAGATAGAAAGATTTCCATGGCAATGAAATTTTTAATCAAGTTTGCCAGAGAAAGAAAAGATAAATCCATGGCCGAAAAACTGGCTAATGAGATTATGGCTGCTTATAGAGAAGAAGGCGGAGCGTTTAAGAAGAAAGAAGATATTCATAGAATGGCTGAAGCCAACAAAGCATTTGCTCATTTCAAAATTTAAAAATAGATATTTATGGCTGAGTTTAAAAAAAGAGATTTACGTTATACCCGCAATATAGGAATTGCGGCTCATATTGATGCCGGCAAAACCACTACCACAGAGCGTATTCTATACTACGCCGGTATAAATCACAAAATTGGTGAAGTGCACGAGGGTGCCGCAACCATGGACTGGATGGAACAGGAGCAGGAAAGAGGTATCACCATCACCTCTGCGGCTACTACAGTTTTCTGGAATTATCGCGGACATCAATATCATGTCAATATTATAGATACTCCCGGACACGTTGATTTTACCGTAGAGGTAAACCGTTCATTGCGTGTTTTGGATGGTCTGGTGTTTTTATTTAGTGCGGTCGATGGTGTTGAGCCACAATCTGAAACAAACTGGAGATTGGCCAACAACTATAATGTGCCCCGTATAGGTTTTGTCAATAAGATGGACCGTCAGGGAGCAGATTTCTTGAATGTGGTCAATCAAGTAAAAACAATGCTTGGCAGCAACGCTGTTCCTTTGCAATTACCCATTGGCGCTGAGGATAAATTCAAAGGGGTAGTGGATCTTGTTAATTTCCGGGGAATTATTTGGAATGAGGAAGATTTGGGAATGACTTATCAAGTTGTTCCTATACCCGAGGATATGATGGAAGAAGCCAAGCACTACCGTGAGGTATTGTTAGAAAATGTTGCCGAGTATGACGATAAAATAATGGAAAAATACTTCGAAGACCCCGATTCGATTACCGAAGACGAAATACTTGCCGCTCTCCGCAAAGCTACCATTGAAATGAAAATCGTTCCCATGTGCTGTGGATCAGCTTTTAAAAACAAAGGAGTGCAAACTATGCTGGATTATGTGATGGCATTGTTGCCTTCTCCTCTTGATATTGCCGCTGTGAAAGGAACCGATCCACGCACAGGTGAAATTATTGAGAGAAAAACTACTTACGAAGAACCATTTTGTGCTCTGGCTTTTAAAATTGCTACAGATCCTTTTGTGGGTAGATTGTGTTATATCCGCGTTTATTCCGGTGTTCTCGATTCCGGCTCTTATGTTTACAATTCCCGTTCACAGCAAAAAGAGCGTATATCCAGGATTTTCCAAATGCATGCCAATAAGCAAAACCAAATACCTGCAATCGGTGCCGGTGACATAGGTGCAGTTGTTGGATTCAAAGATATCAAAACCGGCGATACTCTATGTGACGAAAAGCATCCCATTGTGCTTGAATCCATGAAATTCCCCGATCCTGTTATTGGTCTTGCAATTGAACCAAAAACTACCGCCGATCAGGATAAATTGTCGATGGCACTTTCGAAATTGGCCGAAGAAGACCCCACTTTTAGAGTGCATACTGATGAAGAAACCGGACAAACTGTTATTTCCGGTATGGGTGAATTGCACCTTGAAATTATTTTGGACCGTCTTAAAAGAGAGTTTAAAGTTGAATGCAATCAAGGTGCGCCTCAGGTAGCTTACAAAGAAACTATCACCGGTAGTATTCAACACAGAGAAGTGTATAAAAAACAAACCGGTGGTCGTGGAAAATTCGCTGATATTATTGTGAAAATTGAACCCGGAGATCCCAATAAACCCGGTCTTGAATTTATCAATGAAGTGAAAGGTGGTAATATACCTAAAGAATTCATCCCGTCTGTTGAGAAAGGTTTCAAGGAAGCCATGCAAAATGGTGTTTTGGCCGGATATCCGGTTAATAGTTTGAAAGTAACTCTTTTAGATGGTTCTTACCACCCTGTCGACTCAGATTCACTTTCATTTGAACTTTGTGCCAAATTGGCTTTTAGAGAAGCATTGCCAAAATGTAATCCACAATTGTTAGAACCTATCATGAAACTTGAAGTATTGACCCCAGAAGAATATATGGGAGACATTGTGGGTGACCTAAACAGAAGAAGAGGGGTGATTGAGGGAATGGACGACAGAGCCGGCTCTAAAGTGATTAAAGCAAAAGTTCCTCTTTCAGAAATGTTTGGTTATGTTACCCAACTACGGACTTTGTCATCCGGTAGGGCAAGTTCAACAATGGAATTCTCACACTATGAAATTGCACCTGCCAATATTCAAGAAGCTGTTGTTGCAAAAGTAAAAGGAGTAAAAGCTTAATTTATATAAACTATGAGCCAAAAAATTAGAATAAAACTTAAATCTTACGACTACAATTTGGTTGATAAATCTGCAGAAAAAATTGTAAAAACAGTCAAAAGCACCGGTGCCGTTGTTAGTGGCCCTATTCCCCTTCCGACAAAAAGAAGAATATTTACTGTATTGCGCTCTCCACACGTAAATAAAAAGTCAAGAGAACAATTTCAGTTGTGCACTTATAAAAGATTGATAGATATTTACAGCAACAGTCCCAAAACCATCGATGCCTTGATGAAACTTGAGTTACCAAGTGGCGTTGAAGTTCAAATTAAATAATAAAAATATATAATTATGCCCGGATTAATTGGAAAAAAACTTGGAATGACCAGCGTCTACGATGCCTCTGGGAAACGGGTCCCATGCACAGTGTTAGAAGTTGGTCCTTGTGTTGTTACACAAGTTAAAACCAAGGAAAAAGATGGCAAAGATGCTATTCAACTTGGTTTTGGAGAAAGAAAAGAAAAAAACACACCCAAAGCATTGTTGGGACACTGCAAAAAAGCAGGAGTTACTCCCAAAGCAGTGTTAATGGAATTTATTGAGATGAATGATTACAAAGTGGGTGATGTTATTACTGTTGACTTTTTTAATGAAGGTGAATATGTGGATGTAACCGGCATTACAAAAGGAAAAGGATTTCAGGGGGTTGTGAAAAGACATGGATTTGCCGGTGTTGGAGGGCAAACTCACGGACAACACAACCGTCAAAGACATCCTGGATCTATTGGTGCATGCTCTACTCCATCTCGTGTATTTAAAGGTATGAGAATGGCCGGAAGAACAGGAGGGAAAAAAGAACACATTGAAAACCTTCAAGTTTTAAAAGTAATACCCGAAAAGAACTTGCTTGTTGTTAAAGGTTCTGTTCCGGGACATAAAGGTTCAATAATAAAAGTACAAAAATGGAATTAGTAGTTAAAAATATCGAAGGTAAAAATACGTCCAAAAAAGTTCAATTACCCGATCACATTTTCGGTATTGAACCCAATCATCATGTAATGTATCTGGACGTAAAATTAATTCTTGCCAATCAAAGACAAGGCACCCATAAAACAAAAGAAAGAAGCGAAGTTTCCTACAGTACCAGAAAAATTATCAGACAAAAAGGTTCAGGAGGTGCCCGCCACGGTAGTATCAAAGCAAATATTTTTGTAGGTGGTGGCCGTGTATTTGGTCCTCGTCCGCGTGATTATGGATTTAAATTGAATCAAAAAGAACGTAAACTTGCCAGAGCTTCGGCATTAAGCGAAAAAGTAAAAGACGGTGCTTTGGATGTGGTTGAAAAAATTGAAATTGATAAACCCTCGACGAAAACATTTGCAAAAATTGCCGGTAATTTAAGTGATGGAAAGAAAAAATTACTTTTTATTGTTGGAGAATTAAATAAAAACGTATATTTGTCGGCCCGAAATTTAGAGGGTGTAAATATATTAAGCGCTTCTAAATTAAATACTTACGATGTTTTGAACGCGCAAAAAGTAATTATTTTAGAAGACGCATTAAGTGAAATTGAGAAAATATTTTAACCATGGCAAAAGGAGATATACTAATCAAGCCCATTATTACAGAAAAGGCCACTTCTTTGAGTGAAAGCAATGGGGTTTATACATTTGTTGTCAACAAAAAGGCTAACAAAATAGAAATAAAAAATGCCATAGAAAAATATTATGGAGTTACAGTCGAGGAGGTCAACACTGTGAATGTTTTAGGGAAAAGAAAAACCAGATTTACCAAAAATGGTTTTTCACAAGGAAGAAAACCTTCTTATAAAAAGGCATACGTAAAATTAAAACAAGGAGAAACCATTGACTTGTTTAGTAACATTTAAGAATACAAATTATGGGAGTTAAGAAATTTAAACCTGTTACACCTAGTATCCGTTGGAAAGTAATATCCGACTTTTCAGATATAACCAAAAAAGAGCCGGAAAAATCTCTTGTTGTTAAATATGTTAAAAGCGGAGGTAGGAATAATGACGGCCGTCGTACAATGAGATATATTGGCGGAGGCCACAAGAGAAAATACAGAATTATAGATTTTAAAAGAAATAAAGACGGTATACCTGCAAAAGTAGCTTCAATCGAGTATGATCCGAACCGAACAGCTCGCATTGCACTTCTTCATTATGCGGATGGTGAGAAACGTTATATCTTAGCTCCACAAGGATTAAAAGTAGGGCAAACATTGATGTCCGGCAAGGAAGCTTCACCGGATGTAGGGAATACCCTTTACTTATCAGATATTCCATTGGGTTCGATCATTCACAATATTGAATTAACACCCGGCAAAGGAGGACAAATTGCAAGATCTGCCGGAACATATGCTCAATTGTTAAGCCGTGAAGGAAAATATGCCGTGATTAAATTGCCATCAGGAGAAACCAGAAAAATACTAGTTTCTTGCCGTGCAACAATTGGCTCGTTGTCAAATCCTGAAAATAACCTGATTGTGCATGGTAAAGCAGGAAGGAAAAGATGGTTGGGACGCAGACCCAGAACAAGAGGAGTTGCAATGAACCCCGTTGATCACCCTATGGGAGGTGGAGAAGGACGTGCTTCAGGTGGTCACCCAAGATCCAGAAAGGGTATTCCTGCAAAAGGTTATAAAACTAGAAAGAAAAATAAACCTTCAAATAAATTTATCATAGAAAGAAGAAAAAAATAATTTGAGTTATGGGAAGATCATTAAAGAAACCACCATTTGTACACTACAAACTAGCCAAGAGAGTTAGAGAAGCTCAAGAGTCAGGAAAAAAAACTGTGATTAAAACATGGTCAAGAGCCTCAATGATCACTCCGGAGTTTGTAGGATTGACCATAGCAGTGCACAATGGCAATAAATTTATACCGGTATATATTACAGAAAATATGGTAGGGCACAAATTGGGTGAATTTGCTCCGACCAGAACATGGAGAGGTCATGCCGGACAAAGAAAAGATAAAGGTAAGAAATAATAAAATTTAAAATTATGGGCGCAAGAAAAAAATTAAGAGCCGAACAATTAAAAGAAATAAAAAGAAATACTGCATACGCATTGTTAAATAACTGCCCCGTTTCTCCGCGCAAAATGAGATACATAGCAGATTTAATTAGAAATAAAGATGTTTTTACCGCTATGACCATTTTGCAATATACTCCAAATGTTGCGGCAAGATACCTGGAAAAATTACTCCGCTCAGCCATCGACGTTTGGGAAAATAAAAATGAAGGTGAAAGACCGGAAGATGTACAGTTATATATTTCAGAATTGCAAGTAAATGGTGCAAGGTTTTTAAAAAGGATTCAACCTGCTCCGCAAGGTAGAGCTTACAGAATTAAAAAAAGATTTTGTCATGTTAAATTAACCGTAGATAAAGCTTAAAACAATGGGTCAAAAAACAAATCCAATATCAAATCGCTTGGGAATCATTAGAGGATGGGATTCCAACTGGTTCAACGAAAAATCATATGCAGAAGAAATTGCGGAAGATTACAAAATCCGTAAATACCTAAAAGCAAGATTACCTAAGGGAACCATCTCTAGAATTATTATTGAACGGACATTAAAATTGGTTACGGTTACGATTAACACTTCTCGTCCCGGTATGATCATCGGAAAGGGAGGGAAAGAAGTGGACAAATTGAAAGAAGAGTTGAAAAAATTAACCGGAAAAGATATTCAAATTAATATCTTTGAAATTAAAAGACCCGAATTGGATGCTCCGTTGGTTGCAGACAGCATTGCCCGTCAGATCGAAGGACGCATCTCATATAAAAGGGCTGCAAAAATGGCAGTTGCTGCTGCTATGAGAATGGGAGCCGAAGGAATAAAGATAAAAATTTCCGGTCGTCTTGGCGGTGCTGAGATGGCTAGATCAGAAATGTTTAAAGATGGTAGAACCCCCTTGCATACATTTCGTGCAGATATTGATTACCATGTTGATGAAGCACTTACTACTTATGGTTTAATTGGAATTAAAGTTTGGATTTGCAAAGGCGAAGTTTACGGAAAAAGAGATTTAACTCCAAATATTGGTTTGAAAAAAGCTAAATCCGGAAAACCTAAAAGAAGAAAATAATTATTAAATTCAAAATATCATGTTACAGCCCAAAAGAACAAAATATAGAAAAGTACAAAAGAAATTAAAGATTGACGGTGTTGAAACCCGTGGAACTCAATTGGCATTTGGATCGTTCGGTTTGAAAGCATTGGAAGGTGCCTGGATTACTGCTCGTCAAATCGAAGCTGCCCGTATTGCATTGACAAGATATATGAAACGTGAAGGTCAATCATGGATAAGGATATTCCCTGATAAGCCCATTACACGGAAACCTCTTGAGGTTCGAATGGGTAAAGGTAAAGGAAATCCCGAATTTTGGGTAGCTCAAGTAAAACCGGGTAGAATATTGTTTGAAGTTGACGGCGTATCTCTAGATATTGCCAAAGAAGCTTTACGTTTGGCAGCTCAAAAATTACCCATTAAAGTAAAATTTGTTGTTAGAAGAGATTATCAAGAATAATTTTTAAAGATATGAAACTTAAAAACACAGATATTAGAGGAATGAGTAGCAGAGAATTATTAGACAGATTAGAAGAGTTGAAGGCCAATTTGATTAAGCTTAAAATCAATAACGCAATTGCTACTATAGATAATCCTCTGCAAATACGCGAGATTCGCAGAACAATCGCAAGAATTAAAACTGAATTAAGAAAAAGGGAATTGGAAAATAAATAACCAACATGGAAAATAAAGAAAACAAACCGGTTAGAAAAAACGGTAGAAAGGTTAAAATAGGTAGGGTGTTAAGCAATAAAATGGATAAATCCATTGTAGTTGCTGTTGAAGTTAGAAGTAAACACCCTAAATATGGTAAATTTGTTAAACGTACGTCGAAGTTCTATGCTCACGACGAAAAGAATGAGTGTCAAATAGGAGACGTGGTTAAAATTATGGAGACCCGTCCTTTAAGTAAAATGAAACGTTGGAGATTAGTTCAAATAATTGAAAGACCTGTAAAATTATGATACAGCAAGAATCAAGATTATCAGTGGCCGACAATAGCGGAGCTAAAGAGGTATTATGCATCCGCGTATTAGGTGGTACCGGAAGACGATATGCCAGTGTTGGCGATAAAATCGTCGTAACAGTGAAGAATGCTTTACCATCCGGGAATGTCAAAAAAGGCCAAGTTACAAAAGCAGTAGTCGTAAGAACCAAAAAAGAAATCAGAAGACCTGATGGTTCTTACATCAGATTTGACGATAATGCAGTGGTATTGCTTAACAACCAAGATGAAATGCGTGGAACACGTATTTTTGGACCGGTTGCCCGTGAATTGCGCGACAAACAATTTATGAAAATTGTCTCATTAGCACCTGAAGTATTATAAAATGAAGAAGATGAAAAAGTTTCATGTAAAAAAAGGCGATAAGGTAATGATCATCGCCGGTGAAAATAAAGGAAAAACAGGAGTTATCACAAAAGTACTCCGTGATAAAGAAAGAGTATTGGTTGATGGCGAAGAAATTAAAAAATTAAAAAAACATACACGGCCTACTGCTGCCAATCCAAATGGAGGGATCATAGAAATCGAGCCATCCATCCACATTTCAAATGTGATGTTGATAGATCCGGCCACCGGTAATCCCGGAAGAGTTGGCCGCAGAAAAAACGAAGAAGGTAAATCAGAACGTTACGTAAAAGTTAAAAATTAATCATAATCATGAGCGCTTCAAAATACATACCAAGATTAAAACAACAGTATTTATCGGAAACCCGTTTTAAATTAAAAGAGAAGTTCGGGTACAAATCTATCATGCAAGTACCCAAATTAGAAAAAATTGTTATCAATCAAGGTCTGGGTAAAGCTACTTCCGATAAAAAATTAATCGAAACAGCCGTTCAAGAATTGACTTTAATTACCGGCCAAAAAGCTGTTCCAACATATGCCAAAAAGGATATTTCAAATTTTAAATTAAGACGAGGAATGCCTATTGGCGTGAGAGTTACGCTTCGCGGTGATAAAATGTACGAATTTCTTGATCGTTTGATCGCTATTTCCATTCCACGTACACGCGATTTTAGAGGATTGAATCCTAAATCGTTTGACAACAGAGGTAACTATACTTTTGGTGTTAAAGAACAAATTATTTTCCCGGAAATTGATATCGATAAAGTAAATCATATTAATGGATATGATATAACTTTGGTTACTTCAGCCAAAACAAATGAAGAAGCCAAAGCTTTATTAGAAGAACTTGGTTTACCATTACGAAAAAAATAAATTATATAAGATATGGCAAAAGAATCAATGAAAGCCAGAGAAAGAAAAAGACAAGCTCTGGTCGACAAGTACAAAGAAAAAAGAGAAGCTTTAAAAAAAGCAGGCGATTGGGAAGCTTTACAAAAACTACCCAAAAACTCATCTAAAGTTAGGTTACACAATCGCTGTTCGATTACCGGACGTCCGAGAGGTTATATGCGTTTATTTGGAATTTCAAGGGTTACGTTCAGAGAAATGGCTTCATTTGGATTGATTCCCGGAGTTAAAAAAGCAAGTTGGTAAATTATTAAATAAATATTAAAATTATGGTAACGGATCCCTTAGCAGATTATCTTACTAGAATCAGAAACAGCATCAAAGCCCGTCAACGTGTGGTTGAAATACCCGCATCAAATATAAAAAAAGAATTGACAAAAATTCTTTTTGAAAAAGGGTATATTTTGAATTATAAGTTTATAGATGATAACAAACAAGGCGTTATCAAAATTGCCTTGAAATATCATCCTCAAACCAAAACACCCGCAATAAAAAATTTAAAGAGAGTGTCAAAACCCGGTTTGAGAAAATATACTTCCGTCAAGGATATGCCAAAAGTGATGAATGGTCTGGGTATTGCTGTTGTTTCAACCCCAAAAGGGCTTATGACTGATAAAGAAGCCCGAAAAGAAAATGTTGGTGGTGAAATAATTTGTTTTGTATATTAAAAATTAAAAATCATGTCTAGAATAGGTAAAGCACCGATTAAAATACCTTCAGGAGTACAAGTAGAGATTACTCCAAATAATGTTGTAAAAGTAAAAGGACCTAAAGGTGAATTGTCACTGACGGTTGATCCCGTGATTACTATTGCCAAGGATGGAGATGAAATAAAATTATCCCGCAATAGCGACCAAAAATCCCATAGATCAAAACATGGATTATACCGCAGTTTAATTAATAACATGGTAATTGGTGTTTCTAAAGGATATACAGTCAAACAAGAATTGGTTGGTGTGGGATATCGTGTCAATGTGAACGGACAATTATTGGAATTCAACTTAGGTTATTCACATAACATTGTATTTGAACTGCCAAAAGAGATTAAAGCCAGTGCCGCACAAGAAAAAGGTAAAAACCCGGTGTTTACTCTCGAATCACATGACAAACAACTATTAGGATTGGTTGCAGCCAAAATTAGATCATTCCGTAAACCTGAACCATACAAAGGAAAAGGTATCAGATTTGAAGGAGAACAAATAAGAAGAAAAGCAGGAAAATCTGCTTCTAAAAAATAATAAAATTATACAGTTATGGCATTCGATAAAATTGCTAGAAGGAAGAAAATCAAAATGCGCATCAGGAAGAAAATTTATGGAACACCTGATTGCCCAAGGTTGAGTGTATTTAGAAGCAACAAAGAGATATATGCTCAAGTAATAGACGATCTTAACGGTGTTACTCTTGTTGCCGCCTCATCTCGTGAAAAAGGAATTAGTAAGGATGGTAAAACAAAAGTTGAAATTGCTTTGGAAGTTGGTAAACTTTTGGCAAAAAAAGCTAAAGAAAAAGGAATTGAAAAAATTAAGTTTGACCGTAATGGCTATTTATATCATGGCAGGGTAAAAGCTCTTGCTGACGGAGCCAGAGAAGGGGGACTTAACTTTTAAATTATAATATTTGCAAATTATGAGTACAGTAAAAAAAGTAAAATCTTCGGAAATAGAATTAAAAGATCGCCTGGTTGCCGTTAATCGGGTTACCAAAGTTACAAAGGGAGGACGCCATTTCAGTTTTTCTGCAATCGTTGTCGTTGGTAATGAAGATGGCGTTGTGGGTTATGGACTAGGAAAGGCCAATGAAGTAACCGAGGCAATAGCAAAAGGTATTGAGGATGCTAAGAAAAATTTAATAAAAGTACCTGTTGTGAAAGGCACTGTTCCTCATCCTGTAGAAGGTAAATATGACGGAGCCAGAGTATTAATTAAACCTGCAGCACCCGGTACCGGTTTGATTGCCGGAGGTGCTATGCGTGCTGTATTGGAAAGCGTTGGAATCAAAGATTGCTTATGTAAATCAAAAGGTTCTTCAAACCCACATAATGTAGTGAAAGCTACCATAAAAGCATTGTCCGAAATGCGTGACCCGATTACTGTGGCTGCCCAAAGAGGCGTTTCATTAGAAAAAGTTTTCAATGGTTAAAAAAAATTATTATGGCAACTATTAAAATTACACTTAAAAAAAGTATCATTGACCGACCAAAAAATCAGAAACTGACCATCAAAGCCTTAGGACTTAGAAAATTAAATCAAACGGTCGAAAAGAATGATACACCACAGATACGTGGAATGATTGAAAAAGTAAAACATTTGGTTGAAGTAGTTGAAAATTAATAAAGTAATAAAATTATGGATCTGACAAATTTAAAACCTGCAAAAGGTTCGATAAAATCGAAAAAGCGTCTCGCCCGTGGACAGGCAAGTGGCACAGGTGGAACTGCCACACGTGGAAATAAAGGAGATAAATCTCGTTCAGGGTTCAAATATAAAAGAGGTTTTGAAGGGGGGCAAATGCCTTTGCAAAGACGTATCCCGAAATTTGGATTTAAAAATATCAACAGAGTTGAGTATAAGCCCATTAATTTGGACACCCTGGAATCTATCGTTGAGAAACAAGGAGTTTCAGAAATTACATTGGATGTGTTGCGCAAAAGTGGTCTTGTCAGCAAAAATGATCTTGTAAAAATACTTGGACGTGGAGAGTTAAAATCGAAAATAACCGTCCAGGCACATGCTATTTCAGCTAAAGCTAAATCTGCAATTGAGGAAAAAGGTGGAAAGGTTGAGATAATTTAACGACTTATTGAATAATGAAAAGAATAATTGAAACCATAAAAAATATTTATCAAATTGAAGAATTGCGTAACCGGATCATAACCACTCTGGGTTTGATTTTGATCTACCGCCTGGGGTCATATGTTGTTTTGCCGGGGATAGATTCCAATTTGCTTGCAGCCGAAAATCAAAACTCTTCAAGTGGATTGGCCGGTCTGATTGATATTTTTGCCGGTGGTGCATTTTCCAGGGCTTCTATTTTTGCCTTGGGTATCATGCCTTACATTTCAGCCTCTATCGTCATTCAATTGTTGGGTATGGCCATACCCTATTTTCAAAAAATGCAAAAAGAAGGAGAAAGCGGTCGCCGTAGAATGAATCAAATAACGCGTTTATTAACAATCGGAGTGGTTGCTCTTCAAGCCCCCGGTTACATTGCCTCTTATATACCTGCATATGATTCCCAAGGATTAATGATTCGTCCCGATTCATTCTTTTGGTTATTTACTTCTGTTGTTATATTGATAACAGGAACCATGTTCGTCATGTGGATTGGCGAAAGAATAACCGAAAGAGGCATTGGAAACGGTATATCTTTACTCATTATGATTGGTATTATCGCCAATCTTCCATTTGCATTTTTTGCAGAATTTGCTACCCGTGTCAATTCAGGAGGGTTGTTTATCCTGTTAATTGAAATAGCGTTTTTGTTATTGGTAACGATAGCTTCGATTTTGTTAGTACAAGGAACACGTAAAATACCTATCCAGTTTGCCAAAAGAATAGTTGGTAACCGTCAATATGGAGGTGTCAGACAATATTTGCCATTGAAAGTGAATGCCGCAGGTGTAATGCCTATAATTTTTGCACAGGCTATAATGTTTGTACCCATCACATTGGCAGGATTTGCCGATTCCGAACAACTGACCGGTATTACTGCAGCTCTTAGTGATTTTACAGGTTTTTGGTATAACTTTGTATTTGCTGTTTTAATCATTCTGTTCACATATTTTTATACAGCTGTTTCTGTCAATCCTAATCAAATTGCCGAAGACCTTAAGAAAAACGGGGGCTTTATACCCGGAATTAAACCCGGTAAAAAGACAGCAGAATTTATCGATGACGTAATGTCAAAAATTACCTTACCGGGCTCTATATTTTTGGCCATTGTCGCTATATTGCCGGCAATAGCTGCCAAATTGGGGGTGAATATGCAATTTGCACAGTTTTATGGTGGAACATCGCTTCTTATACTTGTTGGAGTGTTGTTAGATACATTGCAACAAATAGAAAGTTACCTGTTGATGAGGCATTATGATGGTTTGATGAAGTCCGGAAGAATAAAAGGAAGAACCTCAACCGGAATGGGAGTTCCTGTGTAGATAAAATATTGTTTGCAGGTGATTTATATTAAGACAGAAGAAGAGATAGAATTAATAAAAAAAAGTTCTTTACTTGTTTGCGAAACGTTGGCTTATTTGGCAAGTTTGTTGAAACCTGGCATAACTACCCTTGAACTTGACAAATTTGCTGAAAAGTTTATACGTGACCATGGAGGCGTACCTTCATTCAAAGGTTATCATGGATATCCATTCACTTTATGTACTTCTGTGAATGACAAGGTTGTGCATGGGTTTCCTTCAAAAGAGCCATTAAAGGAAGGTGATATTGTATCGATAGATTGTGGTGTTTTTTTGAATGGATTTCATGGTGATGTGGCATACACGTTTGCTATCGGAAATGTGAGTGATGAAGCCAAAAAATTAATGAAGGTAACCAAAGAAGCGCTCTACAAAGGGATAGAACAAGCCGTTGAAGGGAAAAGAATAGGAGATATAGGTTACGCCATTCAATCTCATGCAGAATCCAATGGGTTTTCGGTTGTGCGTGAATTGGTCGGTCATGGACTTGGAAAAAATTTACATGAAGAACCGGAAGTGCCTAATTATGGAAAGAGAGGTCACGGAGTTAAATTATGTGAAGGAATGGTGATAGCTATAGAACCGATGGTTAATTTTGGAAGCAAAAAAGTAAAACAATTGAGCGACGGATGGACCATTGCCACTGCTGACGGAAGCTTATCTGCACATTATGAACATGATGTATGTGTTAAAAAGGACAAAGCATTGATACTTTCAGATTATACAAAAATTGAAGAAAATATATTAAAAAACGAAAATATTTATGGGTAAACAACCGGCAATAGAGCAAGACGGAGAAATTATAGAAGCACTATCAAACGCTATGTTTCGTGTGAAACTGGCTAATGGACATATTGTTACTGCTCATATTTCCGGAAAAATGCGAATGAATTACATAAAAATACTTCCCGGAGATAAAGTCAGAGTGGAATTATCTCCATATGATTTGTCTAAAGGAAGAATTACAATGAGATATAAATAAATTAAAATAAAAATCATAAATTTGCAGGCCATGAAAGTTAAAGCATCAGTTAAAAAAAGAAGTCCTGAATGTAAAATTGTAAAACGCAAAGGACGTGTTTATGTCATTAATAAGAAAAACCCAAGATTTAAACAAAGACAAGGATAAAATTTAAAAAACTATGGCAAGAATAGCAGGTATTGATTTACCCAGAAACAAGAGAGGATTTATTGCTCTCACTTACATTTATGGAATCGGACGCAGCTCCGCATTAAAAATTTTAGAAAAAGCAGGAGTGAATCCCATGAAGAAGGTTGAAGAATGGGATGACAAAGATATTGCCGGAATCCGTAAAGTAATCGGTGAAGAATATAAAGTGGAAGGTCAATTAAGGGCCGAAGTACAAATGAATATCAAACGCCTGATGGATATTGGATGCTACAGGGGTATCCGCCACCGTGTGGGATTACCTGTCAGAGGTCAAAAGACCAAAAACAACTGTAGAACCAGAAAAGGAAAAAGAAAAACGGTTGCCAATAAGAAAAAAGCTACCAAATAGTTGATATGTTATTCTAATTTAATATAAAGTTATGGCGAAAAAACAAGTTTCTACTGCACAATCAAAGAAAAAAAGAAAAGTTAAAGTTGATGCTGTTGGCCAAGCACATATCCAGGCCACATTTAACAACATCATTATATCTTTGACCAATGCCAATGGTGAAGTGATATCATGGTCTTCTGCTGGTAAAATGGGATTCAGAGGATCTAAAAAAAATACACCTTATGCAGCTCAAGTGGCTGCTGAAGATTGTGCTAAAGTGGCCTATGATGCCGGCTTGAGAAAAGTGAAATTATTTGTTCAAGGACCGGGCGCCGGACGTGAAGCTGCCATTAGAGCAATTCACAATGCCGGTATAGAAGTAATGGAAATTATTGATGTTACTCCTATACCCCATAATGGTTGCCGTCCACCAAAAAAGAGAAGAGTTTAAAATTATATAAATTACAATTTAAAATTTATTGTTATGGCAAGATATACAGGACCTAGATCAAAAATAGCCAGAAAATTCAGAGAACCCATATTCGGACCGGACAAAGCTTTGGAGAAAAAAAATTATCCTCCCGGCATGCATGGACCCAACAAAAGAAGAATGAAGCAGTCCGAGTATGCCATTCAGTTGCAAGAAAAACAAAAGGCAAAATATACTTACGGAATTCTGGAAAGACAATTTTCCAATATGTTTAAAAAGGCAACACACATGCCCGGAATCACCGGTGAAAATTTGTTGCGTTTATGCGAATCAAGACTCGACAATGTGGTATTCAGATTAGGAATAGCTCCTACACGTGCTGCTGCCCGTCAGTTGGTTACTCACAGGCATATTACGGTTAATGGCAATGTAGTCAATATACCTTCATATCAATTGAAACCTGGCGATCAAGTAGGTGTGCGCGAAAAATCCAAAACGCTTGAGGTGATTCGCAATTCTGTCGCTTCCTCCAATGTAAAGTTAGACTGGTTAAGTTTTGATAAAGCAACCATGACGGGTACTTTTATCAGCTATCCCGTTAGAGAACAAATACCTGAAAATATAAAAGAAAACTTAATCGTAGAGTTGTATTCAAAGTAAGAAATTAATAAAACAAAACCTATGGCAATACTTGATTTTCAAAAACCCAACAAAGTTATCATGCTTCAATCCGATGATTATCATGGCGTATTTGAGTTCCGTCCTTTGGAACCCGGATACGGTATCACCATCGGAAATGCATTAAGACGTATTTTGCTTTCCTCACTTGAAGGATACGCTATCAGTACAGTAAAAATCGAAGGTGTAGATCATGAGTTCTCCACAATCAAAGGTGTACTCGAGGATGTTGTAGAAATTATTTTAAATCTAAAACAAGTACGTTTCCGTAGACAATTAGAAGATACCAATTCCGAAAAAGTAACTGTGAGAATTAGTGGACAGGATAAATTTACAGCCGGAGATATCAATAAATTCACTACGGCTTTTCAAGTGCTTAATCACGACCATGTGATTTGTCATCTCGATCCAAAGACCTCATTGACGCTTGAGTTGTTAATTACCAAAGGACGTGGTTATGTTCCGGCCGAAGAAAATAAACACTACGCACAATCTCCAGGTGTCATTGCCATCGATTCTATCTACACCCCTATTAAAAATGTAAAATATACCGTAGAAAACTATCGTGTTGAACAAAAAACCGACTACGAAAAGTTAATTATTGAAGTTACTACAGATGGAAGTATAAATCCTAAAGATGCTTTAAAAGAGGCCTCAAAAATTTTGATTTATCACTTTATGTTATTTAGCGATGAGCGTATAACTGTTGAACTTGAAGAACAAAAAGAGGTGGAAGAATTTGATGAGGATGTACTTCATATGCGTCAATTGCTCAAAACAAAACTTAGCGATCTAAACCTTTCTGTCCGTGCTTTGAATTGTTTAAAATCTGCCGACATAGAAACATTGGCCGACCTGGTAAGATATCAACGAAATGATTTGTTGAAATTCCGTAATTTTGGTAAAAAATCTCTGTCAGAAATCGATAATTTATTAGAGTCAAGAGGATTGCGCTACGGAATGGATTTGTCAAAATATAAATTAGATAAGGAATAAAGTTATGAGACACGCAAAAAAAATTAATCATTTGGGAAGAACAGCCAGCCACCGGAAAGCAATGCTTTCAAACATGGCTTCTTCATTAATCCGCCATAAAAGAATTTTTACAACTGTTGCAAAAGCAAAAGCATTGCGCAGGTTTGTAGAACCTTTACTGACAAAGGCCAAAAATGATACTACTCACAATAGGCGTGTAGTTTTCAGTTACCTGCAAGACAAAGTTGCTGTTAGCGAATTGTTTAGGGTTGTGTCACCCAAAATTGCCGAAAGACCCGGTGGTTATACCAGAATCATTAAAACCGGTTTTAGAAAAGGGGATAATGCCGAAATGTGTATGATCGAATTGGTCGATTTCAATGAATTGTACACTGCCGGCAAACCCGAGAAAAAAACAAGAAGATCCCGCAGAGGGGGGAAATCCAAAAAAACGAAAGAAAGCGTTGATGCAGTCAAAACTCAAGAATTAGAAAATTCCGCCAAACAACAAGAAGATAATACTGAAAATAACGAAGAAAAACCGGAAGAAAACAATAAAGAAAACGAACAATAAATTCAATGATTTTCAATCATCATAAAAGGATAAAGTTTCAAACTTTATCCTTTTTTTTTACAAAAAAATATAGAGAATGATTAAACGCAATAGACAAAAAGCGATTTTATTATTGGAGGATGGTACATGTTTTCATGGTTATGCTGCCGGCGCTATTGGAACCACATTTGGAGAAATTTGCTTCAATACGGGTATGACCGGTTATCAAGAAATTTTCACAGACCCTTCATACTTTGGCCAAATTTTGGTGATGTCGGTGGCTCACATTGGAAATTATGGAGTGGTAGATGAAGATACCGAATCGGATAGTATAAAAATAGCAGGTTTGGTATGTAAAAAATTTGCCGACCATTTTTCCCGTCCAAGATCAAAAAAATCTTTGCAGGAATATTTTATAGAAAATGGTTTAGTTGCCATATCCGATGTGGATACCAGAGCAATCGTCAGACACATCAGGCAAAAGGGGGCAATGAATGCGGCAATTTCTTCTGAAGAGTTAAATCCCGATAAGCTAATGACAGAATTGAGGAAAGTACCTTCAATGGCCGGACTTGAATTATCTTCAAAGGTTACGGTAAATGTTGCTTACGAAGTGGATCCCGATGGCCCCGAAAAATACAGAGTAGCATTGTTGGATCTTGGTGTAAAAAGAAATATCATCAGGATGCTCACTTCGAGAGCTGCGCGGGTGAAAGTTTTTCCTATGCATACGCCTTTAGACGAAATGATGAGTTGGGGACCTGATGGGTTTATGATTTCCAATGGACCCGGTGATCCTGCCGCAATGAAGGATACTATCGATAAAATAAAACAAATCATAGATACCGGCATACCGGTTTTTGGCATTTGCTTGGGACATCAATTAATCGCTCTTGCACAAGGACTGAAAACGGTGAAAATGCATCATGGGCACAGAGGCATCAATCACCCGGTGAAGAATTTGTTAACCGGAAAATGTGAAATCACTTCCCAGAATCATGGATTTGTTGTGGACAATACCGATATTGAGAAATTAGAAAATATCGAAATAACTCATATCCATCTAAACGATAAATCAATAGCAGGCCTAAGATTGAAAAACAAACCGGTATTCAGTGTTCAATATCATCCCGAAGCTTCACCGGGCCCCCACGATTCGTCATATTTATTTGATTTGTTTTGTGAAAATATGCAAAAAGCAAAAGTTTCAGTTTAAATAAATTACTAAATTATCAAAAATTATGAGTTATATTTCACATATTCATGCCAGGCAGATTTTGGATTCAAGAGGCAATCCAACGATTGAAGTTGAAGTATATGCCGAAAATGGAATTATCGGAAGAGCTGCAGTACCGTCCGGCGCTTCAACAGGAATTCATGAAGCTGTCGAATTGAGGGATGGCGATCCGGGAATGTATCATGGTAAAGGTGTTTTAAAGGCAGTTCAAAATGTCAATCAAGTCATTGCAGAAGAATTAAAAGGACAATATTTATTCAATCAACGCAACATAGATCAGATATTGATCGAACTTGACGGAACAGAAAACAAATCCAATCTCGGAGCAAATGCCATTTTAGGGGTTTCTTTGGCTGTTGCCAAGTGTGCTGCTGATTCTATTGGTTTGCCTCTGTATCAATATGTCGGAGGAGTAAATGCTCATATTTTGCCTATTCCTATGATGAATATATTGAATGGAGGAGCTCACGCCGATAACGCCATAGATTTTCAGGAATTTATGATTATGCCGATAAAAGCCTCATCTTTTTCTGAAGGGTTGCGAATGGGCACAGAGATATTCCATACGTTAAAAAAAGTTTTAAAAGAAAAAGGTTATGCTACGAATGTTGGCGATGAGGGTGGTTTTGCGCCAAATATAAAAAGTAATGAAGAGGCAATAGAGTTTGTATTGTTGGCTATCGAGAAAGCAGGATATAAGCCGGGAGAACAAGTTTTTATTGCTCTGGATGCGGCGTCTTCAGAATTATGGGATGAAGAGAAAAAATGTTATGTATTCAAAAAATCAGATAAAAGTATCTTGACTTCAGATCAGATGGTTGAATTTTGGGAAAAATGGGTAGCCAAATACCCGATTGTGTCAATTGAAGACGGACTGGCTGAAGACGACTGGAATGGATGGAAATTGTTGACCGACAAATTGGGCAATAAGGTGCAGCTGGTGGGAGATGATTTGTTTGTAACCAATACCAAAAGATTACAAAAAGGTATCCGAGAGGGAATTGCCAATTCGATCCTTGTAAAAGTCAATCAAATAGGCACGTTGACCGAAACCATCGAAGCGGTTGAATTGGCTCATCAAAATGGTTATACTGCCGTCATGAGCCATCGATCAGGAGAAACCGAAGATACTACCATAGCAGACTTGTCGGTTGCGCTTAATACGGGACAGATTAAAACAGGTTCGGCATCCAGGAGCGACCGTGTGGCAAAATACAATCAATTGTTAAGAATAGAAGAGTATCTTGGCAAAACCGGTTCGTATGGAAATTTAAATTTCTTGAAAAAGTTTTAAATATTTTAAAAAAGCCGTTAAATTAGTGCCCAATAAAAATAATATAAAAAGTTATGGATAGTATAAAATTAAAATTTGCAGAGAAGGCGCGCCCAATGGCAGAAGAAGTAAAAAAAATCATCAAAGAACATGGTGATTTTGTGATGGGCCAATATACTGTTGCGCAGGTATATCAAGGCATGAAAGGCATCGTTGGGTTGGTCACCGAGACATCGAAATTGGATCCTGAAGAAGGAATAAGATTTAGGGGGTATTCGATACCTGAATTAAGAAAAATGCTGCCCAAAGCACCGGGCGGTTCAGAACCACTTCCCGAGGGCATTTTTTACTTAATGTTGATTGGAGAAATCCCTACAGAAGAAGATGTTCATAAACTGTCCAATGAATGGGCCCGCCGATCTATTGTACCTAAACATGTATTTGATGTTATTGATAAATTACCGGCTTCTACACATCCAATGACCATGTATAGTATAGGAGTGATGGCCATGCAAACAGAATCTGTTTTTGCTGCTGCTTATGCCAAAGGTATCAGCAAAAAAGATTATTGGGATTATGTGTATGAAGATGCAATGAATTTGATTGCCCGATTACCAAGATTGGCTGCCTATATTTATCGCAAAAAATATAAAAACAATGAGCATATTGAACCTGACCATAGATTGGATTGGGCAGCAAATTTGGCACACATGATGGGGTATGACGACCATGACGTTAAACGCCTGATGCGTCTGTATATGACTATCCACGCCGATCATGAAGGAGGAAATGTTTCCGCACATACAACACACCTGGTAGGTTCGGCATTAAGCGATCCGTATTTGGCTTATGCTGCCGGTATGAACGGTTTGGCAGGCCCGCTGCACGGTTTAGCCAATCAGGAGGTTGTAAAATGGATATTGGAGATGCAAGAGTACCTTCAAACAAATGATCCTACTGAAGAACAAATTGCAGAATATGTGAAAAAAACTTTAAGTGAAGGAAAGGTAGTGCCCGGATATGGTCATGCCGTATTGAGAAAAACCGACCCCAGATTTATAGCCCAACAGGACTTTTACATTCAGTACATCAAATCGAAAGGAGTGTCTTCGCCATTGTGCGAGATAGTTCAAAAACTCTACAAGGTTGTACCACCTATTTTACAGGCTACCGATAAAGTGAAAAATCCTTGGCCCAATGTGGATGCGCATTCCGGAGCATTGTTGGTACATTATGGCATAGTGGAATATGAGTTCTATACTGTGCTATTTGGTGTTTCGCGTGCATTGGGAGTATTGGCATCGCTTGTTTGGGACCGTGCTTTAGGTCATCCCATTGAGCGGCCAAGCTCAACAACCACTGAATTGATCAAAAAAATGATCGGTATTGCATAATCATTTTTGTGCATAAAACTTTTAAAGAAAAGGGTTGAAAAAAATTTTCAGCCCTTTTCTTATTTCTCAGGATTTTATTAAAGTAAATGATATTTAATGAATAAAGCGGATGTCTTATCCAATTTAATAAATAAAAAACTTTTCATAATTTTGAATACAAATTAAAGGATATGGATTTTAGCGGAACCGGTGTGGCTATTGTAACTCCTTTTGATAAAAAAGGTTCGGTTGATTTCAATGCGATTGAAAAAATTTTAAAACACGTCATTGACGGGCAAGTTGATTTTTTGGTTCTATTGGGAACAACAGCAGAAACTCCTGTTTTAACCAAACAAGAGAAAAAAGATATCCTTGATTTTGTGTTGGAAAAAACAAAACATTCCAAACCGATCGTTGTCGGGTGCGGTGGCAACAACACTTCGGCCATAATCGAGGAAATGCAATATTTGGAAGTAAACCGTTTTGATGCAGTATTATCCGTTGCACCTTATTACAACAAGCCAACACAAAAGGGTTTGTATTTACATTTTAAAACAATTGCAGACAATTCGCCTGTGCCGGTGATACTCTATAACGTTCCTTCCCGAACCTCATCCAATCTCGAAGCTTCTACCACATTGCAATTAGCCGATCATCAAAATATAGCAGGAATCAAAGAAGCCGGTGGCAATCTTGATCAAATAACAGCTATCATTCAAAACCGTCCTGACGGTTTTAAAGTTTTTTCCGGTGATGATTCTTTAGCCCTTCCTATACAATCTATCGGAGGCGACGGTCTGATATCGGTAGCGGCCAATGCTTTACCTTTTTTGATAAGCAGCATGATTAAGCATACATTTGAGGATAATTACGACAAAGCGCGTCAAATTCATTTGATCCTGGCAGATTTTGTGAGAATGTTGTTTTGCGAAGGCAATCCTGCCGGAATAAAAGCAGCGTTGGAAGCCATGCATCTGGCAAATGCCCACGTAAGATTGCCATTGGTGGAAGCAAGCGATGATTTAAAAAAACGTATTTCACAAGAACTGATAAAAATAAATGAAAAAATAACCACTTACCCGGTTTAAACTTAATGTTATGCAGATTATACCTTCATTTTTTAAAACTCGCAAACCTAAGCAATTCAATTATTCTCCCAGGTTTTATGACGAGCAAGCAGAGTATAGGAGGGAAAGAAACCGTATGATAGCCCGGGAAATGGGAATTGTCGAAGATGATCCGGATCATCCCGATGCTGTCAAAGCCAGATTGAGAATGCATTGGCAAAATAATTTTGTTTCAAAACGTTCGCGCTTGCAAGTGCAACACAGAAATGCCAATCTGAGATTATTGGCTGTGTTGATTCTTGTTTTATGGGTTTTTTATAGATTCTTTTTTTAGTTAATCAGTGATTACTCTATTACTTGGAAAGAATTAATTCTACGAAGATTGTAAGGTTTTAGATTTCATTGGATAAAGAAGTTGCCAAAGACAATTTGGGAAAATCTTTGATTTCCCTTTTATCCGCTGTTATACGCTCCCGATAGGGACAAGGAGCGAAGCGACGAATAGTCTGCCGAAGGGGTCGCCAAATCATTTTTCTTTTACACATAAAAGATTTGTAAAATTTCCCTTTACAGGGGCATATATCTCAAGTAATCTGGGAATATTAACTGGCTTTATTTCCTTATCTTGTTCGTTCACCTCATAAAGTTTAAAACCGAGCTTTATGAGTAATCTTAAAAATTCCTCAGGATCTGTGCCAAATCTTTTAAGTCCAATAGGCCAAAATTCTGTAACTATTTTTACATTATTGTTTTTGTTCAATAAATTGTACATTCCTTGAATTGCCCCTCCCTCCGCCCCTTGAATATCCATTTTAATAAAGTCAATCCTCCCCTCAAAATGTTCGAAATAATCATCTAATCGAATAGCTTCAATTTCAATATGTTGTCGTCCATCCTCCCCTGAATCGTATATTCTGTGATCCCCCATGTTATTTTTACTGAGATATAATTTAATCCTTCCAGACTTATTTGAGACCGCTTTTTGTACTAATACAACATTTTTATAATGGTTTGCATATGGCTTGTGGCGGTTTCGAAGCACTTTCCTGTCCACCGAAGCCAAAGCTGGCTACTGAATGAAAAGCTTGCTGGCAGCCACTCACCCGCCATAAGTTATATGCTGTGTTGTGTGTAGCTTTTTCTTGTTTCTTAATGAGGCCAAGTGCTACTTTTTGGCTTCACAGTTCCTGTTTTCTGTGGTAGCCCATATTGATTGTATTGATAAATGTCTGTCCCACCATTGTAATTAGGGCTTGTCGTTCCCGTTTTTTGAGGAAGTCCGTATTGATTGTTTTCATATACGTCATAACCTCCGTTATAATTTTGTCTTACTTCTCCCGTCTTTTGAGGAAGTCCGTATTGGTTGTTTTGGTATATTTCATAACCTCCGTTATAATTTTGTCTTATTTCTCCCGTCTTTTGAGGAAGTCCGTATTGGTTGTTTTGGTATATTTCATAACCTCCGTTATAATTTTGTCTTACTTCTCCCGTCTTTTGAGGAAGTCCGTATTGGTTGTTTTGGTATATGTCATAACCACCTGAACTGTTCTTTTGGTAAGAACCTGTCTTTTGCGGAAGTCCATAGGAATTATTCTGGTAAATGTCGTACCCACTTTGGGCGTTTACCGCTGCAATTCCAAAAAACAGCGTTGTTAAGATTAAAGCTACTTTTTTCATATCTCTAAATTTTAATGTCGCCTACTCTAAATCAGTTTTCGGCTTCCCTGTTTTTAATTGTCTATTTGAATCTCGTAAGTTTTACCATCTTTTCCATAAACTGTGCAAGTTCCGTCTTCGTCCAGTTCTGATGGAGTTATGTGGTCGCTGTCAAGCCATCCGCCATTATTAAAGTTAATTTGAACAACTTCACAATCTTCAACTTCAACGTCTAATGTGTATGTTTGGCTGTACCCTGTTTTTGGATTATAGTAATCAACAGTTGCGGAATATGTTCCATCTTCAAATTTGCAACCTGAATTTGAAGAACTACTTTCATAATTTCTGTTGTCATTGCTACTTGAAGAATAGTCGTTATTTTGATTTTCGGATTTTGATGAACACGAAGTTATCATCGCTGTCAGCAATACCCCAATAAATATATATGTCAAAAAATTTTTCACGTTCATTACTCAAAAATTTTGTCATACCATTTAGAAACATCGTTCCTAATTAAGTCATAATATTTGTAAATAGTCAAAGCTAAACCAAATTCTGCTCTTTTACTTTTGTTTTCATTTCTCGTAAAATAGCCATAAAAATTGCCGTCCTTGTCCATAACTACGGGAGGATTTGACTATACTCGTTCCAAGGAGAGTATGAGTTGTATTCATTACCATAAGTTCCATATTCATTCCAAATAGAATTTTTGTCGTAGCTGTCACAGTTTAAACAGCCAAGATATTCATCGTGGTTTTGTCCACCGTAGAGATGTAGTGTTGGTCCAAATGTCGTTGCGGCTGAAATAAAAATTAAAGCAACTAAAAATATATTTCTCATTGTTATCTGTTTTGGTCGTTTGTAAAATTACTGCCAACGGTTTGCATATGGCTTGTGGCGGTTTCGAAGCACTTTCTTGTCCACCGAAACCAAAGGTGGCTACGGAGCGAAAACCTTGCTGGAAGCCGTTCACCCGCTATAAGCTATATGCTGTGTTGTGCACCGTATTTATTTTTCCATTCATTTAATATTTTCAGGAGTTCAGTCGCCTTTAGTCCATAAGTTGTCGGTAAAGCTCCGTGACTTCCTGAAAGTCCTTTAGATATTAATTTTCCTATTTCATGCTTTGAATGACTTTCTTTATAGTCAAACATAACAGTCTTGTTTCGTCCTAAGTAGCCAATTTTGAATGATTCGATATCAGTCCAGCGAATTTTACTTTTCCGAAACAGACTTGTCATTTCAAAACCTTCTTTAGTCAAAGTCAACTCTGTCGACCCTGGAATTAGTTGGATTAGAAAAACTATCATACAGATTCCAAAAAACGAAGTCACAAACCATCCCATAACAGGTTGTTCTCTTGTCATAAATACTCCCGAAACGACAAATGCTAAACTTACAAGTCCAAGCAAAATTGTCTTGAGATTTTTAGGTCTATATGTCTGTCTTTCGGTTTTCATTATATGGTGCACAACTCGCAAATATACGAAATAAATTCTTTATTTGTATCTTTATGGCGGGAAAACTCCAAAAAAATCCAATATTATGCAACATGGCGTGAAACAGAAAATTTTATATTTTACGAATCTTTTGTCTTTTAATCAGTGCCGAACGTAACGAGACATTGCAAAACAACGTTTTGCGGGTTTAAGAAGTTGGCGATTTTCAGCACAAAACTGTCTGCCAGCACAAAAGTAAATTAAATGCACAAACCTTAAAACTCGTTCGTCAGCTACCAATTTCTTTTAAGCCTGTGTTACCTGCTGTGTTTCTTTGTCGTCTGGTCATAATGCGTTGTCTAAGTTTGCGATACCTGCTTCTAATAACATTTTCGTAAATTGTTTGCCGTCCACAAGTTGAACCTTTACTTCTTTTGCGAGGTTATAGCATTTTTCTGAAAAGTTGTCTGCCGAAGAAACTACCCAACCGATTTTTGTGTAACCGTCATCCATTGTTTCTTTTTGGTTTTTGTAATCATTGATTTGTTCAATTGCCCAAGAATCTGTTTCATCTTCATGAAACTAACTTGTGCGTAAATGATTATCTTCAGAGGTTCAAAAACTGCAACTACATCAGCGTCTCCTTTTTTTTCACGTTCATTTTTTGAAGGGATATATACATCAGAAGCACCAATTCTTTGAAAATACCACTTAACTAAAATTTCAAACTTTTCAGGATTTAACTCTGTTCTGATTGTGTCTAAAATACTTTGGCGTGTCTTATCAATAATTTGAGAGTGAATATTTAGAGGTTGTCCTTTCTTAAATGCGTCAAGTGCCTTATCAATGCTCTCTTTTAGGTCGCTAATGTCAGCATTTGTATAACGAATTTTCATTCGTGAAGTCAATGCAGAATCGGCATATTCATTTCTCGGAATATCTTTTTTAATGAGTTTTACTTTTCTTACAAAGCCCAAGTCAATAATTTCATCTTTTGATTTGTTTGTGGATTTATCTGTAGTTGTTCTGTGAAGATATCCGTCCTCCTTTTTCTCAATTTTATTTCCGTGCCAGTCTTTGATTTCAGAAAGTTCTATTTCTGAAACAGGTATTGCCCTATCTTCAATTAATTCGTAAACTGAAAATGTCCCCCAACTTGGAACCACAATTAAATCTCCTTCTCTCATTTCTACTATAAACCGCCAGAGGTTATATCTTGTCTTTGGTCGTTTTCCCCAATAGTCATCAAAGTATTTTTCAAATGATTCCCAATCATTTTCTCCACGAATGTCTTTGATAAAGTTAGGTTCGTTAAAGTCAGAAAAGCCAATGGATAATAATCCATTGTCAAGAAGTGGGTAAGCAACTTCTGCATGGTGCGAAATTCTATGTAACCAAATTACCATATTGTTTTTGTTTTATAGTTTATGCCTACTCTGTTCTCGGTTTTCGGTTTCCCCGTTTGTATGTGCAGTGTCGTTTTAAACTTGCTGCCAACGGTTTGCGGCTATGCGCCGTTTTAATGGCGTATAGCCGCTGTTAAGCGAAGTTACCTGAAACAAATTATTCATTCTCCAATCTTAAAATTTCTTTTCTTATTTCTTCAATAACTTCAATATTATGGATTTTTTTATTTTTACCTTCTGTTATTGAAATAATATAAAAAACTTTTCCACCATATTTTTGGGTAAACTTTTCATGAGTTTTCTTTTGCTGTTCTCTTTCGTTAATTATCTGAGTTATATATTCATAGCCCGCTGGTTTTATTTGGAGCCCAATATATTTATCCTTTATCTTAATAAAATAATCAACATTGTATCCTCTATCCCATTCATCTGGTGCAGGTTCGATTTTTATATTTAAAATATTTTGAAGCTGACCATAGATTGTTTGAATTTCAGATTGATAACCATCAAAGGTCCTATTAATTACAAGATTATAAATGAAGTTTATACAATCAGTTTCAGTTATATCCTCTATTTCAGCTTTGCATACATCCGTAACTTTAATAAATAAAGTTTTGCCAAGATATTCAAGATGTTCTCTCGGATATACATTTGAAAGGTAATAAGTTTCCCAATCTTCTTTTGTTTTAGGAGCACATTTTCTGATTAATTCTGCAACAGGGCCAACATTCTTCTTTTTAGTCAAGCCCCATCGCATATTCGCTTGATTTAATATCCATTCTTTTGGCATAATTCTTTTTTCTCCAATCTTAAAAACTTTTCTTTATAGTCATAATTTTTGGTCTTTTCAGCAACTGCTAAACCGCTTTTTATTAAGTAAGAATTGATAAATATTTTATTTTTCAAATAAACATAAGCTTCTACTGGTTCGGTAGTGCCATTATTGCATTTATCAAATTTTATGATAACTTCTTTTCTTAGAAGCTTTTCTTTTAAATAGTTCAAAGTATTTTCTTCATCAATTATTTTAGTTCCGAGAAATTTTACTAAAAGATCTGTATTTAATCTTATTGTATCAGGTCCTATTATTTCAACAACTTTATAAAGAGAACCATTTTTAAAGTTAAATTTAGCAGGATCAATATTGGGTTTTGCATCTTTTATTTTAGGAGTGTAATCAATATCCTCAATTTTCAAGTCAGATTCCCTTTTTATTATTTCTAATTTACTTTCATTAAATAGATCTTCACTAACAATTTTCTTTTTTATAGTTTCTAAAAAATTCTCATTTATCTCGTATCCAATAGAATTTCTTTTTAATTGAGAGGCAACCTTAATAGTTGTTCCACTACCCAAAAAGGGATCAAGAACTGTATCCCCAACAAAAGTAAACATTTTGATCAGACGAAAAGGGAGTTCATCGGGGAACATTGCCTCATGTTCAATCTGTTTTGCACCGCCAAAATTCCAGTGACCGGTAAAATATTTTTTCCATTCTTCTTTTGATAAAATTGACTCAGCCTTTATTTCTTTGGCTACATTATTTCCATTGCCTGGTTTTTTAAAAATCAATATAAACTCATAGTCTATTTCCACTATTCCATTAGGGGGGTATGGGTATGAGCCCATTACAGTAGCCCCACCCGAAGTATTCATAGTAGTTTTTTTCTGCCATATAATTGATCCCATATAGTCGAAGCCTATATCCTCGCATTGTGAAATAATTTCAGCATGAAGTGGAATAACTTTATAACGACCATAAATTATGGATCGTGCAAATTGGTCTCCTATATTTATACACAATCTTCTTCCGGGTATTAGAACTCTTAAACACTCTTTCCAAACTCTGTAGAGATCCTTAAGATATTCGTGCAAAGATTGTCCATATCCAATCTGACCATTTTGTCTATAGTCTTTTATATTCCAATATGGCGGTGATGTTACAACAAGACCTATTGACTCATCCGGAACTTCTATCATGTTTCTGCTATCGCCTATTATAACTTTTATGTTCATTGGATTTCCTTTTAAAATCAGAATTCACCTTTCATTAAGTTTCAGGTTATTTCGCCTAACGGGGCGGAGATTTGCGAAGTTACAAAAAATACGGGCATAGCGAGTAAATTTTTTGTAATTTCCGCAAATCTCTTTTTGTACGCAGTGCCGAGCGTAGCGAGGCATTGCGACACAACGCCCAAATATACACAATATATTCTTATTTTGTATCTTTTTGGCGGGAAAAACCCAAAAATTCCAACATTATGCAACATGGCGGGAAACAGCATGTATTGGAAGATTTTACGAAACTTATGAAAATTAACCGATATACCACTTATTACATTCGCACCTACTAAAATAAAGCAGTTTTAAGTGAAATTTTATGGTTCATGGCGAAATATCTTTAAAGTGGAAGGTGCGTTTTAAAAAACAATTATATTTTTATGTTGGGACGGGAGTTTGAATCATAAAAGTGTCTGCCGGCACTGAACTTGAACAGAAGCACAAAACTCCAATTTTGCACGTCACCCTGCCTTACGCAAAACCGTGTTATGTGTGGTTATTTTCTTGTCCATATTGTAACTTCTCCAAATGGTTGTTCACTGTAATATGGTCGTATTGTCCTTGATAACACATAATTGTCCCAATTAAAATCATTATAACCGTTTCCATAACCCCCATAAAAAATTGTGTCCGGTATGCCAAATTTGTTATTCATTACTACCCATGCCAACGCTCCGTTCTTGTCATTGAAGTTAGTCCAATTTAATCCAAAGCTTGTTCCGGGTTGAATTATGGCAAGAGCTTTTGCTGTTTTTTTGTTTGACCAATATAGAGCCTGATAAGTTGCAACACCTTCGCCACCAATTTAAATTAAACTGAATCTATTGGGTCCGTCAGATTCTGAAAAGTTGGCCATTTTTTCGTAGACTACCCAATGAGCAAATGGTTTTTTGAATGCGTCTTTGTGAATATAATATTGTTTAAAATTAAAATTTGAGGGAGGTTGCATTTTCCAACCATTTGGAACTAGTTCTTCTTGTCTAACAGGTCTATGTCCCAGAATTTTGTATCCACGAAAGCAATCGAGTTGGCTCAAAAAGGCTTCTTCTCCTGTGGCATAGTCGCAGTAAATGTAACTTTGAATTTTCTTGCCATAATACTTTATAATTCCATAGTCAAAACCGCTTGAAGGATAGTAAAAAGTATTTTCAAGCAGTTCGTTAATTGGAAGTTGTTTGTTAAGGATTGACTCAGTAGTAAGATTTTCAATTATTTTCATATATTATATGTCTTTGATAATCACACATAACGTTTTGGCGCTTGGCGCAGTGGCGGATTTCGGAGCACTTCACTATCAACCAAGTACAAATGTTGATAGAAGCACTGCACTTGATTTAACCACGTCACCCCCCATTGCGCCAAACGCATGTTATAGCCAGTGGTTCTTTTCATTTGTCGTCTGAACAAGCGTGCCAACAACGATTTTCACAATCGTGCCAACAGTCAGTGTGTTCGTCTCTTGCCATTTCTTCACCGAATGTTTCTCTATATTTTTCCTTTGTCTGCAAGAAAGAGTTTTTTAAGTCAATTGCGTCTTGCTCTCCACGCATACCGAAGTAAGGAAAGTGGTGTAGGTAATGTCCGAACACTGTGTCGCAGTCTTTGTGATAAGCTCTTGTGTCAAGTATGTGGTAATGCCAGAACTTGTCCATAATCTTGTTTGGCACCATTCCTTTTCCATACTTTTTACATAAGTGCAAATAGCGTTTGTATTCTATTTCTGCACTGTCACACTGTTCGTGTGTCCAGTTTTCACCTTCTTCTGGTTCACGAAGTTTCATCTTAACCATTTCAAGGTCAAGGTTAGCAATTACGGGGTCAATGCCCTTTTCATTGATTAGGTAAGAAACTCTTTCTACACTAATCGGGTCAGGATAAATTAAAACTGTCTTTTCCATTTTGCGTTGTTTTTTGGTTTATGAATTGTTTGCTGTTAGCCAAAATCTTTTAAGGAAACGGTCTTTACTTCCTTCAATTGGTGTCCTGCCGTGAAAAACTCTGTGATTATCCACGACAAGAATATCCCGCTCTTTTAATTTTAATCTAATAGGTTCGGTCTGTTTAATTAGTCGTTGAAATTCAAGTAAAGCAGGGTTTTTCTTGTCTTCATTTTTTACAAGCCAAAACGAATAATAAAATTTTCTATTTCCGTTTTCGTCTGTTGCAACGAAAGGATAACTCTCTTTGTCGTCAGGGAAAATTTTATGTTCAAAAAGTTCTATTGATTTAAGTTGCTGTTTATAGTCGTCTGAAAGTTGGTTATAAATTTTTTCTGCGTCCATCAAAATGCTGTCACCGCCCAAGTCGGTCTGCTTGTAACAATACCAAACTATATATTTAGCTTTGTGGTGGTCGGTATGATAGTCAAGTCCACGAGCAGAAGTTACCATTCCTTTACTCTCAGGTTTCACAACAACGTCAGTAGTGAAAATAACCTGTCCTAACGAATTTATTAACTCGTTTAATTGTTCTTCGGTCTGGTCAGTCAGGTGAAGAAAACCGTTGTCTAAAAGTCCTTTTGTCACGCTGTTAATATGTTGTGTTTCTGTCGTCATACCATTGGCTATAACGGTTTGCGGCTTGGCGTAGTGGGGGCTTTTCAGCACAAAACTTCATACGAAGCCGAAAGTTCAAATTTACGAAAAACTGTCATACGAAGAACGTCCGCCCCCATTACGCCAAACCGCTGTTAGCAGCTGGCGTTCTGTCCACCGTCTTAGTAAACCATTGTCTGTATGTCGTCCAAGTGTCGGGTTGTGTGTTCGGGTATTTTTTCTTTTTCAGAAGGGCTGGAAAATTTTTTTATTCAATTTTTTTAGGGAAACAAGCACACTCTTTTTGCAGCTTTGGCTTGCGTGTCGGCTTGTAGCGGCTGCAAAATGTGTGTGCTTGTGTGCGTTGGCTTTTTACTTCGCTAATTGTAATATTCTGTATGCTCCTCTTGCAACAATTATAAAAACGATTGCTCCAATAATCAAGTCGGGATAACCTGAATTAAGCCAATTAACCAAAAGTCCTGCAAGGATTACACCCGAATTAATTATTACGTCATTGGAAGTGAAAATCATACTTGCTTGCATATGAGCTTCTTTGCTTTTACCCTTTTGTAATAAGTAAAGACAAATTACATTAGCGATAAGTGCCAAAACAGAAACGATAATCATTGTTTGAAAATCAGGCATTTTCTCAACTCCTATAAATCGTCTGACTACTTCTACAAAACCAATTACAGCAAGAAGTATTTGAAAATATCCTGCAAATTTTGCGATATTGTTTTTTCTCGTTATTGTTCCACCTACCGCAAATAATGCCAATCCGTAAACAATACTGTCTGCGAGCATATCCAAACTGTCTGCCACTAATCCCATTGAGTTGGAAAAAATTCCAAACAGCATTTCCAAGCCGAAAAACAGAAAATTGATAACAAGAACCGTCCACAACAATTTCCGTTGTTTATTGCTTGTGTCCGTTTCAATTTCTACTCTGCTTTCTTCCGTTGAAACCAAAGAAGTATCAAGGTTTAGCGTATTTAAAGCCAAGTGTATCGGCTCTGGTTTTCCATTATGATGAACTGTTAATTTTCGGTTTGGAATGTCAAACTCCAATGATTTTATTTCATCAAACTTTTGCAGTTTCATCCGTATTAATTGCTCCTCACTTGGGCAATCCATTTTTGTAATGTTAAATATTGTCTTTTGCATAATTGCTACAATTTTAGTTTGATACCACCATTAATTAAAAACCCGTCAAGCGGTGCGTAAATGTCCCTGAAAACAGGATTAGTTACTGTGCCTGTATAAATAGTGTCAAATCGGGTTTGCCTTACGTCAAGGAAATTTTCAAAGTTGATGTACACCGAAAATTTCTCCCATAGCTTTTCAACCATAAAACCACAAAGCACATATTGTTTGCCTGTTGCTCCGTCACTCAATTTTTGAGGACTGAAATAATACGCTTCCAAACCTACTTTCCATTTGTCCTCTACTTCATACATTAAAACTGAATTTATCCTGTGCTTTGGCGTAAGCGGTGTATTTGTCAAAATTCCGTTTTGATGCAAGCGGGTATCGGTGAATGTATAACCCAAAAACAATTTAAAATCTTCATAGCCGATTTTGATATTGGTTTCCGCTCCTCTTGTATCAATGTGTCCTGACGAATTGATAAATTGGTATAATCCGCCTGTTTGATACTCAAGCAACAAAGGGTTATTCAAATAGGTGTAAAAGAAAAGTTGGTTGATACTGAACGTTACTTTTTCGCCAAATACGGTGCGATAATTAAAATCAACATTTCCTCCGTAACTGCGTTCCAATTTGTTGATGTTTTTATCAATGGGCATTACATTTTGGTATTGTATGCGTTCGCTTTCCTCTGTAAATATGGTTGGTGTTTTATAGCCAAAGCCGCCCCCGATACGTGAATTCAATCCGTTTGCAATCTGAAACAATGCCGATACTCTCGGTAAAAAAACAGCTCCGTAATCTATCACGTAATCCGTTCTTAAACCTGTTTCCAATTGAAGCCAATCCGTAGCCTTAAAAGAATTTTGAACGAAAGCCCCGAATGTGGTTTGGTTGTAATCTCTTAACGGAAATGTGGTCATCTGCTTTTCTTTAAAATTGTCCGTCCAAATATATACGCCAACTGTTGCTCATTTGATATTGAGCTACCGAAATCCAGAGTAGTGAAAGATGTATCAATATTGATCCAACTATCATAAACACATCTTTCATTAAATAAGAAATGGGTACTAAATACTGATATGCTTTATCGTTGAATGAATAAATGAATACCGCTATAAAAAGCAAGGCTATCAATACTTTCATTACAAAACCAATGTAATCGTGTGCGTTATCCGTTTTGCCGAATGTTATAGGATTGATGCCTGTTTGCTTATAGGTGCGATATGACGGTAGCGCAAAAGCTACCATCATATACAACACCAAATACAAAGGCAAATAAAATTTTAGCCAAATCATTGTTTCTTTTTTTAGTCTTCGTGACCACCAGTATTGCTCAATTTTGCATTTACAAAGAATGCTCCTTTTGTTACAATTTTTGCATTTGCAGGAATTTCGTTTACAAAAGTTACTGCGGTATAACCCATATCAGACACGCCTTTCAGCACTTCTACTCTTTCAAAATTCTTACTGTTTTTATGTTTTTTTTCTTCGCCCTCTTTTTGACTTCCTTCTTCTTCGCCTTCTTCGTGATGTTCTTCTGCTTTTTTATCGGTTTGCACAAAAATATAATATTTTCCGTCGGCATATACAATAGCATCATTGGGTACAGCAGGTGTAGTTACATTGCTTAAGCTTACAACCCCTGTTATGTTCATTCCATCAATTAAACCAATTTTATTACCTTTTATACGACAACGTACAGCAATAGTTTTACTCTCGTTTTGAAAAGATGAACCGATATTGAAAACCGTAGCCTCATATTCTGTGGTTGGATTATTTGTCAATCTAAAATGAACAGTTTGCCCGATTTTTATTTGTGGTAAATCTTTTTCAAATACTTGTAATTCCAAATGTAATGAGCTGTTATCTACGATTTCGGCAACAGGCGAAGAAATATCTACATAACTGCCAATCTTTGCAAACAAATTGCTTATTGTTCCATTCAACGGACTTGTAACTACCAATGTAGATTTCAAGTTGCTGTTTGATACCGAATTTGGATTGATGCCCATTAGCTGTATTTGCTGTTGCAATGATGCTTTTCGGGTGCGAAGCGTATTGAGTTCTGCCGTTGCGTATTGCAGATTTTTCAAAGCTCCTGCGTTTCCTGCATTGAGTTCATTTTGGCGTTGTACTTCCTGTTCTGCAAAAGTGATTTTACTGCCAATAGTCAAATATTCTTCCTGCAACTGTATAAACTGCGGATTGGCAATCGTAGCAATTACCTGTCCTTTCTTTACATAATCGCCAATTTGCACATTCAGCGTTTTGATAACTCCACCATACAAAGAAGTGGCAATTGCTTTGTTGTTGTTTGGAACTTTAAGCATACCATTTACCTTTATAGTGGCTGTGAGTTCCTTGTTTTCTACTTTGCCCAACGTGATGCCAACGGCTTTTATCTGCTCTTGTGTAAGCGTGACAATGGTTGGCGTTTCTTCTTCGTGGTTGTGTCCGTCAGAAGTACCTGTTTCTTTTGTATTTTCGTCATTATGCGAATGATTGTCTTTGCTACCGCAACTGCTTATCACAAGCAAAGTGCATAGTGCCAAAGGAAAAACGATTGAATTTTTTATATTGAATTTCATACCGAATTATTGATTGATTATTGAATAAATATTGATGACCGATTGATTGACCTGCTGAATACTTTTTAGGTAATTCAATTGAATATCAGTTGTGGTTTGCAATGCAAACAGATATTCAACATATGATATTTCCCCAGTCCCATACCTGAGCTTTGCCGCTTGGATTATTTCATTAGCGTTTGGAAGAGCCTGCCGCTTGAAATAGTTAAACTGTTTTAAATACTGCTCATATTGATTTATAGCATTTGTCAATTCTGTTTTTAACTGTTGTTCCTGCCATTTTGCATTCAATTCCAATGATTGTTTCTTGTAATCAAGCGAGCGAATTTTTGCTTTGGTGGTGGTAAAAATTGGGATTGTAATACCTACATCAACAAAACTAAACCGCTGTTCTCTGCCATAAAATTGCTCTACACCATTTTTACTGTGCATTCCTATCAGCGATATGTTATTATAGCCGAACGTAAAATCAGGCAGGCTGTTTGCCCGTTCCAATTTCTTGTTCTGTTCGGCAATTTTCGCCTCTTGGTACAATAGCTGTATGCTCGGATGATTTGCAACAGCCGAACTGTCAATGAAAGAACTTAACAGCAATGGTGTATAATCCGGTTGAGGTTCTATTAAGAAATCTTCCTGTGTTTGCATCAGATTTTTAAGGCTTTGATAGGCGTTCTGTCTTAAAACCTCGTTCTGTTGATACAAAAGACTTATTTCCCCTTTCTTGGTGGTTGCTGTATTAACGTCCAATTTGCCTATATCTCCCGTTTTATACCGCAGTTCCGCCACACGGATAAAGTCTGAATAAATGCTATCCAAATACTTCAATACCGAAGCATTATGCTCCAAATATTCCAACTGATAATAATAGGTTCTTACCTGTTTTTTCAGTTCGTTTTCTGTCAGAGCCTTCGCCCACTGCTGACCTTTTACCTGCTCTTTGACAAGATTTTTCTTTGCCCCAAAGAGTGTCGGAAATGGTATGTTCTGGGAAATCTGAATACCATCATTATATTCAAAGCCTTCATTATTTCCGTACTGAAAGTTTAAGTTTGTTTTAGGTAATTCAAAAGCTGTTTTGCTTAGGCTTTGAACTGATTTAATTTCCAGATTTTTTGCCTGTATTTCAAGGTTATTCTGTAAAGCAATTTCAATAGCCTGATTTACATCTATGATTTGCGCATTACTGTTTTGAGAAAAACCTAAGAAAACCAACAGTAATAGTACCGGAGTTACAGTTTTAAATTTGCTATTTCTCGGTGGTTTATTACTTTTCATAAATAGAAGGTATAATAGTGGCAGTACAAACAGGGTAAGGAATGTTGCTGTAACTAATCCGCCAATTACCACTGTGGCTAAAGGCTTTTGTACTTCTGCACCCGCACTACTGCTCAATGCCATTGGTAAAAATCCTAAACTGGCTACGGTTGCTGTCATCAATACTGGTCGCAGTCGGATTTTAGTTCCTTCTATTACTCGTTTGAAAACATCTTTTACACCTTCTTTTTCTAATTGGTTGAAAGTGCCTATCAATACAATTCCGTTGAGAACTGCTACACCAAACAAAGCAATAAATCCAATTCCTGCACTGATGCTGAACGGCATACCACGAAGCAATAAAGCCAATATACCACCGATCGCACTCATTGGGATAGCTGTAAATATTAAGCCTGCCTGTTTAAAGGATCGGAACGTGAAATAGAGCAATACAAAAATCAATAACAAAGAAACCGGAACGGCTATCATTAATCGGTTTCTGGCTTCCTGCAAGTTTTCAAATTGACCGCCATACGTGAAATAGTAGCCCGGTGGTAATTTTACCTGTGTATTTAATTTTTGCTGAATTTCTTCTACCACACTTTGTACATCCCTACCTTCAACGTTGAATCCGATTACAATTCTACGTTTTCCTGCTTCACGGCTTATCTGTGCCGGTCCTAACTTATAATCAATATTTGCTACTTGTGATAATGGTATTTGATTACCTGTTGAAGTGGGTATCATCAGATTATTTACATCTTCTATACTACTACGATGTGTACTGTCTAAACGTACGACCAAATCAAACCTTCTTTCGTTTTCAAAAACTACTCCTGCACTTTTACCTGCAAACGCAGTGCTTACTACATTGTTTACATCTTCTACCGTTATCCCATAATTGGCTAAACGTGTACGGTCGTATTCTATATTTATTTGCGGTAAGCCACTCACACGTTCTACTTGTGGAGATGTAGCGCCTTCTACTGTTTGTATAACCTTACTAACCTTATCAGCATTCAAGGCAAGCGTATCTAAATTTTCTCCAAATATTTTTACGGCAACATCTTGTTTTATTCCTGTCATCAATTCATTAAATCGCATTTGTATAGGTTGGGTCTTTTCCACAAAAACGCCTGGAATAACTTTTAATTTATCTTCAATTGCCTCTCCCAATTCATCATAGGTTCTATGTGATTTCCATTCACTTTGCGGTTTTAAAATAACCATTAAATCTGTCGCTTCAGGTGGCATTGGGTCGGTTGGTACTTCTGCGGCTCCGGTTTTGCCTACTACCATTTTTACTTCGTCAAATTCTTTAATAATTCTTGAAGCTTGCATAGAGGTTTCTATACTCTGGCTCAATGAACTGCCTTGTGGTAAAATACAATGGAAGGCAAAATCTCCTTCCTGTAATTGTGGTATAAATTCGCCACCCATTCGGCTGAATAAAAAAAGGCTAAAAGCAAATATGGCAACGGTTATACCTACTAGCCAATATTTTATTCTGATGGCTTTTTCTAACAATGGCTGGTATTTTCTTTGTAGCCAATTCATCATCCTATCCGAAATAGTTTCTTTGTGTACTGGCTTCTTAGATAGGAATAAAGCACACATCATCGGGATATAGGTTAGAGATAATATCAATGCTCCAAATATGGCAAAACTTACTGTTTGTGCCATTGGCCGAAACATTTTTCCTTCAACACCCACCAAAGTCAAAATAGGAATGTAAACGATTAGGATAATGATTTCACCAAAGGCTGCACTATTACGAATTTTGGAAGCTGAGGTAAATACTTCATTATCCATTTCTTGCTGTGTGAGCCTTTGTGTAGATTTCCTTAAACCTAAATGATGTAATGTGGCTTCCACAACAATTACTGCGCCATCTACAATTAATCCAAAATCTATTGCTCCCAAACTCATTAAGTTGGCGCTTACACCAAACACATTCATCATTGCCAAGGCAAACAGCATTGCTAAGGGAATAGCGGAAGCTACTATTAATCCGGCTCTAAAATTTCCTAAAAAAAGTACCAATACAAAGATTACAATCAACGCACCTTCTATCAGGTTTTTTTCTACAGTACCTATTGCCCTGCCTACCAAATCTGTACGGTCTAGATAGGGTTCAATAATAATATCATCAGGTAATGACTTTTGTATAGTGGGTAGTTTTTCTTTTATTTTTTCAATTACATTATTGGCATTTTCGCCTTTTAACATCATTACCACACCGCCTACTGCTTCAACTTCTCCATTATATGTCATTGCTCCATATCTTACAGCATTACCAAATCGTACATCCGCCACATCTTTTATAAAAATTGGAACACTACCAGGATTATTCTTTACGCTAATATTTTTTATATCATCTAATGATGTAACCAAGCCAATCCCCCTAATGAAATAAGCATTTGGTTTCTTATCAATATAAGCACCGCCAGTATTTTGGTTGTTTTTTTCAAGAGCGTTGAAAATATCGGTAATACTTATATCCATAGCCTTTAAGCGATTAGGATTAACAGCAACTTCATATTGCTTTAGCTCGCCACCAAAACTATTTACTTCTGCAATTCCGGGTGTACCATACAGTTGCCTTGCAACAATCCAGTCCTGCATTGTACGAAGGTCTTTGGCATTGTATTTATTTTCACTTCCCTTTTTGGGACGTATTATATATTCGTATATCTGACCAAGCCCTGTACTGACCGGAGCCAGTTCAGGTGTTCCTATTCCGTTCGGAATTTTTTCTTCTGCTTCTTTCAGTTTTTCATTAATGAGCTGTCGGGCAAAATAAATGTCTACTTTTTCCTTAAATACAACTGTAATTACGGACAAACCAAACCTAGAAATACTTCTGGTTTCTTCTAAATAGGGAATATTAGCAATGCTTTGCTCTATAGGAAAGGTTACTAATTGCTCTACTTCCTGCGCCGCCAATGTGGGGCAAACCGTAATTATTTGTACCTGATTATTTGTAATATCGGGTACGGCATCAATGGATAATTTGGTAATACTCCAAATTCCCCAAATGATAAGTAACAAGGTCATTATTCCAATGACGAGCTTGTTATTGATACTAAATTTTATGATTTTATCTAACACGGTTTGTTACGATTAATGATGAATTAATAATGATGAAATCGCAATGATTATGCATTTAGGCAAAATAAATAGCCTAAATTATTCAGCTTAATGCTTTCACATCAAACTATAATCACTAAAACATTAAATTATGCATTAATCTTAGGCGGTTGCCAAATGGAAGAGAAAAAGTCAGACGTTGTATTTTCCTTGTAAATAGAAACTTTTTTGTCTGAATAAGTGAGGATAGAGTGTATTGAAAATTTTGCTATTGGAAAAGTAAAACCCAAACAGGTATTGCAACTCATAAATGGTGAACAACAATCGCTGCAATCTTTGTCATTTTGATTGTCTTGTGATTGTTCGGTTGTTTGCTCCTGAAAACAATTGTCCTCCACCAAGTTTGGTGCTGCTGTCAGCAACAAAACATAAAGGGCTAATATGAAGGAGAAATATTTCACGCTGCAAAGTTAGTATAATTCATTATTTTATTGTCCAATCGTCATTATCATTTTCATTAACAGTTATCTTACTGATAATAGCGTTTGCTCCTGAGTCTGTGTAAGTTCCATACCCATTGACAAATACGCCTTTAGCTCCGTCTTTCTGATTTGTCATTGCGTATAAAATAGCTTCGTCTTCCAAGTCGTTTTGTCCTGTAAAACGATATATTTTGTCAATAACGATGTCGTTCAAATCAACTTTTTCGCCTCCTTTTTTGTAAGATATGTTTTCTTCCAACAAGTTAAAGTCTTCTGTATAACCACGTTGTCTTAGTATTTCTATTACTTCTGATAATGTTTTTTCTGTTGATAGCATAGTGTTCTCTATATAGATGTTTATAAATGCAAAGTTAAAAAAGCGTTGGGAAAAATGGCTCTTTGGCTTTTGCCGAAGCGTGGGCTTTTGCGTGTCGGGGCAAAAGCCAATGTGCCATTGTGCGGTGGCAAAAAAATGAATAAAAAATGTGCGGTGGGGAAAAAGAAAAAATACAGAAGGGTCAGCAAAGAGTGTCGGCTTACCCGTTGTCCCGTTTCAATATGGTCTGTCTTTGTTTGTCTGTCTGTCAAAATGGTTTACTTTTCTTGTCCGTCCGTCCGTTACTGTCAGGTTGCACGGTCGTCTGTTACGCTTGCTGCTAATGGGCGGGCGGATGGGGCGAAGTTACGAAGCGCAAACGAAGTTTGCAAGCGGAGTAATTTCCGCCCATCCGCAGGTTGTGCGAAGTGCCGAAGCGAAGCGAGGCACAAGCACGACCTGCGGAGCTCATCCGCCCGCCCATTGTGGCAAAGTGCCGAAGCGAAGCGCAGGCATTTTGCCACAACGTTTTGCGGCTATGCGCCGTTTTAATGGCGTATAGCCGCTGTTAGGCGTAGCTTATTTATTTATATTTTGAAAAATATTCATCAATTTCTGATCTTAACTCTATACCAGCCTTTTCAAAACAATCAAGTAAATCATGATATGCCCCTTTACCACCAAGAAAGTCCCAGAATTCTTCTCCTACCATAAGTTCGTATTTATCATCAAGCATGCCTTTAATTGTCCAACGTTCGTATGGTTTGGGTTCATATGGATTATAGGGTATCGCAATGATTGTATTTACTTTTAAGTCATTATTTTGAGTTAAAGCAATTGCTGCCCATTCCAGCAAAGTTCTTTTAAAATCTTTAAAGTTACTAATGTTCGGTTTTGCCGTTTTTAAGTCAAAAAAATACTGTTTACCATTTTTATCTTCAACAAAAAGGTCAACTTTAACAGTTTTTAATTTATTTATTTTACCAGTCTTAGAAGCATTGCGTAGTTCTTCAAGTTCTTTGGGTTTATCTGGTGATGTTCCTGTAGTTAAGTTATTTATTATTTCTTGAATTACTTTTTGGCACTCATTGCTAATAGTATTTCCTATGACATATTGTGATTGTACTTTTGGAAAATGCTCTTTTGCTAATGCAACAGCAACAGGCTCAAAAATAGAAGTACCAAAAGTAGTATTTAAAGATTGAATAAAAGAATAAAGAGCCATTCTGTCCTTCCCAAGTAAGCGAAAGTGAAAAGGCATATTGGAAGTTTCTGGTTTGTAATTTTGAAACTTCTTACGAAGGGACGATTTTATCACTTCTCGAATGTTATGTTTTTGTTTATCAGTTAATGCCATTATTTTTCTCTTAAATGAAATATTATTTCTGAATAAGCTCCTTTATCTTTTTCTGTACGATTTAATACTGGCCTTTTAAATTGATTAACAATTTTCAATCCTGCTTTTTCTGCAATTATGGGATATAGATTGTATTTATCGTTCGCAACTAAAAAGATATGATAATCATTAGCTAAATATTTTTTACAGTTTAAAAGCACTGAAACAATTCCTTTAACATAACTATCCCTTGCTTCTTTTCCCTGTCCTTTGAATAATGGACCTATTTCGAAATTATCTCTTCTTTCAAAACCAAACAAATCATAAGCGTATGCATGTTGTTCGTGATAGTCAATTAAACCAACATAAGGTGGGGATGAAAAGATTCCCTTTATTTTTTGTTTTTTTACCAGCTCTGCAAGTTTGGGATTAATTTTATTCAATTCTTCAAGAATATCTATAGTTCTGCTATCCCCTGTCAAACATATCTGATTGGTTTGTGTCCTGAGTTTATCAAATTGGCTCAAACGTTTTATAGTATCTTTTGTGTATGTGCTCCACCATTTTAGAATAGAAAAAAGAGGTTTACATATTTTGCCATGCTTAGAACAGTAGTAAGGGGCAGTGACAGGTTCTATGAGAGTGGCTAAATCGGAATGAGTTGTTGCCCTGCAACTACGCATGGTTCGGCTTAGAATGATGCTAATAATTTTCTTAGTATCGGTATTTTCAATTTTTTTAATTTCTTCAAAAACAAATTCTATCTCTTCCCTGATTGGCTTTATATACCATTTATCTATGAATTTGTCAGATTTTTCCTGAAATAATTTTATATTGTAATTTATTACCATTCCTTCATATACTGGTAAAAATTCTTTTTCTTTTTCTCTTCCATATTGTTCTTCATCGATTTCCCCGTTACGAAGTTTATATTTGTACTCTGGCACGGGGAAGAACTCGTTATTAAATTCACAAAGAGTCTTTGTGAGTTTGTCATCAAACTCAAGAGTGTGAGAATTGGAGAGGAATAGTTTTAGAGCTTTTGTAATACGATTAACTTCTTTCTGTACATCAATTAAATCATATCTGATAACTTTAGCATTAGCAATTAATGAATTAAATTCAGAAACGTCTATACCAATAGCGTGCATGCCCAGTTCGTTACTTTGAACGAGAGTAGTACCACTACCGCAAAAGGGGTCAAGTATAATATCTCCTCTGTTAAAATAAACCTGTTTTTTAAAATTATCCGTGTGATCATCTAGAAAATATTCTACAAGCTGAGGAATAAATTTACCTTTATAAGGATGCAAACGGTGGACATGCTTGGTTGTTTCAGCTTCTTTATATTGTTCAAAAGACAATGCCCAGTTCAAATCTTCACCTAACTGCTCTTTCCATGTTGTTTCTCTTTTACCCCTAAAAGAACTGTAATATTTTTTAAGATCCTCAATGGAAACCAAAATAGTTCCATTATTGCTATATTTCTTTATTCTTCCATATTGAATTAAGTAGGAAATATTAGAGATTGTTACATTTTTCCCAGTAAAATCTGAAGCCCACTCACTCGCTTCTTTGATATTCAGCATTTTTTTTTCTACCATTCTTTCTTCTAAAGTATTATCAAACAAAGATACTTCAATTTTTTTTAGCCTCATAAATTCCTCACAATGTTAATACTTTTTAGAAGTTACGCCTAACACTCAAATATACGCAGTTTATATTAAGCAATTTAAAAAAATGCGTCAAACCATCTAAATTAGTATTCAAATATGTATATTTGCGTCAATCTAAATTTTAACTATGGAATATATAAACGATTTCAGAAACCTGTTGAGTATTAAAAGATATAGTTATAGAACAATAAAAGCGTATGCCAATGCTATTCAGGTTTTTCTATCTGCTTTTCCTGGCAGAGAACCAACCGAAATTAAAATAAGTGAAATAGAAAAATTTATTAACTCAAAAGTTATCGATAAAAATATTTCACAATCCTATCAAAAAGTGCTGGTGAGCGCGATAAAGATGTTCTTTAACGACTTGCTTCGTAAAAACTATCAGTTAAATTATCTTTTTCCTGACAGATATGAAAGAAAACTTCCGGATGTATTAGATAAATCTGAAGTACAACAAATCATTCAATCTATACAAAACCTAAAGCACCAAGCCATTATTTCTTTAATCTATAGTGCTGGTTTACGGCTCAATGAAGTTATTAACATGAAACTTAATGACATTGATTCTAAAAGAATGTTGATTAAAGTTCGTCAAGGTAAAGGTAAAAAAGATCGTTATGTCATGCTTTCAGAAAAAATGCTGTTTCTTTTGAGAGAATACTACAAAACATATAAACCAAAAGAATATTTGTTTGAAGGACAGAAGGGAGGGAAATACTCTGCAAGGTCTGTACAATCCATATTTCAACAAGCCCTGCATCAATCTGGAATAAATAAAAAAGCATCAGTGCACACTTTACGACACAGTTTTGCTACGCATCTTTTAGAATCAGGAACAGATATCAGAGTTATTCAGCAATTATTGGGGCATAGTTCTATCAAGACTACACAAGTTTATACGCAGATAAGCAATGCAAGTATTTCAAGAATAAAAAGTCCGTTGGATACTTTGTAGTAGTAAGGGCTGCGGGCTGGACCCTTTTGAAAAACAAAGTTAGAATATGCAAAACATAGAAGATAATAATCTAAACTCCTATTGTTCAACAAATTCCCTACTTGCTTAACTTCCATTTTGAAGTTTGACGAAGTTTTTACTACAACAACATTCTATAAATACTGGATTTGATGGGGTAGCATCGTTTTCTATGGGTGCTATTTGTAAATTCAAAAAATACCAACCATCTAAAATAATATTAGACAACTTTTTGTGGCTTGGTGTAGTGGGGGATTGGAAAACAAAACTGTCAACCGGCACTGAACTTGAACAGAAGCACAAAACTCCAAGTTTGCATGTCACCCCACCTGACGCAAAACCCATGTTATGGGCTACCGTTCTTGTCATTCGTTATCATTCAGTTTAAGTTTCATCATTATGTCAGTTTGTTCGTCATTGCCTAACTTGAAAATGTGTTTGTCAAACTCTACAAAACCGTTTTTCTTGTAAAAGTTTATTGCTCTCAGATTTTTTTCCCATACACCAAGCCACACAAAGTCAGCTTTTTTTTGTCGTGCTATATTTATTGCTTTGTCAAGAAGCAGTTGTCCAACGCCTTTTCCATGATATTCTTTCAGCACATAAATTCTTTCGATTTCAACGGCTTTGTTGTCTTGCAATTCTGTCTGTGATTGTCCGAAATTCAGTTTTAAATAACCGATTACTTTGTTGTCAAGAGTTGCGAAATAAAATTCAGCGTTCTTGTCACTAAGTTCAGTTGTCAGTTTAGCAACTGAAAAACTTTCTTCAAGGTATTTGCTCATATTTTCTTCGGTGTTGCCCGAAGCAAATGTTTCGTAAAATGTCTGTCTGCCGATTTTTTGTAATTCGTCAAGGTCTTTAATAGTTACTTTTCTAATTTCAATTTTGCTCATTGTTCTTAACTTATATTTTGTCTGCCGAAGCGTTACTGTCAGTCGTCCGAAATTGTCTGTTTAGTCGTTAACCAAGTCCTGTCAGACCTGAATTACTGTCCCTTCGTGATTCTATAATAAAAAACAAAAGTTGAAAATCAAAAAGCCGCTTTCTAAAAAGTTCTGATGGAGGACAGTCATTCAGTGTCTAATAAAACTCTCGTCAATGGTTACACTGTCGGTTTCGCATGGTTGCCAGTAACACGCAAATATACGCAATATATTTCGTTTTTGTATCTTTATGGCGGGAAAACTTAAAAAAATTCCAACATACTGCAACATAGCGGGAAGCAGGATATATTGTAATATTTCACGAAACTTATGCGTTATGTCCTCCTTTCCATTCTTTCCTACAAATATCAAGCAGTTTTAAGTTAAATTTTAAAGAGCATAAAAAAATCATTTTGATTTGAAAATTGCGATTCACACAACAATTGCATTTTAAGTTTGGGCGGGAGTTTGGCGCATAAAACTGTCTGCCGACAACAAAAGTAAAGGAGAAAATTCCGTCGGAAGGCAGCCATTGAAGCCGTCATTTCCCATCTGAAACGGCAGTTTAGAATGAAAATCAATTATTTTTTCGGAAAAGAGAAAGCACAGATAAATGCCATTTCATCGGCAGCAGCGTGGAATTTGAGGAAATTGATGGAAAGGTTAAAGAAAAACCTATCTTTTTTTTTTTTATTTTTTCACAAGATTATTAGAGTATTTTTTGGAAAAAAATTTCCGGTATTCTTCTTTGCAACCAAAAATAAACAATTTGTTAAGCGGCTATTTAAGGATGGTCTGAATGTGGAAATTATACAACAACTGAAATTGTCTAGGTTAAAAAAGTTAAAATATGCATGTTTCAAGAAATTATCTTTATTTTTGCGTTTAATTGGAATAAATTTAAATAAGCTATGATAAAAGTTACAGATGCCGCACGGGATAAGTTTCTAGAAATAGTCAGACAAGAAGGCAAAAGCGAAAACGCCTTTTTGCGTGTGGGGGTGAAAATTGTGGGTTGTTCCGGCTTTACATACATGTTGGATATCGATGACAATATTTCTGAAAATGACAAAGTGTTTGAAGATAACGGAATTAGAATTGTTTGCGACAAAAAAAGTATTCTCTATCTGGCCGGAACGGTGCTCGATTATTCCGGTGGATTAAAAGGAAAAGGTTTTTTCTTTAACAATCCTAATGCTTCGCGTACTTGCGGTTGTGGAGAAAGCTTTGCTGTTTAAAAAAGTTTTTATATGAGTGATCAAAATGAAATACTGAAAAAAGCCACTGAAAAAGAGTATGAACACGGATGGGTGGCGCCCATAGAAAGTGAAAAATTGCCAAAAGGACTAAATGAAGATATTATCAGGCAAATTTCAGCGAAAAAAAATGAACCGGAATGGTTGCTGGATTTTCGTTTAAAGGCATATGCCGCATGGTTGAAAATGGATGAGCCAAGACATTGGCCTCATTTAAAATATCCCGTAATAGATTTCCAGGACATTCACTATTATGCAGCTCCAAAGCGGAAAAAATTAAACTCGCTCGAGGAAGCCGACCCCGAACTTTTGAAAATTTTCGAACGTTTGGGAGTGCCGTTGGAAGAACAAAAGGCCCTTGCCGGTGTGGCTGTGGATGCTGTGATAGATAGTGTTTCGGTTACAACCACGTTTAAAGAAAAACTTGCTGAATTGGGTATCATCTTTTGTTCATTCAGTGAAGCTGTTCAAAAACATCCCGATTTGGTGAGAAAGTATCTTGGGACGGTGGTGCCAATGACCGACAATTTTTATGCAGCGCTTAATTCTGCCGTGTTTAGCGACGGATCTTTTTGTTATATACCTCCGGGAGTGCGTTGTCCTATGGAATTGTCCACATATTTCAGAATAAACGAAGCAAAAACCGGTCAATTTGAGCGTACTTTGGTAATAGCCGACAAAGGAAGTTACGTAAGTTATTTGGAGGGATGCACGGCGCCTCAAAGGGACGAAAATCAGTTGCATGCCGCAGTTGTCGAACTAATTGCTTTGGATGATGCCGAGATTAAATATTCGACTGTGCAGAATTGGTTCCCGGGTGACAAAAATGGCCACGGTGGGGTGTTTAATTTTGTCACCAAACGGGGGTTGTGTGCAGGTAAAAATTCTAAAATCAGTTGGACACAAGTGGAAACAGGCAGTGCCATCACATGGAAATATCCTTCTTGTATATTAAAAGGGGATAACAGTATCGGTGAGTTTTATTCGGTTGCTCTCACCAACAATCATCAACAGGCAGATACCGGAACAAAAATGATTCACATTGGGAAAAATACCAAAAGCACCATAATTTCAAAAGGTATAAGTGCCGGTAGAAGTAACAATTCTTACAGAGGTTTGGTAAAAATAAACAGATCGGCAGTGAATAGCCGTAATTTTACACAGTGCGATTCTTTGTTGATGAGCGATACTTGTGGGGCTCATACTTTTCCTTACATTGAGGTGCAAAATAATTCATCTCAAGTTGAACACGAAGCCACTACATCCAAAATAGGCGAAGACCAAATATTTTATTGCAATCAACGGGGTATTGATACCGAAAAAGCCGTTGCTCTGATTGTCAACGGATATTGCAAGGAAGTGTTGGACAAGCTACCTATGGAATTTGCCGTGGAAGCAAAAAAATTATTGGAAATAAGTTTGGAGGGCAGTGTTGGTTAATCAACCATTATATTAAATCTGAAAAAATAATAAATATCATGGAAAAATTACTGGAAATAAAAGGATTGAAGGCAACAATCGACGAAAAAGAGATTTTAAAAGGTTTAGACCTTTCTATTGGTTATGGCGAAGTCCACGCTATCATGGGGCCAAATGGTTCGGGCAAAAGTACGCTCTCTGCAGTGATTGCCGGAAATGAAAATTATGAAGTTACTGAAGGGGAAATTTTATTTGAAGGGAAAAATTTGTTGGAATTATCGCCCGAAGAGCGTGCCAACGAAGGAGTTTTCCTTGCATTTCAATATCCTGTGGAAATCCCCGGCGTTAGCAACATGCAATTTATCAAAACCGCTTTAAACGAAAAAAGAAAATATCATGGACTTGAGCCATTGGAGGCAAAAGAGATGTTAAACCTAATCAAAGAAAAAGCAGCTTTGGTCAAGATGGACCCGTCGCTGCTTCAACGTTCGTTGAATGAAGGTTTTTCGGGAGGAGAAAAAAAACGTAACGAAATTTTTCAAATGTCCATTCTGGAACCAAAGTTGGCAATTCTGGACGAGACCGATTCGGGGCTTGATATAGATGCATTGAAAATTGTTGCCGAAGGTGTGAATAAGCTCCGTGACGGCAAACGGTCATTCATGGTTATTACGCATTATTACCGTCTTTTGCAATACATAAAGCCCGATTTTGTTCATGTGTTGTATAATGGCCGGATTGTAAGATCGGGTGGTCCTGAATTAGCCCTGGAATTGGAAGAAAAAGGATATGATTTTATTAAAGAAGAATCTGCAAAAATGTTGAACGAATGAAATCAACCGAAGTTCTCTCAGATAATTGGAAAGGCACTTTTATAGAAGATTTGGTCACAAGACCTTTGAATGATATACGTATCGCTTATTTAGACAAAGCAACACAGATAGGGTTGCCTGATTCGAAGACCGAATATTGGAAATATACGCGCATCCGGAAATATGTTCAAAAAAAATACAACCATCCGGTACCTTCTTCTTTGCCCAATATACCTTCCCTTTTTAAAACAGAACATCACATTACCGTCAAAAACGGGTTTTTTATTGAAAATTCGTGCCGAATTGGGGAAATAAAAATAGAAGTATTGAATGATCAACAAACCGGTGAAAACTTTAATCGGTTGTTTGAAAACAATTCAGATGTTTTTCCACATCTAAACCGCGCATTTTGCAATGATATCGTCAAGATAAGCGTTTTACCCAAAGCAGAAATTGAAGCGACTGTGCATGTCCGTTTGATTCACGACGATGCATCAATTGCTTTTCCACGTATTATGATAGAAGCAGGAAAACTCTCAAAATCATCATTTGTATTTACTATTGAGACAGCAGATGACAGCGAATGGCTAACAATACCCGTCATTGAAATTTTTGCACAAGAATCATCCCATTTGGAATATCTATTGATTGAAGATTTTCATGGAAACGATCAGGCAGCCATTGTTAATCTTGCAAGCCAACATGCAGCCAATAGCACCATAAGCGGGTTGGTATTTAACATCAATGGGAAATTGATACGTAACAACATCAATCATCATTTGACCGGAGGTGGAGCCGAGGCAAAGCTTTATGGTTTATATACGACACACGGTCGGATGCATGCCGACAATCATACATTTATTGAACATGCGGTGGCAAACGCACATTCCGACGAGAAGTTCAAAGGAGTGCTGACAGGGCGCAGCAGGGCTGTGTTTAACGGCAAAGTGCTGGTGAGGCAAGATGCTCAAAAAACACAGGCCTATCAAGCCAATGATAACATAATGCTTAGCGATGAAGCAGAAGTGGATGCCAAACCCGAATTGGAAATTTATGCCGACGATGTCAAGTGTAGTCATGGATGCACAGTCGGAAAACTTGATGATTCTGCCATGTTCTATATGCAAACGAGAGGTATTTCCGTCAATATGGCGCGCAAGCTTTTGATTCAGGCATTTGCCGGAGAAATTATAGAAAAAGTTTCTCATGAAAATATCAAATCAAAGATTTACGAAAGATTGGAACAAATTTTAGAAATATAAATTATTGCTATTTCATACCCATGAATCTTAATGCAGAAGATAAACAAACACAAGCAAGTCCGGTAGATTGGAAAAAGATTCGCGAGGATTTCCCAATTTTAAGTACCAAGGTTAGAGATAAACAATTGGTATATTTTGATAATGGCGCTACGACTCAAAAGCCCATACAGGTGATAGAAGCCGAACGCGAATTTTATTTGAAATTTAACAGCAATGTGCACAGGGGAGTTCATTATTTGAGCAATAAAGCCACAGATCTATACGAGGAAGCACGGGAAAATGTAAAGCAGTTTATAGGAGCCCAAAAACATGAAGAAATTATATTTACTTCCGGTACAACCGATGCCATAAATTTGGTGGCCATGGCTTTATCCCGTGGTGTAGTGGGCAGAGGGGACGAAATTTTGATTACAGCCATGGAACATCATAGCAATATTGTGCCCTGGCAATTGTTGTGTGAAACCACCGGTGCAATTTTAAAGTACATACCCATCACTCGATCGGGCGATCTTGATGAAAACTGGAAAAGTTACATCACACCTAAAACACGCCTTGTGGCAATGACACATGTTTCTAACACACTTGGCACAATAAATCCCGTAAAAACAATTGTCGATTATTGCAATCAAAAAGGCATCATGACATTGATCGATGGAGCCCAAGCTGTTTTGCATGAAGAAATTGATATTCAAGATTTAAATTGTACCTTCTATGTTTTCTCAGGGCACAAAATGCTTGGACCAACCGGCATAGGGGTGTTATATGGAAAATATGAAGTATTGTGTGAACTACCACCATACAAAGGTGGGGGAGATATGATTGAAGAGGTTACATTGGAAAAGTCGACATTTCAAAAACCACCTTTCAGATTTGAAGCCGGGACACCGCCTTTTGCCCAAGCTGTTGGGTTGTCGGAAGCTATCAAGTATATTGATAAAATTGGCAAAAAAAACATTAAATTACGTGAAGAGCAATTAAAATCAAGTATGCAAAAAGTGCTGGATGAATTTCAGGAAATCACTATCTACGGAACCGGCAACCACAAAATAGCAACATTTTCTTTCTTAATCAATAACGTTCACCCTTATGATATCGGCACATTGCTTGACAATCAAGGGGTTGCCGTCAGAACCGGTCATCATTGCACTCAACCGATCATGCAGTTTTTTAATATACCGGGCACTGTGAGAGCTTCATTGGCATTCTACAACAACGAAGAAGAAATTGAAATTTTTCGGCAGGCATTGACAAAAACCAAACAAATGTTGTTGGCATGAACAATATCGACCAAATACAAAAAGAAATTATTGAAGAGTTTCAATTTTTACAGGACTGGGAGAGTAAATACGAATATATCATAGAATTAGGCAAATCTTTGCCACCCATGGATGAGCAGCATAAGATAGACGAAAACTTGATAAAAGGTTGTCAAAGCCGCGTGTGGCTCTGGGGGGAACTACTGCCGGATGGTAAAGTATCCTATATTGCAGATAGCGATGCCATCATAACCAAAGGCATCATTGCTTTGTTGTTGAGAGTTTTTAATCATCAAACCCCTGATGATATTATCAATGCAGATATTTATTTTGTCGATAAAATCGGATTGAAAGAACATTTGTCGCCAACACGTGCTAACGGACTTGTCGCTATGATTAAGCACATAAAATTTTTTGCTTTAGGGTTGAAGCTTAAAAACAGTGAAAAATCATGAATACAAACGGCGAAAATAATAACAAGCTTACACCTGAAGAAAAAGAAGAGATAAAAAAACAGGTTATTCAGGTTTTGAAAACTGTCTATGATCCGGAGATACCTGTGGATATCTATGAGCTTGGCCTTGTATATGATATCATTGTTTCTGATAATGCAGATGTTGAGATTGTAATGACATTAACTTCACCCCATTGCCCTGTGGCCGAAAGTTTGCCCGACGAAGTCAAACAAAAAGTGGAAGGCCTTTGGTCTGCAAGAGATGTGAAGGTCACAATCACCTGGGACCCGCCATGGAACAAGGATATGATGAGTGATGAAGCGAAATTGGAACTTGGGTTCATTTAAATTATGCAAACATGGAGCAGTTAATTAACAAAGTGGAAGAAGCAGGATTGATCACCCTGGACCCTGAAGCATGGTATTTTTCAGAAAACATCGATGTGTTTGATCTGGCAGATGGCAAAGATTCGAGCGGGCTGATCAGGGAGAAACATTTAAAAGAGTTTTTTAACCAATTCGATTTTTCCAAATATCAAAATAAAATAGTATCGGTTGTTTGTAGTGATAAAGATATTTTGGTTCCTCATTGGGCATACATGTGGGCAGTGAGATCGATACGGCCATTTGCAAAAGAGGTTTATGCATTGGATGAGTTCGCCATCAGGATGTTTAAGACATTGCAAAAAATCGAACAAATTAATGAGGAGGAATACAAAGACAAACGCATTTTGATAAAAGGTTGTTCAAAGATGGACTTGCCTTCATATGTATATGCCGCATTAACACAAAAGTTGATGCCGGTCGCCCGGAGTATAATGTATGGAGAGGCATGTTCGGCCGTGCCTGTATATAAAAAAAGATGATTTCATCAAAGGGGCATTTACAGTTTAGTTTTTACCACGGCTAATATTTTTCCAAATTTTCATAATTCAATTAGCCTTTGATTGATTAACGAATAAAAATGTTCGTGTCATTTTCATTTTATTTCAATTAGGTATATCTTCCAAATGATTTATTAAATTGTCGTATAATTGAAATTTTCATTTGATTTACAGTATCGATATAAATGTTCATTTTTGCAAAAAAATATTTTTTATAATGGGTTATGGGCCAAGGTTATGACATTGTAAAATACATTTTATTGGCCGGGTTGATGTATATGCCTATTTTCGGTCATTTGGATACTTTGCCCATACGTATCTGGGATGAAGCAAGATTGGCAATCAATGCTTATGAGATGTCCGAAAATGGAAATCTAATTGTCACTCATTTTGAAGGTAAACCGGATATGTGGAATACCAAACCTCCGCTGATGATATGGTTGCAGACATTTTTTATCAAAATGTTGGGCGCTAACGAACTTGCAGTCAGACTACCATCAGCTATTGCCGCATTCCTAACTTGCCTGGCTTTATTGGTATTTTCAATGAAATATCTTCAAAATTTTTGGTTTGGTTTTATTGTTGTGTTGATATTGATTACATCACACGGCTACATAAATCTTCACGCCACAAGAACGGGAGATTATGATGCTTTGCTGACATTATTTACCACATTGGAAGGCCTTTTCTTTTTTAGTTATATTGAAACACGAAAAGTTAAATTTTTATATCTTTTTTTCATTTCAATGGCATTGGCTGTTTTGACCAAAAGCGTCACCGGTTTGATGTTTCTCCCGGCATTTCTCATTTATGCAATCATACGGAAACAGTTTTTACCGGTTTTGAAAAACAAGCATTTTTACATCGCTCTGCTTACTTTTGTCATACCTGTGTTTGGATATTATGCTTTGCGTGAATATTACAATCCCGGATATATTGTTGCCGTAATGGAGAACGAACTGGGGGGGCGATATTTTAAAGTCATAGAAAATCATCATCAAGGATTTTGGTATTACTATAATAATTTCATCGATTTTCAATTTACTGCCTGGTATTTGTTTGTCCCGGCCGGATTAGTTGTAGGAATGTTGGTGAAAAATCAAAAGATCAATCGGCTTACTGCGTTTTCATTTTGGATGATAATCACATTCTTTCTTGTTATTTCAACAGCAAAAACAAAATTGGAGTGGTACGATGTGCCCTTGTATCCTTATCTGTCAATTTTGGTGGCTTTGTTTATTCATTATATTTTCGATACTGTCAATAATTATCCATGGTTCAAAAAGACACTCAATTACAATGTCATGCCTTATATTTTTTTATTTTTGATAACCATTCAACCATACCGCAAAATTATAGACAAAACCTATTTGCCTAAGGAGTATCCCTGGGATAAAGAGTTTTATGAAATAAGTTATTTTTTGAAAGATGCCGTGAAAGGCAAGTATCATTTGCATCAACATTATTTGGTTTACGATGGCTATTATGCGCACTTGCTTTTTTATTTAAATGTGTTGAATGACAAAGGGATCGAAATATCGTTGAAAGACAAGGAGAATTTGCAACCGGGTGATTTGGTGATAGTGTCACAAAATCATATCAAACAATATATTGAGGAACATTATAAATTTGACATCAAAGATACCATTGGCACGGTTTCAATCTATAAAATATATGAACGAAAAGAATAATAAATTGGAAATTTCGGTGGTTGTTCCAATCCACAATGAAGAACGCAATATTCCCGAGCTGTATGAACGTCTACAAAAAACCTTGATACAAATCAGCCAACAATACGAAATTATTTTTGTCAATGACGGGAGTAAAGATAATTCCTTGAATGAAATTTTAAAGATTGCTGAGATTGATTCTAAAGTGTTTTATATTAATTTCAGCAGGAATTTTGGTCATCAAATTGCCGTAATGGCAGGCTTGGATGCGTCCTCAGGGCAAGCTGTGGTAATTATTGACGGAGATTTGCAGGATCCGCCGGAATTGATTGTGGACCTTTACAAAAAGTATAAACAAGGATTCGAAGTGGTATATGCCAGAAGAAAAGAAAGAAAAGGGGAAAGCTTGTTTAAAAAACTATCGGCTAAAATTTTTTATCGTTTGTTAAAACGGATTACGTCCATTGACATACCTTTGGATACCGGTGATTTCCGGTTGATTGACCGGAAAGTAGTAAACTATTTGAAAAAAATGCCCGAGCAAAATAAGTTTTTAAGAGGGCAAATTGCCTGGTTGGGCTTTAGGCAGACAGAGGTTTTGTTTGTCAGGGATAAACGTAAATTTGGCAAATCAGGATATTCTCTTGGCAAAATGATTCAGTTTGCCATGGATGGCATAACCGGTTTTTCTGATAAACCTTTGCAGTTAGTTACCAAAATGGGTTTATTTATTTCTTTATTTTCGTTTTTGATTATTTTATATGCAATTTATTCACATTTTATATTGCACCGTACCATTACCGGATGGACGTCTTTAATTATCAGTTCTGCATTTATAGGTGGTGTGCAATTGCTTTCCATTGGCATTATCGGTGAATACATAAGTCGCATCAATAAAAATGTTTTAAATAGACCTCTTTACATTATCGATAAAACCAATTGCCCAAATTTAACGCCCGACGATATGGAAAGAGATGAAATGACATAGAACCTATTGTTTTCTGTAATCAGTTGTTGCAGAAATTGCAATTTGGGGCTTTAGGTTGATGCCTAAATACATAGCTTGGATCCAACAGAGAAGAAAATATTTCTGAGACTTTTGTTTCAAAATAATTCATAGTTTCGTCATTGACCTCGATAATGGTTTGTTGCACATTTTTTTGAAGCGAATAAATATTTAGTATGATGCTTTCATTTTCTTTTAATTTATTTTGTGTAGCAAAGGCCTTTGCGTAAAACAATAGTTGAAAGGCATGTTCAGAGTTTTCAATTTTGTCAAAATCAACTTTATTTTTTATGGTTGTCGAGGTTTTGTAATCAATAATATGGTATGTGTTTCCGGTTTTTTCAATACGGTCGGCTATGCAGAATGTTTTGATGGAATATGTTCCAAAGTTGAGGTTTGTTATTATGCGATATTCCGAACCAATATAAACGATGTTTTCCGGGCTGCGATTGATTCTTTCCTCATCTATTTCGACAATTTTTTTAATTTGAATAGAAAGAGCATGTTTCATGACGGCAAAATAGCCAATCCGGGTATTGAATCCATTTTTTTGAAAAATTTCATCAATGGTTTTATCGATATATTCTGCAGTAATGAATTGGGATAAATTTTTAGGGAGTATTTTTTTTGTATGGAATGGTGTGTAGAGTTTTTCCATAATTTGATGGACAATCGTTCCCCATATGTTTGGGGCAAATACGGTTTCATCTTTTGAATCTTTCATGTCTAATACATACTTGTAATAAAAGTCGAGAGGGCATTTGAGAAAGGAGATGAGAGCCGAAGGAGATACTTTTGTCTGCATCCATGACTTAATTTGTTGAATCGCTTGAGGTGAATTTTTGATTTCTTTTTGTTGTGAAAAGAACGTGGGGGCGGGGAGATGATAGTTGACTTTTTGAAATTGTATGTGCGGGTTTTGACGGCACAATTCATATTCTAATTGCATTAAGTATCTGCTGGGGCCTGATGAGTTTATGTTTTCGGTGGTGTCGTTGTAATATAAATAAATGCTTTGGGCATGTTGTATAATACGGTAAAAATGATAGGCCATAACGGCTTGTGATTCGAAAAGCGATGGCAATGAAAATCGTTTTCTTATTTCGGAAATGAGCGTGGTAGACAAATGTTGCTTTCCGGGCAAAAACTCGTCATTGCATCCTACGATGTGCACATTGTCAAAAGCAAGATTGCGGCTTTCCAATATGCCCATGATTTGCATGCCTGTCAGGGGCTCTCCGGTGAGCGGGAGAAATTCGGCAACCACATAGTGATTAAAGTATCTTTCGAGGTGCTTTATGGAAAAGAGGCCGGGCCACTGTCGCGAAATTTGATAAATCTTTTGCAAAATTTCGTGCAATAAATTCCATTCATTTATCTTGAAAGTATTTTCGCCGGCAAGATCGTCCTGTTTATTGTATAACTCATGCATCACCGATTCCCACCGATGCAAGATAGAAAATAGATCATTCCAAGGCAGATTTTCATTTGTCAATAAATTGGCAAAACTTTGATCAGAAAAAAAATTCAAAAATTCCGTCTTTGGAATCAGCAGGTTTTGATTTTGTTTGAAATTTTCGGTTATCCTCTCTGCAAGACCGGGGTTTAGCCATTGAATAAAAGGGTTGTGAATATAATTCTTTACAACAGGCAAATAAATCAAATGACCATTTTGATGGATAAGCTTGATAAATTCCAGACACTGCTGATATAAAAAGAAAATATCTCCTTGGTTAAGGGGTAGACCATGGGTGATGTTAAAGTCAGGATCATTTTGCCGGACAAAATTCAGAAAAGGAAGTATCATGCTTTCGTCGGCAAATATGATGAGGGTATTTTCGTGGGTATGTGTTGCAATATTGTGTTTTAATGCCGATAATTGTTCATATACTCCTGAAAGCGGATAGATATAAAAGTTTTTACTTTTTTCAAAATTTTTTTGAAGTTGGAGCGAGGGTTTGTTTTTAAATAATTGATCGTTTTTTCTAAGAAAATAACCTGCTTCGTGATAGGTGTCTTCAAAATAATAGGCATCTACATCCCAAAATATCTGGGTGTCGAAATTTTCTTCAAGATGTTTAAAAATAATTTGTTCGGAGATGGATAAGGCATTAAATCCGGCGATGATGATTTTGGAAAATCGGGGAGCAATTTCCGTTAGATGTTGTGCAACGTATTTGTAGGCAAAACCTTCATATGTTTTGTTGTGTGATACAAGCAAATCCAACCATTTGGAATAGATGGAAGGGATTGTTTGAAGTAATTGAAGGTAATGCCATTCATATTCTGATTGTTGATGTGTGGAAAATTTCAGGTCTATTTCTCTGTATTTGGCATATTCGGAAAATACCTTTTCAACATCATGGCATTGTTTGTCTATTTCATTAAAGTCATTGATAATTTTTGGAGCCCGGGACAAAAATCTATCGAAATTTTTCAGATCTTCCGGAACATCGCTTTCTATAAAGGCCTGATATAAAAATAATTCCGCTTCGGCTTTATCGGTTTTTTCCATTCCGGTAAGGTCGATAATCCAATCGTTAAGTTCTACGATTTTAGGAAGAATAATTGTTTGGCCGGGGAATCTCTCTTTCAAAATCTTTTTAAAAAAAACTATAGACCTGCGATTAGGAAAAATAACAAGAATATCCGACCAATCGGGCAATTTTTCTATAGGTAAACTTTCGGCTACCTTTTGTAGAAATTGCATCCGGAAAAATTATTCGGTTACCAGTAACTTAAAACCAACGCCGTGAACGTTGATTAACTCCACGCGGGGATCTTTTGACAGGTATTTTCTAATTTTTGAAATAAAAACATCCATGCTTCGTCCGGTAAAATAATCATTTTTGCCCCAAACAGATTCAAGTAATAAATCCCTTTCTGCCACATTGTTGATATTGATTACCAGCAATCTGAGCAAATCGGCTTCTTTTTTTGTAAGGTGTTGTTCTGTGCCGTCTTTATACGTAAGTAGTTGATTTTTAAAATCAAAAGTATAATCTCCAATTTTAAAAATATCTTTTTTGGTCAGTCCGTTTTTGTCGAGAGTGCGTTTCAATATGGCTTCGATGCGCAGCAAAAGCTCGTCGAAATCAAAAGGTTTGGTAATGTAGTCATCGGCACCGGCATTGAAGCCCTCCAGTTTATCCTGTGTTTGCGATTTGGCTGTAAGAAAAATGATAGGCACATCGGGCGAGATTTTACGAATATCCTTGGCCAGCGAATAACCATCTTTTTTGGGAAGCATCACATCGAGAATACACAAATCCGGTCTGCTTTCGTTGAAGCGATTCAGGCCGTCAATACCGTCAATAGCCAATTTTACATCGTAACCATGTTTTTTAAGATTATCGGATATAACAAATCCAAGATTGGTGTCATCTTCAACCAATAAAATGGTGGCTTTGGTGTTTTCTTTTTTCATTGCTTCAAAGTTTTATTTGGTTATCTTAATCAAAGGTAAAGTTAATATAAACTTTGAACCTTTATGCAATTTACTTTCTAATTTTATTTCGCCTCCCATGGCTTTCAATATCGTTTTCACATAATATAATCCTAATCCAAAGCCCTTGATATTGTGGACATTGCCTTGAGGTATCCTGAAAAATTTATCGAAGATTAGAGATTGATATTCTTCCGGGATTCCGGGGCCGTTATCAATTACTTCAACGATGATATTTTTATTGTGATTTTTTGTTCGAATTTCTATTTCCGGTGTTTTATCTGCATATTTTATGGCATTGTCGATCAAATTGGTAAATACATTTTGCAGATGAATGGGATCGCCGATAATTTTATCTTCGGTAGCGTTTAACAACAAATGAATTGTTCCGCCTTTTTGCGCGATGATTGGATGAAAACTTTCATAGACCGTTTGAATTAGTTGATGTATGGAAACTTCTTCCATTTTGATTTCCGGGGCTTTGTCAATCAGGCTGGTTTTCAGCACATTGTCAATCAGATTTTTCAATCTTTTACTTTCGTTGTATATAATTTCGGCATAAGTTTTCAGGTTTTTGTTTTGTTCGTCGATTTCTTTTCTCAATACATCGGAAGATAAAATTATGGTAGAAATGGGTGTTTTAAGCTCATGCGTCATATTGCTGATAAAGTCGTTTTTAATGTCTGACAATTGTTTTTCTTTGAAAAAAATAAAAAGTGCATAACTGTATAAACTCAATAAGATAAGCAGGATCATGGTCGAAACCATCCAGATGCCCATTTCGCTAAGTAAAAATTCTCTTTTTTTGGGAAAATATATGGCGAAGTAATGCCAATTGGAAATCCAATGAATGGTATCGGTATATTCTTTTATGTCTGTTTGTTGGTCGTTCGAAAGCCGGATAAAATTTCCGAAAATCAAAGAATCCGTAAAACAATCGTAGATCATGTATTCGAAATCCAAAGTGAGATTGCGTTTTAAAAACTCTCTTTTTAAAGCATTTTCAAGCCAAAAAGGATGAACAGTATCATTTACCAGGGCAATGAAATAATTGTTGCGGACTTTTTTTACGGGTTCTTCTATGACCGATTGATCTTTATTGATTCGTTTAATTTCGTTTATCACACTGTTGAGAGCATCTATGACCTGTTGGTTGAATCTTTCTTCGCTGAGTTTGTATTCTTTGTTGATCCAAAATATTTGTACTCCTATGATGCTGATGATAATCAAAGAAGAAAGAAGGGCTATCCATCGAAGTGTACGATTCTTCATAGAGTTTTTTTATTGAGAAATTGAGATGTATATGAATGCTTGCAGTTAAAAAAATCATCCATTTTGCCTTGAAAAATAATTTCGCCACCTTTTTCTCCGCCTTCAGGTCCAAGATCTATGATATAATCGGCCGATTTTATCATATCGGGATGGTGCTCGATCATCCAGATGCTATGACCTTCATCAATTAATTTTCCCATGGCATGGATTAAAATATTCACGTCATGGAAATGCAAACCGGTGGTGGGTTCATCAAAAATAAAAAGAGTTTTTTTTGACGGTCCGGATTTGACCAAATAAGATGCCAACTTGATTCTTTGTGCTTCACCACCACTGATTGTGGAAGAAGATTGTCCTAATGGCATATACCCGAGGCCGACATCCATCAATGCCTTGAGTTTGTCCAATAATTTTTTGTGTTTGTCCGGTTCCTGGTTGAAAAAATCGAAAACTTCTTCGATCGATTTTGTGAGCAGATCATCAACATTCAGTCCCTTATAGGTAACCTCCAATACTTGTTCCTGAAACCTTTTGCCTCCACACGCTTCACAGACCAACCGTACGTCACCCATAAATTGCATATCTACGGTTATTTCTCCTTCTCCTTTACATTCTTCACAGCGCCCACCCGCAACATTAAATGAAAAGGATGATGGTTTCAAACCGTATCGTTTTGCCAAAGGTTGCTTGGCCATCAATTCACGTATATCGTCCCATACCTTCAAATAAGTAGCGGGGTTGGACCGGCTGGATTTCCCTAGTGGGTTTTGATCAATGAGTTCGATATTTTGAATTTCGTTGAAATGTCCATAAATTTTTCCGTATGGCAAAGGTTTTTCTGGTGAGTGCCCCATGATTTCACGCATCAGTGCAGGATAAAGAGTTTGGGTAACCAGTGAGGATTTTCCCGAACCCGATACGCCCGTGAAACAAACAATACATTGAAGCGGTATTTCTAATGATAAATTTTTGAGATTATGTCCGTGGCAATCTTCTATAACTATTTTTTTGTGGAATGATTGTTTTTTGTTGCGGGCAGTCATCGGTATATCACCACGGATATATTTTGCAGTTAATCCGTTCGATTCTTTTAAAAAGAGGTCTTTTTCGCCCTGAAATACAACTTCTCCGCCGTTAATTCCTGCACCCGGTCCTATGTCGATAATATAGTCGGCCGCTTGTATGATATCTTCGTCGTGTTCAATCACCACAACGGTGTTTCCTAATTCTTTCAATTCTTTTAAAACCTTTATCAGGCGGTGGGTATCTCTTGCATGAAGACCTATGCTGGGTTCGTCAAGTATGTATATCGAACCGGTTAAGGTGCTGCCGAGTATGGTTGCAAGATACATTCTTTGGCTTTCGCCTCCGGATAAACTGTTTGACGCCCGGTTGAGTGTAAGATACCCCAGGCCGGTGTTTTGCATATAGGTTAATCGGCTATGTATTTCCAATAATATTCTTTGTGCGATTTTATTTTGTTGTTCTGTGAGTTTTATATTGTCAAAAAAAGATTTCAGTTCGTCAATGGGCATTAAGACCAAATCGATAATGGACTTGCCGTTGATTTTAACCCAGGCCGCATCCGGACGTATTCTTGTACCCTTGCAATCGGGGCAAACCGTTTTTCCCCTGTAGCGGGCAAGCATCACTCGGTATTGAATTTTATATGAATTTTCTTCCAGCATTTTAAAGAAACCGTTGATGCCGGGGAATGGCCCTGCCCCTTCCCATAAAAATTTTTTCTGTTCGGGTGTAAGTTTTTTATAGGGAGTATGAACCGGAAAGTTGTATTGATGGGCCAAATGAATGAGCATATCTTTAAACTCGCTCATTTTTTCACCTTTCCAACACACAATGGCATCTTCATATACAGACAAATTTTTGTCGGGTACAACCAGGTCCTCATCAATTCCAAGCACAGATCCGAATCCTTCGCAAGTTTTACAAGCTCCATGAGGATTGTTGAAAGCAAAAAAATGCACATCGGGCTCTTCAAATTCAATGCCATCGGCTGTTAAACGATTATGGAATGTTTCAAAATGTGTTTGTTCACCGGTGAAATATTGTAATGCACATGATCCCCGACCTTCAAAAAATGCTGTTTCCACAGATTCATAAATCCGGCTTTTGAGGTCATCGTCTTCGTTATTGACCGCAAAGCGGTCAATAATCAAATACAAGCTTTCTATTTTTTCAACGGGATATGTAGAAAATAATTCAATTTTCTCTACTTGTCCGTTAATCAAAATTCGATTATAACCTGCTTCCATTAATAATTTTAATTGCCGGCTCAGGTCTTTTTCATTTTCAAAGACAATTGGTGCCAACAGCATACATTTTGTCCCTTGTGGTAAATTGTGGATAAACTGCCATACATGGTCGGTAGTTTGTTTTATTACCTTTTTGCCACTAACAGGGGAGTATATTTCTCCAATTCTTGCAAACAGCAATTTCAGATAGTCGTATATTTCAGTTACAGTGCCAACGGTGGAGCGGGGATTGCCGCTTATTTTCTTTTGTTGTATGGCAATAGTCGGTGAAAGATTGATGATTTTGTCAACCTTGGGTTTTTCTATTTTTCCTAAAAATTGCCGAATATAACTGCTTAAACTTTCAATGTATTTTCTTTGCCCTTCTGCATAGAGAGTATCAAATGCGAGAGAAGTTTTCCCGGAACCCGATACACCTGTGATAACAGTCAATTTGTTTTCAGGTATCGACACAGAAATATTTTTCAGATTGTGTTGACGTGCGCCAATAATCTGGATTAATCCGGTTGTATTTTTCGCGGTTATTTTTTCTGCAGTTTGCATGATTTTATTTGAGCCGTAAAATTAACATTTAACTGTTAAATGATAACGTGGTCAACGAAGCAGGACTAATAAAAAATGCAAATTTTCATTATACACTACTTCGACAGGAATGATTCCCGGATTTTTATAAATAAAAAAGCCGTTCCTCAACAGAACGGCTTGAATAGACAAGAACTTTTTGTTATTAATCCAATATTTTTACCATGGTAATTTTGAAGGTAAGATCTTTACCGGCCAAAGGATGATTCATATCCAAAGTGGCAGATTGTTCGTCTATGCGGGTAACGGTAAAAATCATCTCTTCACCATCCGAACCGGTTGTGCTTAACATTGAACCGATTTCAATATCGCCTTGCGGCAATTGAGCTCTTGGCACTTCAATAATCAACTCTTCGATGACAGGGCCGTAGGCTTTATCGCTGGGAATAGTAACCGTTTTGGTTTCGCCTTCTTTCATACCGATAACGGCTTCTTCAAAACCTTCAATCAGAGCATTTTCACCAACTACAAATTGCAGCGGTTCCATTCCTTCTGAAGTGTCGAATACTTCGCCATCGCTGAGCATTCCGACATAATGAACTTGAACTGTGTTTCCGTTTTGAACTGTTTTCATAGAAAAAAAATTTATGTTATTAAATATTTTTCAAAATTAAGTAAATAGGTGACATTTTACAAATTATTTTTTGTTAATTAAAACTTTCCGAACCGAACCATATTTTTCCAATAATTTTTGTGCTTCTTTCTCATCAACATTCAATTCTCGCATGATGATGCCAATGCCTCTATTTTTGAGTTTGGTATTGGATATCTTCATGTCGATCATTTTATTGCCTTTGACATGTCCTAATTTTATCATTAATGTAGTGGAAATCATGTTTAAAACCAGTTTTTGTGCTGTGCCGGCTTTCATTCTGGTAGAACCGGTTACAAATTCAGGACCAACTATCACTTCTACCGGATAGTCAGCCAATCGTGCAAGAGGTGTTTCTAGGTTGCAAGTGATGCATCCTGTAGTGATGTTGTTTTTGCGGCATTGTTCCAATGTGCCTGTTACATAAGGTGTTGTACCGGACGCACTTAAACCTATCACAAAATCTTTTGTGTTTATATTGTATGCTTGCAAATCGATCCATCCTTGCATGGTGTCATCTTCGGCATTTTCAACAGCTCTTCTTAATGCTTGGTCTCCACCTGCAATGATACCAATTACGGTATTGTAATCAACACCATAGGTTGGTGGACATTCGGCAGCATCCAGCACTCCCAAACGTCCGCTCGTGCCTGCGCCAATGTAAAACAACCTTCCCCCTTGAAACATTTTTTGATATGCCGCCTGAATCAATTTTTCAATGGCCGGAATGGCTTCTGCCACGCAAATGGCAACTTTTTGATCCTCCTTGTTGATGTTTTCCAGTATCTCAATTACGGGCATGTTCTCAAGATTGTCATAGAGCGAATCTTGTTCGGTGATTTTTTTTACCATAAAAAATCCGGTTTAAAATTTTGAGGTAAAAATAGTGTAAATGGCTATATATCATGTTTGTTTCTACCAATATTTATTTTCGCTATTTCATTATCCCTTTGTAAATGATGGCAAAATCAAACGATCAATAGCTTAGGTAAGTGTCAAATAAGGTTTGCAAATATGCCTTGCCCTTCAACGTCATTTCATTTAAATGTGCAGAATCTTTGGCATGGTTATATGTGATTTTTTGTAATACATGGTCATAAACAACATACCCACTGTCTTCTACCCAACCAAATCCTGAAGGGAATGTATAAAATGCAAATCCCGGGTTGATAGTGTCTAAAACATCTCTGCTCCATTTAAAGGAAGTGTCTTTCAATCCCAGTTGGTTTAATATGGTGAAAGCAACATCGGTTTGTGAAACGGTTTTAAAAATCATCTTGCCTTGCCAGTCACTTTTAATTGTCGGTCCGTATATTAAAAAGGGTATTTTTCTGTATTCCGGCACAACAAAAGGGTGGTTTTTGGGAGAGTTATGCCCATGGTCCGATACGATCACAAACAATGTTTGATCATACCATTTTTGTTGCTTTGCAGCTTTAAAAAATTCTCCCAAACAACTATCGGCATACCACACACCATTGACATATCCATCTTCGTTTGTGCCCCAATGATGAATGTAAGGACGCGGTATGTCGTAAGGCGCATGTGATGACAAATTGAAAAAAGCCGATACAAAGGGTTGGGGGAGTTGGCCGGTATGATGTAAAAATTCTCTGAACATAATCTCGTCCGGAATGCCCAATTTGGAAGTAGCCCATTCTGCAGGAAAACTTTCTATGTCAAGTATTGTATCCCATGGTACGGAGTAAAGATAACTTTTTATATTGCCATAACTTAATTGGCCACCAAACATGAAAGAACCATAATAATTCTTTTTTTTCAGTGATTTTAAAAAATCCGGCAAACCATGGTATTTAGATGGTTGAGATATGATGGATGTAACAGGTTGGGCAGGAAAGCCGCTTAAAATGGCAGTTATTCCTTGATCCGAACGGTCTCCGGAAGCATAGCATTTATAGAATAATATGCCTTCTTTTGCTAGTCGGTTAAAATTGGGAGTAACACCGGGATATCCGCCCAAAGGTTCGATTAAATCTGCCGACCATCCTTCCAGGATGATTAACACTATGTTGGGTTGATGAGTTTTTAATATATCCGGAGATTGTCCTTTGTTCTTATATAATTCACTTACAATATTATGGGCTTTGCCGGGAGGGAGGTATGTATATGGATTTTTTCCTGAAATTTCCATATTTTCGAGGATGCTGCTGCCAAGATGCCAAAATGAATTTACGGCGAGGTAATTGATATGCATGTTTTTTGAAAAAAACGCATCACTTACCTGTAATGGTATTTGGTGCCACCCTCCACGCCCGGTTATAGGGATTAAGATCAACCACAGCACCCATTCTGCAATGACGGTCCATTTAGTTTTTTTTGTGCCGGTCTTGTTTTGTCGCAGGAGTTTATATTGCAAGTAATAAAAAAAAACGATAAGTGCTAAGCAAAACAAAATCAAAACAATTGTATGGAGAGTCGTTAGTGATGAAATGCCTTCTCCCAATCTGTCGAGATAAGTAATTGCTTTGTAGTTGGCTTTAGTTTGCCATTCTTTATAAAGAGGAATTTCAGCAGTGATCAAAACGGCATAAAGCGAAAATACCACAAAATTCCATAAAGCAACTGCTTTAATCCATAATTCATTGGGTAGCCATTGATAAATAAAGAAAATGAGCCAAGGAATTATGCTGATATAGGCAGCTGCAGCCAAATCAAGTTTAAATCCCTTTATAAACGCCTGTAAAATTTCTCTATAACCGGTTTCTTGAAAAAAATGAAATCCTGTAAGATAAAAAACCAGCCGCCCAATGAAAAAAATAATAATCCACAACAACCATTGGGCGAGCATTTGCTTACTGTATCGTGGAAGCGTAAATTTTGAAATGAAACTGTTCATCAAATGGTTAATTCTGTTACCTTTTTATTGCAATGAAAAATTTATCAATGAACTTTTACAAGAAAGTAATTTTTTTTACCTTTTTGAATTAAAATATACTTGTTTTTCAGTAGCATACTTGTGTCAAATTTAGTTTCCGGGGTGATTTTTTGCTTATTGACGGATACGGCTCCACTTTGCAACATCCGTCTTGCTTCTCCTTTAGATGAAAATATTTTGGTGTAGACGGCAAGAAAATCCGGTGCCGGGATAACGTTTTCCAGTTCATTTAGAGGAACCTCAAAGACCGGAATGCCTTCAAAAATTTCTTCTATCAATTGATCGTTCATTTTTTGCAATGCTTCTATGGGTTCTTTTCCAAATAAAATTTCAGATGCTTGACGTGCTTCCAAAAAGTCTTCTTTAGAATGAACCAAACAGGTTATTTCTTCGGCCAGTTTTTTTTGTAAAATTCTTTTTTCCGGAGATTGAAAATGCTCATCAATCAAGTGGGAAATTTCTTCCTGTGGCAATAAAGTGAAAATTTTAATCATTTTGGCAGCATCTTCGTCGCTCAGATTGATCCAAAATTGATAAAATTTATATGGCGATGTTTTTGTCCTGTCTAACCACACATTGCCTTGTTCGGTTTTCCCAAATTTGTTGCCATCACTTTTGGTAATAAGATGAGTCACAAGTGCATAAGCGTCTTTTTGATCCAAGCGTCTGATTAATTCAAGTCCGGTTGTTATGTTGCCCCATTGGTCAGATCCTCCCATTTGCATGTAGCAATCGTAATGACGGCTCAAATAAAGGAAGTCGAATCCTTGAATGAGTTGATATGTAAATTCTGTAAAAGATAGGCCATATTCCATCCGCGTTTTCACAGATTCTTTTGAGATCATGTAATTGATGGTAATATGTTTCCCAATATCCCGGATAAAATCGATGAGACGCATGTCTTTGAACCAGTCGTAGTTATTTACCATCATCGCTTTACCTTGGTCGAAATCAATAAACTTTTCTAATTGTTTGCGGATACATTCGGCATTATGGCGTATTTCGTCTTCTGTGAGCAATGGTCTTTCTTGTTTTTTCCCTGTAGGGTCGCCAATCATCCCCGTGGCTCCTCCAATCAATACCACCGGAATGTGTCCATGCCTTTGAAAGTGCATCAACGTGATGATTTGAGACAAACTGCCTATATGCAGAGAATCGGCAGTAGGGTCAAAACCAATATAACCTTTGCGGGGTGTATCTTTTAACCACTCTTTTGTACCGGGCACCATTTCTTGCAACATGCCTCTCCAGGTCAATTCTTCTATGAAGTCCATTTTTTCGTTTTTTTGCCGTGCAAATATAACTCAAACCTATTGAACATTTAAATCATTGTTTATTTTAACCATGAAAGACAAAAAAATTATTCTTAAAAAAGGCAAATCGCAATCATTGTTTCGCTTTCACCCGTGGGTTTTTTCCGGCGCTATTCAAAAAATAGAAGGGGATATTGACGATGGCGATTGGGTAAAAGTTTTTTCTTATGACGAAAAATGGTTGGGTTCTGGTTTTTTTCAAAAGTCAGGATCTATCAGCATACGCATTTATGATTTCTTGAATGAAGAACAACAACCCGGAGAAATTTTTCAGAAAAAAATCGGCGAAGCCGTCGCATTGCGAAAATTGTTGGGACTACCTTCTGATGAAACAAATGCTTTTCGTTTGATACATGGTGAAGGTGACGGATGCCCCGGGCTTATTGTCGATGTATATGATCATGTGGTGGTTTTGCAATCACATATCAATGGGCCTGACCGCTATATCAATGAAATTACTGATGCCATTTTTTCAAACTTACCATTTGTTCACACGGTGGTTCATCAACATTTACCAGCAGATCCTTCAAGCCGTGCAAAAATTGTAAAAGGTGAGCATCCGGACAAAGTTCCGGTCAGGGAAAATGGATTGAAATTTTTTGTTGATCCGGTGGATGGGCAAAAAACAGGATTTTTTATTGACCAACGTAATAATCGCCAACTTGTTAGGGAAATGTCAAAAAATAGAAAGGTGTTGAATGCTTTTTCATACACAGGTGGCTTTACTGTGGCGGCTTTGGCAGGTGGGGCATCTTTGGTCGATTCGGTGGATATCTCAAAGGCAGCTTTGCAATTAGTCAAAGAAAATATTGCTGTCAATCATTTTGAAATGAATGGACAAATTATTGAAGCCGACGTGATGGATTGGTTAAAAGAAATTCCCGAAAGTTTTTATGATTTGATTATATTGGATCCACCGGCTTTTGCCAAAAATCATAAAGCCCGTCATCAGGCCTATGTTGCATATAAACGCATAAATGCCATCGCCCTGAAAAAATTAATGACCGGAGGTTTGCTTTTTACATTTTCATGCTCTCAAGCCATCAGCAATGCAATGTTCGAAGATATTTTGCGTGCGGCTGCCATTGAGGCAAAAACACCCGCGGTTATTCTCAAAAGATTACACCAATCATCCGACCATCCGGTGAATATTTTTCATCCTGAAGGGTCCTATTTAAAAGGATTGTTAATTTACAAGAAACCGTTTTCATGACAAAGCTATGAAGAATAATGTACGGCAAATTTTAAACATAGCATGGCCTCTGACCATCAGTGGTTTCTCCACAGCACTTTTGCAATTGGCCGATACAGTGTTTCTTGCCAGGTTTGATGAGCAAGTGATGGCAGCTGCCGGCAACGCAGCATTGTTTTATTTTTTTGTTGTTTACTCATTGGCAGGCCTCTCCAATGGCATTCAAATCATCATGTCACGAAGATTGGGAGAAAATAAACCGCAAGAAATTCCGGAATATTTTCAACATGGATTTGCTGTTTTATTGGTTTTGGCCATTTGCATAATCATTTTTGTTTTATTCTTTTTTAAAGTGATGGCATTTCATCTCAATAGTTCGGATTTTATTGCCGGCCAATCCGTTTTGTTTATTCGATACAGAATTTGGGGATTACTGCCTGTTGTCGTTTCCATGCTTTTTCACTCTTTTTATACAGCCATTCAAAAAACCAAAATCATCTCCATTGCCACAACCATTTCTGTTGGGTTAAATATTATCCTTGATTATATTTTCATTTTTGGATTTGGCCATTGGAAAGGATGGGGTTTGCAAGGCGCAGCCATTGCTTCGGTATTGTCCGAAATTGCCGGATTGATTTTACTTTGGACATTTTACAGGAAGTTTTTTTCAGAAAAATATCCATGGTATCGTAAATTTCGATATAAATGGACCTGTTTCAAGACCATTTTTAATGTTTCTTTGCCATTGATCATGCAAGGTTCGGTAGCTATGGGTGCCTGGTATTTGTTTTTTAACTTCGTCGAGCACATCGATTGGAAATCACTTGCAGTTTCGCATATTGTCCGCAGCTTGTATATGTTTTTTATGATACCTGTTTTTTCCATTTCTATAGCAGTCAATACATTAACGGCAAACCTTTCCGGTTCGGGTGACTTATCAAAAATCTCATCGATTTTACGTTCTGCATTAAACTTGAGTTGGGTTTGGAACATACTGTCAATAATCGTTCTATTGTTTGGAGGTGAGTTTATCGTGTCACAATATACTACCATACCTGAGCTTATAGAAATGACTAAGCCCGTACTTTGGGTAATAGGGGGGGCTTTTTTTATTTTTTCTGTGTCTACCAATTTTTATCAGGCAATTGCAGGATTGGGTTATACCAAGCAGGCGTTTTTCATAGAATTGATTAGTATATTGATTTACATCACAAGTGCCTGGATAATCATTTTCCGTTTAGGAGGCAATGTTACGCATGCATGGATGAGTGAATGGATATATTTTGGCATTTTTGCGGCATTGTGTTTTTATTTTTTAAAAAAAATAAGATGGCAACCGAAAAAAATTTAAAATGGGTTTATATGGGCACGCCTGCTTTTGCTGCAGGTGTGTTGGAAATACTTTTAAAACACGGTTTTAAGCCGGAGGCCGTGGTTACTCCCCCCGACAAACCTGCCGGTAGAGGATTGAAACTTAAAGCTCCGGATGTTAAAATAAAAGCACAAGAATATGGGATTCCGGTTTGGCAATATGAAAACTTGACCGATCCCGCATTGGTAGAGAAATTACAACAACTTAATCCGGACATAATTGTAGTAGTCGCTTTCAAAAAATTGCCCGGGGTTATTTGGAAAATTCCCCGTATCGGGACAATCAACCTTCATGCATCATTGTTGCCTCAATACCGGGGGGCGGCACCTATCAATTGGGTTATCATCAATGGAGAAAAGAAAACCGGAGTAACCACTTTTTTTATCAATGATAATATTGACACAGGAGATATACTCATGCAGGAAGAGGTCTTTATCAGTCCCGGAATGACTGCCGGACAATTGCATGATGTGTTGATGAATAAAGGAGGGTTATTGTTGGTAGAGACTTTAAAGGCAATTGAAAAAAATACAATAAAACCAAAACCTCAGATCACCTTCGATGAGACCTTGAAAAAAGCACCTAAAATTTATACCCGCGATTGCGTAATCGATTGGAAAAACGGACTATTGCCGGCATATCGTAAAATTTTGGGTTTGTCTCCTTATCCGGGTTCGATTTTTTATTTGAAAAATATAAACCGTCAAAAACCACTTTTAATCAAGGCCTATCATGCAGAATTTGACGAAAATAAAAAAACGACAGATTTGACTTGGAATAAGCAAGAAAAAGAATATTTTGAAATATCGTCTCCCGAGGGTACATTGAAAATTGATGAATTACAACCGGAAGGTAAAAGAAAAATGACTGCAAAAGAATTTCTTAATGGTATACAAACAGGAGAGTGGGAATTGTTCATTTGAGTTGGAAATATTTTTGAAAAAGAGTATCAAAAAACTTAATTTTTTATTTGCCGGAGTTTAAATTTTAATAAATTTTTTTGTCAAGAAAGATAATTTTTTCAAATATTCAGTATTAAATTTTACAAGAAATCCGTTGTCATTTCTATAATTCTGTTAACAAGCCCAAATACAAATAAAAAAATTCTATATTTACGCCAAATTAAATTTTTCAAATATTTATGTTAGCATAATAAATTTTTAAATATATTTGCCATGAAACCTGAAGAAACGATCGATTATCATTTAAAATCTACGTGGTTTAGAATCGTAAAAATGTATAATAGTATTGCCAGCGAATATCAGGCAACACAAGGAATTGGGATGTTGCTTATAAATATAGACGAAGAAGGAACATTTGTGACGGATTTGGGGCCAAGGTCGGGTATTGAAAAAACATCCCTTGCACGCATCATGAAAAGCATGGAAGATCAAGGGTTGATTGTGAGAATTCCGGATACACAAGACAGGAGAAAAGTTTTGGTGAAATTGACCGAAGAAGGTGCCAAAAAAAGAAAAATTGCCAGAAAAGTTGTTCGTGCGTTTAATGAGTTAATCTTAAGCAAGCTAAACAAATCAGAAAAAGATACTTTTTTCAAAGTAATGGAGAAAATCAATCAAAGTATTGAAGAATTTAAAAAACAAACAAATGAGAAGAAAAATTGAAAAAATAGCAGTATTGGGATCGGGTATCATGGGATCCCGAATTGCATGTCATTTTGCCAATGTGGGCATACAAGTTTTATTATTGGATATTGTTCCTAAAGAATTGACCGAAGAAGAGAAACAAAAAGGCCTTGATTTAAATCATCCACAGGTGAGAAACAGGATTGTGAACGAATCTTTGAAGAATGCCTTAAAATCTAATCCCTCCCCGATTTATCATCAATCTTTCGCTAACCGGATTACTACAGGAAATTTTGAAGATGATTTTGACAAAATTTCCGAATGTGATTGGGTTTTAGAAGCAGTGGTTGAGAGGTTGGATATCAAACAACAAATTTTTGAAAAAGTAGAAAAGTTTATCCGGAAGGATGCCATTATTTCCACCAACACTTCAGGTATTCCTATTCATATGTTGATCGAGGGAAGAAGTGAAAATTTTGCCAAGAATTTTGTAGGTACACATTTTTTTAACCCACCGAGGTATTTGAAATTACTGGAAATAATACCTTCTCCAAAAACTGATCCTGATATCATCGAGTTTTTAAAGCATTTCGGAAGTAAAATTTTAGGTAAAAAGGTAGTGATTTGTAAAGATACTCCGGCGTTTATTGCCAACAGGATAGGAGTCTTTGGTATACAGTCAATTTTTCACATGATTAATGACCTGGGGCTTACCATTGAAGAAGTAGATAAACTTACCGGACAGATTCTTGGTCGCCCCAAGTCGGCTACCTTTCGTACGGCAGATGTAGTTGGATTAGACACATTGGTTCATGTTGCAAACGGGCTCAAACAAAATTGCCCCAATGACGAAGCCAATCATCTTTTTGAAATACCGGCTTATGTCAAGAAAATGATTGAAAATAATCAATTAGGCAATAAAACCAAACAAGGATTTTACAAAAAAGTAAAAAAAGAAAACGGAGAAAGCGAGATTTTGGCTTTAGATCTTCAAACAGGCGAATACCGTCCAATGAAAAAAGTGAAATTTGCTTCATTGGAAACAGCTAAAGCCATTGATAATTTACAACAAAGGATTAAATTTTTGTTTGAGTCACAAGATAAAGCCGGAGAATTTTACAGGAAAAGTTTTTTATCTTTATTTGAATATGTGAGCAAACGCATACCCGAAATAGCCGATGAAATCTATAAAATAGACGAAGCGCTCAAAGCCGGTTTTGGTTGGTCTCTCGGACCATTTGAAACATGGGATGCCATAGGGCTGAAAAATGTTGTAGAGAAAATGAAAGAGGCCGGCATTAAACCTGCTGCCTGGGTTGAAACAATGTTATCGGAAGGATTTGACCATTTTTATGAAATACGGGATGGTAAGAAGTATTATTATGACATTAATTCAAAATCATTCTTGCCCGTTCCCGGATATGAGGATATCTTGGTGATGAGTTATCTCAAAGAAACTAATACACTTTGGAAAAATTCCGGTACTACCCTGGTTGACCTGGGTGACGGCATCCTGGGATTGGAGTTCCACACTAAAATGAATGCCATAGGCGGGGATGTGCTGCAAGGCATTCAATATGCTTTGGATGTTGCTGAAAAAGATTACAAGGGATTGGTGATATACAATGAAGGAGAAAATTTTTCGGCAGGAGCCAATGTCGGCATGATATTTATGCTTGCTGCCGAACAAGAATATGAAGAATTGGACATGGCCGTAAGGATGTTTCAAAATACCATGATGCGTATCCGCTATTCTTCTGTTCCTGTGATAGCAGCACCACATAATCTTACATTGGGTGGAGCATGTGAGCTTTGTATGCATTCAGACAAAGTAGTGGCTCATGCCGAAACTTATATGGGATTGGTGGAGTTTGGGGTAGGGGTCATACCTGCCGGCGGTGGCACCAAAGAATTTGCATTACGTCTTTCTGATGAGTTGAAAGAAGGCGATGTAGAGCTTAACAGGTTTCGTCAGAGATTTCTCACGATAGGTCAGGCCAAAGTTTCCACCTCTGCCTATGAAGCATTTGATCTTGGGTATCTAAGACCCGGGTTGGACGAAGTGATTGTCAGCCGAGACCATCAGCTGCAATATGCCAAACAAAGTGCTTTGTTGATGTGGGAAAAAGGGTATGTTAAACCACAACCTCGAAAGGATATCAAAGTGTTGGGGCAAGAAGCGCTGGGTTTGGTTTACGTTGGGGCAAATTCGATGCTTGCCGGAAATTATATCACCGAATACGAACAAGAAATGAGCAAAAAATTGGGATGGATATTAGCCGGCGGTGATCTGTCTTCACCTACACAAGTCAGCGAACAATATTTGCTTGATTTGGAAAGGAAAGTATTTGTGGAGTTATGTATGAATAAAAAGACCCTTGAAAGAATGCAAAGTTTGATTACAACAGGAAAAGTTTTAAGAAATTAAAAAAACAGGAATATGAAAAGTGTATACATTGTTGCCGGAAAAAGAAGTGCTGTAGGCAAAGCCAATAAAGGAGGTTTCAGGTTTTTTCGTCCCGACGACCTGGCAGCCCAAGTGATTAAAGCATTGTTGAAAGAAGTGCCAAATGTAGATAAAGAAGAAATCGACGATGTGATTGTAGGGAATGCTATGCCTGAAGCTGAGCAAGGGCTGAATGTCGGACGTCTGATTTCGTTAATGGGGCTTGATACGGAAAAAGTGCCCGGAATGACTGTCAATCGTTATTGCTCTTCCGGATTAGAAACAATAGCTATTGCGGTGAGTAAAATTAATGCCGGATTGGCTCAGTGTATTATTGCAGGAGGTACTGAATCGATGAGCTTAATTCCTATGGGCGGTTGGAGAGTAGTACCCAATCCTTCGATTGCCCTCAATCATCCGGATTGGTATTGGGGTATGGGCTTGACAGCCGAGGCGGTGGCAAAAGAATATAACATTTCACGGGAAGAACAAGATTTATTTGCCTTGAAATCACATCAAAAAGCCATCAGAGCAATTGACAACCATCTATTTGACGAAGAGATTGTACCTATTGAGGTTACTGAAAATTATATTGATGAGAACGGAAAAAAATCTATCCGAAGTTGGGTGGTAAATCAAGATGAAGGGCCTCGTCGGGATACAAATTTGGAAGCATTAAGCAAGTTGAAACCCGTCTTTGCCCAAAATGGTTGCGTCACAGCCGGAAACTCATCACAAACAAGCGATGGCGCCGCATTTGTGTTGGTATGCTCGGAGGAGTTTGTGAAACAACATAATCTTACACCTGTGGCACGTTTGGTTTCATATGCCGTGGCCGGTGTTGAGCCTAGAATAATGGGGATAGGACCGGTGGCAGCCATCCCAAAAGCATTGAAATTGGCCGGATTGAGTCAAGACAGTATTGATTTGATTGAATTAAATGAAGCATTTGCATCACAATCAGTTGCAGTGATTAAAACTTTGGGATTGAATGAGGAGATTGTCAACGTCAATGGAGGAGCTATTGCATTGGGGCATCCCCTCGGATGTACCGGAGCTAAATTAACTGTGCAAATTTTGAATGAGTTGCGTAGGAGAAACAAAAAATATGGCATGGTAACCATGTGTGTTGGCACCGGTCAAGGTGCTGCAGGTATTTTTGAATTGTTAAATTAAAAATATATCAATATGGAAACATCGAAAATAAAAGCTTTGAAAGGTGGGGAATTTCTTATAAAAGATACAGATTTTAAATCTGTTTTTATCCCCGAAATGTTTGACGAAGAACAAAAAATGATCGCAGAAACCTGTCAAACATTTTTAGAACAAGAGATATTCCCCATTTTAGATCGTATAGATTCTCTTGAAGAAGGATTAATGCCAAAACTATTGGAAAAATCAGGGGAGCTTGGAATGTTAGGTCTCACAATTCCTGAAGAATACGGAGGTTTAGGGAAAGATTTTGTAACCGGTATGCTATTGACTGAAAAGATAGGGGCGGGGCATTCTTTTGCCGTTGCATTTGCAGCTCATACAGGAATTGGTACTTTACCTATTTTATATTTTGGAAATGAAGAACAAAAAAAGAAATATCTGCCTAAGCTTGCTTCAGGTGAATGGAAGGCGAGCTATTGCCTCACCGAACCCGGATCCGGTTCAGATGCAAACTCAGGCAAAACAAAAGCGACTTTGAGCCCGGATGGAAAGCATTACTTGATTAATGGTCAAAAAATGTGGATTACTAATGCAGGATTTGCCGATTTGTTTATAGTCTTTGCTAAAATTGACGATGATGAAAATTTGAGTGCATTTATTGTTGAAAAGAGCTTTGGAGGCATTGAATTGAATCCTGAGGAAAAGAAAATGGGTATTAAAGGTTCTTCTACACGCCAGGTATTTTTTAATAATTGCCCTGTACCGGTAGAAAACTTATTGGGAGAAAGAGGGGAAGGTTTTAAGATTGCACTTTATATTCTTAACATTGGGCGTATCAAATTGGCCGGTGCAGCATTAGGAGCAGCAAAAGAATTGATAAAAAAATCGGCAGTATATGCCAATGAGCGCGAACAATTTGGACGTCCGATTGGTAAGTACGGAGCAATAAAGTATAAATTGGCCCAACAAACCATAGAAACTTATGCTCTCGAGTCGGCTCTCTACCGTTGTTCTAAAAACATCGAAGATGCTATCATTCAGTCGTTGGAAGAAGGTAAAAGCAAAACAGAGGCAGACAAGTTTGCCATTAAAGAATATGCCATCGAAGCGGCCATATTGAAAGTTTTCGGATCCGAGGCACTCGATTATGTGGTGGATGAAGCCGTACAAATATACGGAGGAATGGGTTATAGTGCCGAAGGACCTGTTGAAAGGGCATATAGAGACAGCCGGATAAACCGGATTTTTGAGGGAACCAATGAAATTAACCGCTTGTTGATTGTTGATATGCTTTTGAAAAAAGCAATGAAGGGAGAGTTGGATCTCTTGTCGCATGCTCAAAATGTGGCTAAAGAGTTAATGCAAATTCCCGATTTTGGCTCTGAAGACAATAGTTTATTTGCCAATGAGAAAAAAGCTATCACTAATTTTAAGAAAGCGATATTGATGGTAGCCGGATCTGCAGCTCAAAAGTTAATGACTGAGTTGGCAAAGGAACAAGAGATTTTGATGAATGTGTCCGATATGATTATTTTAACTTATGTGGCAGAATCAACATTATTGCGTACTATGAAACGCATCGAAATGATGGGCGAAGATGCCAACAAAGAAGCAATAGCAGCTACACAAGTTTTGATTTACGATACTGCCGACAAAATTTTTAAACATGGTAAGGACGCCCTTGCCGCTTTCGCCGAAGGTGACGAACTGAGAATGATGATGGTAGGGTTAAAGCGTTTTACCAAAACGGATATCATCAATCATAAAAATTTACGTAGACAAATTGCTGATGCAACATTGAAAAATAATATGTACGTTTTTTCTTAAAATTGATTTTACCGGATTTTACGCTTAAAGGGAGAATAGATTTCTCCCTTTTTTAATTTTTTAAAATTAAATTTTTTTAAAAAAAAATTAGATATTTGTAAAAAAATATGCCTATGAAAAAGATTTACAAATTTATGTTTGTTATGATGTTAGCATTTGCTAACACTGTTGTAAGTTACGGTCAATGTACTCCGGATCCTCAATATACCCAACCGGGTATTTATCCGGATACCGTTCAAAACCTTCCGCTTGCCCAGGAAGGGGTGCCATATTCTACCACCATCACATTTGTCATACCGGCTTCGGATACCATCAATGGTTTCCCTATTTCTGTAGATAAAGTGATTTTAAAAACAATTGTTGGTCTACCGGCAAATTTTTCTTATGCTTGCAATACGGGTAATTGTACTTGGAATGGTGGAACCAGCGGATGTGCGTTGATTTCAGGAAATCCACAACCGGGACAAGCCGGAACATATCCATTGAAAGCAGCCGTAGAATATTATGTGGGAGGTTTGCAAACACCACAAAAAGACACGGCATATGGATATAAAATAGTGATTGATCCCGCCGCAGGCGTTTCTTTGATACGCAGTGAAGATTTAAGCATAAGTCCGAATCCTGCCAACGACAGATTTATTTTATTTAACGCTCAGGCCAAAAATTTGGAAGTTTTAATTTACAATACATTGGGAGAATTAATCCAAGCCAAAACGACTATATCCAATGCCAAAAATATCCAGGTGAATGTGAATGATTTGCCGGATGGGATCTATTTTATCAAAGTCAATAATCAAGGCAAAACATTGAAAACAGAGAAGTTGGTGGTTGCTCATTAATTTATTTGACTTTTATTTTTATCTTGAAAAGGTTGGGGAATGATGTTTAAGATAAAAGAATATCTATTGAATAAAGGGGCAGTTTGTTTGCTTACAATTGCCCCTTTTTTATTGAAATCACAAAATCAATACACGGTCAAAGGCGTTGTAAAAGACGAAAACTCTCAAGAGCTATTGGTAGGGGCAACAATTATTTTGGACGGCAAGCCGGTTGCTTCGTCACAAATAGACGGAAGCTTTACGATAACGGCCAATGAAGGAAGCCATAATATTACCGTGAAATTTATCGGATATCAGGATTTTGTCAAAACTATCAAGCTTCCCGAAGACAAGGATAAAATCATTTCCATTTCATTAAAACCCGCAGAAATATTGTTAAATACAGTGATTATTTCGGCATCAAGGTATGAGCAAAAGATAGAAGAGGTACCGGTATCGATGGATGTGATCAAGCCAAAGTTCATTGAAAACCGCAACACATACAATCTTGAAACCGCAGTGAAGCAGATACCCGGCGTAGATATTAACGATGGGCAGGTAAGCATCCGTGGAGGAAGTGGATACAGTTATGGAGCCGGGAGCCGTGTAACTGTTTTGGTCGATGATTTGCCTTTATTATCGGCAGATGCAGGCGATATAAAGTTTAATTATTTGCCAACCGAAAACATTGCCCAGGTAGAGGTAATTAAAGGAGCGTCAAGTGTGTTGTATGGTTCATCCTCGCTCAATGGAATCATCAATATTATCACGAAAGATCCGACGAATGAGCCGGAAACAAGAATATCTTTCTTTCATGGTGTTTACAATGATCCTGTCCGTCCTGATTCAACAGGCAGTAGACGAGATTCAACGGGTCAATTAAGAAAACCATTGAAATGGTGGGGCGAAAGGGCCAATCCTATTTTCACCGGAATGAACTTTTCCCATGGCAGATTGGTCAACCGTTTTTCATATGTTGTGTCAGGAAATGCATTTGCCGACCAAGGGTATCGGGAAGGAGCCACAGAGCAAAGAGCAAGAATTAATACCAAAACAAAATATTATTTCAATGAAAATAAAAAACTATATGCCGGAATAAATGCTTCATACATGTGGGTGAAAGCAAGTTATTTTTTACTATGGCAAAATGCCGATTCCGGTGCTTTAAGACCAAGAGGAGGCGTCGACACTCCTGCTACTACATTGAATTTTTTCAATGGTTACAGGTTAAATGTGGATCCATATATCGTATACAGAAAATCTGACAAAACCACCCATTCTTTCAAATCAAGGTTTTATAGAACGGTCAACAACAGTATTACAAAACAAGGGTCAGATGCAGATTTGTATTACATGGAATATCGCATTGTTACCAAACTGCCACGGGGGTGGAATTTGTCCGGTGGCGCCATGCAAATTTTTAATGTGGTAAAATCCGAGCTATATGGCGATCATAATGGGATGAACAGTGCTTTATATGGACAGTTTGAAAAAAAATGGGAACGATTGTCATTGACATTAGGATTGAGAGGAGAATATTTCAAAGTAGATTCCATTACATCAAAAGCCGATATATTGTTCCCCAAAAATATCAAGTTTACCTCGAATACTACCGAATGGAAGGATACCCTTATTTTGATGAAGAACGCACCAATACGACCGGTTTTCAGGATTGGTGCAAATTACAGGGCACATAAGGCAACATTTATCAGAGCATCTTTCGGACAAGGATACCGTTTCCCATCCATAGCCGAAATGTTTGTTAACACCAATTTATCCACTCTTAAAATATTTCCTAATCCAAATCTGATGCCTGAAACCGGGTGGTCAACAGAGATTGGAATTAAACAAGGAATTACTTTAGGAAAGTTTATGGGATATCTTGATGTAGCCGGCTTTTGGATGGAATATCAAAACATGATAGAATTTAATTTTGGACAGTATTATCCCGATTCAATCACCAGCCCTACATTATTTGATTATTTCAACTACAGCGGTTTTCGTTCGACCAATGTGAGCAGGGCCCGGATTAGTGGATATGAAGTGACTTTGGTGGGTAATTTCAAATGGAAAGATTGGAATGTGGATGCCATGGCCGGATATACGTATATGAATCCTATCAACCTTAATTATGACAGTGCATATCGAGCTACTTTCAGCGATACGACAACCAATATGTTGAAATATCGTTTCAAACACATGTTCCGTTCTGATTTGCAGGTCGATTATAAAAAGTGGGGATTTGGATTTTCAACAAGATACAACAGTTTTATGGTGAATATTGACAGGATGTTTGAAGAACCTTTGTTTGGAACAATCGAAGCAAGTAAAATACTTCCCGGTTTGAAAGAATACAGAAGAAGAAACAATCGTGGTTTTTGGATATTTGACGCCAGATTGATATACAGGTTAAATAAAAACACTGCTATATCTTTGGTTTCAAACAACGTGTTTAATGTCGAATATATGGGACGTCCTGGAGACATCCAACCCCCAAGAACGCTTATGTTTCGCTATGATTTGAAATTTTAGGAAAAAATTTAAACATAACGTTTATCCGGTATGCAATGATTCCATATGCTTACTTCACTTAATGGAATCGCTTCTAAATAGAACTTTTCTTTTTTAATGGGGTGGATAAACTCCAAGCTTGCAGCATGTAAGCATATGGAGCCATCTTTATTGCTTCGCTTGGCGCCATATTTTAAATCGCCTTTGATGGGTAAACCCGCGGCCGATAATTGAGCCCGGATTTGATGATGTCGTCCGGTTTCTAAAATTATTTCCAACCATGAATAACGTTCAAGTTTTTTTAACAATTTATAGTGTAAGATGGCTTTTTTTGCATTGCCTGTTGGATGGGAAAAAACGTATGTTTTGTTTTTTCTACCATCACGTTTTAAAAAATGAATTAAGGTATCCTCCGGTTTGGGAGGGGTGTTTTCAACCACAGCCCAATAAATCTTTCGTATTTCTCGGTTTTGCAACATGACGTTGATACGTGCCAATGATTTGGAAGTTTTGCAAAACAAAACGAGACCCGAAACAGGCCTGTCAATCCTGTGGGCTGCATTCAAATAAACATTGCCCGGTTTTTTGTCCCGATGCCGGATATATTCTTTGAGCATATCTTCAAGAGACGTGTTGCCGGCTGCATCTGCTTGAACAAGTTCACCGGGTAATTTATTTATTACCAGCAAATGATTGTCTTCGTATATTATTCGGTCTTTTAAAGAAATATTTTTCATGATGGCTTTTTTGCGATGATAATTTTTTTGCTTAAACCGTCTTCCATTTCAATCACCAAAGGAACATATGTTTGATTTTGAGGAAGAGATAAGATTAATTCATATAATAAAGTCGAACGGGGAGGCACAAACCTGCAATGACACGACCATTTGATCATACCGATATCTGTAACAGGGGCAAGTTTTTTTATGTTAATTTTGAAATTAGCAGGATTGTAAACCGGAATTTGTATAGTATCGTCGTAATTGTTTACCCATATTGTGTCCGGGACATGCCAAAATGCGTTGTTTTCAGATGTATCTTTTTCAATTTCAATTTTATCTATTGCATTATCGTTCTCTTCTTGCAACTCATCAACCGATAAGATTTCGATTCTTCTCTCCAATGCAGCTTTTATCGAATAGATAGATTCTTTGACATTTTTTTCATCATCGCTCACATCCTTTTGAGATTTAAATTCTCCAAAAGGAATTTTTTTGATAATCAATCTTGCACCGTTGGATGCATTTCCATACATGTATGGTTTTAAAACACCACCGTGGTATTTTTCCAAATAATTAATCAACGAATGTATACGTCTCATGGTAAGATTCACATTATAATCACTTTTGGCAAGCGGGCTGGCAAAACCTTTCACGGTGAGTTCAATTGAGTTGCCTTCACTGAGTGTTTTATAAATTAATCCAGCAATTCTTTCAAGTTTATCACAATTGTTTTTGACATAATTTTCAAAGAAATTTTCCAATTCTATGGCGGTTTGTTCTTTTTCGTCTTCGTCCATTCCTTCGGTACCTTTTTCAAGATATAATTGTTTTAAATTATAATAATCCCGGCATGTAGTCAGGTAATCGGTTTGAGTGATTGTGTCGCGGGAGCGAGGATTGGGTTCATCGTTATGAAAATACAGTTTAAGTGGAAGGTATTTTTGAATGGCCTCTACTTCTTTGTTTTGTTCGGGTTTTGGAGCATCTATTTTAAAATAATATACATCGTTGCAACAGGTTTCTCCTTTTTTCGACAGCGATCCTTTTCTGTTTGAAACCCAAACAACCATTGTATCGAAATTTCTGTAATACATATCGTTTGCCGGGGAATTTACCGGAGGCATGATATTGTGAGGAGGTTCAAATCCCGATTCTATATCGCCTTGAGAATAAAAAATATCAAATCCTCCAAGCCCATAGTGCCAATCTGAGCTAAAATAAAGTATTTTTTTTGATGGATCGTAAGAGGGAGTGATTTCATTACCTATGGAATTTATTTTATCACCTGTATGATAAACAGAAGAAAATCCGTCGCTGGTTCGGAAGCAATACCAAATATCGTATTTGCCATTGCCTTCAGAATAGTCGGCTGCAAAAAAAATAACTTCCATTCCGTTGTAAAGTACCGGAAACGGCTGTGTTGCAGAATTTTCTTTTCGATTGATTGAAGAGGGCAGGAGACGGGGATTATTTATTTGGCCATTGCGATAATCTGCCATCCAAATCCTGCATTTGCCGGTTGAGTCGCATACCGAAAAATATATTCTGTCTTTCAAAGGGCTGACAACGGCATTGGCTTCGTGAACATCGGGCTGTCCTGTAATTTCCATAGCCTTTAAACGGATGAATGAATTTTCCTGCTTTTCGATTGGAAATATACGTGCAACGTAATTTTTGTCTTTCACAATTCCGTCGTCCGTATAACCGGTAGCAGATAATGACGTAATCCACCAGGTTTTTGGGTCTACTATCCAGGGTGCCCATTCTGCATCGAAAGTATTAAGGGGTTCTTCGGCATGCTTCACATTTATTTTAAGCGTGTCGGCCATAAACTTCATTGCCGAATCGCAGGCAATCTGCTCCTGCATAATTTTTTGATAAATATAGCCTTGTTTGTTGTTACGAAAGTAACGTACGGAACGTTTAAACATTTTTTTGGCCTGTGCATATTCGCCGGTTTGTTTCAACATCATGGCATATTCAAAAACTGCATCGGGATAATTTTTACCACGGTCTTGTTTGTAAATTTTTTCGTAAATATGGGCAGCTTTATCATAGTCCTGGTAATTTTGATAAGAACGTGCCAATTTTATAGCCAGTGATAGGTAGCTTGAATCGATATTCCATGCTTTTTGATAGTATTTGGCTGCTCCGTAATAGTCTTGTATAGAAAAATAGTGATCGCCATAAAATATGCACTCTTTATAAGTTTGAGTAATGGCATTCATGGTAACTATAAGTAATATGGCCAAAAAAATCCTTCTCATCGAATCATAAAAATACCGGACAATGTTTGTGTTTGACAAATTTTGGACGAAATTTCGAATAAATGTAAATTATACCAAGTTCAATACCACCTCTTCCTCTACTTGCCGGAACCAAAAGCGAATAATTTAAGTCGTAAGATACAGATACATGCCAGCGTTGATAATCGGCCGCTAATCTAAAATAAAAAGCATCTTTGTTTCTTGCATACAGACCGGCATAAAGATTCAAATCCATATTGTATTTATATTTTCCTGACAGGCCATAAATTAACTCTTTGTATTTTCCCTGAGTTTGCCATGATAAAAATGGTAAAACCGACCAAACAGGATTCACTCTCCAATCAGAGGAGGTGTGGACAATCCATCGGCGATCCCTGATATTTTTTTCATTATAAAAAGTTTCTTTTTGCGGAAATAAATTAAATGCGCCTATACCTCCGGATAACTTAATGTTTTCATTCAATTGATATTGGATGTTGATGCCGGTGTTAAGATTGAAGTTAAAGAACGAGAAACGGTTGAAATTTTCACCGGTGGGTAATGAAGGATCATATTGCCAACCATTGTATTGCTTGTCGAAGCGAAGACGGTCTTCACTAATGGATCGTTGGGTAATGCCGGGCTGGATGCCTACGCGTATTTCCAGCGTACTGTCTTTGTTTGTATAAATTTGACGTGCCGACGATAAGTTAAACACTAAAGTGTTGAAACGGCTGTCGCCGGTTATGTCTTGCATAATTACAGCACCAAATGAAATAGAAGAATCGGAGGATAGTAAAAAATTTCTTTCTCCCGACAATGAATAAGTACGATAAGGTAAAGTAACCGATTGCCATTGATTGCGGTAGAATGCAGTGGCTCTCCATTCGCCCGGATAATTGCCCGTGAGGGAAGGATTGAGAGCAAGAGGGTGGATGAATTGTTGTGAAAAATGTATGTCTTGTGTGAAAAGAAAATTTAACTGAAAAAACAAAACTATATATGTCGTAATGAATTTTTTCATTTTAATACAGATACATTACCTTTCATAAATGTTTTTTGACCGTCACCGCAATCTATTTTTAAGTGATATACATAAACATCAGGATCAACCGGTTTGCCTTTGTATGTTCCATCCCACCCCTTGCTGATGTCATATGATTCAAAAACTTTCTCGCCCCAACGGTCAAAAATAAACCATTCGATGGATGCAATATTGCGTCCTCTTATGTACAATACATCATTTTCCCCATCTCCATTGGGTGTGAATGCATTAGGAATATAAATGTTAGGTTCTCCACATGGCAGTTCCATATAAATGACAGGAATAATTTTGACTACAGAACATCCGTTTGAGTCGGTAATGATAACATGGAATGTCGTAGTGTTTTGAACTATGGTGCATACTTGATCGGAATTGGGATTGGTGAAAGCATTTGAAGGTTGCCATACTATTTGCGTTCCCGCGGGTATGGGTTGAACACTCATACATACTTCTGATGCCTGAAAGATGGTGTCTTGACTGACATTGACCGTAAAATTATCGGTCATACTTTGAAAAGAATATAAAGTTGCATCGGCTGAATCTTTACAACCGAAGGCATTTGAAACAACAATGGCGAATGTCTGGGTTTGATCGGCATTGACCAGTGGCTGGTTGGTGTTTGATCCACTGATAATTTCACTTGCAGGTGACCATTGTATTTGTAATCCGTCTAAATATCCACTGATAACAGCATTCAATTGTACTTCATCCGCATTGCAGACAACAGTATCTTTTAGGTCTGCAAAAATAGGTTTGTAAGATACTATTATACTATCATACGTCGAACAAACACCATTTGAAACCAAAACATAATAAAGGTGGGACCCGGTATCGGCATTTAAAATTAAAATATTGCTTGTAGACAATGTATCGGACCATTGATTGTTTGAGGACCAGATAAACTGCACATTGCTTTGATTTGATCCGGCTTGAAGTTGAGCATAGGGAGAACAAATCAAGGTATCATTTGATGTTGAAATTTGAACTTGTGGGAGGGCCTTAATATTCAATGTGGCTGTATCGGTTCCTCCGCAAGATTCGTTAAAAACCACCAATTTGACTGTATAGTTACCCGGTTGATTAAATACCGCATAAGGAGGTGAAAGTGAATAAGTCGGAACCGGAAAAATCCACTGCAAACTATCATAATCTGAAGATAAGTTTTGAAAATAGACAGTATCAGGAACGCAGATAAAGGTATCGCCCGAAAACGCTGCTTTTAAATCTACAACATTGATGACGACCGAATCGATCAGTTCGCAGTATTCATTGAAATGTTTGATATAAATAATGGTATCCTGGTTTATATTGACGGAAATAATTGTATCATTCGGATAATTGTTTAATGTATCGGTAAATTGATTATTTGACGAGAAGATAAAGTTCTGGTTTGTACCGTTGCCCGAAGCCCATATGTTGATCGAAGCAGGATTACACAATGCTGTGTCATTCATGACCGTCAGTTGTAATTGAGGTCCGACATAGACATAATGCTTGATTGTATCGTACATTTCGCAAATACTGTCATAAAGCAATAGTTTTACTTCGAAAACTCCGGTGTCTGTGTATGTTTTTACAGGATTGGAAAAGTAAGACGTGTCGCCGTCGCCAAAAATCCATATAAATTGACTGCCATTGGTGCTGGTATTGGTGAATTGAATGGTAAAAGGCACACATCCCATCGTGTCGCTGATTTCAAAAGAAGCTTTGGGTTGAATCTGAAAATCAAGTTGAAATACGGCATTGTTGCAATTGGAGGAATTATTGGTATTTGACCACGCACCGGTAGTCGTAGGGAAATCGCTATTTCCTCCACAACCCCCACAAACCGATTGATACACCACACCTTCTTTACTAAACCGGGATGTACCTCCATCAACATGCTCCCTGCTTATGTTCCCTCCAAATGGGCCGGCATATAAGAGTGATTGAAGATCTCTTTCGAAAACAATCAGATAGAAATCAAAACCGTCTGATGTGGTTTGAATGGCATTGGATGTCAAAGGCATGTTGGTTAATGGTGTATTTTGCAAAATGTTGGCCCCCCAACCGGATATATATACATTTTGACAACGATCAACCATAAATGCTGCCGGGGAAATATTTATACTGTTGTTGCCATTGCCAAAAACAGTCGAATATATCAATGAGGATAGGCTATTGTTGATTTTTTGTACAAATTGTTTGCTATTCGGATTATTATACACTCCGGCCGGAGTCACCGGCATATTGCCGAGGGATTGCCCAACAAAATAGATATTTTTATACTTATCGATATCGATGAAAAAAACTTGGTCATAAACATTGGTACCAATAAAAGTAGATGCCAAAAGTGTACCGTTAGAATCCAATTTAGCGATAAAGCCGTCGGCTTTACCACCGTTGTATGTAGCAGATATGACTCCTGCCGTTGTGGGGAAATTTGACGAAGATGTACCACCGGCAACATACATTATGCCATTGGTGTCAACTTTTATGGAGTATGCTGCATCGTTTTTGACTCCGCCAAGATAAGTAGAAAATAACAAATTGCTTAATCCGGGATTGAATTTTGCCACAATGGCATCTTGTGCGCCTTGAATATTGTTTTGAAAAGCATTCACCATTGGAAGATTGGCTGATCGTGTGCAACTGGCTATGTAAACATTGTTCCATTTGTCAATTATTATTTCCCCTCTGAATTGGTCTCCGTAATTTGTCGTCAAAGAATCATATGAAACTATGGAATTGTAAGGCAAGGAGCTTGCATGATAATTAATTCCGTCATTATTGCTTCCACCAAAAAATGTCGAAGCCAATAAGGATGTGCCGTTTGCATTAAGTTTGGCAATGTATATGTCAGAACCCTGACTGCAGGTTACTCCATTAAAGTTGACAGAAAATCCGGAACCTCCACCGAAAGTGGTGTCATATGCACCTGATGTTACGGGAAAATCAGATGATCCGGTGATGCCAAATACCAATACATTGTTTAATGAATCTACAATCAGACTTTGAGCGGTTTCTGTGGATGTCCCGCCAAGATAGGTAGAAAAGATTAAATTAGAACCATTGGCATTGAATTTTGAGATCACTACATCGGTAATATTGGGTCCGGGAGTACCGTTAAAAGTAACATCATAAGCCCCCAAAGTGGTGGGATATCCCATGTTGTAGGCCATTCCGCCGGTAATAAACAAACCTTGCTTGTCATAAGTGGCTGTCATGCCGAAATTATCGGCAGTAGAACCTGAATAAGAAGCAAAGATTAACACCGGGTCTATGTAAAGTGCTTTCTTTTTATCATACGAACCTGTTTTAAAAAAATAATAATTCTTCTTTCTTTCAAAGCGGCATTCTACTTCTATCTTTTTACCATCAATCATTTGATAGGCGTATGGTTTTTGTTCGATTACGTCACCTGCCTCGGTATGTATCAATATATGCCCGTTACTTGTAATCTGCGGTGGTTCCACTCCTTCATAATGCCACCGGATTATACCGGGGTCGTTTCCCGGTTTTACAATAAAATCATATTTCAAATGGTGGTGTGAATCATAATATATTTTCCAGTCGATCCCCGGATAAACTTCTTTAAGGTAATATTGATAAAAGGCATTGGCTCCGGATACCCATTTTTCCGGATTGTTGCCAACAAAGAAATTGTAATACTGTGGGAGTTTTTCAAATTTTTCTATTCCGTCAGGCGTGTTGGCATCTATAAGTTTCAATTTGAATGCATGAAGATACAACTTGTCAGTTCCGTGTTGACGAATGCTGTCATTAAACAAAGCGTTGTGTCCCCATCGATACATAGAGGAATTGTGCAGAACATAGGTCAATGCCCGGTTTTCGATAAAAACAAAACCGTCAGGCAAAAATCCGCGTGCAAGGGCTTGTTGGTCCCATTGTCCTTTATTTTCTATAAATTGGGCAAACAAGCTCCCAAATTGAATCATCATTGATAAGAGGATAATCTTTCTTGCATACATTTTATGCCGTTTGCTAGCAAATTCAAATTTAATCAAAAATCTTGTAAATGAGTAAAATTAATAAAATAACAAAACACCGATGAATAAAAAGACGAAAATGACAGGTATAACAATGATGACTTCCAGGAAAAATATCATCAAAGTTTTAATCAATGTAATAAATATCCCTTTACCCGAAACAGCTTTTAAACTCAGCAGCACATAAAGAAACAACAAAACAAAAAATAAGAAGGACAGCACCGTTCCCCAAATGGCAATGGAGGCAGTCAGTAAAGCATAGACAATGATAAACAAGCTAAATAGCAGAGCTTTTGCATAATAATTAAAAGTTTTGGGATACATCAGCCAAAAAATAAGGGCTATAAGGGGTAAAAACAAAAAATAAGTTTTGTTGAACAAATCAAATAAATAGGCATCCAGATTGCCTTGAAAATCATCCAATGTAGCTTTATAAAGTTTCAAATATATTATTTCGCTTAAACTCCACTTTTTCGATTCTATCAAAGAATCTATTTTGCTTGCGTTAATGTTGTCGATATTATGGATGAGAGAGTCGATAGCGTCAAATTTCAAATTATTGCCAAAGTGAAAATATAACGAAATTTTGGTTGAGCCATTATTTGAAGTATCGGAACCATTTGCCGGGATGGTTTCGATGCTGCCGGCTTTCACGTTGCTTTGGTTGGAGCCGGAAAAGCGATTATTGAATTGAAGAGATAAAACAAAGATTAAATAAGAGAAAATCAATAAATTGACCGGAGGCATATAACGGGCTCTTTTATCATCCAGAAAGTCACAATACAATTTTCCCGGAATCAACAGGGCTCTTAAAGTCAACCAGATTTTGGCATCGTAATTCAAAAAGTAAACACCTGCCCATTCTTTTATTAACGTGAAAATAGACCAGCTGCCCGGCAAAAATTTTTGCCCGCAATTTGGGCAATATTTGTATGAGGAATCATTTTTTTGACCGCAATTATTACAAACTTTAAATTGTTCCATTATTATTGATAAAGATAAAAAATGCTTTGTAAATATAAATATGTTCTTTCAAATTTCATAAAGGGAAGTAAATGTTTGAAATGGAATTGAAAAATGGACGGTTGAAAAATATTGCATTCAAAGAAAATTTACTCTTTTAATTTAAGTCAACCAAAATTTACCGTCTTCTCAAAAAAAGCATTTCGGCAAAAAACATAATTTAGCGGCGAAATTCTGCATCATTATGAATAAAATACTTGTATTGGGAGCGGGCAAGTCAAGTGCATACTTTTTTAAATATTTTCAAGAAATCAATTGGAATGAAAGATTGACCGTAGCCGACAAAAATATCGCCTATGCCGAAAAATTTTTGTCGGGCAATCCTTTGGTAGATGTGGTTCAATTGGATATTGACGATATTGAAAAAACCGAAAAACTAATTAGCAGCCATGATGTAGTTGTATCCATGCTGCCGGCATTTTTGCATGTAAAGATTGCGAAAATCTGTTTGAAATGCAAAAAACATTTGATTACGGCTTCATATGTGAGCGACGAAATGCGTTCGTTGCACAATGATGCAATGAATGAAGGGTTGATATTTTTGAACGAGATTGGGCTCGATCCCGGCATCGATCATATGACGGCGATGCAAGTAATGGACAAAATCCGTTCGGAAGGTGGTAAAATCAGGGAATTTGAAACCTTTACCGGAGGGCTGCTTGAACCCGGCAGTGAGAAAGACAATCCCTGGAAATATAAATTCACCTGGAATCCTCGCAATGTGGTTTTGGCAGGGGCAGGGGGGCCGGTGAAATTTATCCAGGAAGGGCAATATAAATACATACCTTATCATCGCCTGTTCAGAAGAACAGAAATAATACAAATACCCGGCCTTGGCAAGTTTGAGGGCTATGCCAATAGGGACTCATTGAGATACAGAGAATTATACGGTTTGCAGGATGCATTGACGCTCTATCGTGGCACATTGCGAAGACCCGGATTTTGCAAGGGGTGGCATATTTTCGTGCAAATGGGGATGACCGATGATTCTTATGTCATGGAAAACTCCGAAGAATTAACATTCAGGCAATACACAAATTCTTTCCTTCCTTATCATCCCACCGACCGTGTTGAAATAAAACTGATGCATTATCTTAACATACAACAAGACGACAATGAATTGATGGAAAAACTCGAATGGTTGGATATGTTTAACGATGAAATAAAAGCCGGCATTCAGAACGCTACACCTGCCATGTATCTTCAACACATTTTGGAAAGAAAATGGACCATGACGCCCGAAGACCGCGACATGGTGGTGATGTGGCATAAATTTGTCTATTATGATGCTGATGGAAAATTGCACGAAAAACAATCGTCCATGCATTGTATCGGCGAATCGGATATTTATTCGGCAATGGCAAAAACGGTAAGTTTACCTGTGGCTATTGCCGCAAGGTTTATTTGTGAAGGTAAAATTCAGGAAAAAGGTGTGGTTGTTCCCATGCATTCAAGCATTTATCAACCGGTATTGGAAGAATTGACTAAATTTGATATTAAAATTCAAGAGTGGGACATACGTTAAAAACGTTTTTGCTTTTTATTGCGGCCTTTATAGAAGGTTTCATTTTGTTATTTCTGGAAATCTCAACACCTGTGGCAGTAGCACCGGTATTTGGTCAAAATCTCCACGTTTGGTCTACGATGCTGGGCATTACATTGTTGTCATTGATGCTTGGTTATTTTGCAGCGGCTTATATAATGCGTCATCTAAATAATTGGCAAAAACTATTCCCTTATCTGTTTCTATGGTTATCAGTTTATCAAACGGTTATTTATTTTATTGTATCCAAAAATCAATATTTCTTGAATCTCAACTATTACACAGGTCTCTTCCTATACATTTCTCTGGTTATTGTTCCTCCGGTTGTTTTGTGCGGATTGACCAATACAATGTTAATTACTCTGGCTGATGAAATTTTTCAAAATGCAGGAAGAGCAGCCGCATGGATTTTAGGCATATCTACATTCGGAGGGATTTTGTCTTCATTAATGGTTGCTTTTGTCTTTTTACCACAATATGGCTTATTTAATACACTCATCTTCATGGCCATGATTTCTTTAATACCTTCAATTTTTATGTTGAAACCAAAGTATAGAATCATTCCATGGATTTTGATTTGTTCTTATACTTTGTTCTTTGTAAACTATAGAGAAATTAAACCGGACAAAACAACCAAAACAAATGTCATATTCAAAAAATACACACCATTCGGAGAAATTTTAGTGGCCGATTTCCCTTTTTATACAGAGAGTGAATGGATTCCGGCAAGAGGGCTGTTTCTTAACCGCATCGGACAAAGTTTGCTGAATCTCAACAGCCAAAAACCCGTATGGCCCTATGTCAATTTCACAGTAAATTTTCTTGACAGTATTTTCCCCGATAAAGATTCCGTAAAGATATTAATTTCAGGGCTGGGGGCAGGAACTCTTCCGTATGAACTGCAACAAAAAAAATTTCAAATTTCGGTCATAGAAAATGAACCGATATTGTATGAAGTCATGCAAAAATTTTTTTATGCCTCTAAAATTCCTGTCATTTTTCAGGATTTCAGATATTTTCTCAATAAAAACAACCAAAAATTTGATGTCATTATTCTTGATCATTTTTGTGGTGAAAATCCCCCCAATCACCTTTATTCTCTTGAGTTTTTCAATAGCATCATGAACAGTTTGGATGAAAATGGATGGTGCATTTTGAATTTTTTTGGTTATTATGAGGGTAAATTTGGAGAAGCGTCGCGATGCATTTTTCATACAATCAATAAAATTAGCACAAATTTTAGGGTATATCTTTCGGGTTCAACACAAGACCAAGGCAATTTGCTTTTTTTTATCAGGCATCAAAAAAACATGACCCCATGGCCGCCAATCAATTTGAAAATAATCACTCCGGATCGTTTTAACAAGCAGAATGCCTTTGTTATCAGAGATTTCTATTCGGGTTTTCAAAATGCAAGCATTTATCCCTCAGTGACTTGGAGATTGGCCTGGCAAAATTCTTTAAAATAGCGATTTCGCCTAAACATTTTTACTTAATTTTACGTAAAAATAAAACATAGGAATTTTATATGTTTTTGTGATGTCGGAGTATTTGTCAAAAATATCATTGCCAACGGCCGATATTTTCATCGATGCTGAGGATTTTCTTTGGATTAAATGGAAAGAAAATGCTGAATTTACGTTAGAAATGGCAAAAAAACATGAATCGGCGATTGTAGAAATCAGTCAAGGAAAAAAAAGATTGTTTATTCTTGATGTAAGAGTTAATTATTCCTATGTCGATCCTGAGGCAAGGAGATATATGGCCAAAAGCGATCCGGTCAACCAACTGAGGCATGCCCAGGCAATTTTGAGCAACTCTTTGGGGGCAAGATTAATGATGAATTTATATATGAAAATAGACAAACCTCCGGTGCCCATGAAGTTATTCAGTAATGAAGACGCAGCCAAGAATTGGTTAAAGCAATTTTTACCGAATCCATAACCCACCGGCCATAACTTTCCAAACCAAAGGGTGTCCCATTTTATAGGCAAGATCGGCGAGATCGTTAAGTGGAGTGGAAATCCATAAGTCAGCTCTTTTCCCGGGAGAAAAACAACCTGTTAATGCATGTGATTGCATGGCATATGATCCGTTGATGGTGGTGGCATTCAACACCACTTCAGGTAAGATGTCGTAATAGATACAAGCAATGGAAAAAGCCAGCAACATATTTCCCGAAGGCGCAGATCCGGGATTAAAATCGGTGGCAATGGCCAGGGGAATATCTTTTTCAATTAATTGTTTAACAGGAGAGAATGGGATTTTTAAAAACAAAGAACAAAGTGGCAACACTGTGGCAATTGTTTTAGATTGGGACAAAACTTCGATGTCCTCAGGGGTCATGACTTCCAGATGGTCAACACTTAAAGCATTGTGTTTGACGGCTACATTTATTCCGCCGGTAGAGTGAAATTGATTGACATGAATTTTTGCGGGCAGGTTCCAACTATTTGCTGCTTCAAGAATTTTGTCTGTTTGATCGGGTGAGAAAAATCCTTTTTCACAAAATACGTCGATAAAATCTACTTTATGATTTTCTGCAGCAGCAGGTAAAATTTCATTTATTATCACATCTACATAATCATCCGGGCAATGTTTGTATTCTTCGGGCACGGCATGAGCTGCCAACAATGTTGATTTTATGTGAAAAGGTGTTTCATTTTTTAACCTGTTGATAACCCTGATCATTTTCAACTCTGCATCGGGTGTCAGACCATAACCGGTTTTGATTTCAAATGAGGTGGTGCCCGACATGGCCATGCGATACAAATTTTGGCGGGCCATTTCAAAAAGATCATCTTCTGATGCTCTTTGCAACTTTTTTGCCGAATTCAAGATGCCACCACCATTGCGGGCAATTTCTTCATAACTCTTGCCTTTCAGTTTCATAATGAACTCTGATTGGCGCCATTCGGCAAAAACACTATGGGTGTGTGAGTCGCAAAATCCCGGAAATACCATTCGTCCGCTGCAATCTACAATTTCATCGGCATTTTGGATCGATTGATTGTCCGCAGGCATTGTGCCGGCAGAAATTATTATACCGTTTTCTATCAACAACCAGGCATTTTCCATCACGCTTACGTCATTCATCAGGACTCCTTTTTTAATTGCCGGAGTATGGTCATAGTAACCGTATAATTTTTTAATATTTGTCAGCAGTATGGTCTTTTTCATGTTAACACAATCTTTTTCCGCAAAAATGCGTGTTTTAAATTTAATACAAAAATTTATGTTTAATTCTGAGGAAGTGGATAAATAAAAAAATAAGAATATTTCTAAATTTGTAGAAAAAAATTATGGCTTTAACCGAAAATTTGGAATTACCTTTGGGGGCTCCATTGCCTGATTTCGAATTGAAAGATGCCTGCACAGGAAAAGTTTTTAATACAAAAAATTTGATGGGAAATCATGGGCTGTTGTTGATGGTCATTTGCAATCATTGCCCTTATGTGAAACATATCATTGAAAAATTGACTGATCTGGCCAATGAATATCTTGAGAAGGGCATTGGTATGGCTGCAATTTCGGGCAACGATGCTACGAAATATCCTGAAGACAGTCCTGAAAACATGAAAAAAATGGCTGAACGCATGGGGTTTAAATTTCCCTATTTATATGACGAATCACAAGAAGTTTTAAAAAAATTACAGGCAGTATGCACACCCGAATTTTTTCTATTTGATCAAAAAGGGCAATTGTTTTATCATGGCCAATTTGATTCATCCCGGCCCGGAAATAATATCCCGGTGACGGGAGACGATCTTAGAAATGCTCTGGAATGTTTATTGCAAGGGAAATCTGTTGAAAAGCAATTACCCTCCGTGGGTTGCAGTATCAAATGGAAATGAAACTTTTTAAAAGGTTATTTTTGTTCTTGTGCCTGGCTTCTCTATGCAATTTCATATTGCTAAAAGCTCAGGGATTGAAAATGAGCGACATGCAGGCTGCCGGTGAGGCCTATGATGAGGGCGAAAAATACTACACGAAAGGAGACTACAAAAAAGCCGCAGAATCATTTGCCCGTTCTTTTGAAATATTCAAAACCAGTGTAGATGCGGCTTTCAATGCAGCAGTTTGTTTTGCCTTGATAAACGATACAGCTCAGGCATTTAAATATCTGCGTTATGCCATTGATTTAGGTAAACATGATTTTGAAAACGATCCTGATTTGATCAACTTGAAAAAGTATTCAACTTTCAATGATTTGGTATATTTAGCCCGGCAGCGTTATGAATCTATTCGAAACCAGAAACCTATTCCTTTGATTAAAAAACCTGCAACGGTAGAGGAAAATACACTTGTATTTATTATTTTTCATGATTTTAACAGTAGCCCTAAAAAAACTTGGGAGATTTTCAAAGAAATATTAGAAAATAAAACTCTGGCATTTTTGCCATCAGGAAGCAAAATCCTGGGTTATGATTTGTTCGATTGGAGTCAGGACGAAGAAGAATATGAAAGAATCGCCGAAGAAATAGATGAGTTTTTATTGATGCAAAAAATAACGTCGAAACATAAAGTAATTTTGATGGGAATCGGAAAAGGCGGATTTTTAGCAAATAGTTTCGCCATCTTATTCCCGGAAAAATTTTATATGGTCATCAACTGGTTTGGTTCTTTCCCCAATAATCTTCGTTTGCCGGGCAGAGACAATCATGAACAATTGACTTTTGTCAGCATTTTGGGTGAAAAAGATTCTCCCGAATACAATGAAAAAATAGAAAATGTTTTAGAAAGGATAAAAATCAATGGGTTGAAAACTAAAGTATACAAAATTCCAACCGGAAGGTATTTGCCCGAAAATAAAAATGAACTGTTGAGAAAAATTTTATCCGATTTTAATCTCAAGATTTAATCATTCATATCTTAAAGCTTCAATTGGGTCGAGAGATGCTGCTTTTTTGGCCGGATAATATCCCGATAAAACACCGGTGATAAAACACAATATAAATCCAAGCATCATCCAGCCCCAGGGAATAATAAAAACTCCGCCTACGATGGAAGCCGTAATGTTACCTATAATTACGCCCAGTATTATACCTACTATTCCTCCAAATTGACAAATTAGCACAGTTTCGGTGAGAAACTGGTTTCTAATCAGCTTTTGTGTGGCCCCAAGCGCTTTTCTTGTGCCTATCTCTCTTGTTCTTTCTGTCACCGAAACAAGCATGATGTTCATTAAACCTACTGCTGCTCCAAGCAGGGTAATAAGTCCTATGGCAGATGCAAACAAGGTGACCAGAGACAGATCTTCCAATAAAATCTTGGATAATGAATCACTTTTCACTATTTCGAAGGTGTTTTCCTGACCGGGCCGGTTTTTTCTTACCTTCCGCATTGTATAAATGGCATGGTTTATGGCTGTGTTGAGGTCTTCGGCGTCATTCACAACCACACTGATGGTAAAACTTCTGTTTGGATCAGGATACAATTGATTCATGGTGGTGACAGGAATCACTACAGCCCTGTCTCCTCCAAAACTAAAGCTGCTTCCTTTCAGGGCAAAAACACCGATAATTAAGTATTTTTGACCATTCACCACAATTTTTTGATTGATGGCTTTCGACGGCAATCCATCGAATAAGATTTTTACAATTTCATTTCCAACGATACATACAGGTTGTCTGTATATTATCTCGTTTTCGGTAAAATTTCTTCCTTCTTCGATGGTCAAACCGGTCGCAAGGGCATAATTCAGATCACCTCCCATCAATTGAATATTTGGATTGGTCTTTTTGTTTAAATAGTGAACTTCGGCAGAACCCGTGGCAATGGCAGAAATAGCGATGCCGGCGGGAAAATCATAAATCTTTTTAAAATCCATACATTGTTTAAAGGTAATGGGAGGATACTTTTTTAATTTACCGCCGGATGACCCAAAATGTACGTTCAATCCTCGGTTACGGATAGTGAAAGTATTTGCTCCCATCATGGAAAAATTTGATTTCAATGACAGTTGAATGGCGTCTATGGCTGTTAATATTCCTACCAAAGCCATGATACCTATGGCAACAATCATGATGGTGAGAAATGCTCGTAAGCGATAGGCCTTGATGCTTCTATAGGCCTCTTTCAATATCTCGATAAAAATTTGACTTTTCAAAGGTTTGTTTTTGCAAATGTCACGAATAAATTGTATTCATTGCTTCCATGCGTCAACTTTCTCAACCGCAGATATAATAAAATAAAAAAGGCCTCATATTTGAGGCCTTGTGTGGGTTCAACAGGATTCGAACCTGTGACCCCCTGCTTGTAAGGCAGGTGCTCTGAACCAGCTGAGCTATGAACCCTTGCTTATTTGCGGCTGCAAATATATAACTTTTTTTCATTTAAACTAATTTTTCCTGAAAAATTTACATGCATTTAAACATCCAATTCGCTGATTCCGGCAAAGCGAAATTATCCAAAAAATTGAATGTTAATCCGTTGTGTTTGTAATAGTAGAGTGGCGTTTTGTTTCTAACATGATTCTCTTTAGTAAAAAATTGATTTTTCATAAGATTGTTTTTTTGCAGATACATTTTATTGCAATTTTGTTTAATTGGCATTAGTTTTGTCGTGCATAATGTTTAAGTTATTGTTGGAAATGCAAAAAGTCATTGGCTATATAATTTTCATTCTTTTTTATGTGAATTCTTCTATTGCTCAAGAGGGACTGAGAATTGAATGGCCGGATCAGTACAATTGGGAATTGCATAAAAAGATGGAAAACCAGGATATGAAGTATATTGAAATCATGCCTGCCGGAGAAAACGACACAAACTGGACTCATTTCGGACAGATGCTTATTGTGAAAGGTGTGACAGATGCACATGTTTTAAAAGCCAAAGATGTTGTGATGGATGAAATATTGGCAGAAACTCCCGATGCATTTTTTACATTGTTGGATATAGATACCTTGGGCTTGTTTCCTTACATTATTTTTAAGGTTGAAAATATTTTCGGTCCGGGTATCAAAGGAACAGTTTCGAAGGTATATTATATTGTTCAGGGACGAACGGCGCTTTATGTCAATTTTGTGGCTATTAGAAAAAAAATGCTTTCAAAAGAAGAAGAAGAATTCTGGAAAAATGTATTCAAATCGGCACAAATCATTTATCATAACCCGAAAAACAAAAATCAATAATTTGACTCTAAGACAAAAGTCGATTACAAGAGGAAATTTATCACAATATGGCGCAATAGGGACAATGGTTAATCTTTCAAATTTGTATAAACATTCTGTACATCGTCGTCTTCTTCAATTTTTTCAATCAATTTCAGCACTTCTTCTTTTTGGTCGGGTGGCAATTCCTTGGTAGTCAGCGGTATTCTTTCAAATCCGGAACTGACAATCTCAACACCTTTGTTTTCAAGGGCTTTTTGAATATTTCCGAAATCTTTAAATTCTCCATATAAAATAATCAACCCATCTTCTTCGAATATTTCATCTACACCGAAATCAATCATTTCAAGTTCAAAACTTTCAATATCTTCAATACCCTCCGGTTTTATTTTAAAAAAACATTTGTGTTCAAATAAAAATTCAACACTACCTGAGGTGCCCAACGATCCGTTGAATTTGTTGAAATAACTACGGATGTTGGCTACTGTTCGGGTAGGGTTGTCGGTTGCGGTTTCTATTAAAACGGCAATGCCATGTGGGGCATATCCTTCATATACCATTTCTACATAGTCATTGGCATCCTTGGCTGTGGCTCGTTTTATGGCTCTTTCAATATTGTCTTTTGGCATATTGGCTGCCTTGGCATTTTGCAAAAGAGCTCTTAAACGTGGGTTGCTTTCAGGGTTGGGACCACCTTGTTTGGCGGCAATCGTAATCTCTTTGCCAAGCCGTGTAAATGTTTTGGCCATGTTTGACCAACGCTTGAATTTGCGTTCTTTTCTATATTCAAATGCTCTTCCCATAAACTTGATTTTCTGCAAAATTAAACCTTTGCTTGATATTTGACGATAAAAATTTTCAATCAAAAATACTGATTAATTTCGATAATTAAATAATGATATTTCGAATCTGTTTTGCTAAAAACATTTCAAAAAGATATACTTTGTCCTTGTTTGCAATTTATGATTCTCATAAACTGTTTATTAAATTAATTTATTAAAATCTCACTGAGAATTTAAAATTATGGTTTAATCGATACAGATTTTAAACTCGTCTAAAATTTTTTGGAATTAAATAACATACTTTATTATACTTGTTAGGTTTAAATGCTTAGTTATATGACGAAAAAAAATTACGCTTTTTTGCTGTTTTACCTTGTTATATCCCTATTTGCTGAGGGGCAGATAATACAAATAGGGTCGGGTAATGCAGTCAATAGCGTAATAGAATCCTCACCTGTCAACATTTATTTCCGCCGAACTGTTTGTCAGTTTGTGTATACTAAAGCAGAACTGAACGCGGCAGGAAAACTCAATGGAGATACTATCAAAGAAATAGGTTTTTTTGTATACGCCAGGCCTTTGTACGACATACCGGGATATACCATTAAAATAAAACATACCAATCAAAACAATGTCAATAATTCTTTGGGAACCACCGGTTGGACGGTTGTCAAAGGGCCATTTACTTTTTCGCCCGTTACCGGTGAATGGAATATGATTACACTTGACCAACCATTTGTATGGAACGGTAATCAAAATATTGGCATTGAAATTTGTTGGTCTCAGGTTCAGCCCACCTGGGATCCTTCCGGACAGGTTTATATTTTTTCGAGCAACAGAGGGTACCGTTACAGTAGAACAGACATTGCCGGGACTTCTTGCGGTTCTGTTCCGGGTACAAGAGCAAATTATAAACCACAAATACGATTTAAATTTAAGGATTATACCACATGGACGGGTTTGGTCAGCTCAGATTGGTTCAATCCTCAAAACTGGAATGCCGGTGTGCCAAATAAAGAATGGAATGCTGTGATTCCCGGTAATACGCCCAATCAACCAAAGATATCAGGTCAAAAAGCATATGTCAAAACTTTAAAAACTCTAAATGGTTCCACCTTGACCATTGCGGGAGCCGACACCTTGTGTGTTTATGGCGATTTATTGATAAATGGCAACTTCATTCAAAATCAATCTACCATTGCTTTCCGAGGGACTGATATAAACCAATGGCAATCTGCCAATCCTCAATATTATTTTAATGTGGATATACACAAATATAATGGCATCAATATTACCGGAGGCATGTGTAATATTGTGAACAGGTTGGATATAAAAGCAAGTGTACTCAATACAAATGGGAATATCACCTTGTTGTCGACCGACTCCAACACTGCAAGGTTAACCAGGGTAGGAAATTTCTGTAAATATGTAATTCATATGTTTGACTCGTGGGGAGATGGTTGGAATGGGGGGTATCTTTCGTTATACATAGATGGGGAATTGGACCGTACATATTATGCCAAAACATCTCAAACAATCGATACTTTTTATGTACCCGATGGCAGTAGCTTTCATTTGACTTATACTCCCGGCACGTATGAAAACGAAAATTCCTTTGTGTTGTATGACCCTTCCAATTCACCCATCTATTCTGCCGGTCCTCCCATACCATCCGGAAATATTTATTCCGGCACTTCGTCTTGCCAGTTTAGCAATCCTATCATTGGCAATTTTACCATTGAAAGAAGGATACAGGCCGGAGCCACTCATTGGAGGTTTCTGACTATACCGGTTCAAGGTGGAACTCTTAATCAGTGGTATGATGATTTTATCATGAGTGGTTTTCCGGGAAGTCAATGGCCCAATTGGCCCTCATCATCCAATCCCTGGCCTTCCATCTATTATTATGATGAAACTGTTGCCGGCAATAAAGATTTAGGGTTTTATCCTCCATCTTCGATCAACGACCCGGTATTACCGGCTCAAGGTCTGTGGGTGTGGTGTGGGGATACCATCACCGGAACGCAACCTTTCACCATTGATGTAACCGGTCCTCCTTATGTGGGACCTGTTTCATTTCCTGTCAGTTTTACCAATTCAGGATCCATTCTGGATGATGGTTGGAATATGGTAGCCAATCCATATCCTTGCACCATTGATTGGGATTCGCCTAATTGGACTAAACAGAATATAGACAATGCCATTTATATCTGGAATCCCCAAAATCAGCAGTTTGCCGCATATGTAAATGGCATAGGCGTGAATGGAGGATCAAGATATGTGGCATCATCACAGGCATTTTGGGTAAAAGCCAATGCATCCAATCCACAATTGATTGCCAATGAATTTGTCAAAGTCACACAAAACGTGCCTTTTATTAAAGCATCGGCATTGACGGATTACTTAAAATTAAAAATAACCCACAATAATTTGACGGACGAAATGGCCATACGTTTTGATGATTCTTCTACTGTCAACTTTGATCAAACATGGGATGCATATAAATTATCATCGGCTTCAAACAATGTCCCATTCATTGCAGCTGATTGGAACAATCAATTATATTCCGTCAATACTCTTCCACCCTCAGGTCAGTATTCTATTCCTTTGCGAGTATTGGTGCCTACAAACGGACAAGCTAAATTGGAAATTGCCACATGGAGTGGCTTGAACTATATTGCGTGTATCTATCTTGAAGACCTGCTTACACAAACTTGGACAGACCTGAAAAATAATCCGCAATATAATTTCACTGCCTACAGCAATACACAAAATAACCGTTTTATACTGCATGTATATTTCAAACCCAAGATTGAAACATCCGGTCCATCATGTTCTTATTCCAACGACGCAACCATCACTATCAATTCTTGGTCCGGACCTATCGATACGGTGAGATTATTTGACCTCAATAATCAAATGATTGGTCAGGCAATGAATGTTACTTCTTGGACATTTTCCAGTCTAATTGCAGGAAGCTATATTTTGCAATATCAAACGACCGGAATATGCAGTCAATTTTACGACACTATTCATATTCTTACCCCTCCTGCTGTAAATGCCGGATTTGTCCCTTCTAAAGACACATTATATTGGCCGGAGTATGAGGTTGCATTTCAAAACACTTCTCAAAATGCAAATTATTTTTATTGGGATTTCGGTGACGGCGATACATCTACGCTGTTTTCTCCGGTACACAGTTTCAATCAGCCGGGTGCATATCTCGTGACATTAGTGGCCAAAAACCTAAATGATTGTAAAGATACAACTCATCATTGGGTTTTCGTCAAATCGGCTCAGGTTGGGATAGATGATGTAGATTTGCAAGATTTGGTCAAACTGAAAAACTATAATCATACATTGGTTATTACCGGCAATCAAGCACTCAAAAAACCTGTAAATATTGAGTATTATGATATCTCCGGCAAATTATTGAAAATATCATCTTACCACGAAGGTCAGATAATCAATGAAACATTCACTCCTTCTGTGAAAGGTGTTTATCTGATTAAGATAGGTTACCGACAATTAAGATGGGTAAAAACAGAGTAGTCATTACATACTGCCTGATTGAAGCAAATTTCGGCATTTCTTTGCTTTTTAATCCCTGAATGTGTTTTGTTTTTAAGTTTTTATTTAAAATCACTGTTGTCCGACAAAAAAATTTTTTTAAAAAAAGTGAGGCAATTTTGCCTCACTTTTTAACTTAGTTTTGTATAAAACAAAACT
>FWPU01000478.1_pt1 | contig 128566 bp, 129 predicted proteins | sample 2228361 | NCBI WGS metagenome assembly FWPU01 (sample SAMEA103939777, study PRJEB20133) | metagenome | reverse complement strand
CGATCCGCGCCAGGCGCTCGCCGGCGGCGCCCGTGGCCAGGAGCTCGGCCGCACCCTCGAGGAGCTCCACCGTGCGGGCGGCGAGCTCCGCGCGGGTCTCGGCCAGGCGCCGCTCGCTGCGCCGGGTCAGGGCGGTGACGAGGGTGGGGCCGAGCGCGCCGGCCGCGGCCAGGCCGAGCAGGACGATCGCGCCGACCGCCGGATCCAGCGCCCCGAGGAGGACGGCGAGGCCGAGGGCGGCGACCGCCGCCACCGCGACGGGCGGCAGGACCCGTAGGTACAGCTCCTGGAGGGCGTCGACGTCGGAGACGAACCGCGCGAGCAGGTCACCGGAGCGGAACGCGGGGAGCCCCGCCGGCGCGAGCCGCTCCAGGCGCTCGTAGACCCGGGCTCGGATCTCCACGAGCACCCGGAAGGCCGCGTCGTGGCCGACGAGACGCTCCAGGTAGCGTGCGACGCCCCGGCCGATCCCGAAGAAGCGGACCGCGACGATGGCGACGGTGAGCGTGAGGATCGGCGGCCGCAGCGACGCCCTGGAGATGAGGTAGGCGGAGGTCGCGGCGAGGCCGATGCCCATCGCCGCGGTGGCCACCCCGAGCCCGGTCGCCGAGAGGAGCCGCCCGGCCAGGGGGCGCGCGAAGCCGAGCACGCGCAGGAGGTCCCTCATGGCGCCACCGCCGCCGTCCGCGGCGCCCCCTCGGTCCTGGGCCCGGGGAGCCGCACCACCCGATCCGCGAGCGACAGGAGCGAGGGTCGGTGCGCGACGAGGACCACGGTGCGCCCGCGGGCCAGCCGGCGGACGGCCTCGAGCACGCGCTCCTCGGTGGGGCCGTCGAGGGCGGCGGTGGGCTCGTCGAGGAGCACGAGCGGCGCGTCGCGCAGGAAGGCCCGGGCGATGGCGATCCGCTGGCGCTGCCCCTCCGAGAGGCCAGCCCCCCGATCACCGAGGAGGGTGGCGGGCCCATCGGGCAGCTCGGCCACGAGGTCGGCCCCGACGGCCTCGAGCGCCCGGGTCACCTCCTCGTCGGTGGCCCCGGGGCGGGCGATCCGCACGTTCTCGGCGACGGTGCCGGCGGCGAGGTGCGGGGCCTGCGGGACCCAGGCGACGTGCTCGCGCCACCGCGTCGGGTCGAGCTCGGCGAGGTCGATCTCGCCCTCGGGCGTCTCGAGCAGCACCCGGCCGGCGGTGGGGCGCACGAACCCGAGGAGCACCGCGAGGAGGGTGGACTTCCCCGCGCCGTTGGGGCCGACGAGGGCGACGGTCTCGCCCGGGGCGAGCCGGAAGCGCACGGGGGGCGGGACGGGCCTGCCGGGCCACGCGACGACGACGTCCTCGAGGCGGATCGCCGTCGCGCGGAGGTCCGGCACGGCCCGGCGCCCGCCCCGTGGGGGCGGCGCGGTCTCGAGGATCTCGATCGCTCGGGCCGCGGCGGCGAGACCGTCCTGGCTCGCGTGGAAGTGCTGCCCGACCAGGCGCAGCGGCAGGTAGGCCTCGGGCGCGAGAAGGAGCACGGCGAGCCCCCGCTCGAGGTCCATGTCCCCGGCCACGAGGCGGACCCCGATCGTCACCGCCACGAGGGCGACCGAGATCGTGGCGAGGAGCTCGAGCGTGAGGGAGGACACGAAGGAGATCCGCAGCACCTCCATGGTGGTGCGGCGGTGCTCCTCGCCCCGCTCGCGGATCCCGCGCACCTGTCCGCGGGAGCGGCCGAAGGCCTTCAGCGTGGGAAGGCCGCGGACGAGGTCGAGGAAGGAGGAGGCCAGGATCTGCAGCGCGGCGTACCGGCGGCGCTGGGCGCGCTCCGTGGCCCAGCCCACGAGCGCGCCGAACAGGGGGATCAGGGGCAGGGTGATGGCCAGGATGAGCGCGGAGAGGGGGTCGCGGAGGGCGACGGCGACGAGGACGGACAGGGGCACGGTCACGGACAGCGCGAGCTGCGGCAGGTACCGGGCGAAGTAGGGCTCCAAGGCGTCCAGGCCCTGGGTGAGGAGGACCGCGAGCTCGCCCGTGCGCTCGCCGGCGAGCCAGGCCGGCCCCAGGCGCAGGGCGTGGGCGAGGACCCGCTCGCGGAGCTCCCCTTTGACCCCGGCGACGGCGGCGTGGGCCACCGCCTCCTGCGCGTACGCGATCGCCGCCCGCGCCGTCACCACGCCGAGCAGGAAGAGCAGTGGCCCGGCGAGGTCCGCGAGCCCGGCGCCCCCGTGGAAGACGTCGGCGATCGCGCCGGCCAGCAGGATCGCCTGGACGAGCACGAGGGCCGCGGTCGCCCAGCCGAGGAGGGCGGCGAGCGCGACGGCGGTCCGGGCCGACCGGGCGTGGCGGAGCAGCCGGGGGTCGAGCGGTCGCACCCCGCCATCTTCCCGCAGGCCCGAGCTAGCTCGGCGGCGCCGGGAGCCGCTCGGCGTCGGCGGGCGGGAGGTCGCGCGTCCCGATCCGCCGCCGGAACACCCAGAAGGTCCACGCCTGGTACGCGAGCACGATGGGGGTCATGATCAGCGCCACCACGGTCATCACGCGGAGCGTGTAGGGCGTGGAGGAGGCGTTCTCGACGGTGAGGGTCCACGCGGGGTCGGTGCTGCTCGGCAGGACCGCCGGGTAGAGCACGACGAACAGCGTCGCCGTGGCCGCGACGATCGTGACGCCGGTCAGGGCGAAGGCCCAGCCCTCGCGGCCTGCTCGGGCGGCGCCGAGGGCGGAGAGGAGGGCGACCGCGGCCACCGCGCCGGTGACCCAGGGGACGGTCTCGCCCGCGTCGAGCAGGGTCCAGGCGAGGAACGCCACCGCCGCCACCGCCGCCACCGCCCCCACCCTCGGCACGAGGGCGCGGGCCCGCTCCCGGACCTCGTCCCGGGTCTTGAGGGCGAGGTACGCGGCGCCGTGGGTGACGAACAGGGTGAACGTGACGACCCCGCCGAGGAGGGCGTAGGGGTTGAGCAGGTCGAGGAACCCGCCCTCGTAGGTGAAGCCCTCGCCGATCGGCACCCCCCGGACGATGTTGCCGAAGGCCACGCCCCACAGCAGCGCCGGGACGGCGCTGCCGAAGACGATGGCCGCGTCCCACCGGCGGCGCCAGGCGGCGTCCTCGCGCTTGCCGCGGTACTCGAAGGCGACCCCCCGCAGGATGAGGGCCACGAGGATGAGGAGCAGGGCGAGGTAGAAGCCGCTGAACAGCGTGGCGTACCACTCGGGGAAGGCGGCGAAGGTGGCCCCGCCCGCGGTGAGGAGCCACACCTCGTTCCCGTCCCAGACCGGGCCGATGGTGTTGATCACGACGCGCCGACCGGCCTCGTCCCGGCCGAGGACCGGCAGGAGGATCCCGACCCCGAAGTCGAAGCCCTCGAGGAAGAAGTAGCCGGTCCACAGGATCCCGATGAGGATGAACCAGAGCGTGGAGAGTTCCATCTCGGCCCCCGTCAGTAGGCGAACGTGAGCGGCCGCTCGGCCAGGCGCTGCTCGTAGGCGGCCTCGGCCTCGGCCGTCGTGATCGCGGGCGGTCCCGCCTTCGCGAACCGGATCGTGAGCGCGACCTCGACGACGGCGAGCGCCCCGTAGAGCACGGTGAGGACGATCATCGAGACGAGCACCTCGGTCGCGCTCACCGCCAGGGAGACGCCGTTCGCCGTCAGCTGGAGCCCGTACACGACCCAGGGCTGGCGCCCCATCTCGGTGAAGATCCAGCCGAAGGTGTTGCCGAGGAAGGGGAAGGTGATCGCGGCGATGCCCGCGGGGGCGAACCAGCGCCAGGTCGGTGTGCGCCCGCCCCGGGTCACCCACAGGGCCAGGGCGGCGTAGGCGGCCGCGAGGGCCCCGAAGCCGATCATGAGCCGGAACGACCAGTACGTGACGGGGATGATGGGGCGGTAGTCGGCGGGGCCGAACCGCCGCTCGAGCCGGGCCTGGATGTCGTTGATCCCCTCCACGGTCCCGTCGAAGGAGCCGGTGGCCAGGAACGAGGAGAGCCCCGGGATCCGGATCGAGAAGACCTCCTCGCTGCCGTCGAGGGAGCCGATCGTGAACAGGCTGAAGCCGGCGCCTCGCTGCGTCTCCCAGAGCGCCTCGGCCGCCGCCATCTTCATCGGCTGCTGATCGGTCATGACGCGGGCCTGGAGGTCGCCCGTGACCACGATCGCCAGGCCCGCCACGAGGAGCGTCCACGCGCCGAGGCGCAGCGAGGGCCGCATGACCTCCTCGTGCCGGCCGCGCGCCAGGTGCCAGGCGGAGATCCCCACCATGAACGCCCCGGCCGTCATGAACGCCCCGGCCAGGACGTGGGGGAACGCGACGAGGTTCGTCACGTTCGTGAGCACGGCCACGATGCTCGCGAGCTCGGCCCGGCCCACGGGGTCGAGCGGCGAGAAGCCCGGCTCGACGCGGTAGCCGACCGGGTGCTGCATCCACGAGTTCGCCGCGAGGATGAAGTAGGCGGAGATCGCCGTGCCGATCCCCGCCGCCCAGATCGTGGCGAGGTGGGCGCGCTTCGGCAGGCGGTCCCAGCCGAAGATCCACAGCCCGAGGAAGGTCGACTCGAGGAAGAAGGCGATGAGCGCCTCCATGGCCAGGGGGGCGCCGAAGATGTCCCCGACGAAGCGCGAGTACTCGCTCCAGTTCATCCCGAACTGGAACTCCTGCACGATGCCGGTGACCACCCCCATCGCGAAGTTGATGAGGAAGAGCTTCCCCCAGAACTTCGTGGCCCGCAGGTACGCGTCCTTGCCCGTGCGGACCCAGGCCGTCTGCAGGCCCGCCACGAGGAGCGCAAGCCCGATCGTGAGGGGGACGAAGAGGAAGTGGTAGGCGGTGGTGATGCCGAACTGCCACCGAGCGAGGTCCAGCGCGTCCACGGTCACCTCCCGACGCGTCCACGCGCGGCGCGCCGAGGCGCGACGCGCTCCTTCCGCAGTCTACGGGCGCGGCCGGATGCGGCATCGGACCGACGGCCCGCGCCGGCCGGGACGCCCGTCCCGGCCGGTATCCTCGGGGCGATGGCGCCCCGATCCTCCCTCGGTCGCTTCCTCCTCGTCGTCGTGCCGATGTTCGTCGTCGCGATCGGGCTCGTCGTCGCGTACCTCGCCCTGCGGCCGACGATCCGGCGCAACGCGGCGATCCTCGTCACGAGCAAGCTCGAGGTGGTCCGAGGGGTCGTCGAGGAGGTCCGCCGGACCGACGGGAGTCTCGCCGCGGCCACGCCCGAGCGCCTCGACGCCGTGGCCCCGGAGGACCTGGGCTTCGAGCCCGCCGAGGTGGCCTCCACGGAGCCCCTCGTCGTGAGCGTGCTCGCCACCGAGGAGGCCTGGACGGGCGCCGCCCGGGCCGACTCGGGCGCCTGCTACTTCATCCGTCTCCTCGCCTCCGGCGGGATCGAGCGGGGCACGATCCCGGGCGAGGGCTGCACCGCCCGGGCGGCCGCCGAGGCCCCCAGCTCCGGCTGGCCCGAGCTCTGATCCGACTCGCGCGTCCGCGCGAGTTGTCCTACCATCCATGCCCTGCCCGCCTGGCACGGAAAGGGGGAGACCTGTGACGAGGGTCGCGGTCACCGTGAACGGGGTGGTGCGGGAGGCCGACGTCGAGCCCCGCACGCTCCTCGTCTACTTCCTCCGGGAGACCCTGGGGTTGACCGGGACGAACGTCGGCTGCGACACATCCACCTGCGGCGCGTGCACGGTGCTGCTCGACGGGGAGTCGGTGAAGTCCTGCACGGTGCTCGCGGTCCAGGCCGACGGTCGGGAGGTCACGACCATCGAGGGGCTCGCCCGGGACGGCGAGATGCATCCGCTCCAGGAGGCCTTCCATCGCAACCACGGCCTCCAGTGCGGGTACTGCACGCCGGGCATGATCATGGCGGCCCTCTCGTACCTGCGGGAGAACCCGACCCCGACCGAGGAGGAGGTCCGCGAGGCCCTGCAGGGGAACCTGTGCCGCTGCACCGGCTACCAGAACATCGTCCGGTCGGTCCTCGACGCCGCCGCCCAGATGAGCGGCGTGAGCGCGTAGGGGGTGGAGATGGCCACGGCGCAGAAGTACATCGGGGGCGGCGTCCTCCGGAAGGAGGACCCCGAGCTCCTCACCGGTCAGGCCCGCTTCCTCGACGACCTGTCCTTCCCGGGCATGGTCTTCCTCCACGTGGTCCGCAGCCCGGTGGCCCACGCGCGGATCGCCTCCATCGACGTGAGCCGGGCCGCCGCGATGCCGGGCGTCCTCGCCGTCTGGACCGGGGAGGACCTGGCGAGCGAGTGGCAGGGAGGTCTGCCGTGCGCCTGGCCGGTCACGGAGGACATCCGGATGCCCACCCACTGGCCGGTCGCCCGCGGCGAGGTGCGGCATCTCGGCGAGGCCGTCGCGGTCGTGGTCGCCGAGTCCCGGGCGCAGGCCAAGGACGCGGCCGAGGCCGTCTCGGTCTCCTACGAGGAGCTGCCCGTCGTCGTGGACGCCGAGGAGGCGCTCCGCGAGGGCGCGCCGCTCGTCCACGCCGACCTCGGGACGAACGAGTGCTACACGTGGACGCTCTCGGCGGGTGAGGTGGACCGGGTCTTCTCCGAGGCCCCGGTGGTCGTGAAGGAGCGCTACTACCACCCGCGGCTGATCCCCAACGCGATGGAGCCGCGGGGCGCGATCGCCGTGCCCGTCCCCGCGCAGGGCGAGTTCACGCTGTACTCGGCGACCCAGATCCCGCACATCCTGAAGACCGCCCTCACGGCGTTCACGATCGCGAACCTGCCCGAGTCGAAGCTCCGCGTGATCGCCCCCGACGTGGGGGGCGGCTTCGGCTCGAAGCTGAACGTCTACGCCGAGGAGGCGATGGTCATCGCGGCGGCCCGGCGCACGGGGCGCCCGGTGAAGTGGGTCGAGGAGCGGCACGAGAACTACCTCGCCACGATCCAGGGGCGCGACGTGTACCAGGACATCGAGCTCGCCGCGACGGAGGACGGGAAGCTCCTCGGGGTGCGGGCGCACCTCGTGGCCGACATGGGCGCGTACCTGCAGCTCGTCACGCCCGGGATCCCGCTCCTCGGGGCCTTCCTGTACCACGGCGTGTACACGCCGCAGGCGTACGACTTCCGCTGCACCGGCGTGTTCACGAACAAGCCGCCCACCGACGCGTACCGGGGCGCGGGGCGACCCGAGGCCACCTACGCCGTCGAGCGCGCCATGGACGCGCTGGCCCGTCGCCTGGGCAAGGACCCCGCCGAGATCCGGCGGATGAACTTCATGCCGCCGTTCACCGAGCCGACGGAGGTGATCTCCGGGCTGAAGTACGACTCGGGGGACTACGCGAAGCAGCTCGATCGGGCCCTCGAGCTCGTGGGGTACGACCAGCTCCGCGAGGAGCAGGCCGAGCGGCGGGCCCGGGGGGACGTGAAGCAGCTCGGGATCGGGCTCTCCACCTACATCGAGATGTGCGGCCTCGCGCCCTCCCAGGTGCTTTCGGCCCTCCGCTACGCCGCCGGCGGCTGGGACGCGGCGACGATCCGGTGCCTGCCGACGGGGAAGGTGGTCGTCGTGACCGGCACCTCGCCGCACGGCCAGGGGCACGTCACGAGCTGGTCCCAGATCGTGGCCGACGAGCTCGGGGTACCCGTCGAGGACGTGGAGGTCCTCCACGGGGACACGGCGGTCTCGCCCCTCGGGATGGACACGTACGGGAGCCGGAGCCTCGCCGTCGGCGGCGTGGCGCTCCACTTCGCGGCGCAGAAGGTCGTCGCCAAGGCCCGACGGATCGCCGCCCACGAGCTCGAGGTGTCCGAGGACGACCTGGACTACGAGGCGGGACGCTTCTCCGTCCGCGGGGCCCCCGACCGGGCCCGGACGATCCCGGAGATCGCGTTCTCGGCGTGGACGGCGCACGACCTGCCGCCGGACACCGAGCCGGGACTGGAGGCGACCCACGTCTACGACCCCGGGAACTTCACCTTCCCCTCGGGCGCCCACGTGTGCGTCGTGGAGGTGGACACCGAGACGGGGGCGGTCGAGATCGTCCGGTACGTCGCGGTGGACGACTGCGGCACGGTGATCAACCCGATGATCGTCGAGGGGCAGGTCCACGGGGGCATCACCCAGGGGATCGCGGAGGCGCTCTTCGAGGAGGGGTCCTACGACGAGCACGGGAACCTGCTGACCGGCGGCATGACCGACTACCTCGTGCCGGCCGCGGCGGACCTGCCCTCCTACGAGCTCGACCGCACCGTCACGCCCTCGAGCACGAACCCCCTCGGCGTGAAGGGCATCGGGGAGGCGGGGACGATCGCGGCGCCCCCGGCGGTGATCAACGCCGTCGTGGACGCCCTCTCCCACCTCGGCGTGACGGACGTGGGCAAGCCGGCGACCCCGGAGCGGGTGTGGAGGGCCATCCAGCGGGCGAGGGCCGAGGGGTCGCCGGGGGCTACGGGCACCGGCGCGGCGGCCCAGGGGAGCGAAGGAGGTGCGGCATGATCCCGGCGCCGTTCGAGTACGAGCGGGTGGGGACCGCGGACGAGGCGATCGCGCGGCTGTCCGCGGACCCGGAGGCCAAGCTGCTCGCCGGCGGGCACTCGCTGCTCCCGCTCATGCGGCTGCGCCTGGCGCGTCCGTCGAGGCTCGTGGACATCTCGCGGATCCGGGACCTCGCGTACGTCCGCGAGGACGGCGACCGCATCGCCATCGGGGCGCTCACCCGGCACCACGACGTCGCGACGAGCGAGCTCCTCCAGGCCGAGTGCCCCATCGTCGCCTACACGGCGAGCCTGATCGGCGACCCGCAGGTGCGACACATGGGCACGATCGGCGGGGCCCTGGCGCACGCCGACCCCGCGGGGGACATGGGGACGGTGCTCCTCGCCCTCGGGGCGGAGCTCGTCGTGCGGGGTCCCGGCGGGGCGAGCCGGACCGTGCCGGCCTCCGGCTTCTTCCGGGGGCTGTTCGAGCCCGACCTCGCGCACGACGAGGTCCTCACCGAGATCCGGGTGCCCAGGACCGGCTCGCGCGGCTGGAGCTACCTGAAGTTCCATCGCCGGGCGATCGACTGGGCCCTCGTGGGGGTGGCGGCGCTCGCGCCCGACGGCGACGGGGCCGCCGTGGCCCTCACGAACATGGCGGACCGGCCGATCCGCGCCTCGGCGGTGGAGGAGGCCCTCGCCGCCGGCGCCGACCCGGCGACGGCGGCGGAGCGCGCGGCCGAGGGCACGAGCCCGCCCTCGGACGCCTTCGCGAGCGCCGAGTACCGGCGGGAGGTCGTGAAGGTGCTGGTGCGCCGCGCCCTCGAGGAGGCGATGTCCCGGTAGCCGGCCCGGGCCTTTGACGCGGGGCGCCTTCCCTGTCTAGATGGAGGGCGTGCTCGGCGCGAAGCGCTTCGACCTCGGGACCTGGTTCGACCGCCACGGCGTGCCGGTGCTCGCGACGATCCTCGTCGCGGCCCTGGCGACGGTCGTGGTCCAGCTCCTCGTGCGCCGGTTCCGGCGCCGGCTCGAGGGCAGCCCGAACGTCACGCAGGAGCTGAACGTCCAGCGGATCGCGACCCTCACGGGCGCGCTGTCCACGGCGAGCGTGGTGGTCATCTGGGTGGTGGCGGCCCTCGTCGTCCTCGACCGGCTGCACGTGAGCCTCGGGCCGCTCCTCGCCTCGGCCGGGGTGGCGGGCGTGGCCCTCGGCTTCGGCGCCCAGGCGGTCGTCCGCGACACCCTCGCCGGGTTCTTCATCCTGCTCGAGAACCAGTTCGGGGTCGGGGACGTCTGCGAGCTGCAGACGACCGCGGGACCGGTCTCGGGCAAGGTGGAGTCGCTCACGCTCCGGGTGACCTCGCTGCGCGCCTTCGACGGGACCCTGCACATCGTGCCGAACGGCAACATCCAGGTGGTGAGCAACAAGTCCCGCGGGTGGGCCCGGGCCATCGTGGACGTGCGGGTCGCCTACGGGGAGGACGTGGACCGGGTCCGGGCCATCCTGGAGCGCCTCTTCGAGGAGCTGCGGACCGACGAGGTGCTCTCGGACTGGATCCGGGAGGGCCCGAGCGTGCTCGGCATCGAGACCCTCGGCGACTACGCCATCGTGATCCGCGTGATCGCGGACACGCGCCCCTCGAAGCGGTGGGACACCGAGCGGATCCTGCGGGAGCGCATCGCCGGGCGCCTCGACGCCGAGGGCGTCCGGGTCCCGCTCCCGCCCGTCGCGCCGCGGCCCGGCGAGCAGCGCGCCTGAGGGCTCGCGGTCGCTCCGACGGAACGGCCTCCGACGGGTACGCTGATGCGCACATGGGCAGGTTGCCGTTCGGATCGGTGGAGGAGCTCCAGCGCGCCCTGGAGCGCGAGCGCTACCTCGCGGACCGCGGGCTCGCCACGGCGATCTACCTCGCGGTCTCCCTCGACAAGCCGCTGCTGCTCGAGGGCGAGGCCGGGGTGGGCAAGACGGAGGTCGCGAAGGTGCTCGCCCGGCTGCTCGGCCGCGAGCTCATCCGGCTCCAGTGCTACGAGGGGATCGACGCCTCCCAGGCTCTGTACGAGTGGAACTACTCGAAGCAGCTCATCGCCGTGCGGGCCATGCAGGACGTGACGGCCGAGGCGCACGTGGAGGACCTGTTCGGGCCGTCCTTCCTCGTCGAGCGGCCGCTCCTCGCGGCGATCCGCGCCGGCTCCAAGGCCGTCCTCCTCGTGGACGAGCTCGACCGGGCCGACGACGAGTTCGAGGCCTTCCTGCTCGAGATCCTCTCGGAGTTCGCCGTCACGATCCCCGAGATCGGGCGCGTCGTGGCCGAGGAGCCGCCCGCCGTCGTCGTCACCTCGAACCGCACCCGCGAGATCCACGACGCCCTGAAGCGGCGGTGCCTGTACCACTGGATCGACCATCCCGCCCTCGAGCGCGAGGTCGAGATCGTCCGGGCCCGCGCGCCGGAGGTGCCCGAGGCCCTCGCGCGGGACGTCGCCGCCGCCGTGAACCGCCTGCGCCGCTTCGACATCGCCAAGCGCCCAGGCGTCGCGGAGACGATCGACTGGGCCAACGCCCTCGCCTTCCTCGGCGCCGAGCGCCTGGACGCCGAGACCGCGCGGGCCACGCTCGGGGCGGTGCTGAAGGACCACGAGGACCAGCAGCTCGCCGCGGCGCACCTCCAGGAGGTGCTGGAGGGTGACCCCGCGGAGCCCTGAGGCGACCGCCCTCGCGCACCTCATCGGCTTCGGTCGGGAGCTGCGCCGACGGGGGCTCGTCGTCGGCACCGGCCGGATCGTCACCTTCTGCCGGGCCGCGGCGTGCCTCGGCACCCTGGAGCGGGAGGACCTGTACTGGGCGGCCCGCTCCGCTCTGATCTCCCGACCCGAGGATGTCGAGGCCTTCGACGCCGCCTTCCGCGAGTGGTTCGGCGCCGGGGCGCGGATCGTGCTCGAGATCCCACCCGAGGCGGCGCGCGAGGCCGAGGCAGCGGTCCGGGCCGCGGCCGGGGCCGACGCCGCGGACGCCGGTGAGGAGGAGCGCGTCCTCACCCGGGGGCGGCGCGAGGCGGGCGAGGGGGACGAGACGGAGGGCGAGGCCGCGATCCGCGCCGTGGCGAGCGCCGCCGAGGTCCTGCGGACGAAGTCGTTCGCGGAGCTGACCGAGGAGGAGCGCGAGCGCGTGTCACGGCTGATCCGCCAGCTCGCGGTCCAGGTGCCCATCCGCCGCAGCCGGCGCCTGCGCCCCGCGCCGACCGGGGGGCGCCTCGATGTGCGGCGGACGCTCCGGCGTTCCCTGCGGACCCACGGCGAGCCCTTCCACCGGGCCTGGCGCGCCCGCGGCACGCGGGCGCGGCCCCTCGTGCTCATCCTCGACATCTCGGGCTCGATGGCGCCGTACTCCCGGGCCCTCGTGCAGTTCGCCTACGCGGCGATGGCGGCCGGCCGGCGCGTGGAGGTCTTCTGCTTCGGCACGCGGCTCACCCGCGTCACGCGGGCGCTCGCGACCCGCGATCCGGACCGAGCGATCCACGAGATCGGTCGGCGCGTGGCAGACTGGGAGGGGGGCACGCGGATCGGCGAGTCGCTCAAGGCGCTCCTCGACGGCTGGAGCCAGCGCGCGGCCCTCCGCGGCGCGGTCGTCGTGATCTGCTCGGATGGGCTGGAGCGGGGGGAACCGGACCTGCTCCGGGCCCAGATGGCGAAGCTCCGTCGGCTGGCGCACCGGGTGGTCTGGGTGAACCCCCTGAAGGGAAGCCCCCGGTACGAGCCGCTCGCCCGGGGGATGGCGGCGGCCCTCCCCTCGATCGACGCGTTCCTCGCCGGCCACAACCTGGAGAGCCTGGAGGAGCTCTCGCGCGCGCTGGCGGGCTGAGCGGTCGGCACGCGACGAACGTGGTAACGTTTCTCAAAGTATGACCGCGCTCGCCCGCGCCCGCTCGCCGCTCGGTTCCGCGCTCGGTTCCGCGCTCGTCCTGCTCCTCGCCGCGGGGTGTGCCGAGCCCGCGTCTCCGCCTGCGTCCCACTCGCACGCTTCCGGCTCGCACGCGACGACGCCTTCGACGCTCGCCGCGGGCGGCTATCACGGCGTGGTGCTGCCGGAGCCGGTGCGGGTGCGGCCCTTCGCCCTCACGGACCAGCACGGCGAGCGCTTCCGCGTGCCGCAGGATCTCGACGGGCGCGTGGCGCTCCTGTACTTCGGCTACACCCACTGCCCGGACATCTGCCCGGGGACGCTCGCGACGATCGCGGTCGCGCTGCGCGGTCTCGCGCCCGAGGTGCGCCGGGCGGTGGACGTGGTGTTCGTGACCGTGGACCCTGCCCGCGACACGGCCCCGGTGCTCCGCGAGTACGTGGGGCTGTTCTCGGAGGACTTCGTGGCGCTCACCGGGACGGGGGAGGAGATCGAGCGGGCGCTCGCGCGCTTCGGCTTCGGGCCGCCCCAGATCGCGGACCTCGGCGGGGGCGAGTACGCGGTCGGGCACCCCGCGGGGGTGCTCGCGATCACGCCCGACGGGTTCGCGCGCCTGGAGTACCCGTTCGGCATCACCGCGCAGGCGTACCGGGAGGATCTGACCCGGTTGGTCGAGGAGGGATGGAGGCAGCCATGAAGAGGATGCTCGTCGCGCTCGCGGCGTTCGCCCTCGTCGGGCTCCTCGCCGCGTGCGGCGGGGACGGCCAGGACGAGGCGGGGCTCGAGGAGGACACGATCCACGTGGCCGACGCGTGGGCGCGCTCGCCGTCGGAGGACGTTGCCGCGGTGTACTTCAGCGCCCACAACGGGCAGGAGGAGGAGGACCGCCTGATCGGGGCGTCCTCGCCGGTCGCGGGACGGGCCGAGGTCCACGAGACGGTCGAGGAGGACGGCGAGATGCAGATGCGGCCGGTCGAGGCCGTGCCCATCGGGCCCGATGAGACCGTCGAGTTCGAGCCCGGTGGGTACCACGTGATGCTCCTCGACCTCGGCGAGCCGCTCGAGGTGGGGTCGACGATCACCGTGGTCCTCGAGTTCGAGCGGGCCGGCCAGGTCCCCGTCGAGGCGATCGTGAAGCCCTACGTGCCCGAGGAGGGGCACATGGGGGACATGGGCGGCATGGACGAGGAAGGTGGCATGGGGGCGACCGGGGCCACGGGCATGGGCTGAGCCGGGGGCTCACTCGCCGCGCAGCTCGAGGTAGTACTCGATCATCTCGAGCAGGCGGTCGCGCCCGAAGCTCTCGTCGTGACCCGCGTGCACGATCCGCACGGGCAGGTCCCGGAGCCGCCGCATGCTCGCCAGGTAGTCCTTGATGTTGGACTCGGGCAGCTCGTCGAGGAACGGGGGGTTGCGGTAGACGCAGTCCCCCGAGAACAGGGTCCCGGTCTCCGGCTCCCACAGGCCGATCTCGCCCGGCGTATGGCCGGGCAGGTGCAGGACCTGGAACCGCCGATCGCCGAGGTCGATGACATCGCCCTCGTCCACGAGCCAGGTCGGCGGGGCGGGCGGGATCGTCCAGGCCCCGGGGTCGAAGCCCTCGTACGGGTACGCGTCGATGAGCATCTCGTGGATCTCGTACCCGCTCTCCCGCATGAGCTCGAGGAAGGACTCCTCGAAGTCCCGGGCGAACAGGGTGGCGAGCTTCCCGCCCTCGCGGAGCACGGGGGCGTCGGCGGGGTGGGCGAGGACCTCCTCGAACTCGTGCATGGCGCCGATGTGGTCGTAGTGGCGGTGGGTGGCCACGGCGACGACGGGGCGTTCGAAGAGGTCGGCGAGCTCCTCCCGGACCCGGGCGATACCCATCCCGCCGTCCACGAGCATGTCCCGGTCCCGACCCCGGACGAGGAAGAAGTTGCCGCGGATCATGGGGTCGACGTGGGGCTCCTGGATGAGGATCACGCCCTCGTCGACCTCGCGGTACTCGAACCAGCGCTCGGCGACCTCCACGGCCGCATCCTAGCCCGACGCGCCGTCCGGCTCATCCCGCCGGCCGGCGCACCCGCCGGTGGCGGGTTCGCCGCCGCGGCCACCCCACGGGCACCCTTGACGCGCGGCCGGCATCGGCGTACATGCATCTCGGAGGGGGTGGTCGTATGACGACCGTGTTCCGGGTCTCCGTGGAGGATCGTCCGGGGGAGCTCGCGCGCATCGGCGAGGCGCTCGGCGGCGCCGGCGTGAACATCGAGGGCTTCTGCGGGCTCGCCGTCGAGGGGCGCGGGGTGATCTGCCTCGCCGTGGAGGACGCCGCCGGGGCGCGCGCGGCGCTCGAGGGCGCCGGCGTGCGGATCGAGGCCGAACTCGCCGCGCTCGCGCTCGACGTGGCGGCCGACGCCGACCGGCCGGGGGCCGCGGGCGAGCTCGCGCGGAAGGTCGCCGACGCGGGCGTGAACGTGGAGGTCGCTCTCGTCGCGACCCACGACCGGATCGTCCTCGCGACGAGCGACAACGACAAGGCCCGGGCGGCCCTCGGGCTCTAGCGCGGCTCCGGGGCCTCGGCCGCGTAGGCCCGGTCGAGCACCTCGACCGGGTGGAGGGCCTCGACCGGGCGGCCGAGGGCGCGCAGGCCGGCCGAGATGTGGAGCGTGCACCCCGGGTTGGCGCTCGCCACCGCGTCGGCCCCGGTGGCCGCGATGGCCTGGGCCTTGGCGCGCATGAGGGCGTCGGCCATCCCCGGCTGGAGCACCGTGTAGAGGCCCGCTGCCCCGCAGCAGGTCTCGCCGTCGGGGATCTCGACGATCTCGAGGCCGGGCACGAGGGCGAGGAGGGCGCGGGGCTCCTCGCGGATGTGGCTCACGCGCAGGGCGTGGCACGGGTCGTGGACGGCGATCCGCTCGAGGCCGGGGTTGGCGCGGGGAGGTGGGAGCTCGGCGCGGGCGAGGAACCGGACGACGTCCTCGACGCGCTCCGAGAAGGCCCGGGCCTCGGCGGTCCCAAGGAGGTCCCCGAGCTCCGAGAGGTGCGCGGCGCACCCGGCGCTCGTCGTCACCACCGCCTCCGCGCCGGCGAAGGCGGCGATGGAGCGCGCGGCGAGCGCCCGGGCGCGATCGAGCCGGCCGTGGTGGGCGTGGAGGGCGCCGCAGCAGGCCTGGGCCCGGGGGACCCGCACGCGCCATCCGGCTCGGACGAGGATCCGGGCGGCGGCCAGGTTCGCCGACCGGTACCAGCGGTCCTGGACGCACCCGGTGAGCAGGGCCACGGTGCCGCGGACCTCGCCGCTCGGCTCCAGGTGCGGAGGGAGCGGGCGCTCGCGGCTCCGCCGGGGGAGCAGGTGCCGCGTGCGGGCCGGCAGGAGGGGCCGCGCGAGGGGCTGGAGCCCCACGGCGAGCGAGAGGAGCCGTGGGTGGGCGAGCAGGCCGAGCCCGAGCCGGCGGAGGAAGCGCTCGGGGGCGCTCCGCAGCGGCTCGATCTGGACCCGGGCCGCCTCGATCATCCGCCCGTACGGCACGTGCGAGGGGCAGACGTCCTCGCACGTCCGGCAGGCGAGGCAGAGGTCCATGAGCCGGGCGAAGGTGGCGTCCGGCTCGGCTCGGCCCTCGGCCACGAGCCGCATCGCGGCGATGCGACCGCGGGGCGAGGCCGACTCCTCGCCCGTCAGCCGGTACGTGGGGCAGTGGGGGAGGCACAGCCCGCAGGCGACGCAGGCGGCGAGGTCGGCCTCGGAGGGGTGGTCGCCCTCGCGCCAGCGGGGCGCGAGCCCCGGGACGGGGCCCACGAAGCGCGCGCCCTCGGGGAGCTCCGCGCCGAGGATCGCCGCCGGATCGCGCGCCGCACCCACCGCTACAGCCCTCCCCAGGCTCGGCCGGGCGCGAGCACCCCGGCGGGGTCGAAGGCGGCCTTCAGCCGCCGCTGGACGTCGAGGGCGGGCAGGGGGGCCTCCCCGAGCCCGCCCGGACCGCGAACGACCGGAGCGATCCCGCCGAGGGCGGCCGCGCGCTCACGGAGCGCTCGGAGCTCCGCGGGGTCCTCCAGCCCGATCCAGGCGATCCCCACGCCGACGAGCGCTCCGAACGGCCCGGGCGCCGCCGCGAGGAGCTCGTCCAGACGCGAGGGCGCGACGGCCGCCTCCGCGACGATGGGCCGCTCGAGCCACGGGCTCCGCGCGGGGAACGGCGCGTCGTCGTGGACCTCGGCCCCGGGCGCCGCCGCCAGGGCGGCCTCGGTCTGCTCCTCGACCTGCTCGGGCCAGCCCTCCAGGCGGAGCTCCGTCTCTTCGGGGTGGGCGAGGACCGCGGCGGGCAGCGGCACGGCGGCGAGCAACCGGCGAGCGGTCTCGAGCCCCCCGGGGGCGACGACGGTGCGCCGCGCGGCGGGCAGGGGCCGCACCTTGAGGGCGACCTGCACGATCACCCCGAGGGTGCCGAGGGATCCGACGAGCACCTTGTGGAGGTCGTAGCCCGTCACGTTCTTCACCGTCCTCGCGCCGCTCCGCACCAGGCGCCCGTCGCCGGTGATGACCTCGACCTCGAGCACCGTATCGCGCACGCCCCCGACGGACAGGCGCCGGGGCGAGGACGCGCCGGCCGCGATCACGCCGCCGACGGTGGCCTCGGGCCTCGCGTCCACCGGCCACTCCTGCCCGTGCTCGCCGAGCCGGCGCTGGAGCTCGCCCACGCGCATCCCGGCCCCGACCACGGCCACCATCTCCGCCGGCTCGTAGGCGACGAGCTGGTCGAGCATCGTCGTCCACAGCTCCGCGTCCACCTCGCAGGGGTTGCCCTTGTCCAGGTGGGTCCGACCGCCGCACACGAGGAGCCGGCGGCGCTCGGCGCTCGCCCGGCGCAGGAGGGCGGCGACGTCGGCCTTGGTGTGCGGGTGGATCAGATCCATGCCCCCTCCGGGAGGTGCGCGGCGGCCTCGGCCGCGTCGGCGCCCCGGGCCATCGCGAAGTCCCCGCAGCGGGCGCCCTCGGGCAGGACCTTGTGCGGGTTCATGCGCCCCTCCGGGTCGAAGGCGGCCCGGACGCAGGCCTGGGCGGCGAGATCCTCGGCCCCGAACACGAGCGGCATGAAGTCCCGCTTCTCCAGACCGATGCCGTGCTCGCCGGACAGGGCGCCGCCGGCCTCGACGCAGAGCCGCACGATCTCCTCGCTCGCCCGCAGGACGCGCTCGAGCGTGCCGGGCACCCGTCGGTCGAAGGACAGGAGCGGGTGCAGGTTGCCGTCCCCGGCGTGGAACACGTTCGTGATCACGAGCCCGTACCGCTCGGCGATCGCGTAGATCCCGCTCAGCACCTCGACGAGCCTCGTCCGGGGCACGACGCAGTCGTGGAGGTGGTAGTGGGGGGCGATCTGGGCGACCGCGCCGAAGGCGCTCTTGCGCCCCTTCCAGATGAGCGCTCGCTCCGCCTCGTCCCGGGCGATCCGGACGCTGCGGCAGCCGTGCGCGCGGGCCGCCTCCTCCACGGCTCGGGCCTGATCCTCGACGGCCCCCGGCGTGCCGTCCACCTCGACGATGAGGATCGCGGCCGCGTCGGTCGGGTACCCCGCGTGGGCGAAGCGCTCCGCCGCGACGACGATCCCCCGGTCCATCATCTCCATCGCCGCCGGCACCACGCCCGCGGCGATGATCGCCGAGACCGTGGCCGCGCAGTCCTCGACGGTCGCGAAGTCGAACAGCATCGTCCGCAGCGCCGGGGGGAGCGGCGTGAGCCGGACGCAGACGGTGACGACGATGCCCAGGGTCCCCTCGGAGCCCACGACGGCCCCGCGGAGGTCGTAGCCGGGCGCCTCCGGGCCCTCGGAGCCCAGGCGCTCGACCCGGCCGTCGGGCAGCACGAGGTCGAGCGCGAGCACGTGGTTCGCGGTCACCCCGTAGGCGAGGCAGTGGGGGCCGCCGGCGTTCGTGTTCACGTTCCCCCCGATCGAGCAGGTCTGCTGGGACGAGGGGTCGGGGGCGAAGGTGAAACCGTGGGGGGCGAGGGCGCTCGCCAGGTCCAGGTTCCGCACGCCCGGCTCCACCCAGGCCAGGCGGTCCTCGGGGCGGATCTCCAGGATCCGGTCCATCCGCGTCGTGGCCACGACCAGGGCCCGCCCGAGGGGCGTGGCGCCGCCGGCGAGCCCCGTCCCCGAGCCCCGCGGCACGATCGCGAGGTCGTGGTCCCGGGCGACCCGGACGCACGCCACCACCTCCTCCGCCGAGCGGGGCAGGGCGACGAGGGCGCAGCCGCCCTCGACCATGGAGGCGTCCCGGGCGTAGAGGGCGAGCTCGAGGGGGTCCGCGAGCACCCCGTCCGGTCCGAGCGCCTCGACGAGGGCCGCGCGGGCCGCCGTGACGGCCTCGCCCGCGGTCGCCTTCGCCTCCACGCGACTAAGGCTACGCGCTCGGGCGAGCCCGTTCGACCGGCGCACGTGGAAGCCCCGGAGGCCCCCGGGTTCAGGCCGGCGCCTTCGTCCGCAGGATCTCGATGAACTCCCGCATCCAGCGCGGATGGTCCGGCCACGCCCGCGCCGAGACCATGAGGCCGTCCACGACGGCCTCGCCGTCCACGAACCCCGCCCCCGCCGCCCGGACGTCGGGCTCCAGGGCCGGGTACGCGGCGGTCCGCCGACCCCGCAGCACGCCGGCCGCGGCCAGGGCCAGGGGGGCGTGGCAGATCTGCGCCACGGGCTTCTCCCGCTCGAAGAAGTGCCGGATGATCCGCTGACAGTCGGGATCGTTGCGGATGTACTCCGGCGCCCGGCCGCCCGGGATCACGAGCGCCACGTACTGCTCGGGGTCGACGTCCCGGAAGGCGACGTCCGCCATCCACGAGTAGCCGGGCTTCTCCGTGTAGGTATCGAAGCCCTCCTCGAAGTCGTGGACGACGAACCGGAGCTTCTTCACCGAGGGAGCGGCGATGTGCACCTCGTACCCCTCCTCCCGCAGGCGTTGGTAGGGGTACAGGACCTCCAGGGACTCCGCCGCATCTCCGGCGAGGATCAGGATCTTCGCCACGGCTGCCACCTCCCTCCCGTGGTCGATACCCGACGTCGATGGTAGGACGGGGCGGCCGAGCGGTCGAACGGCGAGGTCAGGCGACCCGGCCCGGGGCGCCGTCGGGGGTGCTGAAGGGCAGGCCCTCGCGCTCCCACTCCTCCATGCCGCCCTCGAGGTTGTGGGCGTCGAACCCCCGAGCCTGGAGCATGAGGGCCCCGAGCTCGCTCCGGTTGCCGGAGCGGCAGACGACGACCACCGGCTTGCCGGGGTCCAGGGCGTCCACCTTCCCCGCGAGGATCTCGTTGAGCGGGATGTGGATCGCGCCCTCGATCCTGCCGGCGGCCCACTCGTAGGCCTCGCGGCAGTCCACGATCTGGACCTCGTGCCGGCGCTCCCACACGCCCCGCGGGTGACTGAGCTCGTCCATCGCGCAGGAGATGCTACCGGAGCGGCTCGGTCACGGCCCTCCGGCCGCCTCCAGGGCCGCTCGGAAGGCCTCGTAGGAGCGGGCGTCGAAGAGCACGAAGCGGACCTCCTCCACCTTCGTCTCGGCCCCGAGGACGGCGGCGATCGCGACGGGGGCCGCCTCCTCCACGGGGTACCCGTAGACGCCGGTGGAGATGGCCGGGAACGCGACGGTCCGGGCGCCGAGCTCGTCGGCCACCCGCAGCGCCTCGGTGTGGCACCGGGCGAGGAGGGGAGCGGGGTCCTCGTGCTCGTGGTACCGGGGACCCACGGTGTGGATGACCCACTTCGCGCGGAGCTTGCCGCCGGTGGTGGCGACGGCCTCCCCGGTGGGCAGGCCGTCCGGGTAGCGGGTGCGCCGGATCTCCTTGCACTCGGCCAGGATCTCGGGGCCCCCGCGGCGGTGGATCGCGCCGTCCACCCCGCCGCCGCCCATGAGGGAGGGGTTGGCGGCGTTCACGATGGCGTCCACGTCCTCGAGCGTGATGTCGCCCATGACGAGGGTGATGCGCGGCATATCGGTATCGTAGCCGCATGTCGGCGCTGGACCTCCTCGTGCTCGGCGACGCGGGCATGTCGTCCGGGGGCCCGCGGTGATCGTGTGCGTCGCGGCGAACCCGTCCATCGACAAGCTCTTCGAGGTCGAGCACCTACGGATCGGGGAGATCCACCGGCCCATCGCCTTCACCCAGGTCCCCGGCGGCAAGGGGCTGAACGTCGCCCGCGCCGCCCACGCGCTCGGCGCCGAGGTGACCGCGACGGGCATCCTCGCCGGGCACGCGGGGCGCTGGGTGGCGGAGGCCCTGGCCGCCGAGGGCGTCCGCTCGGCCTTCGTCTGGGTGGAGGGCGAGACCAGGTCCTCGCTCTCGGTGGCCGACCGCGCCCGGGGCGACCTCACGGAGTTCTACGAATCCGGCACCCCGGTGGGGCGCGAGGGGTGGGAGGCGCTGCGGGCCCGGGTGGGCGAGCTCCTGCGCGGCGCTGCCTGGCTCACGATCTCGGGGAGCGCGCCGCCCGGCTCGCCGCCGGACGCCTACGCCAGGATCGTCGAGCTCGCGGCCTCGGCCGGCGTCCCCGTCGCCCTCGACGCCCGGGACGACGCCCTGGCCGCCGCGCTCCGGGCGGGGCCGAGCCTCGTCAAGGTCAACGCCGAGGAGGCCGGGGTGCTGGTCGGCCGCCCCGTCCGCACGACGGAGGACGCCCGCGAGGCCGCCGAGGAGATCCGCTCGCGCCTGCCCCGGGGCGGGGCCGCGATCGTGACGCGTGGCGCCGAGGGGGCGGTCGCCGCGCTCCCGGACGGCGCCGCGCTCCTCGGCCGCCTCTTCGTCCGCGGTCCGTACCCGGTGGGCAGCGGGGACGCCTTCCTCGGCGGGCTCGTGACGGCGCTCGAGCGCGGCGAGCCGTGGCTGGCGGCGCTCCGGCTCGCCCTTGGGGCCGCCGCGGCGAACGCCGAGGTGCCCGGCGCCGGCCGCCTGGATCCCGCGAGGGCGCGGACCCTGGCCGAGCGCGCCGAGCTCGTTCACCTGTAGGTCGCGCTCGGGGTCGGACGTCGGGGTCGCCCGCCTATACTCGGGCCGTGGTCGGCGCTCGGGACCGGTCGGCGGTGGGGGCGGTGGGGATGGCGTCTCGGACCCCGCGCGTCGACCGGCGGCGCGTCGACCGGAGCCGGCTCGCGGACGGCTGAACCGTGCGGAGGATCTCGCAGCCCGTCGCGATCCGCGGGCTCTTCGTCGTCTTCGGCCTCGGGATCGCGGCGTTCTTCCCCTTCATCTCCCTGTACCTGCGCGACCGTCGCTTGAGCCCCGGCGAGATCGGGCTGGTCATCGCGGCGATGGCCGCTGCGCGGCTGGTCTCGAACCCCGTCTGGGGGCACGTGGGCGATGCGACCATCGGCCGCGTCTGGGCGCTGCGGGTGGGCGCCCTCGGGATCGGCCTCTCCGCGTTCGCCATGAACCTCGTGAGCGGCGCGATCGCCATCGCCGGCGTGGCCTTCGTGCTCGCCGCCATGCAGGGGGCCGCGGCGCCGAACCTGGACGCGATCGCCCTCGCTCACCTGGGGCAGGAGCGGATGACCGACTACGGGAGGATCCGCGCCTGGGAGAGCCTGTCGTACGCGGCGGCCTGCCTCGTCTTCGGCGCGATCCTCGATCGTGCGGGGATCGGATGGGCGATGCCGATCTACGCCCTCGCCTCCCTCGGGGTCCTCGCCTGGAGCTTCGTCCTGCGGACGGACCGACCGCGTCGGGCGAGGGGCCACGGTCGGCTCGGGACGATCGGCCAGGTCTTCCGCGAGGCCCCGCGGTTCTGGGGGTTGCTGGTCGCGACGTTGCTCGTGTGGACCGGCTTCAACGCCGCCTGGAACTTCATCGCGCTGAAGATCTCGGACGCCGGTGGCGGGCCGCTGCTCGTCGGATCCGGGCTGGCCCTGGGGGGACTCGTGGAGGTGCCGGTGATGCGGCTCTCCTCACGGCTGCAGGCGCGCTGGGGTCTGCGCCGCGTGTACGTGCTCGGCTGCCTCGTCTACGCGGTCGGGTTCCTCCTGTGGGGTGCGATCTCCGATCCCAGGGTGGTCTCCATGCTGGCGGTGCTCGAGGGGACCGGCTTCGGCCTGCTGTTCACCACGGGCGTGGTCGTGGTGGGGCGCCTGCTCCCGGAGCACCTGTACGCGACGGGGAACGGGGTGACCTCCATGGTGGGGTTCGGCCTGGCGCCGATCCTCGGCGCCGGTGTCGGGGGCTTCGTGTACGAGCACGCCGGGCCCCTCGTGCTGTACATGAGCGCGTGCGCGCTCGCGGCAGGGGGGGCGCTCGCGGCGTGGTTCGCGCTCGCCACGCCGGCGCTCGCGCGTCCCTCCCCGGTCGCGCCGGCCGTCGGGGCGCAGCCGGAGCCGGGGCTCGTTCCGTGACGGACCGGGCGGGCGCGGGGGCGGCCCGCTTCGCATAGGATGGGTCCGTCCGCACCGAGCGAGGGGGTTGCCGTGGTCAGCGCGTACATCCTCATCCAGACCGAGGTGGGCCGGGCGAGCCAGGTCACGCGCGAGCTGAGCAGCATCCAGGGGATCGTGTCGGTGGACCCCGTCACCGGTCCCTACGACGTGATCGCCCGGGGCGAGGCGAAGGACCTCGACGAGCTCGCGAAGACCATCGTGATGCCGATCCAGGCCGTCGAGGGCGTCACCCGGACGCTGACCTGCCCCGTGCTCTCGATCTGAGGCTCAGTCCTCGAAGGAGACCGGGAAGGGCAGCGCGACGGGGTCGTAGAACCGGGAGCGACCCTCGGCGTCGAACCGGTCGAGGCCGAAGTCGGACACGTCGGTCACGCGGGTGCGCCCCTCCAGGGCGAGGTCCGCCGCGATCCTCGCCACGGCCGGCCCCCACATCATGCCGTGGCCGACGGCGGTGGCGACCGTCACCCCCTCCAGGGTCTCGCCCGCGGGGGTGATCGCCGGACCGACGATGGGCAGGTGGTCGGGGGAGTACTCGATCGTGGCGGCCCACACCTTGCGGATCCCCAGCCCCCGGGTGATCGGGACGAGCGCGGCGAGGCGACGGCGCATCGCGCGGAGGTAGCGCCAGTCGATCTCGCGCGCGGGGCCCGGGACCTCGCGCGGGTTCGACATCCCCCACAGCAGCCCGCCCTCCTCGAGCCGGAAGTACAGGCCCCGGCCGATGTCGAAGACCATCGGGAGGCGCTCCACCTCGAAGGCGGGGTGGGGCTCGCTCACGACGACCTGGTGGCGGGCCGCGCCGACGGGGATCCGCAGGCCGGCGAGGCGCCCGACCTCGCGGAGCGAGGGCCCGCCGGTGAGGATCACGCGCTCGGTCGCGATGACCCCCTGCGGCGTCCGCACGCCGGTGAGGCGTCCTCGCTTGGTGCGGCGCAGACCGAGGAAAGGGGTTCGCTCCCGCACCTCGACGCGGCTCCGCTGCATGGCGAGGGAGTAGGCGCGCACGTTGCGCACCGGGTCGATGCACCCATCCATCGGCGCGTAGGAGCCGCCCCGGTGCCCCTCCGGTGCGAGGGTGGGGTTCAGCTCCACCGCCTCCGCCGCGGACAGCCATCGGACGTCGAGGCCGATGGAGCGCTGCATGGCGACGCGCTCGCGCCCCTCCCGCTCGTGGGCCGCGGTCGTGGCGAGGATCAGGTAGCCGAGCTCGCGGAAGCCCGAGTCCGTCCCGAGCAGGTCCCGCTGGCTCCGGTAGAAGGCGATGGACCAGCGGCCGAGGTCCACGGTGGCGGGCGTGCCGGCCTGGGAGCGCACGACGCCGGAGGCGCGGCTCGAGGCGCCCTGGCCGACGAGGTCCCGCTCGAGCACCACGACCCGCCGCGCGCCGGTTCGCCGCGCGAAGTACGAGGCCCAGCCGCCGATCGTGCCGGCGCCGACGACCACGAGATCCGCCACATCCCTCGCCATCGCTCACCTCCCGTGCGCTCGGAGGCCGCAGCATAGCGCCCGAGGTCCCGCCGGCCGTAGGCTGGGAGCGCCATGGGGTCCCTCGTCCCAGCGCCGCCGAGCGTCCTTCCCCGACGCGCGCTCGCGGAGGAGCTCCTCGTCGTGCTCTCCCTCTCGCTCCTCGCGAGCGCCGTGGACGCCCTCATCACCCTCTTCGAGGCCCCCATCTCGGGCGTCGTCGTGGCCTCGGTGAGCCAGAGCCCGATGCTCGCTCGGCAGCTCGCCGGCGTGGTCTTCGGCACGGCGCCCGCGTGGCTCTGCTGGTACCTCGTGCGGCGCAGCGGGGAGGGCGGCGCGGGGATCGGGCTCGCCCCGGACCGACCGCGGCGCGACCTCGCGGCCGGGTTGGTGCTCGCGGCGGTCGTGGGGACGGCCGGCGTCGTCGTCTACCTCGGAGCGGTGGCCCTGGGCGTGAACCGGTTCGTCGTGCCGGTCCCCCCGACCGGTCGGTGGTGGACGATGCCGGTGCTCGTGCTCCGCGCGATCGAGGCGGGGCTCGTGGAGGAGATCGTGGCCGTGGCCTACCTCGTGACGCGGCTCCAGCAGCTGCGCGCGACGCCCGCCGCCGCCGTGGGCGCGAGCGCGCTCCTGCGTGGCGCGTACCACCTGTACCAGGGGCTCGGGGGCTTCGCCGGGAACCTCGCCATGGGGGCGCTGTTCGGCGCGCTGTTCATCCGGACGCGGCGGGCCTGGCCCCTCGTGGTCGCGCACGTGCTGCTCGACGTCGGCGCCGGGGTGGGCTACCTCGTGTTCCGCGGCCGCCTGCCGGGGCTCGTCTGACCTGCCCGAGCCTCCCGCGGTACCGACCTTCGGACGATTACCGGAGGTCGCCCCGTGGGGCTACACTCGCCTCGAGGAACGGGAGGGGAGCCGATGGCATACGTGCTCGACTACCTCCAGGGTCGGGGAGCGGTGTTCACCGTGATCCCGCACCGGAAGGCGCCCACCGCCGAGGGCGAGGCGCACGCGCTGCGCGTCCCGCCCGAGGAGGTCGTGAAGACCGTGGTGGTGATCGCCAACTTCGGGCCGGCGCTCATGGTGATCCCGGCGTCCCGGCGCCTGGACATGGAGCTCGCGGCGCAGGCCACGGGCGATCCGGAGGTGCGTCTGGCGACGGAGCGGGAGCTCGAGCGGCTGTTCCCGGACTACGAGCTCGGGGCGCTGCCGCCCCTCTCGATGCTCCTGCTCGTGCCGATGTACGTGGACCCCGCCGTCGCGGAGCGGGAGAGCGTGGTCTTCGCCGCCGGGCGGCAGGACGTCTCGGTGCGGATGGCCACGAGGGACCTCTTCGGGACCGACCCCGTGGTCATCACGCCGCTCACGGCGGAGAGCCGGGCCGCGGCGGAGCAGCCGGCGGGGACGGGCGCGTCGACCGAGGGCTGAGCGCCGCTACTGGAGCTTGCGCGGGATCCGCCGCGTGAAGCGGCGGGTCCAGATGCGCTCGCCGGCCTCGGTGAGGGAGGCCTCGACCTCGACGTCGTAGGCGAGGGCGTCGCTGCGGATCTCCCAGCGCGCCTCGCCGCCCACCGTGGCCTCGGGGAAGCGGAGGACGTTCACCGCCCGCGCCCGCACCCACGCGCGGCCCGGGTCGGTGATGGAGACCCCGACCTCGCCTTCGTAGCGCTCCTCGGTCCCGGGGGCCCGGCCGTCACCCTCGCTCACGCCGCCGTAGGCGGTGATCGCGCGGGTCTCGCGCGCGAGCACGTCGTGCTCGATCCGCCAGACGACCTCGGGCATCGCGGTCCCCCGCGAGGACTCCAGCGGGTGCGGGGCGCGCGTGGGGGGCGGGAGGCTGGGGCGCTCGGCGATCGGCGGCGGCCCCTGCAGGGTGGGCAGCACGAGCGCCGAGCCGGCCCGCTCGATGGTGAGCGTTACCGGCCCGGGCGGCGGCCACGTGTTCGGCCAGTCCGTGCCGGCGAGGGACAGGCGGATGCGGTGACCGGGCTCGAACACGTAGCCCGCCACCTCGAGCTCGAAGGCGATCCGCTCCGGCCGCCCCGGTTCGAGCGGCTCCGGGCGCTCGCGCGAGCGCCGGTGCGTGAGGTTGAGCAGCCCCCGGGTGACGAGGGCCGAGGTCCCGTCGGGGAAGACGTCGCACAGCCTCGCCGCGAGGTAGGCCACGGGGGCCGAGGAGGCGACCGTCACCTCCACCCGCGGGTAGCCGAGGATCTCGATCTCGTCCTGGAGCGGGCCCCACTCGTAGACGAGGGAGTAGGCGTCGTCGTGGCGCTGGTCCAGGGGCTGGCCCCAGGGCAGGCCACCGGCGCAGCTGATCCACGCCGTCCACCCGACGTCTCCGCGGACCTCGAGCTCGTCCGGACCGGGTCCCACCCGCCCCGGCGTGGCCGCCTCCTCCAGGCGCATCGGAACCTCCGCGGAGCGCTCGAGCGGCCACCCCGGCTCGTACCGCCACTCGCCCCGCATCTCCCGGAGGTCGGGGGCGGGTCGGGTCGGGCGCCGCATGAACAGCGCGATGGGCGGCTCGCGGTCCACGCCGTTGTCGATCCCCCGCAGCCACCGGTCCCACCACCGCGCCATCTCGGGTACGAGGTCCGCGTTCGGCCCCGGCAGGCACGTCTCGGTCGAGGCGTGGGACCAGGGGCCGAGGACGAGACGGCGGGGGCAGCGCATCCGAGCCATCGCGCGCAGCGAGATGTTCTTGTAGCCGTCCGCCCAGCCGCAGACGAGCATCGTGGCGGCCTCCACCGCCTCGTAGTCCTCCCGGAGCGAGCTCTGCTTCCAGTAGGCGGAGTAGGTCTGCTCCTCCAGCTGCTCCAGGATCCACGGCTCGACCTCCCGCATGCGGAGCTCCCACTGCTCGCGCCAGCCCTCGCCGTAGACGGAGGGCACGGGCGGGAGGAGGTTCTCCAGGAACATGTACAGGGGCCAGTCCACCAGGTCGAGCTGCTTCAGGGCGCCGCCGAAGTAGTGGACGTCGTCGGCGTAGCGATCGTCCGAGGCGAAGATGGAGCAGATGGCCTTCAGCGCCGGGGGCCGGCGCATCGCGACGGCCAGGGAGTTGAACCCCGACCAGGAGGTCCCGTACATCCCGACCGCGCCGGTGGACCACTCGCGCGAGGCGAGCCAGGCGATCACCGTCTCCAGGTCGTCGAGCTCCTGTGGCGTGTACTCGCCGCGGAGCACGCCCTCGGAGGAGCCGGTCCCCCGCAGGTCGAGCCGGCACACCGCGTAGCCGAACTCGCCGGCGAAGCGCTCGTACTCCTGCGCGTAGTGCGCCGTGAGGTCGTCCTTGCGGTAGGGCAGCGCCTCGAGGAGCACCGGCCACGGGCCCCCGGCATCGGGCAGGTACAGGGTGGCCGCGAGGCGCACGCCGTCCGGCATCGTGACGAAGACGTCCTCGCGGCCCATGCGCGGCGCATCCTACCCCGGGCGCCCCTCGCGACGGGCGGGTACCGGCGACCCCGGGTCACGTCCAGCCCGGGAACCAGGCCCGCAGGCGGAAGGCCTCGTCCGTGAGGGTCCCGCCGGTGAGGGCCGGCCAGAACCAGGCGAAGAGCCCGACGGCGAGCACGACGAAGCCGACCGCGAGCGGCAGGTACGGCCGCGCGCGGGAGCCCGCGATGCGAAGCTCCGAGAGCCAGCGGAGCACGAAGGTGCAGGCGAGGGCGAGGAAGGGGCTGATCGGGGTGGCGTAGAACAGGAACTGGGGTCGGGACACGAGCAGCCACGGCGCGTACAGGCCGACCGCAGAGATCGTGACGAACCCCGCGCGCCAGTCACGGTCCCGCCACCACCGGTACGCGCAGAGCGGCACCGCGAGGAGCGCGCCCCAGAAGATCGCCGGGTTGCCGTTGGCGTAGATGACCTTGCGGATCCCCTCGGCCGGGTACCGCGCGTAGTAGAGGACCGGCCGGGCGAGGAGGGGCCACGTCCACGCCTGCGAGAGGTAGGGGTGGATCGGCTCACCGCTCGCGTCGGTCACCTCGAGGCCGAGGTGGTAGCTCGCCATCGCCCCCTGCAGCTCCAGCCACCCCCGCACGTCCGGCCCGTGCTGGGCGAACCACGCCGCGTAGGAGGCGACGTACACCGCCGCCGGCACGAGCAGGAGCGAGACCACGATCCCGAAGCCCTCCGCCTGGAGGGCCCGCCACAGGGGGTGGGCGACCCCCGCGCCCTTCCGCCGGCTGCGCTCCCAGGCGATCGAGAGGAGGATCGCCACGGCGATGCCGGTCAGGCCCGACCACTTCGAGGCCACCGCGGCGCCGAGGGCCACCCCGGCCGCCAGGCGCCAGGGCCGCAGGAGCGGCTCGGGGACGCGAGGGGGCGGGCCCGGTGCTTCCGCGCCCGGCGGGCCCGCCGGGGTCGCGCGTCGCTCGATCCACCGCCGGTCGAGGAGCAGCAGGAGGAACCCGGCGACGATCCAGGCGGCGACGAAGACGTCGAGCATCGCGACGCGGGACTGCACGACGTGGAGGCCCTCGGTGGCGAGCAGGAGCCCCGCGACGAACGTCCAGATCGGTCGACCGAGCAGCAGCTGGGCGATACCGGCGAGGAGGACCACCGATATCGTCCCGGCCACGGCGGAGGCCACCCGCCACCCGAAGGGGTCCACGCCGAAGGCGAGCTCGCCGAGGGCGATGGCCCACTTGCCGAGGGGCGGGTGCACCCAGGCCCCCGTGTCCCCGCGCTCGCGCCGCCAGTACCGCTCGTCGTGGCTGTTCACGTCGCAGGTGGCGTTGGAGTAGCCGAGGAAGATGCACGCGGACTTCGAGTAGTAGTACTCGTCGAAGATCCGGCGCTGCGGGTAGCCGAGGTGCGCGAAGCGCACGAGCCCCGCGACGAGCCCGACGAGGACGAGGGCCACCGCCGGGCGGTTCACGGCCGCTCGGAAGCGCTCGAAGGCGCCGGCCGGGCTGGCGGAGCGGGGGTCCACGATCGGATGCTACGCGTCCCGCCGCTGCGGGCGTGGGACTCCGAGCGGGGGAGGCCCTCCGACCGTACCCATCCGCCGGCTCCCGTGGGAGCATCGGGGTGTGAGGGGGACCCTGTACGTCGTCGGGACGCCCATCGGGAACCTCGGAGACCTCTCCGATCGGGCGCGGGAGACGTTGCGGGCGGTGGACCTGGTCGCCGCGGAGGACACCCGGCGCACCGGGCGGCTCCTCCAGGCCCTGGGGATCCGGACGAAGCTCCTCTCCCTCTTCGAGGGGAACGAGCGGGAGCGGACCGAGCGCGTCCTCGACGCCCTGCGCGAGGGGCTCGACGTGGCTCTCGTCTCGGACGCGGGCATGCCCGCGATCTCGGACCCCGGCTACCGGCTCGTGCGCGCGTGCGCGGAGGAGGGGATCCCGGTCGTCGTGGTCCCCGGTCCCTCGGCGGTGATCGCCGCCCTCGTCGTCTCCGGCCTCCCGACGGACCGATGGGTCTTCGAGGGGTTCCTCCCGCGCCGCGCGAGCGAGCGCCGGGCCCGGCTCCGCGCGCTCCTGCGCGACCCCCGCACCGTCGTCCTCTTCGAGTCGCCCCAGCGCGTCTCGACGCTCCTGCGGGACGTGCTCGTCGAGCTCGGCGACCGGAGGGCGGTGCTCGCGCGGGAGCTCACGAAGCTCCACGAGGAGGTCGTCCGGGGCCGGGTCTCGGAGATCCTGGCCACCCTTGCCGACCACGAGCCCAAGGGAGAGGTCGTCCTCGTGCTCGAGGGGGCGACCGAGCCCGAGCGACCGCCCATCGTCGAGCTCGTCGCCGAGGCCCGCGCCCTCGTGCAGGGGGGCATGCGCAAGCGGGCCGCGGCGGCGGCCGTGGCCCGGCGGCGCGGCGTCTCGGCGAACGAGATCTACGAGGCCCTCGTGCGGGAGGGATGAGCGTGGGGGCGGCGAGGACGGGCGCGGGCGCGGGGCTGCCATCGCTCCCCGGAGCGACGCCCCCGCCCGTCGGTCCGGCCCGGATCCCCCCGAGGCCCGACCTCGGGTCCTCGCGCCGCCGCCGGTGGCCGGCGTGGGTGGCGCTCGTGGCCGCCGTCGCCGCGCTCGCCGTCCTCGCGTCCCAGGTGGTGGGGCCGCGCTCGCCCGTGGCGCTCCTCGCGCCGCCCGCGGCCGAGCGCGGCGAGTACGCGTTCCTCGGTCGGTCCCCCGACGGTCCGTACCGCTGGAACCCGTGCCGACCGATCACCTACCAGGTGAACCTGGCGCACGCGCCGCCCGGCGCGCTCGCGGACGTGCGCGAGGCGGTCCGCCGGGTCGCCGAGGCGACCGGCATCCGGTTCGTGGACGGCGGCACGACCACCCGGACGGCGGACATGCAGCTCGGGCGAGCCTTCCGGGGGCGCGCGCCGGGCGAGCCCCACTACTACCCGGTGCTCATCGACTGGGTCCCCCATGAGCGCTTCGTCTACCTCGCGGACTCCAAGCGCGCGGTGGCCTTCGGCATGCCGTACCGGGGTCAGGGGGCGGAGGCCCGGACCTACGTGAGCGGGCTCGTGGCGATGGACGCGGGAGCGGACCTCGACCCGGGGTTCGAGCACCGCTTCAGCCGGGGGGTGGTCCTCATGCACGAGCTCGCCCACGTGATCGGCCTGGACCACGTGGGCGCGCCGCACGAGATCATGTGGTCCGCGGAGGCCTCCCGCTGGTCCCTGCCGGACCTCGGCCAGACCGAGTGGGGCCCGGGCGATCTCGAGGGCCTGCGGCGCCTCGGGGTCGAGGCGGGCTGTCCGTGGTCTAGTCCATAGCAGACTAGTGCCCGGCCCCCCGGGTCGCTCGTCGGGGTCCGGTACGATGGCCGCGCCATGGGCCGCGACGTCTTCTACATCACGACCCCGATCTACTACCCGAACGACGTGCCGCACATCGGGCACGCCTACGACGCCGTCGCCGTGGACTTCATCGCCCGGTACCACCGGCTGCGCGGCGAGCGCGTCTTCCACCTCACCGGCACCGACGAGCACGGGCTGAAGCTCCAGCGGGCCGCCGAGGCGGCGGGGATGAGCCCCAAGCAGTGGGTGGACGAGATGGAGCCGAAGTGGCGCGAGGTCTGGGCCCGGCTCGACATCGCCTACGACGACTACATCCGCACGACCGAGTCGCGGCACGAGCGGGCGGTGCAGGAGCTGCTGCGGGCCGTGTACGAGAACGGGCGCGGGGACATCTACCTCGGCACGTACGAGGGCTGGTACTGCGTGGCGTGCGAGGCGTACTACACCGAGGGCGACCTCGTCGAGGGGGCCTGCCCGATCCACGGCCGGCCGGTCGAGCGGCTCCGGGAGGAGAACTACTTCTTCCGGCTCTCCGCGTACCAGGGGCGGCTCCTCGAGCACTACGCGGCGCACGCGGAGGCCGTCGCGCCCGAGACCCGTCGCAACGAGGTGCTCTCGGTGATCCGCGGGGGGCTGCAGGACTTCTCGATCAGCCGGACCTCGTTCTCGTGGGGGATCCCGCTGCCGTGGGACCCGGCGCACGTCTGCTACGTGTGGTTCGACGCCCTCGCCAACTACATCACGGCCGCCGGCTACGCCTCGGACCCCGAGCGCTTCGCGGCGCTCTGGCCCGCCGACATCCACATGATCGGCAAGGACATCCTCCGGTTCCACGCGATCTACTGGCCGGCGATGCTCATGGCCGCCGACCTCGAGCCGCCCCGGCAGGTCTGGGCCCACGGGTTCCTCACCGTGGGCGGGAAGAAGATGTCCAAGACGAACGCCACGGGGATCCACCCCTTCGAGCTCGTCGACCACTTCGGGACGGACTCCTACCGCTACTACTTCATGCGCGAGATCCGCTTCGGGGAGGACGGCAGCTTCTCCTGGGAGTCCATGGTGGCCCGCCACAACGCCGACCTCGCCAACGGCCTGGGGAACCTGGCGAGCCGGGTGCTCGCGATGCTCGCCTCCTCCTTCGACGGGCGGGTGCCGGAGCCGGAGGTCGAGGGGGCGGAGGACGACCTCCCCGCCGTGATCGCGGACGCCGCCCGCCGGTACGACGAGCACATGCTCGCGGTCCGGCTCCACGAGGGGCTCGCCGCCGTCTGGGAGATCGTGGACCGGGCCAACGGCTACCTCGTGGAGCGCGAGCCCTGGAAGCTCGCGCGGGAGGCGGCGCGGCGGGGCGAGCTCGCCTCGGTCCTCTACGCGGTGGCCGAGACGCTGCGGGCCCTGGCCATCCTCATCTCGCCGATCATGCCCGGGGCGGCGGAGCGCCTGTGGGAGCAGCTCGGGATCCCCGAGCCCCTGGCCCACCAGCGGGTGCCCGAGGGCGTGGCCTGGGGCGGGCTGCGGCCGGGGACGCAGACGCGGCGCGGGGGACCGCTGTTCCCGCGTCTCGACGCCTGAGTGAGGCTCGGTCGCGTTTCACGTGAGACCCATGCCATGGAGACGAAGTTGAGAGCGGCGGGGACCGCGGGCGCGTGAGCCGGGAGAACCCTGAACCGCCGGTGGACGCGGGAGCGGTGGACACCCACTGCCACCCGTTCCTCTGCGAGCGGGAACCTCAACCGCTGCTCGAGGACGCGCGGGCGGCCGGCGTGCGCACCGTGATCTCCGTCGGGATCGACCCCGCCACGAGCCGCCGGTCGCTCGAGCTCGCCGAGTCCTTCCGCGGTGTGTTCGCGACGGCCGGGATGCACCCGCACACCGCCTCGGCCATGGACCACCGGGCGGGGGCGGAGATCGAGGAGCTCCTCGCCAACCCCCTCGTCGTCGCCGTGGGGGAGACCGGCCTGGACTTCTACCGCATGCGTTCGCCGAGGGAGAACCAGCTCGCGAACCTCCGACGACACGTCGCGATGGCGCGGGAGGCGGACCTCCCGATCGTGGTCCACGTCCGCGAGGCCTGGCCCGAGACGCTTCGAGCCCTGGATGAGGGTTCGGCCGAGCGGGTGGTCCTCCACTGCTTCAGCGGGGACGCCGGCCTCGCCCGCGAGTGCGCGGCACGGGGCTGGTTCGTCTCCTTCGCCGGGAACCTCACGTACCCCCGGAACGAGCACCTGCGCGAGGCGGCGGCCGCGGTCCCCCTGGACGTCCTCCTCGTCGAGACCGACAGCCCGTACCTCGCGCCCCAGCGCCTGCGGGGGCGGGAGAACGAGCCGGCGAACGTGATCCACGTCATCGAGGAGCTCGCGCGGGTGCGGGGGGAGCCCGTGGAGGTCGTGCGCGCGGCGACGACCGCGAACGCGCGGCGAGCCTTCCCACGCCTTCGCTGAGTCGCTCGGGCCGGATCTCGGCGCCCACGGGGCCCGATGGGGCATCGAACGTACGTTCGCCTTCAAGTTTGCAGTGAGGGTTGAGGCTTTGGTAGGGTGCCCTCGCTTCGAGTTCGGAGGCTTCGGTCCGGCCCCACCGCCGCTTCCCCCCGGAGCCTTCTTCCGACGGGAGGAAGGATGCGGGTTCGACCCACCCGGGTCCGGAGGCTGCGGATCCGGAAGGCGATCGGGAACGCGGCGCTCGCGGGGGCGGTGCTCGCGATGGGGGCGGCCTACCTCGGGGTGGAGAAGCACGTGACCCTCGTGGTGGACGGTCGGCCGACGGCGATCCGGACCCTGAGCACGAACGTGGAGGGGCTCCTCGAGACCACGGGGATCCGGCTCCCGACGGAGGGTGTGGTGGTGCCCCCGCCGGCGACGCCCCTCGCCGACGGGATGACCGTGTTCGTGGACTCGGACGGGCTCGCGAGCGCGGCGGCGCCCGTGGACGTGGGGACCTGGGTGATGGAGGTAGCGGACGGGCCGGCGGCGAAGCTGCTGAACCCGTCCGTGGAGAGCGTGCTCTCCGCGGGTCGGCCGGTCGGGCCGTCCCGTACGGTGGCGGTGCGCGTCATGGTTATGGGGAAGGGCCGCGACGTCGTCACGAACGCCACGACCGTCCGGGAGCTCCTCTCGGCCATGGGGATCGAGCCCGACGACGACGACCGCGTCCTCCCATCACCCAGGACCCCACTCACCCCCGGCCTCTCGGTGCGCTACACCCACGTGGTGACCCGTCTGCGCGAGGTCCGGGTCCCGATCCCGCACACGACCCACACCGTCTACTCGGACGAGCTCGCCCCGGGCGAGGTGCGCATCGCGCGGGCGGGGCGGGACGGCCTCATGATCGAGACGTACCGGATCCGTCTCGTGAACGGCGAGGTCGTCCGCCGCACGCTCCTCGGGCGGCGGGTCGTCGTCCCCGCGATCGCCACGCGCCGGGTGGTCGGCCGCGACACGACGATCCACGGGACCCAGGTCGGCGAGGCGAGCTACTACACCTTCGCCCCCGGCGATGGCCTCACCGCGGCGCACCCATGGCTCCCGTTCGGTACGGTGGTCACCGTCGAGAACCTCGACAACGGCAAGACCGTCACGGTGGTGATCAACGATCGGGGACCCTTCGGCGGCCGCATCATCGACCTCAGCGAAGAGGCCTTCCGGCGCATCGCGCCGCTCAGCCAGGGCGTCTGCCGGGTCCGCCTCACCTGGTGAGGCCCGGCGCGGCCTCGGCCGTTCGGACCTCCGGGAGCTCGCCCGTCGCCACGGGATCCGGCCCTCGAAGTCCCTCGGGCAGCACTTCCTGGCCGATCCGAACCTCGCCCGGGCGATCGTCGCGGACGCCGGGGTGGCGCCGGGGGATCGGGTGCTCGAGGTCGGCCCCGGGCTCGGGTCGCTGACGGTGGCGCTCGCCGAGGCCGGCGCGCGGGTCCTCGCGGTGGAGCTCGACCGGGTGCTCCTGCCCGCCCTCGCCGAGGTGCTCGCGCCGTGGCCGTCCGTCCGGGTGGTCCACGCGGACGCCCTGCGGGCGCCGTGGGACGAGCTCCTCGAGCCAGGCCGATGGACGATGGTCTCGAACCTGCCGTACCGCGTGGCGGTGCCGATCGTGGTGCGGATGCTGGAGGGGGTGCCCAGGATCGCCTCCCTCGTCGTGATGGTGCAGCGGGAGGTGGGCGAGCGCCTCGTGGCCCGCCCCGGCGATCCGGCCTACGGGGCGGTGAGCGTGCGCGTCGCCTACCGCGCGGAGGGCCGGCTCGTCCGCTCGGTCCCGGCGCGCGTGTTCTGGCCGGAGCCGAAGGTGGACTCGGTGCTCCTCCGGCTGGCGCGTCGGGCGCGGCCGGCGGTGGCCGCGCCGCCCGATCGCCTCTTCGCGCTCGTCGAGGCGGGGTTCGCGGAGCGGCGCAAGACGATGCGGGCCGCGCTCCGCCGTCTCGGGCTCGGCCCGGAGGCCGCGGCGCGGGCCCTCGAGCGGTGCGGGCTCCCGACGGACGTGCGCGCGGAACGGCTCGGCCTGGAGGACTTCGCGAGGCTCCTCGAGGCCGTCGAGCGGGAGGCGGCCTGAGGTGCGGGGCGCGAGCCGTCCGCCGGTCCGCCGCGAGGCCCGGGCGAAGGTGAACGCGTTCCTGCGGGTGCTCGGTGCCCGCGCCGATGGCTACCACGACCTGGAGAGCCTGATCGTCCCGATCTCCCTCGCCGACGTGGTCACGGTCCGTCCGGCCGACGCGCTCCGCGTGGACGTGCGGGGCGCGGCGGAGCTCGCCGGGAAGGTCCCGCGGGGTGGTCTCAACCTCGCCCTCGTCGCGGCCCTCGCCCTCGCCGACGCCTGCCCGCAGGCGGGCGGGGCGGAGATCGTGATCGACAAGCGGATCCCCGTCGCGGGCGGGCTCGGCGGCGGGAGCGCCGACGCCGCCGCGACGCTCCTCGCGCTGAACGAGCTGTGGGGGTGCGGGCTCGACCTCGCGACCCTCGCGGACATCGCGGAGCGCGTGGGCTCCGACGTGCCGGGGATGCTCGCCGGCCGCCCCGTGCTCGTCTCGGGTCGTGGGGAGCTCGTCGCGCCCGCCGAGGTCGCGCCGCTGTGGTGGGCGCTCGTCACGGTCCCGGGCGGGGTGCGCTCGCCCGAGGCCTACCGGTGGTGGGACGAGGACGGCGGCCCCACCGGCCCCGACCCTTCACCGATCCTCGAGGCCGCCGCGGCGGGGGACGTCGAGACGCTCGGACCGCTCCTGTTCAACGACCTCGAGCCCCCCGTGTTCGCGCGCCGACCTGACATCGCCGAGGCGAAGGAGCGGCTGCTCCAGGCCGGGGCCCTCGGCGCGGTGATGAGCGGGAGCGGGTCCTCCGTCGTGGGGCTCGCGCGGGACGAGGCGCACGCGCGGGAGCTCGCCCGGGCGGTGCCGGGCGCGATGGCCATCCTCGGGCCGCCGGAGGTGCTCGGTGGGGGATAATCCCTTCGCGCCCCCCGAACGGGGCGGACTCCGGGGTCGTCTAACGGCAAGACGCGGGCCTTTGGAGCCCTCGATGGAGGTTCGAATCCTCCCCCCGGAACGGTCCGAGGGCGGGCTCGCCCGCCCAGCGGCCCGGGGGTGCTGAGCGAACGTCGAGGAGGTCCGGTGCCGGGATCCAGGCGAGGAGCGCGGTCGGGGCTCGTCGCGGTCGTGCTCGCGGCCGGGAAGGGCAAACGGCTCCGCTCGGCCACGCCGAAGGTGCTCCACCGCGTCTGCGGCCGCCCGCTGCTGTGGCACGCGGTGCGGAACGCGCTCGCGGCGCGGCCGGAGCGGCTCGTGATCGTGGTCTCGAACGAGCTCGTCCGGGAGGAGGTCCGGTCCTGGGGCCTGTCCGTCCCCGTCGTCTTCGTGGACCAGGGCGAGCCCCTCGGCACGGGGCACGCGGTGCTCGCGGCGGAGCGCGCCGTGGGGCGGGCCGAGGAGGTGCTCGTCGTCGGGGGCGACTTCGACCCCGTCACGCCGGCGGACGTGCGGCGGCTCCTCGCGGTGCACCGGAGGACGGGCTCGGCCGCCTCGATCCTCACCACGGAGGTGGAGGACCCGAAGGGCTACGCGCGGATCGTGCGCGACGGCCTGCGGCTCGTCGAGATCGTCGAGGGCACCGACGCGCCGCCCGAGCTGCGCCGGGTGCGGGAGGTCTCGACCCTCGTCTTCGCGTTCCGACGGCGGGACCTCTACGCGGCGCTGCCCCTCGTGGGGCGCGAGAACCGCCAGCGCGAGTTCTACCTGAACGACGTCTTCCCCATCCTGGCGGCCAAGGGCGAGCTGGTCTCCGCGGTGAAGGTGGACACGGGGGGGCTCATGGGCCCCAACTCGCGGGCCGAGCTCGCGGCCCTGGCCGCCCTGCTGCGGCGGCGCATCAACGAGGCGCACATGGCCGCGGGCGTCACCATCGAGGACCCCGCGAGCACCTACATCGACGTGGACGTGCGGATCGGGCGGGACACCGTGATCCGGGCGATGACGATCCTCGAGGGCGAGACGCGGATCGGGCCGCGGTGCGCGATCGGGCCCGCCACGCGGATCGTGGACTCCCGCGTGGGGGAGGGCGCGACCGTGGAGCACTCCGTGGTGAAGGGCTCCCGGATCGGGCGCGGGGCGACCGTCGGGCCCTTCTCCCACCTGCGGCCGGGGACGGTGCTCGGCGCGGGCGCCAAGGCCGGCGCCTTCGTCGAGATCAAGGCCTCGGAGATCGGGGAGGGCTCGAAGGTCCCGCACCTCTCCTACGTGGGCGACGCCACCGTCGGTCGCGGCGTGAACGTCGGGGCCGCCACCGTCACGGTGAACTACGACGGCTACCGCAAGCACCGGACGGTGATCGAGGATGACGCGCGGATCGGCTCCGATACGATGCTCGTGGCCCCGGTCCGGATCGGTCGGGGGGCGGTCACGGGCGCGGGGTCGGTGATCACGAGGGACGTGCCGGCGGGGGCGCTCGCCGTGGAGCGCTCGGAGCAGCGGATCGTGGAGGGGTACCGGGAGCGGAAGGACGCGGAGGCGCGCTCGCGGAGGAAGAGCTGAGGGGGCGACCGTGGAGATCGTCACGAAGAAGAAGATGATGCTGTTCTCGGGGACGACCCACCCCGCGCTCGCGGAGGAGATCGCCGAGAACCTCGGCATCAAGGTCTCGCCCGCCCGGATCTCGCGCTTCGCCTCGGGGGAGATCTACGTGCGGGCCGAGGAGAGCGTCCGGGGCGCCGATGTCTTCGTCGTGCAGACCCACGCGGAGCCCGTGAACGAGTCGATCATGGAGCAGCTCATCATGATCGACGCGATGAAGCGCGCGTCGGCCAAGCGCATCACCGCGGTCGTGCCCTACTACGGCTACTCGCGGCAGGACAAGAAGGCGCTCGCGCGCGAGCCGATCAGCGCGAAGCTCGTCGCGGACCTCCTCTCGGTGGCGGGGGCCGACCGGGTGGTCTCGGTGGACCTCCACAGCGGCCAGATCCAGGGCTTCTTCGACTTCCCCTTCGACCACCTCACGGCGCTGCCGATCCTCTCGGGGTACCTGCGGGACGAGCTCGGGCTGTACGGGGACGACCTCGTCGTGGTGGCCCCCGACGCCGGGCGGATCAAGACGGCGGAGAAGCTCCGCGAGGCCCTCCACGCCGACCTCGCCTTCCTCTACAAGCGGCGCTCGCGACGGGAGGCGCACAAGATCGAGGAGGTCGCCGTGGTCGGCGAGGTCGAGGGGCGACCGTGCGTGCTCGTGGACGACATGATCGACACGGCGGGCACGGTCACGAAGGGCGCGGCCGCCCTCGCGGCGATGGGCGCCGGCCCGATCTACGTGGGGGCCACGCACCCGGTGCTCTCGGGCAAGGCGGTGCAGCTCCTCGAGGAGGCGCCGATCGAGCAGGTGGTGGTGACGAACACCATGCCCATCCCGGAGGAGAAGCGCTTCGCGAAGCTCCGGGTGCTGTCGATCGCGCCCCTCATCGCCTCGGCCCTGCGCGCGGTCTTCGAGGACACGAGCGTCTCCGAGATCTTCCGCGGCGAGAACCAGGTCTGATCGGTCCGGGCGGCTTGGTAGGATGCCTCGGCCGGGCCGAGGGTCGTCCCGGCGTATCCCAGCCATCCCACGAGGGGTTACGACATGGAGCTGAAGCTGGTCGGCGAGCGGCGCGAGGGCACGGGCAAGGGCGTCGCGCGGAAGCTGCGCGCCGCCGGGCGGGTCCCGGGGATCCTCTACGGCAGGGGGGTGGAGCCGATCCCCCTGTCGGTGGACGCGAAGGACCTCTACCACGTGCTGCACGAGGGCGGGGCGAACGTCCTGCTCGACCTCGTCGTGGACGGCGAGCCCCACCTCGCGCTCGCCCGCGAGGTGCAGCGCGACCACATCCGCGACCGCTACGTGCACGTGGACTTCCTCGCCGTCAGCCGGACCGAGAGGATCACCGTCACCGTCCCCATCCAGGTGGTGGGCGAGTCCGTCGGCGTGAAGGCCGGCGGGGTCCTGGAGCACCACCTGTGGGAGGTGCAGGCCGAGTGCCTGCCCGGGGACGTCCCCGACGCCATCGAGGCCGACGTCTCGGCGCTCGGGGTGGGCGACAGCCTGAAGGTGGCCGACCTCGTGCCCCCGGCGGGGGTGACGATCCTGTCCCCGCCGGAGGAGCTCGTGCTCGCGGTGGTGCCGCCGCAGGCTCGCGAGGTGGCGGCGGCGCCGACGGAGGCCGCCGAGGCGCCCGCGGCCGAGGCCGCCGCCGAGGCCGCGGGCGAGGAGGGCGGCGAGGGCGCGTAGCCCCGCCGGCGGCATGACCTGGCTCGTCGCCGGGCTCGGCAACCCGGGTGAGCGGTACGAGCGGACCCGGCACAACCTGGGGCGGATGGTGGTCGCCGAGCTCGCGCGCCGGGCCGGCGAGGGCTTCCGCAAGGTGCGGTTCCTCCCGGTGGAGGTGGCCGAGATCCGCGAGGGGGAGGAGCGGATCCTCCTCGCTCGCTCGCTCCGCTACTACAACGAGTCGGGGCCGGTGTACGCCTCCCTCGCCCGCAAGCGCGGGATCGAGCCGGAGCGCCTGATCGCGGTCCACGACGACCTCGATCTCGCCTTCGGGGCGCTCCGCCTCAAGCGAGGCGGCTCCACGGCGGGCAACCGCGGCCTGGAGTCCCTCGTCACCGCCCTCGGCACGCCGGACGTCCACCGGGTCCGCATCGGGATCGGCCGCCCTCCCGGCCGGCAGGACCCCGCCGACTACGTGCTGGAGCCGATCCCCAAGCGCCTGGAGGCCGACGTGGCGATCCTCGTGGACGACGCCGCCGACGCCGTCCTCGCCCTCGTGCGGGAGGGGCTCGCGGCGGCCCAGGACCGCTTCAACCGCTCCGGCCCGAGGACCTGACCAGGCCGGCCCGGCCCGTCCGCCCATCGGGCGGTGCGTCCCGCGACGACGGTCGAAGGACCTAGGTCGCATGGTCCGCCGTTGCCCGACGGCGGATGCCCCGGGCGTGGTACGGCGGAGCCGAACTCGCGACCCACGCCGGATGTACCCCCGGCGGGGGACGCCGATACTCGCCCGTGAGGAGGTGAGCAGATGCGGCTGAAGATCCTTCGCATCCTGTACACCGGTGCAGCCCTCGCCACGCTCCTCATGGCGGCGGGCGCGAAGTGGAAGGTCCGCTAGTCGGCCGCGGAGCCGAGGGAAGGAGGCAGACCATGCGGGTTCGCAGGATCCTCGCCTCGCTGGGGTGGCTCTCCCTGCTGGCCATCGCTCTGTCGGCCGGCTGGAAGGCCAACTAGCAAGGCGCGCTGCCCCCGATGCGCCGCCGCGACGGTTACGCGTCGGGGGCAGCACCGCGTTCGGCATCGGCGAGGAGGACCATGGCGATCATCCTCGGAACCCTCGCGATCTCGGTCCTGGTGGGCCGGCTGCTCGGGGGCAGGCTCTCCGGGCTCGCGCGGATCGGGCTGCGGTGGACGCCCCTCGCCCTCCTCGGGCTCGCCCTCCAGCTCGTGCCGGGGTCCCGGGGGCCCATCGCGCTCGTGCTCCTCTACGTCTCGTTCGCGCTCCTCGCGGTGTTCGCCATCGCCAACGGCCGTGCCGGCGTGCCGGGCGCGTGGTTCATCCTCGTCGGGCTCTGGCTGAACTTCACGGTCATCGCGGTGAACCAGGGGATGCCGGTCTCTCGCGAGGCCCTCGTCCGCTCCGACCAGCTCGACACCCTCGCCGCCCTCGTCCAGGAGGGCGGGGCGAAGCACCACCTCACGCGCCCCTCGGACCGGCTCCTGTTCCTCGCCGACGTCATCGCGCTCGGGCCGCCGGTGCGGCAGGCGGTGAGCGCGGGCGACCTCGTGGTCTACGCCGGCGTCGCCTGGATGGTGGTGATCGGGATGCGCGCGGGCCGAGCCGACGAGGCGGCGCCCGCGCCCGTCCAGGGGGTCCTCGCCGATGCCGCCTGAACGCCGCAGGGGTGATCGGGCCCGCGAGGCGCCCGCCTCGGTGCCGTGGCGGCTGCGCGCGTACGAGGCGCTCCTCGTCCTGCCCCTCCTCGGCTGGCTGGCGTTCGAGCTCGTCCGGGACCCCTCGCGGTTCGCCCAGCCCCTCCTGCTCGAGTGGGTGGTCGCGATCGCCATCGTGGACCTGCTCCCGGTGCCGACCACCGTGGGGATCCCCTTCAGCCTGAGCTTCCCCCTCCAGCTCTCCGTGGCCCTGATCTACCCGCCGCCGGTGGCGAGCGCCATCGCGTTCCTCGGGAGCACCGATCGGCGGGAGCTCACCTTCGACATCCGCCCCGGGCTCGCGCTGTGGAACCGGGCCCAGATCGCGCTCTCGGTCCTCGTCGAGGCCTTCGTCTTCCACGGGCTCGCGAGCCTGGACGCGCCGTGGTACCGGCTCGGGGCGGCCGTGCTCCTCGCGGGGGCCCTCGGCTACGCGTCGAACGCGGTCTGCGTCGCCGTGTACATGCACCTGAAGCGGGGGGAGCCCGTGCTCCAGCTCCTCCGGGAGATGCACGTCGGCGTGTTCGGGGAGTTCATCGTGAGCTACCTCGGCCTCGCCCTGTTCAGCGTGGTCGTGGCCACTACGTTCGTGAGGATCGGGCCGTGGTCCATCGCGGTCTTCATCGCCCCGATGGCCTTCGCGCGGCAGATGTTCACGCGGACCCACTCCCTCCAGCAGGCCACGGCCGAGCTGGAGGAGAAGACCCGGGAGAACGAGTGGCAGGCCCTCCACGACATGCTGACGGGCCTGCCGAACCGCACCCTGTTCCTGCGCCACATCCGCGAGGCGATCGAGTCGGGCCCGCCGGGGCAGCGGATCGCGATCATGCTCATGGACCTCGACCGCTTCAAGGAGATCAACGACACCCTGGGGCACCACTTCGGCGATCGGTTGCTCCAGCAGATCGGGCCGCGCCTCGCCCACGTCCTCCGCGAGGGCGACCTCATGGCCCGGCTCGGCGGGGACGAGTTCGGGGTCGTGCTCCCAGACCTGCCCGACGACGCCGCCGCGGTGCGCATCGCCGAGCGGCTCCTCGAGGAGCTCGAGCGCCCCCTCGTCGTCGAGGGGCTCGCGCTCGACGTCGCGGGCAGCATCGGGATCGCGATCTACCCCGCCCACAGCCGGGACGTGGAGACCCTCCTGCGCTGTGCCGACGTCGCGATGTACGCGGCCAAGGACGCGGGCGGGGGCTACGAGATCTACCACGCGAGCCTGGACCAGCACAGCGCGGAGCGGCTCACGCTCGTCTCCCAGGTGCGGCCGGCGATCGAGTCGCGGCGCTTCGTCCTCCACTACCAGCCGAAGGTCCGGCTCTCGGACTCGCGCACGACGGGCGTGGAGGCGCTCGTGCGATGGCGTCACCCCGAGCGCGGGCTCGTGTATCCGGACGAGTTCATCCCCCTCGTCGAGCAGACGGTGCTGCTTCGGCCGCTCACCTACCACGTGCTCGACCTCGCGATCCAGCAGTGGCACGCGTGGGCGCGCCGCGGCCTCCAGGTCGGGATGGCGGTGAACCTCTCGGCCCGCAGCCTCCTCGACGCGGAGCTGCCGGACCACGTCGCGAGGCTCCTGGAGCGCTGGGGGATGCCGGCCCGCTTCCTCACGCTCGAGCTCACCGAGAGCTTCCTCATGGCCGACTCCGCCCGCTCGATGGGGATCATGGCGGAGCTCTCGAACGTCGGCGTCCGCCTGTCCGTGGACGACTTCGGGACCGGGTACTCGTCCCTCGGCTACCTGAAGCGGCTGCCGATCGACGAGATCAAGATCGATCGGTCCTTCGTCACGAACATGCAGCGGGACCCGAACGACGCGACGATCGTCCGGGCGACGGTGGAGCTCGGGAAGAACCTCGGCCTGCAGGTGGTCGCCGAGGGCGTCGAGGACCCGACCACGCTGCGGGACCTCGGCGAGCTCGGCTGCGACCTGGCGCAGGGGTTCCTCATCTCCCGACCCCTGCCGCCGGCCGAGGCGACGCGCTGGCTCGAGCTCCACGCGCGCACCCGCCCGCGCCCGCAGGGCGCCCGGCTCCACGCCGTCTGACCGATCCCGCGCCCGTACACTTGCGAGGGGAGGCCGGTCGCGCCGCGCCCGGCCTCTTCGTGCTGCCCGATGCTCGGATCGGTCCTGGACGCGATCGTCACCTCGGAGCCGATGGAGCGGCTCCTGCTCGAACGCGCCCGCCCCATCGTCGCCCGGGTCGGCGCCGGGGAGGACGCGCTCGTCGCCGCCCTCGCCCGGGTCCTGGAGACCCCGATCCTCCTCGTGGCCGCCGGCCCGCGCGAGGCCGAGGCGCTCGAGGCTGGCCTCGAGGCGTACCTCGGCGCCGAGCGGGTGGCCACCCTGCCCGCCTGGGAGGCCCTCCCCTACGAGGGGATCGACCCGAGCCCCGAGATCGCGGCCCGGCGGGCCGAGGCGGTGCGCCGAGCCCGGGAGGCCTCCGGCGCCTTCGTGCTCGTGACCCCGGTCCTCGCCGTGATGCAGGGGCTCGTGCCCACCCTCGGCCGGGTCCCGCCGATCGAGCTCGCCCCCGGGCGGGTCCTCCCGCCGGGGGAGCTGGCGGACGCCCTCTCGGGCCTGGGGTACGTCCGGACCGACGTCGTCGAGCACCGCGGGGAGTTCGCGGTGCGAGGTGGGGTCCTCGACCTCTTCCCGGGGACCGCCCGTCGCCCGGTCCGGCTCGAGTACCTCGGCGACGAGATCGAGTCCATCCGCGCCTTCACCCCCTCGACGCAGCTCTCGACGGAGCGCGTGGTCCGCGTCCTCGTGCCGGCGGTGCGCGAGCTCGTGCCGGACGAGGCGATCCGCGCCCGCGCGCAGGCGGAGGCCCTGCGGCACCCCGACCGGTTCCGGGACGGCCTCCAGCGGATCGCCGACGGGCTGTACGCCGAAGGCGTCGAGAGCCTCGCGCCCCTGCTCTTCGACCACCTGCCGACGCCCGCCGAGGTCCTGCCCGACGGCGGGTGGGCGGTGCTCGCCCAGGCCGGTCGCACGGCCGCGCGCGCCGCCCAGGCCCATCGGGAGGCCGAGACGCTCGCCGAGGCGATCGGGTGGCCCGGACCGCCCGCCGTCCGCCCCCTCGACGAGGCCCTCGGGGGCCGGGTGCGGCTGCACCTCACCGAGCTCGCCGAGGGGCTCGACCTCGGCCTCGAGCACTGGGGGACGGCCCAGGGCAACCCGCCGGAGATGGCCGCCCGCCTCGAGGAGCTCCTCGGCCGGGGGTTCCGCGTCGTGCTCTCCGCCCGCGGGCCGGGCTCGCTCGATCGGGTGCGCGAGAGCCTGGGCGCCCGGATCGCGGCGCGCGCCGAGATGATCGAGGCGCCCCTCGAGCGGGGGTTCGTCTTCCCGGCGGGGCGCCTGGCGGTGGCGACCGAGGAGGACGTGTTCGGCTCGCGTCGGCACACGCGCCACGCCCCGCGGATCGTGGCCCGTCGGGCCGCGTCCATCGCCGAGGAGCTCCAGCCCGGCGACTACGCCGTCCACCGGGTCCACGGGGTGGGCCGCTACCTGGGGATGCAGCGGAGGGCCGTGGCCGGCGCCGAGCGCGACTACCTCGTGCTCGAGTACGCGAACGGCGACCGCCTCTCGGTGCCGAGCGATCAGGTCGGGGTGCTCGCGAAGTACCAGGGGGGCGAGACCCCGCGCCTGTCGCGCCTCGGCACGAACGACTGGGTCCGCACGACCCGGCGCGTGAAGCGCGCGATCCGGGACATGGCGGGGGAGCTCGTGCGCCTGTACGCGGTGCGGATGGCCGTGGAGGGCCACGCGTTCTCCACCGACACCCCCTGGCAGCGGGAGCTGGAGGACGCCTTCCCCCACGAGGAGACGAGCGACCAACTCACGGCGATCGAGGAGGTGAAGGCCGACATGGAGCGGCCGAGGCCGATGGACCGGCTCATCTGCGGGGACGTGGGCTTCGGCAAGACCGAGATCGCCGTGCGCGCCGCCTTCAAGGCGGTGATGGACGGCAAGCAGGTCGCCGTCCTCGTGCCGACGACCCTCCTCGCCGAGCAGCACTTCATCACGTTCTCCGAGCGGTTCGCGCCCTTCCCCGTGAGGGTCGCGATGCTCTCCCGCTTCGTGCCCCGCGCCGAGCAGGAGCGGATCTTAGAGGACCTCGCCAAGGGCGCGATCGACGTGGTGATCGGGACCCACCGACTGCTCTCCCGGGACGTGCGCTTCCACGACCTCGGGCTCGTCGTCGTGGACGAGGAGCAGCGCTTCGGGGTCGCCCACAAGGAGCGGCTGAAGCAGCTGCGCGCCCACGTGGACGTGCTCACGATGACCGCGACCCCGATCCCCCGGACGCTCGAGATGGCGCTCACGGGGATCCGGGACCTCTCCACGGTGGAGACGCCGCCGGAGGATCGCCAGCCGGTGCTCACCTACGTCGGTCCCTACGACGAGGGCCTGGCCCTCGGCGCGGTTCGGCGCGAGCTCCTGCGCGAAGGGCAGGTCTTCTGGGTCCACAACCGGGTCGCCACGATCGACCGACAGGCGGCCTGGCTCGCCGAGCGCGTGCCGGAGGCGCGGATCGTCGTGGCCCACGGGCAGCTCGACGAGGAGGAGCTGGAGCGACGGATGCTCCGGTTCTGGAACCGCGAGGCGGACATCCTGGTGTGCACGGTGATCGTGGAGTCGGGCCTCGACGTGCCGAGCGCGAACACGCTCGTCGTGGACGGCGCCCACCTGCTCGGCCTGTCGCAGATGTACCAGCTGCGGGGGCGCGTGGGGCGCTCGAGCGAGCGCGCCTTCGCGTACTTCTTCTTCCCGCCCCAGCGCGAGCTCACCGAGGAGGCCTACGAGCGCCTGGCGACCATCAGCCGGCACCAGGCCCTCGGCAGCGGGTTCCAGATCGCCCTGCGCGACCTGGAGATCCGGGGCGCCGGGAACCTGCTCGGGGCCGAGCAGCACGGACACATCGCCGCGGTGGGCTTCGACACGTACTGCCGGCTCCTGCAGGAGTCCGTGGCCGAGCTCCGGGGCCAGCCCCTGCCGGAGGAGCGGGAGCTACGGATCGACCTGCCCGTCCGGGCCTTCGTGCCGCCCGGCTGGGTCGCCCAGGAGGCGCTGCGCCTGGACCTGTACCGGCGCATCGCCTCCGCCGGGGACCACGAGACCCTGGCGCGGGTGCGGGCCGAGACCGTGGACCGGTTCGGGAGGCTCCCCGAGGAGGTGGAGGCCCTGTTCGCCGTGGCCTCGCTGCGGGTCACCTGCCGGGCCCTCGGGGTCGAGGAGGTCTCGACCTACCGGGAACAGATCCGGATCAAGCCGGTGCGGCTGCCCGGGTCCCTCGAGGCGGACCTCGGCGAGCGGGTACCGGGGGCGACGTACCACCGGGCCACGGCGACCCTCAACCTCGTGCCGGAGCGCGTCCCCGGGGTCGAGCTGCCGGCGTGGGTGGAGCGGGCTCTCGTCCTCGCCACGGGTGGGACGCCGGCCGCCCTGTTACCATCGCCGGCGTGATCCGCCGCTCCCCCCGCGTTCTCGCGCTCGCCCTCGTCCTCGCGCTCGCCCTCGCGGCGTGCGGCTCCAGCGAGGGCGGGACCGCGGCGCGCGTGGACGGACGCGTCATCACGGTGGATCGCCTGGCCGCCGACGCCGCGATGTTCGAGTTCCTCACCGGGCTCTCGGGCTCGCCGTGCGGGCAGCCCGCGCCCGGGGAGTCCCAGGGCTCGGCCTGCAACCGGCTCACCCTGGCGAACCTGATCCAGGAGGACCTCGTGAAGGCCTACGCGGCCGAGCACGGCGTCGAGACCGACCCGGAGGCCGTGAGCGACGCGATCGCCTCGGTGGAGCAGGCGGTGGGGGGCGGCACCGCGCTCGACGGTCGGCTCGCCGAGGCGGGCCTCACCCGGGAGGCCCTCGTGGCCCTGGCGGAGCGGCTGCTCCTGTTCCAGGCGGTGCAGGACGCGGTCGCATCCGAGACCCTGACCGACGAGCGCGTGCGCGAGCTCTACGAGCGGGATCCCGCCGCGTACACGACGGTCGAGGTCGCGCACATCCTCGTCGCCTCCCGGGCCGAGGCCGAGCGGATCGCGGCGCGGGCGACGACGGCGAACTTCGCCGAGCTCGCGGCCGAGCGCTCCACCGACACCGGCTCCGCCGCGAACGGCGGGAGCCTCGGGGTCATGCCCGAGTCGGCGTTCCAGGCCCGTTTCGACCCCACCTTCGTGGAGGCGGCCCTCGCGCTCGAGCCGGGCCAGATCTCCGAGCCGGTGCGGACGAGCTTCGGCTGGCACGTCATCGAGCTCGTCTCCCGGGAGCTCGTCCCCCTGGAGGCCGTGCGGGACCAGATCGTGGCGCAGGAGAGCGGCCGCGTCTTCTCCGACTGGATGCACGAGCGCCTGCGCGAGGCCGAGATCAGCGTGAACCCCCGCTTCGGGAGGTTCGACCCCGAGACCGGCGAGGTCCTCCCGGTCCGGAGCACGAGCACCGCGGGCCCGACCGGGCCGACCTCCGTCACCGGACCGTGACCGAGGACGAGCTCACCCACGTCCCCACCGGCCCCGTCCCCTCCTCCCGCGGGGGCGAGCGCCTGCTCGACCTCGTCCGGGTCATGGCGCGGCTGCGAGGGCCGGGGGGCTGCCCCTGGGACCGGCAACAGACCCACCGGAGCCTCGCCCGGCACCTCCTCGAGGAGGCCCACGAGGTCCTGGAGGCGATCGACGCCGACGACCGGGAGCGGCTGCGCGAGGAGCTCGGCGACCTCCTGCTCCAGGTGGTCTTCCACGCCCAGATGGCCGCCGACGACGGCGCCTTCGACGTGGACGACGTGGCCGAGCAGATCGTCCGCAAGCTGATCCGGCGTCACCCCCACGTCTTCGGCGAGGTCGAGGTCTCCGGGGCCGAGGAGGTGCTCGCGAACTGGGAGCGGATCAAGGCCGAGGAGAAGGGCGGCCCCGGCGGGCTCGAGGAGGACATCCCGCCGACGCTGCCGGCGCTCGCCCGGGCGGCGAAGATGCTCCGGCGCGCCGCGGGCTGGGGCCTCGGGCACCGCACCGTGGAAGGGGCCCTCGCCGCGCTCCGCGAGGAGGTCGCCGCCCTTGAGCGCGCCGCGCCCGACGAGGCCGAGGAGGCCGTGGGCGACGTGCTCCTCGCGACGGTGGCGGTGGCCCGCGCCCTCGGGGTGGACGCGGAGTCGGCGCTCCGCCGCAGGGTCCGGGGTCTCGCCGAGCGCTACGAGCGGATCATGGCGATGGCCCGGGAGCGGGGGATGGATCTCGCCACGGTCCCCGAGGAGGAGCTCCGCCGCCTGCTCCGCGAGGGGTCGTAGCCTCCCGGCCAGCGGCGAGAGCCGCCCACGCCCCAAGGGCGCAGGCCGCGCCGAGCGCCGAGCCCGCCACGACGTCGGAGAGCCAGTGCTCGTCGAGGACGGTGCGCGAGAGCGCCATCGCCGCGACCCACCCGAGCGCGAGGGCCCAGGCCGCGGTCCGCCACCTGCGGGGCGCGAGCAGCGCGAGCCCCACGGCGACCTGCGCTGCGGACTTCGCGTGCCCCGAGGGGAACGCCGTGGCCTCGGTGCCGTCGGGGCGCATCCGCGCGATCGCCGGCTTCAGGCCGGCCGTGATCGCGTCGGCGGCGGCCCAGGCGAGGATCCACGCGCCGAGGGCTCGGTGGCGTCGTCGGACGAGCAGGAGGGCCCCGACGAGCAGACGCAGGGGGACCATGACCGCCCCCGAGCCCACCGCCTTCAGCCCCCGGCTCGCGGCCTCGGCCCACCCGGGCCACGCGAGGACCACGTCGCGCCACCACCGATCCGCGGCGCCGAGGAGCGGAGGGTCGGCCGGCCGGACCGCGACGAGGACGGTGAGGGCCGCGACGAGGCCCGCGAGCGCGATCGCCGCCCACGCCGCCACCGCGCGCCGCTCCATGGCGGGGCAGCCTATCGCCGCGTGCGAGCGGCCAGCTGCTAGCGTGCGGTCCGTGGGCAGGGGGGCCGAGGAGCTGCGGCGCATCGCCGCCTTCGAGCGGGAGCTCCTTCGTCGCACCACGGCCCGGACCGAGCCCTTCGCCTACGGCACGGCGTACCTGGACGAGCGGTTCCCCCTCCGCTACGACAGCAACCTCCTGTGGGCCGAGGGTCCGCTCGAGCAGGTGGGCGCCGCGGAGCTCGCGGCTGAGTGCGACCGCGTGCTCGGCGGGCTCGGCCTGGAGCACCGCAACCTCGTCGTCGAGGACCCCGGGGCGGGGGAGCGGGTCGGGCCGGGGATGATCCGCCTCGGGTACGCCTGGGACCGGCTCGTCACGATGGTCCACCGCCGACGGCCCGACCGACCCGCGACGGCTCCGGTCGTGGAGCTCGACGCCGACGCGTTCGTGCCCGTCGTGGCCGAGATGCTCCGTCCCGAGCCCTACGCCACCTCCGAGGAGGTGGTGCGGCAGCTGTCGGAGCACCGGCGGGTCCTGGCGGAGGCGGGGGCGCGGTTCTTCGTGGCCTTCGCCGGGGACGTCCCCGCGAGCCGGTGCGAGCTCTACCTGGGGCCGGGGATCGCGCAGGTGGAGGACGTGGCCACCCTGCCCGAGCACCGCAACCGCGGCCTCGCGCGGGCCGTGGTGCTGCGGGCGGTGGACGCGGCCCGGGCAGCCGGGGCGGAGCTGATCTTCCTCCACGCCGACGAGGAGGACTGGCCGAAGGAGCTCTACCGGCGGCTCGGGTTCGAGCCCCTCGCACGTCGCTCCGCCTTCGACCGGCACCCGCCCTGGGGCCGGTCGGGGGCCTGAGGCCCGCCCTTGCGGGGTCGCCGTCGCGCGGCGGTGTAGCATCGGGCCCGATGCCAGCCATCGAGGCCGTCCACGCGCGCGAGATCCTCGACTCCCGGGGCAACCCCACGGTCGAGGTGGAGGTCCTGCTCGAGGACGGGACCGTCGGGCGCGCCGCGGTGCCGAGCGGCGCCTCCACCGGCGAGCACGAGGCCGTCGAGCTCCGCGACGGCGATCCCGCTCGGTTCGGCGGCAGGGGGGTCCTGCGCGCCGTCGGGAACGTGATCTCGGTGATCGGCCCGGCGATCGAGGGCGAGGACGCCCTGGACCAACGAGGGGTGGACGCGATCCTGCTCGACCTGGACGGGTCGGCGGACAAGTCCAACCTGGGGGCGAACGCGCTCCTCGGCGTCTCCCTCGCCGTCGCCCAGGCCGCCGCTGCGTCCCTGGACCTGCCGCTGTACCGGTACCTCGGAGGGCCGAACGCCCACGTGCTGCCGGTGCCCTTCATGAACGTGGTGAACGGCGGCGTGCACGCCGACAACCGGCTCGAGCTGCAGGAGTTCATGCTCGCCCCCGTGGGGGCGGCGTCGTTCTCCGAGGCCGTCCGCTGGTGCGCCGAGACCTACCACGCCCTGCGGGCCGCCCTGAAGGCGAAGGGCTTCTCCACGGCCGTCGGGGACGAGGGCGGGTTCGCGCCCGACGTCGCGACGGCCGCCGAGGCCCTCGAGCTCATGGTGGGCGCGATCGAGAGCGTGGGGCTCGAGCCCGGGGACGAGATGGCCCTGGCCATGGACCCGGCGGCCTCGGAGGTGTACCGCGACGGCGCCTACCACGTCGAGGGCGCCGCCCGTTCGGCCTCGGAGATGATCGCGTTCTACCGGGGTCTCCTCGACGCCTTCCCTATCGTCTCGCTCGAGGACCCCCTGGCCGAGGACGACTGGGCCGGGTGGGCCGAGCTCACCGCCGAGCTCGGCCCGCGGGTGCAGCTCGTCGGGGACGACGTGTTCGTCACGAACCCGGAGCGTCTGGAGCGCGGCCTCCGCGAGGGCGTCGCGACCGCGATCCTCATCAAGGTGAACCAGATCGGGACGCTCACCGAGACCCTCGACGTCGTGGACCTCGCCCGCCGGGGCCGCTACGGGGTGATGGTCAGCCACCGCTCGGGGGAGACCGAGGACGCGACCATCGCCGACCTCGCCGTGGCCACGAACGCCGGCCAGATCAAGACCGGCGCCCCCGCCCGCGGCGAGCGCACGGCCAAGTACAACCGGCTGCTCCGGATCGAGGAGGACCTCGGCGATGTCGCCCGCTACGCCGGCCCCGCGGCGATCCGGAGGGTGGGCGGGTGAGCGCCGGCGCCCGGGCGATCCCCCGCGACCGGCCCCGGCTCACCGGCCGGGCCGCCATCCTCCTCGTGATCGCGGGCGTGCTCGCCCTGGCGATGCTCGTCCCGGCTCGGCAGCTCCTGGACCAGCGGGCCCGCCTGGCCGCCCTCGAGCGCCGCGCGGCCGAGCTGGAGGAGCGGAACCGAGAGCTCCGCGCGGAGATCGCCCGGCTCCGCGACCCCCTCGAGCTCGAGCGCCTCGCCCGGGCCTGCCTCGGCATGGTCCGCCCCGGGGAGACCCTGCTCGTCGCCCCCGGCGCCCCCGAGGACTGCTAGTTCATTGACGGGCCCGACAACCCGATGGGATAGTGAGGGCCCGGGCTCCGAGGGGGAGCCCACGAGCGGAAGAAGGAGCACCACCCTGGCAGAGCTGGAGGTCGGCGCGGTCGTCGAGGGGACCGTCACACGCATCACGCCCTACGGGGCGTTCCTCACCCTCGAAGGCGGGAAGGTCGGGTTGGTCCACATCTCCGAGATCGACCGCAACTACGTGCGCGACGTGCACGACCACCTCCGGGAGAACGACGTCGTCCAGGCGAAGGTCATCGCCATCAAGGAGGACGGCAAGATCGACCTCTCCATCAAGGCGCTCCAGGATCCCGCGCCGTCGCGCCCGCGAAGGGGGACGGACCCGGACTTCGAGGCCCGCCTGAAGAAGTTCATGCGCCAGAGCGAGGAGCGCCAGGTGGACTACAAGCGGGCCGTCGAGCACAAGCGCAAGTAGCCTCCCGTGGGGGAGCTCCGGGGGAGCGATCTCGGGGCGGTCCGCGAGCAGCTCGGACGGGAGCCCACCACTCCGTTCACCGTGGTGGCGCGCTGCGCCCCCGGGCACCCACTGGTGATCCGCAACCGGCCGCTCGACGCGGCGGGCCGCCCGTTCCCCACGCTCTTCTGGCTCACCTGCCCAGAGGCGGTGCGGGCCGTCTCGCGCCTGGAGTCCGAGGGAGCCATCGCGGAGCTGAACGCCCGGGCCGAGCGGGACGAGGCCTTCGGGCGGGCCCTCGCCGCGGCCCACGAGGCCTACGCGGTCGAGCGGGCGCGCGAGGTCCCGGAGGCCCGCGCGTTCGGCGGCGTCGGCGGGACCCGCGTCGGCGTGAAGTGCCTCCACGCGCACTACGCCCACCACCTGGCGGGCGGTCCGGACCCCGTGGGCGCCTGGGTCGCCGAGCGCGTCGAGCCCGTCCACGAGGAGCGCCCCGGGAGGGTCGCGGCGATCGATCAGGGGACGAACTCCATCCGGCTCCTCGTCGCCGAGCCCGAGCCCGCCGGCGGGTTCCGCGAGCTCGCCCGGGACATGGTGATCACCCGCCTCGGGTACCGGGTGGACGAGACCGGCCGGCTGGACCCCGAGGCGTTGCGGCGCACCGTGGAGGTGCTCGGGTGGTACTGCCGGCGGGCGCGGGCCCTCCACGCCGAGCGGATCCGGGTGGCCGCGACGAGCGCCGTCCGCGACGCCTCCAACCGGGAGGGGTACGCCCTGGCCGTCCGGGAGCTCGCCGGGACCGAGCTCGAGGTCCTCTCCGGGGAGCGCGAGGCCGCCCTGTCCTTCCTCGGCGCGACCGAGGGCCTGGACCCCGCGCTCGCGCCCCCGCCCCACCTCGTGCTCGACATCGGGGGCGGCTCCACGGAGCTCGTCCTCGGCGACGGCGCGCCCGTGGCCGCCGTCTCGACGCAGCTCGGGAGCGTGCGGCTCACCGAGCGGTTCGTGACCACCGACCCGCCGAGCGCGGCGGAGCTCGAGGCCATGGCGGCCGCGATCGAGATCGTCCTCGACGAGGTCGCCGCCGGGCTGCGGCTCGAGCGGGCGGGCGCCCTGATCTCGGTGGCCGGGACCGCGACGACGATCCAGGCCATCGCCCTCGGCCTGGACCGCTACGACCCGGAGCGCACCCATCGGACGTGGCTCTCGCTCGAGGAGACCGAGCGGATCCTGACGGAGCTCTCGCGGATGACGAACGCCGAGCGGGCCGCGATCCCGGTGATGGCGCCCGGGCGGGGCGACGTGATCGTGGCGGGCGCCCTCGTGCTCGTCCGGGTGATGCGTCGCTTCGGCTTCGATCGGACCCTGGTGTCGGAGACCGACATCCTGGACGGGCTCGTCCTGGAGATGCTCCGGCCGCCGCTCCGGTAGGCTTCCCCGGCCGTGAGCCGCAGATCCCGCAAGCGTCAGCTCGCCCGGCGGTACGAGCGCCGGCTCGCCGAGCGTCGGGCCCGGGAGCGACGGCGCCGCCGGGCGCTGCTCGCCGCCGGGACGCTCGGCGTGGTGGGTGCGCTCGTCGCGGTCCTCGCGCTCGTGGCCGGCGGGGGCGAGGGCGGGCCGTCCCCGAGCCCGACGGTCCGCCCGACCGGGCCCACGGGCGGCGAGCCGGGGGAGCGGACCGGGACGGTGGCGCCGAGCCCCGGCCCGGTCGAGGTGGCCTGCGGCGCCGAGACGCCCGAGGGGGCCGATCGGCCGAAGCCGACCTTCGCGGCCCCCGCGCAGGTGATCCGCCCGGGCGAGACCTACACGGCGATCCTGCGGACCTCCTGCGGCGACATGGTGATCGAGCTGCTCGCGGACCGCGCGCCGCAGACCGTGAACTCCTTCGTCTTCCTCGCGCGGCGTGGCTTCTTCGACGGCACGCGGTTCCACCGGATCGACACGAGCATCGACGTCATCCAGGGCGGGGATCCCACCGGCACCGGTTCGGGCGGACCCGGGTACACGATCCCCGACGAGCTCGCGGGGGACGAGACGTACGGTCCGGGCACGGTGGCGATGGCCAACGCGGGCCCCGGCACGGGCGGGAGCCAGTTCTTCATCGTGACCGGGCCGGACGGCCACCGGCTCGACGAGAACCCCGCCTACACGATCTTCGGGCGCGTGATCGAGGGCCTCGACGTCGCGCGCCGGATCGCGAGGCTGCCCATCCAGGACCCCGAGGGCGGGATCGCCGGGCAGCAGCCGGCCCAGGCCGTGTACCTGGAACGCGTCATCGTCCGGACGCGCTAGGCTGCGGTAGCGGCCCGGGTGTCGGAACCGGTAGACGACGGCGCCTTAAAAGCGCTTGTCCCGGAAGGGACGTGTGGGTTCGAGTCCCACCCCGGGCACGTCAGGCCTCCGGCGCGACGACGGTCGGGCCCTCCCCGAGCTCGCCCGCGCGGTACCGGCGGCCGAGGGCCTCGATGAGGTCGGCGGCCCTCGTCTTGCCGTCGCGCCGGCGGATCTCCTCGCCGTGCCTGGCCATGCGCTCGCGCAGCGCCGCGTCGCCGAGGAGCCGCTCGATCGCGTCGTGCATCTCGCGCTCCTCGAACCGGTACGTGTCCAGTCGCACGCCGTACCCGAGCTCGTGGACCCGCTGCGCGTTGTCGTACTGGTCCCAGAACAGCGGGAGCACGATCATCGGCTTGCCGAAGTGGAACGCCTCCGTCGTCGTGTTGTTCCCGCCGTGGGTGATCACGAGGTCCACGAGGGGGATGACGGAGGTCTGCGGAACCCGGGCCTCGCCCCACATGTTGTCGGCGAGCTCGAACTCGTCGGCCCGCGGCCCCTTGGAAACGATGTAGCGGTGGGGGGTGCGCGAGAGCGCGTCGACGAGGCGCTGCATGAGCTCCACGTCGGCGGAGCCGAGGGACCCGAGGGAGAGGTAGATGAGCGCCCCCTCGCCCTCGCGGAGGTGCTCGGGCACCTCGAAGGGCGCCTCCGTCTCCCGCACGCTCGAGTCCAGCCGGTGCCAGGTCGGCGCGAGCGGGCGCGAGCGCCGGTAGTCGGCGATCTCCGGGTAGACGTACAGGTTCAGGTACCGCGACTCGTGGATGAACTCCAGGTACGGCAGCGACGGCGCGCCCGAGTCCACGACGAAGGCGTTCGTCGCCTCCCACAGCTCGCGGTGGGTCCGCCCGTACTCCGCCCCGAACTCCTCCCACCCGACGCGGTCGTCGCTCGGGTACCCGCTGAACACCGGGGGGAGGTCGGGGTCCTTCATCTCGAGCGGGTTGCACGACATGATCCGGACCCACGGGGCGCCGTGGGTGAGCAGGGCGGGGAAGACGCACACGTTGTCCTCGACGATCACGTCGGGCCGGACGCGGTCGAGGATCTCGTGCAGCTGGGGCTCGCAGTACCGGGCGCCGTCGATGAGCGACTCCCAGACGGGCCGGATGAACGAGTCGAGCTGCTCGATCGTTGGCTTGCGGAACTCGGGGGCGGTCTGGGTGATGAAGTCGGTCCAGAACTGGCCGGCGTCCTGCTCCTCCTCGGGCGGCGGCGCGAGGTCCACGAGGTCCTCCTCGAAGCCGAGGGGCTCGAGCCGCCCTTTCCAGGAGGCCTCCGCGGCGAAGACCACCCGGTGGCCTCGCCGCTCGAGGACCTTGCCGATCCCGATGCAGTTGTTCGTCGGCCCGTACGCGCTCTCGGGCATGAACACGATCGTCAGACGCTCCTCACCCATCGTGGCGACAACCTCCTTCTCCCGCGGACCGCGGGGGAAGGGTAGCGGAACGTAGCCGTCCCGGGGCTCAAGCCGCTCCCCCGATCGGCCGATACCCGTCGGGGGGATCGGAGGTCCATGCCCGAACGCGTCCTCGTCGTCGACGACGACCCGGACATCGCGAGGTTCATGGAGCTCACGCTCACGAAGGCCGGCTACGAGGTGGCCGTGGTCCACGACGGGCGTGAGGCGCTCGAGCGCGTCCGCGCCGAGCGGCCGGAGCTCGTCCTGCTCGACCTCATGCTCCCCTCCATGGACGGGTTCGAGGTGGTTCGGGAGCTCCGGCGTCAGGCGCGCCTCGCCGGCACCGCGATCGTCGTGGTGACGGCCCGGGGGCTCTCGGAGGACCTCCTGCGCGCCTTGGCCCTCGGCGTGGACGACTACGTGGTGAAGCCGTTCGAGCCCCAGGTGCTCCTCGCCCGCGTGCGAGGGGTCCTCCGTCGCCTGCGCGACATGCGCTCGCTCTCGCCCCTCACGGGCCTGCCGGGGACCGTCCTCGTGGAGGAGGAGATCCGTCACCACCTGGCGCGGCGGGAGGCATTCGCCCTGCTCTACACCGACCTCGACCACTTCAAGGCCCTGAACGACACGAAGGGCTGGGACGTCGGCAACCGGATGATCCTCATGACCGCCGACGTCCTCGAGGAGGCGGTGGGTCGGTTCGCACCGGGCGTCGGGTTCGTCGGGCACATCGGGGGCGACGACTTCGCGGTCCTCGTCCCGCCCGGGGTCGCCGAGGAGACCGCGCGATGGATCTGCGAGCGCTTCGACGAGCGCGCCCGGGCCTTCTACGGGCCCGAGGAGCTCGCGCAGGGGGGCGTGGAGGCGATCGATCGGCGAGGGAACCGGGTCCTGCACCCCCTGGTCGCGATCTCGATCGGCGTGGCCACGACGGCCGTCCGGGGCTTCTCGGATCTCGGCGAGGTCGTGGCCGTCGCCACCGAGATGAAGCAGGCGGCCAAGCGCGCCGAGGGCTCCCGCTACGCGATCGACCGCCGCTCGGGGTGAGCGCGCTTCAGCACACCTGCATGAGGTACGGGTAGGGGTCCACGGCGGGGCCGCCGCCCGGGTGCCACTCGAAGTGGTCGTGGGGGCCGCCTGCGTTGCCCGTGGCCCCCACGTACCCGATCACGTCGCCGCGACGCACCCATCCGAGCTTCCCGAAGCGCGAGAGATGGGCGTTGTAGACGTAGCCGAACTCCCCGTGGACCTTGACGGCGAGCCCGCCCATCCGGTTGTTCGCCGTCACCGCGAGACCGTCGAAGGGCGCGACGATGGGCGTGCCCAGGGGCGCCGCGATGTCCACGCCCTGGTGCACGTGGTCGCCGCCCCGTTCCTCGCTGCGGCGGACCCAGATCCCGAAGCTGTCCGAGATCGCGTGGGGGCCCTGGACTGGGCAGACGGCGAAGGGGTGGAGGCGAGAGATCTCCCAGAGCACGGCGCGCCGGTGCTCCTGGAGGGCGGCGTAGAGCTCGCGCGAGGCGAGGAGCCTGTGGCGGAGGCGCTCCCGGTCGGCGCGGAGGAGCGCCCGGGCGTAGGCGAGCTGGGCGTGGAGCCGCGCCGCCTGGTCCCGCGCCACCGAGACCCGCCCCTCGACCTCCGCCACCTTGCGGGCGAGCAGCGCATCGCGGCGGTTCAGCTCCTCGAGCAGCCCGAGGCGGTTCACGAGGTCCGCCGCCGAGGTGGCGGTCAGCACGTACAGGAAGGGCGTGCCGGGCCCCAGCACGTACGCGGCCCGGGCGCGCTCGTTCAGCCGGACCTGGAGGACACGGAGACGCCGCTCGAGCGCCCGGATCTCGCGGGCGAGGTCCCGCTCGCGCACGCTCGCCTCGTGGATCTCGGCCTCGGTGCGGGCGATCCGGGTGGCGAGACGGTTCAGCTCGCGCTGGAGTTCGCGCATCCGCGCGGCCCGGGCCCGGATCTGCTCCCTCGTCTCGCGGAGCTCCTGCCGGGCCTCGCGCAGCGCCTCGTCGGCGCCGGCGAGCCCGGGCGCGGCAAGGGCGAGGCAGCAGGCCACGCCCGCCGCCAGGAGGATCCGCGACGAACCCCGGGGGGGCCTGGACGCTCGCATCCGGACCGCCCAGGGTACGCCGGTCGCGCCGAGGGCGCTACGGGAACGGGACCTAGTCCCAAGGACGGAGGCCGACCGGGGGACGGGGGTTGCGCCCCGGTGCGCCCCGCGGATAGGCTCAGGGCGCGTGTGCGGGTGCGCGTCGTCGCGGCTCTCCTGGTGCTCTCTTTGGCGGTGGGATCCCAGACCTCACCCTCGAGTCCACCCGCAGGGCCGGCCGAGGCCGCCAAGGCGGAGGGCATCTTCAAGCTCGACCACCTCATCTTCATCGTCCAGGAGAACCGCTCCTTCGATCACTACTTCGGCACGTTCCCGGGGGCCGACGGGATCCCCTTCGATCCCGAGGTGGGGCGGCCACGCGCGTGCATCCCCGATCCCGTGCTCGGGCGCCGCTCGTGCACGTACCACACCCGGGAGTTCCACCAGAGGGGCGGGCCGCACAACTGGCGGAGCTCGGCGATCTCGGTGAACGGCGGCAAGATGAACGGGTTCATCCGGGCCCTGCCCGAGACGCGACGCTGGTGCGTGGATCGAACGGCGGAGGAGTGCCGACGGTTCGTCGGACCCCGGCTCCAGCCCGACGTCATGAGCTGGCACGACGACCGCGAGATCCCCAACTACTGGACGTACGCGCGCGAGTTCGTGCTCCAGGACCGGATGTTCGCCCCGGCCGACTCCTGGACGCTCCCCGCGCACCTGTTCCTCGTCTCCGGCTGGTCGGCGTCGTGCTCGAAGCCCCGGGACCCCATGTCCTGCACCTCCGACAAGGACCTCAAGACGTACGGGCGACACTTCTACGGCGATCCCCCTGTCTACGCGTGGACGGACATCACCTACCTCCTCCACGAGCAGGGGGTCTCGTGGGCCTACTACACGGGGCGCGGCACGTGTTCGTTCGGACCCTGCGGGGAGGAGGTGGGACCGTGGGGCAAGACCCCGGCGGGCAAGAATCCGCTCCCCGGGTTCACGGATCTGTACGAGACCTCGCAGCAGGCCAACATCCGCTCCCACGACGACTTCCTGGAGGCCGCGAGGACCGGCGCCCTCCCGTCGGTCTCCTGGGTGGTCCCCGGCAACCGCGTGAGCGAGCACCCCAGCTCCGTCGGTGGGATCCACAAGGGGATGGCCTACGTCACCCGGCTCGTGAACGCCGTCATGCGCGGGCCCGCCTGGGAGCGGTCGGCCATCTTCATCACCTGGGACGACTGGGGCGGGTTCTACGACCACGTGCGGCCCGTCGTGGTGGACGAGCTCGGATACGGGATCCGGGTGCCGGGGATCATGATCAGCCCGTACGCCCGGCGGGGCTTCATCGACCACCAGACGCTCACGTTCGACGCCTACCTGAAGCTCATCGAGGACCGGTTCCTCGGCGGGCAGCGGCTGGATCCGGCCACGATGTCCCGCCCGGACTCGCGCCCCGTGGTGCGCGAGTCGCTCGAGGTGCTCGGGGACCTCGCGCTCGAGTTCGACTTCACCCAGCCGCCGCGGGATCCCCTGATCCTGGATCCCACGCCGTTCAAGGACTGAGGCGACCTACTGGAGGTGGCGCGGGACCTCCCGCTCCCAGCGCCGCCGGGCCACCTCCCGGCCGTCCTCGTGCACGACGAGCTCGAGCTCGAGCCGGTACGTGTGGGCGTCGGAGCGGAGCGAACCCGTCGCCTCGGTCCTGACCGTCGCCTCGGGCCAGGCGATCTCGTACCGGTAGCGGCCCTGGGCGATCGTGTGTCCGGGGTCGGCGGTCGAGACCGTGATCCGGCCGCCGCCCAGGGAGGAGACCCGGGTCCCGTCCTCGGTCTCCTCCTCGGAGTCGTGGCCGATCACGACGCTGCGCGTGCGCCCGAGGACGTCCTCCTCGATCCGCCACGTGGCCTTGCGGGTCTCGGGGGCGGGCTGGCCCGGCGCGAAGCTCGGTTCCTCGGCCACGGGCGGAAGGCCCTCGAGGACCGGGAGCACCAAGCGCGAGCCCTCGCGGGCGAGGGAGATGGTCCCCGGCAGGGGTGGGGGCCAGGAGCTCGGGAAGTCGGCGGGGGCGAGGTCGAGCCGGATCCGGTGACCCGGCTCGAACACGTAGGCGGTGGCATCGAGCTCGATCGTCACCGTGTACGGGCGGCCGGGCTCGAGCGGCGCGGGGTGCTCGTGGGAGTCCCGGTGCGCGAGGTTCAGGATGCCCCGCGTCACGAGGGACGAGGTCCCGTCGGGGAAGACGTCGCAGAGCTTCGCCGAGAGGTACGCGACCGGCACGTCGGCCCGGAGCGTGAGCTCGACCCGGGGATGGCCCATGATCTCGAGCTCGGCGTCGAGCGGCGGCCACTCGTACACGAGGGAGAAGGCCTCGTCCGCCCGCTGGTCCCAGGGCGTGCCGAAGGGCAGGTCGTCGGCGCACCAGATGGAGCCCGTGACGCCCACGTCGCCGCGGATCTCGAGGCGGTCCTCCGGCGCGCGCCGGCCCGCGATGGAGGAGCTCCCGAGGGGGCGCACCTGCTCGCGGAGGCGCGCCGGCGGCCAGGCCGGCTCGAACCGCCAGGTGCCGCGGAAGGCCTCCAGGTCGGGCTGCGGCCGGGTGGGGCGCCGGACGAAGATCCTGATCGGCGGCTCGCGGTCCACGCCGCCCTCGAGGCCCTTCAGCCAGCGGTCGAACCAGCGGATCATCTCCCGGATGTGGTCGATGCGCGGGCCGGGCATGGAGACGTCCGGGCTCATGTGGCTCCACGGCCCGAACAGGAGCGCCTTCGGGGCGCGCAGGGCCGCGAACGTGCGGAAGGCCATGTTGTGGTACCCGTCGGCGTGGCCGGCCACGATCATGGTCGCGGCCTCGATCTCCTCGTAGCGGCCGTGGAGCGAGCCGTGCCGCCAGTACGCGGTCTCGGTCTGCTCCTCGAGCCAGCGGAGCATCCACGGCTCGGTCCGCTCGATGCGCTCGAGCCAGCGCTCCCGCCAGGTCGGTCCGGCGAGGGAGGGAACCGGCGGCAGCGCGTTCATCGCCACCATCGAGAGGGGGTAGTCGAGGAAGTCGATCCCGCGCCGGGCGCCGCCCCCGTAGTGGACGTCGTCGGTGAAGCGGCGGTCGGTGGCGAAGATCGGCACGATGGCCTTGAGCGCCGGCGGGCGGAGCATCGCCACCTGGATCGCGTTGAAGCCCGAGTAGGACTTGCCGAACATCCCGACCGCGCCTGTGCTCCACGGCTGCGTGGCGAGCCACTCGATGAGCCGGAGCCAGTCCCGGTGCTCGCGCTCGGTGTACTCGTCCTCCGCGACGCCCTCCGAGGAGCCCGTGCCCCGCACGTCGGCCCGGCACACGACGTACCCGCCCTCGCGGCAGAGGCGCCGGTAGTCGCGGGTCTGGCTCCAGGTGACGTCGTCCTTGCGGTAGGGGCGGGCCTCGAGCAGCGCGGGCCAGGGCCCGGGCCCCTCGGGCCAGAACAGGGTGACGGCGATCCGCACGCCGTCGTCCATCTCGATGAACCGTCGCTCCTCGCCCATCGGTCCTCCTCGCTCCGACGCGATGCGACGGACCGAACTCTAAGACGCGGCCCCGGACCCCGCTCCTGGTTCAGATCCCGGCCTTGAACTGGGTCCAGACGTCCTGGTAGGCCTGGTCCACCTCGGGCGGGAGCGCGAGGATCGGCTGACCCTTCGCGAAGTCCTGCTCGGTCACGATCGTCGTGCGCAGGTTCTCGGGGATGTAGCCGGCCTCGAGCCACTCCTGCTCGCTCACGCCCACGAAGGGCGGCTGGTAGCCCTCGTAGCCGAAGTTCGTGAGCCCGTTGTCGATGTCCAGGAGGAAGTTGATGAAGTGGTGGGCGAGGACGGGGTTCTCCGCCTGCGAGGAGATCACGATGAGGTCGTTGGAGACCTCCCAGCCGCCCTCGGGGGGGTAGTAGAAGCCCAGGACCTCCGGTCCGACCCCCTCGGGGAGGTAGTACTGGGCGTAGTTCATGTTCCCCGACCACGAGTAGGTGACCCACGCCTGACCCTCGGCGATCTTCTGGTAGTCGCCGGGGGCCACCTTCACGTCCACGAGGTCGTTCAGCTGGGACAGGGCCTCGCCGGCCTGGCGGATGGCCTCCTCGTCGTGGGTGTTCATGTCGCCCACGCCGATCCGGACGAGCGCCATGCCGATCGTCTCGCGGTACTCGTCGAGGAGGTTCACCTTCCCCCGCCAGCGCTCGTCCCAGTAGATGTCGAAGGGCATGGGGAGCGCCCCGGGGTCGTCCACGTGGTCCCGGCGGTACCCGATGCCGGTCTTCCAGGTCATGTAGGGGGCCGAGTACCGGGCGCCCCGGTCGTACCAGGGGTCTCGCAGCTGGGGCCAGATGTTCCGCAGGTTCGGCAGGTACGAGTGGTTGAGGGGCTGGAGCTTCTTCGCAGCGACGAGCTTCGGGAGGTTCTCGATCGTGGGGAAGAACAGGTCGAAGCGGACCGTGTCGTTCTGGACCTTCGACATGGCCTCGTTCATCCCCGCGAACTGCGTGTACTCGATCTCGACGCCGTACTCGGCCTCGAAGGCCTTGAGGACCTTCTTGTAGATGTAGTCGTTCCAGTTGAAGATCCGGAGCGGCCCGGGCTCCGGCGACAGGCCGTCCTCGATCGGCGGGATGTCGTCGAACAGGGGCAGCGTGGCGGGCTCGTCGGGCGAGGCCAACATCGGCACCGTCGGACCCGCCGTCTCCGCGGGTGGGGGCGTCCGCTCCCGGCACGCCGCGAGCGGCCCGACGAGGCCGGCGACGCCGAGGCCGGCCGCCGCGGATCGCCGCAGGAACTCCCGTCGGGTGAGGCCCCTCGGTCGGATCCGACGCCGGTCCATGGATCGCCCTCCTTCCCCCTCCGATCCTCGCCGGAGGCTCGCGCACCTTATGGGCACGGACGGCGGGGCGTGTCAAGGCACGCGGGCCGCGCGGGTATGACCATCGGTCACGGCCGCCGGCCGTCGCGTTCAACTGCGCTCGCTCGGCGGCCCTACGATACGCACCGCCATGGCACGGGCGCGGGCGCCGAGCGGGGGGATCGAGGCCCTGTACCCGCGCGGGTTCTGGGCAACGCTGTCCGCGCCCGGGGTGCTCTGGCTCGTGGCGCTGTTCGTCGTTCCCCTCTACGCGATCGTGGCCACGGCGGCCGGACGCCTGGATCCGATCTTCGGGTCCACGGTCCCTGAGTGGAACCCGCTCTACTGGCAGCCCGACGCGTTCTCCTACGTCCTGGGCGATCTCGCGAGCCCGGACGGGGTCTTCCGCGAGGTCCTCCTGCGCACGCTCGCCTACGTCCTCGTGGCGGTGTCCCTGTGCCTGCTCCTCGGGTACCCGGTCGCCTACTACATGTCCCGGCTCCGGGGCCGCGTGCGCAACGTCTTCCTCGTCCTGATGGTGCTGCCGTTCTGGATGCCCTACCTGATGAGGATCTTCGCCTGGGTGAACCTGCTCCAGGACGACGGGCTCGTCAACCGGGTCCTCGAGGCGACGGGCTTCCTCGAGCCACGTTCGTGGCTCGACGGCCGACCCTCCACGGTGGTGCTGGGGCTGGCCTACGGGTGGGTGCCGTTCATGATCCTCCCGCTCTTCGCGGCCCTCGAGCGGATCGACACGAACCTCGTCGAGAGCGCCCTCGACCTCGGCGCGAGCCCGGCCCGCGCGTTCCTCCGCGTGACCCTGCCCCTGTCCAAGCAGGGGATCCTGGCGGGCACGGCCATCGTCATGCTCCCGATGTTCGGCGACTTCTACACGGCGCAGCTGCTCGGCACGCAGAAGAACGCCATGGTGGGGACGCTCATCAACTTCTACCTGACCCAGGCGACCGTGGGGCCGGCGCAGGCCCGCGGGGCCGCCCTCGTGATCGTGCTCGCGCTCCTCGTGTCCACGCTCACGGTCTACTACCTCGTGAGCACGGCCCGGGCCGCCCGGGGGGTGGGGCGGTGACGGGCTCGGTGGCCGCCCCGCCGTCGGGGGCCTGGTCGCGGCTGCGCGCGTGGCTCGCGAACCCATGGCGGAGGCCGCGGCTGCTCGCGCTCCTCGGGTGGGGCTTCCTCGCCTGGTCCCTGGTGCCGGTGGCGATCGCCATCGCCTTCTCCTTCAACGCGGGGCGGTCGCGGAGCGTGTGGCAGGGCTTCTCGCTGCGCTGGTACGTCCAGGACCCGAACCTCTCGGTGCTCCACGACCCGATCCTCTCCCACGCCGTGCTGCAGAGCCTGAAGCTCGCGAGCCTCACGATGCTCATCGCCACCCCGACCGGGGTCGCGCTGTCCATCGGCCTCGCCCGCTGGCGCGGGCCCCTCTCGACCGGCTCGAACTTCCTCATGCTGCTGCCCCTCGTGACGCCCGAGATCGTGCTCGCCTCGGGCCTGTTCCTCGTCTTCGCGCACCTGTACGCGCCCGGGGGGACGCGGCTGTTCGGCACCCCCGCCCAGCTCCTCGGCCACGTGACCTGGTCGATCCCCTACGTGGTGGTGGTGATGCGGGGGCGCCTGTTCGGGATCGGGAAGGAGTACGAGGAGGCGGCGATGGACCTCGGCGCCTCGCCGATGGAGGCGATGCGCCGCGTGCTCCTGCCGCTGCTCGCCCCGGCGATCTTCGCCGCCTTCATGATCGTCTTCGCGCTGTCCATCGACGACTTCATCACGAGCCAGTTCCTCTCCTCGGGGGAGGGCTCGATCACGCTCCCGATGCTGATCTACGGGACGGGCCGGACGGGGGAGAACCCCTCCCTGAACGCGGTGGCCACGGTCATGCTCGTGCTCTCCCTCTCGGCCATCGGGCTCGCCTCCGTCGTCCTCCAGCGGGTGGCTCGGCGGCGGGGGACCGGGGAGGCCGCCGCGCGCGAGCTCGTCCGCTTCGAGATCTGAGGGGCTCGCGTCCCCCCTGGGAGCGGTTACGACGTGTCCGCCCCCTCGGCCAAGCGCCGCAGGAACTCGGCCACGGCGCTCATGTCTCGTCCCGAGAAGCCCGCCCCGAGCGCTCGCTCCACCACCTCGCGGTTGCGCTCACCCTGCGCCATCGGGGCCCCCACGGAGCGCGCGAGCTCGAGGATCAGGTCGAGGTCCTTGGCCATGAGGTCGAGCGTGAACGCTGGCGGGGTCTCCTCCGGTTGCTCGAAGGCCGCCCGCTTGTACAAGACGAAGGGCGCCGCGGCCGCACCGGAGGCGAAGGCCTCGTACGCGGCTCGGCGGTCCACGCCCGCCCGCTCGGCCAGGACGAGCGCCTCCGAGAGGGCGACGTCCATCGCGTGGACCAGCGCGTTCACCGCGAGCTTCACCGTCGCGCCGGCGCCGATCGGGCCGACGTGGAGGACCTTGCGGGCGAGCACGTCGAGGATCGGTCGCGCCCGAGCGAGATCGTCCGGATCCCCCCCCACCATGATCGTGAGCTCGCCGCTCTCAGCGGCCGGTACGCTGCCGGAGACCGGCGCGTCGAGGAACCCCGCGCCCCGCGCTCGCGCCTCCGCCGCGACCCGGCGGACGGTGGTGGGCGAGATCGTGCTCATCTCGAGCACGACGAGGCCGGCGCGGCACCCGGCGATGGCCCCGGCATGGCCGAGGTACGTCTCGAGCACCGCGGCATCGTCCGCGAGGCTGCTGAGGGCGATGTCCGCCCCCTCGATGGCCTCGGCAGCCGAGTCGGAGACCGTCGCTCCGGTCCGGTCGGCGAGCGTCTCCGCGCGGGCCCGGCTCCGGTTCCACACCGTCACCTCCAGGCCGGCGCGACGGAGGGTTCCGACCATCGCGCCGCCCATCTTCCCCGCCCCGAGCACGGCGACCTGTGCGCTCATGCGAGCGACCACCCTCCATCCACCCGCAGCTCGGCCCCGTGCATCGAGGGGTTCTCGAGCAGGAACACCGCTGCGTCGGTGACGTCCCGCATAGTCACGAGGCGGCCCGTCGGGGTCTTGGCGCGGACGGCCTCGAGCGCGTCGGGTCGCTGCGACCAGAAGGGGCTGTCGCCCACGATCCCGGGATGAAGAGCGTTCACCCTGATCGGCGAGAGCTCCGCCGCCAGCGTTCGGACCAGGCCGTCCACCCCGTGATTGATCGTCGTGATCGTCGTCGAGCCGGGGTAGGGGCGGAGCTTCGCGAGACCGCCGTAGATCAGGATGGCCGCGTCCGGTGTGAGTCGGTCGAGCAGGGCGTGGACCGTCTCCACGTACCCCACGAGCTTCAGCGTCACGAGTCGGATCGCGCGCTCGGGGTCGTAGTCGGCGACGCTGTTCTGGTCCCGGTCGAGCGCCACGAGGGCGAGGCGGTCGACGGTACCCACACCGGCCAGGCCCGGGGCGATCGTGGCGGGCTCGGAGAGGTCGAACGCGACGCTGCTCACCCCGTCGCCCAGTTCGGCCGCGACCGCGGCGGCCCGCTCCGGGTCCCGCCCGGTGATGACCACCCGGCGTCCGGCTTCGGCGTAGCGGTGGGCGAGGTCTCGCCCGAGCCCCTGCGTTCCCCCCACGATCAGGACCGCGTGCTCGCTCATCCTCTCATCCTCCTCCTGGTGGCTCCGTTCGCGACGTCACAGCCGTCAGGTACTCCCAGTCGCGGGCGAATCGGTACGAATGACGCGAGGGAGGTTGCGGCGCCTGGGTCTCGAGCCATCGGACCTTGCCGGGACCCGGGTTCGTGAAGGCGTGGACGCATCCCACGCCCGCCCAGGCGACGTCGCCGGGGACCAGGTGGTACCGCTCGCCGTCGAACTCGGCGTCTACCTCGCCGTCGAGGATCAGGTAGGTCTCCTCGAAGGGGTGGTCGTGACGTCCGGCCAGCCCGTGCGGTTCGTACTGGACCATGAACATCGTCAACAGGTGCGCGCCGAGGTCGCGGTCGATCATCATCTTCACGGTGATGCCGCTGTAGACGAGCAGCGCGGTCCGCATGCTCGCCGAGACCTTCATGCGATCCTGGGTCTGTCCCTCCACCTCCATGTTCTCGGGGTCGATGTGCCCGAAGTTCCGCGTGCGAGGGTCTCGCACGTCGATCGGGATGGGATCCTGTTCCGGGAGTCCCGGGACGGGATACGTGTCACCGCCGAACCGTGACCGAGGCTGCGGCGACCACATGGCCGCCCAGCGGGCGGGGGCGTCTGAGACGTTGCGGAGCGCGTGGGGTGTCCCGATCGGGATGAGCCCGTAGTCACCCGGCCGGAGCAGGTGGGTCGTCCCGTCCAGATCGACCACGACCTCCCCCTCCAGCACGTAGAGGCCGTCCTCGAAGCTGTGGACGTGCCAGGGGACGCTCCCGCCGCCGTCGAGCTCCACGATGGCGAAGCCGGTGTGGACGGCTCCGGGAACGCTCTCGTCCACCACGGACCACCGGCGGAGCCCGCGGCCGAGCGAGCCCTCGGGGACGGTGAGCTGGAGCTCCCGGCCCGTCCTGACCAGGTGGCGGGGGCTCACGACGCCTCCTGTTCGGCGCGACGCCTGGCGAGCGCATCGCGGAGGTGGTTGCTCGAGGCCTCCAGCCTGGCGAGGGCCGAATCCCAGTCCGCGAGCAGTCGCCCGTCCCGCTTGTGGACCTTCCCGGCGATGATCACGGTGTCGACGTTGGAGGTGTCGGCCTCTAGCACCACCGTCGCGACCGGGTCGATGACGGGTGCGGTGTTCGGCGCTCGTCCGTCGATCACGACGACGTCCGCCTGCTTACCCGGCGTCAGCGATCCGATCCGGTCCTCCAGGCCGAGCACGTGGGCGCCGTCGAGGGTGGCCATCGTGAGCATGTCGCGGGCACGCAGTCCATCCTCCGGGAACGGCGCCTCGGACTCCCACACGGCGTCGTTCGACCTCCATCGCTCCTGGGCGAACCCGCACCGCATCTCCGTGAACATGTCGCCGGGCACGGTGGTGACCACGTCGATCGAGAGCGCCGGTCTCAGTCCGTAGGAGCGTGCCGTCATGATCGGCGGCCAGCCGTGTCCCATCTGCATCTCCACCTGCGGTGCGATCGAGATCTTCCCCTGCGAGGCCGCCACGAGCCGCCACTCCTCTTCGCTGAAGTAGCATGCGTGGATGTAGGTGGTGTCCGGCCCGAGCAGGCCGAGGGCGTCGAGCTGCTTCACCTGGTTCCACTTGCCGGCGAGCTTGCCCATCCCGAAGTGGGTGGTGATCGGCAGCCCGAGCTCGCGCGCCATCTGCCACTCGCGCCGGACGACCTCGTCCTGGGTGAAGCCGGGACCGCGCGTTGCGAGGGCCATCGTGAGCAAACCGTCGGTCGAGGTCATGTACGTGTCTCGGATGCGCTCGACGTCGTCACGGGGGATCGCGATCGAGCTGTTGAGCCAGTAGGCCGCGAGCGACGTGTTCGCGCTGCCGTACGCGTACACGGCCCGGATACCCGACTCCCTGAGGCCCTGGATCGCGGCGTCCGGGTGGTCGGGGGTGTTGTTGATGTGCGACCAGTCGAGCAGCGTGGTGATCCCCGCGTTGATGCACTCCAGGGCCCCTGCGAGGTTGCTCGCGTACACGTCCTCCGGGCGGTAGAGCGGAGCGAAGCTGTCCAGCACCTCCACGAAGTAGTCGTCGAGCGTCGCGTCGGGGGCACAGCTGCGGATCGCCGTCTCCCAGGTGTGGCGATGGGTGTCGACGAACCCCGGGATCACGATGTCGCCTGTGCAGTCGATCACCTCGGCGTCCGCGGAGAGCTCTCGCCCCACCTCCACGATGCGATCGCCCTCGATGAGGACATCACCGCCTGCGATGTCCCCGATCGCGGGATCCATGGACAGGACGTGACCCCCCCGAAGCAAGATCCGATCTGCCATCGGTATCCCTCCTGTGCCTACCTAGCCCAGCGCGCGGCGAACCCCGTCCACGATCCGCTCCACCGAGGGGATCGCGGCGTCCTCCAGGACGTCTGCGGCGGGGAGCGGCACGTGCGGGGTCGTGACGCGCACGATGGGACCGTCGAGCGAGAAGAAGGCCTCGTCGGCGACGATCGAGGCCACCTCGGCGCCCCAGCCGCACAGCCGCGGGTTCTCCTCCACGGTCACGAGGTGGCCGGTGCGACCTACCGAGGCGAGGATCGCTTGCGCGTCGAGGGGGACGAGCGATCGCAGGTCGATCACCTCGGGAGAGATCCCGTCCGACTGGAGGCGCGCGGCGGCCTCGAGGGCCTTCGGCACCATCGCGCCGAGGGCGCAGATCGTGACATCCTCGCCCTCGCGGATCGTGCGCGCCTCCCCGAGCCGGCCCACGATCTCTCCCTCCGGAACCTCGCCCTTCGACGCGTACAGAACCTTCGGCTCGATGACGATCACAGGGTCCGGATCGCGCACGGCCGCCGCGAGGAGCCCGATCAAATCGACCGGCGTGGAGGGCACGACGACCTTCAGCCCCGGGATCGCCATCATCCACGCCTCGACGCTCTGCGAGTGCTGGGCGCCGAAGCGGACCCCCCCGCCGTTCGCGGTCCTGATGACGAGGGGGAGCTCGACCTGTCCGTCGGTCATGTAGCGCATCTTCGCGATCTGGTTGGCGACCATGTCCCAACAAACCGCGAAGAAGTCGCTGAACATGAGCTCCGCGATCGGTCGCAGACCGTTCATGGCCGCTCCCATGGCCGCGCCGATGATGGCCTGCTCGCTGATGGGCGTGTCGCGGACCCGCTCCGGCCCGAAGCGCTCCAGGAGCCCCTCGGTCGTCTTGAAGACCCCGCCCGCCGCCGCGATGTCCTCCCCGAGGAAGTAGACGGTCGGGTCCCGCTCCATCTCCTGCGCGATGGCGCGTGCGACCGCCTCGCGGTAGGTCAGTTCCGCCATGCCGACCCCCCGTCCGCCCAGAGCTGCGTATCGACCGTGCTCGGATCCGGCGACGGCGCGAGGCGCGCCTCCTCCGTCGCCCGGTCCACCGCCTCCTGGGCCTCGCGTTCGATGGCGTCCAGCGTCGCCTCGGGTACGCCGGCCGCGACGAGCCGATCGCGGTACATCGGGATCGGGTCGCGACGCAGCCACGCCGCGACCTCATCGTCCGGCCGGTACTTGCCGGGGTCGGCTCGGGAGTGGCCCCCGTGCCGGTACGTCACCGCCTCCACGAGCGTCGGGCCCCCGCCTGACCGAGCGCGTTCGACCGCGCGGCTCGCCGTGGCGTAGACCTCGTCCGGATCGTTGCCGTCGATGAGGATGGGCTCCAGCCCGTACGCACAGGCCCGGTCGGCGGCGGGGTGCTCCACGGCCGTGACCGCGGCGATCGGCGTGTACTCCATGTACAGGTTGTTCTCGCAGATGTACACGACCGGCAGCTCCCACACCGCCGCCAGGTTCAGGGCCTCGTGGAAGGCCCCGATGTTCGTCGTCCCGTCGCCGAAGAAGCACACGGTGACCTGTCCCGTGCCGCGCGCCTTCGCCGCCCAAGCGGCTCCCGCCGCGATCGGCATGTGGGCCCCGACGATGGCGTAGGACCCCATCGCCCCGTGGGCGACGTCGGTGAGGTGCATCGAGCCGCCCTTGCCGCCGCAGATCCCCGTGGCGCGACCGAGGAGCTCGGCCATCAGCGCCGTCATCGGCGCTCCGCGGAGCAACGTGTGGATGTGCCCTCGGTACGTGCAGAAGACGAGGTCCTCGGGGCGGAGGGCCGCGGCGAAGCCGGCGGCGATCGCCTCCTGACCGATCCCGAGGTGCGAGGTCCCCTTCACCAGTCCTTGCAGGAACAGGTCGTGCACGCGCTTCTCGAACAGGCGACCCTCCTGCATCATTCGATAGATCCACACCCGCGTGTCGATGTCTGCCACGGTTGAGATCGTCTCCATCCCCCACCTCAGTACTCGTTGGCGACCATGAGCTCCTCGCACGGGAAGAGCGTGATGACCTTGCATCCGTCGGCCGTGACCACCACCTCCTCCTCGATCCGCGCGGCCGAGCGGCCGTCGGAGGCTGGACAGTACGTCTCCAGCGCGAAGAGCATGCCCTCCCTGATCTCCACGGGGTCGTCGAAGGAGTTCAGGCGCGAGATGATCGGGCGCTCGTGCAGGCTCACCCCCACGCCGTGTCCGAACTGGAGCCCGAAGGCGTCCATCTCATCCGCGAACCCGAATTCCTCGGCCTTCGGCCACACCGCCGCGATCTGGTCGGTGCCGACCCCCGGTTTGACGAGCTCGATCGCCGCGTCCATCCATTCGCGGGCCCGTTTGAACGCGTCGCGCTGGGCCGTGGTGGCGCGGCCGACCACGAACGTCCGGTAGTAGCAGGTCCGGTAGCCGTTGAAGACGTGGATTATGTCGAAGTACGCCTGGTCGCCCGGCCGGATCAGACGGTCCGAGAACACGTGCGGATGGGGGCTGCACCGCTCCCCGGCGATCGAGTTGATCGCCTCGACGAACTCCGAACCCATCTCGAACAGCCTCGCGTGCGCGAGGGCCACGATGTCGCTTTCACGGACGCCCGGCTTCAGCGCCTCGAAGATGTCCTGGTACACCCCGTCCACCATGGCGCAGGCCTGGGTGAGCAGCATGATCTCGTCCTGGCTCTTGATCTCCCGGGCGTCGGCCATCACCTGTTGACCGTCGCGGACCCGGATCCCCGCCTCGGTCAGCGCGAGGAAGATCGACGTCTCCGCGACGTCGACCCCGAGGGGCATGTCGCCCACGCCCTCCTCCTCCATGATCGAGCGGATCTCCTGCGCAGCCCGCGCCTGGAGGCCCACCCGCGGGTGGATCGCGCCTTGAAGGCCGGTGTTGCCGCCGACGGAGTTCGTGTCGTCGTAGAGGTGGGGGAGCTGGAGGCGGTGCGCCTTCGCGGCGGAGCCGAAGTCGAAGATCCTCGGCCGGCCGGTCCGGGTCACGAGCGCGTAGCGTTCCCCCTTGTTGAACGCCCAGTACCCGATCTGGGTCCCGGTCGCGTAGCGGATGTTGCTGGTGTCGAACAACAGCAGCGCGCCGAGCTCGGATGCCTCCAGGGCCTGACGCGTGCGCGCCAGCCGGTAGGTCCGAAGGCGCTCGAAGTCGACGCGCACTTCCCAGTCGACCCCCGCGATGCCTGGGGCGGGGGTCGTCGCGACCGGGAAGCCGTCCGTCGTTGTCGACATGTGTCTCATCTCCTCCTCGACTCGAAGGGCCTCGCTCGTCGCCGCTCAGCCAGTGGCATCCCCCCTCAGATCCTCGGCAGCCGGAATCCGGATCTCGCGACGACGTGATCCCTCGCCTCGGCGGCCGCACTCATCACCGCGGGCCAGTCGACGTGCAGGAGACGCCCGTCTCGCTTGAGGACGCGCCCCGCCACGAGGACCGTGTCGACGTTCCCGGTGTCCATGCCCGTGACGATCGCCGTGGTCGGGTCGCCCAGCGGCGTGAGGTTGATCCGGTCCGTGCGCAGCGCGATGAGATCGGCCTGCTTGCCCGGCGTGATCGTGCCGACCTTGGCCTCGAGGCCGTTCGCCCGAGCCCCCTCGACGGTGGCCCACTCCAGGACCTGGCGCGGCGTGACGGGCGACCTGCCGTCGCTCGCGGCCAGGGCACGCTGCAGCGCGAAGACCGAGCGCATCTGGGTGAACATGTCGTTCGGGACGTTCGTCTCGACGTCCACGGAGAGGCTCGGCGGGCGACCGCGGTCGAGGAACTTCTGGATCGGGGGCATCCCGTGCCCCATCATCATCTCCACAGGCGCGGCGAGGGAGACCGTGCCACCGGTGTCCACGATCATCTGGATCTCGTCCTCGCTCAGCGTGGTGCAGTGGATGTAGGTCGTATCCGGTCCGAGGAGTCCCGCCTCACCCATCTCCTGAAGCTTCCGGTCCATGCCGTAGCTCCCGACGCCCACGTGGGTGGTGATGCGCGCGTCGGCCTCCCGGGCGAGCTTCCAGTGGTCCCGCGAGATCTCGAAGTCGGTGAACTCGGGTCCCGGGGCGGCCAGTGCGAGCGTGAGCAGCTGATCCTTCGTGGCGAAGTACTCGGTGGCGGCCCTGACGAACCAGCTTGGCTGCCGCTCTTCCCACTTCCCCCACCAGGGGAAGCCGTAGGCGAAGACCGCTCGGATGCCGGAGTCGCGAAGCGCCTGGATCACCGCGTCCGTGTGGGCAGGGGAGCCCTGGATGTGTGACCAATCCAGGATCGTCGTGATGCCGGCGTCGATCGCGCCGAGCGCCGAGACGAGATCTCCGAGGTACGCGTCCTCCGGTCGGAACGCCGGCGCGAGCTTGTGGAGGACGAACGAGATGTAGCTGGAGCGACCCTCGAGCGGGACGTCGGTCCCGATGTTCCGCAGGATCCCCTCCCACAGGTGACGGTGGGTGTCCACGAACCCCGGCATGACGATCATCCCGGACGCGTCGATCACGTCGGCCTCGGCTGCGGGCAGGTCGGGAGCAACCTCGACGATCCGGTCGCCCTCGATGAGCACGTCCGCCCGGGCGAGGTCTCCGACGCCTGGATCCAGGGTCAGCACGATCCCACCGCGGATCAGCCGCCGATGCGTTGGGACGATCTCGATCCGTGGGTCGCTCGCATACAGACGAGGGAGCTGCGTGGGACGGGCGGCTCGGCCCCCGAGCGCGAGGCGCCGGGCCCGCTTGTAGTTCCGCTTGACGAGCTCCTTGAGGTCGCCCAGCTGGAACAGGACGATCCCGACGAGCACGAGGGCGCCGGTGATCATGAGGCCGTGCTCCGCGCCCAGGCCCAGGAAGGGGAGGGCGCTGATGATGAGCGCGAGCAGGGTCGAGGCCACGAGGGTCCCGAGGAAGGTGGCCCGGCCACCGGAGAGCGCCGCGCCGCCGAGCACGGCCGCGGTGATGCTGCTCAGCGTGTAGCTGTCCCCGATCTGCGCGTTCCCGATCCCGGACCTGGTCATCACGAAGAACGATGCGAGGGTGGCGAAGAACGCCGAGAGCACGAGCGCCCTGCCCCGGACGAACGTGGTTCGGACCCCGCTTCGCTTGGCCGAGCGCTCGTCGAACCCGGTCGAGCGGAGCTGGAGCCCGGAGCCGGTGGCGTGCAGCCAGTGGTCGAGCGCGGCCGCGCCGAACGTGACCACGAGGAAGGAGACGGGGACCGGCCCGAGCGTCCCCGAGAGCCACGAAGTGAACGCCCGGTCGATCTGACCACCGGGCGTCTCCCGGAGCGTGAGCGAGATGCCGTTCAGCACGCTGAGCGTCGCAAGGGTGGCGATGATGGAAGGGATCTTGGATCCGAGCACGAGACCCGCGTTCGTCAGCCCCAGCACGAGCCCCGCGAGGAGGATGGCCCCAACCCCGATCGCGACCTCCGTGCCGGTGGACCCGGGGTCGATCAGGAATGAGGCCAGCACCACACCGAGCGTGATCATCGCACCGATGGAGAGATCGAGCTGTCCGACGAGGAGCGCATGCGTCTGACCCATCGCTGCGATCGCTAGCGGAACGGCGAGGGACAGGACGTTCGTGACGTTCCGTTGGTTCACGAACCCCGGGAAGCGATGGTTCGTGTACCACGCCACCCCGACGATCAGAAGGAGCTGCAGCACCACGGGCATCCAGAGCCGGAAGCGGACGATCTTGCGCCACTTCTCCTTGTCGCGGGCGTCCCGGAGGAGCTTGCGGAACGCGAGCCTCGCAGCGTCGGCCCTGGTGCTCATGGGGCGATCTCCTGCGGCGCGCCCTTGGGCATGGCCGCCCCGAGGGGTGACCGACCGGCCTTCGACAGACCGGGACCGCGGACGATGGCCTCGACGATGCGTCGTTCGTCGAGCTCGTCGCCGGGGATCTCCTCGACGATCTGGCCACGCGACATGACGAAGACGCGATCGCACAGACCTGCCAGCTCGAGGGGGTCGCTCGACTTCACGAGCAGGGCGGCCCCGGCGGCGGTCCTGGATCGGAGCGCTTCGTAGATATCGAAGCGGGAGCCCACGTCGACGCCCTGGGTGGGCTCGTAGGCGAGGATCACGGATGGCTCCCGGAGGAACGTGCGGGAAACCGCCACCTTCTGCTGATTGCCCCCGGAGAGGAACTGGACGGGCTGCTCGAGCGATGGCGTGGCGATCCTCAGGCGCCGCGCCAGATCCGCCACCGTACGCCGTTCGAGACGGCGGCGCAGGAGGCCGAGCACGCTGAACCGTCGCAGCGACTGCACCGTAGCGTTGACACGGACGCCCAGCACGGGCATGAGGGCCTCGACCTTGCGGTCGCCCGGCAGGAGCATGATCCCCGCGCGGACCGCCTCGTGCGTCGAGACCAGCATGAGCTCCCGGCCGTCGCACGTCACCCGACCGGCCTTGGGCGGCTGACGTCCGGCCAGGCACTCGAACAGCTGCGCCTGCCCGTTCCCCTCTGCACCGGCGACGCCGACGACCTCGCCGGCCGACAGTGTGAAGCTGACCGGACCGAAGGACTGTCCCTGCAGGCCCTCCACGACGAGAACCGGTCGCTCTGGCGCCCCCTTCGGGGGCGGTGATGGGAACGCTGCCTCGAAGGGGCGTCCCACGATGAGATCGACGAGTGCGGCCTCGGTGGTCTCGCGGGCGTCGAAGGTCCCCTGGATCTGGCCGTCGCGGAGCACCGTGACGCGATCGGCCACCTCGAGCACCTCGGGGAGCCTGTGGCTCACGTACACGACCCCGACGCCGCGTCGACGGCAGGCATCCACGGCGCGGTGCAGCGCCTCGACCTCGTGGGGACCGAGCGCCGTGGTGGGCTCGTCGAGCAGCAGGACCTTGGGGTCACCGACGAGCGCCTTCGCCACCTCGAAGAGCTGGCGCTCGGCGAGCGTCAGGGCGCCGGCGGGAGCGTCCGGGAAGAGTTCGAGATCCAGATCCAGCTCCATCAGGAGGCGTCTCGCCCATCGCTTTCGATGCCAGAACCGGGGGCGCCGCTCGGGCGGTGCGGCCAGGTAGAGGTTGTTCTTGACCGGCTGCGCCAGCACGAGCGAGGTGTCCTGGTACGCCATGGCCAGCCCGAGCCTGCGTGCCTCGGCCGGCGAGTCGCGGCGCAGGGGTTCTCCGCCGATGCAGATCGTCCCGCGGTCGGGCTTCACGAAGCCGCTCGCGATCCCGAGGAGGGTCGACTTCCCGGAGCCGTTCTCGCCCACGAGCGCGTGGATCTCCCCGGCGCGGCACTCGAAGCTCACGTTCGTGAGTGCTCGCACCGCTCCGAACTGCCGGGAGATCCCCCGGAGCTCGAGGACGAGGTCCCCGTTGGTCGACCCTCCGTCGGAACCGCGGCCGCTCATCCGTTCGGGTACATCAGGGAGAGGACCTCGTCCGGCACGAGGGAGGTGCCGGACACCGTGGGGGTCACCCGGTCGGGGTTGCAGTCCGCGGCCGTGACCTCCCGCATCACGTGGGGGACGACGATCTCCCCGGGGATGTCGGCGCCCTTCAGGTACATCATCGACGCAGTGACGGCGACGCGGGACTGGAAGTTGCCCCCGGCCGAGTACCAGATGTGGAAGTTGGGGTTCCCCATCTTCTTCCAGGTGCAGAACAGGGTCTGCTCATCCGTTCGGAGCGCGACCGTGAGGTCCCTGATCGGGATTCCCAGGTCCTCGTACGCCTGCAGGGCGGTGTTCAGGCCGTCGGCGTACTCGTACGCGTAGCCCTTGATGTCGGGGTCGGTGGACAGCCACCCACTGACGGTCTGCAGGGCGACGTCGTTGGACCAGTAGGTGTCGGCCGGCCCGAGGGTCTGGATCGAGGGGTCCAGCGCGTCCTGGTAGCAGCGCTGCCAGCCGAGGGACAGCGCGTTGCCGGGTGTCCCGCCCAAGAGGCCGACCTTGCCGGAGCCGACGCCCTCGTTGATGACCTGTGCGAAGCTCTCACCGAGCGCGCACAGGTCCTCTCCGACCACCGTGAGGTAGTCCTCGCCCGGGACGAGCGCCCCCTCCTGGCCGGGGAGTCCGACCCACCCGGCGGAGTAGGTGGAGTACGGGATCCCTGCAGCCTTGGCCTCAAGGATGGCGTTCGCGATGTTCGTGCCCTGGTCCGGGTACCCGATGATGAAGTCGGCGCCCGCTTGGATCAGGAACTCGATGTCTCCGGCGGCGACCGCGGGGTCCGGGTTCCACTGCGCGTCCCGGAAGATCATCTTCCCGATCTCGGGGTACGTGAGCGCCTGGAGGATCGCCTCCATGCGCGTCACCTGCCGCCACACGTTGAGCCCACCACCGTCGGCGTAGCCCATGACGATGTCCCCGCCGGTGCCGGTGTCACATTCCGTGGCGTTGAAGCACTCGAGCGCCTTGGCGATCGTCGCGTCGTCCAGGTCCTGGTCCGCCCGGGCGATTGCGGCGAGCACGATGTCGGGGACGTCCTGCACGGGCCCCATGGCCTTCTCGATCAGCGCGGGGTCGGCGTCCGTGCTCTCGCCGTAGGCGGCGAGCGGCCCCGTGGCCCCGGTCGCGGTCCCCGCCCCGCCACCGGGGGTGGGAGCTCCTCCGCCACCGCCGCCGCCCCCGCACGCCACCGCAACCAGGGCCAGCGCGGCGACGACGCCGCCGATCTTGATCCGTCTCATGTTCACCCTCCCCACCTCGCGGGCACCCGTCGAACGTTCCTTCCGATCTGTCCGCTACGCGCCTCCTTTCTCGCGGCGGGATGCTCGCGGTCCCGGTGAGCCACCACCGCCGGAACCGTCGGCCCGGTCGGACGCGGCTGCCCTCCGGTCACGGAGCACGTGCTCGACCGCGCGGGTGATCCGATCGCCCGAGACCAGCATCCCCGCGATGATCACGAGCCCGAAGACGACGAACTGGAGCGCCGTCGGCAGTCCCATGACGCGCATCATCTGGTTGAGAGCCGCAAGGAAGAACGCCGCGACCCACGTCGAGAGGGGGCTCCCCAGTCCTCCGGTGAGCGACGCACCGCCGATCACGACCGCGGCGATGGGACCGAGCAGGTACGGAGCGCCGATGGTGATGCTGATCGTCCGGAGGAACGCGGCGAGCAGGATCCCCGCCACGACGTACAGGACCGCGGCGACCACGTAGGCGAGGACGCGATTCAGGTTCACCCGGAGGCCTACGATCGACGAGGCCGTGGGATTGGCGCCGATCGCCTGGAAGCGACGGCCGAGGGCGGTGAAGCGGAAGAAGAGGATGAAGACGATGGTGACGGCGACGCCGAGCCAGAACGTGCGGGTCACGCCCAGGAACCGGGCCGAGGTCCACGCGGACAGACCGGCCGGCACCGGCGTCTGGATCGCGACGGCCGTGTAATAGCGGATCGCGAACCCGGTCACGATCTGCCCCACCGCCAGCGTGACGAGGAGGGGGTTCAGGCCGAGCCCGCCGATGAGGGTCCCGTTCACGAGCCCGATGAGCGCGCCGAGCGCGACGGCGATCCCGATGGCCGCCCAGATGCGCTCGTCGGACGACGCCCCGACGCCGACCGTGATCACGGCCGCCAGGGTGAAGGTCCCCGGCACGCTGAGGTCGATGCCTCCGGCCATGATCACCAGCATCTGTCCGAGTGCGGTGAGGGCGAGGAACGTGCCGAAGGGCGCGATCGATCGCAGTCCGGGTCCGGTCAACGTGTCGGGTGCGAAGACGAGGGCCACCGCGACGAGCAGCGCCATCGCCACGTACACGGGCAGGAAGCGCGCGGCCACGACGAGCGAGGTGACGGCGGAGGAGGGCGTTCTGATCACGCTCATGTGCCGCTCGTGATCGTGCCGCCGAGGGTGTGCCCGGGCGCTACGAGCACCCGGTCGCGCGATGCCACCGCGAGCCGACGAGCCTCCGGCACGTCGGCCTCGAGCGCGCCGGAACGCATCAGGGCTCGTCCGTCGACGTAGACGTGATCGAGGTTCGAGGTGTCCATCCCCCAGACCACCGCGCCGATCGGGTCGTTGACAGGGAAGACGTTCGGACGGTCCTTGCGCAGCACGATCACGTCGGCGCGCATGCCGGGCTCGAGCGACCCCACGAGCCCGGAGAGCCCGGCCGCCCGTGCGCCGTGAACGGTCGCGCACCTGATCACGTCGCGCGTGGTCATCAACCGAGGGAGATGCGCCTTGCCGAGGAGCTTCCTGTCGAACACCACGGCGTGCTGGAGCGAGATCGTGGTCCGCATCTGCGCGAACATGTCTCCGGGCGCGATGCGCTCCTCCCCGACGCCGAGGCCCGGCCGGATCTCGCGGTCCATCAGCTCCTGGACCGGGGGCGCCCCGGAGCCCTCGGCCATCTCGCTCGATGGGGCGAGCGCCACGGCGGTCCCGTGGTCGGCGAGCGTGTCGAGGTCGGCCTCACCCAGCCCCGCGAGATGCACGATCGTCACGTCCCCGCCCAACGCTCCAGTCTCGGCCAGGGCGGCGAGCGCCCCGCGCGCCGAGGCCCCGGGAGCGGCATGGACGTGGATCCGCAAGCCCAGGCTTCGCGCCTGCTCCCACTCTCGGGCCAGCGAGGGGATACCGTCGCTGTCGGCCAGGACCGAGCCGAGGGCGAGGCTCGTCATCGGGCCGGCGGCTTCCCGCAGACGCGCGACCGCCTCCCGCAGCGGCCGATCCCGCGCGGGGTCGGTCGGGGTGCGAACGTGGACGAACACCGTCCGCAGGCCGGAGTCCGCGTGGGCTCGGAGAGCGGCCTCGGCGGCGGATCCGTCGGGGAGGTCCGCCCAATCCACGACCGTGGTGATCCCCGCCTCGGCCGCCCCGAGGAGCCCGATGAGGGTCGCCGCGTAGACGTCGGAGGGGTCGGTCACCTCGCCCTCCGGGGCCTCGAGGTTCCGGAACAGCGACGCGGAACAGTGGCGGTGGCAGTCGACGAAGCCGGGCATCACGATGGCGTCGCGGGCGTCCACCACCTCCGCGTCCCGAGCTCGCAGCCCCGAGCCCAGCTCGGCGATGACCCCGTCCTCGATGAGCACGTCGCCCGGGGCCAGGTTCCGCGTGTTGCTCCCGAGGGTGAGGACGCATCCCCCACGGAGCAGGGTCCTCACCGCCATGTGGCGCCCCCACCCCGGTCGGTGCTCACTCGCACTGTCGACCCGCCCGGCATGTTCAGGCAGACTACATACCTGGTTCCGCTCAATCAGGCAAGAGGCGGACGAGCGCTCAGTATGGCTTCACACCCGGGAGTGATCGTCCAGTAGGCTTCCCCCGGCGGCATCGACGGCTATCCTGAGCCGAGAGGACCTACGCAGGTGCAGGACATGGCGGGGGAGCTCGGAGACATCGGCAGCAGGCTCCGGCGGGAGCGGGAGCGCGTCGGGATCAGCCAGCGCGAGCTCGCCCGGCGCATCGGCCTGTCGGCCAGCATGGTCTCGCAGATCGAGTCCGGCCAGAGCAAGCCCTCGGTGAGCACCCTCTATGCCATCGTGACGGAGCTCGGCGTCTCCGTCGACGACATCTTCCGCGGGCACGGGGACGGGGACGAGGTGAGCGAGGCGTCGACCCCGCCGAGCCCCGGTACCGACGCGAACGGCGCGGAGCCCGACCCCGTCGTGCGCCCCGACGACCGCCACGTGATCGAGCTCGCGTCCGGGGTGCGTTGGGAGCGCCTGACGAGCCACCAGCACGAGGACGTGGATTTCCTCCACGTGATCTACGACGTGGGCGGGTCCTCGGCAGGAGACGGGGTGCTCATGCGTCACGCCGGGCGTGAGTACGGCTACGTGCTGTCGGGACGACTGGGGGTCCAGCTCGGGTTCGAGCGGTACGAGCTCGGCCCCGGCGACTCGATCGCGTTCGACTCCACCACTCCGCACCGGCTCTGGAACCTCGGGGACGAGCCGGTCCACGGGATCTGGTTCGTCGTGGGGCGGGACAGTCGCTTGTGAGGCCCCGTCAGGCTCGGGGGCCGACGCGCTCGAGGGCGCGGGCGACGGTGATGCCGATCTCGGCCGGGTTGCGCACGACGTGCAGCCCGAGCTCCTCCATCGCGTCGAGCTTGGCCTGGGCCGTGTCCGAGTCCCCGGCGATCACCGCGCCCGCGTGCCCCATCCGGCGGCCCCGCGGCGCGGAGACCCCGGCGACGAACCCGACGACGGGCTTCGTCATGTGCTCCGCGGCCCACCGCGCGGCCTCCACCTCCTGGGGCCCGCCGATCTCGCCGATCATCACCACCGCGTCGGTCTCCGGGTCCTCCTCGAAGGCCTCGAGCACGGCCCGGAAGTCCACCCCGTTCACCGGGTCGCCACCGATCCCCACGCACGTGGACTGCCCCAGTCCGAGCTTGCTCATCTGGCTGACCGCCTCGTAGTTCAGGGTCCCCGAGCGGCTCACGACCCCGATGCGGCCCGGCGTGTAGATGTGGGCGGGCATGATCCCGACCTTGCACCGCCTTGGCGTGATGATGCCCGGGGAGTTGGGGCCGATGATCGTCGTCGAGCGGCCGGTGAGGTAGCGCTTCGTCTTCACCATGTCGTGGACGGGGACGCCGTCGGCGATGATCACGGCCACCTCGACCCCGGCCTCGATCGCCTCGAGGAGGGCGTCCACCGCGACCTGCGGCGGCGCGAAGATGCCGGTCACGTTCGCCCCGGTCTCGGCCACGGCCTCCTCGACGCTGTCGAACACCGGCAGGCCGAGGTGCGTCGTCCCACCCTTGCCCGGGGTGACGCCCCCGACCACGTTCGTCCCGTGGGCGATCGCGTCCTGCGCGTGGAAGGTGGCGTGCTGCCCGGTGAAGCCCTGGATGATGACCCGGGAGCGCTCGTCCACGAACACGCTCATGCCCGCACCCCCTGCGGCACCGGCTCGTACCCCGCCTCCACGGCCCGCAGCGCGGCGACCGCCTTGCGGGCGGCGTCGTCGAGGTCCTCGGCCACGATGAGGTCGAGATCGCTCTCGGCGAGGATCCTGCGCCCCTCGTCGGCGTTCGTGCCGGCGAGCCGCACGACGATCGGCGCCTCGATCGTCTGCGAGCGCGTGGCCCGGACCACGCCCTCGGCGATCCAGTCGCACCGGTTGATGCCGGCGAAGATGTTCACGAGGATCACTCGCACGTCGGGGTCGGACAGCACGATCCGGAAGGCGTTGGCCACCTTCTCCGGGCTCGCCCCGCCCCCGACGTCCAGGAAGTTCGCCGGGCGCGCCCCGTGGAGCACGATCGCGTCCATCGTGGCCATGGCGAGCCCCGCGCCGTTCACGATGCACCCCACCTGCCCGTCGAGGGCGACGTAGTTCAGGCCGTGGCCGTGGGCCTCGACCTCCTTCGGGTCCTCCTCGTCGAAGTCGCGGAGCTCGGCGAGCTCGCCCTGCCGGAACAGCGCGTTGTCGTCCACCGCGATCTTCGCGTCGAGCGCGAGGAGGTCGCCGTCCTCGGTCTCGACGAGGGGGTTGATCTCGACGAGGAGCGCGTCCTTGTCGCACATCAGGCGGTAGAGGCGCTTGAGCAGGCGTACGAACGGCGTCATCCGGTGCTGCAGCCCGATCGCCATCGCTAGCTTGCGGCACTGGAAGTCGAGCAGCCCGGTCGCCGGATCCACGATCTCGGTGTGGATCCGCTCGGGGTGGGCGCGGGCGACCTCCTCGATGTCCACGCCGCCGTCGGCGCTCGCGATCACCGCGATGCGCTGGGACGCGCGGTCGATCGTCATGCCGAGGTACCACTCGCGGTCCACGCGGCAGGCGCGCTCGACGAGGACGCGCTGCACGAGCTGGCCCTCGGGGCCGGTCTGCTCGGTCACCAGGCGCGAGCCGATCATGCGGTCCACGATCTCCCGCAGCTCCTCCCGCGAGCTCGCGATCCGCACCCCGCCGGCCTTCCCGCGGCCGCCCGCGTGGATCTGGGCCTTCACGACCCAGCGGTTCCCGCCGATCTCCTCGGCCACGCGCGCCGCCGCGCGGTCCGAGTAGACGACCTCCCCCGGCGGTACGGGGATGCCGTAGGCCCGGAGCAGCTCCTTGGCCTGGTACTCGTGGATGTTCACCGTCCTCCCGCCTTCGCCAGCACGTTCTCGGCCATCCGGATCGAGGCCGCGTCGATGAGCTTCCCGTCGAGCGTGGCCGCGCCCCGGCCCTGTCTCGCCGCCTCCTCCATCGCCGCGAGGATCCGACGCGCCCGCTCCACCTCCTCCGGGGTCGGGGTGAAGACCTCGTTCGCCAAGGGGATCTGCGAGGGGTGGATCGCCCACTTGCCCTCGCAGCCGAGGGCCGCGGCCCGCCGCGCGGATGCGAGGTACCCCTGCGCGTCCCCGATGTCGCCGAAGGGGCCGTCGATCGGGCGCAGGTCGTGGGCCCGGGCCGCGGCCACCGTCCGGGAGAGCGCGTAGTGCCACGGATCCCCCTGGTGGAAGGCGCGCCGGCCCTCCTCGTCGGGGTCGGTGAGCACGCCGTAGTCGGGGTTGGCGCCCCCGATACTCGTGGTCCGGGCGCCCACGCTCGCCGCGTAGTCGGCGACGCCGAACACCATCGCCTCCAGCCGGTCGGGGACCGCCGCCGCGATCGCCTCCACGTTCGCCATGCCCGCCGCGGTCTCGATGAGGACCGAGAGCCCGACCGGCGGGATGCCCCGCGCCCGCTCGATCTGGGAGCAGAGCGTGGCCACGAAGGCCACGTCCGAGGGCGAGCCCACCTTCGGCACGAGGAGCAGGTCCAGGCGTTCGCCGGCCCGCTCCATGACCTCGACGACGTCCCGGTAGCACCAGGGCGTGTCCAGGCCGTTGATCCGCACGCTGACCGAGCACGCGGACCAGTCGAGCTCGAGCAGCGCCGAGATCGCGAGCTCCCGGGCCCGGTCCTTGTCCTCGGGCGCGACCGCGTCCTCGAGGTCGAGGAACACGACGTCGGCCCCGAGGGTGGGCGCCTTCTCCAGGGCGCGCTCGTTCGTCGCCGGGACGGCGAGCTCGCTGCGGTGCGGTCGGTCCTTGCGCGGCATGAGGGCCGCAAGCCTCGCACGCCATGGCCGCCGGCTCCTATCGCCGCTTCGGCGTCCTCGCGTCCCCGCTCCTCGCCGGGGTGGCGAGACGAACCATGGCTCAGGGGCCGAGGAGCGCCGCGGGCACCACGGCGATCCCGTCCGGTCGCCGGTAGGCGTGGGGCCCGGTGGTGATCACGACGGCGTCGAGCAGGTCATCCCCGAGCTTCCAGGCGAGCCAGCGGAGCTGCCGCACGGCGCGCTCGTCCGGCGCCTGGCCGAGCTTCACCTCGATGGCCAGGATCCGTCCATCGTCCCGTTCCACCACGAGGTCGACCTCGTGCTCGCTCCCGTGGGTCCGGAAGTGCCCGACGGCGGCCTCGGCGGCCTGGGCGTAGACCCGGACGGAGAGCGTGACGAGGGACTCGAAGAGCGCTCCGAGCAGGGGGCGCCCGCGAGCGCTCGGGGGTCGGGCGGGTTCGCCGAGGAGCAGGGACCGCCGCGTGGCGCCCACCAGTCGAGCTGCGAGGGCCGGATCCGCCAGGTGGTGCTTGGGTGGGTGGGACAGGCGCGCGATGGGGCGGCCGGAGGGCGTCCATGCGGGCACGGGGTCCAGGATGAAGAGCCGCTCCAGCGCGTCGCGGTAGGAGAGGACCGTCGTCTTGGCGGGCGCCCGCCCCTCGCCCGCCGCGGCCGCCTCGCGGATCGTCTCGAGGGAGGTCGTCGTCCCCGTCGCGGCAGCGTAGGCGCGCATCCATCGGCGGAGGGCGATGGGGTTCCTCACGCCCTCGCCGAGCTCCTCCAGGTCCCGATCGACGACGCGCTGGAGGTACCCGTCGAGTTGGGCGCGCAGTGCTCGGTCACCGAGGTGTCGCAGGCCGGGGAAGCCCGAGCGCAGGATCTCATCCGCGTAGTCGACGAGCGCGAGCTCCGTCGTGCCCGAGACCGGCGGGCGACCGCCCTCCAGGAGTCGCGCGAGGCTCACGGTGGGCGGGGCGTCGAGGCGCTCCGCGAGCGAGAGCGGACGCATGCGAAGTGAGACGATCCGCGCCGCGCCGGTGTGGGTCGGCGGTCGTTGCGGCGACACGGACCCGGTGAGGAGGTAGCGGCCGGGCTGGGCGCCCCGATCGACCTCCCGGCGCACCTGGTCCCAGGTCGCGGGGACGAGCTGCCACTCGTCGATGAGGACCGGTCCGGGCGCCGCTGTGAACACGCGGGCGTCGGCCTCCAACACGGCCCGCGGCCCCGGCTCGTCGAGACGGAAGATCGTGGCCGCTCGTCGAGCAGCCGTCGTGGTCTTCCCGACGGCCCGCGCTCCCTCGATGAGGATGGCCGGGAGCTCCGCGAGGAGGAGGTCGAGCTCCCGGTCCGCCACGCGCTCCGGCAGCTGGGAACCCCGTCGCTCACCAGCCAGGACTACCATTTCGCATCGAGTTACGCTACCGTTTCGCACCCTTTGACCGGCCCATTTCGCACCCATCGGGGCGACCATTTCTCGGACCCCTGCGCTACCGATCCGCAACCGAGGTCCGGGAGGGCGCAGGCCGCATGGCCGGGCTCGAGCCGGGCCGGGGGATCACGGTGGCGGCGGACGCCACGGCCGACCTCGCGCTAGGGTGGTCGGCGGAGGTGGGAGATGGGGTACGGGCGCACGGTGCTGCTCGACGAGCCGGTGGACGCGGTGATCCCGAAGGTGAAGGACGCCCTGAAGGAGCAGGGCTTCGGCGTCCTCACGGAGATCGACGTCCGGGCCACGCTGAAGGAGAAGATCGGGGCCGAGGTCGCACCCTACGTGATCCTCGGCGCTTGCAACCCGCGCCTCGCGCACCGCGCGCTGGAGCTCGAGCCCGAGGTCGGGCTCCTGCTCCCGTGCAACGTGGTGGTGCGCGAGCACGACGGGCGTACGGTGGTCTCGGCGCTGGACCCGGGGGTGATCGCCGAGCTCGCCGACCACCCGGACCTGCGGCCGATCGCGGAGGAGGCCACGCGGCTCCTCGACGCCGCCCTCGAGGCGCTCTCGGGGGCACGGCCGGCGAGCTGACGTCTCTGCGTCAGGCCGCGGGGGTGTGCTCGGGGCAGAGCATCCGGGACTCGGCCTCCGAGAGGGAGCGCTCGATGAGGGCGCAGCGGTGGGGCGCCGCCGTCCCCGGCGCCGCGTCCGGCCGGAAGTGCACGCAGCCGGCGCAGGGCGCGGCGACGACGAGGAGGCCGGCCCGCCGCAGCGTCTCGACGAGGACGGCGAGGCCCGCCTCCAGCCGCTCCAGCGAGACGGGGTCCAGCCCGGCGAGCTCCCGACGGAGCTCGGCGGCGACGCGCTCCAGGCGCGCGAGGAGCCGCCGGCCCGCCGGGGTGAGCACGAGCACCCGCCGACGCCCGTCGTAGGGGTGGGGCCGCCGCCCGATCAGCCCTCGCTCGACGAGGGGCTCCACGATCCCCACGGCCGTCGCGTGGCGGACCCCCAGGATCCGGGCGAGCTGCCCGACCGTGGCCATGTCGGGCCGGATCCGCGCGGCGAAGCGGAGGGTCTCGGCCTGGGCGGGCGTGAGGCCGAAGGCGCCGGCCCGCTCGCGGAGCGCCCCGTCCACCGCGCGCGAGACGCGCAGGAGGGAGGCGACGATCCCCTCGATCCGGTCCACCGCCCGAGGATATCCGTAGGACTCCTTGACTTCCATCACCGCCTTGGCTAGATATGTAGGTATCCTACGGATATCTCGACGGGAGGAGGGATGCACATGAGCACCGCGACCATCCCCGGGTACCGGATGGGCGACCCCAGCCTGCCCGCGGGCGCCCTGGATGCGACGGCGTTCGAGCGGCTCTGCACGGCCACCCTGTTCAGCGACGAGGACCGCCAGGCCCTCCGCGAGGCCAAGGAGATCCTGGCGCCTCAGGTCGAGCAGCTGCTGGACGTCTGGTACGGCTTCGTGGGGAGCCACGACTTCCTCCTCCACTCCTTCTCCGGCCCCCAGGGCCCGAACCAGGACTACCTGGCGCGCGTCCGTGCCCGGTTCGGGCGGTGGGTCCTGGACACGCTCGAGGGCGAGTACGGCCCGGCGTGGCTCGCCTACCAGGCCGAGGTGGGTCGCCGCCACGCGCGCGGCAAGAACGAGACGGATGGGGCCCACGAGACCCCCGAGGTCGTGCCCTTCCGGTACGTCGTGGCCCTCATCTACCCGATCTACGCCACGGTGCGCGAGTTCCTCGCCAAGGGCGCGCGGGACGCGGAGCACCTCGAGCGCATGCATCAGGCGTGGCTCAAGGCCGTGATCCTCAACGTCGCGGTCTGGAGCCAGGCCTACGTGGCCCCCGACCTCTACTGAGATCCCGCTACTGAGATCCCGCCTCGAGCTGCGCGGCGAGGGCCGCCGGGTCGGTGACGGGGAGGCGGCAGGTGAAGCGCTCACACACGTAGGCGGTGGGCCTGCCCTCGAGCGCGGTGCGGTCCCGCAGGAGCGCGGGGGTCCCCCGACCGCCGGGCGGGGCCACCGCGAGGACGTGGTTCGGGAGGTACCGGCGGACGAGCACCTCGTCCACCAGGGCCCTCGTTCCCGGGTCCGCGGGGTCGCCGACGATCGCCACCTCGCGCACGGGGCCGAGGGAGAGCTCGAGCGCGCACAGGGCGTGGGCGAAGCCTGTGGGGGCCTGCGCCATGAGGTCGCGCACGAGCCGCAGGGCCGAGACCGCGGCCCGCTCGTAGGCCTCCTCGCCGGTCAGGTGGGAGAGGCGCAGGAGCACCTCGGCCGCCGCCGAGCTCCCGCTCGGGGTGGCGTGGTCGATCAGCTCCTTCGGGCGGACGATGAGGGGCTCCGCGTCGGTGGCGGCCTGGAAGAAGCCTCCCCGCTCGGGATCGTGGAAGCGCTCGAGCAGCGCGCCGGCCAGGCCGAGCGCCTCCTCCAGCCACCTCGGGTCCCACGTCGTCTCATACAGCGCGAGGCACGCCTCGGCAAGGAGCGCGTGGTCGTCGGCGAAGCCGGGGGGACCGACCCGGCCCTCCCGCCACGAGCGCGCGAGGCGACCGTCCGGCAGGCGCAGGACCTCGAGGACGAAGTTCGCGGCCGCCTCGGCGGCCTCGACGTATCGGGCCTCGCCGAGGGCCCGCCCCGCCTCGGCCAGGGCCGAGATCGCGAGGCCGTTCCAGGCCGCTACCACCTTGTCGTCCACGGCGGGGCGCACGCGGCCCTCCCGGCGCTCGAAGAGCCGGGTCCGGGCCGCCGCGAGCTCCGCGGCGAGCTCCGTCGGCGTGGCCCCGAGCTCGGCCGCCACCTCCTCGATCGGTCGCGGGAGCCACAGCACGTTCGCCCCCTCCCAGTTGCCCTCGGGCCGGGCCCCGAGGGCCCGGGCGACGGGCTCGCCGGCGACCTCGACGAGCTCCTCCCAGCGCCACACGTAGAAGGCGCCCTCGGTCCCCTCGGAGTCGGCGTCCTGCGAGGAGGAGAACCCGCCGGCCGGCTGCCGGAGCTCGCGGAGGAGGTACTCCAAGGCGCGGGAGGCGACCTCGCGCCAGCGCTCCCCGCGGGTCACCTGCCAGGCCCGGACGTAGAGCCGGGCGAGCTGGGCGTTGTCGGAGAGCATCTTCTCGAAGTGCGGCACGTGCCACCGCGCGTCCGTGGCGTACCGGTGGAAGCCGCCCCCGACCTGGTCGAAGATGCCGCCCGAGGCCATCGCCTCGAGCGTGCGCTCCACCAGGGGGAGGACCTCGGGCTCCCCGCGCAGGTGCCGGCGGAGCAGGAACTCGAGGGTCATGGGCTGGGGGAACTTGGGCGGGCCGCCGAAGCCGCCGAAGACCGGGTCGAAGGAGGCCCGCAGGGCCCGCACCGCCGCCCGGGGGACCTCCTCGGAGAGGGGGTCGGCGGAGGGCCGAAGCGTCCCCGCGCGGGAGATCGCCTCGACCACCCGCCCGGCCTGGGCGCGGACCTCGTCCCGCCGCGAGTCCCAGACCTCGGCGATCGCCTCGAGCACGCGGCGAAAGGCGGGCAGCCCGCCGCGGTCCTCCTTGGGGAAGTAGGTCCCGGCGTAGAAGGGCTCGCCCTCGGGGGTGAGGAAGGCGGTGAGGGGCCAGCCTCCGTGCCCGGTGAGCGCCTGGACCGCGTCCATGTAGATGGCGTCCACGTCGGGCCGCTCCTCCCGGTCCACCTTCACGCAGACGAAGTGGCGGTTCATCAGCTCCGCCGTCCCGGGGTCCTCGAAGGACTCGTGGGCCATCACGTGGCACCAGTGGCAGGCCGCGTACCCGATGGAGAGCAGGATGGGCTTGTCCTCGGCGCGGGCCCGCGCGAGCGCCTCCGGCCCCCACGGGTACCAGTCCACGGGGTTGTCGGCGTGCTGGCGCAGGTACGGGCTCGTCTCGGCGGCGAGACGGTTCGGGCTCATCCGAACAGTCTCCCTCAAATCCCGGATGCGGGCCGCCGAAACTTCAGGGGAGACCGTGCGGACCCCGGATGCGATCGGCGTGCTCGTGGTGGACGATCACGAGCTCTTCTGCGAGGCCCTGGCGCTCGCCCTCGAGGGCCGGCCGGGCCTGCGCCTGCTCGGCGCCGCCCACGACCTCGACGAAGCCCTCCGCATCTGCGAGGCCACCCCGCCCGACGTCGTGCTCATGGACGTGGACCTGCCCGGCGTGGATGGGGTGGAGGCCACGCGACGCCTCCGCGCGGTCCACCCGGACGCCAAGGTCGTCGTGGTCACCGGGCTCGAGGACCCGGGCGTCATCGCGGCCGCCATAGCAGCCGGTGCCTGCGGGTTCGTGCCGAAGACCCGGGCCGTGGACGAGCTCGTGGACGTCGTGCGCCGAGCGGCCGCGGGTGAGCTCGTCATGCCCGACGCCCACCTCGCGCCGGTGCTGGCGGAGCTCCGCGCGGCTCACGCGGCTCGTCCGGACCTCCTGCTGCTCCGGCGCCTCACGCCGAGGGAGACCGAGGTCCTCCGGGCGCTCGCGGCCGGGGAGGGCGTGACCGAGATCGCCGAGCGCCTGGGGATCAGCGCCCTCACCGTGCAGAGCCACGTGAAGAACATCCTGGCCAAGCTCAACGTCCACTCGCGCCTGGAGGCCGTGACGCTCGCCTGGCGGGCTGGCTTCGCGCCCGCCGCTCGCTCCGCCTGAGCGGGTCCCTTCACGCCGAGCGGGCGCGTCTGGCGATAGCCTGCGAGGACCATGGTCGGGCACGCGGGTGGCGGCGAGATCCGTGTGCTCGTGGTCGAGGACCACCCGGTCCTGCGCGGGGTGATCCGCCTGGCCTGCGAGCAGACGCCGGGGCTCGCCATCGTCGGCGAGGCGGCGAGCGGCGAGGAGGGCCTGGAGGCCGCGCGGGCGCTCCGGCCCGACGTCCTCGTGCTCGACCTCTCGCTCCCGGGCGAGCTCCAGGGCCTGGATCTCGCCCGGATGGTCCGGGAGGAGGGGGTGGTCGGTCGGATCCTCGTGCTCACGGGCCGGACGGACGAGCGCTCCATCTTCGAGGCGATGCGGGCGGGGGTGGACGGGTACCTGGAGAAGACCTCCGGGGTGCGGTTCATCGCCGACGCGCTGCTCCGGGTGGGCGCGGGGCAGCGGGTCTTCACGCCTGAGCAGGAGCGGGCCGCCCTGGCCGAACTCGGGCGCCTAGCCGAGCGGGCGCGGCGGACCGCCGAGGTGCGCACGCTCCTCACCGAGCGAGAGCTCGAGATCCTCCGCCTGCTCGCGGAGGCCCTCACGGTCAAGCAGGTGGCCTCGCGCCTCCGGATCAGCCCGCGGACGGTGGAGAGCCACATCGCCAAGCTGTACCGGAAGCTGGGGGCGCGCAACCGGGTGCAGGCGGTGGCCCGGGCCAAGGAGCTCGGCCTCGTCGAGCTCGGCTGAAGGGGCACCATCCGCCGGGTTCAGCTCGCCGGCGGCCGTTCCGATATGGAGGAACGGGCGGCCCAGGGGCCGCCGCAGCGGCGCGAGGCTCGGCGCCGTCGAGCCCCTAGCGTGGGGGCACCGGAACTGGAGGGGCACCATGGCGAAGAGGCCTTCGGCCAGGACCAAGGAGCGCCCGCCCGCCCGCCGCCCCGCGGCGCGGCGGCTCGGGGTCGTGCTCGTCGATCCCCTCCCCGTGGTCCGGGCCGGCCTCGCGTTGCTCATCGACGAGCGGCCGGACATGGAGGTCCTGGCGGAGGCCGGGTCCGCCGAGGAGGCCCTGGAGGCGCTCGCGCGACTGCGCCGGGGCGGCCTGCTCGTCCTCGTCGGTCTCGGGCTCGAGGGGGAGCACGACTCGTACTGGCTCATCCGCACGGTGCGCGAGCGGTACCCAGGCCGAGCTCTTCGGCGTGAGCATCGCGAACGTGCTCCGGGCGCAGTCACGGGAGCTGCGGGTGCGCCGGCGCCAGGCGGCGGAGGAGCGGGCGCAGCGGGTCCCGGTCAAGCTGCTGTTCCCCACGATCTTCCTCATCCTGCCGGCGATGTTCATCGTGCTGCTCGGGCCCGGCGTCATCCGCATCATGGAGACCTTCTTCTCGTAGGGGAGGCCGGACGGCGCCGGGAGCGGCCCCGGCTCCGGCCGCCGCCGCTGCTAGGCTGCTCCCACGATGCGCGTCGCCTACCAGGGGGAGCCCGGGGCCTACAGCGAGGTGGCCGTCCGCACGCTGTTCCCCGACGCCGAGGGCATGCCGTGCGACACCGTCCGGCTCGTCTTCTCCCGCGTGACGAGCGGGGAGGCGGACTTCGGCGTCGTCCCGGTCGAGAACTCCCAGGCGGGCTCGGTGAACGAGACCTACGAGCTGCTGCTGAACAGCAGCCTCGTCCGGATCGTCGGCGAGGTCGTCGTCCGGGTGGATCACGCCCTCCTCGCGCCGCCCGGCGCACGCCTGGAGCAGATCCGCCGCGCGTACTCGCACTGGCAGGCCCTGGCCCAGTGCGAGGACTTCCTCGCCGTGCACCACATCGAGCCGGTGCCGGTGCACGACACCGCGGGGGCGGCGCGGATGGTGGCGGAGCGTCGGGATCCGCAGGAGGCGGCGATCGCCGGCGTGGAGGTGGCGAGCCGGCTCGGGCTCGCGGTGCTCGCCGAGCGGATCCAGAGCTACCCCGACAACTTCACGAAGTTCGCGGCGATCGGGACGCGCGACGCGGGGCTCGGCACGGCCGACAAGTGCTCCATCGTCATGGCCGTGGTGGACCGCCCGGGGTCGCTCCTCGCCTCCCTCCAGCCCTTCGCGGAGCGGGGGATCAACCTGGTGAAGCTGGAGTCCCGCCCCCGGCGCGGCGCGCCCTTCGAGTACGTGTTCTACGTGGACATCGAGCGCGCCGCGGAGGACCCGGAGGTGGAGGCGGCCTTCGAGGAGGCCCGGCTGCACACCTCGATGCTGAAGGTGCTCGGCTCCTACCCAGGCTCGAAGGGGCCCGTGTAGGCGGAGGGGCCGCGAGGTGCGGGGGCGAGGACGCCACGCGGCCCGCGGCCGAGGCTCCCTGGGCGCCGTGGCGGTGGTGGCCCTCGCGCTCGTGGCCGGCGGCTGGTGGTGGGCCGGGCGGGTGGGGGACGGGCGTCCGCGGCCCGCCGCGCCGGCGCCCTCGCGGAGCGGGCCGAGCCCCGTCGCACCATCGCCGCCGAACCCCCGACCCCCGAGCCCGGCGCCCTCGCCGGTCCCGATCAACACCGCGTTCGAGGGCATCACGACCTTCCGGGGGAACGCCACCCGCACCTACTACGGGCAGGGGCCGGTGCCCCGGCGCGAGCCCGAGATCCTGTGGCGGTACCCGCCCTCGGGCGGCCTGTGCCGCTCCTCGACCGCCGGCGGGGAGACGAAGGTGTGGTGCGGGGTGGGCTGGACCGGGCAGCCCCACGTCATCGTGGGCGAGGACGGCCGGGTGGAGATCCGGATCAACGCCTACGACGGCGGGTACCACTTCCTCGACGCGGAGACGGGGGAGCCGGTGCGGCCGAGCCTGGTGACCGGGGACCTGGCGAAGGGGTCGGCGACGAGCGACCCCGACGGCTATCCCCTGTACTACGCGGGCTCGCGCGACAACCGCCTGCGGGTGATCGCGCTGGACCGGCCGGAGCCCACGGTGCTGTGGGAGCTGGACTCGCTCACGAGCGTCCCCGATCCCGTGTGGAACAGCGACTGGGACGGCGCGCCCCTCGTGATCGGGGATCACCTGCTCGAGGGCGGTGAGAACTCCTGGTTCTACGTGATCCGGCTCCACCGCGGCTACGACCGGGACGGGCTCGTGACGGTGGACCCCGAGGTGGTGTTCACCGCGCCGGGGTTCGACGACGCGCTCATGGCGGCGTTGCCGGACACCGACGTCTCGATCGAGGGCTCGGTGGCGTTCCGGGACGGCGTGGCCTACTTCGCCAACTCCGGCGGGCTGGTCCAGGGCTGGGACGTCTCGCGGATCCTCGCGGGCCGCGGCGATCGGGCCGAGCGCGTGTTCCGCTTCTGGACCGGGGACGACACCGACGCCACGGTGGTGATCGACGAGGAGGGCTTCCTGTACGTGGCGAGCGAGCTCCAGCGGTACAACGCCCGCTCCGCGGAGGTCGGCCAGGTCATGAAGCTCGATCCGAGGCGTCCGCGGGATCCGCTCGTGTGGAGCTTCCCGGTGACCGAACGGGGGCCCGACGGGCTCGGCGGCGTCTGGGCGACGCCCGCGCTGTACGAGGACATGCTCTACGTGGCGACGAACGCCGGCGACCTCATCGCCATCGACCGCGAGACGGGCGAGGAGGCCTGGCGGGTGCACCTGGTCGCGCCGACCTGGTCCTCGCCGGTCCCGGTGGACGGCGTCCTCCTCCAGGGTGATTGCAGCGGAACGCTCCACGCGTTCGACCTCTCGGGCGACCTCCACCGGGAGCCCCGGGCGCTCTGGTCGGTGCACGTGGGCGGCTGCATCGAGGCGACGCCCTCGGTCTGGCGGGGGCGCATCTACGTGGGCTCGCGGGACGGCGGGATCTACGCGCTCGGGCGCCGCTGATCGCGGGTCAGCTCGCGAGGGAGCGGAAGAACCGCACCGCCTGCTCGAAGTCCGGCAGGGAGCGCAGCTCGGCGGTGCGCCACGCGACGAGGGCCACCGCGACCGCGGCGAGCCCCACGAGCCCGGCCACCGCGATCGCCGTCCGCTGCCTGCGCGTGCCCCAGCCCTCGGCGAGCGCGCCTGCGACGATCCCCGAGCAGAACCCGCCGACGTGGGCCCGCCAGTCGATCCCAGGGATCGAGAAGGCCAGGAGGAGGTTCAGCAGCAGGAGGGTGGTCGCCCACCGCAGGTTCGCCGAGGCGATCGCGAGGTGCCGGCGCCGGTAGTTGTAGGCGACGAACGCCCCGAAGATGCCGAAGATCGCGCCCGAGGCCCCAACCCCGACCACGACCGGCGAGCCGAAGGCGTACGTGGTCGCGCTCGCGAGCAGGCCCGTGAGGAGGAAGATCGCGAGGAACCGCGGGGTCCCGTAGTCGCGCTCGACCATCGTGCCGAAGACCCACAGGGCCCAGCCGTTGAACAAGATGTGGAACACCCCGGCGTGGAGGAACATGGCCGCGAGGAGCCGCCAGAACTGACCGTCGGCGATCAGGAGCGGTTGGAGGGCACCCAGGCGCAGGAGCGCCCGCTCGCCGTCGCCGAGGGCCCTCGGGCCGCCGACGGCGAGCTCGAGCACGAACACGGCCACGATCGCGGCGAGGAGGGCGCGGGTGGCCGAGGGGCGGCGGACGGCGATGCGCCGCCCCAGGCCCGCGGCGAATGTCCGACGGGCCTCCTCGACGCAGGTCGGGCACTGGTGGCCGACGGGGGCCGGGATCATGCACGCGGGGCAGATGGGCCGGCCGCAGCGCGCGCACCGCACCCGCGTGGGCTCCGCCGGGTGCCGGTAGCAGTGCTCGACGGCGGGCGCGGGCGGCGGCGGGGGGAGCGAGGGGGGCTCGGGCGCGTCCATCCCAGCCATCCTACGGGCTCCGTCCGCGAGCGGGCCGGGTCAGCTCCGCCGGTGGTGGGCGAGGGGTCCCGAGGGCGGTCCGTGGTCGTGGGGGTCCACGTGGACGGTCGCGCCCCGCAGGCGCGGGAGGCGGTGGAGCAGCGCGTGCTCGACCTCCTCGGCGATCCGGTGGCCGGCCTCCACGGTGAGGCGCGGGTCCACCTGGATCTCGAGCTCGGCGTTGAGGAGGTGCCCCGTCCAGCGCGCCCTCGCCGAGGACACGTGCTCCACACCGGGGACGGCGGCCGCGGTCTCCTCGATGAGGGCCACGATGGCCTCGTCGGTCCCGTCGAGGAGCCGCCGCACGACCCCGCGGGCGGCCTGGACGAGCACGACGGCGATGGCGAGGGCGATGGCGAGCCCCGCGATCGGATCGGCCCGGTCGAGGCCGAGGGCGGTCCCCGCCGCGCCCGCGAGCACGCCGAGGGAGGTGAGGCCGTCGGCCCGGGCGTGGAGACCGTCGGCCACGAGCGCCGCCGAGCCGATCCGGCGGCCCACCCGGATCCGGTACCAGGCCACGGCCTCGTTGCCGAGGAAGCCGACGGCGCCCGCGGCGGCGACCCAGGGCAGGTTCTCGACCGGGCGAGGATCGAGCAGGCGCCGGACGGACTCGAGCAGCGCGAGCGCCCCCGAGGCGCCGATGGCGAGGACGATGAGGACTCCCGCCAGATCCTCCGCGCGCAGGAGCCCGTACGGGTACCGACGGCTCGGCGGACGACGGCCGAGGGCGAAGGCGATCCACAGCGGCACGGCCGTGAGGGCGTCGGCGGCGTTGTGCACGGTGTCGGCGAGGAGCGCGACGGAGCCGCTCACAAGGGCCACGACGAGCTGCGCGAGGGCGGTGAGGCCCAGGCCGAGGAGCGAGACCTGCACCGCCCGGATCCCGCTCCGGCTCCCCTCGAGCGCCAGGTGCCCCGCCTCGCCGTGGGTGTGCATACCTCCCCGAACGGTACCCGGTCCGGGGCGCGGGGTCAGCGCCGGGCGCTCACCCGCGGGGCAGCGCCTCGAGGGCGGCGGTGACCTCCCCCTCCGACCACAGGCCGCTCCAGCGGTCGAGGATCGTCCCGTCGGGCCCGATGAGGAAGAGCCACGGCTCGGTGAGGTTCCCGTCGGGCATCCGGAGCCACCGCACGGCGGCCTCGTTCAGCTCCTGCGCCTCGAAGTCCTTCCACACCTCCACGTGGATGAACACGGCCCGGTCCGCGTAGCGATGGGCGAGGTCCTGGACCATGTCCGTGACGGGCCCGCAGAACCGGCTCGTGCAGTACACGGGGGTCGAGAACACGACGAGCGCGGGACGGCCCCGCCGGATCGCCTCCGCGATCGTGGTGCGGTGGAGCTCGGGGTCGGGGATCTCCCCCTCGGTCACCGCCCGGGAGTCGATGGCGGCCTCCGGCACGCCGCTCGAGCGCAGGGTGAGGTTCTCAGTGGGAGGGGCGGGGTCCCCGGGGGCGGGCAGGGCGGGCTCCTCCGCGACGGGGAAGGCGGCGACGGCGCTCGTCCGCCCCTCGCCCTCGACGTCCACGAGGACCCGGACCTGCCAGACGCCGGCCCGGTCGAAGGTGACGCCGCTCGCCTCGTACACGCCCCGCGCCTCCGAGGGATCGGTGATCCGGGGCCGATCCCCGCCCGGCCCTTCGGCGCCGTAGGTGGGCACGAAGACCGCGGTCGCGCTCGGCCCCGGCTGGGGCTCGCCGGGCTCGCCGACCGGCCCCAGGTACTCGAAGGAGAAGCTCGCGGTCCCGTAGCTCACGAGGCGGTTGTCGTTCGCGACGAGGCCGACCGAGACCCGCTGCGGGGCCCCCGCGTAGAGATCCGTGCTCGCGACGATCGCGACGATGCCGGAGCCGACCGGGCTCGGGGCGGGCCCGGAGCCTCCCGGCCCCGGCTCCGCCCGGCCGCCGCAGGACGCGGCGAGGAGCGCGAGGACGAGGGCCGCCGCCCCGAGCCGTCCGAGCCAAGCCCGGGATCCCCCGGCGCGCCGCCCCCCGCGTCCCTGCCGGACGGGCCGATCCTCCATGATCGGCCATCTTCCCCGAAGCGCGAGCGAGCGTCACCCGGGGCGACGGGAAGGCGGGAGCTCGAGGGCCCCCTCGAGCTCGAGGAGCCACGCCTTGCGCCACTCCTGCCCCCCGTAGCCGCCGATCCCCCCGCTCGCCGGCACGACGCGGTGGCAGGGGACGACGATCGGCACCGGGTTCTCGCGCAGGGCGTTGCCGGCCGCCCTCGCCGCCCGGGGGTTCCCGGCCCGGGCCGCCACGGCTCCGTAGGTGGAGACCGCCCCGAAGGGGATCGTGGCCGTCGCCTCGAGGACGCGTCGGGCGAAGCCGGGGGGCGCGAGCGTCCAGTCCACCGGCACGTCGAAGCGGCGCAGGCGCCCCTCGAAGTACGCGTCGAGCTGTCGGCGGACCCGGTCCGTCCCCCGGGGATCCTCCAGGATGCGGGGGGAGATGACCTCGGCGACCTCCTCGAGCACGTGGTCGAGCCGCTCGTCCGGGTAGGCGACGCGCACGAGGCCGCCGCGGGTCACGAAGACCGCGATCCGGCCGACGGGTGAGTCCACCCCCCCGAGCGCGACGTCGACGAGCCCACGAGCCCGTGCCGCGCGGGGGAGCTCCCTCGCCGCACGCGCCGCTGCCTTCTCGACCTCGACGGAGCGGGAGTCCGACCGCAAGCGCTGGAGCAGTTCGTCCTTCATCGCCGTCCCTCCTCGTCCAGCACCATGCGCAGCCGGCGGCGACCCTCGGCCGCGCTCGCGCGGGCCGCCTCCTCGGAGCAACCGAGCGCGCGTGCGATCTCCGCGTACGGGAGGTCGAGCACGTACCGGTGCACGATCGCGGCGCGCTGCATGGGCGGCAGCGCGGCGACCATCCGCCACAGCTCGGGGTCGCGAGGGTCCGGGTCTTGCTCGCCGCGCTCGGGCAGCCGGTGGACCGGGGCCGGGCGGCGCCTCGCGGCTCGGGCGTGATCGATGGCCTTGCGCGTGGCGATCGTGAGGATCCACGCGCGCAGGTCCTCCGCGTCCCTCAGGCGTGGGTACGCGCGGAGGGCCGCGAGGAACGCCTCCTGGAAGCAGTCGTCGGCGTCCTGGGGCCCGACGAGCGCACGCAGCATCCGGTACACCTCGCTGCGGTGGTCGTCGAGGAAGCGCGCGAACGGCGGGGGGCACCTCCCGCCCGTGGCTGCTCCGCTCCGGGGCTGCTCGTCCGTCACACCCCGAGAACGCTCCGGCCGGCCGCCGCGTGAGATGCGGTGGCTCACACGATCGGCCATGGGTAGGGTCGGCCGGGTCCCGGCTCGGGGAAGACGCCCTCGGTGAGGAGGTCCGCGACGCGCCGCGCGAGCGCGCGGAGCTCGGCCGGGGACAGGAGCCGCCGGAGCTCGGCGCGGAGCGGCCCCGTCGCCAGGTCCTCCGCGAGGCGCTCCAGGTCGGCGCGGAGCTCGTCGGGGATGGGCTCGCCGACGAAGTCCCAGATCACCGTGCGGAGCTTCGGCTCGGGGTGGAAGCAGACGCCGTGATCCACGACGAACAGCCGGCCCTGCTCGTCCACGAGGCAGTGCCCCGACTTGCGGTCGGCGTTGTTCACGACGACGTCGAACAGGGCGATCCGGCGGAACTCGTCCTCGCGCTCGCCGCGCATCGTGAGGTAGTGACGGCGGGGGTCGGCGGGGACGAAGACCTGGACCGAGCCCTCGCCGAAGGGGCCGTCCCGCAGGACCGTCGGCGGCACGCGGGGCCAGCCCAGGGACCGGGCGACGGCGTAGGCGGCGACCTCGCGCAGGCACAGCGTGCCCTCGGGGAAGTCCCACAGCGGCGTCTCACCCGCCCTCGGCTTGTAGACGGCGAGGAGCGGCGGGCCCTCGCCGTGGACCCGGGCGAGGAAGGTGGCGTTGGAGGAGCGGGGGAGGGGGCCGAGGGGTTCGAGCCGTCCGGCGCGCAGGCGCTCGCACGTCTCCGCCTCGCCCGCGACCCGGATCATCGGCGGCTCGGCCGCCCGTGGCCGTTCGTGGCCGGGCACGTGTGTCCCTCCGGGTCGATGGGGTTGTCGCACAGGGGACACCTCGGGCGCCCCCGGGCCGCCACCGCCGCGCCGTGGCGGGACAGGGCGAGCATCTGCTCGCGCGTGGCCCACAGGCGGACCCGGGCGGGCACGGGCCCCGCGGGCTCCTCGCCGGCCTCGGCGCCCTCCGCGAGCTCCTCCTCGCGGAGCTCCTCCAGCTCGAGCATCATGAGGTCCCGCTCCTCCGCGTAGCCGATCGCCAGGCGGCCGATCCGCCACTCCGGCTCGAGCGGCGGCTCGAGCTCGAGCTCCTCCTCCCCGGGCCCGGCACCGGTCTCCTTGCCCACCCGGGCGAGGATCTCCAGGATCGAGGCGGCGAGGAGCTCCACCTGCTCCTTCTCCAGCACGAACGTGAGGAGCCGCTCCTGGGCGCGGACCTGCAGGAAGAACGTGCGCTCTCCGGGCTCCCCCACCGCCCCGGCGGTGATCCGCTCGACGGGGCCGAGCTCCATGGCGCTCATCCTCGCACCCCTCGGCGGCCTCGTCCTCTCGGCGGGACGAGGCTGGAGAGCTCGCCGGTGTCGTTCACCCGGAGCACCCGCACCTCGGCGTCGCCGAGGGCGACCGCCGAGATCGAGCAGGGGTTCACCGCGAGGCGCTGGTAGAGGTCGAGGGGCAGCCCGAGGAGCCCGGCGAGGGCGAGGCGCACGACGTCGGCGTGGGTCACGACCGCGACGACGCCGCCCTCGTGGACCCGGGCGACGTCCCGGACGGCGTCCACGGCGCGAGCCTGCACCTGGGGCAGGCTCTCCCCGCCCGGGAAGCGGACGGCCGAGGGGGTGCGCTGGACGGCGCGCCAGGCCTTCGTCCGGGCGAGCTGCCGGATGGAGCGACCCGACCACTCGCCGTAGTTCACCTCGAGGAGGTCGCGGCGGAGCCGCACGGGCAGGCCTCGGGCCTTGGCGAGGGGCGCGGCGGTCTCGCGGCAGCGCTCGAGGGGGCTCGAGTAGATCGCCTCGAGGGGGAGGCCCTCCAGGCGGCCGACGAGCGCCTCGGCCTGCGCCCGTCCGCGCTCGGACAGGTGGATCCCCCGCGTCCACCCGGTGAGGATCTTCCCGGCGGTGGGGGTGTCGCCGTGCCGGATGAGCAGGACGAGGGTCACGCGCCTAGCCTACGGGACCCTCGGCGAGGGCGGGCAGGCGCACCTCGAAGGTGGAGCCGCGTCCGAGCTCGCTCTCGACCCGCACCGTCCCGCCGTGGTTCTCGACGACGTGGCGCACGATGGACAGCCCGAGCCCGGTGCCGCCGGTCTCCCGGGATCGGGCGCGATCCACCCGGTAGAAGCGCTCGAAGATCCGATCGAGGTCGCGGCCGGGGATGCCGATCCCCGTGTCGGCCACCGTGAGCACGGCCTCGTCGCCCTCGCCCCGGACCCGGACCTCCACGCGCCCCCCGGGCGGCGTGTAGCGGATCGCGTTGTCCACGAGGTTCCGCACCATGAGGCCGAGGTCGTTCGCGGAGCCGAGGACCCGGGGGCTCGGCTCGGCGTGGAGCTCGAGCGCGACCCCCGCCTCCTCGGCGAGCGCGCGGAAGCGCTCGACCTCCTCGGCCACGACCTCGCCGAGGGCGACCGGCCCGCGCACGGCGTCGCCGCCCGTCTCCAGGCGCGAGAGGTCCAGGAGGTCGGAGACGATCCGCGACAGGCGCACGGCCTCCCGCTCGAGCTGCTCGGCGAAGCGCGGGACGGCCGCCGGGTCCTCCGCGACGGCCCGCCGGATCGTCTCGGCGGCCGCGAGGATCGAGGCGGCGGGCGTCTTCAGCTCGTGGGAGGCGTTCGCGACGAAGTCCCGGCGGACGGACTCCAGGCGACGGGCCTCGGTGATGTCCCGGAGCGTGAGCAGGACCGCCCCTTCGGTCCCGGCGGGCACGGCGTCGGCGCGCACGATCCGGGCCGGCGAGCCCACCTCGAGCTCCGCGGTCCTCGGGGATCCGTCCGCGGCGGTCGCTCCGACGATCTCGCGGAGGGCGAGCGGCAGCAGGGTTCCCACGTCGCCGGCGCGGCCGAGGAGGGACTCGGCGAGGGGGTTCGCGAAGATCGCCCGGCCGTCCTCGGCGAAGAGCGCGAGCCCCGTCGGCATCGTGGCCAGGGCGAGCTCGATCGCCGCCCGGCGCTCCTCGCTCTCCCGCAGGCGCCAGCCGAGCTCGCGGACCGCCCGCTTCGTCTCGACGAGCCGGGCCCGCAGTCGTCGGCGGTCCCGGAGCCACAGCCAGGAGACGGCGAGCAGGGCGAGCGCGAGGGCGAGGACGAGCGCCTCCACGCGGGCAGTGTAGGCGGGGGCGGAGGCATCGGGGATCGTTCACCGTCCGTTCATCTCCGCGTCCCGGGGCGGTCACCCTCGCCCCCTAGCATCCGCGGCGGACGGTCCGAGGGGGGCCGTCCTGGATGGCAACGAGGAGGGATCGGATGCGGAGAGCACCGAGTTGGCTCGCCGCGGCAGCGCTCGTCGTGGCGCTCGTCGCGGCGGGGTGTGGGAACACCGACGAAGGGGCCGACGCGGGGGGGACCGGGGCGGGAGGCGAGACCGGTGCCACCCTGAGCGGGACCGTCACCGGCGACGGCTCGAGCACGGTCTTCCCGATCACGCAGGCCGTGGCGGAGGAGTTCACGGCGACCAACCCCGACGTGCAGATCTCCGTCGGCATCTCCGGGACCGGCGGCGGGTTCGAGAAGTTCTGCGCCGGTGAGACGGACATCCAGGACGCCTCCCGTCCGATCGAGCAGGAGGAGATCGATCTCTGCGAGCAGAACGGCGTGGAGTACGTCGAGCTCGAGGTGGCCCTGGACGGGTTGTCGGTGGTCGTGAACCCGGCGAACGACTGGGCCGCCTGCCTCACCGTGGACCAGCTGAAGGCGATCTGGGAGCCGGGCAGCGAGGTGGGGCGGTGGAGCGACGTGGACCCGAGCTTCCCCGACCGGCCGATCACCCTGTACGGTCCGGGCACCGACTCCGGGACGTTCGACTACTTCACCGACGCCATCGTCGGCGAGGAGGGCGCGAGCCGCTCCGACTACACGGCGAGCGAGGACGACAACGTCCTCGTGCAAGGCGTCGCCGGTGACGAGAACTCCCTCGGGTACTTCGGCTACGCCTACTACGAGGAGAACCGCGACAAGCTGAAGATCGTGGCTGTGGACGGCGGGAGCGGGTGCGTGGAGCCGACCCCCGAGACGATCAACGACGGCAGCTACGCGCCGTTGTCGCGCCCGCTCTTCGTGTACGTGAGCAAGGCCTCGCTCGCGAACCCCGCCGTGGTCGCCTTCATGGACTTCTACGTGGGGACGAGCCAGGAGGTCGTGAGCGACGTCGGCTACGTGCCGCTCGATCCCGAGACGTACGCCGTCGAGGTCGACGAGTGGCGGTCCTTCAAGGCCTCCGCCTAGGCGGGTCCGGTCTCGATAGGCTGTGGGAGAGCGGTGGGGGAGCCGCCCTCGGGCGGCTCCCCCCATCGTGAGGTGAGAGATGGCTGAGGCGACGATCGGGATCTCGCTCGTGCGGCGCCGGGCGCGGCGGGGGGAGGCGCTCGTGCGGCTGCTCCTCCTCGCATGCGCCGTCGTCTCCATCGCGACCACCTTCGGGATCATCGGCTCGCTCGTCTTCGAGACGGTGGACTTCTTCCGCTTGGTCTCCCCGCGGGAGTTCTTCACGGGGACCTCGTGGGCCCCCACGTTCCGGCCGGCGAGCTTCGGGGTCCTCCCCCTCGTGAACGCCACGCTGCTCATCGCCCTGCTCGGGACCGCGATCGCCGTGCCCCTCGGCCTGGGGTCCGCGATCTTCCTCTCCGAGTACGCGCGACCGCGCACCCGCGCGGTCGTCAAGCCGGTGCTCGAGGTCCTCGCGGGGATCCCCACGGTCGTCTTCGGCTACTTCGGGCTCACCTTCCTCACGCCCCGCGTCCTCCAGCCGCTCGTGCCGGGGACGAGCATCTTCAACGCCCTCGGGGCGGCCATCGTGATCGGGATCGCCATCACCCCTCTCGTCGCCTCCCTCTCGGAGGACGCGATGCGCGCGGTCCCGTTCGGTCTAAGGGAGGCCGCCTACGGGCTCGGCGCGACGCGGCGGACGGTGTCGCTGCGGGTCGTCGTCCCGGCGGCCCTGTCGGGGATCGCGGCGGGCGTGATCCTCGCCCTCTCCCGGGCGATCGGCGAGACGATGATCGCGACGATCATCGCCGGGCAGATCCCCAACCTCACGTTCGATGTCCGGCAGCCCATGGAGACGATGACCGCCTACATCGTGCAGGTCTCCCTCGGCGACACGCCCTACGGGAGCATCGAGTACCGAACGATCTTCGCCATCGGGACGACGCTGTTCGCGATGACGCTGCTCCTCAACGTGCTCTCGTTCCGGTTCGTCCGGCGGTTCCGGGAGCGGTACGAGTGACCACGCTCGGAGCGACGGTGGGCCGGGGTCTGGCGACCGGCCGGCGGGCCGAGCGGTCGGCGGGCTCCCTCGCGTTCCAGCTCGTCCTCCTCGTGTGCCTGCTCATCGGGCTCCTCACGCTCGCCACGCTCCTCGTGGACGTGCTCCGCCGGGGCGTCGGCGGTCTGGACGGGGCCTTCGTCTCGAGCCTGGACTCGCGCTTCCCCGAGAAGGCTGGGATCAAGCCCGCCCTCGTCGGGACCCTGTGGCTCATGGGGCTCACCGCCGTCATCGCCTTCCCCCTCGGGGTGGGGGCCGCCGTGTACCTGGAGGAGTTCGCGCCGCGGAACCGCCTCACGGCGTTCCTGGAGATCAACGTGGCGAACCTCGCGGCCGTGCCGTCGGTGATCTACGGGCTCCTCGGGCTCGCCGTGTTCGTCCGGGCCATGGAGATGGGCCGCTCCATCATGGCCGGGGCGATGACGCTCGTCCTGCTCATCCTGCCGGTCGTGATCGTCTCCTCTCGGGAGGCCTTGCGGGCGGTGCCGGACTCGATCCGGGAGGGTGCCCTGGCCGTCGGGGCCACGCGGGGGCAGACCGTCTGGCACCAGACGCTGCCGGCGGCGCTCCCGGGCACGATGACGGGGATGATCCTCGGCCTCTCCCGGGCCATCGGCGAGACGGCGCCGCTCATCACGCTCGGGGCCCTCACGTACGTGAACTTCGTGCCCTCCGGCCCCTGGGACCGCTTCACGGCGATGCCGATCCAGATCTTCAACTGGGTGAGCCGGCCCCAGAGCGAGTTCCAGGACGTCGCCGCGAGCGGGATCGTGCTCCTGCTCGGGGTCCTGCTCGCCATGAACGCCGCCGCCGTCTATCTTCGACACCGGTACGAGCGCCGATGGTGACCGAGGGAGCCAACATCCGGCTGGACGTATCCGGCGTCGCCCGCCCCCACGACGAGGCGGGGGCGGAGGAGGCTGTCTTCCAGCTGCGGGGCGTCTCGGTCTCCTACGATGGGGTCCCCGCGGTCCGCGACGTCACCCTGGACATCCCGCGGAACCGCATCACCGCGCTCATCGGGCCGTCGGGCTGCGGCAAGAGCACGCTCCTGCGGTGCCTGAACCGCATGAACGACCTCATCCCGGGCGCGGAGGTCCGCGGCGAGGTCCTGTACCACGGGCAGGACCTCTACGACCCCGCGGTGGACCCCGTGGAGGTGCGGCGCCACATCGGCATGGTGTTCCAGAAGCCGAACCCCTTCCCGAAGTCCGTCTTCGACAACGTCGCCTTCGGGCTGCGGGTGCAGGGCATCAAGGACGATCTGGAGGATCGGGTCGAGCGGGCCCTGCGGCGCGCCGCCCTCTGGGACGAGGTGAAGGACAAGCTGCGCGAGTCGGGGCTCGCGCTCTCGGGGGGCCAGCAGCAGCGGCTCTGCATCGCCCGGGCCATCGCCGTCGAGCCCGATACGATCCTCATGGACGAGCCGTGCTCCGCCCTGGATCCCATCGCGACCCAGAAGATCGAGGACCTCATGGTGGAGCTCAAGGAGACCTACAGCATCGTGATCGTGACCCACAACATGCAGCAGGCGGCTCGGGTCTCGGATCGGACGGCGTTCATCACGGCCGAGGTCGGCGAGGACGGTCGGCGGGTCGGGGTCCTCGTCGAGTACGACGAGACCGAGCGCATCTTCACGAACCCCTCGGACCCCCGGACCGAGGACTACGTGACGGGGCGGTTCGGCTGATGCCGCGGAGCCGGTTCCACGACGAGCTCGAGCAGCTCGAGCTGAAGCTCCTCGCGATGGGGGAGCTCGCGGCGGTCGCCGTCCGGACCGCCGTCGAGGCGCTCGTCGAGCGGGACGATGCGAAGGCGCAGGCCGTGATCGAGGGCGACGACGAGATCGACGCGCTCTACGTGGCCATCGACCACGGGATGCTCACGCTCCTCGCGCTCCAGGCGCCCGTGGCGAGCGACCTCCGCCTCATCAGCACGATCATGCACGCGAACGGCCACCTCGAGCGCATCGCCGACCAGGGCGTGAACATCGCCAAGCTCCACGAGGTCACGAAGCACCTGCCGTTGAGCCAGACGATCCTCGGCATGATCCGCGAGATGGGGGACGTCGCCGTGGACATGATCCGCTGCTCGATGGAGGCCTTCCGCCACCGGGACGTCGCGCTCTGCCAGCGGCTGGACGAGATGGACGACCCGCTGGACCGGCTGAACCGGCACATGCACCTGGAGGTCGCCAAGCTCGCCGACGACCCGAAGGCGCTGGACTGGGGCATGCACATGAACATGGTGGCCCGGGCCCTCGAGCGGGTCGGCGACAACTGCGTGGACATCGGGGAGCAGGTTGGGTTCCTCGTGACCGGCGAGTTCCGGGAGTTCACGGACGCCTCCCGCACCGGGATCGCCACCGATGAGGACTGAGGGCGCGGTCCGGATCCTCCTCGTCGAGGACGAGCCGGCCCTCGCCGACACCGTCCGGTACAACCTCGAGCTCGAGGGCTACGCGGTGACGGTGGCGCCGGACGGCCGCCGCGGCCTCGAGCGCTTCCGGTCGGAGCGGCCGAGCCTCGTCATCCTCGACCTCATGCTCCCCGAGGTCCCCGGGCTGGATCTGTGCCGGCTGATCCGGGCCGAGTCCGACGTGCCGATCATCATCCTCACCGCGAAGGACTCGGAGGCCGACAAGGTCGCCGGGCTCGAGCTGGGCGCCGACGACTACGTCACGAAGCCCTTCAGCGTGCGGGAGCTCGTCTCGCGGGTCCGGGCCAACCTCCGGCGCGCCCGCCCGGCGGCCGTCGCCGAAGGGCCGGGGGAGGAGGTCCTCGAGGTCGGGCCGGTCCGCATGGACCTCGCCCGCCACGAGGTGACGGTCCGCGGGAGGCCCGTCGAGCTCCCCCCGAAGGAGTTCGAGCTCCTCGAGGTGCTCCTGCGCCGCCCCGGGCGGCTGCTCACCCGGGAGCATCTCATCGACGAGGTCTGGGGCCCCGGCTACGTCGGGGACACCCGCACCCTCGACGTCCACGTCAAGCGCCTCCGCGGCCGGATCGAGGAGGACCCCCACCGCCCGAGGCACCTGCTCACCGTGCGTGGCCTCGGCTACAAGTTCGTGGGCTGACGGCCCGCTTGTCGAGCCCGGCCGCGGGTGCGAGAGTCCAGACGGCCGACGGACCGAGGACGGAAGGGGGCAGGGTGCCGCGCTGGCGACCGCGGCTCGTGCCGCGCGACGAGAGCTTCTTCGAGCTGTTCGTCCGGCAGGCCCGGAACATCGAGGACGCGGCGGGCGAGCTCCTCGAGCTCATCGCCGACCACCGCGACGTGGAGCGCCGGGCCTCGAGGATCCGCCACCTCGAGCACGAGGGTGACGAGATGACCCACGAGGTGATGCGCCGGCTCAACACGTTTTCGTGACCCCTCTCGACCACGAGGACATCCACAAGCTCACCACGACCCTGGACGACGTGCTCGACCACATCGAGGCGGCGGCGGACCTGTTCGTCCTCCACAAGATCGAGGTCCCCCTGCCGGACATGAAGGCCCAGGCGGACGTGCTCGTGGAGGCCACGCGGGCGGTGCGGGAGGCCCTCGAGGTCCTGCCCCGTTCCCGGGAGCTCGCGCCCCACTGGATCGAGGTGAACCGGCTCGAGAACGACGGGGACCGGGCCTACCGGCGGGCGGTGGCGGACCTGTTCGACGGGGACCACCGGGCCCTGGACGTCCTCGAGTGGAAGGACATCATCGACGAGCTGGAGTCGGCGATCGACCGCCTCGAGGACGTCTCCGACGTGCTCGAGGCCATCGCGCTGAAGCACGCCTGATGCCGCTCTGGCTGGTGCTCGTCCTCGCCTACCTGTTCGAGTTCGCCAACGGGTGGACCGACGCCCCGAACTCGATCGCCACGGTGGTCTCGACCCGGGTCCTGCGGCCCCACGACGCGGTCCTCATGGCCGGCGTGCTCAACCTCGTCGGCGCCCTGTCGGGGACCGCGGTGGCGAAGACCATCGCGGGGGACATCCTCATCCGGGGTACGTGACGCTCACCACGATCGGGGCGGCGGTCCTCGCCGCGACCCTCTGGGCCCTCGGCGCGCAGTACTTCGGGCTGCCGTCCTCGGAGTCCCACGCCCTCGTGGCCGGCCTGCTCGGGGCGGGGTTCGGGGCGGGCGGCCTCCGACGCTGGAGTGGCGAGGGGCGGAGAAGTCCCTCGTGGGGCTGGTGACCTCCCCCGTGGGCGGGTTCCTGGCGGCGCCTGCTCATGGTGCTCATCTACCGGCTGTTCGGGCGCATCCGTCGGGCGGTCGTCGCGCGCGTCTTCGGGAGGGCCCAGATCGTCTCGGCGGCCTTCATGGCCTTCAGCCACGGCACGAACGACGCGCAGAAGACGATGGGCATCGTCACCCTCGCCGTGCTCCTGAACGAGGCGGGGTCGGGGCGCCGGGTGCCCGAGAGCTTCGAGATCCCGCTCTGGGTGATCCTCTCGTGCGCGGTCGTGATCGGGCTCGGGACGATGATCGGGGGGTGGTGGGTCGTGCGGACCCTCGGGCTTCGGATGACCCACCTCGAGCCCGTCCAGGGGTTCGCGGCCGAGAGCGGCGCGGCGCTGGTGATCACCGGCGCGGCCCGGATCGGGATGCCGATCTCCACCACCCACGCGATCGGCTCCTCGATCATGGGGGTCGGGGCGACGAAGCGGTTCTCCGCCGTGCGGTGGGGGGGTGGCGGGCCAGGTCGTGATGGCCTGGATCCTCACCTGGCCCTCCTGCGTGCTCCTCGGCTACCTGCTCGAGGAGGGTCTCGCGCTCGTATTCTGACCCACCGGCCGGTAGGCTCAGCGACGGATGCTGACCGTCCGGATCCTCGGGGAGGGCGAGCCCGTCCGGGAGGAGCCGTTCGACGCCGCCCTCGTCGCCCACGCGCGCGAGGTGGCGGTGCGCGTGTGGGTGGACGCCCTCGATCCCACGCCCGAGGAGCTCTCGGCGCTGCAGGCCGCCTTCGGCCTCCACGAGCTGTCCATCGAGGACAGCCGCCGGTGGGGTCAGCGGGCGAAGCTCGAGCGCTTCCGCGATCACGACTTCCTCGTCGTGCACGGGGTGTCGCTCGAGGCCCACGGGCTCCAGGATCGTGAGCTCCACCTCTACGTGGGGCCCTCCTTCCTCGTCACCGTGCGTCGCCGGCCGGCCGTCGACCTCGGCCGCCCCCTGGAGCGGCTCGCGCGGCGGGATCCCCTGGAGCGGGAGGGGATGGGCTACCTCCTGTACCTCCTCCTCGACGAGGTCGTGGACGGGTACCTCGACGTCGTCGAGGAGCTCGAGGCCAGGACGGACGAGATCCAGGAGCGGGTGGACCGCGACGACGGCGCCGAGGCCGAGCGGCCCCTGGCGCGCGACATCTTCCACCTGCGACGGACGGTCGCCACGTTCCGCCGGCTCATCGTGCCCATGCGTGAGGTGGTGGACCTCATCCAGGAGTCCCCGAGCCTCGCCACCCCGGCCCTCGTGCCGTACCACCGGGACGTGGAGGACCACGTGATCCGCGCGATCGAGCTCCTCGACAACGTGCGGGACGTCCTGACCTCGGCCCGGGAGGTGCAGGTGGCGCTGGAGTCCAAGCGTCTCAACGTGGTGATGAAGAAGGTCACCTCGTGGGCGGCGATCATCCTGATCCCGACGCTCATCGCCGGGATCTACGGGATGAACTTCCGCCACATGCCGGAGCTCTCGTGGCGGTTCGGGTACCCCTTCGCCCTCGGGACGATGGCGGTCGCGGCCGCGATCCTCTACGTCGGGTTCAAGCGGCGGGACTGGCTCTGATGTGCCGGGCGCTCACCGTGCTGTGCGTGGCCGAGGACCCCGGGACCCTCGCCGCGCTGAAGCGGGCGGCCGTCTCGGCCGAGTGGGAGCTCGCGCCCGGCGCCACGACCGAGGCGGAGGCGCTCGAACAGCTCCACGCGGAGCGCCCCCACGTGCTCGTCGTGTTCGGCCCCTTCGAGGGGCTCGTGCGCGCGGCCCGGGAGGCCTACCCGTTCCTGCGGATCGTGGCGGACCGGGACCTGCCCGGGGCGACCGTGGTCGCGGCCTCGCTCGAGGAGGTCCGGGGCGCCGTGAAGGGGCTGCCCCGCCCGGGCGGTCCCGTCCGGTAGCTGGGTCAGCCGCACCCCCAGATCCGCCAGCTCCCCGCGGCGCGCGCCATCCGGATCGAGACGATGATGTTCGCGCGGCCGTTGAACACGGAGCGGTCGGGGAAGCCCCACCGCTCGGCCCGGTCGGGCCAGTAGCGGAGCGCGTGCTGGTACACACCTCCGTAGCCGGCGGGGTTGTAGGCCCTGGGGTCGAACCTCGACTCGCATCGCGCGACGTCGAGGGCTTTGTCCACCCCTCCGGGGCTCTCCCAGTGTCGAGCCGCGCACCGGATCAGGCGCTTGAGCTCCCGCCGGGAGTCCCTCCAGTCGTAGGGGCAGATGCGCTTGGGAACGATGCGTTCCCTGGGCTCGGGGGTCACGCCCCGGGCGGTGCCCGGGACGATCCCGATGAGCGCGGGCATGAGCGCCGCCACCACGAGCGCGCGGCGGCGCGCCTGGGTCCGTCGTTCCATGGATGGGTTCACCCCCGCGGTGGACGCCGGCTGGCGGCCGGGCCCGCGCGACCGACCCTCGGTCGGCCGTCCCGCGGCAGGTCACGGGCGGCGGATCACCTCCTTCGATCGGGTACCGACATCGACCTGCATCGCGCCCGGCCGATCGGTCCCTGCTCCCCGGCCCGTCCGTCGCCTCCCATCCCTGGGCGTGGTGGGAGACACCGTCGTTGGCTGGGGAGGACCGGACCGAGCGTCCGAACGCGACCCGCCGACCGTACCAAGGCACCCGCACGGGCGCCAACCTCGATGTGACCCGCGGTCATCGGGCTCGCCCCGTACCATGAGGGCATGCCGAGGAAGGTGCTCCTCGCCGCCCCCCGCGGGTACTGCGCCGGGGTGGAGCGCGCCGTCGAGGCCGTCGAGCGCGCCCTCGCCACGTACGGACCGCCCGTGTACGTGCGCAAGCAGATCGTCCACAACCTCCACGTGGTCCGGGCCCTGGAGGCGAAGGGCGCCGTCTTCGTGGAGGAGGAGACCGAGGTCCCCGAGGGGGCCGTGGTGGTGCTCTCCGCCCACGGCGTGGCCCCGGAGGTCTACGAGAACGCGCGGGCCCGGGGGCTCACGGTGCTCGACGCGACTTGCCCGCTCGTGACGAAGGTGCACCTCGAGGCCCGGCGCTTCGCCGCGGAGGGCCGGACGATCGTGCTGATCGGCCACGCCGGGCACGAGGAGGTCGTGGGGACGACGGGCCAGGCGCCCGAGCGGACGATCCTCGTGCAGGACGTCGAGGAGGCCCGTCGGCTCCAGGTGGAGGACCCCGATCGCCTGGCCTACCTCACCCAGACCACGCTCTCGGTGGACGAGACGAACGAGATCGTCCAGGTGCTCCGGGAGCGCTTCCCCGCGATCGCCGGCCCGCCCCGGGAGGACATCTGCTACGCGACCCAGAACCGGCAGGACGCGGTGAAGGAGGTCGCCCGCCGTTCCGACGTGGTCCTCGTGATCGGCTCGAGGAACTCCTCGAACTCGAACCGGCTGGCCGAGGTGGCGAGGGAGGCGGGCGCCCCGGCCTACCTCGTGGACGACGAGACCGAGGTGGACCCCGCCTGGCTCGAGGGCGCGGAGGTGGTCGGGCTCACCTCCGGCGCGTCGGCGCCCGAGTGGCTCGTGGAGCGGATGCTCCGGTTCCTCGCGGAGCTCGGGGCGACCGAGGTCGAGGAGGTCACCGTGCGGACCGAGCACCTCCGCTTCGCCGACGTCAGGCTGTGAGGGCTCAGGTCCAGGGCGAGTACTGGTCCCGGTCCGCCTCCTCGGGCTCGAGGTAGGGGACGGTCACCAGGGTCTTCGTCTCGAGCACGCCGGCCAGGGGGAGGATCCGGTCCATGATGACCCGCGAGCCCTGCTCCCAGGGGTAGGGGATCTCCACGAGGAGGTCGTAGGCGCCCGCCACGAGGGCGACGGCCGAGACGTCCTCGAGCGCGGTGAGGCTCTCGAGCAGGCCGGAGGCCGCCCCGGGGGCGGCCTTGACGTGGACGAGGCAGGCGTCGCCCTTGTGCTGCAGGGGGACGGGCGTCATCATGCCCCCGCCGACGAGGCCGAGCACGTCGCCCGGGACCGCCGGCGTGGTCATCGTCCGCTCGACCCCCTCGATCCGGTGGATCCCCCGGATCACGGTCTCTGCGATCGCGGTGAGGTCGGGCCCGTGGGCGGCGGCCACCGCGTCCCAGTCCCCGATGGTGAGGACGGCCGTGCGGATCCCCTTCGTCACCTTCAGCTGCACGAGCACGTCCTCCGCGCGGCCGGGGCGGATCCGCAGGTAGACGAAGGCGTCCACGACCGCAGGCTAGGGGCCGGATCCGGCGGATGCAAGGACCCGCGGGTCAGTCCGCCGGGACGGGCGCGCTCGCCCGGCACAGGGCGGCGAGCTCCGCCTCGCCCTCCTCGGGGCCGATCGCGATGAGTCGGTCGCCGGCGCGGAGCACGAAGGCCCCGCGCGGCCGGTAGATCCACCGCTGGCCCCGCTGGACGGCGAGGACGAACATCCCGGTCTCGGTCTCCAGGCGCAGGTCCCGGAGGCTGCGGCCGTCGGCCGGGGTCCCGGGCTCGACGACCATCTCGGCGCTCGTCTCCTCCGTCTCCTCCAGCGCCATCTGCACCACGGGGTGCAGCGGCTCGCCGTGCTCGACGTACCAGGTCATGTCCCGCGCCGCGTCGCAGATGGACTCGCTCGCGCTCGCCAGGCGGATGAGCCCCCGGAGCTCGTCCACGTCCCGGGCCTCGGGCGCCGCCCGCAGCACCCACGACTCGAGCTCGTCCTGGAGGGCGTCGGCCCGGCCCTCGAGGGTGGCCACCTCGGCGGCGAGGGCGCGATCGTTGAACAGGAGGGCGGAGTAGGCGAGCCCCACCGCCGCCTCCGCGAGGTCCTTCATCTCGACGAGGATGTCCACGGCGCGGTCGAGCTCGGACAGGGGCGGCCCCTCCACCTCGGGCGCCTGGGGGAGCTCCGGCGCCCCGGCGAGGGCGCGCACGAGGTTCACGCCCTCCTCGGGTCCCCGCACGAGCAGGACGTCGCCCTCGAGGAGCACGTCGTCGGGCCCGGGGTCGAAGCGCCACTCCGTCCCGCGGCGGATGGCCATGACCCACATGCCGGTCTCCGTCGGCAGGGAGAGGTCCCGCAGCGAGCGTCCGACCATCTGGGAGCCCTCGCGGACCTTCACGCGCGCGGTCATCTCGTCGGCGTGGCGCAGGTCCGGGCGGAGAGCGTCGGGGATGCCGAGGCGCGCCGCCACCACCCTGGCGATGTCCGAGGCGGCGTCGCCGATCTGCTCGATCGCGTCGGCGATCCACAGCACCCCGGCCATGCCCTCGGCGTCCTCGGGGCTGCGGGCGGCGAGCATCGCCGTGGTGCGCAGGGCCCGCAGGTGCTCGCTCATCCGCTCCTCGAGGCGCTCGACCTCCTCGGCCAGCTTCTCCTCGTTGAAGAAGACGGCCGCGTAGGCCAGGTCGACCATCAGCTCGGAGGCGTCCTTGGCCTCGACGAGCAGGTCCTTCACGTTCCTCGGTTGGTCATCCATGTGGGAGCACTCCAGATAGTGCCATAGCGAACAGAACGGCGCCCACGCCGGAGAGGTCCATCACGCTCGTGATGATGGGCACGCTCTGGTTGTCGGGGTCCCAGCCGAACCGGTACGTGAGGACGGCCAGGTAGTAGGAGGCCACGAGCTTCACCGGCGTGAGGAGCCCGCCGGCCAGCAGGGTCCCGGCGAGGATCCTGCCGAGCGGCGGGGTGTTGGCGATCCCGGTGAGACCCGCGAGGGCCCATGCGAGCGTTCCGATGAGGGCGTAGGTGATGACCGAGAGGCCGACCACCAGCGAGGCGTCGAGGACGGCCGGGGCCTCGGGCATACCTCGGGGGGTGATGGTCCCGATCTGGAGCTTGGAGGTGATCCGGGAAGCGAAGATGCCGCCGAGGGCGCCGGCCTGGGAGACGAAGGGGGGCACGAGCGACAGCACCACCGGGACGGCGAGGAGCTCCGGCTCGCGGGCGCGCAGGAGCGCCCCGGCCATGATGTCGAGGATCGGCGTGAGGACGATCGTGCCCGTCATCTCCACGACGATGCGCCGCACGGCCTCGTCGGGGGTCGCGTAGGCCCGGACCAGGGCGCCCAGGGCCACGACGAGACAGATCCCCGCGGCGGCGCGGGAGACCGTCTCGCTCCGGAGCAGGAACGTGGCGAGGAACAGGCTCGGCAGGGTGGTCATGTCGCCGAGGGCGGTGACCATCGGCGTGGCGACGGAGTCCAGGTCCCACCCCCGGCGGTGGGACTGGACCGAGATCCCCAGGGTGATGAACAGGACGAGCAGCGAGCCGATGGCCCCCCCGACGACCGAGATCGTGACGAGCTCGAGCACCGAGATGGAGGGCTCGCCGAAGGCGGCCGAGGCGATCCGGGCCAGGACGGCGAGCCACAGGGACGAGCTGAACGTGGTCAGGATGGCCACGGAGACGTTGCGCCGCAGGATCCCGCCGCGCCGGAGGTGGGGCTCGAGCAGACCGGCGGCGTTGGCCGTCCCCAGGCGCGCCCCGATGGCCCCGAAGATCGTCCCCTTCATGCCCACGGCGGCCGGGATGAGCACGATGAGCCCCGGGAGCCGCTCCAGGGTGCCGGTGATGTGGGCCAGGGTCAGGCCGGCGACGAAGCCCGCGACCGTGCTGAGGGTGAGGGCGACCAGGCCCTGGCCGAGCGTGCGCCGCTCGGCGCGCCAGTGGGCCCACAGCATACGGGCGCGACGCGGGACGGCCCTCGCCATAACGGTTCGCCCATCGGTTGCTCACCCCGTCCGTGATGCTCGGGCCGCCGCGGCCCCGGCCAGTATGCGACCGGCCCGCGTTGGAGGGCAACCGCGGGGGCTCAGGCCTCCTGCACCCAGTCCCGGGTGAGGAGGAGCCAGAAGGCGAGCCCGGCCCAGGGTCCGTACCGGCGGAAGCGTCGCTCGATGGCCTGGTCGCCCACCCGTCGACGCCCGAGCTTGGCCGCGTACGTGGGCCGGGTCCAGGAGTCGAGGACGAGCCGGTGGTACCGGCCGAGGGTCATCATCACGTGGGCCGCCGCGTAGGGTCCGACGCCGGGCAGGGCCTGGAGCCGGCGCTCGACCTCGGCATCGGGCAGCTCCCCGTCGCGGGCGAGCTCCTCCAGGTCCAGGGCTCCCGCGGCCACGGCGCGCGAGATCCACAGGAGGTGCGGGGCGCGGTACCCGGCTCGCGCCACGTCCCGGTAGAAGCCCTCGCCGGCCTCGGCCATCCGCTCGGGCGTGGGGAAGGCCCGGCCGTGAGGCCCGGCGCGCGGGGCCCCCGGGGCCGGCTCGCCGAGGTGCTCCACGATCGCGCCGACCATCCGCTCGGTGGCGGACCACGCGCAGTTCGTCGTGCAGATCGTCTTCACCACGTCCTCGAACACGGTGGGGCTCCGCAGCATCCGCCCGGCGCCCCGGGTGACCCAGGCGAGCTCGGGGTCCTCCGCCGCGAGCGCGTAGAAGGGCGAGAGGTCGGCGTCGAGGCGGAGCACGTGGCGCACGCCCCGCGCGAGGTCCGCGAGCTGCCTCTCCGAGGGCGCCGGTCCCAGCACCGTGATCGCGACGTGTCCCTCGCGGCCGGGGTGGACCCGGACGGTGCGCGGGCGTCCCCGGGCGGTGCGCAGCGTGACCTCCAGGGTGCGAGCGTCGAGGTCCGCGCGCATCGGGGGGAGGTCCGCGAACCCGTGGGAGGCGATGGTGCGCGCGAGGTCCACGGGCTCGCCCCCCGCCCCGACCAGCGGGAGCTCGGTCGTCCTCACCCCGCCGTCCGCTGCCGCTTGCGCTCGCGCCAGGCCCGGACCTTCGCCCGGTTCCCGCAGACCTCCATCGAGCACCACTTGCCCGAGTGGTTCTTGGACCGGTCGTAGAAGACCGCTCGGCAGGTGGGGTCCGCGCAGAGCTTCAGGTGCCCGAAGGAGCCGTCGAAGGTGGCGAGGAAGGCGATGGCCACGAGGCGGCCGAGGGCCGCAGCGACGCCCTCCCCCCGCGGCTCCAGCGTGGGGCTGCGTCCGGCGTGGAAGTGGGGATGCAGGCCCGCCTCGATCCCCAGCTGGTCGATCACGGCGGCGTCCTCGGGCGCGAGCCGCTGCCCCCCTGCGGCGATGAGGTTCCGGAGGGCCCGGCGCAGCGCGAGCGCCGTGGCGCGCTCGGGCTCGCCGAAGGGCTCCTCCGGCGCGAGCAGGCCCCGCTCGACCAGGAAGGTCCGGAGCATCTCGAGCGGGGGCTCGACCTCGCGCCCGGACGGCTCGTGGTCGTGGAGGTTGAGGAAGCGCTGGAGGACCTCCAGGTCCCCCGGCGCGGGCTCGGTGTCGTCGTGCACGCGGATGTCGATCACGAGGGGAGTCTGACACCGATCAAGGCCGTTGACAAGTTACCGTAACTGGTATAGGGTGGTTGCCAGTTAGCCAAGACGGGCGGCGGCGCCCGGGGAGGGGGGAGCGATGCAGCACCACGAGGTGATGCGGGAGATGGTGGCGGCGCGGGTGGGAACCCTCGGGGCCGATGCCCGTCGGGCGGGCCCCCGGCGGCGGGCGCGTCGGCCGCGGGCCGCCCGGGTGGCGCTCGGGATCCTCTTCGTGCGGGCCGGGCGCCGCCTCCTCGGGACGGCGGAGGTGCGAGCGTGATCGATCTCGTGGCGCTCGTCCTCGTGGTCGTCTTCTGGGCGCTGCTCTGGGCGGGGGCCGCGTGGGTGGGGCCCGACTCGCGGGACGGCCGGGACTGGTCCGACCGCGAGCCACCGCAGGCTCCGTCCAGGCGGCTCTTCGACTGAGTACCATCGGCCCCCATGGGCCAGGCCGCCGTCCGCGCCATCCTCGAGGCCGAGCGCGAGGCCCTGCGGGCCGAGCTCGCCGAGCTCACCTCGGTGCCCCGCGATCCGGTGGGCGCGGTCTCCTTCGGCAAGCGGGTGGGGGAGGGGACGGCCCAGGCGGTGGAGCGGATCGCGCAGGTGGACGCGGCCAGGCGCCTGGACGCGAAGCTCCGCGACGTCGAGCGCGCCCTGGGGAAGCTCGAGGAGGGCTCCTACGGGATCTGTGAGGACTGCGGCGCCGCGATCGCGCCCGAGCGCCTGGAGGCGATCCCCTGGGCGGTGCGCTGCGTCGCCTGCGCCGCCCGCTGAGCCTCACGCCGGCTGGCCGGCCCGGTAGCGACGGAGCTCCGGGACCCGCCACGCGAGCAGAGCGGCGCCGATGACGCAGAGCACCCCGCCCGAGACCACCGAGACCTGGGGCGTGAACGCGGCCGCGACGAGCCCGGCCTCCAGGTCCCCGAGCCTCGGCCCTCCGGTGACGACGAGGATGTGGATCGCCGACAGCCGCCCGCGCAGCGCGTCGGGCACCGAGAGCTGCAGGATCGTGGAGCGGAACACCGCCGAGATCACGTCCGCGCCGCCGGCGAAGGCGAGGCACGCGAGGGCGAGGAAGAGGCGGTCGCCGACGAGCCCGAAGGCGGCGATCCCCACGCCCCACAGCACCACCGCCCAGATCACCGCCAGCCCCTGCCGGCGCACGTGCCGCACCCACCCCGTCGTGGCCGCGCCGAGGAGCGCGCCGAGGGCGGGGGCCGAGAACAGGAGCCCGACGACCTCGGGGCCCCCGCGGAACCGGGTGGCCGCGAGGAGGGGGAACAGGGCCCGCGGCATCCCGAAGACCATCGCGATGATGTCGATGAGGAAGGTCGAGGCGAGCACCCTGCGACCCCGCACGTAGGCGAACCCCTCGCGCACGGCCGGCCAGCCCCGGGTCGCCCCCTCGCTCGCCTCGGGCGGCACCGGCCGGATGCGCCAGGCCGCGAGCAGCATCGCGCCGTAGGTCACGAGGTCGATCGCGTACGCCCAGGCGAGGCCGAGCCGGGCGATGACCAGGCCGGCGAGGGCGGGGCCGACGAGCCCGGTGCCGTTCCAGATGATCTGGTTCAGGGCCGTGGCCGAGGGGACGAGCTCGGCCCCCACGAGGCGAGGCGTCATCGCCGAGCGCGTCGGCCCCTCGATCGCCGAGATCCCCGCGATGAGGGCCACGGCGAGGTAGACGAACCCGACCGGCGGGCGCCCCCGGATCGCGCCGGCGAGGAGGATCGCCGAGCCCGCCATGGAGCCGACCTGGGACCAGATCAGCACGCGCCGGCGGTCCAGGGCGTCGAGGAAGCTCGCGCCGAGCAGGCTCCCGACCACGAGCGCGACGAACCCCGCGAGCCCGATCGCGCCGACCGCGGCCGCCGAGCCCGTGAGACGGGTGACCTGCACGTAGGTGGCGACGAGCGTGAACTGGTACCCGAGCTCGCTCACGAGGAGCCCGGACCAGATCAGGCGGAAGTCGCGCGAGGCCCGCAGGGGCGAGAGGTCGGCGAGGAGGCGCCGGACGAGCGAGGACCGCCGCGATGGCACGGCCGGGACACTAGCAACGCGGCCCGGTCCCGGTCCGGGGTCCTCGGCCTAGCCGGTCGCCGCCCCGATCGCCTCGTCGAGGATCGAGAGCCCCTCGTCGAGGAGCGCCTCCTCGATGTTGATCGGCGGCAGGAGCCGGATCACGTTGCCGTAGGTCCCCGCGGTGAGGACGATGACGCCGCGCTCCAGGGCCGCCCGCGAGATCGCGCTCATCGTCTCGGCCGCGAGCGGCTCCTTCGTGGCCCGGTCCGCCACGAGCTCCAGCGCCCACATCGCGCCCCGACCACGCACGTCGCCGATCACCGGGTGCTTGGCCTGCATCTCGCCGAAGCGGCGCGAGACGATCTCACCCACGCGCCGCGCCGAGGCGAGCAGGTCCTCCCGCTCGATCTTGTCGAGCACCGCGAGGGCCGCGGCCGCGGCGACCGGGTTCCCGCCGTAGGTGCCACCGAGCCCGCCCGCGTGGACGGCGTCCATGACCTCGGCCCGGCCGGTGACGGCGCTGATGGGCAGCCCGCCGCCGAGGGACTTGGCGGTCGTGATGAGGTCGGGCACGACGCCCTCGTCCTCGATGGCGAACCAGCGCCCGGCGCGCCCCATCCCAGCCTGGATCTCGTCGGAGATGAACAGGATCCCGTGCTCGGCGCAGAACTCGGCGAGGCCCTTGAGGAAGCCCGGCGCCGGGACGACGAACCCGCCCTCGCCCTGGATCGGCTCGACGATGACGGCGGCGATGTTCTCCTCGCCGATGTGCTTGTGCATCTCGTCCCGCGCGTAGGCGAGGGCCTCCTCGGCGCACCGCTCTGGGCCAGAGGGCCAGCGGTAGGGGTAGGCGAAGGGCAGGCGGTAGATCTCCGGCGCGAAGGGGCCGAAGCCCTGCTTGTAGGGCATGACCTTGGCCGTGAGGCTCATCGCGAGGAGCGTCCGGCCGTGGAAGGCGTGGTCGAAGGTGACGATGGCCGGGCGCTTCGTCGCGTAGCGGGCGATCTTGATGGCGTTCTCCACGGCCTCCGCCCCGGAGTTGGCGAACATCGTCTTCTTCGGGAAGTCCCCGGGGGCCAGGGCGTTCAGGCGCTCGGCGAGCGCGACGTAGGGCTCGTTCGCCGTCACATGGAAGCACGTGTGCGTGTCCAGCTCGAGCTGTCGCTGGGCGGCCTGGACCACCTCGGGGGCCGTGTGCCCGACGTTGAGGACGGAGATGCCGGTGGCGAGGTCGATGAAGCGGTTCCCGTCCACGTCCTCGACGATCGCGCCAGCGGCCCGGGCGGTCACGATGGGATGCAGGTTCGCCACGCCCTGGGGGATCGCGGCCTTCCGGCGCTCGAAGAGTTCGCGGGACCTGGGCCCGGGGATCTCGGTGACGATCTTGCGCTCCTGCGGGATGTCCAAGGTCTCCTCCTTCCGCACGCCCGCGCGCGACCACCCCCCGGCCGCGGCGTCCCATCACTATCGGACCCGCGGAGGCGCGTGTCAGGAGGGGCGCGGACCAAGCGCCACCTGCGGATTTGTACGGCCCGTCCATCGAGGCCCGGCTGGCCCGCTCGGCTGCCACGGCTTTGTACGACCCGTACAATCCAGCCGTGGGGCTCACGATCCGGGACATCCTGAACGTCCCCGGCCTCGCCCTGCGCCTCGTGGCGGGGGAGGCGGGGGTGGACCGCGACGTGCGCTGGGTCCACCTGAGCGAGCTCGAGGACCCCACGCCGTGGCTGAAGGGGGGCGAGCTCCTGCTCACGACGGGGCGGGGGGTCGGCGAGACCCCGGCCAAGCAGCGCGCCTACGTCCAGCGCCTGGTGGCGGCGGGTCTGTCGGGCCTCGGCTTCGGCCTCGGCTTCGGCCACGATCGGGTGCCCCGCGCCATCGTGACCGCCGCCGACCAGGCCGGGTTCCCCGTCTTCGAGGTGCCCTACCCCGTGCCCTTCATCGCGATCACCGAGGCCGTGTTCACTCGCCTCGTGGCCGAGCAGTTCGACATGCTCCAGCGCGCGGTGGAGGCCGAGCACGTGATCACCCGCACGGTGATGGAGGGGGGCGGGGTCGAGGGGATCGCGGGCTCGCTTGCCAAGGTGATCCGGGGGTGGGCGCTCCTCGTCGACCTCCACGGGGTCCCCCTCGCCGCCACCTCGCCGGCGGCCAGGCAGCGGGCCGGGCGGGTCTGGGAGGAGCTGCGGGCCTCGCGGCCCGAGGCGACGGGCTTCAGCCTCACCCTCGTGGACCGGGGGCACCACGTGTGGATCCAGCCGGTGGGGGCCCAGGGGCGCATCGAGGCCTTCCTCGCGGTCGGCAAGCCCGAGTCCCTCTCCCAGTTCGACCGGATCGTGGTCGGGCACGCCCTCTCGCTCTTCGCCATCGAGCTCGCGAAGTCGCGGGCGGTGGCCGAGGCGGAGCGGCGCCTGCAGGGGGACTTCTTCGAGGCGCTCGCGGCGGGGACCCTCTCGCCGCAGGAGCTCGCGCGGGGGCTCCAGCGGTTCGGGTTCGGCCGAGGGCAGGCGGTCCTCGTGGCGGCGATCGAGGGCCCGGGCTCCCCGGACGACCTCGCCTACGCCGCGGAGCACCACCTCTCGCGCTCCGGGCGCCCGTACCTGATCTCCCGGAACGACCGTGGGGTGCACGTGCTGCTCCAGGCGGAGCCGCCGCCCGACCTCGGGTCGCTGCGCGCGGCGGTGGCCGAGCGCCTCGGCGGGCAGGTGCGGCTCGGCTCGGGGAGCGCCGTCGAGCCCGAGCAGGTCGGTCGCAGCCTCCGGGAGGCGCGCTACGCGCTCCAGGTCTGCCGGCTCGAGGGATGGGAGGCCGCGGGCTTCGACGACCTCGGCACCTACCGGCTCCTGCTGTCCATGGCCGACCCGGACGCCTTGCGGGCGTTCTCCGACGCCTTGCTCAGGCCCCTGGACGAGTACGACCGCGAGCAAGCCGGCGAGCTCGTGCCGAGCCTCCGCGCCTTCCTCCAGCACAACGCCCGGTGGGAGACGGCCGCCGCCGAGCTGTACGTGCACCGGCACACCCTGCGCTACCGGATGCGCAAGGTGGAGGAGCTCACCGGGCGCGACCTCTCCTCGAGCTTCGACCGCATGGAGTTCTGGCTCGCGCTGCGGGCCCGGGAGCTGCTCGCGGCCGAGGCCGAGGCCTGAGCCGAGCCCCGGCCTCGGACCGCCAGCGGGCCGCTCAGCCCTGCTTGCCGCCCATCACCGCCTGGTGCCAGGGCTTCTTCGCCTTGCCGGTGATGTCGGCCATGATGTGCCGCACCGTCGTGAAGTCCTCCAGCGCGTACATGGACATGTCCTTGCCGAAGCCGGACTCCTTCACGCCGCCGTGCGGCATCTCGGAGACGATCGGGATGTGCTCGTTGATCCAGGTGTTCCCGAACTCCAGGCGCCGGGACGCGTCCAGGGCGCGGTAGATGTCCCGGGTCCACACGGAGCTGGAGAGCCCGTAGACCACGTCGTTGGCCATCTGGATCGCCTCCTCGTCCTCCCGGAAGGGCAGGACGACGAGGACCGGGCCGAACACCTCGCACTGGACGATCTCCGAGCGCTGGTCCACGTCGGTGATGACCGTCGGCTCGTAGAAGGAGCCCCGCTCGGTCCCCGGCCGGGTGGAGAACTCGCCGCCGGTGACGACCTTCGCGCCCTGGGCCTTGGCCCGCTCCACGAAGCCGTGGACGCGCTCGCGCTGGGCCATCGTGATCAGCGGACCCATGTCGGTCGCCTCGTCCAGGGTGGGCCCCACGTTGAGCTCCCGGGCGAGGTCGGCGACCCCCGCCACGAACTCGTCGTAGAGCGGCTCCTGCACGTAGGCGCGGGTCGCGGCGGTGCAGTCCTGGCCGCAGTTGATGTAGGCGCCCGCCACGGCGCCCCGGACGGCGGCCTCGAGGTCGGCGTCGTCGAACACGATGAAGGGCGCCTTGCCGCCGAGCTCGAGGTGCAGGCGCTTGACCCCGTCGGCGGCCGCCCGCATCACGAGCTTGCCCGTCTCCGTGTCGCCGGTCAGGCACACCATGCGCACGTCGGGGTGCTGGATGAGGGGCGTGCCGATCTCGGCCCCGCGGCCGGTCACGACGTTCAGGACCCCCGGCGGCAGCCCGGCCTCCTCGCAGATCTCCACGAGCTCGAAGGCGGACAGCGGGGTCTCCTTGGCCGGCTTCATGACGACGGTGTTGCCCGCCGCCATCGCCGGGAAGATCTTCCAGACCTCGATCTGGAAGGGGTAGTTCCAGGGGCAGATCGCGGCGACCACGCCGAGCGGGTCCCGGCGCAGGTAGCTCAGGTGGTCCGGCGAGTACTCGCCCGCCGCCTTGCCCTCGAGCAGCCGGGCGGCGCCGGCGAAGAAGCGGACGTTGTCGGCCCCGAAGGGGATGTCGAAGTTCGAGGTGAGCTTGATCGGCTTCCCGGCGTCGATGGACTCGATCCGGGAGAGCTCCATGAGGCGCTCCTCGATGAGGTCGGCGGCCTTCAGGAGGACCCGGGCCCGCTCCCCCGGCGGGATGCGGCTCCACCGCCCGTCGCGGAAGGCCCGGCTCGCCGCCTCGATCGCCCGATTCACGTCCTCCGCCGTCGCGGCGGCCGTGGTCGCCACCTGCTCCCCGGTGGCCGGGTCGATGACCGGGATCCGCTCGTCGGAGCTCGCCTTCACCCAGGTCCCGTCGATGTACAGGTCGTACGCCTCGCGCACCGTGAACCCCCTTTCGTGCGTCCCTCGGCCGAAGGCTAGGCGCAACGGCGCCCGAGGGGCAAGGTCCCTCCGGAGCATCCGCCGCGGGCGGCGTCGCCGGTGCGGCGACCAGGCCCCGGGCGACGTTCCGTACAGCGGGGGCGCGGGGAGCGGCCGGAACGGCGATTGGCCTTGAAGGGTCCGGAGGGTGGATACTTGGGCGGTCAGGCGTGGGTCGACCCTGCGCGGGTCCCGGACGTGATGGGAGGTCTGCATGGCCGACGGCAAGACGTGGGGTATGTACATCGGCGGCGAGTGGGTCGAGTCGAGCAGCGGCCAGACCGAGCCGAACATCAACCCCTCGACCGGGGAGACGGCCGACTACGTGCAGGTGGGCACCCGGGAGGACGCCGACCGGGCCGTGGCGGCCGCGCAGAAGGCCTACGACGAGGTCTGGTTCGACACGCCGCCGAAGGAGCGCTCGGCGATGATGCTCGCCCTCGCCGACGCCATGGAGAAGGACGCCGAGAACCTGGCGCGCCTGGAGGCCGAGGACGTCGGCAAGCCCATCGCGGTGGCCCGGGCCGACATGCCCTTCATCATCGACAACCTCCGGTTCTTCGCGGGGGCGGCGCGGATCCTGGAGGGGAAGTCCTCGGGCGAGTACGAGAAGGGCTTCACGAGCATCATCCGGCGCGAGCCGCTCGGGGTCACCGTGGGTATCTGCCCGTGGAACTACCCGCTCATGATGGCGATCTGGAAGATCGGCCCAGCCCTCGCTGCGGGCAACACCTCGATCCTCAAGCCGGCGCAGATCACGCCGAGGACGACCCTTCGGCTGGCCGAGCTGTCCCAGGACATCCTCCCGCCCGGGGTGCTGAACGTCGTCACCGGCCGCGGGGCCGAGATCGGCGACCAGCTCGTCAAGCACGACCAGGTGCGTCTCGTGTCCGTCACCGGCGACACGAAGACCGGGAAGATGATCGCGGCCGCCGCCGGGGCGTCGAACGTGAAGCGCGTGCACCTGGAGCTCGGCGGCAAGGCGCCGGTCGTCGTCTTCGACGACGCCGACCTCGACAAGCTGGTCGAGACCCTGCGCTTCGCCGGCTACACGAACACGGGCCAGGACTGCACGGCCTCGTGCCGGGTGCTCGCGGCCCCCGGCATCTACGAGGACCTGCTCTCGGCCTTCGTTCCCGCGGTGGAGTCGATCAAGGTCGGCGACATCATGGACGAGGAGGTGGAGATGGGCCCGCTGGTCTCCGAGGCCCAGCGGGAGACGGTCGCCGGCTTCGTCGAGCGGGCCCAGGAGGCGGGGGCCAAGGTCCTCACGGGCGGCGAGCGGCTGGACCGGCCGGGGTTCTACTACCGGCCCACCGTCATCACCGACGTGGACCAGCGCTCGGAGATCGTGCAGCAGGAGGTCTTCGGGCCGGTCGTCACGGTCCAGCGCTTCTCCGATGAGGAGCAGGCGATCCAGTGGGCCAACGACGTGGTCTACGGGCTCTCCAGCTCCGTGTGGACGCGCGACGCGAAGCGCGCGATGCGGGTGGCCCGTCGGCTGCAGTTCGGCGCGGTGTGGGTGAACACCCACTTCATGATCACCGCCGAGATGCCGCACGGCGGCTACAAGGAGAGCGGGTACGGCAAGGACATGTCCATGTACTCGCTGGAGGACTACACGCAGATCAAGCACGTCATGTGGGCGCTCGACTGAGCGACCACGCGCGATCCCGGGGGTGGCCCGGCCCGAGCAGTCGGGCCCGGGCCACCGCCGTCGAAGGGGTGGTGAGCGGATGGCAACGAAGCCGTTCTACGTGAACGGAAAGTGGCGGACCGGCGAAGGCACGCTCGAGGTCCACAGCCCGTACGACGACAGCGTGGTCGCCGAGGTGGGCGTACCCACGGACGCCGACGTGGAGGAGGCGGTGGCCACGGCGGCGGCCACCTTCGAGGAGTCGCGCCGGCTCTCGGTGGCGGCCCGCTCGGCGGCCCTCGACCACATCTGGCATCGGCTCGCCGAGACCGCGGAGGAGAACGCCGAGCTCATCGCCCGGGAAGGCGGCAAGCCGCTGAAGTGGGCCAGGGTGGAGGCCGCGCGGGCCGTGAGCACGTTCCGGTGGGCCTCGGAGGTGCTCCGGCACGGCGACGACGAGCTCATGCGCCTGGACACGGAGGCCGCCTTCGGGTCGCGGATCGGACTGATCCGGCGCTTCCCCGTGGGGCCGGTGCTCGGCATCACCCCCTTCAACTTCCCGCTGAACCTCGTGGCGCACAAGGTCGCTCCGGCGCTCGCCGTCGGGGCCCCCATCGTCGTGAAGCCCGCGTCCTACACGCCCCTCGGGGCGCTGCGGCTGGCCGAGCTGTTCGACGAGACGGACCTGCCGAAGGGGATGTTCCAGGTGCTGCCGGTCCGCTCGAGCGTGGCCGACCGGATGGCCAGGGACCCGCGGTTCCGCAAGATCTCCTTCACGGGCTCGGCCGACATCGGTTGGTACCTGAAGGGCCTGGACCCGAAGAAGCGCGTGACGCTCGAGCTCGGCGGCAACGCAGGGGTGATCGTGCACTCCGACGCGGACCTCGACCTCGCGGCCCAGCGGGTGGCCTTCGGCGGCTACTACCAGGCCGGCCAGTCCTGCATCAGCGTCCAGCGGGTGCTCGTGCAGTCGGAGGTCTACGACGACTTCGCCTCGCGCCTGGTCAAGCAGGTCGAGAGCCTGAAGGTCGGGGACCCCATGGACCCCACGGTGGACGTGGGGCCCGTCATCTCCAAGGGGGACGTGGAGCGGATCGACGCCTGGGTGAAGGAGGCCGTCTCCCAGGGGGCCGAGGTCCTCGTGGGCGGCCGCGCCGAGGGCCCCTTCTACCACCCGACGCTCCTCGCGCGGGTCCAGCCGGAGATGCGGGTCTGCCGGGAGGAGATCTTCGGGCCGGTCGTCACCATCAGCCCCTACGAGACCTTCGAGGAGGCCATCGCGATCGTGAACGACTCGCGCTTCGGGCTCCAGGCCGGGGTGTTCACGAGCGACCTGAACCGCGCGTTCCAGGCCCACCGGGACCTGGAGGTCGGCGGGGTCATCGTGAACGACGTCTCGGCCTTCCGGGCGGACCAGATGCCCTACGGCGGCACGAAGGACTCCGGGTTCGGCCGCGAGGGGCTGCGCTGGGCGATGGAGGAGATGACCGAGCCGCGCATCATGGTCCTCTCCCACGTCCCCCTGTAGCCCGATGGGCACGCCGATCGCGGTCCTCGGCGCCGGCGCGATGGGGAGCGCCGCCGCGGTGCTCCTCGCGCGCCACGCCGACGTGGAGCTCCTCGTCCTGGACGTGGAGGCCGAGCGCGCCGAGCGCGTGGCCGCGCGCCTCGGGGCGGAGGGCCGGGGCTTCGACCCCGCGGGAGGGGAGCTCGTGGAGCTCCTGTCCCGGGTCCGGGCGGTGGCCGCCTGCATCCCGTACCGGGCGAACCTCCAGGCGATGGAGGCGGCCCTCGCCGCGGGCTGCCACTACGCGGACCTCGGCGGTCTGTTCCATACGACCCGGAGGCAGCTCGAGCTCGACGGCAGGTTCCGGGAGGCAGGGCTCTCGGCGGTCCTCGGGATCGGGTCGGCGCCGGGCCTCACGAACGTGCTCGCGAAGCTCGGCGCCGACCGGCTCGACCGGGTGGACTCGATCGAGATGGCGGACGGCGCGGTGGACCTCTCGGGCGACGGCGGGTTCGCGGTGCCCTACTCGGCCGAGACCATCCTCGACGAGTTCACCATGCCGGCCATGGTGTTCGAGGACGGCGAGCTGAAGGAGGTCCCCGCCGGATCCGGGGTCCTCGAGTGGACCTTCCCCGAGCCCGTCGGGACCCAGCCCGCGATGTACACGCTGCACTCGGAACCGGCGACGCTGCCCTGGACGATCCCCGGCGTGCGGGACGTGCGGTGGCGCCTGGCCCTGCCCCGGGCCGTGCACGAGGGCTTCGCCTTCCTCGTGGGGATCGGGCTCGCGAGCACCGAGCCCGTGCCGACCTCGGCGGGCCCGGTGGCCCCGCGGGAGGTGCTCGTGGCGGTGCTGAACCGCCTCCCGGCGCCCGAGGGCGAACCCCGGGACGTGGAGTACCTCGACGTCCGGGTCCGCGGCGAGAAGGACGGCCGCCCGATGGAGCATCGGGGGCTCGCGCGGTTCGACCCGAGCCCCGAGGGGCTCTCGGCGGGCGCCTTCGGGACCGCCCTGCCGATCGCGGTGGCGGCCCGATGGCAGGCCGAGGGCCGGGTGCCCCCGGGGGTCCATCCACCCGAGACGGCCTTCGATCCCGAGGCCTTCCTCGCCGAGCTCGAGGCCGAGGGCGTCCGCTTCGAGACCGAGCTCCGGCCCGCCTAGGGGGCCTGGCGGGGGTACCCTGGAGGCGTGAACCCGGCGGTCATCGCGATCGGCGTCACGCTCCTCGTCCTGCTCGTCGCGGCCATCGTCCTCGGGCTGCGGGGGGAGCGGCGGACCCGGCTGTGGATGCCGGCCCCGCTGCTCGTCCTCGTCGTGGTCCTGGCCGTGCTCGGCCTCGTCGTGGCCCCCAGGCTGTTCGGGTTCGTCTTCCTGTTCCTCCCGCTCCTGTGGATCCGTCGGGGCCCCGCTCGAGGCGAGCGGGAGGCCGGGGAGGAGCGCGAGGAGCGCGACCCCTGGTGGGATCCCTGGGACGGGGAGCGCTGAGGGTGGAGCCCTCCACGCTCGCCGGGCTCGCGATCCTCGCCGCCGCGGCCCTCGGCTACCGGCGGGCGATCCTCGCCGTGGAGCGGACCTACGGGGCTCGGTGGGGGCGGTGGCGCTGGTGGGCCCAGCTGCCGTTCTGGGCGGGGGCGGTGCTCCTCGCTGGGCTCATCGGCGGGCGCGGCTGGGCGGCCCTCGTCGCGCTCGCGGGGGGCCTCCTCGCCGCCGTCGTGCTGACCCGCCGGGGGCTCGGCTGAGATGGAGGGGGCTCGCCCCCGCGGGGTCGGTCTCGCCCTGCGGGACCCGCTGCCCTGGGAGGGGTTCTCCCGGATCGTGCGAGAGGGGGAGGCCCTCGGGTACCGGGCCCTCTTCCTGCCGGAGATCGCCGGACGGGACGCCGTCGCCGCGCTCGCCGCCCTCGCGGGGGAGACCCGCGAGCTCTCCCTCGGCACCGGGGTGCTGCCGATGCGCTCGCGGACGCCCATGCTCACCGCGATGGGGGCCGCGACCGTCCAGGAGCGCTCCGGGGGGCGGCTCGTCCTCGGCATCGGCCCGGGCGACGTCGGCCGCGGGGCCCTCGAGGAGCTCCGAGCGGTGGTGACCGAGGTCCGGACGCTGCTCGACGGCGGGGCGGTGGCCGGTCGGCGGCTCTCGCTCGTCCCGGAGGCGCGGGTGCCGATCTGGGTCTCGGCCCTCGGCCCGCGGGCCTGCCGGCTCGCCGGGGAGGTGGCCGACGGGGCCCTGCTGAACTGGTGCACGCCCGAGCGCGTCGCCGAGGCGCGCCGGGAGATCCACGAGGCGGCCGAGGCGGCGGGCCGGGACCCCTCGTCGGTCCTGCTCGGCGTGTACGTGCGCGCCCTCGTGGGCGGGGACCCCGAGGCGGGACGGGTGGCGCTCGGGCGGGCCGCGGGGGAGTACGCGGGCTACCGCGCCTACGCCCGGCAGTTCGCGCGGATGGGCCTCGGGGCGGAGGCGGAGCGGGCGGCCGCCGCGGTCCGATCCGGCAGGCCCGAGGAGGTCCCCGAGGCGCTCCTGCGGGCGGTGACGGCCTCCGGGGAGGAGGCGGCCGAGCGGCTGCGCGCGTACCGGGACGCCGGCGCCGACCTCGTGGTCGTCTACCCCGTGGCCGCGGGCGATGCGGCGGCCTCCATCCTCGGGACGCTGCGGGCCCTCGCCCCCGGCCGAGCCGACGTCTGATCTCCTTGTCGGCGGCGGTCGGCGCGGTAGACTACGGTTCGCACGGTGCGGACCGTAGAAAAGGAGTTGCCCGGCATGACCTACGTGATCTGCGAGCCCTGCATCGACGTGAAGGACAAGGCTTGCGTCGACGAGTGCCCCGTGGACTGCATCTACGAGGGCGGGCGCATGCTCTACATCCAGCCCGACGAGTGCGTGGACTGCGGGGCCTGCGAGCCCGTCTGCCCGGTGACGGCGATCTTCTACGAGGACGACGTCCCGGCGGAGTGGAAGCAGTTCGTCACGATCAACGCCGAGTACTTCAGCGACGCGGTGACCGGCATCGGCTCCCCGGGCGGCGCCGCCCAGGTCGGGCCGAGCGGCAAGGACCACCCCATCGTCGCGGGGTGGGCGGCGGCCGGCTGATCGCGCCGCTCGCGCGAGGATGCGCCGCGCCCCCGGCCTCCGGCCGGGGGCGCGGCTCCTTCCCCAGGGGGGCGCAGGCTCAGGCCTCCGCGGCGAGCTCCTCGGCGGGCACGGCCCCGGGCGCGCCCCAG